>Ga0207655_1000070_pt1 | contig 239196 bp, 210 predicted proteins | sample KBSM44metaG_FD_184398 | JGI IMG/M metagenome (GOLD analysis project Ga0207655, IMG submission 184398) | Miscanthus rhizosphere microbial communities from Kellogg Biological Station, Michigan, USA - KBS M4-4 metaG (SPAdes) (version 2) | ecosystem: Host-associated > Plants > Roots > Rhizosphere...
GTTGGCATGACCCAGCCAGGCCTGGACCTTGGCGATATCGGCTTCATGCTCCAAGGCGTTGGTGGCTGCCGTTGCTCGGAGTCCATGAACCCCAAGGCCTTCGACCTCAATCCCAGCCATCTTCGCGTAGGCCGCCACCACGGTGTAGATGCCGTTGGCCGTAATGCCGGCACCGGTCAGCTTGCCGCGCAATGGTATGAATAGGGGCACCTTCCTGTCCGTCAAATGATGCTCTGAGCTTTCCAGGTACTGGTGAATACGCCCGGCCGCTACTGGGTGCAGTGGCAGGTACCGTACCTTGCCGCCTTTGCCGTGCACTTTGAGGTGCTGAATTCCGCGGCGATCCTGGATGTCGCTCACCTGCAGCAGCGCCGCTTCTTCGCGGCGCAGCCCGTGATAAAGCAGAACAGCCAATAGCGCCCGGTCGCGCAGCCCTTTGAGGGTTGTTTCATCCGGGGCTTCGAGCAGCGCTTTGGCCTGGTGATCGCCCAATGCCGGCGTCTTGCCTTCGTTGCTTTCTATCTTCGGTCGTTTTACACCGTGCACAGGATTGCCCCCGGCAATTGCATTGCTCTCCAGTAGGTGATCAAACAGGCTGGCCAGTGCCGCCAACTTGCGCCGGATCGTGGCGCCCGCTAAACCGCGATGCTCGAGCTGGGCACGCCAGGCCAAAACATGTGATCGGGTCACCACGCGAAACTCATCGGCCGAAGCCAATCCAACAAAACCACAGAAGTCTTCCAGGTCATTTTGGTAGGCACGGCGTGTTCGAGGGTTGTCCAGGTTGGCAAACCACTCGACCGCGGCCGGAACTTGGGCCAGCGTCTGAAATTCGACCGATGTGAGCCGACGCTGATCGTTCTGATGGCCTTTCGTCAGTTCCTGCATATGGTTCTCTTCATAGGCTCGTAGGAGATCACCGACGACCGGTTCAGTCACAAAAGCAACTGGATATGCTTCTGGTGTATCTGAAACGGATAAGCGGCAATAATTGGTGATAACCTATTTTATCACCAGTAATTGACCGAAAGCCTTCGCATGCCTCAAAAGTCATAAGTCAACCTGATTTGCTGTTTCAGTATTGACAAGCAGGCAAAAAAAGAGTCGTTCTTGAATCATGCAGAATCCTTAAAGAATGTGTATATTTGTATATGTGAATATACATATCCACTAGGAGTGCTCATGGATCTGCTACCGGCGACCGTCTTCAAATGTCTTGGCGACGAAACGCGCACACGCATCATGCTCATGCTCGCTGACCAAGACGAGCTCTGTGTTTGCGAGCTGATTTGGGCGCTGGATGATAGCCAGCCGAAAATCTCTCGGCATTTAGCCCAACTTCGTAATTGCGGGTTATTAGCGGACCGCCGTCAGGGACAGTGGATTTATTACCGCTTGCATCCACAGTTGCCCGAATGGGTTATGCAAGTGCTCCAGATAACACGCAGTGCTAATCAGTCCTGGATTGATCAAGACGTAAGCCGTCTTGCATCAATGGAAGGTCGTCCGGTCCGTCAGGCCGCGTGCTGCTGATTTCGCTGGAGCGTCTCCATATGGTTGCTGCAATCACAATATTCGCTTTGACACTTATGTTGGTCATCTGGCAGCCGAAGGGCTTAGGCGTAGGCTGGAGCGCCGCCGGCGGCGCAGTACTGGCTTTGCTTACGGGTGTGGTTGGTTTAGGCGACGTACCCACGGTATGGGCCATCGTGTGGAATGCAACGGCCACTTTTATCGCCGTCATCCTCATTAGCTTGTTACTGGATGAGGCCGGATTCTTTGAGTGGGCTGCCTTGCACATGGCCCGGTTGGGCCAAGGCAAAGGCATCCGGTTGTTCATCCTGATGATCCTGCTGGGCGCCGCTGTTTCGGCCCTGTTTGCAAACGATGGCGCTGCGTTGATCCTGACCCCCATCGTCATTGCCATGCTCACAGCCTTGCGCTTTAGCCCGGCGTCTACTCTGGCCTTTGTCATGGCTGCAGGCTTCATCGCCGATACCGCAAGCCTGCCCATGGTGGTGTCCAACCTGGTCAATATCGTGTCGGCTGATTTCTTCCAGATTGGCTTTGCTGAATATGCCGCGGTCATGTGGCCTGTGAACGTGATCAGCGTAGTGGCGACCTTGTTCATGCTATGGCTGTGCTATCGGCGCGACATACCCACTACCTATGATCCACAGCAGCTTCATGCGCCTGGGACTGTCATCCGTGACAAGGCTACCTTTGTCGCAGGCTGGTGGGTCTTGGCGCTGCTGCTTGTCGGTCTGTTTGCACTAGAGCCGTTGGGGGGTCCTATCAGTGCAGTAGCAGCCAGCTGCGCACTCATCCTTCTGGTGATCGCCGGCAAAGGCTGCGTTATTTCTACCCGTACGGTTATCAAAAATGCACCGTGGCAGGTTGTGGTGTTTTCGCTAGGGATGTACCTGGTGGTCTATGGGCTGCGCAACGCAGGGCTCACGGACGCTCTCACGTCTCTGCTTAATGTCTTCGCTGAACAGGGCCTGTGGACCGCAACTATGGGTACCGGCGTGGTGGCTGCATTGCTGTCCTCAGTGATGAACAACATGCCCAGCGTGCTTATCGGTGCGCTTTCGATACAGGCCAGTCAGGCCACAGGCGTGGTCCATCAGGCCATGGTGTACGCCAATATCATCGGCTGCGACTTGGGGCCCAAGATCACCCCGATCGGTAGCCTGGCCACGTTGCTGTGGCTCCATGTACTGGCTCAAAAAAACATCCGCATCACGTGGGGGTACTACTTCAAGGTCGGCAGCCTGCTGACCATCCCTGTGCTGCTTATTACCCTGGCCGCACTCGCCCTGCGGCTCAGCATCCAAGCCTAGGAGCCACCGATGAAAATCCTTTTCATGTGTACCGCCAATAGCTGTCGGAGTGTGCTTTCTGAAGCGCTGTTCAACCACTTGGCCCCTGAAGGCGTCACAGCAGTGAGCTCCGGCAGCTTTCCGAGCGGACGACTCAATGCACAGGCGGTCAGTACCCTCCAAGCGCTCGGCATCGATACGTCAGGGCTACATAGCAAGGGCTCGGAGAGCTTCCAGGGCAATCCGCCTGACGTTGTGATCACCGTCTGTGACAAGGCTGGAGGCGAGCCCTGCCCCGTCTATTTTGGCCCTGCTATCAAGAGTCATTGGGGGTTGTCTGATCCCTCGGATGTCGTTGGTAGCGATGAGGAAAAGCAGGCAGCCTTTGAGGGTACCGTGGCAACTATCCAGAACCGATTTACGGCCTTCTTTGCTTTGGATTTGGATGCGCTCAGTTCAACAGAGCTTAAGCATGCGTTGGACAGGATTGGAGCGCTGTAATGATCGAGCCTACATCCGAATATCCGGAAGACTTCCCCAGCCTGGACCTAACCCTGCTCGATGTGCCTACGCCTGAGAAGCTTGGCCAGGGTATGCAGCCCGATCACAAGCCTCGCATCCTGTTGCTCTATGGATCCACCCGTGAGCGCTCGTTCAGTCGGTTGCTGACTCAAGAGGCAGCGCAACTCCTGAATCTCATGGGCGCAGAGACGGCCATCTTCGACCCTTCAGGTCTGCCGTTACCTGATGATGCACCCGTGGAACATCCAAAAGTCCAGGAACTGCGCGACCTGGTGCTGTGGTCTGAGGGTCAGGTGTGGTGTGCGCCGGAACGGCATGGGTCGATGTCGGCCGTGTTCAAGGCGCAGATCGATTGGATACCCTTGGCCATGGGCGCGGTACGGCCCTCGCAAGGCAAGACGTTGGCCGTGATGCAGGTATGCGGCGGATCCCAGTCATTCAATACGGTCAATCAGCTTCGTATCCTGGGCCGCTGGATGCGCATGGTCACGATCCCGAATCAATCCTCGGTACCCAAAGCCTTCCTTGAATTTGACGAAGCCGGGCGCATGAAGCCGTCTGCCTACTACGATCGGGTAGTGGACGTGATGGAGGAACTGGTGAAATTCACGTTGTTGGTACGAGGTCGAGAGAGTTACCTGGTAGACCGCTATTCGGAGCGCAAGGAGGACGCCGAGGCCCTTTCCAAACGGGTGAACCAGCGGTCTATTTAGTTAACCTTGAGCTTACAAGCCTGTTAGCGCATTGCGCTAACAGGGCCAACGAGCAGCTACGGCGTGGGAGGATGAGTCATCGGCTCCTAAATTTTGCGCCACACCAACGCAGGAATGGCTCGGATATAGATCAGCTCGCTTATCAACTCAATCAACGTTTGAGTAATGACCGCAGCTGCAGCTAGCCCTCTGATTTCTTCGGGTAAAGCCAACGCTAGAGGTAAAACGACTAATGAATTGCGTGTCGAGCTACTGAATGCAACTGATCTGGCAGTGATAGCTGGCAATTTGAATGCTCGCGCAACCAGCGCACCCACCAGTGGAGCCAGGAGCATGAAGCCGATGTAGACAGGAATCACAGGTAGCAGCTTATCTATATCTCTGACCACTGCCGAAATCTGCGAGCCAATCACTACCACTAGCACAGCAGCCATAGCCGGCACAGGCATCCAAGCCCATGCGCTATTCCAGCCGTCAACAAAGCGCGACCGCTTCGCCCCGGCAGCCGTTGCTATCGCCAAAACCAAAGGCAGGGCGATCAGCACCACAAAGGCCTCAATGAATGGTCCGATGGATATGACTACTGCAGAGTCGTCGCCCAGCATGAAGGCAAGGTACAGCGGCAGTAGCACAAGCTGGAGCAAAAGTAGCAATGGAGTGGCTGCAAGGATCAGTTTGGAATCGCCCTTCCCGATATGGGTAAACACCACCACATAATCGATACAAGGCGTCAGCAGAACCAGCAAAGCACCTACCAAAATCGCGGGATGATTGCTTAGTCCCGTAGTCAACGCCCAGACCAACAAGGGAATGGCTAGGAAATTCGCGGTCAGCAGCGCCGCCATGAAGCGCTTATTGGCCAGCCCATCCCGGAGATCCAAGGTAACCGTCCGGGCAAGTCATCTAGCGTAGCTGGCTCTATTGTTTTACGAGATTGCGCAACGATGAAGCTCAGCCCTCAATGTCGATCAGGGACTGCCGGGCATCATCACCCCAGTCAGACCCGATCAAAGCACTTTCTCGTGCTATCAACAATTGAAACGCTTGAGATTCCTTTCAAGCGTTGCTGGATAACTTAAACTTGCCGACTACGCTGCGAAGTTCATTAGCGAGCAATGAAAGCTCGTCAGCCGTTACGGCGTTGTCCTCTACGCCTTTCATGACGATTAAGCTGCTGTTTCGAATGCCGATTACGTTGCGATTGATATCCTCTGAGACCGAATGTTGCTGCACCGCCGCACTTGCAATCTGAGTGTTCATGCCCACAATTCCGTCTACTGCTTCATTGATCTGGTTCAGGCTGCCAGACGCTTGGCTCGCTGCCTGAATGCATTCCCTAGCTCGGGTTTGCCCAGCTTTCATCTGTTGAACAGCGGCATCAGTAGCGCCTTGCAACTGTTGGATGATCCGTCGAATTTCTTCTGTGGAGTTTTGTGTGCGCGAGGCCAGAGTCCGCACTTCGTCAGCCACGACCGCGAAACCACGGCCTTGCTCGCCAGCTCGCGCCGCCTCGATGGCCGCGTTAAGGGCCAGCAGGTTAGTCTGATCCGCGATGGTACTGATGACCTCGATGACACCACCGATTTCTTTGCTGTGTGTCGCTAACGCTTCGACTTTGCTTGCACTGAGCTCCACTTCGTTGGCCAACGCCTCAATAGCGGCACTTGTTTCAATCATAACTTTCAAGCCGTCGTTAGACGCACTGCTTGCAGATTCAGCGGCACGTGCTGCGCCCTCGGTATTCTGGGCCACGTCGGCAACGCTCGCGGTCATTTCGTTGATGGCAGTAGCAACCTGCTCGGTTTCAGCCTGTTGTGAGTTCATTGAGGCTTTGGCTTGGCCTATGGAGATCTCTAGTCGCTTTGCCGCATCTGAGACTGAATGCGAGCTACGCTCCACCTGGCTCAGTGAGCCAGAGAAGGCCGTTACCATGCGGTTAAGTCCCTCGCCTACATCACCGATTTCATCGTGGCTGTTGATTCGGACGCGCGCGCTCAGATCGCCTTGAGCAATACGTGCCGTCACAGCTAGGAGCTCATCAACCCCAATCCGCAGAGCCTTGTAGATGCCGACGAACGCATAGAGCAGCAGTATCGCAATGGCGATAAATAGCTCAGTGCCGAAAGTACGCTCATTACTCAGTGTATTCAGACGCTCATCAATTCGAATTCGCAGCGATTCCTGCATCTGATCCTGAGCTTTGTAAAACTGAGCAACGACGGCGTTTCCACGCTCGCCCAAGGTGTTGGCATTCACGTTTGAGCGCTTGCTCGGATCAAGGTAGTCCACCAGGTCTTTACGCAGATTTTCCAGGTCGGTAATGGCTGTTGTTACAGACGGCTGAACTACATCAGATAATTTCGGCTCTTCTCGGCGAAGCAGGGAAAGGCTCTGCTGCAACTCTTGACGCATTAGCAGCTCCTGTTTCAACAAAGTCTGGGCAAAAATACGAGTGGTGTCGTCCAGAGGACGGTCAGCGCTAAAACCGCTGGCCAGACCGCGAATCTGTCCGACCAGATTTATTTGCCGAGGCAGACGTATAGAGCTTAGATCGATGAGGTACAACGAACCTGCTTCTTCGTCCAAAATCATGCCGGAAGTGGCCGTAATGTAGTAAACGAAATTCATTAGGTCGGTTAACTGGTCGTTCCACGCGGAAAAGATCACCAAAGGTGCTTCGCCTGCTTTGGCGCGTTCAACCAGCTGCACACTAGCGGTACGCAACGTCTGAACTCGGTCTGTCGTTGCCAGTTGGGTGCTAAATTTTGCGTCCTGCGCAGCAAGAGTCGCATAGGCATCGTTAAGCTTTTCAGCATTGCGTGCTGCATTGGCTACTGCGTTGGTGTCACCGCTGAGCATGCCGTGTGTCAGCGCCCTCTGAATCATGGTTAGACGCAGGATAGGGGTGACGTCCAACAAGTATTGTTGACCCACCTGTTCATGCTTGATGCCCGTGATGCTCGTGTTCAGTGAAAGCATCACCCGGGTGCCTAGCAGGAGCAGAGGAATCAGGACAATAAATCCCAAAATTGCGAATTTCATGGGGAATCGAACACGGTTGGTAACGAACAGGGCAGGCGCTAATAAATTCATCGGGTTCTCGATCACTCAAGGTCTGTGAGTGCTTTCTTAGGCGTTAAAAAGTGCCCATCTCTCATTTATGGTTATGAGGTAATGAAAGCATTCCAAGAGATCTTCCTCAAAAGCCGCTTACTCTCCTTTGTTACAGGATCGAATTGCCGCGCTTCTCTTGGTACGAAAACTATCGGCTGAACCGGGCGAAGCTGTAGGGAGGAATGCATGGATAACCAGCATAAAGGCTAAGTAGACCGGTAATGGCACCAGTTGGAGGTGCGTCCGGGCATCCCGTCTTGCGCAACTAAACCGGTCGCCACCTATGCGGTAGTAGCTCCGCAATCTCACTTGCCCGCTGCGTCGGCAGGCGCGTGAGGACGTCCTTCAAATAAGCATACGGATCATGGCCGTTGAGTCGCGCCGATTGGATCAAACTCATGATCGCCGCTGCACGTTTACCGCTGCGTAACGATCCCGCGAACAGCCAGTTCGAACGCCCAAGAGCCCACGGCCGGATTTGATTCTCGCACCAGTTATTATCGATGGGCACGGCACCGTCATCGAGATAGCGCGTCAGCGCTATCCAGCGTTTGAGACTGTAATCCAGCGCCTTGGCGATGGCCGAACCCTCAGGCACAAGCTGTCTTTGGGCGATCATCCAGGTATGAAGTGCGTCGGCGATTGGCGCTGCTTTTTCCTGCCGTATTCGCTGCCGATCACCCGGCTCCAGCTCTCGGACTTCTCGTTCAGCTTCGTACAAGGCCGCGATGTAGTTCAGCGCTTTTTCGGCGACCTGGCTCTTGTTGGTCACGTGCAAGTCGAAGAACTTCCGGCGGGCATGGGCCATGCAGCCGATCTCCGTAACGCCCAGTTCAAAGCCTGCCTTGTAGCCGGCAAAGTCATCGCAGACCAGCTTGCCGTTCCAACTGCCCAAGAAGGCTCGGGCATGTTCGCCAGCGCGGCTCGGGCTGAAGTCGTAAACGACCGCCGCCAGGTTGGAGAACTGACTGGTGGCATAGGCCCAGACGTAAGCGCGATGAGTTTTTTTCGCACCAGGCGTCAGCATTTGTACCGGCGTCTCGTCGGCGTGAACGACGTCGTGCGTCAGCACGGCTTCGCGCAGCGCATCAACCAGCGGCTGTAATTGCACGCCGCAGTTGCCCACCCACTGCGCCAAGGTCGAACGGGCGATGGGCAGCCCGGCGCGGCCGAAGATTTTCTCTTGGCGATACAGCGGCAGATGGTCGGCAAACTTGGCCACCATGATGTGGGCCAGCAGGCCTGCGGTCGGGACGCCTTTGTCGATGACGTGCGCCGGTACCGGCGCCTGGATCAGTGTTTCGCACTGTTCGCAGGCCCACTTTCCACGGATGTGGCGTTCGACTGTGAACACGCCGGGCGTGTAGTCGAGCTTTTCGCTGGCGTCTTCGCCGATGCGCTTGAGTGCGCAGCCGCACTGGCAGTGGCTGTTGTCCGGTTCGTGATGGATCAGTGTGCGAGGAAACTGCGGTGGCAGCGGTGCGCGCTTGGGTTGCTGGCGCACTTTGGCTTCGACAGGTGCCGGTTGCAGCGCCTCAAGTTCGGCTTCGATAGCGGCGATATCCGTATCGATCAAGTCGTCGAGCAGGCTGGCTTGATCCGGGCTCAACTGCTCGCTGCGCTTGGCAAACTTGAAGCGTTTGAGCAGCGCGATCTCGTGGGCCAGTTTCTCGTTGACCGACTTGTGATGAGTGATTTGCTTGTCCATTGTCTCGACGCGCTGGATCAACTGCGCCGCCAGGGCACGCAGTTGTTCAGGGTTTAATTGATCGAGATTTGGATGCAAAGTCATGCCGCCGATTTTGCCAGAGAGGGCTGATGGCGACGATAGACTTATGGGCCAATTGCGCTGGCAAGCACGCCATGGCAGATGTTAAAGCATCGAGATGATTCCGCCTGCACCGACGCGCTGCCAAGGTAAACCGAGCACCAGGGCCTGAAGTTGCTCGGCATCCAACTCAACTTCGGAGCCGTGTCGCACACCCGGCCAGAAGAAGCGTCCTTGATTCAAACGCCGGGCGGCAAGCCAAATCCCCACGCCGTCATGCACCAGCACTTTCATTCGATTGGCGCGGCGGTTGGCGAACAGATAGGCACAGTGCGGCTTCGCCGCACCGAACACCGCCACGACTCGTGCGAGCGCGGTTTCAGTGCCGGCGCGCATGTCCATGGGCTCGGTGGCGAGCCAGATGGAATCGACGCGGATCATCGCAGCAGGTCTCGTAGGAAAGCAGAACACGCCGCTGCATTTTCTGCTGGCCAACTCACCACGACTACACCTTTTGGATGCGGCACTTCGATTCGGATCGTGGCAGGAAGGGCCTGATGCATCGGCACCGGCGGCGAAGTCTTGACCGGGATGAAGGCAGTTTGCAGTGCCAGGCTTTTCTGCGCATGCACCCGAATCCATTTATGGACGAGGTTTGCATTGAGGTTGTGGGTCAAGGCGACATTGGCAATTGAAGTGTCAGGATGGGCGCACTCAGTAATGACCTGGGCCTTGAAGGACTTGGAATAGGAACGGCGTTCTTGTGGCATGGGCGTCCGCTTAAAAAGGCTAAAAATGGTGTCCACTTAAATTTAGGTGGACACCATCGCCTTAACCGATGGCATCAGGAAGATGTGTTGCTCGGACGGTTACCCTGTTGTACTGAATCGCCTCGGATTCTCTAGACGCCACGCAAGCGTAACCCGTGCCACCATCGAACATACCTCCAGCAACACTGGAAGGACAAATAAAGCTCGGGTTGACGAGGCTAATGACGGGGAAAGCTGGGTCTATGAACATCAATCGGTGAACAGTTGCGTTCATTTCAAGGGTATTGAGCTAGTATTCTTGGGCTGTTGACCTGCTTATGAACATCTAACATCGCCCACTTGTTCAATTGCGTGTCATGCCAGGTTACTGGGCAATCTCCCGCCACCCCCAGGCTAATCGGACACGATGCTTTTGGCCTCAAGAAATGCTTCCAGCCCAAAGACTCCAAACTCCCGACCGACACCGGACTGCTTTACCCCGCCGAACGGCGCCAGCAGCTCTGGCGAAATTCTGTTGATCAACACCGAGCCGGCCTGCAGTTGGGTTGCCAGGCGTTGGGCACGTTCCAGTTGCCGGGAAAACACATAAGCTTGCAAACCGTAGATACTGGCATTGGCAATAGCGATCGCTTGTTCTTGCGAGTCATACGCAATGATCGATAGCACCGGGCCGAAAATCTCCTCTTGCGCGATGTCCATGTCACTGCTGACGTCGGCAAAGACCGTAGGCCTGACGAAATAGCCCTTATCCAAGCCGGTTGGTCTGCCCTCCCCGCCGATAATCAACGTCGCGCCTTGCGCCTGCCCGCGGCGGATGAAAGCTTGTACGCGGTCGAATTGGGCGCGATTGACCAGCGGCCCGAGCGCAGTGGCCGGATCCTGCGGATTGCCGACGACCATCGCTCCAACCAGGCTTTTGACGCGGTTGATAATGTCCTCGGCGTGCGTGCGTGGCACCAGCAGACGTGTGCCGGCGACACATGCCTGACCGTTGTTCATGAACGCAGCATTCAGAGCCAGGGGAATGGCGATGTCGAGATCGGCGTCATCCAGGATGATAGAGGCCGACTTCCCCGTGAGCGACAGACTCACTCGCTTCATGGTCTCGATTCCGGCGCGTGCAATGAGCTTTCCGGTGGCGGTGGACCCGGTGAATGAAACTTTCGCGATGAGTGGGCTGGCGCTGATTTCGTCACCCACATCACTGCCGCGTCCCAACAGAATGTTGAAAACCCCTTTGGGCAACTCTGCGCGATGCAACGCTTGGGCGAGCACGGTGGTCTGCAAGGGGCTCAACTCGCTCGGTTTGATGACCGAGGCACAGCCAGCCGCAATGGCCGGTGCCAGTTTGTTGCATATCGTCCCGGCGGTGCTGTTCCAGGGGGCAAACAGCGCCGCGACTCCGACCGGCTCCATCACCACGGTAGCGTCACCGACCGAACGACTCAGGTCGAAGTGTTTCAACACCTGCGCCGCATTGGTAAATGACTGCGAGGCGTAGCGACTGACCCATTGCGCACGGGCAAACGGCGCACCGTACTCTTCGATGGCGGTATCGCGAATTTCATTCGTGCTCGCCAGCACGGCAGCCTGCAACTGCTCGAGCATGTCGATACGCTCGGCCTTGGAGGTGCGGCCCATCGCGACTTGAGCACGCGAAGCCGCCGCGATAGCGCGCTTGGCATCTTCACGATCAGCCAGGGTGAGCGTACCGATGACCTCCCCGGTAGCCGGATTGATGCATTGCACCGTTTCATTGCCCTGAACGGGAACGAATGCTCCATCAATGTAACTGTGATTGATCTTCCACATCGTGGCGTACCTGATTGATTGCGGTTGCCCGCGATAAGCACAACGCCCGGTATGCCCAGGCGTTGGCCTCGTCGTCGCCCCACCCTCTCCCGCTTTTCAGCCGGGCATCGGCTCACGTGCGCCCCTCCGGATGACGGGCGCGGAAATCTGCAGCCTCCCGAATGGGCCCTCTTTGGAAAGGTTACTTACGAAACACGGAGGGGGATGATCAGAGCGATGTCTCCCACTGCCGCTTCGCCCTTGGCGTGTTACTTCGCCGTGGCGGCTTTTTCGATTAGGCGGGCAACCGGTTCCGGGTTCGATACCATCACGACATGTGAAGCGCCCTTGACCACTTCCACGGCTTTGGCAGCTGCGCGCTTGGCCATGAACGCCATGGCTTGTGGTGGAATGTTCTTGTCCTTGTCGCCGTAGATGTACCAGGACGGAATATGCTTCCAGGCAGGGCTGCCGGACGCTTCATTGAGCGCCGCTTCCGTTACCGGACGTTGGGTGGCGGCCATCAATGCCGCCTCTTTCGCGGGGACGTCCGCGGCGAACTGGTTGTGAAATTTGTCCTGCTGGATGTACAAGTCCTTGCCCCCATCGGCCAGTGGTACAGGCGCAGCCAGCGTTGGGCCCAGCGTGCTGCCTGGGAATTTGCCGGCCAGCCCGGCGACGGTTTCCCCGGCCTCAGGTGCAAACGCACTGACGTAAACCAGGGCTTTGACGTTGACATGATCGTTGGCCGCATCACTGATAACGTTGCCGCCATAGGAGTGGCCGACCAACACCACCGGCGAATGAATGCTCGTCAGCAATGCCGAGATTGCCGAACCATCGCTCTTTACACCGCGCAATGGGTTGGCAGCGGCAACCACCGGGTAACCGTCCTTCTCGAGAATCTTCACGACGCCATTCCAACTCGACGCATCGGCAAAGGCGCCATGTACGAGCACAATCGTGGGTTTTTCAGTTTGCGACCAGGCGTATGTCGCCATGCTCAGGCTGACGGCGACGGCCAGTGCGGTTAATACCTTTTTCATTGCTAACTCCGGGTTTGACGGGAATCAGGGGGCGAAGCGAGTGAAGACAAAGTCGTGATTCCGCACTCGCGCCTGGTGACAGGCGAAGCAGGTTTCGTGTTGGGCTTCATCGGCCGGTTTACCGTTGATAAACCGCCCGAATCCCCAACCACCGGTTGCTGCATATTTTTTCGAGTCCTTGACCATCACCTGCACGGTCGTGGCCGGCCCCGGGATGGACGCCGGCTCGAATTCCGGGGACTGCACATGTTTCCAGGCCAGCTTTACCAGCACCGTGCCATCGGGGAATGGCAGCGTTGAGTCCTGATAAGCCTTGATGGCCGAGTCATTGCCCAGCACGGCTCGCAGTTCATTCAGGGGGGCTGCTTCCTGCGCCGGCGCAATCAGCGGCCATAGGCGGTAGTTTTCAGGCAATTTCACGCCATAGATCGGTGAGGCGTCGCCAGTACTGGCGTCGCCCGAGGCAACACCGGTAGCGGTCAACGCTGCGATTGCAATGGCAGCCGACATCGCGGCAAGAAATTTCAGCTTCATCATCGCCATCCTCTCAGCCGGTGTTCAAAGATGATCGGCATCGATCACCGCCTGGGCGAAGGCTTTCGGCGCTTCCTGCGGCAAGTTGTGACCAACACCGCCGGTGAGCAATCGGTACTCATACTTGCCAGTGAAGCGCTTGGCGTACGCTTCGGCAGGTGGGTGCGGTGCGCCGTTCGCATCACCTTCCAGGGTGATGGTGGGCACGCTGATGGATGGAAATACCGCGAGTTTCTTCTCCAGCGCGTCGTATCTGGCCTCGCCCTTGACCAACCCCAGGCGCCAGCGATAGTTGAAAATCGACACGGCCACGTGATCAGGGTTTTGCAAGGACGCCGCGCTACGCTCATAAGTGGAGTCGTCGAAATTCCACTGTGGCGACGCCAGCTTCCAGATGAGCTTGGCGAAGTCATGGGTGTTTTTCTCGTAGCCCAGGCGCCCGCGCTCGGTCGCAAAGTAGAACTGGTACCACCACTGCAGTTCGGCGGCTGGCGGCAATGGCGCCTTGCCCGCCTCTTGGCTGCCTATCAGGTAACCGCTCACAGCGACCAGGGCTTTCACTCTTTCCGGCCACAGTGCGGCAACGATATCTGCAGTGCGGGCGCCCCAGTCAAACCCACCCAGCACCGCCGTCTTGATCTTCAGCGCGTCCATGAAGTCGATCAGGTCAGTCGCCAGCGCAGCAGGTTGACCATTGCGAACTGTCTTGGCCGAGAGAAAATGCGTATCGCCATAACCCCGCGCAGAAGGGATCAACACTCGATATCCCTTGTCCGCCAAAGCAGGAGCGACATCAGCGTATGCGTTGATATCGTAGGGCCAGCCGTGCAACAAAATGACCACAGGGCCATCGGCTGGGCCGAGTTCCGCGTAAGAAATGTCCAGCAGCCCCGCTTTCACATGCTTAAGAGCACCGAGAGAGGTGTGGGCTCCCGGCGTGATAGCCCCAATGGTGGACGCGGGTACATCAGCCGCGCTGGCTTGGGAAAAACCGACAGCCACCGCTGCGAATTGCAGCACCGCTGCTGCCAACAGCGATGGGGCAAGACCCCGCAGGCGGCTGGATTTATTTTGGTTGTTCAGCAAGGTCATCTCCATGGTGCTTCTCCGTAGCGAGCCGCCGAATAGCGGCTCGGTTGTGTTGACTGGATTGCGTGTGAGCTACTGGGCTGTCTTCGTTGCGCTCAGCTTGGCGCGCAGCGGCCGGAAGGCCTCCCGCAACTCTTCGCTGAACAATTGAGGTTGCTCCCAGGAGGCGAAGTGGCCGCCCTTGTTAACCTGGCTGTAGTAGGAAAGTGATGGGTAGGCGCGTTGCGCCCAGCTTTTTGGCGCCTGATAGATCTCGTGCGGGAAGACCGTGATCGCCACCGGCACCTTGATGCTTGCGGTGTTCTGCGCGGCAGCGCTGAAATTGTTGTTGTTGTTTTCCCAGTAGAAACGCGATGACGATGCGCCTGCGTTCGTCAGCCAGTACAGGCTGATATCGTCCAGCATCTCGTCACGGGTCAATACCCGTTCAGGCTGACCATCACTGTCCGTCCACGCGGCGATTTTTTCGTACATCCACGCCGCAGTACCGGTAGGCGAATCGGCCAGCAGGTAACCGATAGTCTGCGGGCGCGTAACCATCATCGCGCCGTATGCTGCATTGCGGCCGAAGAAGGTGCTCAAGGAATCAAACGCCTTGCGTTCAGGCTCAGTGAGCCCGACAGGGGCCGGGTCACCACTATTGATCGGCTTGACCAATTCGGGCGGGATGGTGGCCGGCATGTTCAAGTGAATGCCCAACAGACCCGGCGGATTCAGGCGGCCTAATGCATCCGATATCACCGAACCGTGATCTCCGCCCTGGGAAACATAGTGGGTATAACCCAGACGCTTGATGAGCACATCCCAAGCCTTCGCGACTCGATCCGGCCCCCAGCCCAATTCAGTTGGCTTACCGGAAAAACCGTGTCCCGGAATCGATGGAATGATCACGTCGAACGAATCTTCAACCTTACCGCCGTAAGCAACGGGATCCGTCAGCGGGCCGATAGTCTTCAGGAACTCAAACTGTGAGCCTGGCCATCCGTGTGTCAGAAGCAGCGGCATCGCGTTGGGGTTTCGCGAGCGAACATGGATGAATTGAATATCGACGCCGTCGATAGTCGTGATGAATTCAGGCAGCGCATTGAGCTTTGCTTCGGCCTTGCGCCAGTCATAGCCGCTGCCCCAATACTTCACCAGCGCCTGGACCTGGGCCAACTGCACGCCTTGGGAAACGTCATTGACGGTCTCTTTGTCCGGCCAGCGGGTCGCCGCAATGCGCTTTTTCAGATCGGTCAATTGAGCTTCATCGACGTGAATTCGATAAGGTCGAATCGATTCGGGATTGGTCGAGGCCGAGCTGGCAACTGACGCATCGGCGGCCGGGCCAGCAGCCCAGGCACCACCGCTGCCGGCTATCAGGGCCAACCCCAAAACGCCCATTCTCACGGAAGAAGCCAGACAATGGCGCCAGGTGAAACCGAACGTAGCTGCAGGCATTTTGAATTTCCTATAAGTCATAGGTCGACAACGTCGCGAAACGCGCAGAGACAGCCGCGAGTTAAATGAGTCATCCATTGGAGAAGGTTTGCGCCTTCTCGATGGGTTCATTTAAAGCCCCGCAGGTATCCCGTATGTGTCATCAACCGACTTAAAAGAATCGCTGTGTATCTATCCAAAGCGCAGATACAAAACAATACAAACCGACCACTCGCTCATCAGAAAAGCCAATGCCCCGACTTGCCGGGGCATTGGCTTTTCTGGGATGTGGAAAACATAAGGGCTTTTCAGCCCATCAAGCCCGGCAAAGGGCATCGAGACCGCGTCGATTGCCAGGCGGCATGACTACCCAAGGAACGGGCAGATACCCCGCTCAACTTCACGCCCCTCCACGCTTGAACCTGGGAATGTCCAATCCCAAGCTCTCGCAGAACGCAACTCAGCCCTCGTGACTAGATAGGCGAACATCGGCAGTGCGAGGATCGATACCCGGTACCAAACCCACGGGTATCGCCCCCTTTCACTTCAGCGATCAAAAAAGTCGCAATCAATGCGCAATGCACACCGATTTCAGCTCGGTGCAAGCCTCGATCACCGCCCGCCCAAACTCGCGCCCCATGCCAGACTGCTTGACCCCGCCAAACGGCATCGCCGGGTCGAGCAGCACGTGTGCGTTGATCCACACGGTGCCAGCTTCGATGCGGGGTACCAGGTTCAGTGCCTTGGTCAGGTCGTTGGTCCATAGGCTGGCAGCCAGGCCGTAGGGGTTGTCGTTGGCTTGGGCAATGGCCGCGTCTTCGTCGTCGAACGCCATCACCGCCAGCACCGGGCCGAACACTTCTTCTCGGGCGACCGCCATGCTGTGGTCCACATCGGCCAGCAGGGTCGGCTGCACGTAGAAGCCCTCCCCTTCATGCAATTGGCCGCCGCACACCACGCGCGCGCCTTGAGCGCGTGCCTGCTCGATGTGTTTGAGCACGCTTTGTTGCTGCTTGCGCGATACCAACGGGTTGATTACCGCATCGCTGTCCATACCCGCGCCCATCGGCAACGCCGATACTGCTGCCGCGAGGCCGTTGACGAATGCGTCGTGGATCGAGCGATGTACGTAGAAGCGCGATGCCGCTGCACAGACTTGGCCGTTGTTCAGCAGGCCGCCGAGGATTGCGCCCTGGATGGCTTTGTCGAGGTCGGCGTCGGCGAGCACGATCATCGGGTTCTTGCCGCCCAACTCCAGGGCAAACCGGGTCATGTTCTGCATGCACGCCACGCCGACGCTCTTGCCGACTGCGGTTGAGCCGGTGAACGACACTTTGCTCACCAGCGGGTGCGTAGTGAGCACGCCACCCACCGAGGCTCCGCCGCCGGTCACGACGTTGAACACACCCGCAGGAATGCCGGCCTCTATCGCAAGTTCAGCCAGGCGCATGGCGGTCAGCGGGGTTTCCATCGCCGGCTTGATGATCACCGTGCAGCCCGTGGCCAGGGCCGGCATCAGCTTCCAGGCGGCGATCATCAGCGGGAAATTCCACGGCACGATACCGACCACCACGCCCACGGGTTCGCGTTTGGTAAAGGTGGTGAACTTCGCCCCGGGTGGCAGCGGGATCGAAACGTCAAAGGTCTGCCCTTCGATCTTGGTGGCCCAACCAGACATGTAGCGCATGAATTCAACCGTGGCGTTCAGGTCCAGGGCCCGCGACATGTTGATCGACTTGCCCTGGCTCAACGTCTCCAGTTGCGCCAGCTCTTCGGCATGCTCTTCTACCAGGCGCGTGAAGTTCAGCAGGATGCGTTCGCGGTCGGCGGGACGCAAACCAGACCACACGCCGGACTTGAACGCCGCATGGGACGACTGCACGGCACGTTCGATCAGCTCGGGCGGGGCGTCCAGGGTTTCACACAGGGTCTGGCCGGTTGCCGGGTTGACCACCGCAATTCGCTGCCCTTCGGCAAAGACCCACTGGCCATCAATCAAGCAGCCGTGGCGACGGTCAAGGAATGCAGCAACCTGCGGCAGGACTTTAACGTTGCTCATGATTCACCTTCCGTTCCAATACGTTCACTGTTGTTGTTTGAGGTAGCACACGACCGCCTCGCGATCGCCCGCGTCGGCCAGGCCCATGTAGGGCATATAAGTGCCCGGCAAGTAGGCCTGGGGCTGGGTGATGAATTGGGTGATGGTCTCGGCCTGCCAGTCGATGGCTTTGTCGCGCATAGCCTGGGAGTAGTTGAACCCGGTCAACGTGCCGGATTTGCGTCCGATCACACCCGATAGATTCGGCCCCATCATGCCGGTTGTGCCTTTGCTCACCGCATGGCAAACCGCACATTCCCGGGCGAAAACCTCGGCGCCTTGATGGAGGACCGGAGCGCATTCGCCCGCCAGCACGGCATGGGCGAAGGTCAATGACAGCAAACCGACAAGGGGCAACCGCAGAGAGCAGAACATAAGCAAGCAACCTTTCAATCCAGGGAATCGCCGAGGGTTCGGCAGGGTTGTCGCGATTGTCGGTGCTCGTTGCACGCCCGGGTTTTCCCTGCGTGCCAGTTACTTTGGCCGGCCTGCCAAACCGTGCAATCTGGCAAGCACAACCAAGGCTTTGGCAACCACACAAAAGGCCGCAAAAGTTCCGCGCCTTAGTATCGAAAAGGAGCGCAAACCCGCGTTCAAGAACAAAAACGGATGCCCCCTCATGCTCAAGTCTCCCAAGCTTTGCACGTCGACTCTCGCCCTGCTGCTCAGTGCCGGGCACGCCCACGCGTACGAACTCTACGGCGATGGTGACAGCCATCTGAATGCCACGCTCGAAGCGGTATTCGGCCTGTTCCACAGCCAGGAAAACTACGCCCCGTCCGGCCGCCTGAGCCAAGGTTCTTCAGCGTGGCGCGAGGGCTATATCAAATATGGCTTGAGCTTCGACAAGGACCTGGCCGGCAAGGGCACCGCCTATGGCGCGGCCAACATACTGAGCTCCGGCACCTGGGGCGACGGCGATGCCGCAGGCTTCAGCGACGGTTCCGAGCGCCGCACACAATTTGAAGACGCGTATCTCGGCTGGCGCTCCGGCAAGGTGTTCGAAGCCTTGGGAGACGACGGCGTAGACCTGTCTTTCGGTCGACAGAACATCGTGGTCGGCGACGGCTTCCTGATCAACGGCGACGCCTTGAATATGGGCAAGGGCCTGGCCGACGGCGAATACAATCGCGGCGGCGCCTACTACCTGGCAGCGCGCAAGGCCTTCGACCAGACCGCCGTGCTCCGCCTGGGCGGCAAGCAAGGATGGCGGAGTGACTTGATGTGGCTCAAATCCGATAACCGCGCCCAGGCCAAGACTGAAATGTACGTCGGCACGCTCGAACACGTGGCCCCCGAGGGGACCGTGGGCCTGACCTACATCGACAGCACCAAAGTCGACATGCAATACGCCTCCCCCATCCAGGCGGAGCGCGACGGCATGAAGACCTATAGCCTGCGCGCCCAGGGCAATGCCGGGGTGACCAATCTCTTCCTGTCCGGTGAATACGCCAAGCAGAACAAGCCCAACACCGCCAGTGAAAACGCCTGGTACCTTGAAGCCGGCTGGACCTTTTCCGACATCGCCTGGGCGCCAAGTGCCAACTATCGCTACAGCCGCTTCTCGAAAGGTTTCGACCCGCTCTTCTACGGCCTCAACCGTGGCTACGGAACTTGGTTCCAGGGTGAGGTGGCAGGCAACTATGCCGGCCCGTTCAACACCAACTCGCGCATCCAGTCGGTCACGCTGAAAGCCGCCCCCCTGGAAAGCGTCAGCATTGGCGCGGTGCTGTTTGCCTTCGACACCCTCGACCGCGACCAGGGCAATACCGATGGTCACGAGATCGACCTGTTCGCCGAATGGCGGGTGAACGCGCACCTCACGGTGATGCCGCTGATAGGCCTCTACCAACCGGACAAGAGCGCCGAAAACGGCGGCACCCAACTGGGTAATAACGACAGGAATGTCTACAGCCAACTGGTCTTCGCCACCACCTTCTAACCCCGGCCGGTGCAGTGGCATACGCCATTGCACCGGTGGAATAAGGCTTATCCGATGCACATAAAACGCCTGACGATTCAGAGCAAGATCACCCTGCTCGCCGGCCTCTGCCTGCTATTGGTAGTCGGCATGTTGATGGGGTTGTCACTCTACCAAACCCATCAAAGTCGCCAGCAAGTCGACCAAGCCAGCACCGCGATGCTGGCCGATGCGGCTAGGGAGCATATGCAGGCCCTGGGTAAATTGCAGGCGATGCAGGTGCAGCGCACGTTCACGCTGACCCACGAGTACGGCCAAGGCTTGTCACGGTACCTGCTGTACCTGCGCCAACTGCACGCCAAGGGCACCCTGACGCGCCAGCAACTGCGCGAGGAAGTGACCCGGCAGGTTCACCAGGCCCTGATCGACAAGCCCGACCTCCTGGGGATTTACGTTATATTCGAGCCCGATGCATTGGACGGCGCCGACATCGACTTTGCCAACCAGCCTGCACTGGGCAGCAACGACGCTGGGCGCTTCTCACTCTACTGGGTGCAAAGCCAACCCGGCGAACTACAAGCCGTCGTCGGCGAAGAAGCACTACTTGCCAACACCGCCCCAGGCCCCAGCGGCGCGCCCTACAACGCGTTCTACACGTGCGCCCGCGACAGTCGCAAAGCCTGCGTGCTGGAGCCGTACTTCGATGAAGCTTCCGGCAGCCGCAAGTTGGTCACCAGCGTTGCGTTCCCCTTGTTGGAGAATGGCAAGGTCATCGCCGTGGTCGGTCTGGATATCAACCTCGCCGACTTGCAACACAAAAGCGAAGCCAGTGCTCAGCAACTGTTCGGTGGCCAGGGCCAGATCAGCATCGTCAGCCCGCTCGGGGTGATCTCGGCCAACAGTCAAGACGTCAGTCGCCTGGGCACATCCGAAGCGGCAGGCATCATGGATGCCCTGCGCCAAGGCCAGCCCCAGGTGTTTGTCGACCCGCAACAGATCAAAGTGCTTGAGCCGTTGCCGCCGATTGCCGACGTAGCGCAATGGGGCGTGCTGGTCAGCGTACCGCAGGCCGTGTTGCTGGCGCCGGTCACGGCACTGCAATACGAACTGGATGGGCAGAGCGCCCGCAGCAAGGTGTTGGAGCTATTGCTGGGCGGCGGCTCGGCACTGCTTGGTCTGTTACTGATCTGGTACACCGCGTTTCGCATCACCCGCCCGCTGCAGGTGCTGACGCGGGTCATGGAAGACATCTCCTTGGGCGAAGGCGACCTGACCCGCCGCCTGGACGTGCACTCAAGGGATGAACTCGGCCAACTCGCGACGGCGTTCAACCGTTTCGTCGAGCGCATTCACCAGTCGATCCGCGAAGTGTCATCAGCCGCGCTGGGCGTGAATGAAGGGGCTAAGCGCGTACTGCTGGCATCCAACTCGTCGCTGCGCAACTCGGACGAACAATCCCAGCGAACCAACAGCGTGGCCGCCGCGATCAACCAACTGGGGGCCGCCGCCCAGGAAATCGCCAGCAACGCCGCCGTCGCCTCGCAGCAAGCCTCCGCCGCGCGGCAACAAGCCAGTGACGGTCACGAAGTGGTTCAGCATACGATTCAGTTAATCAACGAACTGTCCGGCAAGATCAGTACCTCGCGCGCCAATATCGAGGTGCTTAACGACAAAACGGTAAACATCGGGCGGATCCTCGAAGTGATCAAGAGCATTTCCCAGCAGACCAACCTGCTGGCGCTCAATGCCGCCATCGAAGCCGCCCGCGCAGGAGAAGCCGGTCGTGGCTTCGCGGTAGTCGCTGACGAGGTACGCAGCCTGGCCCATCGCACCCAGGAGTCGACCCAGGAGATCCAACAGATGATCGAAACCCTGCAAGTCGGCGCCCGCGACTCCGTCACCACCATGATCGAGAGCCAGCAACACAGCGAATCCAGCGTCAGCACCGTCCACCTGGCCGGCCAACGCCTGGGCAGCGTGACGCAACGCATCGGTGAAATCGACAACATGAACCAATCGGTCGCAGCCGCCACCGAGGAACAGACCGCCGTCGTCGAAGCGTTGAATGTGGACATCACCGAGATCAACCTGCTGAACAGCCAGGGCGTGGAAAACCTGCAAGCGACCCTGCTGACCTGTACAGAGCTGGAACGACAAGCCGAGCGGCTAAAGCAGTTGGTGGGGAGCTTTCGGATTTGAACCTCCCCGTTAATCTGAAACGCTCCGCCAGCCGACGCCCCATGCCCAGCAACTGGCACACACACACAAACGGTTGGCACGCAGCCTAATTCCCGCACCCGCCGACCCAGGCAGAATCGAACTGCAGCACTCTGCCACCGCGATCTGCACGAACAATAACCAAGGGAGTTCCCCCGAATGCGAGCCACCAGAATCACCGTTCCCTCAGCGCTGGGCATCAGCCTGTTGGTACTGGGTTTGAATACGGCCAACGCGGACCTGCCGGCCGACACCATCGGCAACACCGTGTTGGCGTTTCCACCTGAAGCCCACCGCGCGTTTATCGTCGACGTCGAGTTCGAAAGCTTTGTGGTAGGCCGCGTCACCGTGGTCGACCCCGATAAAAAACGCGTGCTCGGCATGGTCCCCACGGGCTTTGCTGCCCCCTCCACGCTCAGTCACGACCAGAAAACCCTGTACAGCGCTGACATCTTCTACTCACGCGGCACCCGTGGCACCCGCACCGACGTGCTGACCGCCTGGGACAGCTCCACCCTCTCGCCAGCCTGGGAGGTATTGATTCCCAGCAAGCGCGCCGAGTCGCTGACCCAGCGCTACGGCCTGAAAACCAGCGCCGATGACCGCTTCGTCTACGTCTACAACTTCACACCGTCCACCTCGGTGACCGTGGTGGACACCCAGGCCAAGACTGTTACCGCCGAGCTGGCGATTCCCGGTTGCGTGCTCAACTACCCGGTGGGCAATCGTCGCTTTGCCTCACTTTGCGGCGATGGCAGCCTGCAGGTGGTCACGCTCAACGATCAGGGCCAGGAAACGGCTCGCAGCCGCACAGCGTTCTTCGACCCGAATGCAGAGAAGCTCAACGAGCGCGCGGTGAACGTGGGCGACACCTACTACTTCACCACCACTACGGGTACGGTGCGCCCGGTGGATTTCTCGGGAGACGCGCCGAAAATCCTCGGTTCCTGGACGCTCACCACCGAGGCGGAAAAGCAAGCCGGCTGGGCGCCAGGAGGCTGGCAGTTGATGGCGGTCGCGCCGAAGCTGAACCGCCTGTACGTGCTGATGCACGACGCCCATGAACCAATGAAGTGGGAAGACCCCAGCCCGCTGATCTGGGCGTTCGATCTCAAGACCCACAAAAAAGTCGCCACCCTGGAAGCGCCGGTGCCGGTGTGGAGCCTGCAAGCGACCGGCGATGACAAGCCGTTGCTGCTTGGCGCCGACATCGAAGGGGGCCTGCAGATCTTCGACCTCAAGACCAACAAGCTCAACGCCAGCATGCCCAAGGTCGCCAAAACCGCGACCCAGATCATGAGCTACTAAGGGAGGCTCGGCTATGCACTTAGACCCGATCTTCATCCTCACCAGTGCGCTCACGCTCGCGGTATTGCTGGCTAGCGCCGCGACCCACAAGGTGCGCGCACCGGCACGTTTCGCCAAGCAGTTGGCGGACTATCAACTGTTGCCCGATTCAGCGGTACGCCCCCTTGCCCGAGTGATCCCCCTGGTGGAGTTGATGGTGGCTTTTGCGTTGTTGGTCCCCGCCAGTCGAGGCGGAGCGGCACTGGCTGCCGCTGGCCTGATTGCGCTGTACGCCCTGGCGATCGCGATCAACTTGTGGCGCGGCCGTCGGGATATCGACTGCGGCTGTGCAGGCCCGGACCAGGCACAACCACTTCGCCCGCTCCTGCTGCTGCGCAACAGCGCACTGGTGGGGCTGGCACTGCTCGCTGGCGTGGCACCGGTGGCCCGTGACCTGGGTGTTTTCGATAGTTTTGTCAGCGTAGCGGCCACCGCCGTGCTGCTGCTGGTTTACGCCGCGGCCGACGGCCTGCTGGCGAACTCCCCTCTTCTGCTCAAACTGATTGGTAGGTGATCAATGGAAGGTTTAATCGTATCCAACGTGTTGCTCTGGGTGTTGCTGGTGGCCGTGGCGTTTGTGGTCATGGGCCTGGTCCGCCAGATTGGTGTGCTCCACGGCCGCCTGGCGCCAGCCGGCGCGCTGATGGTCGACAAGGGCGTGGCCGTGAACGAAGCCGCTCCGCAAGTCACTGCTTCCGACCGTAACGGCCGCCCGGTGAACTTCGGCTACGCCGGCGAAAAGAACCAATTGCTGTTCTTTCTCTCGCCCACTTGCCCCATCTGCAAGTCGCTGTTGCCAGCAATCAAATCCATTGCCAGGGAACAGGCCGACCGCCTCGACGTGGTTTTCATCAGCGATGGCGACATGGACGCCCAGCAAGCGCTGATCCGCGAACACAAACTGGAGCACGCCACTTACGTAGTCGGCCCGGAAGTGGGCATGACCTATCAGATCGGCAAGCTGCCGTATGCCGCGCTGATCGACAAGAACGGCACCCTGCGTGCAAAGGGCCTGGTCAACTCACGCGAGCACCTGGACAGCCTGTTCGAAGTCGAGCACCTCAACAGCGCCACGCTGCAGGAATACCTGAACAGCCAGCCGCACCCACACGTCCACAGCCACTGATCTAGGCAGGAATACCTCATGAAACTACTGGACCTGTTGTTTGAACGCTCCACGCGCCGGGTAGCCGACACAACGTCTCGGCGCAAATTACTGTCTCGCATGGGCTCGTTGATGGTAGCTGGCGCCGCGCTACCGCTGTTGCTGCCCCTGGACCGCACCAGCAAGGCCCTTGCTGCCGACAACCCGAAAGCGGGCGACCCCGGCGACCCGAATACTTGTGACTACTGGCGCTACTGCTCCATTGACGGCTTCTTGTGCAGTTGCTGCGGCGGCTCGGTCACCTCGTGCCCACCGGGCACCGAGGCGTCGCAGGTCACCTGGATCGGCACCTGCCGTAACCCGGCCGATGGCAAGGACTACATCATTTCGTACAACGATTGCTGCGGTAAGCAAAGCTGCGCCCAATGCGCCTGCACCCGTAACGACAGTGAAGAACCGGCCTATCGCCCATTCAACAACAACGATGTGAATTGGTGCCTGGCCGCCAAATCCCACATCTACCACTGCACCGTGTCGGTCATTCGCGGCGTCGCGGTCTAAGAAGGAGGCGGTCATGCGTAGGTTGCTAGCCCTCGGTCTCGCCTGTGTGATGACCGCTCCCCTGGCGTACGCCAGGGCTATTCCCAACCCGGCGCAGCGGCATGCGCCGGGCAATGAAGCGCCGCAAACCCCGATTTCACAAGCCGGCTACAGCAACAGCGTGAACTATCAACTGCAGTGCGCCGGCTGCCACCTGGGCGACGGCATGGGGTCGGCTGCCAACGACACGCCCCGACTCAAGGGGTTTGTCGGTAATTTCCTCAAAGTGCCGGGCGGGCGTGAGTTTCTCGTGCGGGTACCCGGGATGTCACAGTCGGCGTTGAACAATGCCCAGTTGGCCGACCTGCTGAACTGGCTCGTGCGCAAAGACGGCATGGCCGGCAGCAGCACGCCAATGGACTACACGCCCTACACCGCGAAAGAGGTCAAGACACTGCGCGAGGAGGCTATGCTCAACTTGCCAGGCACCCGCGCTACGCTGGTCAAGGCGATGCGTGACCGGGGAATTGCGATTGATGATGGGATGAGCTACTGATTCAGGCACGCAGCCAAAGTATTTTGGCGAGAATCCAAATGCATCGCTCTACAGGCTGTAGCAAAGTGCGCTGTCACTGTCCTCGGTTTTCCTCAAGGAACTCAGCCATGTTTTCGTCCGCCGCTTTGCTCAAAAGAACCCCCCTGGCCCGGCTCGCACTGGCCATTGCCCTGGGAGCTTTCGGCTTGCCTGGCTTGCAATCCGCGGCGCAGGCCCATGGCGGTACTGCCGAAATGGTGCCGCTGCAATCGACCCTTGAAGCGTTTGGCGCCTCCGTCAAATGGGACGACTACGCCAACTTATTCGTGATTGCCAAGGACGGCGCCTACGTCAAGGTCAAGCCTGACAGCAAGGTCGCCATACTCAACGGCAAGCGCATGGAGTTGCAGGTGCCGGTGGTGTTCAAGGGCAAGACCGCGTACATGTCCAAGGACTTTATCAACCAGGTGTTCCAATCCGGCCTGGACAAGACCTTTATCGTCGAGACCCGCCCCAGCCCGCTCAACCCGCTGAGCGCGGATGAGATCAACAGCGCAGTCGAGATCATCAAGCACTCGGCACACTACAAGCCAGGTTTGCGCTTCACCGAAGTGTCGGTGCACACGCCGCCCAAGGATCAGGTGTGGAATTTCATCTACAGCGGACAGAAACCGACCCAGTCGCGCCAGGCCAATATCGTGGTGCTTGATGGCAAGCATGTGATCGAGGGCCAGGTCGACCTGGACAGCAAGTCGCTGCTGTCCTGGAAGCCAATTGAAGGCGCCCATGGCATGGTGCTGCTGGACGACTTCGCCACCGTGCAATCGGTGATCACCACCAGCACTGAATATGCCCAGGCATTGGCCAAGCGTGGCATCACCGACATCAAGAAAGTGGTGACAACGCCGTTGACCGTCGGTTACTTCGACGGAAAGGACGGTCTAGTCCAGGACAAGCGCCTGCTGAAAATCGTCAGCTACCTCGACACCGGTGACGGCAACTACTGGGCACACCCGATTGAGGGCTTGGTGGCAGTGGTCGATCTTGAGCAGAAAAAACTGATCAAAGTCGAAGATGGCGCTGTTGTCCCTATACCGATGAAACCCACCCCATATGACGGCCGGGGCCGCAAGGGCGTGGCGCTCAAGCCGCTGGAGATCATTGAGCCGGAAGGCAAGAACTACACCATCACCGGCAACAGCATCCATTGGCAGAACTGGGATTTTCATGTGCGCCTCGACTCCCGCGTCGGGCCGATCCTGTCCACGGTCACTTATGACGACAAGGGCAAGAAACGCAAGATCATGTACGAAGGCAACCTGGGCGGTATGATCGTGCCGTACGGCGACCCGGATGCCGGCTGGTACTTCAAGGCCTACCTTGATTCGGGCGACTACGGCATGGGCACCCTCACCTCGCCGATTGCGCGTGGCAAAGACGCCCCGGAAAACGCCGTGCTGCTGGACGCAACCATTGCCGACTACACCGGCGCCCCGACCACCATCCCCCATGCGATTGCGGTGTTCGAGCGCTACGCCGGCCCCGAATACAAACACCAGGAAATGGGCCAGCCCAACATCAGCGCCGAACGGCGAGAGCTGGTGATCCGCTGGATCAGCACCGTGGGTAACTACGACTACATCTTCGACTGGGTATTCCAGCAGAACGGCACCATCGGTATCGACGCCGGCGCCACCGGCATCGAAGCGGTCAAGGGTGTCAAATCCAAGACCATGCACGAGGCCACCGCCAAGGAAGACACACGCTACGGCACGCTGCTGGACCACAACATCGTCGGCACCACCCACCAGCATATCTACAACTTCCGCTTGGACATGGACATCGACGGCGAGAACAACTCACTGGTGGAAGTGAACCCGGTGGTTGCGCCCAACGACCGTGGTGGGCCGCGCACCAGCACCATGCAGACCGAACAACGAGTGGTCAGCACCGAGCAGCAGGCCGCACAGAAGTTCGACCCCTCCACCGTGCGCCTGTTGACCAACTTCGGTAAGGAAAACAAAGTCGGCAACCCGGTTTCCTACCAGTTGATACCCTACGCCGGCGGTACACACCCGGTGGCCAAGGGCGCCAATTTTGGCAAGGATGAATGGCTCTATCACCGCCTGAGCTTCATGGACAAACAGCTGTGGGTGACGCGCTACAACCCGCAGGAGAAGTACCCGGAGGGCAAGTACCCGAACCGTTCGCAAAGCGACACCGGCCTTGGGCAGTTCACCCAGGACAACCAGTCGATCGAGAACAGCGACGACGTGGTCTGGCTGACCACCGGCACGACTCACATCGCCCGGGCGGAAGAGTGGCCGATCATGCCGACCGAGTGGGTGCACGTACTGCTCAAACCGTGGAATTTCTTTGATGAAACGCCGACACTGAACCTCAACTCACCTAAATGACCCACGTAGCAAAAAGCCCCTGTCACCCTCGCGACAGGGGCTTTTTGGCTTCAGGCGTGTTGCTTGCGATACTCGCCCGGCGAAATGCCAAAGCGCGACTTGAACGCGGTAGAGAAGTAACTCGAATCAGAAAACCCCCACGAATACCCCAATGCCGACAGCTTCTGTTCCGCACACGATTGGCGCAGGGACTCGGCGCATAAATCCAGGCGGCGATTCTTGATGTAGCGCGCCACCACCAACCCCTTGCGCGAAAACATCCGGTACAGCCCACGCATCGAAACCCCAACCTCCCGCGCCAGCAACTCAGGGCACAGGTCTTCGGAGCGAATGTGCTCATCGATGTAGCCAAGGGTCTTGCGAAAGATCCGCTCGTGCAGATCATCGGCCGCATCGCTGTGGGTGATAACCGGGCGCAGCAGGCTGACCACCGCGTCCAGGGTCGCTTCGCTTTCCTGCTGGCTCAAGGTGTTGTGGCGCGTGGCGTCCAGTATCAAGTGGTGGGACAGCGTGGCGATGGGTGACGTTGCGGCGATTCGATGACCACACTTCACCGGATTGAAGCGCAGGGACTGCTCCACCAGCGGGTACGGCAAAATCAACGACAACTGCCGGGAGCTTTCGCTGTAGGTGAAATCGCTGGGCTGTGAAGCGTCGATCAGGGTGATATCACCGGCCGACAACGCCACCCGGTTGTCGCCCTGGGCCATGCAGGCCGTGCCTTCGAGCTGGAACACCGCGAAGTACTTTCTGCCCTCGCCCGCCGCGACCTCCCGTGGCGTGCGGTACAGCCGCGCCTGGCAGGCATCGACAAAACTGAGTTTGAGCGCGCCGCTCTGGTATTCGCGGATATGCCCGGAAAATCCGTCGCCCAGGGTTTGCGCGCTGAAGGCGCCGCAGATCTGGTTGATCTGATGGACCCATTGATCGAACCCATCACGGCGTTGTGCAATTGAAGAATTCATGTGAGGCCTCACGCAGGCTTATTTTTATTATCTACGTCGATCCACGCTAAAACGGACAGCGATATGGCTTGATGGGTGGCGGGTTATTTAAGCCCACCGAAGCGTCGATAGAAGCTTTCGCCGACATCCGGCAAGGGGCCGTCGGCGGTTTCCAGTGCGCTGTTCAACCACTCTTCGGCCTTGGCGAAGATCAGACGGTAGATGTTACGGCACAACTGTCGTGCGGCGCGGCCTTCCCAATCCCCGGGCAATAGCTCGTCCGGCAACTGCGGGTCGCGCAACAGCAATTTGCGATATTCATGCACAAGCAGAACCCGTGCCAGGAAGCAGTCGGCTGGAAGCGGGTTTTCCTGCTCGCGTAGCGCCTGCCAGAGTGGGCGGAACAACTGGATGAATTCGCTGTAATGGGTCGCAAGTTCCTCGATTCTCCAGCTTTCGCGCACTTGCAGACGCAGGGCCTTGGAGGCCAATACGTCCTGGGCGGTGGTTTCGAAGACAATGGTTTCTTCCAGGGCACCCAGGTCCTGTAACGTCGCGTTGACGTCGGCGCGGTCGCTGCGCGGGCAGGCCAACAAGACCGGCGAGATCGCACCAAAACCTTGCCATTCCAGTTCTTCACGCACTTGTTTGCGCTTGTCCTGGGCTAGCTGCGTGAGCATCACCAAGCACCAGGAACCGTCCCAGGCCGGCACGGTGGAGTTGTACACGCGCTTGAAGGCCTTGTCGAAACGCCGACGCCCGGTGCCGGTCAGGCTGTAGTAGCTGCGCCGCCCGACTTTCTCGGCGGTGAGCCAACCCTCTTTGGTCAAACGGAAAATCGAGGTGCGGATCAGCCGTTCATTGATACCAATGGGTTCGAGCAGTTGGATAAGGCTGCCAAGCCAGACGGTGCCACCGTGGGGTTCGATGGCATCCCCATAGAGGGTGATGATCAGCGAACTGGCGCGAATCGGCGTCTGCTCCTGAAAGCGCGTGATCAGGGAATTCAATGGGGCTAGGGACGACATGGGCGTACCGGACAGGAAAAAAGGCTGAAATATACCCGGCGAGCGGGCCTTGTGACCATCCTGCGCATGCAATGAAGGCTCACAGCGTTGCACCCTTGGGCCGCAGGCCACTGTCGCTAACCCGTGGCCGGTCGCGTTCAACCGCCTGCAGTGGCTCGCATTCCTGCATGTGCGTGAGGCAACGCTGGGCCAGTTGCTGGTACTCGCGGGTGCCGGTCTGCTTCCAGCGCACTTCCGCATCGCTGAGGCCGCGCTTGACGCTGGCCGGGGTGCCCATCACCAGGGATTGCTCGGGGCATTCAAAGCCCGCCTTGACGAAGGCTGTGGCCGACACGAATGAACGCGAGCCAATCCTTGCGCCGTCCATGACCACTGCATTCATGCCGACCAGGGCATCTTCGCCTATGCGGCAGCCGTGCAACACCGCACCGTGACCAATATGGCCATTGCGCTCGATCACCGTGTCGCTCTCCGGGAAACCGTGCATGACGCAGGTGTCCTGAATATTAGCGCCCTCCTCCAGCACGATGCGGCCAAAGTCACCACGCAAGCTGGCCAGCGGCCCGACATAACAGTGCGGGCCAATAATGACATCGCCGATGAGTACGGCCGAAGGATGCACATAGGCACTGGGGTCCACCACCGGGGTGAGGCCGTTAAGGCTGTAGCACGTCATAGAAAACTCCTTGAAGGTGCAAAGCGATGCGCATGCAGACTTATTTTGTATCACGTCACATTTAAAACACAAACAACAAAAAACCGTATCGCTTTTAGCGACCCGCTTATAACCCCCGTAAAAAGCAAGATCCGCTCAGGAAATAGCGGCTATGGCCCACAATTCCACCTTGGCCGAAGAGCAGAATCACAAAAATAGGACACACTAATTTAATTTTATTCTTGATTTTGCGTATCGCATTGTAGGTATACTCGGGCAAAACCGGCCAGCTGCGGCCGATCCAACAATAAGCCGGCGTCCACGCCGTGCGTGCACCGAGGGCATCCGCCGTGCCTCAGACCCTTGCCGTCGAGTTTTTTGCACCGGGCGTGCGCCTGATCACCCTGCAGCGCCCCCAGGCGCTGAATGCTCTCAACACCGAACTGCTGAGAGAGCTGGCCGCCGAATTGGCCAGCGCCCAAGCAGACGACGACACCCGCGCCGTAGTGCTCACCGGCAGCCGCAAGGCCTTTGCCGCCGGCGCCGACATCAATGAAATGGCGGAGCACAATCTGGTGGGCATTCTCAATGACCCACGCCAGGCTGCCTGGCACGCCATTACCCATTTCAACAAACCCCTGATCGCGGCGGTAAACGGCTTCGCACTTGGCGGTGGCTGTGAGCTGGCGATGCATGCCGACATTCTCATTGCCGGCGAAGACGCCCGCTTCGGCCAGCCGGAAATCAACCTGGGCATCATGCCCGGCGCTGGTGGCACCCAACGCCTGCTACGGGCAGTGGGCAAGTCCATGGCCATGCAGATGGTGCTCACCGGCGAGCCCATCGATGCCCGCCATGCGCAGCGCGCCGGCCTGGTCAGCGAAGTGACCCAACCTGAGTTCACCGTCGAACGCGCCCTGCAGATCGCCCGCAACATCGCCGGCAAAGCGCCGCTCGCCGTGCGCCTGGCCAAGGAAGCACTGCTCAAGGCGATGGACACAGACCTGGCCAGCGGCCTGCGTTTTGAGCGCCACGCCTTTACCGTTTTGGCCGGCACACGCGACCGCGACGAAGGCATCCGCGCCTTCCAGGAAAAACGCCCGCCGAGCTTCACCGGCCAGTAATCCCAGTCTTCCCAGAGAGCACCCTGATCATGACCTTCGAGCACATCCTGTTTTCCATCGACGCCGGCGTCGCCCTGCTCAGCCTCAATCGGCCGGAGCAACTCAACAGTTTCAATACGCAGATGCACGGCGAAGTCAAAGAAGCCCTCAAGCAAGTGCGCCAGAGCCCAGACGTGCGCGTGTTGCTGCTGACCGGTGAAGGCCGCGGCTTCTGCGCTGGACAAGACCTCAGCGACCGCAACGTCGCACCGGGCAGCGCCGTGCCTGACCTGGGCGAGTCCATGGAGAATTTCTACAACCCGCTGATCCGCCAGCTGCGCGACCTGCCGATGCCGGTGATTTGCGCGGTGAATGGCGTGGCGGCCGGGGCCGGGGCGAATATTCCGCTGGCATGCGACCTCGTGCTGGCCGCACGGTCGGCGAGCTTTATCCAGGCCTTCTGCAAGATCGGCCTGATCCCCGATTCCGGCGGCACCTGGACCTTGCCGCGCCTGGTGGGCATGGCCCGGGCCAAGGCACTGGCGCTGCTGGGCAACCGCTTGAGCGCCGAACAGGCTGAGCAATGGGGGCTGATCTACCGCTGCGTAGACGATGCCGAGCTGCGTAACGAGGCCTTGACCCTCGCACGCCACCTGGCCACCCAACCGACCTACGGCCTGGCACTGATCAAGCGCAGCCTCAACGCCAGCCTGAGCAACACCTTCGACGAACAGCTGGAGCTGGAAAAAGACCTGCAACGCCTGGCCGGGCGCAGTGAGGACTACCGTGAGGGCGTCAGCGCCTTTATGGAAAAACGCACCCCAAGCTTCAAGGGACGCTGAGCCATGACCACACTGAACACCACTGCGCGCATTGCGGTGATCGGCGCCGGCGCGATGGGCGCCGGGATCGCCCAGGTCGCGGCTCAGGCCGGCCATTCGGTGCTGCTGCTGGACAACCGCCCTGGTGCCGCCGCCCAGGCCATCGACGGGATCGACCGGCAATTAGGTAAACGCGTCGAAAAAGGCAAGCTCTCGGCCGATGACCGTGCGGCTACCATCGCTCGCCTGCAGGCGGTGGAGTCCATCGAGGCTTTGGCCGATTGCGCGCTGATTATCGAGGCTATCGTCGAGAACCTGGAGGTCAAGCGCGCCCTCTTCCGCCAGTTGGAAGGTATCTGCGGCGAGCAATGCATCCTGGCCAGCAACACGTCTTCGCTGTCGATTACCAGCATTGCTGCCCAGCTGGAACGTCCACAGCGTTTGCTTGGACTGCATTTTTTCAACCCTGCGCCAGTGATGGCGCTGGTGGAGATTGTCTCCGGCTTGGCCAGCGACCCAGCCTTGGCCGACTGCCTCTACGCAACCGCCCAGGTCTGGGGCAAAAAACCGGTGCACACCCGTTCGACGCCGGGCTTTATCGTCAACCGTGTGGCCCGTCCGTTCTACGCCGAAAGCCTGCGGCTGTTGCAAGAAAGCGTTGCCGACTGTCCGACACTGGATGGGCTGATGCGCGACGCCGGCGGCTTTGCCATGGGCGCATTTGAGCTGATGGACTTGATCGGCCATGACGTCAATTACGCGGTGACCTGCTCGGTGTTTGACGCCTACTACGGCGATAACCGATTCCAACCCTCACTGATCCAAAAAGACCTGGTAGACGCCCGGCGCCTGGGCCGCAAGAGCGGCCAGGGTTTCTACAACTATGCGAACGGTGCCGAGCGCGCATCCGCAAAAACCACCCACAGCGAGCGGACCGTCACCCGCTGCGTGGTCGAAGGTGACTTGGGCATCGCCAACGCATTGATCCCACGCATGCGCGAGCAAGCCATCGAAGTCCTCATCCGCGACGGCCAAGGCCTGCTGCGGGTCGGCGATGCGGTGTTGGCCTTGAGCGACGGGCGCATGGCCTGCCAGCGCGCCCAGGAAGATGGCCTGCGCAACCTGATTCTGCTGGACCTGGCGCATGACTACGGCACTGCGAGCCGCCTCGCCATCAGTTGCGCGGCCGGCATTGACCCGGCGGCCTTTGGAGATGGCGTGGCGCTGCTGCAACACGCCGGGTTCAGCGTCAGCCTGCTCAGCGACAGCCCGGCCCTCGCCGTGCTGCGCACGGTGGCGATGCTTGCCAATGAAGCGGCCGACGCCCTGCTACACGGCGTGGCGTCTGCCGCCGACATCGACCTGGCCATGCGCGCCGGGGTCAATTACCCCCAAGGCCCGCTGGCCTGGGCCGATGCCATTGGCCTGGCCCATGTGCTGCGTGTGCTGGAAAACCTGCAAGCCAGTTATGGCGAAGAACGCTACCGGCCGTCGCTGCTACTGCGCCGTCGCGTGGCCGAAGGGAGACGTTTGCATGACTAATCACGACGCGATGCGCTTGGCCAGTGCCTGCGCCCAAGCCCTGTTCGATCGCGACAGCGCCAGCCAGGGAATGGGCATGCGCCTGCTCTCGGTCGCGCCGGGCACCGCCCGCGTGGGCATGAGCGTGCGCGCCGACATGCTCCAGGGCCACGGCACCTGCCATGGCGGCTACCTGTTTGCACTGGCCGATTCGGCCTTTGCGCTGGCCTGCAACAGTTACAACAACGCCACGGTGGCGATGGGTTGCAGTATCGACTACGTCGCCCCGGCCCGCTTGGGCGACACCCTGAATGCCGAATGCATCGAGCAAAGCCGCTCCGGTCGCATCGGCAACTATGACGTGCGTATCGAAAACCAACAGGGCGAGTTGATCGCGCTGTTCCATGGCAAATCCTACAAAGTGCGCGGCACGGTGCTGGCGCAGGAGACCCCGAATGAATGACGCCCTGATCATCGATGCGGTGCGCACCCCCATCGGCCGTTACGCCGGAGCCTTGAGCAGTGTGCGTGCCGACGACCTCGGCGCAGTGCCGCTGCGCGAATTGCTGCGCCGTCACCCGAACGTGGACTGGAGCACCGTGGACGATGTGATCTACGGCTGCGCCAACCAGGCCGGTGAAGACAACCGCAACGTCGCGCGCATGTCGGCGCTGCTGGCCGGCTTGCCGGTGAACGTGCCAGGCACCACCCTCAACCGCTTGTGCGGCTCCGGGCTGGATGCCATCGGCACCGCCGCACGCGCCATTCGCTGCGGTGAGGCGGGGTTGATGCTGGTGGGCGGCGTAGAGTCGATGTCCCGCGCACCGTTGGTGATGGGCAAGGCCGAGCAGGCGTTTGCGCGCCAAGCCGAGATCCATGACACCACCATCGGCTGGCGCTTCGTTAATCCGCTGATGAAGCAGGCGTATGGCATCGACTCCATGCCGGAGACCGCCGAAAACGTCGCCGCACAGTTCAATATTTCCCGCGCCGACCAGGATGGTTTTGCCCTGCGCAGCCAGCAACGCGCCGGCGCTGCGCAAGCCAGCGGGCGCTTGGCCAAGGAAATCGTCCCAGTCGAAATACCACAGCGCAAGGGCCCGGCCAAGGTCGTGGAGCATGACGAACACCCGCGTGGCGACACCACCCTTGAGCAACTGCAGAAGCTCGGCACGCCGTTTCGCGAAGGCGGCAGTGTCACCGCCGGCAATGCGTCCGGGGTCAATGACGGCGCATGTGCACTGTTGCTGGCCAGCCCGGAAATCGCCAAGGCCTATGGTCTGAAGGCGCGCGGCCGGGTGGTGGCCATGGCCACTGCGGGCGTCGAGCCGCGCATCATGGGCATCGGCCCTGTGCCAGCGACCCTCAAGGTGTTGGAATTGGCCAACCTGAGCCTGGCGGCGATGGACGTAATCGAGCTCAACGAAGCTTTCGCCGCCCAGGGCCTGGCCGTACTGCGCGAACTGGGCCTGGGCGACACCGACCCACGGGTCAACCCCAACGGCGGCGCGATTGCCCTCGGCCATCCGCTGGGCATGAGTGGCGCACGCCTGGTGACGACTGCCCTGCATGAGTTGGAGGAGCGCCAGGGCCGCTATGCCTTGTGCACCATGTGCATCGGCGTCGGCCAAGGCATCGCACTGATCATCGAGCGCCTATAGAGCCAAATAACCTGAATTCCCGGGGAGCCGAGCGGTATCCTTGGGACATGCACTCAAAGCCCTGGTGCAACAGGGCCGGAACACAACAATAATTCGAGTGAAGTCATGAACATGCCAATTGCCCAATCCGTGCTTGAACCTGTGCTGGACCCGCTGGAAACCGCCAGCATCGATGAGTTGCGCCAGCATCAGCTGGAGCGCCTGCGCTGGAGCCTCAACCTCGCGTACAACAATGTGCCGCTGTACCGCCAGCGCTTTGATGCGCTAGGCGTGCACCCCCGCGATATCACTTGCCTGGAAGACCTGGCGAAGTTCCCCTTCACCACCAAGTCAGACCTGCGCGACAACTACCCCTACGGCATGTTCGCGGTGCCTATGCACGACGTGGTACGTCTGCATGCTTCCAGCGGCACCACGGGCAAGCCGACGGTGGTCGGTTACACCCAGAACGACATCGACACTTGGGCCAACGTCGTCGCCCGTTCGATCCGTGCAGCGGGTGGGCGACGGGGAGACAAGGTGCATATTTCCTATGGCTACGGTCTTTTCACTGGCGGCCTGGGCGCGCACTACGGCGCCGAACGCCTGGGCTGTACAGTGATCCCGATGTCTGGCGGCCAGACTGAAAAGCAGGTGCAACTGATCAAGGATTTCCAGCCGGACATCATCATGGTTACGCCCTCCTACATGCTCAACATCGCCGATGAAATCGAACGCCAGGGCCTTGATCCGCAAAAACTCGCGTTGCGCCTGGGCATCTTCGGTGCCGAACCCTGGACCGGCGAGTTACGCAGCGCCATCGAAAACCGCCTGGGCATCACCGCCCTCGACATCTACGGCCTCTCGGAAATCATGGGGCCGGGCGTGGCCATGGAATGCGCCGAAACCAAGGACGGCCCGACCATATGGGAAGACCATTTCTACCCGGAGATCATCGACCCGGTCACCGGTGAAGTGCTGCCGGACGGCCAGATGGGCGAACTGGTGTTCACCTCCCTGAGCAAAGAAGCGCTGCCGATGATCCGTTATCGCACCCGCGACCTGACGCGCCTGCTGCCCGGCACGGCGCGGCCGATGCGGCGCATCGACAAGATCACCGGCCGCAGTGATGACATGCTGATCATACGTGGGGTCAACGTGTTCCCCACTCAGGTTGAAGAACAGGTACTGAAAGTCAAACAGCTGTGCGAGTGCTATGAAATCCATCTGTATCGCAACGGCAATTTGGACAGCGTCGACGTGCATGTGGAGCTCAAGGCCGAGCACCAGCACTTGGGCGAGCAACAGCAAAAAGTAATTGCCGGCGAGCTGAGCCGTCACATCAAAACGTATATTGGGATCAGTACGCGTATCGTTTTGCAGCCCATGCATTCAATCAAACGCTCTGAAGGCAAGGCCTGCCACGTGATCGATAACCGCCCTAAAGCATGACTGCTGCACTTTTTAGCCCCGCTCCGGCGGGGCTTTTTTTTGCTCGCAGGAAAACCATAACCAGTAAAGCGATACAAAAACACTTGTGACACGTTATTTTGTGTTTGATAAATATTTCTGTATCACTTATAAAGTTCTCCATGCCTTTAACAGATTCCAGGCGGGAGACCCCACCATGTACGCACAGCTTGTAGAGACCGGAGTAAAGCGCATCAAGGACCTGTCGGAGATGTCCGAACAGGAGCGCCATTTCCAGGGAAAAATCGACGCCGAAATCAAGATCGAAGCCAAGAACTGGATGCCTGACGCCTACCGTCAAACCCTGATCCGGCAGATCTCCCAGCACGCCCACTCCGAAATCGTCGGCATGCTCCCCGAAGGCAACTGGGTGACCCGTGCGCCGACCCTCAAGCGCAAGCTGCAACTGATGGCCAAGATCCAGGACGAAGCCGGTCACGGCCTGTACCTGTACAGCGCGATGGAAACCCTGGGCGCCGACCGCGATGAAGAGATCGCCAAGCTGCACAGCGGCAAGGCCAAGTATTCGAGCATCTTCAATTACCCGACCCTGAACTGGGCCGACATGGGCGCCGTGGGCTGGCTGGTGGATGGCGCTGCGATCGTCAATCAGGTGGTGCTGCAGCGCACCTCCTATGGCCCCTACTCACGGGCGATGGTGCGCATCTGCAAGGAAGAGAGCTTCCACCAGCGCCAGGGCTACGAAATTCTGCTGACCATGATGCGTCACGGTACCCAGGCGCAAAAAGACATGGTGCAGGACGCGATCAACCGCCTGTGGTGGCCGTCGCTGATGATGTTCGGCCCAAGCGATGAACACTCGCCCAACAGCGCCCAATCAATGGCCTGGAAGATCAAGCGTCAAAGCAACGACGAGCTGCGCCAGCGCTTTATCGACCAGACCATCCCGCAACTGGAACTGCTGGGCTGCACGTGCCCCGACCCGGACTTGAAGTGGAACGCAGAACGCGGCCACTACGACTTCGGCGAGATCCAGTGGAACGAATTCTACGAAGTGCTCAAGGGCAACGGCCCGTGCAACCAGGAACGGGTTGCAACCCGCCGCAAAGCCATTGAAGACGGTGCCTGGGTGCGCGAAGCCGCCGTTGCCCACGCCCGAAAAAAACACAATAAGAACGCTGCCTGATCCGGAGTTACCGCTATGTCTGAATGGACCCTTTTTGAAGTCTTCGTGCGCAGCAAGCACGGCCTCAACCACAAACACGTCGGCAGCGTGCATGCCGCCGATACCACCATGGCCATTGAGAACGCCCGCGAGCTGTACACCCGTCGCAGCGAAGGTGTGAGCCTGTGGGTGGTGCCCTCGGCTCTGATCACCGCTTCGTCGCCGGATGAAAAAGACCCGCTGTTCGACCCCTCCGACGACAAGGTGTACCGCCACGCCAGCTTCTACGAGTTGCCGGCCGAAGTCGGGCACATGTGAGGTCGACCATGAACACGCAAACCGATCTGATCGAATACCTGTTGCGCCTCGGTGACAGCGCCCTGATCCAGGGCCAGCGCCTGTGCGAATGGTGCGGCCACGCGCCGGCGCTGGAAGAAGAACTGGCGCTGATGAACGTCGGCCTCGACTTGGTGGGCCAGGCACGCAACTGGCTCGAATACGCCGCCGAGTTGCTGGACGACGGCCGCACGGCCGACGACCTGGCCTTCCGCCGCGACGAGCGCGCCTACCGCAATCTGCTGCTGGTGGAACAACCCAACGGCGATTACGCAGTGACCATCCTCAAGCAATTTTTGTACGACGCCTGGCACTTGCCGGTGCTGGTGGGCCTGAGCCAGTCCAGTGATCAACGCATCGCCGGGATCGCCGCCAAGGCCGTCAAGGAAGTCACCTACCACCTGCGCCGTTCCGGTGAGTGGGTGGAGCGTCTGGGCGACGGTACCGAGCACAGCCATGCACGCATGCTCGCGGCTATTCCCGAGGTGTGGCGCTTCACCGTCGAACTGGCCAGTACCGATGACAGCGAACAGCGCCTGTACGTTGCCGGCATCACCCCGGACACCGCACAGGTCGCCGCCGCCTGGCAAAACACCGTCAACGATGTGTTTGCCATCGCCACCCTGCCCGTACCGCCGGCACCGAGCTACTTCTACTTGAATGCCCGGCGTGGCCTGCACACCGAGCACCTGGGCATTCTGTTGGCCGAGATGCAGTTTTTGCCCCGAGCGTACCCCGATGCGACCTGGTGAGCTGATCGCCAGCGACCGGCCGGCGCAGCCCACCGAACTGGCCGTCGCCTGGGCCACCCTGGCCTTGGTGATGGACCCGGAAGTGCCGGTGGTCAGCGTGGTCGACCTCGGCATCGTGCGCGACCTCGACTGGCAGGCTGGTCATCTGCATGTGGTGGTCACGCCGACGTACTCCGGCTGCCCCGCCACCGAAGTGATCGAGAGCGATATCCGTGAAGCGCTGGAGCAGGCCGGTTTTCGCGCGCCACACCTGGAGCGCAAGTTGACCCCGGCCTGGTCCACCGACTGGATTACCGAAGAAGGCCGCAAACGCCTACGTGCCTACGGCATCGCACCACCAGTGGGCAGTACCAGCAAGCTCAGGCTGCTCGGTGAAAGCCCGGTTGTGGTCTGCCCGCAATGCGCAAGCACCCACACCGAAGTGCTCAGCGAATTCGGCTCCACTGCCTGCAAGGCGCTGTACCGCTGCCGTGACTGCCTCGAGCCGTTCGACTATTTCAAGTGCATCTGAGGGGTCGTTGGCCACCTCGGTTGGAGAATAAAAATGAGCAAATTTCACAGCTTGATCGTCAAGGATGTGCGCAGCGAAACCCGTGACGCAGTGTCCATCGCCTTCGAGATTCCGCAGCACCTGCAGGACAGTTTTCACTTCACCCAGGGCCAGCACCTGGTGATGCGCACCCAGTTGGACGGCGAAGAAGTACGCCGCTCCTATTCGATCTGCACCGGGGTCAACGACGGTGAACTGCGCATCGCCATCAAGCGCGTGGCAGGCGGGCGTTTTTCGGCGTTTGCCAATGAACAACTCAAGGTCGGGCACCGCCTGGAGGTGATGCCACCCGCCGGGCATTTCCATGTCGAATTGGACCCTGCGCGCCACGGTAACTACCTGGCGGTGGCAGCCGGCAGCGGCATCACGCCGATCCTGTCAATCATCAAGACCACGCTGCAAACAGAGCCCAACAGTCGCGTAACGCTGTTGTATGGCAACCGTTCCAGCTCTGGCGCGTTGTTTCGCGAGCAGCTCGAAGATTTGAAAAACCGCTATCTGCAGCGCCTGAACCTGATCTTCCTGTTCAGCCGCGAACAGCAGGACGTCGACCTCTATAACGGCCGCATCAACGGCGATAAGTGCGAGCAGCTCTTCTCCCGCTGGCTGGACGTCAAGCAACTCGACGCCGCGTTTATCTGCGGCCCGCAGGAAATGACCGAGACCGTTCGCGACAGTCTCAAGGCCCGAGGCATGCCGGCTGAGCGTATTCATTTCGAGCTGTTCGCCGCCGCCGGCAGCCAGCAAAAGCGTGAAGCCCGCGAAGCCGCACGCGAACTGGACGCCGCCGTCAGCCAGATCACCGTGATCAGCGACGGCCGCGCCCTGGCCTTCGACCTGCCGCGCAACAGCCAGAGCATCCTCGACGCTGGCAACGCCCAGGGCGCCGAGCTGCCGTATTCGTGCAAGGCCGGCGTGTGCTCCACCTGCAAGTGCAAGGTCATCGAAGGCGAAGTGGAAATGGACAGCAACCACGCCCTGGAGGACTACGAAGTAGCCGCCGGCTACGTTCTGTCGTGCCAAGCCTTCCCGATCAGCGACAAGGTGGTACTGGACTTCGACCAACTCTGACGCGTGCAGCCACACCCCAACACAACAATAAAAAGGACCACAGCGCCATGACCCTCGACGACATCGAACGCATCCACCGGCACCCCGACTTTATCCAGTTGGTACGGCGCAAACAGCGCCTGTACTGGTCACTGTCGCTGATCATGTTGGTGGTTTATTTCGGCTTTGTGCTGTTGGTGGCGTTCTCCCCCGCCACCCTGGGGCGGTCCCTGAGCGGTGGCGTCACCACGGTAGGCATGCTGGTGGGCGTAGTGATCGTGCTGTTGGCCTTTGCGCTGACCGGTTTTTATGTGCACCGCGCCAACCATGTGATCGACCCGCTCAACGACAAACTCAAGCAGGAGTGCGCCGCATGAGCCGTTTGATTGCGTGGTGCCTATTGCCCATGGCGTTGGTCACTGACCTGGCCATCGCTGCCGATGGCGTGGCGCGGCCACTGAACTGGAACGCCATCGGCATGTTCCTGGTGTTTGTGCTGTTCACGTTTGGCGTGACGCGCTGGGCGGCGTTGCGCACGCGTTCGGCGAGTGACTTTTACACCGCCGGCGGCGGCATGACCGGTTTCCAGAACGGCCTTGCGATTGCCGGTGACATGATCTCGGCAGCCTCCTTTTTGGGCATCTCTGCGATGATGTTCCTCAACGGCTATGACGGCTTGCTCTATGCCCTGGGCGTATTGGCCGGCTGGCCGATAATCCTGTTCCTGATCGCCGAACGCCTGCGCAACCTGGGCAAGTACACCTTTGCCGACGTGGTGTCGTACCGTCTGGAGCAAACCCCTGTACGCCTCACTTCGGCCTTCGGCACCCTCACCGTGGCGCTGATGTACCTGGTAGCGCAGATGGTCGGCGCGGGCAAATTGATCGAGCTGCTGTTCGGCATCGACTACTTGTATGCGGTGATGCTGGTGGGTGTGCTAATGGTGTTCTACGTGACCTTTGGCGGCATGCTCGCGACCACCTGGGTGCAGATCATCAAGGCGGTGATGCTGCTGTTCGGCACCACATTCATGGCCTTCATGGTGCTCAAGCATTTCGGTTTCAGCACCGAGGCGATGTTTGCCGGCGCCACGGCCGTGCATGCCAAGGGCGGCGCAATCATGGCGCCGGGCGGTTTGTTGTCCAACCCCATTGATGCGATTTCCCTCGGCGTGGGCATGATGTTCGGCACCGCCGGCCTGCCCCATATCCTCATGCGCTTCTTTACCGTCAGCGATGCCAAGGAAGCACGCAAGAGCGTGTTCTATGCCACCGGGTTCATTGGTTATTTCTACCTGCTGCTGATCGTGGTGGGCTTTGGCGCCATCGTCATGGTCGGCGCCGACCCGGCGTTCCGTGACGCCAACGGCGCGATCATCGGCGGCGGCAATATGATCGCGGTGCACTTGGCGCAGGCGGTGGGCGGCAACCTGTTTCTCGGGTTCATTTCGGCGGTGGCGTTTGCCACGATCCTGGCAGTGGTGGCCGGACTGGCGTTGTCTGGCGCTTCGGCGGTGTCCCACGACCTGTATGCCTGCGTCATGCGCAAAGGCCAGGCCACCGAGCAGCAGGAGATCCGCGTGTCGCGCGTCGCCACGCTGTGCATCGGTGTGCTGGCGATCATCCTCGGCCTATTGTTCGAATCGCAGAACATCGCGTTTCTCTCCGGCCTGGTGCTGGCGATTGCGGCGTCGGTGAATTTCCCGGTGCTATTCCTTTCGATGTACTGGAAGGGCCTGACCACTCGCGGCGCCGTGACCGGCAGCCTGGCCGGGCTGGTTTCGGCGATTGTACTGCTGGTGCTGAGCCCTGCGGTGTGGGTCAACGTGCTGCATTACAACAAAGCGCTGTTCCCTTACTCCAACCCGGCGCTGTTTTCCATGAGCCTGGCGTTTTTCAGCGCTTGGCTGTTTTCCGTCACCGACACCTCGCCGCGTGCAGCCCTTGAGCGCGGCCGATACCTGGCGCAGTTCATCCGTTCCATGACCGGAATCGGCGCCTCGGACGCCAGCAAACACTAACCCTTGAATGTCTACCCTGGAGGAATCGTGATGCCTCACGCCCCTACCCTGCAAAGCTTTATCGCCGGTCGCTGGATCGGCCAACACGGTGCCCAAGTCCTGCGCAGCGCCATCGACGGCCACGAACTCGCACGCACCCATGAAGAGCGTCCGGACTTCGCCGAAGCCGTCGCCCACGGCCGCAGCCTGGGCGTCAGCGGCTTGATGGCGCTGGACTTCCAGCAACGGGCCCAACGCCTCAAGGCATTGGCGCTGTACCTGAGCGAGCGCAAGGAACAGCTCTACGCGATCTCCCACCACAGCGGCGCAACCCGCGCCGACAGCTGGATCGACATCGAAGGCGGCAACAGCACCCTCTTCACCTACGCCAGCCTCGGCTCGCGGGAATTGCCATCGGGCAATATTGTCCACGAAGGACCGGCGCAGCCATTGGGTAAAAAAGGCACGTTCGCCGGCACCCATATCCTGGTGCCACGTGGCGGCCTGGCGGTGCACATCAACGCCTTCAACTTCCCGATCTGGGGCATGCTGGAAAAATTCGCCCCGAGCTTTTTGGCCGGCGTGCCCTGCATCGTCAAACCCGCCAGCGCCACCAGCTACCTGACCGAAGCCGTGGTGCGCCTGATGGACGAGTCCGGCCTGTTACCGGCGGGCAGCCTGCAACTGGTGATCGGCAGCACCGGTGACCTGCTCGACCGCCTGCAAGGCCAAGACGTGGTGACCTTCACCGGTTCCGCCGACACGGCGGCCAAGCTACGGGTGAACCCGAACCTGATCCGCAATTCGGTGCCGTTCAATGCCGAGGCCGACTCGCTGAACTGCGCAATCCTCGCCCCGGACGTGACGCCGGACGATGAAGAGTTCGAGCTGTTCATCAAAGAAGTCGCCCGCGAAATGACCGTCAAGGCCGGGCAGAAATGCACCGCCATCCGCCGCGCCATTGTGCCGGCCAAGCACATTGATGCGGTCGCCAGCCGCCTGCGCGAGCGCTTGGCCAAGGTGGTCGTCGGTGATCCGTCGGTGGAAGGCGTGCGCATGGGGCCTCTGGCGTCCCATGATCAACAGAAGGATGTGGCCGAACGCTTGGAGGCTTTGTTGCACAGCAGCGAGCTGCTATTCGGCGCTCGCGACGGTTTCGAGCCGCGTGGCGAAAACGTCAGCCAAGGCGCGTTCTTTGCACCGACCCTGCTGCAATCACGCGACCCACACGCCGAAGGCGGCGCCCACGATATCGAAGCCTTTGGCCCGGTCAGCACACTGATGGCCTACGACGATCTGGACGAAGCCCTGGCCCTGGCCGCGCGCGGCAAAGGCAGCCTGGTGGCAAGCCTGATCACCAAAGACCCGCAGATCGCCGCCAAAGCCATACCGGTGGCTGCTGCCTGGCACGGCCGCTTGCTGGTACTCGACCGCGAATCCGCCGCGGAATCCACCGGCCACGGCTCGCCCCTGCCTCAACTCAAGCACGGCGGCCCAGGGCGCGCCGGCGGCGGTGAAGAACTCGGCGGCCTGCGCGCGGTGAAACACTACCTGCAACGCGCTGCAGTACAAGGCTCGCCAACCATGCTGGCGGCCGTCACCGGCGAACACATACGCGGCGCCAAGGTCATCGAGACCGAAGTACACCCGTTCCGGCGCTTCTTCCAGGACCTGCAAGTCGGAGAATCCCTCCTGACCCACCGCCGCACCGTCACCGAGGCAGACTTGGTGAACTTCGGCTGCCTGTCGGGCGATCACTTCTACATGCACTTCGACGACATCGCCGCCAAGGAATCGCAGTTCGGCAAGCGGATCGCCCATGGTTACTTCGTGCTGTCGGCGGCGGCCGGGTTGTTTGTGTCACCAGCGCCAGGACCGGTATTGGCTAACTACGGCCTGGATACCCTGCGGTTTATCAACCCGGTGGGCATCGGCGACACCATCCAGGCCCGCCTGACCTGCAAACGCAAAATCGACCAGGGCAAGAAGAGCCCGCAAGGCATTGCGCAAGGGGTGGTAGCGTGGGATGTGGAGGTGACCAACCAGATGGGCGAACTGGTCGCCAGTTATGACATTCTGACGTTAGTCGTAAAGCGCTAAGACTCAATAAACGATCCAGTGCGCGCGGTCGATGAACTCGACCTGGGCGTACTGGGTTTTGAGGGTATCGATCCTGCCACAACCGGTCGTCCGGTCTACAACCGATCCGCTGCGCCAGGCGCTCGACAGAGATAGCTCTGGAGTCTTTCCAGTCGCATATGACCGATCACAATCGACCTGCCGAACGCCCCTCAGTCGTAACAGTGACAGCACCGGACAAGGCAATTACAATTTGATTAACATCCAGCGATTGAGTGATTGAATACCCCATGGAAAGCAAGACTGCGCGCCTCACTGTGCTCATCGATCCCATCAAGAAAAAGGCGTTCGAGGAGCTCTGTGCAGCACAGGATTTGACGCCTTCGCAGGTGGTCCGTCAGCTGGTTCGTGACTACCTGGACACCCACGGTGCCAGCTATTCGACCAAAAGCAAGTACGCCACCAGCAGCAAGTCATAACCGAACATGGGCAGTTAGCCTCTAGAGGGTCGATGTGTCCTCCACGAGACTGACAGCTTTCGCCAGCGCGGTGTTGAAGTCGGTGTGGTAATGCTCCGCGCCGATTTCTTGCAAGATGCCCACCCTATTGAGCTTGTTGAGTACCTTCGTATTCGCCTCGCAGAGTTTCACCACGATATGCCGCTTGTGCAGTTGCTGGATGACTTCTTCCAACACCTGTAAGCCCGTGATATCCATAAACGGTACGCGCTTCAAACGGATAATCAGCAGGCGCGGGTCGGTATGAGTCTGTGCAAGGACACGCTCGAACGTCTCGGCCGCCCCAAAGAACAGCGGCCCCTCAATCGTATAGATCAATACCCCCGGCGGCAGTTGAGCATGGCCATTAGCTTTCAGCTCTTCTTCAAGCTCGTACTCGACGACCTGTTGCACCTCCACGGATGAGGCCATGCGGCGTATGAAGTGCAGCATCGCCAGAATGACGCCGATATTCACGGCGATCACCAAATCACTGAACACGGTGAGGCCGAAGGTGATGAGCAGGATCGATACGTCCGCGCGCGGGGCTCGCTGGACCATGCGCTTGAAATGCTTTAGCTCGCTCATGTTGTACGCGACCACAAAAAGTATCGCGGCCAGTGCGCACAGCGGGATGTTTGAGGCCAGAGGTGCCAGAAACAGAATAATCAGCACCAAGGTGACTGCGTGCGTAATGCCGGCCAGCGGGCTTGTGCCGCCGTTACGGATATTGGTGGCCGTGCGGGCAATGGCCCCGGTAGCGGCGAAGCCGCCGAACAATGGCGTGACCAGATTGGCCACCCCCTGACCGATCAGCTCCTGATTGGAGTCGTGCTTGGTACCTGCCATGCCATCGGCCACCGTCGCGGACAACAGTGATTCGATTGCCCCGAGCATGGCGATAGTGAACGCCGGACCAATCAGATCGATGACCCGCGACAGCGTGATTTCAGGCAGGCTCAACGCTGGCAAACCTTGAAGTATGCCACCAAATGCACTGCCAATCGTGGCAACCCCCTCGAAGTGAAAGGTGGACTGGATCGCTGTCGCAACCGCCATGGCGATCAGTGGGCCCGGTACTTGTTTGAGACCGGGAATTCTGGGCGCAGTGATGACCAGTAAAAGGCTGAGTACCGCCAGCAGGGTCGTGGCCATATGAAGATTCGGCAGGGCCTGGAGCAGATGCCAGAGCTTTTCATGGAAGTGCTCTCCTCCGACCTTCGGTAATCCGAAAAAGTCTCTCCACTGCCCGACCCAGATGATCACGCCGATGCCCGCAGTGAATCCGACGATCACCGGGTCGGGGATAAACTTGATGATTGCACCGAGCCGGGCCATCCCCAGCAGTAACAACATGGCCCCCGCCATCATCGTGGCGATCTGCAGGCCGTCAACACCATGCTCGGCCGTGACGCCCGCAAGAATCACGATGAACGCACCTGTCGGCCCGGCAATCTGCAAGCGGCTTCCGCCAAAGAGCGAAACCAGCAGGCCACCGATGATGGCGGTGTAGATGCCTTGCTCAGGTTTGACGCCAGATGCAATGGCAAACGCCATGGCCAGCGGGAGTGCCACGATCCCGACGATCACGCCAGACATCACATTGCGAAGCCAGTGTCCTCGTCCCAACAACCCCGCCTTCCATGCCTCACCTATCGCAATCATGGCTAGCTCCTCAGTGGATGCATGTGCATAATATTAACATCCAGTGATAATTGAAATCCCCTGGCGCCACTGCTTCGTGCGGCTGGAGATGTCTAGGGTGGAAGCTCAGAGGGAGCTGAGCGAGGATGCACTGCCAATAGAGAATTTTTGAAAACGCGCGTAGCGTGGTGACAGACATGAATCGTCAAGCTGTGAAAACCAAACATGCCGAAGGCGTGACCTTCGACACGCATGTGATCGCAAACCCAACCAACCCCAAGGAGTGGATTGTGTTCTTCAAGAAGGACGCCGGGAGAAGTTATTTTTTGGTTGATGACAACGAGGAGGTCGAGTCTTTCGGGCATTTGGATGACTTGGTCGCAGAACTTCGCGACTTGGGCCTCAAGGCGGCTGAAATCCACTTTTAACCCTGGGGACTTCATGCAGCCAACACGCCGTCCCTGTTCCAAGCCCTTCAAAGCCCAAGTGTTTGCTGGACGACTATAGACGTGCTCGCGAAGCGATCTCCTTGATCGCTCCGCGAATTGACTTGCCCTCAGGTCTACGTCACTTCAGCCATACATCGACCCGCTGCTCAGTTCCCTCTATAAACACCAAAGCCTCAACCTGACCTGCTTCGATCAAGTCCTGGCGAACGCCTTTTATCCTTTCAAGCTGCGCAGCCCCGTCAACCAGTTCAACACGTGCTACCGAAGCCTTCATGGATTGGCGGGCGTCAGATTTTGCTTTGCGAATCGCAGATAGCACGGCACTGACACTCATCAATAAGCTTTCAATAGACGCGTCAGGACAAGCATCCCCTTGCGGCCAAGGCGCATTGTGCACTGAGCCGCAATTCCAGGATTGCCAGACTTCCTCACACACAAATGGCAGAAATGGCGCAAACATTCGCTGCTGCACGCTCAGTGCATGTGCAAAAGCATTACGGGCCGAATGGCCTTCTGGTCGATAGGCGCGACGCTTGACCAATTCGACGTAGTCATCGCAAAACCACCAGAAGAACCCTTCGATACGTGACAACGCCACGCTATAGTCGTACGCCTCCAACGCACACGTAGCGTCATGGACTACGCCGCCCAGGCGTTTGAGCATGGCCTGATCCAGCGGCTGGTCGATATCCCCGTTGTCATCCTTTGCAAAGCCTTGAACCAACCTCGATAGATTGAACAGCTTGACGGCCAAACGGCGGCCGATCTTCATCTGCTGTTCTTCAAAGGCTGTATCACTGCCGAGCCGCGCTGAGGCTGCCCAGTAGCGCACACCGTCACTTCCATACTGGTCGAGCAAGGCTTGTGGCGTTACCACGTTACCCTTGGATTTAGACATTTTCTTACGGTCGGGATCAAGGATCCACCCAGAGAGCGCGACATTACGCCATGGCACGCAACCGTGTTCAAAATGGCTGCGTACCAGTGTCGAAAATAGCCAGGTGCGGATGATGTCGTGACCTTGAGGCCTGAGATCCATGGGGTATATTTTGGCGAACAACGCGTCGTCCTCTCCCCAGCCTCCGGCGATCTGAGGCGTCAGCGAACTGGTGGCCCACGTATCCATGATGTCCTGTTCGCCGACAAAACCATTCGGTTGACCACGTTGCTCGGGGCGATACCCTGGCGGAGTATCCAGGCTCGGATCAACGGGCAGGCTTTCCTCACCGGCAATAATCGGCGCGCTGTAGTCTGCTTCGCCTTGTGCATCCAGCCTATACCAGAACGGAATCGGTACGCCGAACGTACGCTGGCGACTGATGAGCCAATCTCCGTTCAAACCGCCTACCCAATGCTCGTAACGCCTGAGCATGTGCGGCGGATGCCAGTCCAGCGTCTGGCCTGAGGCACGCAACAAGTCCCGCAGGCTTGCGTCGCGTCCGCCATTACGCAAGTACCATTGCCGAGTGGCAAGAATTTCCAAAGGCCGGTCGCCTTTCTCGAAAAACTTTACCGCGTGTTGAATCGGTCGGGGTTCATCCTGCATGGCGCCGCAGTCGCGCAACATCGACACGAGCTGTGTGCGAACCTGGGACAAATTACGGCCAGCCAGGCCTGCATAGGCCTGTTGGCTGCGGGGTGTCGTCAACCAGGGGGGCGTCTCAAGCAACAGGCGCCCATCTTTTCCCAGTATTGACCGCGTTGGCAACTGCAACTCCCGCCACCAGATCACATCGGTAAGATCGCCAAAGGTGCAGACCATCACCAAGCCGGTGCCCTTGTCAGGATCGCCCAAAGGGTGTGCCAGCAGCGGTACGTCCACGTCAAAAATCGGCGAGCGCACGGATTGTCCGAGCCGCGCCTTATAACGAACGTCGTCCGGGTGAGCCACCAGCGCCACGCATGCCATCAGTAGCTCAGGCCGAGTGGTAGCCACCCTCAATGGGGCGCCATCAGCCGTCTCGAAACGGAGTTCGTGATACGCACCCGCGACCTCACGCTCTTCAAGCTCTGCTTGAGCCACGGCTGTCTGGAACGTTACGTCCCACAGGCACGGGGCTTCCTGGCTATACAGTTCGCCACGCTGATAGTTACGAAGCAAAGCGCGCTGACTCGCTCGTTGGGAGCGCTCATCAATGGTGGCATATGAAAGGCTCCAATCAACGGACAAGCCCAGTTGCACGAAGAGTGCACGGAACGCTTGCTCATCAATGGCCGTCAGTTCGTGGCACAACTCGATGAAGTTGCGCCTACTGATGACAGTAAAGTCACCTCGCTTTAATGGAATGGGCTCAGGTGGCCTGAAACCAGGCTGATAAGCTGCCAGCGAGTCGCAACGTACGCCATAGAAATTCTCGACCCTGCGTTCGGTCGGCAAGCCGTTGTCGTCCCACCCCATGGGGTAGAACACAGCCTTACCTCGCATGCGCTGGTATCGAGCGATGATATCTGTATGGGTATAGCTGAAGACATGACCGATATGCAGCGAGCCTGAGGCCGTCGGCGGGGGTGTATCGATGGAGAACACAGCGTCGCGTTGGGCTGTGTGGTCAAAGGCATACGTGCCTTCGAGCTGCCAACGTTGAGACCAGCGTGTTTCAAGGTTTTCGAGCGAGGGGGTGACAGTTTGATCGTTTAGAACTTCATCACGTTTAACGGTGACATAGCATCCTCCTGTTAATATCAAAGGGCACGACAGTGAGTGCGCGCCGGGCTGATTTTATATTGAATCGCCTTTGAAAAGTAAACCCCCTAATCCAGTGAGATCAGTCTGAACAAGGACATCCCTGGTTTTGTTTTAATGGCTCAGCGAAGCCCAAATCCCATTCGTTTCAGCTCTTCCACCAGCTCTTCTCGCCCATGGAGGTTTGCGACACTGCGAAGCCTATTGACCACCTGCTCCGACCACCCGGACGCCTTCATGCCCTCACGTTGGTAGAAGGCGCCCAAGCGCTCATCGTATTGAGCGACCGCAGCCACATCTGTCGCTGCCGAATAGGTCTCATGGTGTAGCACGGCGCGTTGCGGGAGCCTTGGCTTCACTTCCGCTGGCCGTTCGGTAGAGGGGTGGCCGACACAAAGGCCGAAAACGGGATAGACCTGCGCAGGGAGACCAAGCTCCTTGGCCACGCCTTCAATGTCGTTTCGGATGGCGCCAATGTACACACTGCCCAGCCCCAGCGATTCCAGGGCAACCACGGCGTTCTGAGCCGCCAAGGCGGCGTCGATCGTGCCGAGCAACAGGCTCTCGAGGTAAGGGACGGCTTCCAGCTCCACCTCTTGCTGCTCAGCCACTCGAGCGATCCGGGAAAGGTCAGCAAGCCAGACCAGAAACAGAGGCGCCTGGCGGATATAGGCCTGGTTTCCCGCCAGGGACGAGAGACGCGCCTTGCGGTCGCTGTCCTGAACAGCGACGACGCTCCAGACCTGCAGGTTTGACGAGGTTGAGGCTGATTGCGCCGCGGCGACCAGGGTCTCGAGGGTGCCGTCAGGCAGTGGCTGATCAGTAAAGGCACGAACGCTGCGATGGTCGAGCAGCAGGTCGATCGTCTCGTTCCAGGGCTTGAGGGGCGAGATGTCCGCCGCGCCATAGCGGGCAGCCAGTTTCGATTGGGCGTTGGCTGTCATTCGATATCTCCAAATAGAAATCGAGGCTACCAAATCCCCGGCAGCGCAGCACGCCTCCCGGGGGAAGTTTCATCTACCACGCAAACCAAACCGATCCACACAGGTACGTTCAGTGTGTCAGTAAAACCGCTCACTGACCTGCATGCACCAGGCCGCTCAAAAAGCCGGCGACCAAACGATTGAACACTTCGCCTTGATCATCATGAACATAGTGACTGGCATCCGCCACTTCCACGGCTTGGACGTGCGGGTTGCTGGCGCACATGGCCTGCAGCATCACAGGGGGTAGAAAGTCCGAGCGGCCACCGCGAATGAACAGGCTTGGGCAATCCAATGAGCGCACCGCCGGCCACAAATCAGTGGGTTCGATACTCAGTCGTGCCTCGGCAATCCCTTGCTGATCATGGCGCCAGCCAATCACTCCGTCGCGCTCCTGCATCGAATGCGCCAGCCTTGATTCCACGCCCTCCTCCGACAAACCTGGACGTGAGGCCTTCCAGAATGCACGGGCCGCGTCCCAGCTTTCGAACTGCAATGGCGTCTGGGCCATCTCGCGACGAATACGCGCGGCGCCATCGCCTTGGGTTGAAGATCCGGGGCCGATATCCTCGATCAGCAAGCCCATCAAGCGTCCCGGGTGTTGCCGCGCATACTCGAGGGCGTTGGCGCCGCCCAATGAGTGGCCCAGCAATACAAAACGCTGTAGGCCAACATGCTCGATCAAATCCTCCAGATCCTCGACATACGATTGGGTGTGGTAACTGGCGGGTTCGGCCCAGTCGCTCAGCCCCCGGCCGCGCTGGTCCAGGGCATAGACGCAGTAGCCCTCCCCCAGGGCCTGTACCAGCGACTCCCAGGTCTGTGCATAGGCTCGCAAGCCGTGCAATAGCACCAGGGGCACGCCTGTCGAGGCGCCCCAGCGCAAATAATGCAGGCGCAAGCCCGAACGATTGGTGAAGAAACAGCTCTCAGCAGGCATGGCCTTGCTCCTTTAGAAACGGTCGAAGCGATAAGGGCTCGGGTCAATGATCGGCGTATGCCCACTGACCAGATCCGCCGCGAGATGGCCCGCCGCAGGCGACGTACCGAACCCGTGCCCCGAGAAGCCGGTGGCCACGGTCAAGCCTGGGATCTGCGCTACCGGTCCGATCACCGGATTGGAATCGGGTGTCACGTCGATAGTGCCCGCCCAGGCATGCGCGATCCGGGCCTGTTCGAACACCGGCCAGGCGGCAATCAGATTGTTCAGCGCGTCGTTATTGAGCTGCGGATTGGCGGCCGGATCCTGCACCCTGATGCGCTCGAACGGGCTGACACTGTCGGCGTGCCAACGACGTGCCAGCATCAGGTCGTTAATAAACGGCTTGCCCAACGACACATTCAGCACGCTGCGTTGCGCACGAAACTGCGGCATATATTGCTTGGCAAGCAACAGGTGGTCGAGGGTCAGGAAAGCATCCAACTTGCCGCGCTGGGTAATGATGAAACCGCCGTCCTTGTGCTTGCGAAACGAAAAATCCGGGGCGCCGACGGCAATCTGCGTCGGCCCTTCCATCGGTTGGGTACGCAGCACAGAGCAGGTCAAGGGCAAGGTCGGCAACGACACCCCCAGATTGCCCAGAAAGCGACGGGACCACATGCCGCCTGCGAGCAATACGTGATCACAGCGAATTTCACCTTTTTCCGTGACCACGCCACTGACCGCACCTGCGGACATCTGCAGCGTACGCACCGCGCACTGCTCGATGATCACTACGCCCATGGCCATGGCGGCGTTGGCGATGGCGCTGCTGGCCAGCGTCGGTTCCGCACGTGCATCGGAGGGTGTAAAAATACCGCCGGCCCAGTCACCCACGCCGCCCGGCACCAGCGCATCAATCTCACGCTTGCTGAGCAACCGCGAATCCAGCGACAAATGCTCTACCGACTTGAGCCAGCCCTCATGCATTGCCATTTGCGCCGGGGTACGGCCTAAAAACATGATGCCTTCCTGGCGATACCCCACATCCGCCCCTACCCGCTCAGGCATCTGCGCCCACAAGCGGTCAGCGGCCAGGGCCAGCGGTATGTCGGCCGCGTGACGGCTGGTTTTGCGCACCCATCCCAAGTTACGAGATGACTGCTCGGCGGCGATCCGGCCTTTTTCCAGGACCACCACCGCGATATTGCGCTCAGCCAAGGCGAGCGCAGCCGTCAGGCCGATGATCCCGCCGCCAATGATGACGACGGACGTCGCGCTGGGAAACACGGTGGAGGTTGTGACGGGCGCTATTATCGGTGCCATGGTCAAGACTCGGTTAGCGAATTAGGGAAGCCACGCATGCACATCGCCACGTGACGATTATTGCGACAGGCGAATGACGTCGACCTGCGCCTTCGAGGCGTTGCGATACGCAGTCACTTCCAGCTCAACCTTGTAGACCGTCGAGCCCAGTGGCGGGCAGGTAACGGTGCTGGCCGGATCGACACCGCGAAACTTTTCGCCGATCAACCCCATCACGGCCGGCACGTCCTTGGGGTCCTGGATAAACACCCGCGAACACACCACATCGGCCAGGCTCGCATCGACTGCCTTCAGGGCTGACTCAATGTTGGCAAACACCTGGAGAGTCTGCTCCAGGACATCCTCGGGAATCAGCTTGGTCTGCGGGTTACGGCCCGCGGTGTTGGAAACGTAGATCCAGTTGTCCACGGCGACCAGGCGCGAATAGCTGGCCTGGTCTTCGAATGGGGAACCGGTCTTGAGCTTGGTGATTTTTGTCATGTCGGATATCTCGTCAAATGGGATGAAGATGAGGCTTAGCGCAGTACCGGGGTTTCCCACAGGTTCAACGTCACGCCGATGCCTTTTTCGATGGCGTTGCGATACACGACCGTGCCCCAGGCCACGTCTTCGACGGGCATGCCGCCCACCGACATGATGATGATTTCTTCATCGTTTTTGCGGCCTGGTGCGGCCCCGGCGATGATCTTGCCGATGTCCTCGACTTCATCGAGTTGCATCTTGCCCTCGGCAATCATGTCCATGAAGCGCACGCCAATCACCGGCACGTTGTGATGCGCAGGCTTGGGTAACTCTTCGAACCAGGCCTGGTACAGACCGGTGTTGTCCAGCACCTTGCGCACGTCGGGTTCTTCCATTCCTGCGTCCAGCGAGCAGGCCGCCGGCATCGCGAGGAACGCACCTGGCTTGACCCATTCGCGCCGCACAATTGGGTAGGTCGACGGGTCACCCGTTTCCCCGGAGCTACAATAAGTAACAAGGTCCGAGTCGCGGACCACCGCTTCAAGGGTATCGACCACGGTAATCGTGGTGATCTGCGGATAAGTTTCTTTGACCCACGCGATAAAGTTGTCGAGGCTCTTCTGGCCACGCCCCTTGATCTTCAGGGTGTCGATATGCGGGCATACTGCGATGAATGCCGCCAGCGTGGTCTTGCCCATGACTCCCGGGCCAAGCAGCCCGACGACTTTCGAGTCCTTGCGTGCCAGGTGGCGTGCGCCCACGCCAGGAATCGCACCGGTGCGGTATGCGGACAACAGGTTGGCCGACATGTGCGCCAACGGCGCGCCAGTGTCGGGATCATTGAGCGTGAACATCAGGATGGAACGCGGCAGGCCTTTTTCGCGGTTGGCGATATTGGAGCCGTACCATTTCACGCCGGCAGTGCAGAAGCTGCCGCCCAGGTAGGCCGGCATCGCCATCATGCGCCGGTCAGCCGTGGGCTTGGGCATGTTCGGGAACGGCGAATCCTGCGGGAAAATCACCATCGCACCATGGGAATCATTGTTCGGGCCGGCCATGCGGTAGTCACCGGCATACAGCAAGCCGAACATCTCCTCCATGGTATTCACGCAGGCCAGCATGTCGGTCACTCCCGCGCGGATCATGTCCTGCTCGGAGAGGTAGATAAAGTCGATTTTTGTAGTTGTAGACATAGTTATTCTCGGACTGAAGGTGATATCACTGCGGTAGGCGCAGCTCCACGCTGTCGAGATCGAGTATCAGGTGGGAGATGTTGGCGGTATTGTAAATTTCGGACATGCCGCTCAGTCTGGTAGGACGATAGTTGGCGCGATAAATGCGTTAAACTTCCCGTAGCGCTGCCTTCCCAAGGTGCAACCATGATCAAACAGAACGTGCCGACTCCCCGGCACCACACCGCGAACGAACAGCCCTGGTTCGTGCTCAACTCTTCACGCTATTCGGTGATGCCTTGCGCACATCCGGCGATCTCGCACTTCTATGCCTTCGATGTGGCGCAATCGGCCAACCTGCTGGCCGTCCCGGACGGCTGCGTAGATATCTTGTTCGACTGTGATGCGACGCGCCCTACCGCGCGGATCTGTGGCACGCCGCTGGTTGCCCAGGCGGTCGAGTTGCACCAGCACCACCATTACTTCGGCGTACGCTTCTCACCGGGCGTTATTCCGGGCTTCGTCAATGTGCTCGCAGAAGAGTTGACCGAACGCGAACTGGACCTGCTGGAGGTCTCCGAGTTCGCCCAACGCATCTTCGAAAGCATCGTCCAGACACCGCTGCTGGGCGATCAGATGCGACTGTTCAACGACTACCTGACCCCACGCCTGATGGGCAAGACCTCGAAACTCACCGCCATGATCATCCAGCAGGCGATGCGCCATCGCGGCGATATTCGCGTCCAGCAACTCGAAGACCTCAGCGGCTACACCAGCCGCACCTTGCACCGCCAGTTCAACCAGGACACCGGTATGTCACCCAAGACATTTTGCCGGATCATCCGCTGCCAGGCGGCCCTGGACACCCTCAATACCCAGCACGATGTGTCGTTTTCGCAGTTGGCCCTCGACCTGGGCTTTTCCGATCAATCTCACTTCCTGCGCGACTTCAAGAAACTGGTCAGCACCACCCCCTGCGACTACCAACGCAAGATGACGCAAAACGCCTACAGCGACAGGATCAGCTACGCCTGACCAGGCTGTTGGCAAATAAACCCGCGTCTCCATCGTTTCTCCATAAAACCTCCCATGAAAGCGCATGCTCGTGGTGCACAGTAGCCTTCGTCGTTACAGGGTAATTCGCCATACTGTAATGACCGAACAGCACGACCGAGCCAACCATGACTGAATCGCACCTTGAATCGACGCCAACGGACTTCGCGGATAAACGCCAGGCGTTGATATTGATCGCTGAAGACGAGCCCGAAATCGCCGACATCCTGACGGCCTATCTCAAGCGCAGTGGCTTCCAGATCGCCCATGCCCTGGATGGGCGCCGTGCCCTTGAACTGCATCAATCGCTCAAGCCCGACCTGGTGTTGCTGGACGTGCTGATGCCGAAACTGGACGGTTGGATGGTACTGGCCGAGATCCGCCACCGGGGTACCACGCCGGTGATCATGCTGACCGCCCAGGACCAGGACGTGGACAAGTTGATGGGGCTGCGTATCGGTGCCGACGACTACATTGTCAAGCCGTTCAACCCCGCCGAAGTCGTCGCCAGGACCCAGGCAGTGCTGCGTCGTTCGCTCGATCACGGCTACGGTGCGCGCCAGAGTGTGCTGCGGGTAAATGCCTTTGAAATCGATATCGACAGCCATGAAGTCAATGTGCAGATCGGGGCACATAAGCATTCGCTCAACCTGACCGTGACGGAGTTCAGGCTATTGGCACAACTGGCCAAGGCGCCCAAGCGCGTCTTCAGTCGCGCTGAATTGCTGGCCCTGTGTTCGCCCGAGAGTGACAGCCTGGAGCGTACGGTGGACAGCCATATCAGCAAGTTGCGGCGCAAAATCGAAGACCTGGGTCTACAGGGCGTACCGACCAGTATCCGTGGAGTCGGCTACCGGTTCGGGAACAACCCATGAAGATCGCCAACAGCTTGAGCCGACAGATCATCTTGTCGATGTCTACCGTAGTGCTCTGCGTGATCGCACTGTCGGTGGTCGGTTCCTATGTGTTTTACGCGCTGCTCTGGATGTTCTGGCCGCCGTCGGATCTGGACATGGACGAATGGCTGCCCTCCGGCATGGAGTGGGCATGGATGGCACTGATCACCTGCATCAGCCTGGCGGTGGGGGCCGTGGTGGCGATCAAACTGTCCCGACGCATTCTGATGCCCTTGAACTCGGTCGCGGCCAGCCTGCGCCGCCTTGCCGACGGTGACCTCGATGCCCGGGCGACGGCCTCCGACCGCTCATTGGCTGAGGCCTCCCTGTTAGTGGATGACTTCAACAGTATGGCTAAACGCTTGAAACGCATGGCTGAAGAACAATCTTTCTGGAACGCCGCGATTGCGCATGAACTGCGCACCCCGCTGACCATCCTGCGTGGCCGCTTGCAAGGGTTGGCAGAAGGCGTGTTCACGCCGGACCAGGCGCAGTTCTACAGCCTGCTGAACCAGGTGGAAGGCCTGACGCGCCTGATCGAAGACCTGCGGGTCGTGGGCCTGGCGGACAACGGCTACCTCGAAATCCAGATCCAAAGTGCCAACCTGGCCGAGGAAATCGAGGCAGACGCCCGCCTGTTTGAACCAGGCCTTCTTGCCGCCGGGTTCGTGCTGCATCTGGACCTGCTCGAACGGCCCATCCAGTGTGATCCGGCCAGGATCCGCCAAGCGTTGCTGGCCATGCTGGACAACCTGAAACGGCATGCAACCCCAGGCAATGTCACGGTGCGCCTGAGCAGCCAGGATGGCCTGAATGCCCTGAGTGTCGAGGACGAAGGCCCAGGGATTGAAGAAGCGTTTGCAGCGCACATCTTTGAGCCGTTCCAGCGCGGGGAAAGCTCGCGATCCCGCGCCCAGGGTGGCAGCGGCCTGGGGCTCGCCGTCGTGCGCGCAATTGCCCTGTCCCATGGGGGCAGCGTGACCTGCCGGAACCTGGACAACGGCGGCACCTTATTCGAACTGAGCTGGCCCGACCAACTGGTCGCCATCTAAACCCAACCGTCCCGGGTGACGACATGCGCTTGTCTATTTTTAGAGTCAATAGCGTTCAGCAGTACCGCCACTTTGCCTTACTCGACACACAGGGACGCTGTATCGCTTTCAAGAGCTGCGAAGGGACTCCACAGAACGGCGAATGGGTGCAAGTCAACGAAGTCAACCTGGCCTGGTTGTACAAGGCGCTGCCTGCGCACGCCTTGGCCAGGTCAAACACCCGCACTTTGTAGTTCAGCCTGGGATTGCATGTATGTCTACTAACTATCGCGATCGAAACTTGATTGACGTGACCCTGCTTGAAGACTCCGTACGGCTCTATAGCGCGAAGCTCAGGAGGCTGCAACGTTTCTGGATTCCCCTGCAGAAACAGGCGCCCCGGCTGGTGTTGTCACTGTGGATCCTCGGTGTTATCGCCTCGCTGGTCAGCCAGTCCTATTACCACTGGCTGTTTACCGCGCCTGCCATTTGCCTGTTGATCATCCTGGAAATCGTTATCGAAGAAGTGCAGATCGACTTGTTACTGATGACCGAGGAGACACGTTATCTGCTCGACGTCACCCACGGTCTGTATGCCGGAACCCTGAGTTCCCACCCCCGTACTTTGCACAAACCAGGTGGCCCATGTCCTCCGTCACACCTCCACTACTGATTGAGCACAGCCGCAAGCTCGGTCAACAGTCCGCCAGCCAGACGCTCAAGGCGATCGCCAAGGCCTATCCCGGTAAGTTGTTTTGTACCCTGTCGCTGGTGGCGTTGGAAAACGCGCTGCTGCTGGCCTACCCGTTGTTTGCTGGGTTTGCCGTAGACGCCATGCTCCGTGGCGATGCCGGCAACGCCTTGTTCTATGCCGCCGTGGTGTTGGGCTTCTGGGTAGTGGGCGCGGCCCGACGCGCCCTCGACACCCGCACCTTTACGCGTATCTACGCTGACCTTGCGGTACCGGTGATTCTTAACCAGCGCCTGCAACGTCATAGCACCTCGAAGGCCGCCGCACGGGTGGTATTGGCACGGGAATTCGTCGATTTTTTCGAAAAACACGTGCCCACGATTGCCACGGCGCTGGTCTCGATCATCGGCGCGGCCGCGATGTTGCTGGTGATTGAGCCTTGGGTCGGCCTGGCGTGCCTGGTGGCGCTGGGGCTGTGTCTCGCGGTGGTGCCAGGCTTTGCGCGGCGCAACCAGCGCTTGCATGAGCGCTTGAACAACCGCCTGGAAAAGGAAATCAGCCTGGTGGAAAAGGTCGGTGCCCACACCTTGCGCCGTCACTATCAGGTGCTGTCACGGCTGCGTATCTGGCTGTCGGACCGTGAGGCCATCGCCTTCCTCACCATCGGTATCCTCGCGGCCTTGCTGTTTGTGGTCGCCATCAGCCAACTGGCACTGGCGCCTGCGGTGAAGGCCGGGCATATCTATTCGGTGATGACTTACCTGTGGACGTTCGTCAGTTGCCTGGATGAAGCCCCCAGCGTGGTCGACCAATTGGCTCGGCTCAAGGACATCGGCAAACGCGTGGATCCGGGGTTGGATGAGGCGTCTACCTGATCCTTCGTCTGTTCAGATGATCGCCCGCTGGGTTTCCGACGGTGACTGGCCAAACAGTGCGCGGTAATGCGCGGCAAAGTGGCTCAGGTGGAAAAAGCCCATCGTCACCGCTACGTCGCCGACGTTTTGGCTGCAGGCCGGCGTAGCGATCAGGCGTCGACGCACCGCATTCAGGCGCAGGTTTCGCAGGTACTCAACCGGGCGCATGCCGGTCACCGCCTGGAAACTGTTCTGCAGGGTCCGCCGGCTCACCCGCAGCTGTTCGCACAGGTCGAGAATGCTCAATGGCGTATCGCCGCTGGCATCGATCAACTCCTGGCTACGCTTGACCAGGTAGGCACTCACGGCGAAATTGCCGCGCCGGCAACGCACCTCATCGGTGGCGTTGCTGAACAGGTCCAGGAAGGCGCCAAGCAGTTCGTCTTCGAGCATCTTTTCGGCGCTCGTGCTGATAGCCTCCGTCTGTTGCAATAGGTGACGAAACAGTGGGTAGATACGCCGCCGTATCCGCAGCAGTAACGCATCGTCCACGCAAATCTGGGAGCGGGTGGTTATGCGTTTGAGCTGGTCACTGGACAACTCGAAGGCCGCCAGTTTGGCAAAGCGTACGGTGTCGACGTTAAGCGCGAAGAAATCTGTGCCTTCGGGCGCATGCAACACAAACTCCTCGCCGTCGCGCAACAGCACCACGTTGTGCGCCCCCACCTGCTGCCCCTGTACGACCGGCGCACTGCCCAACGACATGGCCACGCACAGTCGCCCTGCGGGGGCAAAACCGCGCTGCACCACGCGTTTGTCCAGCACTTCCTGGAAGATCTGAAAGCGCTCGGCAGACAACTGGCGCAGCCCGCTCGTCAGGCAACCACGCCCCAGTTGGTCATACACTTGCCGCCAGCCCTGGATGGAGCCGGCATGCAGTTGAGGGTCATTGAAGGTTCGAACTTCAGCAAGCATGGTCGTCGTTCCTCGGGGGCCCCGTTGTCGTCATTGGCCTGAAGGGGACTGAAGTCATCCTTGACGGCAGCGATGGTTCACACCGCGGTTTTGTCCGTGGTGAAAAGCAAAGCCAGTTCCGTGCCAAACATATGCAGGCGGTACGTGGCAGGCTGGATATCCATCGGCGCCAGCAACGCACCGGACAGCACCACCTGCCCGGCCTCCACCGGCTGACGGTCGGCCAGCAGGCGGCGAATCAGCCAGCAAAGGTTGGTCAGCGGCGGGTCCTCGCGGCCCTCGGTATCGCCTTCGCCACAGAGCGCGCCGGTACATTCGAGGCGGTACGCCACATTGGCGTGCTTGACAGGGTCGAACGCGATTCTGGGGCCCAGGCAATAAAGGCCCGCCGCCGCGTTATCGGCGAGAAAGGCCCCCACCCCGAACGCCCAACCCTGCCAACGGCAGTCGGCAATCTCGAACGCCGGTGCCACCTCGGCAATCGCGTCCAGGATCTCCTCATCGCTGTACTCGCCCGGCGCCAGGCTGCGCCCCAACACAATCGCCACCTCGATCTCCAGCTTGGGCTGGATCAACCGCGACATCGCCACCGCTGTGTTCGGCTGTACGCACATCTGGTCGGTCAGGCCGCCATACACCGGTTCGTCAATGCCGAAGCGCCGTTGCGCGGCGCTGCCGGCGAAGGCGATCTTCCAACCGCTCAGTTGTTCGCCCAAGGCCTGGCGCAAAGCCAGCCCCTGGCGTTGCAGCGCGTACCCGGCGTTCAGGTCCAGCGCCTCGGGGGGGAGCGGCGCAATGGCTTGCACCCTGAGCGTGGCCTGGTCCAACTGGCTCAATACGCGATGATCGGCAGTCATGACAGCTGCTCCGCTAACTTGCGCAACACCGATTCAAGCCGCTCAGGCGTGGTAATGGCGGCGACAAACCGATCCGGACGCACCACAACGACGCAATCGCGCACCCTCGAGAACCATTCGCCGAGGCGGTTATCCACGTCCTCCACGCTGATGGCATCCGTGGCCGTCAATGGCTGGTTGCGCCCCATACCACTGCGCGAACGGTTGACCTGGATAAAGCGCGTGTCCCAGCGTGCCCAGAACGTGGCCATTTCTTCGCTCAGTTGCGCGCGCGGATTGACCCGATAACCCAGCACCGCATAGGAATTGCCAAGCACATCATCAAGACGTCGACGCTGCCCCTGGGCATCTTCGATATACGGCTGCACAAACAGCTGGCCGACCAGGTCGTCTTCGCGCAGTTCGGCACGTTCGTGATAGACCAACCCTTTGGTGATGGTGGCCTTGGGTTTGAACTTGAACTCCAACAGATGCGAGCGCAGGTTATCTACGCTGTTCACCGCCTGGAACAACCAGTCACGCACGCCGGCCATCAACGGGTTGGTCAGCCCCAGTACCGTGCCCATATTGTCGGCCAGGGCGACCAGTTCGGTGGCGTGCCCACGACGTTCCTGGTCATAGGTGGCGAGGATCCCATGGGCAGCGCGCCCGTGGATGATCGCCGCCAGTTTCCAGGCCACGTTGGCCACGTCACGCAGCCCGGAATTGAGGCCCTGCCCGGCCCACGGTGGCGAAATATGTGCGGCATCGCCCACCAGCGCCACGCGCCCTTGGACGAACCGCGCCGCCACGCGGGAATGGTGGGTGTAGGCGCGGATACGGATGATGTTCAACGTGTCCACCGCGTCGCCGATATGCCCACGAATCAGATCGCGGATGGTGCTCTCTTCGCACATCTTCGCCTCGTCTTCGCCCTCCATCAGCATGAACTCCCAGCGCCGCTGCTGGTACGGCAGGTAGATGCATACGAATGGCCGCTGCGGGTCAGCGTGCAGCGCGGTATAAGGCGCATCCAAGGTGTCATTGGCGGTGTCGACCACTACCCATTTTCGCGCATGGGTCAGACCGATCAGTTCAACACCGAGCTTTTTGCGTACGGTGGAGCGCCCGCCATCGGCGCCGATCACGTAATCGGCGCGCAGTTGGTAGACCTCGCCCTGGGCATCGCGCACCTGCAAGGTCACGCCCTCCCCATCCTGCTCCAGCTCGAGCATTTCATGGCCTTGGCGCAACACCACACTGCTGCGCTGCCCGAGCGTTTCGCGCAGCGTGCCTTCGAGCAACTGCTGCATGAAGATGTTGCGCATCGGCCAGCCGTAATGGGCGGTACTCGGTTTGACCTCGGCAAAACACACGCCGCGTGCGTTGTAATAGCGCAGCGGCACATCGCAGATCATGTCGCGCACCGCCAGTTCAGCGATGCCGATCGCCTGGAGAACGCGCAGCGCTTCATCATCCATGCCCACCGCGCGGGGGTAAGGCAATATGCAGTCGGCAAGCTCAAGGACGACGCAGTCGACACCGTACATTCCCATATAGTGCGCGGCCGTAATGCCGTTGGGGCCACCGCCCACGATGACAACTTGGGTCTTCTCCTGCTTCATCGCTATTCACCGCTTTTTTTGTTGTGGTTTGAGTCCAGCACCGCTTGATCCTGCGCGCTTATCAGTGCAGACCGTCAAGGCCTTTTACGTCTTCGGCTTTCAGCCCGCCCAAGCGTGCATGCAGGCGTCCGCGCGTGGCGAAGGCCCAGATCACGACGATCTCATCCGGCGAAGGACCGTCGCCGAAAGTCAGCGAGAAACTGTCGTAGTGCGAGCGCACGTACAACGCGTCCTTGTGCGCCAACGGCACGTCGATGGTCGAACCTGGGCCACCACGCTTGCCGGTGGACGGCACCCACGATTTGCCGCCGCCCAGCGCGACGCGAATCGGATCGGCGGCCGGGTTGGTCAGGAACGCATTACCGTGCTCGTACTCGCCTGCGCTGCCCACCAGGATAGCCTTGCCATAGCTTTGAATCTGGCGCGAACCGGCCAGTGCCTGGATGCGCCGGCCAAACTCTTGACCCAACAGCGGCGACGGCTCGATCAATTGCGACAGGTCTTCACTGTAGCGGCCGGCATATGGGTTGGCGATCACAGCAGCGACGGCGTATTTGAACACCGGCTCGCCATCGGCCAACTGCCCGGTTTCATTGGCCAGGGTCTCTTCAACGAAGCTGTACCATTTGCGGATGTGATAGCTGGCGAAATTTGCGGTTTTCATCAGTGTGCCTCTGTTCAAAGGGGTTCGAGTGGATCAAGCGTGATGTTGCGACTCGGCGCACCGGCGGCCTTGAAGCGGGCCTTGCCACACGCATCGTCATGCTCGGTTTCAAGAAAGAATTCCATGCGATTGCAATCGGGGTCGTTGAAATACAGGCCGTTGCCGATTTCGTGATCGGTGATCTTCACCACCTCGACGCCCTTGCTCAGCAACATCCCGTACAGCTGACGCAAGGTTGTCATGTCCCCGGCGATTTCCAGGCCATAGTGTTGCAACCCGAGCCCACCTTGATGGGCACCCGGTTCGGCACGAATCAAGGCGATATCGTGGTGCTTGCCCCCAAATGCCATCATGACCCAGCTCTCGCCTCGGGCACTTTCGTGCATGCCCAGGATGTCGGCGTACCAGCGTGCCGATACGTCAGGGTCACTGACCCAGAGCGATAAGTGAGTACGCAGGATCTCGACCTTCATGGCGGTATTCCTCAGTGTTTTTTGACGATGGATTGGTGCCCGGACTTGATCTGCGCAACCGCAGGCGTCCAGAGCACATCAGCGATCTCGCTGAATTCCCGCCAATGCTTCTGCCAGCCGTCACCGCCGTTGTCGGAGGTGAACAAATGCCCGTACTTGGTGCCCGCCACGATCTGGCGCGGGTTGGCCGGGTTGAAGGCAATCGCCCAGACGCAGGAGTTGGGCTGCTGTGGCAGCGGCAGCACGGTCCAACTGAGCGCGGCATCACGGGAGACCAGAATCTTGCTGGTGGTGCCCGGCGTACCGTCGGAAATACTCAGGTACAGCTCGTTCTGTGTGCCCAACGGCGCGTTCATGGCGCGTATGTAGTACAGGCCGAAGGCTTCCCGGCCGATAATGCCGGTCCAGGTCAGTCCTTCATCCAGGCTGCGATAAACCGCATTGACACAGACCACCACGATGACTTTCTCGCCGTGGTTGGGCAGTACCAGGATGTTGTGGATGTCCGAGTTGTAGTCCCACAGCAGCCGGTCATCGATGCGTGCCCAACTGTCACCGCCGTCGCGGGAATGAAACAACCCGCCCTCCTCCAGGCCGAACCACACCTGGTTGCGGTCGGTGGGGTCATAGGCGAAGGCCAGCAGGCGTGGACGGCTGACGCCGTCGCAGAACTCGGGAATCTCCACCGGGGCGCGATCCCAGCTGGTGCCGCCGTCCAGGGTGCGCCAGAGCACAGCGCGCGAAGGCGCACCCGTGCCGACGAAAATCCGCTGTGCATCCTGGGGATCCACCGCCACCTTCCAGACGGTCTCGCCGTTGAACGGTGAGTCGACCTGCTGCCAGTGCCCGCCGGTGTCATGGCTGACGCACAAACCGATATCGGTGCCGGCATAGATCACTTCCGGCGCGTCGGGGTGCATGCTCAACGAACGGGTGATCGCGTCGAACTCCAGGTCCTGCCCCAGGCCCAGGCGATGCCAGCTCTTGCCGTCGTCGGCACTGCGGATCACCGCTTGGCCGACGGTGGCGACTAAAAGGGTTCCGTTACTCATCACAGATGCTCCTCAGATATAGATGCCACGGGTCAAACCACCGTCGATACCGATGGACTCGCCCGTCACAGCGGCGGCCTTGGGCGACGCGAGGAAACCAATCAACCAGCCCATTTCAATCGGTGCCAGGGTTCGGCGAATCGGCGTTGCGTCGATGTAGGCCTGTTCGACCTGCTCCGCAGTCTTGCCTTGCTTGACCGCTTCGCGCTCGTACAGCTCTTGGATATGCGGGGTGTCCACCACGCCAGGGTGAATCAGATTGACCGTGATGCCCGAAGGGCCGAGCTGGTCGGACAAGGTTTTAGTCATGTGGGCGATCGCCAGGTTGCGCATGCCCGACAACACCTTGCTGCTGCGCCCGGTGAGCCCGCCGATGTTGATGATGCGACCGAAGCCGCCCGCCTTCATGTGTGGGGTCACGGCCTTGGCGCAACGGAAGTAACCGATCACCTTGGTGTTGAGATCCGACAGCAGCTCATCGTCGCCGGCATGCTCGATGTCATTGCGCACGACACCGGATGGCGCCGCGGCACCGTTGACCAGGATGTCGATACGGCCGAAATGCGCGTACGCCGCCTCGACCATCTCCGACACAGCCTTCATGTCATTGGTGTCGCAGAACAGCGGCAGTACTTCATTGCCGGTCTGTGCGCTGATTTCTTCGGCCGCCAGTTGCAGGAACGCCATGCGCCGCGCGCAGATCACCACCTTGCAGCCTTCCTCGGAGAGAAAACGTGCGACTTCCTTGCCGATGCCCATACCACCACCGGTGACAATGGCCACGCGGCCTTTCAATTCCAGATCCATAGCAATTACCTCTTGTGATTATTCAGTTCAGGCCAGATCGACAAACACACTCTTGGTCTCGGTGTAGGCATCGATCACGTTTTTACCCATCTCCCGGCCCCAGCCGGATTGCTTGTAGCCGCCGAACGGCGATGCCGCGTCGACCACGTTCCAGCAGTTGATCCACACTGAGCCAGCCTTGAGCTGCGCCGCCACGCGGTGTGCCGAGCGCAGGTCGCGGGTCCACAGGCCGGCCGCCAGGCCATATGGCGAATCATTGGCGCGCAGCACCAGGTCGTCGATTTCGGTCCAGCTCATGACGGTCAGCACCGGCCCGAAGATCTCTTCGCGGGCGACACAGGCACGCTCGGCGCGGTCAAGAAAAACGCTGGGCGCAATGAAGTGGCCGCGCTCCAGGTGGGCTGGGCGATCGCCACCGCAGATCAGTTCGGCGCCCTCCTCCTGGCCGCGTTGCAGGTAGCCCTTGACCGTACTCAATTGGCGCCCCGACACCAGCGGCCCCATGCTGCTGGCCGGGTCCAGGCCGTTGCCGAGCACATGGGCGGCGGCATGCCGCTCAAGCTCTTCCAACACTTGGTCCAGCACGCTGGCGTGCACGTACAACCGCGAGGCTGCGGTGCAGACCTGGCCCTGGTTGTAGAAAATCCCATCGGCGGCACCTTTGGCGGCGCGCACGATATCGGCGTCCGGCAAGATGATGTTCGGCGACTTGCCGCCCAGTTCCAGCGAGACTTTTTTCATGTTGCTGGTGGCCGCTTGCGCGATCAGCCGGCCGACCTGGGTCGAGCCGGTAAAGGCAATCTTGTCGATATCGGGATGCTGGGCCAGCGGCGCGCCTGTTTCGGCGCCAAGGCCGGTGATCAGGTTGACCACCCCGGCCGGGAACCCGGCGGTCTCGATCAACTGCACCAAGCGAATCGCCACCAGCGGGGTCTGTTCGGCAGGCTTGAGCACCGCCACGCAACCGGTCGCCAACGCTGGGCCGAGCTTCCATACACACATGTTCAGCGGGAAGTTCCACGGCACGATCAGCGCACAGACCCCTACCGGCTCACGCAAGGTGTAGTTGAGCATCGGCGCGCCGCTGGCCGGCGATACCGGCAGCGTGCTGCCTTCGATCTTGGTCGGCCAACCGGCGAAGTAACGCAGGATGGTTGCCGCACTGGCGGCTTCACCGCGAGCGGCAGCGATAGGCTTGCCGTTCTCCAGGGTGATCAACTGCGCCAGCTCCTCGCGGTGCTGGTCCAGCAGGTCCGCCAGGCGGAACAGCAACAGGCCGCGCTGGGCGGGAGACTGCAGCGCCCAGGCGCCGGTGAATGCGGCGCGAGCCGCGGCGACCGCTGCATCCACGTCACGCGCATCGCCTTGGGCGACTTCGGTCAGGGTTTCTTCAGTCGCTGGGTTTTCCACGGCAAACCGTCGGCCAGCGGCCGCGTCCTGCCAACTGCCGCCGATAAACAAGCGGCCCGGTTGGGACAGAAAGGCCTGGACAGCGGGTAGCACTTCGAACTGTTTCATCATCGACTCCTTCACAGCGCCATTTCGATCAGGCAAGGACCACCGTCGGCCTTGGCATTGGCCAGTGCCCGTTGCAGTTCGGCATTGGTTTGCACCGTGCAGGCCGGTACGCCGTAGCCTTTTGCCAGGGCTTTCCAGTCAATGCGCGGGCTGTCGAGCACGGTCAGGCGCAGGGCTTGCGGGTCCATTTCGGTCATGCCGAAACGACGCAACTCGTTCTGCAAAATCGCGTAGCGATGGTTAGCGGCAATCAGGATCACCACCGGCAACTGCTCGCGGGCGATGCTCCACAGGGTTTGGATGGTGTACTGCGCACTGCCGTCCGATTGCAGGCAGAACACGCTATTGCCGCGTTCCGCCAAGGCGGCGCCGAACCCCACCGGAATACCCTGGCCAATCGCGCCACCGGTATTGGTCAATACCCGATGCCGCGCGGCACGGGCGGAGGCGGTGAAGAAGGGATAACCGCAGGTGCCGCCTTCAACCGAGACAATGCTGTCGTGGGGCAGTGACGCGGCCAGCACTTGGCCGATGGACTGCGGCGTCAACTCGGCGTGGCCGGGCGGCAGTTCGATACCCTCCGGGGTCGGTACGTAGGCGGGTGCATCGAGGGCATCGGCCAACGCCGTCAGCGCGCCGGCGACATCGTCACCGACTTCGGCCAACGTCAGCAGGCGCTCACGTTCGGCGAGGCGCGACGGGATGCCTTCGTAGCCAAAGTAACTGATGGGCTCGGGCACGCCAGCACACACGACCAGGTCGTACTGCTCAAGAATTTCAATCGCCACTTCCGGGAAATACGGCAGGCGATCCAGATCCGGCAAACCACCGCCACGGTAGCTCAGGCGCGGAAAGGTCTCGGCAAACAGGCGTACACCCGGCAGTTGCGCCAGGCGCCCCGCCGCTTCCAGGCCCGCAACCGACAAACCCTCATCGCCGACGATAAACACCAGCCGCTTGCCGTCACGCAATGCCTGCGCCACGGACTCGACCCGGTCACCGGCAAATCGGCGAACCGGCGCGCGCAACGGTGCGAACACACCGTTGTGCGTCACCGCGTGAGCTTGCAGGTCCATGGGCAAAATCAAACTGGCGATCTGACCTTTGGCCTGCCACGCCGCGCGTACCGCTTCCTGCAAATCCTCACCGATACCTGCCGCCGTGCGCGAGGTGCGCACCCAGCCCGAGACAGTGCCGGCCAAGGCCTGGATGTCACTCGCCAACGGTGGGTCGTAGTTCACATGCCATGAGGCGTGATCGCCGATGACGTTAACGATGGGCGTATTGGCCCGACGCGCGTTGTGCAGGTTGGCGATGCCATTGGCAAAGCCGGGGCCCAAGTGCGTCAGGGTCATCGCCGGCTTGCCGGCGATACGGCCATAGCCGTCCGCGGCGCCCGTGCAGACCCCTTCGAAAAGCGACAGCACCGGCTTGAGAGCAGGTGCGCTGGCCATGGCGGCCACCAGGGGAATCTCGGTGGTCCCGGGGTTGGCGAAGCAGTACTCGATACCGCTTGCCGCTGCCGCATTCACTATCAGTTGCGCACCATTCATTTTCAGCCCTCTTGCTTGAGCATTTGCAGTGATGAGATTTATCACACAAAAGACTACGAGCAACAAGCGTTTTATTAGTGTGTTTCTCAATAATTGAGATAAATGCAATTTTAATCAGGGAAAACACCTGCCCAAGATTGCGTTTTTCTCTCACTGAGGTAGTGTTGCTCCAGCGCTTGGGGCTCGCGTGGGTGGCCGGATCCCTGCCGGTACGCAACAACCGCCCTTCCCTTTCTTTTAGGAACACAATGAGCAGCCTGAGCAAATTGCTGAGTATCCTGGACCTGTTTGGTCCACAGACGCTGAAGATCGAACCCGACACCATCGCCGAGCGCATGGGCCTGTCACGAGCAACCGTGTACCGCTACGTCAAGGACTTATGTGACGCCGGTATGCTCACCCGCGTGGACGCCGGCAGCTACGGCCTGGGGCCGCGTGTGATTGAGCTGGATTGGATGATGCGTCAGTACGACCCGATCCTTATCGCCGGACGCGAGTTGATGCACGAGCTGTCCGCACAAACGGGCCTGGCGGTGTTTGCCAGCGTGTTTTACGACGGGCGCATCATCAACACCTATATCGCCGAACCCACCGACACCTATCACTTTGCGTTCGGGCGCGGGCAACCGTTGCCGTTTTTCCGCGGGGCGCAATCGAAGGTTCTGATCGCCTTCCAGAAAGGTCGCCGCCTGCAACGCTTGTTCGACGAGCACATGGCCAACGACCCGGACAGCCCGTATGACTGGGCAAGCTTCTCCAAGGCCGCGAAAAAAATCCGCAAGGACGGTTACTGCCTGACCCATGACGAACTCAACCTGGGCCTGACCGGTATCGCCGCGCCGATCATCCAGGCGGACCTGGACGAAGTGGTCGGCAGCCTGTCCGCCGTCGGCAGCAGCCAGAGCTTCAAGCTGCTGCGCCAGGAAACCGTGATCGAAATGGTCATGGATACCACCCGGCGCATTGCCGAAAACATGCGCAACCCGCCGAGCAGCACCACGGCCTAGCCCGTCACGCTCAGAACGGTACGGCCACCGACAACTGGCTATACAGGTTGGTGCCATTGCCGCCGACTTGATTGCCACCGGTGGTCGAGTCCTGGTTGGGTTTGTAGAGCCCCACCAGCGGGGTGATGATCAAGTGCGGGTTGACCGCCCACTCGGCATACACGTCCAACTCGCGGCCATCCAGGTTCAGCGCATTGCTTTTACGCACGGTGGCGTAATCGAAATACAGCGCGCCCAGGCTCAGGTTTTCCAGTGGGGTTGCCTTCAACCCGACATGGTGGATGCGCGTATTGGTGTTGAACGGCCCGGCGTAATTGCCGGCCACTTCGCCCTGGAACCAGGTGCCGTAGCCCGTGCTCAAACCGGTGAACAGCGCGTCCCAGTTCTGCGAATAGCGGGTGTAGCGATAAGTCACCTTGGGGGCCCAGGCGGTATCCGCGAAGGTGTAGCCGGCTTCGCCGTACCAGGCCTTCTCAGGCCCCGTATCCTTGTCCTGCCAGGCGTACTCGAACGCCAGGCTGACGTTCTTGATACCTGCATCGCCTTCACCGCGCACGCTGTAGATGTTCATGCCCTTGCGCTGGCGCTGAAAGTCGCTGGCCCATTGATCGTTCACGTCGAGGCCATGCACCCAGGTCAAGCCGAGCGTCCCCGGTTGGGCGGTGTAATCCAGGGTGCCGGCGGCCAATTCGGTCTCGGCCTGGATGCGGTTGTCCGACTTGAGCCACAACACGCTGCCATGCAGGCCATCCTGGCCACCCAGGCGCAACACGGCGGTCTGATCGAACGAGTGCCGGGCCGCCAGGTAGTAAGCGCCACCACGGTTCAAGCTGCCATCGGCCGGGCCCTTGCCCGGATTCAGGCCGTCATCGTTGATCAGGAACCCTCGACCGACCTTGACCACTTGGCGTCCGCCGGAAATATCCACGCCGTCTTTGCCCAACAGCGGAAACAGGTCACCGGAGCGCCAGCCTAGGTAGGCGTCTTCAACCGTCGTCTTACGCTCGGTGCCCAGGCTGTTGCCGCCTGGATCCCCATCGCCCCACGTGGCGGAGCTGACCAGGGCGAAAGCCCCGTACGCGGTGCCATTCCCGCCCAAGGCCTGGTCAGCGCTCAAGTCGTACTTGATAAAGCCCTCGCGCCAACTGGAACCGCCCGGCGCGCCATCGTAGTTGTAGCGGCTGTTGAACTGACCGTACACCGCCGTCATGTTGGCGTTGAGATGACGACTGTCATCGCTGTACAGCTCATAAGCGTGCACTTGATTGATGGCGCCAAGCGTCAACAAGCACACCAGTGTGCGACCGAATAGGGGGCGACGTGCTGGATCGTACATGGTTCAAACGCCTTGTTCGTCAGCGCGCTTGCGCACAAACAACAGTTGCTGGCCGGTGAACTCCAGCAGCCCCTCAAGGCCGAACTCGACGCCAAACCCCGACATCTTGCTGCCGCCAAACGGCGTGTTCGGCTGGATCTGTGCGTGGCAATTGACCCACGCAACCCCGCTTTCCAGGCGACTGGCCAAGGCCTGGGCCTGCTCGGTATCCGGTCCCCAGACCGATCCGCCGAGCCCCATGTCACCGGCATTGGCGCGGCGCAGCACATCCCCCACGTCCCGGTAAGCAATCAAGGGCAGCACGGGGCCAAACTGTTCCTCGTCCACCAGGCGATGCCCGTCGGTAACGTCCGCAACCAGCGTGGGCGGATAGAAAAACCCAGGCTTATCCAGGCGCGCACCGCCGCACAACACCCGTGCACCGTTTGCCCGCGCGTCGGCGACCAATGCCTCCACCAGTTCCAGTTGCTCAAGGTTCTGCACGGGCCCGAAGGTCACACCGGCCTCCAGACCATCCCCCACCACCTGGCGCGCGGCAATGTGCGTCAGCGCATCGGCAAAGGCCTGGTACTGCGACTCGTGGATATACAGGCGCTTGAGGGCCGCGCAGGTCTGGCCCATGTTGAGAAAGGCCGCCTGGAAGATTTCCTCGGCCACCGCCTCCACCGACGTTCCTGGCAATACGATTGCCGCATCGTTCCCGCCCAGCTCCAGGGTCAGGCGCTTGAGGTTGCTGGCGGCGCCACGCATCACGCTCTGCCCGGTAGCGGTAGAACCGGTAAAGACAATCTTCTGGATACCGGGGTGCGAGGTGATCGCGCTGCCGAAGCCCTGCTCACCGGTCACGCAGTTGATCACGCCGTGGGGCACGTGACGGGCAATGATTTGCGCCAGACGCAAGGTGCTCAGCGGCGTCAGGCTCGACGGTTTGCTGATCACGCAGTTACCGGCACGCAGCGCCGGCATGATGTGCCAGACGGCGATCATGAACGGCCAGTTCCAGGGGGTGATCGACGCCACGACACCCAAGGGTTTACGGTGCAGTTCGACGCGTTGCGTGGGGGTTTCCTCCACCAGTTCCACCGCGATCTCCTGAGCGGCCGCGTAGCGGGTCCAGGCAGCGGCCCCCATGACCTCGGAAAACGCCAGCTCCAGCGGTTTGCCTTGCTCCAGCACAATCAGCCGGGCCAGTGAATCGGCCTCCTGCTCGATATCCGCCGCAATCGCCAACAAACGCTCACAGCGGTCAGGGTGGCTGCTGTGGCGCCAGCTTTTGAATGCCTGCTGCGCAGCGTTGACTGCCTGGTCGAGTTGCCCCAGGGATCCTGCCGGGCATTGGGCAAATGCGACACCCGTGGCCGGGTTGATCACGTCAAACTGACCTTGTTCGCCGGCCACTTGAGCGCCATCGATGAGCATCTTGTAGTTGTGCATTTGAAACCTTCCTTTCACGTGCAGACCCACCCTGTCGAGCAACGACAGGCGGTAATTGTCTGATTAACTGGAGCGTTCTTAGAGCTTGTGGCTGCCCAAGGCGAGAAACCGTTGCGGGGAGATCCTTCGCAGCCGCGCGGCGAGCACGATGCCGATGATCAGGGCCGCGGGAATAATCGCGCAGAGGCTGTATGACAGCAGTTGGCTGGCACCGGTCAGTACATCGAAATGCACCACCGCCAGCACCAGCACCAGGAACAACGCCAGGCAGGAGAAACCGGGCAGGATACGTCCGCGCAAGAGCCCGACGTTAAGCTCGGGATGGCGATGGAAGTAGACGCACACCGCCACAGAGGTCAGTGCCATCAGCAAAATCACGCACAGCGTGGCCAGGTTGGACAGCCAGGCAAACAGTTGCAGGATCGGATCGGCATCCATCGCGGCGAAAATCATTACCACCACCGCTGCGATCAGGCTCTGCAACGCCGAGCCCATATGCGGGCTCTGGTGCACGCGATGGGTCGTGCCCAGCAGGCTGTGCAACAAGCCATCACGGCCGATGGCATAGAAGTAACGCGCGGCGGCATTGTGAAAGGCCAACAGGCCGGCATAGATACTGACCATGAACAGCACGCGAATGATCTGGGTCAGTTGCGGCCCGACAAAGTGGTCGGACATGCCGTAGATAAACGTGGTCGGGTCCTGCAAGGATTGCAGCAGCGGCACGATCTTGTCTGAACCCACGCCCACCACCATCGACCACACCGACAACGCGTAGAAACCACCGATCAGCAACACCGAACAGTAGGTGGCAATCGGAATACTGCGCTTGGGGTCCTTGGCCTCTTCGCCGTAGATGGTCGTGGCCTCGAAGCCGATAAAGGCAGCGAAACAGAACAACAGGCCGATTGACGGCGTGCCACTGAACACATGGCTGCTGCTGAACGAATCAAGGTTGATGCCGTTGTCGCCGCCAGACTTGAGAATGGCGAAGTCCAGGACCAGGATCGCCAGGTACTCGGCGATCACCACCACCGACAGCACCCGCGCCGACAGGTCAATCTTGCGATAGCCCAGGATCGCGATGCTCGCCATCGCCATCAGCGAGTAAGCCCACCAGGGCAACACCAGGCCGAAGGCGGCTTCCATGGTGCCGCTGACCACCCCGCCGAACATCCCATACAACCCGACCTGCAGGATGTTATAGGCAAACATCGCCAGCACCCCGGCGGCACCGCCCGCCAGGCCACCCAGGCCTCGGGACGTGAACGCGTAAAAACCACCGGCATTGGTCACGTGGCGCGACATGGTGGTGTAGCCCACCGAGAACGCCAGCAGCACCAGCAAGGCGAGGATCAGCAAGGCCGGGGTACCGGCACCGTTGCCCAGCATGATGCCGATGGGGAAACCGCCGGCGATCACACTCAGCGGGCTCGCCGCCGAAATCACGAAAAAGATAATGAAGCCCACACCCAGGGCACCACGCTTGAGCTCCGTGGAGCTGTTGACCGGGATAGATACACTCATGTTGTTGACCTTATTCTATGAGGCAGTCGCTTTAGGGTTGGCCCGACCACACCGCATCGGCACCGGTTAGCGTTTTGTTTTAGTTGCGCGCTGAATTTGATCCTATGCCCGCCCTTGAGCCGCTCGCTATCCCAAATCGGTAGCATCCGAAGCCCCGCCCCAAAACAGGTCGAGGCGGCACGCTCAATCCCGGCGCAGTTGCCGATTTGGGATAGCCGCCTGGCCTGTCATGCCTGCAACCTAGCCTCAGCCGTGCTATGCCCGGATGCCGGCAACCAGAATAAGAATGAGGGCTCGCCCCCCAGCCCATCATCGCGAAGCCCACTTGTAGGACGCCCCGACCATGCATCAAGCTCACCTCACCATTCAATGGCGTATCACCCTGCTCAGCGGGCTCTGCCTGCTGACAGTGGTGGCGGCCCTGATTGGCGCCAGCGCGTATCAGAATCAAGCCAGTGCAAAGCTGCTTAAAGAGCAGAGCAGCGAGTTGCTCGCCCACGCTGCGCTGGAGCGCTTGCAGGCCCAGGCCATGGCGCACGGCCAACAGGTGGAGCGTTTTTTCAGTGAAACCGCGCTATATGGCGAAGGGTTTGCGCAACAGGTTCTGCAACTGCGCGAGCAAACGCTCAACGGTCGCCTGACGGTCGCGCAATTGCGCGAAGCCCTGATCAGCAGCGCCCGCGAAGCCCTGAAACAGCGCGAAAAAGTGCTCGGCCTGTACGTCATCATGCTGCCGGATGCGTTGGCCGGCACTGACGCCGCCTGGCGCGACCAACGCGCCATGGCAGGCAATGAAACCGGGCGCTTCGCGCTGTATTGGTCACAGAGTCAACCGGGGCAACTGGTGCAAGAGGTACTGAGCGAGGCACAAATCGCCGCGAACACCGCGCCCCCCGGCAGCGAACCAGGAAACGCCTGGTACGCTTGCCCTCAAGCACAAAGACGGGTGTGTGTGGTCGAGCCGTACACCATCGAAGTGGAAGGCCAGAAATCCCTGATGAGCAGCATTTCCATCCCCTTGATCGTCAACGGCAAAGTGCTCGGCGTGGTGGGCATGGATATTAGCCTCGACACCCTACAGAAGCTGGCCGCCGACCTCGGTCAGGACCTGTACCAGGGCAACAACGAAGTCACCATTATGTCGGCCTCGGGCCAAGTGGCAGGACGCAGCGGCAACGTCTCGGGCGACACGCTCGATATACGCCAGCCCCTTCAGCCCGTGGCGGGCAACCCGGCCTGGCAACTGGAGATCAAGGTTGCGCAAGCACGGGTGCAGGCGTCTGCCCGACTGATGCAAAGCGAACTGGACGCTAAAAGCCGCGAGGCCAACTGGCTTAACCTGGGCTTGGGCATTTTTGCCAGCATCCTGGGTATGCTGCTGATCTGGCTCGCCGCTTACGGCGTGACACGTCCATTGATCAAAATGGCCGAGCTGCTCGATGCCATTGTCGAAGGTGACGGCGACCTCACCCAGCGCCTGCCCGCCGGCAGGCGCGACGAGTTGGGGCATTTGGCCACTGGGGTCAATCGCTTCCTGGACACGTTGCAGCCCATTATTCGCGATATCCAGACCGCGTCGATGGATACCCGAAACAGCGCCGATACATCGTCAGGCATTGCCCGCGAAGTCAGTGTTGGCATGCAGCGTCAGTACCGCGAAGTCGAGCTGGCGGCGACCGCTTTGCACGAAATGAGCGCCAGCGCCCAGGAAGTGGCACGTCACTCCCACAGCGCCGCCAACGCAGCTACCACCGCAGAAAGCGCGAGCCGATCAGGCCAGGCGGTGTTCTCAACCGCCGAGCGCGGCATTGAGGCCCTTGATCAGCGCCTGGAAACCACGCTCCAACAAGTCAACGCGCTGGCCCATAGCAGCGCCCAGATCGGCCAGGTACTGGACGTCATCAGCGCCATCGCGCAGCAGACCAATCTGCTGGCGTTGAATGCAGCCATCGAAGCGGCCAGGGCCGGCGAACAGGGCCGTGGTTTCGCGGTGGTGGCCGACGAAGTCAGGCACCTGGCGAGTAACACCCAGAGCTCGGTCGAACAGGTACGCACGGTGATCGAAACCTTGCAACAGCTGAGCCAGGCTGTGGTGCACAGCACCCAACTAAGCCGCGAACAAGCCGGCGGCAGCGTGATCCAGGTACAACAAACCCGGGTGGCGCTGGAGAGCATTTCGAAGGCCGTGGATGTGATCGAACAGATGAATCAGCAGATCGCCAGCGCGGCACTGGAGCAAAGTGGCGTGATAGACGATATCAGCCATCGGGTCAGCGACATTCGTGGCATCAGCGAAACACTCGCCGGCCGGATGAACGAGGCGTCGAAGGCCAGTGATTTACTGCATCAAATGGCCAATCACCAGCAGCAACTGGTCAGGCATTTCCGCGTGTAAAGGGTATGCCGCCTGACTGAGCTACAGTGGCCGCCCTCCCATTCGCCTTCAATGAGCACCACCCATGACTTTTTCACGCCGCTGGCTGATCCTCGCGATTATTTCCAGCGCATTGCTGCTTATCGTCATCGACATGACGGTGCTCTACACCGCCCTGCCCACGCTGACCCGAGAGCTGAATGCTTCAGCCTCGGAAAAGCTCTGGATCGTCAACATCTATGCGTTGATCGCCGCTGGCCTGCTGCTGGGCATGGGGACACTCGGTGACCGTCTCGGGCACAAACGCCTGTTCATCGGCGGGCTTGGTGTGTTTGGCCTGTTCTCGCTGATGGCGGCGTTTTCAACCTCCGCCGCTGTATTGATCGGTGCACGTGGTTTCCTCGCAGTCGGCGCGTCGATGATGATGCCCGCCACGCTGGCGATCGTGCGGGTGACGTTCACCGACCCGCGTGAACAGGCCATGGCGTTCGGCATCTGGGCCTCGGTGGCGTCAGGCGGCGCGGCGTTCGGCCCGGTGATCGGCGGCCTGCTGCTGGAGCACTTCTGGTGGGGCTCGGTGTTCCTGATCAACGTGCCGATTGTGCTGGTCGCGTTGGTCGTCGGCGCGCTATTGATCCCGAATAACCCCGGGGATGCGAGCAAACGCTGGGACTGGCTGGGGTCGCTGCAGGTGATGATCGGCTTGATCAGCGTGGCGTATGCGGTGAAGGAGCTCGGCAAGCGCACGCCTTCTTTCGAAGGCATGCTGATCGCACTGGTGCTGGGCGCGCTGTTCCTGACGCTATTCATTCGGCGCCAGCGCCGCGCGACCCAACCGATGCTCGACCTGGCGCTGTTCAGTTCCTCCGGTTTCAGGAACGCGGTGATTGCGGCGGTTGTGTCGGCTGCTGCGTTGATCGGCATGGAGCTGGTGTTCAGCCAACGCCTGCAACTGGTGCTGGGCCTGTCGCCACTGGAAGCGGCATTGTTCATCCTCCCGCTACCGCTGGGCTCGTTTATCTCCGGGCCGCTTGCCGGTTACTACCTGCCTCGCCTGGGGAACCAGCGGATGCTGTTCTGGACGCTGCTGCTATCCGCGGCGTCGATGCTGGCTTACCTGCTGTTGTATGAGGCGGCGGTGTACCTGCAACTGATCGTTCTTGGGCTGCTGGGGCTTACCATTGGCGCAGCACTGACGGCGTCGTCCAGCACCATCATGCTCAGCGTACCGGCCGATCAGGCCGGCATGGCCGCCTCCGTCGAGGAGGTGTCGTTTGAATTGGGCGGTGCCGTCGGTGTGACGCTGTCGGGCAGCCTGTTGTCGGCGATTTATGCGTACTCGGCGGGCCTGGCGATTCCAGCGTGGCTGAGCCGCAATCCCGCGACATTCGACAGTCTGGACGATGCGCTGGTGGTCGCCGAAACCTTGTCGCCCGAAGGCGCCGCGATGCTGCGCGCATTCGCCCGCTCGGCCTTCGATGCGGGCTTTGTTGCGGTGCTGGTGGCGTCGGCAGCGCTGCTTTTGATCGCAGCGCTGCTGGTCAAGCTGGGCCATCAACCACCGCGGGCCGCGCCTTAGAGCTTGTGGCTGCCCAAGGCCAGGAACCGCTCTGGCGATGCCTTGCGCAGCCGCGCCGCGAGGAATACGCCGCCCAGCAAGGCCAATGGAATAATCGCGCAGAGACTGTAGGACAGCAATCGGCTGGCGCCGGTGAGCACGTCGAAATGCACCACGGCAAGGATCAGCACTGCCAACAGGGCCAGGCAAGAGAAACCGGGGAAAATCTGCCCACGCCAAACCCCGACCTTGAGCTGCGGTTGACCTCGGAAGTACATCAGCACCGCTGCCGAAGTGAGCGCCATCAGCAAAATCACGCTGAGCGTGGCCAGGTTGGACAGCCAGGCAAACAGTTGCAGGATCGGATCGGCATCCAGCGCAGCGAAAATCAGCACCACCACGGCCGAGATCAGGCTCTGCAACGCCGAGCCCATATGCGGGCTCTGGTGCACGCGGTGGGTCGTGCCTAACTGGCTGTGCAGCAAACCGTCACGGCCAATCGCATAGAAGTAGCGCGCGGCGGCGTTATGAAAGGCCAACAGCCCGGCGTAGATACTGACCATGAACAGGACGCGGATAATCTTTGTCAGGTGCGGGCCGACAAAGTGGTCGGACATGCCATAGATAAAGGTGGTCGGGTCCTGCAAGGCCTGCAGCATCGGCACGATTTTATCCGCGCCCACGCCCACCACCATCGACCACACCGACAATGCGTAGAACGCCCCAATCAGCAACACCGAGCAGTAAGTCGCAATCGGAATGGTGCGCTTGGGGTCCTTGGCCTCTTCGCCGTAGATGGTCGTGGCCTCGAAGCCGATAAAGGCGGCGAAACAGAACAGCAGGCCGATTGACGGCGTGCCACTGAACACATGGCTACTGCTGAACGAATCAAGGTTGATGCCGCTGTCGCCGCCGGACTTGAGGATGGCGAAGTCCAGGACCAGGATCGCCAGGTATTCGGCGATCACCATCACCGACAGCACCCGTGCTGACAGGTCAATCTTGCGATAGCCCAGGATCGCGATGCTCGCCATCGCCATCAGCGAGTAAGCCCACCAGGGCAACGCCAGGCCGAAGGCAGCCTCCATGGTGCCGCTGACCACCCCGCCGAACATCCCGTACAACCCGACCTGCAGGATGTTGTAGGCAAACATCGCCAGCACCCCGGCGGCACCGCCCGCCAGGCCACCCAGGCCTCGGGACGTGAACGCGTAAAAACCACCGGCATTGGTCACGTGGCGCGACATGGTGGTGTAACCCACCGAGAACGCCAGCAGCACCAGCAAGGCGAGGATCAGCAAGGCCGGGGTACCGGCGCCATTGCCCAGCATGATGCCAATGGGGAAGCCGCCGGCGATCACGCTCAGCGGGCTTGCCGCCGACACCACGAAGAAGATAATGAAGCCCACACCCAGGGCACCACGCTTGAGCTCCGTGGAGCTGTTGACCGGGTTAAATACACTCATGTTGTTGACCTTATTGTATGAGGCAGTCGCTTTAGGATCGGTGCAGCCGGCTACGCAGCGTCACCAAACAGCTTGTCGTTCTTATTGCACGCTGGCACTGATCCTATGCCTGCGCTGCAACGCCCCGATATCCCAAATCGGTAACTCAAGCACCCACAGCGAAGCTCCTGCGCATTCAGAGCTGATGACGCAGGCTATTTCAGGTCTTTCTAGCGTTGTTTGTCAGGCCCGCACACAACTCGTGATGGCGGCTCGGGCAGTCTGGGATGGCAATTCCGCGAACAGCTCTTGGTATTCCGCGGCAAAATGGCTCAGGTGATAAAAGCCCCACTGGGCCGCGGCATCGCCAATCGACAGCTCGCAGGCGCGGGTAGACATCAAGGCTCGACGGACACCGTTAAGCCTCACGGAGCGCAAGTAATTCAGTGGAGTGGTCTCGGCGACCGAGCGGAAGCTGTTCTGCACCGTGCGTCGGCTCACCTGAAGGCGTTGGCATAAATCGATCACGCTGGGCACATTGATCATTTCGCCGGTTGCCAGGCGGTGGCATTTCTCTACGATAAAACTGCGAGTGGAGCTGGGACTGCGCTGTTGCTTGTCGCAGGCTGGGTCGATCATCAGTTGCAACAACTCGCTGAGCATCGCCTGCTCCAACGCCGCCTCGCGCTCTTGATCCAGCGTGCTATCGAGATCTTCGTACACCAGTGCCTGGGAGAAAAGCGCCAGCAATCGGCGCCGGGCCTGTGCAAATCGCTGGGGAGAAACCCTGATCACCGGCTGGCGCAGCAACCGGTTGAGTTCCTTGGCCGAAGCGGTCTGCTCCAACGCCTCATCGAATAATTCACGCTCGAAGGTGATGGAAAGCAGCTCCATGCCCATCGGCATATGGAACATGAATTCCTCGCCGCCATGGAGAAAGAACAGGCTGCTGTCATCTACCTCGCGCCCCTGCATGCGAATCGATCCCGGGACGTTGATCGGCACGGCAAAGCACATCTTGCCTTTAGGCGCCACGCCGTTCTGTACCACGCGCTGGTTGATCTGTTCGAGAAACAGGTGGCAACCCGAGGTTGTCAGTTGCATGAGCGTGCTCTCGGCGCAGCCCGAGGTTAACTGGCTGTAGTCCTGGTTCCACTGCTGGATGGTGGCTGCATGGACATGGATATCGCGAAAATGGCTGATCGTTTGGTTTTTCATTGGGGCATGCCTCTACCAATATTTTTGTTTTTTTTAGATCGGCGATCCAATTGATAGTCGCACATCGCAAAAGTCCTGCAAATTGTTTATGTGCTGGAATGCAAGCAAACCATGTGCCGATTCGGGATACCGGCCTGGAACGCGCGCCGGAGATGATCGGCACACTTAAATAGACATTCCAGAGAGACCGTCATGAGTGAAGCCAAATTTCAATCCCTGCACTTTGCAGATGCCCCGCAGATTATTTCCGGCGAACTGCCCGGCCCCAAGACCCGCGAAGCCCTGGCGCTGTCGGCGCGCACCGAGTCGATGGCGCGCGGCGGCGGACGTATGCCGGTGGCCATGGACCGTGCCTTCGGTGCGACCTTCAAAGACCCCGACGGCAACACCTACATCGACCTGTCCGCAGGCGTCGGTGTCAGCAGCGTGGGCCGCTGCCACCCCAAAGTGGTGCAGGCGATTCGCGAACAGTCCGAAGTGCTGATGCATGCCCTGGAAATCAACAGCACCCGGCGTACCGAGTTGGCTGCCAAGCTTTCCGAAATCGCGCCCGAGGGTTTGCGTGGCGACTGCGTTACCTTCTTCACGCAAAGCGGCAGTGATGCGTTGGAGGCGGCGATCAAGTTCGCCAAGCGCGTCACCGGGCGGCACCAGATCATCGCCTTCCACGGCGGCTACCACGGCGTGTGGCACGCTTCCGGTTCGCTGACCACCGGCACGGCCTACCGCAAGGGCTTTGGTGCCCAGATGGGTGGGGTGATTCACGCGCCCTACCCTTACGCCTACCGCTTCCCTTTCGACACCACCCACAAGAGCGCCGAGCAGATCGCCGGTGAGTACATCGACTATCTACTGAACACCCCCTACACCGCGGCCGATGACGTGGCTGCCGTGATCGTGGAGCCGGTACAGGGCGAAGGCGGCTACGTGCCACCCTCTCCGGAGTTCCTGCAACTGCTGCGCAAGGCCTGCGACCGCAGCGGCACATTACTGATTGTCGATGAAGTGCAATCGGGTGCCGGTCGCACCGGCAAGATGTGGGCGGTCGAACATTCCGGCGTGAAGCCCGACATGCTCACCTTTGGCAAAGGCATCGGCAGCGACCTGCCCATGGCCGGCCTGATCATGCGCTCGGACCTGGCGGCGCAGATTCCCGACGGTTCCATGCCCAACACGTTCGCCGCCAACTCGTTGTCGGCCGCGGTGGCACTGACCAACATCAGCATCCTCCAGGACCCGGACCTTGACCTCCTCAACCGCGCCCACACCCTGGGCCTGGAGGCACAGGCGCATATTCGCGCCTTCAACAGCCCGTTGGTCGGCGAAGTGCGCGGGCGCGGCCTGATGATCGGTATCGAACTGATCGAAGACCCACTCACCAAGGCGCCCCTGGCGGGCGAGAAGATCGGCCAACTGATGGGCTACCTGCTCAACCACGGTGTGCTGATGATTCCGTGTGGCCGCTACAGCAACGTCATGCGCGTCATGCCTTCGCTGACCATATCTCGCGAGCTGTTCTTCAAGGCCCTGGATATCTTCGGCGACGCCCTGGCTTCTCTCAAAGCATGACCTTGCCCATTACTCGAGGACCGCAATATGACTGAGCACTTGAATCATTTCATCGAAGGTGTGTCCTGCGAAGCCTTCGACCGTCGTCGTATCAACCTGGTCAACCCCGTGAATGAACAGGTGTACGGCAGCTCCGCGCGAGGCACCCGCGAGGATGTCGACCGTGCGGTGGCCGCTGCACGCCAGCAACTGGAACGCGGCGAGTGGAGCCAACTCGACGGCGCCGCGCGTGGCCGACTGTTGTCGAAACTGGCCGACCTGGTTGAGCGCGACACTGAACTGCTGGCCGATCTGGACGCCAACGCTATCGGCCGCTCCCCCATCGAGCCGCGCCGGATGGACCTGCCCAACGCGATCGCCAACCTGCGCGCCGCCGCGGGCTGGGCCAACCAGCTTGAAGGTCGCACCATTCCCACCGGGGGTTACTTCGGCACCAAAACCCTGTCGTACACGGTGCGCGAGCCGGTCGGCGTGGTGGGTGCCATCGTGCCCTGGAACTCGCCGCTGATGATCACGGTGTGGAAACTCGCTGCGTTGCTGGCGGCGGGCTGTACCGTCGTGGTCAAGCCATCGGAAGAAACCCCGCAATCGGCCCTGCACCTGGCACGGCTGGCGCAGGAAGCGGGCTTTCCGGACGGCGTGATCAACGTGGTCACCGGCTACGGCAATGAAGTGGGGCGCGCCCTGTGCGAACACCCGGATATTGCCAAGATCAGCTTCACCGGCAGCCCCGAGGCTGGGCGTGAAATCCAGCGCACCGCCGGTGTGTTGTTCAAGCGCGTGGCCTTGGAATTGGGCGGCAAGAGCCCGCAGATTGTGTTCGATGATGCGTCCTTCGACGACGCCCTGCGCGGCTGTACCCTCGGTCTGTTCGCCAACCAGGGCCAGGTGTGTGCGGCCGGTTCGCGGATCCTGGTGCAACGCAGCCTCGCCGACCGTTTTGGTGCAGCGCTGGCCGAAGCCGCACAGGCAGTGAGCGTGGGCGACCCTCGCGAGCCCGGCGTACAGATGGGGCCGGTGGCCAAGAAGGCTCAATTCGATCGCGTCAACCGCTACATCCAACTGGGCATCGACCAAGGCGCCACGCTGCTGGCCGGCGGCGTCTCGGCACCCAAGCAGGGCTGGTTCGTGCGTCCGACGATCTTCGCCAACGCCCGCAACGACATGGAAATCGCCCGGGATGAGATCTTCGGCCCCGTCGGCACGCTGATTACGTTCGACAGCGAAGACGAAGCGGTCGCCCTGGCCAACGACAGCAGCTACGGCCTGGCGGCCACGGTCTGGACCAGCGACCTGGTACGAGCGCACCGCGTTGCTGCGGCAGTGAAAGCTGGCGCCGTGGGCATCAACTGCTGGAGCCCATTGGACGCCAACCTGCCTTGGGGCGGCGTCAAGACCAGCGGTATCGGACGTGAAGGTGGGTTCAGCGGCGCGCTGGCCTACACCGAGGAGAAAGTCATCACCGTCCTCCTGCCCGCCTGAGCCTATTCGTTGTCCTGACCGAGCCACCCTCCAACGTTGAGGGTGGCCATTCAACCGTGCATCGATCCGTGGAGAACCTGACATGAACCCAATAGATCAACCGACAATCGATCGGTACCCGACCTCCCTGCGCGTGTTGCACTGGGTGCGTGCCGTGCTCGTGCTGGGCCTGCTCTGGGCCGGCTGGCATATGACCGGAATGAATGATGAGGTGGCGAGCAAATTCGAGCTGTATTACCCCTGGCACAAGTCCTTCGGGGTGTTGACGTTCCTGGTGGTCCTGACTCAGCTCGCCGTGCGCTTTCGCACCCCCAATTTGCCGCAGCCGCTGGAAACCCTGGCGGGGTATGAACGGTTCCTGTCACGCCTGATTCAGCGCGCCATGTATGTGCTGTTGGTGATCGTGCCGTTGATGGGGTACTCCATGTCGAGCACGTTCACCATGAGCGACGGCGTGTTCTTTTTTGGGGTTAACCTGCCCGAGCTGTTGCCAAAGAATGACGATTGGTTCGTCGTGTTCCAATGGCTGCACAAAGTCCTCGCCTATAGCTTGCTTGTCCTGATCGTGCTGCATGTGGCGGGCGCCCTCAAGCATCGCTTCTACGACCGCGACCCGCGCAACGACGTGCTGCGCCGCATGCTCTGAATGGATGAGGCGTTGACGCAAAACGTCAACGCCTGCCTGGCCCCGCAACAGCCCTCAATGACAACTCAGAACGTCGCCCACACAATGAACTGCATGTACGTGTTGGTCGACGCGCTGCCGCTCTGCCCGCCCCCGTTGCCTAACCACTTCTCAGGCTTATAGAGGCCGATCAACGGCGAAAGCGTGATGTTATCCGTGACCATCCAATCCAGAAACAGGTCGACCTCCCGCGCCGCGAAGTCCCGTTCATTGCGACGGGACAGTTGGTGGTAGTCGAAGGCCATCGCGTTCAGGGTCAATTTCTCGGTGGGCCGGACAGAGAGCAGCACGTCGTTGATCTGCATATTCGACGTCACTGAACCGGCGTAGTTGGACGCGACTTCACCCTGGTAGCGTTTGCGAAAGCCGCCCTGGAACAGGAAGTCCCACCCTTCGGAATAGCGCGAATAGCGATAACTGACCGTCGGCTGCCATCGCACATCGGTGAAGGTGTAGCCCGCGTCGAAGAACATCGCCCGCTGTGAACCGGAACGTTTTTCCTGGCGCGCCACCTCGAATGCGAAGTCGGCGTTCTCAATCCCGGCGTTGCCCTGCCCGCGAATGCTGTAGACATTCATGCCCTTGCGTTCAAGCCGATCTGCGAAGGCATATTTCTCATCCACATCCAGGCCGTGTATGTAGGTCGAACCGATCGAACCGATGGCCGTGGTGTAGTCGATAGTGCCCACTGCCAGTTCGGTCTTGGACTGCCCAGGGTTATCGGATTTCAACCATATCAAGCTGCCGTGCAGCCCTTCCTTGCCGCCCAGCTTCAGCACCGCCGTGTTGCCAAACGCCAGGCGTTGGCCAAGGTAAAAGGCGCCCCCCCTGTCGAATCGGCCATCGCGCACGCCCTCGATGGGGTTGAACGCCTTGCCTGGGTTGTAGCCATCATCGGTGATCAGGAAACCGTCCACCGTCACCAACTGGCGACCGAAAGAGAAATCCACACCGTCCTTGCCCAGGGCGGGCAGCAGGTCGCCTGATCTCCAGCCGAGGAAAGCATCTTCCACGTCGGTACGGCGCTCATTGCCCGCGGTGATCGCCCCTGCGTCCCCGTCGCCCCAGGTGCCGCTGCTGAGCAGGCTGAAACCGCCATAGACGGAGCCCGCGATGATCTTGTCGGTCGTGCCGTTGAGACCATATTTGGCGTAGCCCTCCTGCCAGCGCATGCTGCCGGGCTCTTTCTCCGGGTCACCGATGTAGTTACGAGTACTACCAAACCAACCAAATGCGGCGCCCAGGTCGGCGTTCAAGACGGTTGCACCATCATCTTCGGTGTAGAGCGTGTAGGCATGTGCCTGCACGCCGACCGCACAGAGTGCAACCATCGACAATAAGGGTGCGTAGGGGGGAATGCGCATAACGTCTCTCCTGTTTTTATAGTTCTGAGGTAAAGCCCAAGTGTTTCGGCTTGGGCCGCCAACGCGGTAACCCAAATCAGCATCTGCAAGGGCCTGCGCGCCGATCTGTCGTTACGGGATACCTCATCCGCGCCAAGCGCCTGAAAACCTTCAACGGTTGCCGTTTTGGGATACGCCTCTGAACGCGAGCTCCCTATGCTCGGTTCATAAGAACCATAAAAAACGAGGCCCCCCGCCATGTCCCCTTTGTCACGCTTCCCGTTGCTCCGTCAGGGGCTTTGTCTTCTAACCCTGATCGGCTGCAGTGCCTTACCGCCTGTTGCCAGTGCCCACCATTCATTTGCGCTGTTCGACCAGACCCAGACGATCACGATCAAGGGTGTCGTCGAGCGCTTCGCCTGGACCAACCCCCACATCACGATTTACCTCGACGTTCCCGGCCCGCCGGCACAGCGCTACAAGATCGAGACGGGCAGCGTCAACGCGCTGCAACGCACGGGCTGGACGTCCAGCTCGGTCAAGGCTGGCGAAAGCGCCGAGGTGTCGTTCAAGCCGTTGAAAAGCGGCGAGCCGGGCGGGTTGCTGGTGGAGATCAAGATGGGTGACGTGGTGCTCTCGGGCGGCGGCTGAACGCAGCCCTTTGCGAATGCGGCAACACCAGAACTGGGCAAACCAGCAACGCGGAGACATTTCAATGAAACGAGCACGTTCTTCCAACACAGCCATGATCGTTCTGGGGGTGGTCCTCATGACGCTCTCCGGGATGAGCAGCGCCGCGACAGCCTCGAAAACCCAAGCCGACAAGCACAGCTCGGCCGCCCGGCCTGACATCAGCGGTACTTGGGAAAGAACCCCGGACGACTGGTTCGGCGAAAACCCGGACGATCCGGTACACCCCGGCGGTCCGATGGACCTCAAGGCACCCTATGACGCCGAGTACGTCGAGCTCAAGAAGAAACAAGCCGTGGCCAACGCAGCCGGGAAGCCGATCGCCACCACCAGTTCAAGGTGCCTGCCCGAGGGTATGCCGACCATGATGGCGGCGCTCTTCCCGATCCAGATCATTCGCGATGACAAGCAAGTGATCATCCTCGGCGAGTACCTCCAGCAAGTGCGACGGATTCTCTTGAACCAGGCCATGCCGCCAACAGACAAGCTCGACCCCCTGTACCAAGGCCATTCGCGCGGCCACTGGGAGGGCGACACGCTGGTGGTCGAGACACAAAGCGTACGCACCGACGTGCGCTTCTATGACGTGCCCCACGGGCCGGCCATGAAGATCACCGAACGCATCCGGCTGCGCGGGCCGGATCGCTTGGAAAACCAGGTCCTGATCGAAGACCCGCAAGTACTCAACACCCCGTATCGCTTTACGTTTGAGTACAAGCGCTCCAACTACGCCATTCAAGAGTACGTGTGCGAGAACAACCAGATCGTGATCGACAGCGAGGGCAAAGCATCTCTGAGCCTTGAGTGATGACGCCTATCCAACCCCCTGCTGGAGCTTTACGAATGGAACGCCTGACCCCTATCAGCATCAGCGTCGTGCTATGGCTGTGCATCGCGGCGAACACGTTCGCTGAGGTGCCCCGCATGCCCACGGCGATCGCGGTGCCGCCTTCCGACAAGGCGCCGCTGTCGTCGGCGACGCGCCCTGGCACCGAATACAGCGACCTCAACCACTACGGCTACATCGAGCAAGAGTACTACCTGCAAGGCGTCGCCCCGGCCATCACCGCCGCTGGCAAAACCCTGTTGGAAGCGCCTTACACCACGCGCATTCTGGTGCGCAAACCGGCGGACCCGGCACGTTTCAATGGCACGGTAGTGATCGAACCATTCAGTTGGTTCGGCGAACGTGCCGCCGGTTGGATCCTGACCCGCGACTATCTGCTGCGCCGCGGCTACGCATACGTCGGGTACACGCTGAATGTGAACAAGCCGGCGGTGGACCCCAAGTTCATCTCCGACACCCCAGAGGCCGAAGCCGAACAGATCGCCCAGTACGGACCGATCGTGAACTTTGAGTTCATGCGCCGCTTCGACTTTGCCCGCTACGCGCCGCTGGGCACCTATTACGACCCGGCACACTTCACGCGGGGCGCCGCGCCCGATCCGTTTGCGCCCCAGTCCCAGGGCATCGGTGCGCAACTGGCGCTGCTGCTTAAAACCAAAGGGGCACAGAGCCCTTTGGCGGGCCTGGATGTGCAGCGCGTCTATGTGAATAGCTGGGCCGTCACCGCGCAAGTCTGGATGGACTATCTCGACCAGGGCCGTCACCAGCAATGGCGCATGCCCGACGAAACACCGCTGATCGACGCCTACATGACCGGCCGCATGGCCTACGGGGAAGTGGGTGGCGACGTGATCCGCGTGCCCCGGCAGATGCCCGAAGGCGTGCCGTTCGTCACCGTCTACAGCCAGTCCGAATTGATGCATGACGTGATCGAAGGCATCCCCCTGCCCCCGGACACCGACTCCCCGCAGGTGCGCTACTACGAAGTCACCGGCATGCCCCACCTGCGTCTGGCCGACCTCGGCACGGAGCACACCGAGAAGCTCGCGGCCGATGTCGGCAAGGGCGACGACCCGCGCTGCCAGACGCTGTATGACGAACCGGTGGAACTGGTGGTCTCGGCGCTGCTGGATGGCATGGACCAGTGGGTACGCGACGGCAAGCCGATGCCCAACGCCCCGCGGGTGATACGCGACGGCAAGGCCGCTGCCCGTGCGCCCGCCACCGGCAACCTGCAAGGCGGCGTGCGCCCGCCGTGGATCCAAGTGCCAAGCGCCACCTACCTCACCGACCAAGAGACCGGCTGCGGGCTGATCTACGACACCAAGGTGCCTTACTCGAAGGAAGTGCTCGGCCGGCGTTATGGAAACTTCAGCCGCTATGCACAGAAGTTCGAAGACGCCAAAGCCGTTTCGATCCAGCAAGGGTACTTGCTACCGGAGGATGCGGCGGGTCTGCATCCGATCGCAAACCCTCAAGACTTCTAACCCATTGCAGGAGAAAAGCCGATGTCCTCTTCACTCATCATTGCCTGGATCTACGGGTCTCCCTTAAGCACCGCCATCCGCGACATCCTGTGGGTCATCCCCACGGTGCAGAGCATTCATATCATCGCCATCACCGTGCTCTTCGGCTCGGCGCTGATTTCCGATCTGCGCCTGGCGGGCGTGTTCGCCAGCGATGAGCCCTTGCGCGGCATCGTCCGCCGTTACTACCCCTGGATGCGCAATGCACTGATCGTCCTGTTGTGCACCGGGCTGGTGATGATCATCGCCGAGCCTGATCGGGTGCTCGTCAACTCGACGTTCTGGCTGAAGATGGTCCTCGTGGTGGCCGCGTTCAGCTTGACCTGGCTGCTTCGTCGCCCGCTGCTGCGGCGCCCCGCCGGCAACGTAGACAGTGACGACGCGCCGGGTTCCGTCAAGGCCTGTGCGTGGCTGTCGATCGGTTTGTGGTGCGTCGTGATCATCTGCGGCCGCTGGATCGCCTACACGATCTAAGCGTTTTCAACCAAAGTTCTCAGGTATTCTCCATGGATATTCAACCTCTGCTGCAAGCCGTCCAGGACACTCAGCTCGCGACGTTCATTCGCGAGTCAGGCTCGGTGTTCCCGATGCTGGAATCGGTGCATGTGATCGGCATCGCCATCGTCTACGGCACCATCGCTGTCGTGGACTTACGCCTGCTTGGCGTGACCGCCCACCGGCGCGGCGCGCTGAAACTGATCCAGGATCTGCTGCCGTACACCTGGGTCGCGTTCATGACCTGTGTGATCACTGGCCTGCTGATGTTCTGCGCCAATGGCACGACCTATGTGCAGAACACCGCGTTCCTTTTCAAAATGGGCCTGTTGATACTGGCGGGGATCAACATGGCAGTCTTCCATCTCGGGGCCTTTCGCCGAATTGCCGAATGGGACACGACACTGCCGCCTCCCCGCCAGGCGCGCGTGGCCGGCTTCAGCTCGTTGCTGTTGTGGGCGGGCGTGGTCTTCCTGGGCCGCTGGATCGCGTTCCTCTGATGGCGCGCCGCGACGCTGCAATCACGCAGGTGCGCCCACGCTCCAGCGGATGGGAGTCGCTGGCGTTGGTGCTGGCGACCCTGGCCGTCATCGCCGGCGTGGCAGGCTATGTGCTGCTGCGCCCCGAAAGAGTTGGCCCGCCCACCCCGTTGAGCTGGCAGGTGCGCTCCTTCGATGGCTTGGGCGCGGTCGATCAGGCCATACACAGCGCGTTGTTACCGGCCGGTGAAGAAATCATCTGGAACAACAACGATACCGGCGGCTGGGTCACCCTGGAGCAGGCGCAGACGCTGTTGCTGCCGCCCTTCTACCGGGATGCCTTCTGGAAAACCAATGGCGAGGTGCACTGGCAATTGATCCTGCCTGGCTCCCACCTGGCCCATACAGGTGGCCATGACGATGATGCCGCTGAGGCGAACCCGCCCGTCAACGCTGTGTCCCAGGCCACCCTGGGGCAAGGTGCAACGGTGTACTACGGCTCTGGCGGCCATGCACCGGGCCAGAGCGCCTACCTGCTGGTCATCGGTCACGCCCATGCGGGGGTGATGTGGGCCAACCAAGCGACGATCTGGGTCCACCGTGACCCGAACGCGCCCTACCCCGCCATCGTCAAGCCCGAATCCCTGGTCGGCGAGGATTGGCGCCAAGTCATCCCGTACGACGGTGCCAGTGAAATCGAACGCGTAAAAGGAACCCAGCCATGACTGTTTCTACGAAACACCGCGCCTTGTGGCGCCGTTGTATCGCGCTGCTGGTGTTGATACCCGCCATCGCGCTTGCCGGCCCTGCCTTCGCCTCGGCAAAGAAGCTCAAGATCGGCATCACCCTGCATCCCTACTACAGCTTCGTGAGCAATATCGTCGGTGATCGGGCCGAGGTCGTTGCGCTGATCCCCGCAGAGGCTAACCCGCACAACTACCAGCCGCAGCCCGACGACATTACCCGCGCGATGAATATCGATGTGCTGGTGGTCAACGGCATCGGTCACGATGAATGGGCCTTCCAGATCATCAAGGCTGCCGGCCGCACGCAAACGCTGCCGATTATCCAGGCGAATGCCACGGTGGCGCTGATTCCCATCGGTGGCGACCAGGAAGGGGTCAAGGTGGTCAACCCGCACACCTTCGTGTCCACCACGGCAGCGATACAGCAGGTGTTCGAGATCGCTCGCCGGCTGGGAGAGCTGGACCCGGACAACGCTGCGGTGTATCGAAAAAATGCCCTGGCGTATGCGGGCCGTATCCGCGAGCTACGCGCAGGCTTCATGACGCGCTTCGCCGCGCTGGACCTGTCTTCGTTCCGCTGTGCGACGACCCATGCGGGCTACGACTACATGATGCAGGAGTTCGGCCTGTTCGTAAGCGCCGTGATCGAGCCGCGCCACGGCGTCGCGCCGACGGCACGCCAGTTGGCCAACACCATCGAGGCGATCAAGAAGGCCAACGTCAAAGTGCTGTTCGCCGAGAAAAACTTCTCCCTCGACTTGGCCAAACCCATCGAAGCCGCCACCGGCGTGAAGGTGTTCGCCCTGTCCCACATCACCGGCGATACCTACAGCGCGGACGAGTTTGAGGTGGCGATGCGCGAAAACCTCGAAACCCTGGCGCAAGCCGTCGAGTTTACGAAGCAATGAATACGCTAAAGGAGGAATACGCGATGCGCGGCCCCGCCATTGTGTTCGACAACGTCTCCCTGCAACTGGGAGGTACACAGGTGCTCGATCAGGTGAGCTTGCGCATAGAAGCCGGCGCCTTGCATTGCCTGGTAGGCCCCAACGGCGGAGGCAAGACCTCACTGGTGCGTGCGCTGCTGGGCCAGATGCCGCATTCGGGGACGATCCGCTTCGAGGGTGAATGCGTCACGCCCCTAGGGTATGTCCCGCAACTGCCGGACTTCGACCGCAACGTGCCGATGACGGTCAACGATCTCATGGCCCTGTTGGGCCAACGTCGGCCCGCCTTCTTCGGCGCAAGCCGCGCCGCCAAGGCGGCCCATGTCGAGGCCCTGGCGCGTACCGGTATGGCGGGGATGGGGAAAAAGCCGTTTGGCAGCCTGTCCGGCGGCCAGCGTCAGCGCGTGCTGCTGGCCCAGGCCATAAGCCCGATGCCCTGGCTGTTGATCCTCGATGAACCCACCGCCGGGATCGACGAGGCCGGCGTGCGCCTGGTGGAGACACTGGTAGCGGAGCTGAACAGCCGTGGGGTGACCATCCTGTGGATCAACCACGACCTCGAACAGGTCAAGCGTATCGCGCAGTCCGTCACCCTTATCAACCAGCGGGTGCTGTTTCACGGCCCCGCCGATCAGATCGACAGCCGACTGGAGGCCATTCGATGAATGCCTTTTACGATTTCATTCGCGACCATCTCCAGGCGCTCGCCGCGACTCACGTGTTGCCGCAGCCGTTCGAATACGAGTTCGTGATCAATGCGTTGATGTGCTCAGTGCTGATCGGACCGTTGCTGGGTGTGCTGGGCTCGATGGTGATGATCAAGCGGATGGCGTTCTTCAGTCAGTCCGTGGGCAATGCGGCGATGACCGGCGTGGCCATTGGCGTGCTGATCGGTGAGTCCTATACCTCGCCCTACTTCTCGATGTTCGGCTTCTGCCTGCTGTTCGCGCTGACCCTCAAGTACACCCAACACCGCACCACCCTGGCGAATGACACGCTGATCGGTGTGTTCCTCTCCATCTCCCTGGCGGTCGGCGCTTCATTGCTGCTGTTCGTGTCGGCAAAAATCAACACACACGTCATGGAAGGTGTGCTGTTCGGCTCGATCCTGGCCGTCGACCACACCGACATGAACGTACTGCTGGGCGTGACAGTGATTTGCACGCTGATCGGCCTGCCGCTGTACAACGGCATGTTGCTCTCCAGCCTGAATCCGAGCCTGGCCCACGCACGCGGCGTAAAGGTGCGCAGCGTCGAATACCTGTTCGTGGTGCTGGTCACCCTGGTAACGGTCGCCTGCTTGAAGATCATCGGCGCCGTACTGGTAGAGGCCTTGCTGCTGATACCGGCAGCAGCGGCCCGCAACATCAGCCACTCACTGCCAGGCCTGGTCAGCTGGACCGTGGTCATTGCGACCTTTTCCTGTGTGGTCGGCATTCTGGCACCGATGCAGTTCCATATCCCCGTACCCACGGGCGGCGCCATTGTGATCGTCGCGGCCTTGGTGTTTGCGTTCACCACCCTCATCCGAGGCACCGCGCCGCAGTTCAAAGGGGCCAGCGTATGACACGGTTCAACTCATCCATGCGCCGTGGGCTGGCGCTGCTGGCATTGCTGTTGGGCGGCGCGCCGTCGGCGTTTGCGCAGGTCGGCCAGCAACAAGTGCTGGTCGCCCTGCCGGCGGTGTATGCGCTCACCGCTGCACTCGGTCAAGGCACACACATCGAGGTCGTGCGTGTGCCGATGGACGCCGCCGTGCCCATGGAAAGCCAGGCCAACGCGCTGTCACGCCTGGAGCCGGCCGTCTTCGAGAAGGCCGTCGCCGTGGTCACCCTGAGCAGCCTGTGGCGTGCTGATCCGCTGTATGCGACGGCCCGGCGCCACAACCTGCGCATCGTCGAGATCGATGCGTCGCACTCATGGGACAGCTTCAAGCCCGGCGTGGCCGTGACCCGCATGCCTTCGAACGATGTGCCCTGGGCGGGAGCCCGCGATGGCGACGGCGGCCCGTCACCCTACGCCTGGCTGGGCCCGGTCAATGCCATGCGCATGTCGGCGTTGATTGCGGCCGACCTGGCGCGCCTTTCCCCCCCTGATGCGCCGCAGATCGAGCGCAACCTCGCCGCACTCGACGACCGCTTGCGCCAGCTGAAGGCCGACTACGGTGACCGCCTGTTGAAGGTGCCGGACCTGCGCGTGCTGTCGCTGGCCAGCGAGCCGGTCTACCTGTTCGGCGAGTTTGGCGTGTATGTGGACGGCTGGTTCGTGCGCCAGGACATCGACTGGACCGACGCCGACCTTGCGGCCCTGACCCGCTACCTGCGCGAGCGGGATATCCACGTGGTGGTCCATAAGTGGGCGCCTGACGCCAGGATTGCCCAGGCCATCAAGGACGGCGGCGCACGCCTGCTGATCCTGGATATCGGCAACCCGGGCATGCTTGCCAACGCAGCCAACGGCTACGAAGCGCTGCTGAGTTCCAACCTGGATGCCTTGCTGGCGGCCTTCGCGCCGGCCGGCGCTCCCGCGGCTGGCGTTCAAGCCGCGACGCCGCAGTGATCAACGTCGACCCTGGAGACTCAAGCCTGATGAAAACCCGAGATCTGGCCCACCCGCTACTGCTGGCAGGTGCCCTGCTGTTCTGCCAGGCCGCCTTGGCCCACGGCCCCGTTTTCGACTGCTATATCGAGCACGACGACTGGGTGAAGTGTGAAGCCGGCTACACCGACGGCAGTTCCGCCGTGGGCCGCAAAATCCATGTCCAGGACACCAGCAACAAGGTGTTGATAGAAGGCACTGTCGGTAACGACAACAGCTTTACGTTCCAGGCCCCCACCGGCGTCTACTCCGTGGAGTTTCTCGGGGGGGAGAACCATGGCGCCACGATCCAATCCTCTGACATAACCAAGTGAAAACCACCATGCCCATCAAACGACTCCTGCTTCACACCCTCGCCGCCGCGACCCTCGGTTGCATGGCCGGTGCCGCACAAGCCCATTTCCAGATGCTGTACGTGGACGAAACGGCGCTGCCGCGCGCGGACAACCTGGAATTCGCCATCGTATTCACCCACCCGTTCTCTGCCGGGCCGACGATGAACATGGGGCAGCCCCTCGTCTTCAGCCAGGTCAGCGCTCACGGCGGGGAGAAAATCGACCTGCGTAAATACCTGCGACCCGTGCAGTGGCAGAGCCGCGATAATCAGGCGAACGCCTATCGTGCATCGATTCCACGGGAATTGGTGCGCTCCCTGGGGGACCATGTCTTTGTACTTGAACCCGAGCCCTACCTGGAAACCGCCGAAGACGTGTATATCCAGCAGTTCACCAAGCTGATCGTGAACGTCGGTGGCGTACCCGGCAACTGGTCGGAACCGCAAGGCCTGCCGGTTGAAATCCAACCCTTGAACAAGCCCTATGCCAACTGGACCGGCGGCGTGTTCCGCGCCTTGGTGCTGGCCGACGGCGAGCCCGTGCCGTTCGCCGAGATCGAAATCGAATACCTCAACCATGCGGTCGATATCAAAGGCAACGCCTTCGGCCAGCAGGACTATGTCACGGCCCCCCAAGCCTCGTTCAAATCCCTGAGTACCTATTCGGATGCCCAGGGCGTCGTCACCATCGGCCTTCCCCGTGCCGGCTGGTGGGGAATTGCAGCGCTGAACATTGGTAAGACTAAAACCTATAAAGGCAAGCACCTCTCCCAGGACGCGGTGCTGTGGGTGCAGGCCAAGGATATGAAATAACCTGCTCCAGGGCGGGGCTCCTTGACGGCGCCCTGTCCTGCCTGCCGCCCGTGATGCACCTCCAGCATCGCCCCTCGTATTGCGCTGCAACCGTATTCAAATCCAACCACCATCAGAGCTTCTGGGTAAGGTTGCTCAGCATCCCGTCAGCCGCCTTGATCACCTTGGCGTTCATTTCGTATGCACGCTGCGTCGTGATCATGTTGACCATTTCTTCAACCGTGCTGACGTTGGACGTTTCCAGGCTGTTTTGCAAAAGGGTGCCCAACCCCGCCAGGCCAGGCGTACCGACCTGCGGGGCCGAGCTGGCCGCTGTTTCGAGAAACAGATTGCCGCCGATCGCCTGCAGCCCCGCCGGATTGATGAAGTCAGCCGTTTGAATATTGCCGATGACCTGGGTCGCCGGGTTCCCGGCCACACTGATGGAGACCGTGCCATCGCGGCCAACCGTGAAGGTCTGGGCGTTGGCTGGAACCACAATGGCAGGCTCAAGCGCAAAGCCGTTCGCATTCACGATGCGGCCATTGGCGTCCAGGTGAAACGTGCCGTCGCGCGTATAGGAAGTCGTGCCATCCGGTTGCTGGATCTGGAAAAAACCGCGACCGTTGATCGCCATATCCAAGGGTTGCCCGGTGGCCTGCAGACCGCCCGCCGAGAAGTTTTTCTGCGTGCCCACAATGCGTACGCCGGTGCCCGTTTGCAGGCCGGAGGGCAATTCGCTGTTTTGTGTGGACGCTGCACCGGGCTGTCGATGAGTCTGGTACAGCAGGTCCTGAAACTCAGCGCGGTCACGCTTGAAGCCTGTTGTCGAGACATTCGCAAGGTTATTGGAAATTGTAGTGAGGTTGGTGTCTTGGGCGGACAGACCCGTCTTGGCTACGTAAAGGGCTGGAAGCATGTTGACTCCTGAGCGCGCGACTCAGCGCACACTACCTGGCTGATTGATGGGGATTGAGAACGGCACGACGGGTGAGCGAGTTACTTCATCTGGATAACGGTCTGGAGCAATTTGTTCTGGGTCGTCAGGGTCTTTGCATTCGCCTGATAATTGCGTTGCGCTTGGATCAGGTTGACCAATTCATTGGTCAAATCGACGTTGGACGCCTCCAGCGAGTTGGACACGATTACCCCCGCAGAGCCCGCCCCAGGCGCGTCGATTCCGGGAAGGCCCGAAGCGAATGTCTCCTTCCATCGCGTTCCACCCGCAGGTTGCAAGCCCTGCTCATTGGTGAAACTGGCCAGTGCCACTTGGCCAATCGTCTTGGTTTGCCCGTTGCTGAAATTCGCATTCATGATGCCGGTGGCGTCGATCGTCAGGCCGCTGATCTGCCCGCTGGGATAACCGTCCTGCGCCGGCGCCGTATGAGTAGACGCGGCCGCGAACGAAGTGGTCTTGCCAAAATCAAGCGCTATGCCCGGCACGGCCCCGCGAGCGCCGTTAAGGCTCCAGCTCGGTGGATGACCGCTGGCGTTGTTCATCACGCCGGGTCGCCACCCCGTCAACGTCAGCGTGTTTCCGGTTTTGCTCCAGCCTGTTCCCGCCGTCAGCGAGCTAAGGGTGCCATTGGCGTTGAACGTGAGGTCGGCTTTGAGGCCCACGGGGGGTTGCTGAACAGGATCTGCCGGGCTGCGCCCGTCGATGAAGGTGTGTACCGTCCATGAGTTGGCGAGCGGAAGTTTGACGTAATACTGTTCCATGGCGTGCCTGTTGCCTTGTGAGTCATAGACAGGCGTGGCGACCATGTGGTTGTAACTGTTGGGATCTGCGGGATTAAATGTCGCCACGCTGGGGAGGCGTTGCGCTGAGTTCAGATTCACGGTCTGTTCGATACGCGTGGTGGCGTGAGGTGCAAGGTGGGACTTGTCGATCTTCAGATCAGCCAGCGCACCCTTGGCGATATTGCCGTTGAGATCCGCGCCATAGCCTTGAAGACGGTGGCCGGTGTTGTCGACCACAACGTTCTCGGCATTGACTTTGAACGCACCCGCCCGTGAGTAACTCAGTGATCCATTGTCGCCCAGCACAAAAAAGCCGCTCCCTCGAATGCTGAGATCAAGGGCGTTACCGGTATTTTTGAGGTCGCCTTGGTTGAACTGCTGGGAGACATTCGCCAGGCGCACGCCCCGGCCTATCGCACTGCTGACCGTCCCCAGCAGTGTTGTTGAATAGACATCGGCGAATTCAGCACGGGACGATTTGAACCCCGTGGTTGCCACGTTCGCGATGTTGTTGCCAGCCACGTCCAGTTGCTTATTGGCTGCGTTAATACCGCTAAGACCGTTAGTGAAAGACATGAGCCACTCCTCTGTGTAAGGAGCGATTGTACGGATGGGGTGTGGAGACTCAGCTGAGTGCGTGTGGAGGAACGGTGGAGATCAGACGCCGAGCCAGATCATCCAGAAGCCAGCGACCGCCTTTGCCCAAGGCACGATGTGCAGGTGTGCGGTGTAGGTCTGCACGCCGTTATCCGCCTGGCCCCAGCCCTATCAAAGGGTAAATCCTGGAAATCACCCGCCTCGTGGCCTCTTCGATCGTTCCTTCATTGCGGCATAAAACCCAGTCGTTATCGGCCATCGCGCGTTCAAACGCCTGGGTACAGGCACTATGTTCTTCCAGTGTCTGGGTCACTGTACTGCCCAGCCCACGCCGTCGCGCGGCTGCCCTGCCCCATGAAATCTCGGGGGCGGTGACAACGCCGACATGCAGGTCTGGCACTCGCACGTTTCGATCGATGTTCAATTGCAGGATATGTGCAAACGGGATTATCCGGCGAAACGCGGCATCGGAGGGGTACCAGCGGTCTATCAAAATGATGCTGCCTGGCGGCTGTTTATCCAGCACGTGCCGGGAGATCCAGGCACGGCTATCAGCAAAGCGCTCACACACCTCCCATTCCAGATCCCGGTTGGGGTCCCTGACGAGTTGGTTGACGAGGGCCATTGTTTCACCCCTGGAGGGATCGCTTTTTTTCTCGCACAGGCGGATGACCTTTTGGTTGTCTGCCCTCAGTACTTTCGTCACGGCCTCCAGCAACGTGGTTTTGCCGGCGCCCTTGGGGCCATCGAGAGAAACAAACAGCGGACGATTCATTCTTCACATATCGATAGCGGCATGGATGACCACTCTAACCTTGTTTCCGGCGAAGGGGTCTCAAATCAAGCTGGAGCTGCGCGCAATAGTTTAGAAATCTCTGAACTATCTTTTTGCGCTGCCCTATTCTTTTCGCTCCTCGCCCTTCCCTATCATCGACGCCAATAAAGGAGCCCTCCCCTAGAGATGCGGCCCGAAGTTTGCCTTTTCTGATAGTCACTGCCGTTTGTCGTGCGTTTCGGTTTGCGCCGCAACGCCGCTGTGTCAATCACACGAAGGATTCTTTGGGGCACATCGATGAAACTGGAAATATTCCGCACGCTGTGGGGCTACACCGCAAGCAAGGCGCAAGCGCTCGAGGAGTTGCTTGAGGCCGGTTTCGATGGCATGGAAGCTCGCCTGCCCATGACCGCCAGCGAGCGTGCCGAGTTTGCAGCCTTTCTACGCGCTAACCATGTCAGCTATATCAGCACCGTCTTCAGCGCCTACGACGTCCTGCCGGAACAATCGGCGAGTGTCGACGAACACCTCCTGGACCTGGATAAGAAGCTCAGTTGGGCCGCCGAGTTGTCGCCGCGCTTCGTCAACCTCCTGGCGGGCAACGACCGCTGGCCACTGGCACAGCAAGTCGACTTCTTTGGCCGCGCCATGGACCTCGCGCGCAAGCACGACCAGGTGTGTGCTTTTGAAACCCATCGCGCTCGCTCGTTGTTCAACCCGTGGGTCACCCTCGAGCTGATTCGTCAACTGCCGGACCTGCGCTTCACCAGTGACATCAGTCATTGGGTGGTCACCTGCGAGCGCCTGCTCAATGATCCGTTCGACGACCTCAGCGCCTTCGTCGAACGCGTTCACCACATTCAGGCCCGGGTCGGTTATGACCAAGGGCCGCAAGTGCCCCACCCCGCCGCCCCCGAGTACGGCCCAGCGCTGGCCTTCCATCAGCAACATTGGGAGGCCGTCTGGCGCGCCCAGGAACTCCGCGGCTATCAAATCAGCACGCTGACACCCGAGTTCGGTGCCGACGGCTATCTGCATCATCTGCCCTTCACCAATGTACCGGTAGCCGATCTGTGGTCGCTGAACGTGTGGATGGCAAACACCGAGCGCGAGCATTTCCGGCGTTTCACCTGCGCCTCAACCCGATAAGGAGCGTTCCCTCATGCCTGACAAAACGCCCAAGAGCGCCAACTTCAGTCGCATTCCGGTGGTGGACATCGCCGGGCTTTACAGCGACGACATCACACAACGCCAGGCGGTCGCCGAAGAACTCGGTAACGCCGCCCGCGCGGTGGGTTTTCTGTACATCAAGAACCACGGCATCGCGTCGTCACTGATCGACGGCTTGCGTCACGCGGCGAAGGAGCTGTTTGCGCAATCGCTTGAGTACAAGATGCAGCACTACATCGGCACTTCCCGCAGCCACAAGGGGTTTGTGCCTGAAGGTGAAGAGGTCTATGCCAAAGGCAAACCGGATCACAAGGAGGCCTTCGATATCGGTTTTGAAGTGGGCGAAGACGATCCGCTGGTCATTGCCGGAACGCCGTTGATCGGCGCCAATGAATGGCCCGACCTGCCGGGTTTCCGCCCCGCGGTCGAAGCGTATTACGCAGCGGTGTTCGCATTAGGTCGTCGCCTGTTCAAGGGCTTCGCACTCGCATTGGGCCTGGATGAAGACTATTTCGACGCGTTGGTCACGCGCCCACCGTCGAAGCTGCGGCTGATTCATTACCCATTTGATACGGCGGCACAAGACGCGCCAGGCATTGGTGCGCATACCGACTATGAGTGCTTCACCATTTTGCTCGCCGACAAGCCAGGCCTCGAGGTGATGAACGATCAGGGGCAATGGATTGATGCGCCGCCCGTAGACGGTGCGTTTGTGGTCAATATCGGCGACATGCTGGAGGTCATGACCGCGGGGACGTTCGTCGCCACGGCTCACCGAGTGCGCAGCGTCAGCGAGGAGCGCTACTCCTTTCCACTGTTCTACGCGTGCGACTTCCACACCCAGATCAAGCCGCTGCCGCAATTTCTGGCGGGGGGTGAGGATTACGAGGAAATCACCATCGGCGAACACATGTTCGGCCAAGCGTTGCAGACCTATCAGTACCTGCGCCGCAAAGTCGAACGCGGCGAACTCAAGCTGTATGAGAAGGCACGCAAGCCCTCCAGCTTCGGCCACCTGAAGAACCAGGCGCAGAACGCGTCCTGATGCAACCCTCGACCGGTTCCAACAACCCTGTTTTAAAACCCGCCCAGTCCTACTTTACCGACGTGGAGTCATCGATGATGCGCAATCCAATGAATAATGTTGTTCGCTTGACCCTGCTTGCCGTCGCAATCCTGGGTTCGACTGGCGCCCATGCGGCGACCACGGTGACGCCCGGCATACTCAAGGTCGGCATGGAGATCACCTATCCGCCCTTCGAGTCCTACGACGAACATAAAAACGTCGTCGGCTCCGACCCCGAACTTGCGCACTTGCTCGCCAAGCACCTGGACCTCAAGGCTGACTTCGTTGACACCAAGTTTTCCAACCTGATCCTCAGCCTGAACGCCGGTCACTACGATGCGATCATCTCCGGCATGTACATCACTCCCCAGCGGCAGACTCAAGCGCAAACCATCGCATACGCCAAGACCGGTGCCGCAATCATGGTGCTGAAGGACAGCCCACTGAAACCGAAAGTACCGGAAGACCTTTGTGGCCTGAAAGTCGGCCTGGAAAAAGGCACCACGTGGGTGGCGCAGTTCAACACACTCTCGACTGACTACTGCACCCCGAATAACAAGGGCGCGATTATGGTCAGCGAATTCCCGTCCGCCCCTGAAGTGACCCAAGCACTGCTCTCCGGCAATGTGCAGGCTCAGGTAGAGATCGACGGCGCTGCCGGCATGATCGCAGAACGTACCAAGGGCCGCGTGGTCGTCAGCACCGAGCACTCGATCTACCAACAGACGCTGGGTATCTACGTCAAGAAAGGCAACGACGCGCTCTATCAGGCACTGCTCAAGGCCTTCGATGCGACGAAAGCGTCGGGGGAATACGCCGCCCTGTTGAAGAAATACAACCTGGAAGCACCGACTAACTGACTCAGTACAGCCATGGCCTTCTGTAGGAGCGAGGGGGACGCCTAGTTCCTACAAAAAGCCTTACCTGACTGGCATTGGGGTAAAGCCCCGTCGGCGCGAGCAGTTGGAGATACACATGCAATTTGAATGGCCCTACTTTTTTTCTCTGTTTTCAGTCTCCGACTTCTGGAGCGCCTGCGTTACCGTGGTGCAGCTCAGCACGCTGGCCTGGTTCATCGGCATGCTATTGGGGTTCCTGCTGGCCTCGGCCAAACTCTCGGCCACGCGTTGGGTCAGCGTGCCGGCGTCGATTTATATCTGGTTCTTTCGCAGCGTGCCGCTGCTTGTCCTGGTGGTGTTCGTCTATAACCTGCCGCAGATGTTCCCGGTCACCCGTGAAGTACTCTCCAACCCCTTCTATTCCGGCCTGTTGGCGCTGGTGGTCACCGAAGCGGCGTACATGGCGGAAATTCACCGTGGCGGCTTGATATCCGTTGCCAAAGGCCAGAAAGAAGCCGGCCGCGCGCTGGGCATCGGCCTGCTCGGGCTACAGCGCCTGATCGTGATCCCGCAGGCGTTTCGCATTTCCCTGCCGACGCTGATCAACGAATACATCACCGTGGTGAAACTGACCTCGCTGGTCTCGGTGATTTCCTTGACCGAACTACTGACCGTAGGCCAGCGCCTGTACGCGCAAAACTTCCTGGTCATGGAAACCCTGTCGGCGGTGGCGGTGTATTACGTGCTGATCGTGACCGTGCTCGGCTGGCTGTTTCATTGGCTGGAGCAACACCTGGAACTCAACAACCGCAAACCACACACCCTGGATGACATCAGCGTGCAGCGCCTGCGTGCGTCACAGGTGGCCCCGCCTTCCACGGGCGCTCGTACCGCGTTGGGAGCCGGCTCGGCGCCCGCCCTGCAACTGGTCGATATTCACAAGCGCTACGGCCAGCACGCGGTGCTCAAGGGCATCAACCTGAGCATTGATGTGGGTCAGGTGATTTCCATCATCGGCCCGTCGGGATCGGGAAAAACCTCGCTGATTCGAACGATCAACGCCCTGGAGAGCATCGACCAAGGCGAGATCATTCTGTTCGGCGAAAGTTATATCCACGCCGGTGACAACCCCCATGCGCAACAAGTCCGCCGTGGGGTGAAGCGCATCGGTATGGTGTTCCAGAGCTTCAACCTGTTTCCACATCGCACCATTCTCGACAACGTCACGCTTGCACCGCGCTATCACGGCGTCGACACGTTCGTCAGTGAGCAGCGTGCCTACGCCCTGCTGGACAAGGTCGGGCTGCTGGCGCACGCGCAAAAATACCCGCACCAATTGTCTGGAGGCCAGCAACAACGGGTGGCAATTGCCCGCGCATTGGCCATGGATCCCCACATCATGTTGTTTGATGAGCCAACGTCAGCCCTCGACCCGGAACTGGTGGGCGATGTGCTCAAGGTGATCGGCGACTTGGCCAAAGACGGCATGACCCTGTTGATAGTGACCCATGAGATGGACTTCGCCCTGTCAATTTCCGACCGGGTGATTTTCATGGAAAACGGTTTGGTTGCGCTGGATGCGGCGCCTGAGCGCATTCGTGCCGATCAGTGCGGGGACAGAATCAGGCAATTCATGCAGGTTTGAACGCGAGACGGTGTGTGGCTTGCACCCTGCGCAAGCCATCGGGCCCCGGATCAACGCGATTTTTTTTATAAACCCATTCAATCAGTTAGGTATTCCCACTGACCCGACGACACCTACATCTGATTTAAATCAACCAGGCCCTGGCCCTTCACGCAGAAATTAAGCGCAGCAGTCGCACCTTCGTACTCGATGGTGCAGAAACGCTAGTTTCCTGGAGGTTCGTCATGGCTACGCATCTACAAGGCTCCCAACCGATCGCCCCGCCGTCTGCCCAACCCGTTGCGGGCAGTCTGCACAAGGTTGAACCCAAGCGTCTGTCGTTGAGTCTGTTGATCGCCCTGGTGGTCGGCTCGATGATCGGCAGCGGCATTTTCAGCCTGCCACAAAACATGGCGGCCGGTGCGGGCGCTGGCGCGATCCTGATTGGGTGGTTGATCACCGGCGTCGGCATGCTGTCGCTGGCCCTGGTCTATCAGACCCTGTCCAACCGTCAACCGGCGCTGGACAACGGCGTATTTGCCTATGCCCGTGCGCTGGGCGGTGAATACCTGAGTTTCAATTCCGCCTGGGGTTACTGGATCAGTGCCTGGATCGGTAACGTCAGTTACCTGGTGATCCTGTTCGCGGCCCTGAGCTACTTCTTCCCGTTGTTCGGCGATGGCAATAACAAAGCCGCGATCGCCGGTGCATCCGTGGTGCTGTGGGCGTTGCACTGGATGATCCTGCGGGGGGTGCGCACCGCTGCCCGCGCCAACGCGTTGACGACCCTCGCCAAGATCGTGCCGTTGCTGCTGTTCATCGGCCTGGTGATCGCGGCGTTCCAGCGTGAGACGTTCAGCGTCGACTTCTGGGGCGCGCCCGCCTTGGGCAGTACGTTGGATCAAGTCAAAAGCACCATGCTGGTGACTGTCTGGGTGTTTATCGGGATCGAAGGCGCCAACGTGTTTTCTGCACGGGCTGCGGAGCGCGCGAATGTCGGGCGCGCCACGGTGATCGGTTTTGTTATCACGCTGTTGCTGCTGATCGCGGTGTCGTTGCTGTCGCTGGGCGTTCTCAAACAACCGGAACTCGCTGCCCTCAAGAACCCATCGATGGCGGGTGTACTGCAGGTAGCGGCCGGGCCATGGGGGGCGGTGCTGATCAGTATCGGCTTGATCATTTCGGTGGGCGGCGCCCTGCTCGCCTGGACGCTGCTGGCCGCCGAGTCGGTATTTACGCCGGCCAAGGAAAAGGTCATGCCGGGCGCGCTGGCCACGGAAAATACCCAGGGCGTGCCCGCCAATGCGCTGTGGCTGACCAACGGCTGCATCCAGGTGTTCCTGCTGTTGACCCTGTATTCGAGCGCCAGTTATCTCGCGCTGATCTCCCTGGCCACGTCGATGATCCTGGTGCCCTACCTGTTCAGCGGCCTCTATGCATTGAAACTGACCTGGCAGGGCACCACCTACGCCGGCCACCGCGCCCTGCAACTGCGCGACATGGCCATCGCGGCGGTCGCCACGCTGTATTGCGTATGGCTGCTCTACGCCGCCGGGCCTAAATACCTGCTGCTCAGCGCCCTCCTCTACGCCCCTGGCTCGTTGATCTACCTGGGCAGCATGAAAGCCCGTCAGGGGCAACCGCTCAGCGGCCCTGAAACCGGGCTGTTGATCATCATCTGGGCGGCCGCTGCCTACGCCGGCTGGATGCTGTGGTCGGGGACACTGACCTTGTAAGAGACCCCGTGTTCTGTCCTGGTAGGCCACGCGATGGATCTGCGTTGCCTGCCTTCTATCTGAGAGGAGTATCAAGATGAGCAATTCCGCAAAAAAAATGCCGGTCACGACCGAACATAAATCCGACCGGCTCCCCATGACGACAGACCTGTGGCGGCCACTGGAAAAACTGCGGCAACAGGTAGACCACCTGTTTGAGGACTTTAATCTCGGTACCAGCCTGTCGCCCTTCAGCCGGGGCCTGTTCGACGTTGAACCGTTCTGGCGTCGCGAACTGATAGGCCATGGCATGCCCGCCGTGGACATCACCGAGAAAGACAAAAGCTACGAAATTACCGCCGAAGTGCCCGGTATGGACCAGAAAGACATTGAGGTCAAACTGTCCAATGGCAGCCTGATCATCAAAGGTGAGAAGCAGGAGGACAAGGAAGAAAAACGCAAAGGCTACCACCTTAGCGAGCGTCACTACGGTTCCTTCGAACGGGTGTTCAACCTGCCTAAGGGAATTGACGCCGATAAGATCGACGCGAGTTTCAGCAAGGGTGTGCTGAGCATCTCGTTGCCGAAAAAGCCTGAAGCCATGAAAGCGGATAAGGTCGTGCCGATCAAGGGCGAGTGAATCCCAGGCCATCTTGCCCCTCGCCGGGAAACCGGCCAGGGGCTTTTTTTGTGTACGCTCCGGCGTGGCCACCGCGCTGCATGCGCCTCAGCCGCGAAAGATATCGTACGGCTCAATCCTCAGGACCTTGCGGATCCCCAGGTAACTGGAAAATCCCGCGATCAACAACACCATGCCAAACGCCAACCCGAGGTTCCAGAAGGTGATGATCGCCGCGTAGTTAGGCAAGTAAGTCCGCGTGACGCTGATCAGCAGGGTCACCAGGGCGATGCCCAGGCCGTAACCGGTCATGGCGGTAAACAGTGCCATGAACAGGATCATGTACACCAACTCCCGGCTCTTGGCACCAATGGCTTTGAGGGCGGCGAACTTGTCCAGGTTCTCCAGGATGAAGGTGTAGAACGTCTGGCCGGAAATCGAGAGGCCGACCAGAAAGCTGATGACAGTCATCAGCAGGATGTTGGTACCCACCCCGGTCTGGTAGATGTAGAAATCGGCAATGCGCTGGTTGAATGCCTCCTTGGTCAAGGCGACATAACCCAGGCGGGCCACTTGCTGCTCGATCGCGGCTTCAGCCGCACGGCTCCTGGGCTTGAGCAAAATGTAGGAGACCGTAAAACGGGTGGTCGGAATGTACTCGATGGCTCGCCGGTAGGTGGTGTACAGCGTCGGTACGCCAGTCAACCCGCCGACCAGGACTTTAGCGATGCCCACGATAGTGCCGCGGTGATCGTTGAGTTCGAACGAGGTGCCGATACGGGGGTTGCCCAGCTTCGAAAACTCGGCATCGTGGACCATGATGAAGGCATTCTCGGCGTAGATGTCCTCGATGGCCCCCTGCTCCAACGCCGGGCGGCCAAACAGGCTCGTATCATCCAGGCCGATCACGCTGACGCCCTGGTACGTCCCGTCGGCCAGCCGCACCTGTGCACTGCCAATGAAAATCGGCACGGCATATTCAACCTCGTCCATGCTGCGCACCGCATCCAGCAAATAGTCCGGCAGAGGAATGACGATGGTGGGCGTGTTGACCGACGGATCGATGATCCACATGGGCGCCCCGATGTTGGTGACCGTCGAATACGCCCGATTCAGAATGCCGGCGAACATCGCGGTCATTTGCATCATCAGGAACACCGAAAAGGTGATCCCGACCAGCAGCGCAGAGAACTTGGCGCGATCATTCACCAGCAGCTTGTAGCCGATGCGCAGGATGCCGGTGTACTTCATGGCGCCGGCCTTTGCGCTGCCGCGTCCGGACGGTTCCACCACCCACCTCCCAGGGCGACGAACAACCCCACCGTGTCCTGGTGACGTTGGGCCAACGCCTGCAAGTAAGCGATGTTCACCTGGTGCAGTTGCACGTCGGCGGCCAACAGCTCCAGGTAGGTCACCAGGCCCGCGCGGTAGTTGGCTTGCAACAAGCGCAATGCCTCCTGCGCCGTGGCTTGTGCCTCGGCTTGTTTTTGCACGGCCTGGGCATCGAACTCCAAGGCCTTGAGGGCATCGGCGACTTGCGCGAAAGACTCCAGCACCACCTGCCGATAATTCGCCGCCGCTTGCTGATACGCATCGATGGCGGCCTGGCGTCCGTACCACAGGCGCCCGCCCTGGAACACGGGAATATCCATCGAAGGCCCGACACTCCAGAAGCGTCCGGCGCCGGCGAACAGGGAACCGGCGGAAGCCCCGGCGGTACCGTAGGTACCCGTCAGGCTGAAGCTGGGGAACATCGCCGCCGTCGCTACCCCGATATTGGCGCTGGCCTGGTGCAGCTGCGCTTCAGCGGCGAGGATATCCGGGCGCTGGCGCACCAGCACGGAAGGCAGGCTGACGGGCAGGTCCTTGGGCAGGGAAAGTCCGCTCAGCGGGATGTCGGGAAGGAACAGTTGGCTGGGCATCGCGCCTTCAAGCGTGGCGAGTAGATGCTCGGCCTGACTGACTTTCTGCTTCAACGCCGGCAATGACGCCTCATTGCTGGCGATCAGGCTTTGCACGCTCAAGCTCGAGGAATACGGCGCCGTACCACTGCGTACCTGGGCCTGGGTCGATTGAAGTTGCTGCTTTTGCAGCTCAATCAGTTGCTGCGTGGCTTCGATTTGCGCGGTATAGGCCGCACGCGCGATGGCCGTATTGACCACATTGGCCGTCAACGTCAGGTAGGCCGCCTGCATCAGCCACTGTTGCTGGTCGACCTGCGCTTGCAGGCCCTCAACGGTGCGCTGCTCACCGCCGAACACATCCAGCGTGTAGCTGATGGTGCCGCTCAAAGTCAGCACATTGAAGACCGAGCCGGGCGTCGACTGGCCTTGCTGAATGGGCGCACTGCGTTCCCGGCCGGCACCGAAGTGGGCATCCAGCTGCGGGTAGAACACCCCATATCCGGCCATCAGCGTGTCCTGGCTTCGGCGCAGACTGGCCTCGGCGCCCTGCAAGGTCATGTTGTGAGCAATCGCCTGGTCCACCAGTGCGTCCAGCGGCGCGGACTGAAACAAACGCCACCAGTACGGTGACACCTCACTGCCCGGCAAAAACCGTTGTTCCTGCCCCTGCGCCGCGACCGACCTCGGCAGCGCATCGCGCAGGTAGCCGGATGGCGTGGGAGCCGGCGGGCGTGAAAAGTCCGGGCCAACCGTACAGGCGCTGCCCAGCATCAGCAGGCTCAGGGCGAGCCAACCGGCGCATACGCGGCCAAACCAAGCGAGCCTGTGCATTATTTCTGACCTATGAAGACATCCACCAACTGTCCTGGATACACCCTCGGCAGGTCTTTTTTATCAAACCGGAAAATCACCGCTAGCACCCTCAGGTCGACTTTTTCCTGGCGCTGATTGGACAACTCGATCTTCGGCGATACGTAAGGCTGCAAGCGCACGAACTCCAACGGAACCTTGATATCCGTGCCGTGGATCAGCATCTGCGCACGCATGTGTTCGGGGGCCGGCAGCCGGGCAATCAGGATCTCGTCCACGTAGCAGCGAACGGCCAGATACGCCTGGTCGGCACTCATGACCACCAGCGGGCTGAACCCTTGGGTGTAGGTGTCGTAGGCACCTTGGGACGACACATAACTGCCAACGGTGCTGTTGATCGCCAGGATGACCCCGCTCCTGGGGGCCTTGATCACGTATTGCGCCAATGCCGCGGCGGCCACGTTGAGCGATGCCTGCGCCTGGGCCGCCGTGCCCTTCGCGGTATCGAGGGTGTCCTTGCTGATCGACTTGGGATCCAGCGCATATGAGGCCAGGCGTTTGTTGTACTGATCCCGCGCCGTGCTCATATTGGCTTGCGCCAGTTCGAAATTGGCGCGGGGCAATGCGTCATCGATCATCACCAACGGTGTGCCGCGCGTGACCGTCTGCCCCTCGCGCACCAGCACTTGCGTGACCGGCCCGGCGACCTGCGGATAGATCACGATATTGCTGCCACCGGACTGCTCGCTTTCGATGATGCCGTTGGCATAGATGGCGCTCTCGTAGCTGCTGCTCGCCGGCGCAAAGGCCGGCGGCAGCGTTTGAGGGGTGCGTCCGAACAGGTAGGCAGCGACCAGCCCGGCGAGCACGCCGAGTATCGCCAGCGCAAACAGGATCGGCTTTTTCACAGCGCAGCCCTGGTGGGCTCGGAGATACGGCCGTCTTCCATATAGATGATGCGATCGGCGTACTCGTTGATCCGCGCATCGTGGGTAACGATCAGGATGCAGCGCTGCTGATTGAGGATTTTTTCCTTGACGAAAGCGATGATCATTTTCCCGGTGTCGCCATCCAGGGACGCCGTGGGCTCATCCAGGATCAATATCTGCGGGGCGCCGACAATCGCTCGGGCGATGGCGACACGCTGCTGCTCGCCGCCCGACAGTTTGACCGGCAGGATGTCCCCGCGGTCCTTGAGCCCGACGACCTCCAGGCTTTGCCTGGCCTGCGCAATTGCGTCATTCCAGTCGTGGTGCTGGAGAATCAAGGGAATGGCCACATTTTCAGCGGCGGTCAGCCGCGCGAAGAGATGATAGTCCTGGAACACGAAGCCAATGCTGTTGAGCCGCAACTCGGCCAACTGGTCGGTGCTCAGGCTCCAGATATCCTGCCCATTGATCGTCACTGTGCCGGCGTCGGGGCGCAATATCCCGGAGATCATGCTTAACAGGGTGGTTTTGCCACTGCCGGAAGGCCCGACGATAAAGACCATTTCGCCAAACTGCGCGACCAGCGCCACCTGATCGACCGCCGTCATGCGCGCACTGCCCTCGCCAAACCATTTACTCAGACCGTTCGACGCGATGGCCGGGTGTGCGGCGGCAGTGGTGGGGACGCTACTCATGACTTCTCCTGCCCTGCCCGGCACCGGTCGGAATACCCAAGCCTGTGTCGCTGCCGCCCGCGTTGGAGCGGCCTTGCAGCAAGCCCGACGAGGCGTCGGGTGCTGCAACCGTTCACTACTTGCGGCTCGCCTTTTCGAGTACCCGGCTGGCACGCTCATTGGCTTGGTCGGCGGTCTGTTGCGCTTGATTGGCGGCTGCCGCCGCCTGCTCGGCTTTGGAGTAGGCTTCATCGGCCCTGGCTTTCGCCGACAGCGCATTGCTTTGGGCCGACTCCAGGCGCGCATCCAGCTCTTTGGCGGACTTACTACTGCAACCGGCCGACAGCGCCAACAGGATGCTGAGCAACACAACGGGTAAACGCATATTCATGGGAATCTCCTTGAAGGTCATGGCAGGAAAGCACCTGCTGCGGTTCAAGTATCCGGCGCTGTGGTGGTGGCACTCTGATTTTTGTCAACTATCGACCAACAATCATTCCCTGGCAGCGTCGGCGCGCCCTCCCCGCGCCTTGGCCAATAAAGACTTCAGCGCGCTCAGTGAGCGGGTATTGAGTACGTCATCCTTACCAAGCCAGGCACGCCGGGCTTGAGCGACGCCGTAGCGCAAATACGAAAAATCCGTGGCGCGATGGGCATCCGAATTGATGCTGATAAGCACGCCCTGGTCTTTGGCGTATTGGCATTGCAGATCGAACAGGTCCATGCGCTGGGGTTGCGCGTTGAGCTCCAGGCAGCAGCCGCGTGCGGCGGCGGCCCTGATGATGGCCGACAGGTCCATATTCAACGGCGCGCGTTCATTGATCAGGCGACACAACGGGTGCGCCAGAATCGTGAAATAACGATGATCCATGGCCCTGAGCAGGCGTTGAGTCTGTTGGCGCAGTGTCAGGCCGAAATGGGAGTGGACCGCCCCCACCACAAGATCCAGGCGCCCCAGGATCGTATCCGGTAGATCCAGGGTGCCATCTTCGAGAATCTCGACTTCCACGCCCTTGAGCACGGTGATGCCCTGAAGGCGGGCGTTGAGTGCATCGATCTGGTCGATCTGCTTCAACAACCGCTCGCCAGCCAGACCATGGGCCACTGCGAGTGCGCGGGAATGGTCGGTGATCGCCAGGTATTCCAACCCGGCTTGCTGCGCGGCCAATGCCATCTGCTCCAGGCTATTGCCGCCATCGGAGTCAAGGCTGTGCACGTGCAAATCACCCTTGAGGTCACTCACCTCCACGAGCCTCGGCAAACGCCCGCTGAGTGCCGCCGCCACTTCACCGCGATCTTCACGCAACTCCGGCGTGATCCAGCGCAACCCGAGCGCCTGATAAACAGACACCTCCGTGGCCCCCGCCAGCCGCTCCTGCCCCTTGAACACCCCATATTCATTGAGCTTGAGCCCTAGGTCCCGCGCCTGCTTGCGGATCGCGATGTTATGCGCCTTGCTGCCGGTGAAATACACCAGCGCGGCGCCCAAGTCCGCGGGTTTGACGACCCGCACATCCACTTGCAGACCGGAATCCAGCACGACGCTGGCCCGTGTACGACCTTTCACCAATACGGTGGAAACCTCCGGGTGCTTGACCAAGTGCGCCGTGACACCCACCGAGGGCGCAGCGGTCACCAGGATGTCGATATCCCCCACGGTGTCGCGCATACGCCGCAGACTGCCAGCCAACTGGGCATCCTCGACCCCAGGCAGTTGGCGCAAGTATTCGATCAACCGCAGCGCCACGGGCTCGACAACCGCCAGCGGCAATCGGCGATCCTTTCCGAGCCCCTTCTGCGCGGCGCTCAATAAGCGCGCCTCCAGCCGTTCGCCAAAACCGGGAACGTGACGGATATGACCCTGCTGGGCGGCCTCGCACAGTTGCTGCGCGGTGGCGATGCCCAGGTCATGGTAAAGGTGCTTGATGCGTTTGGGCCCCAGGCCGGCGATGGACAGCAATTCCACCAGCCCAGGCGGCAATGTCGAACGCAAGCGCTGACGCAGGGCACAATTGCCGGTCGTGGCGATTTCACTGATCTTGCCCGCCAGGTCCACGCCAATCCCCGGCAGTTTTGGCAAGGGTTCGCCACGTGCGATGAGCGGCGCCAGTTCGACCGTCAGCGCCCTCACGGTGCGCGCCGCCACCCGGTAAGCACGGATGCGAAACGGGTTGGCGTCATCGATCTCGAGCAGGTCGGCGATATCGTCAAACACCGCGGCAATCTCATCGTTACTGATCGCCTGCGAGCGTTCGGCCGTGGGGGGCGGCGCGCCGAGCAACGCTTCCCGAGGCGGTACAGCCGTGAGTTTCATGGCCCCAGCCTCGCCATGTAATGCGCGACCGCCTCGGCATCGGCGTCCGACAGCGTATGCGCAATCTGGCTCTCCAGGTCCCCCCGCTCACGCAGGTCAGCCTGTTGAAACACCTTGATCTGGCTGATCAGGTAGGCGGCATGCTGGCCGGCCACGCGCGGTGTCCGACCTTGGCCCTGCCCCTCGCTGCCATGGCAGGCGCTGCACTGGGCGATACCGGCTGCCGGCACGCCGTGGCGAAAGATCCATTCGCCCCTGGCATCCGGCGTTTCGCTTTCTGCCTGCATGGGCCGCTGCTTTGAAAAATAGTCCGCCAGGTCAGCGATCTGCGCGTCGGTCAAATGGGTGAAGCCCCACATGTACTGAGTCGCGGCCTTATCCATGCGCACATGGCCTTTGAAATCGGTCAACTGCGCCTTGAGGTAGTCTTTTTGCTGACCGGCCAACTTGGGAAACGACGGCGACACCGACTCCCCCGTCAGCCCGTGGCACAGGGAACACACGTCGTTCACCAAGGCAAGCGCGGGCATGGACGCGGTTTTTTGCGATGCCCGATCACGGGTGCCGGAACAGCCCACAAGCACCACCACGCAGACGGCAAGCGCCAGGTGTGATCGGTTGATAGAGCACCTCATGGCACATGCCTCCATGATCAGCGTCGGTCGTCGGCGCGTAGCGGGTTCAAACACCTTCGCTCAAGGTCGTGCAGGCTTTATTGACAAAACTCAATGATTCGCCTGGGTCGGGGTATAGGAATAGACAAACCCTGGATGAGGATGACGGCCGTGAACACACCCGCCCAACGCCTGCTGGATAAACACTATGGCGCGGCCGACAGGGCGGCCATCGTGCCGGTTCTGCGTCAATTTGCCGAGCCACTGCCGGCACTCGATGCGGTGGCGTTTGGTGAACTGTTCGATCGCTATGGGGAGGCGCGGCTGGTGCTGATTGGCGAGGCCAGCCATGGCACCAGCGATTTCTATCGAACCCGGGCCGCCATCACTCAACGGTTGATCGAGCGGCACGGCTTCACCATCGTCGCCGTGGAGGCCGACTGGCCCGATGCCGGCCATGTCGACCGGTATGTCCGAGGGTTGGCCCCGTCGGCGTGGACCCGCCACATCTTCAGCCGCTTCCCGACCTGGATGTGGCGCAACGCTGAGGTCAAGGCCTTTGCCCATTGGCTGCATCGCTACAATCATCAACGCGCCAGCGAAGATCGCGTCGAATTCCGTGGCCTGGATGTGTACAGCATGCGCAACTCGATTCATGAGGTGCTGCACTATCTGGACAAGGTTGATCCGCCATTGGCCGTGGAAGCACGACGGCGCTATGGCTGCCTGACGCCCTGGCAGGATGATCCCGCGTTGTACGGTCACTTCGTCGAACGCAACGGCCTGATGCCCTGTGAACCTCAGGTGGTCGAACAACTCAACGTGATGCTGGCCAAACAATTGGCCGGGCTTATCCAGGATGACGAAGGGTTTTTCAATGCCGCGCAAAATGCCCGGGTGGTGCGGGCAGCCGAGCAGTATTACCGTGCCGTTTATCGTGGTTCGACCGCTTCCTGGAACCTGCGTGACCGCCACATGTTCGACACCCTTCGCGCCCTGCTTGAGCATCGTGGGCCACACGCCAAAGCCGTGGTCTGGGCGCACAACTCCCACATCGGCAATGCCGCGGCGACGGAAATGGGCTGGAAGGGCCAGTTCAACATCGGCCAGCTCTGCCGCAGCGCCTATGGGCGCAATGCGGTGTTGATCGGCATGAGCACCGACCGTGGCCAAGTGGCGGCGGCCGATGACTGGGACGCCGACATGCTCATCAAGGAGGTGCGGCCCTCTCGTCCCGACAGTTGGGAGCATCAGTTCCTCAAGGCCGGTGTGCCGGCGTCACTGACCGACTGGCGCGACCCGCAGCGCAGCGAGCTGCGCACCGCGTTGTCCAATACCCTTCTGGAACGTGCCATTGGGGTGATTTACCGCCCCGACACCGAACGTGACAGCCACTACTTCGAAGCGGTACTGGCCGAACAGTTCGACGCCATGATCTGGATCGAGCAAACGCAAGCGGTGAAGGCCCTGGCACTGCCCAAAAGCGAACACCTGGAACCGGAGGACGAAACCTTTCCGTTCGGTGTATAGGGTTCGCTCCTCGCGGTTCAGGTTTCGAGGCGGTTCTCCCCCGAGTGCGCTTCAGTCGATTCGCGTTGCCAGGCCAGCTGCAATAACTTGATGACCTCTTGATCGGTGAGCTGCGGGAAATTCGCGTACCAGTAACCGATGGACATCATCCGCTCAGGCGTCAGCGGGCAGATCACTTCATTGACGATACAGCGCAGGGTCTCCACCGTCTCCAGCGGCGCTACCGGCACCGCCACGACGATACGCGCCGGGTGCTGCAACTGCACCGCCTGGACCGCGGCGAGCATCGAGGCCCCCGTCGCCAGGCCGTCGTCGATCAGGATGACCACCTGATCCTTCAGTTGCAGCGGCGCTCGGGCGCCCCGGTAAACCTGCTCACGGCGCGATAACTCGCGTGTTTCGCGGGCGACTACGGCGTCGTAACGGTCTTGATCAATCGGATGATCGCGCAGCATCTCTTCGTTGCGTATATGGATACCGCCACTGGCAATGGCGCCCATGGCGAATTCCGGATGGGACGGCATGCCGAGCTTGCGTACCACGAGGAGGTCCAGGCGCACCTGCAGGGCGGTAGCCACCTCATATGCCACGGGGACTCCGCCACGGGGTAAGGCGAGGATGATGACATCGGCTTGACCTGCGTATTTGAGCAACGGCTCCACCAGGCCTTGACCGGCCACCGACCGATCGGGCCAGAGGGTTTGCAGTGAAGGGCTATGAATCATGGGGCACCTCATCAGACGCTAGCGCCTGTTGGTTGATTACACCGGGCCTTCGCCGCGCTAGACCGCCAGTACGCTGCAAGGCACTTGGTAGAGGATGTGTTCAGTGGTACTGCCGAGCAGCTTCTCGATGCCGCGGTACTGGACCCGGCCCATCACGATCACATCCACCTGGTGTTCCTTGGCGAATTGACTCAGCACCGCAACCGGGTTGCCCGACACGAAGTGATGACGGTCCGACGGCACGCCATAACGTTTGGCCAGTTCGAGGAATCTTTTTTCCTCGTTGCTCGCCAGCTCCTTGCTGAGGTTGGAAAGCGCCATACCGCCCATGTCGCCCATGTACAGCGCGGACATATCGCAGGCATACAGCATGTGCAGCTCAGCATTGCATTGCAGGGCCAGGTTGATGGCCTGATCAATGATGCGCGCGTTCAGCTCGCTGTTCGCCTGCTGGATATCCGACACGTCAACCGCAGCCACGACGATACGCGGCAAGGCATGGTCCCGGCCGCCGACCAGGTACACAGGAATCGGGCACTCGCGCAGCAACTGCCAGTCCAGCGGGGTGAAAAACGCGCGCCTGAGCGCAGACTCGTGCTGCACCTGTTTGATCAACAGGTCGGGCTGCATCTCGCTGACGTAATCCAGGATGTCTCGCTTGATGTCAGTGGCCCATGCCACCTGCGTGGTCACGTTCAGGCCAAGCGCGTGGAGACTCTTGACCTGGGCTTCCAGCCAGTGGTGGTGATCCTCGAGGTAGCTTTCGCGGGCTCGGTCGCGCACGTCGCCTTCCAGCAACGCCAATATTTCCAGCGGTTTTGCCAACGCGGCAATGTGCAGGCTCGCGCCACTGGCCTTGGCCAGGGCACCGGCATGGGTAATCGCCGAGGCATCCCGCAGGGCGGGGTTGATGATCAGTAACAAGCAGGTGTATTGGCTCATGATCGATCTCCAGACAGGAAGGAAAAACCACCCCGGCGCTTCCACGTATCGGGCCAGGCGGTATCGCGGGAACCCTGCGCAATGTTCATGATGTTCACCCCATGGCGCCGCGCATTACTCTAGGGGCTGGCTTATCTGGCAGGGCATGTCGTTGGTTGTCGGCCATGACATCTGCATGGGCATGTGCATGGGCATCTGCCACGCAGCCTGACCGGCCATTCTGCGGTGCATCACGCGCCAGAACAGGTCGAAAATGGTTTTTTGCTGCGCGTCCAAGGCGTCATAAAAGGTCTGGGTCCGAGCCTGGGCGGCATCCAGGCGCACCAATTGCGCCTGCATCCAGTTGGTTTGCACGCGCAGGCGCTCGATGCCGTTTGCCATCCGTTCAGGCGTCGTTTGATTGTTCGAAGCCTGCCTGGCCGGCGCTTGGTCACTGTCGGCGGCCCTGCCCTTGTCGGCTTGCTGATTGGCATCGGTGATGACGCCCGATGCCCAGGTTTCCCACGCGGGCATTTGTTCCGGCTTGAGCATCAGCTTGCCCTTGAGGTCGTCCAGGGTCCGCTGCGTGTGCTTGACCCAATCGAAACCGGCGGCGTGATGAAACATCGGACCAGGACCGGGGCCCGGCATCACCGGGTTGGCGAAGACGCTCATGGACGGTAACAGCAGAATGCTTGCCGTGATCAACAAACACTGGCCAATCAAGCGCGGTCTGTTCATTTCAGTTCATCTCGACGTTATGGGGCATTTCAAGCATAGGAGCCGCCCTGGCAACGGAGCTGATCCACATCAGAAAACCCATAGACAAACCCGACGCAGGATCGACCGTGGCTACCGCCCTCTGATCAGCCTATCCAGTGAATGGACGGCGCCTTGTGCGCGATAGGCGCGGGCGCAGACTTTGGATGACCGACGATGATTGGGGCCACAGGCGTCCATTCGGCGGGAAGCCCCAATGCGTGCTTACCCTGCGGCGTATTCAGATAGCCCTGGGCGAAACCGATCCAACAGGTTCCAAGCCCCTCGGCATAAGCCGCCAGCATCAGGTTCTCGGCAGCCAGGGCGCAGTTTTCAATACACTGGTTGGGCTCGTTACCGGAGATCAGTATCAATACCGGTGCGTGGTAGAAAAGCTGAAAGTCTTCATCACTGAGCAACGTTTGGAAGTGACTGGAGTGCTCTCCCACCGGAGTCGTGGCAAGCACCCAGGCCTTGGCTTCCTGGGAAATCCGCTCCAGCAGTGCCTGGTCACGGATCACCGTGAACGTCCAGGGTTGTTGGTTCATCGAGCTGGGCGCCTGGACGGCGGCGTCGATCAAACGAAGAATGAGTTTTTCATCGACGGCTTCTGTCGTGTAGTCACGTGTCGAGCGCCGGCCGGCAATGGCTTTGGTCAGGTTCATGTGTGCGGGCCTCCATGAGGGTGTTTCACCACGGTGTCCGCCTGGACGAACGCTCGGGTGACTCGAATAAAAAACCAGGCGCGCCCCGGCGTTCAAGCGTCCGGGAACGACGGTTGGGCTGGCGCTTCTTTTTCTGGGATATCGGTGATGGTGGCCTCGGTCAACAGCAGGATACTGGCCACTGACACCGCGTTCTCCAAGGCAATACGCACGACTTTGGTCGGGTCGATAATGCCGGCTTCATACATGTCGACATACGCATTGGCGGAGGCATCAAAACCAATGTTTCCGGGCTCCGCCAGCATGCGCGCAACGACCACGCCGGCGTCTACCGCCGAGTTTTCCGCAATGCGCCGCGCCGGCGCTTCCAACGCCCGGCGCAGTATCTGCAGGCCGGTGCGCGCATCGCCCTCCACCTGGGTTTCATCGGCGGCGATCAGCGGCACGGCCTTGAGCAGCGCGAGGCCGCCGCCGGGGACAATCCCTTCGGTGATGGCTGCACGGGTCGCCGAAATAGCATCGTCCAGGGCGTCCTTGCGCGCTTTCATTTCAGCCTCGGACGGCGCGCCGACGCGGATCACCGCGACGCCGCCGGATAGCCTGGCCAGCCGCTCCTGCAGCTTTTCACGGTCATATTCGCTGCTGGTCGCCGCCATTTGCCCGCGAATCTGTTGCAGGCGTGCGTCGATGGCTTTGCGGGTACCGGCGCCGCCGATCAGCGCGGTGCTGTCCTTCGAGACCACAACCCGATGCGCGCGGCCCAACTGTTGCAGTTGGACCTGCTCGAGGCTGATCCCCAGTTCGTTGGAGATCACCGTGGCGCCCGTCAATACGGCCATGTCCTGCAGCATGTCCTTGCGTCGATCGCCAAAGCCAGGGGCCTTGATCGCCACGGCTTTAAGCACGCCGCGAATGTGGTTGACGACCAGGGTGGTCAGGGCTTCACCTTCGATGTCATCGGCGATCAATACCAGGGGCTGACCGCTTTTGGCGACCTGTTCCAACAACGGCAGCAAGTCTTTGAGTACGCCGATCTTGTGGTCACAGAGCAGCAGGCAGGCATCTTCGAGTTCGACCTGCATCTTTTCGGTGTCGGTGACGAAATACGGCGAGACATACCCCCGATCAAAGCGCATGCCTTCCATGACCTCGACCACCGTTTCGGTGGTCTTGGACTCTTCGACGCTGACCACGCCCTCGACCCCGACCTTTTCCAGGGCGTCAGCCACCAGTTGCCCGATGACGGGATCGTTATGGGCTGACAGCGTCGCGACCTGGGCCTTCTCCTTGGGCGTACTGACAGGGCGAGACTGCGCGGCAAGTGATTCCACGACCAGCAACAGGCCACGGTCCAGGCCGCGCTTGAGGTCGATCGCGCTGGCCCCGGCCACCACGTTGCGGATACCATCGGCCAGGATGGCATGGGCCAGCACCGTTGACGTGCTGGTCCCGTCGCCGACCGCCTCACCCGTGCGCTCCGCGGCCTGGCGCAGCATCTGCGCGCCGAGGTTCTCCTCGGGGTCTTGCAGGTCAACGCGTTTGGCGATCGTGACCCCATCATTGCAGACCGTCGGGTTTCCCCATTTATTCTGCATCAACACCGACTTGGACTTCGGCCCCAGCGTTACGCGCACTGCGTCCGCCAGTTGGGTGGCACCACTGAGGATTTTTTCGCGAGCAGGCGCGCGAAACACGATTTTACTGTGAGCCATCAGGGGGTCTCCTCTCATGTCGACGGAGCCTGCATGCTTGTCTGAAGCGCCGGCAACCAGGTTGACTTTTATCAACAAAGTCACACGCCTTGCCGACACGGGTCGCGAAGCGCTCACCGACTGTCGCCGGGCGCTCCCCGAGTTGATAAAAATCAACGCGCTCGATGGCAAACAGCGTCCAAATCAACCCGTGAAATCCACGCGGCCTTCATTACTTTTTCCTCGATGCGCCAGGAGAAACGCCATGGACAAATATCAGCAGAGTCAGAAAAACAAACTGTTCAAAACCCAGGCCCATGATCCCTATTGCCTGCAGCGGGTTGAAGGGGCGGCTATGTGCCCGCAGTGCGACGCGGTGTATGAAGCCGGTAACTGGCATTGGAACCGAGCTGAAAATACCGGGGTCCACAACGCGCAATCCGTGACCTGCCCTGCCTGCCGCCGCATTGCGGAGAATGCCCCCGCCGGCACTGTGACGCTGTCGGGCAGCTTCTTGCGAAAGCACTATGACGAAATCATCCACCTGATCAAAAACACCGAAAAAATGGAAGCAACGGAGCACGCGCTGGAGCGCATCATCCACCTGACGGATAGTGAGGACGACCTGGTGGTGACCACCACCGGGATTCATCTCGCGAATCGCCTGGGGCATGCGCTGGAGGCTGCGTTCAAAGGCAAGGCCCAATATCGCTACGGCGACACTCAGTACGGCCTGAGTGTTACGTGGACACGCAATGAATAGTCCCGACGCGGTTAACGCAACGTCGTATCGCGAGCGCGACTCAACCGCTGGCGATGGTAAAACAGCCGCTTGACCCACTCAGCCGCACCCATGTAGACCAGGCTGATTGCCAGCACTGTCAGCAGGATCGGCAGTGGCAAAGGCACCAGCCCGAACCACGGCGCTATCGGGCTGTAGGGCAACCCGACAGCCAGCAGGCCGATGGCCGCGGCGCTGCCCAGCAGCAGGGGCGCCGGGCGGCTTTGGTAGAAAGGCCTGTAGGTGCGCACGATGAATATGGTCAGCAGTTGGGTCAGCAGCGACTCCACGAACCAGCCACTGCGAAATACCTCGGGGCCCTTCTGCGCCATCAGGTACAGGGCCACGAAGGTGAGGACATCGAACAGCGAGCTGACCAGCCCGAACACCACCATGAAGCTGCGGATCTCGCTGATGTTCCAGCGGTGCGGGGTGCTTTCCCATTCACGGTCAACGTTGTCGCTGGCGATGCCCATGGACGGAATATCGGACAGGAAGTTGTTGAGCAGTATTTGCTTGGCCAGCATCGGCAGGAACGGCAATACCAGGGATGCCAGGGCCATGCTGATCATGTTGCCGAAGTTGGCGCTGGAGACGATCGAGATGTACTTCAAGGTATTGGCAAAGGTATGCCGGCCCTCCTCGATGCCTTCGCGCAATACGTCGAGGTTGTGCTCCAGCAACACAAAGTCGGCGGCTTGCTTGGCCACGTCGGCGGCGTTGTCCACGGAAATGCCGATGTCGGCCACTTGCAGTGCCGGCGCATCATTGATGCCATCGCCCATATAGCCGACCACATGCCCGGTCTTTTGCAGGGCGCGGATGATGCGTTCCTTCTGGTTGGGGTCGACCTCGGCAAAGAGCATGGTCAGCGGCGCCAGGTGCATCAACGCTTCGTCCTTCATGCTGGACAGTTCGGCGCCGGTGATGATGCGTTCCACCGGCAGGCCCACTGCCGTGGCCACATGCCGGGCGACCAGATGACTGTCGCCGCTGATGATCTTGACCTGCACCCCCAGCCTGTCGAGGCTGGCGAGGGTGTCCTTGACCCCCGGCTCCGGCGGGTCGAAGAACAACAGAAAGCCGCGAAAGGTCATCTCGGTTTCCACCTCCCGGCCATAGTGCGGCTGGTCCGGCACGGCCCGCGTGGCCAGGCCCAGCACCCGGAACCCCTGCTCGCTCCACGCCGCGAAGCGCTGGGCGATCGTCGCCCGTTCGGCCTCGGTCAGCGCCAGGTCCTGCGCGCCGTGACGCACCTGGGTGCAGACTTCGAGCACGTTATCCAGCGCGCCCTTGGTCACCACCAACCGCTCGGCCTCAGGTGCATGGGCGACCACCACGCTCAGGCGCTTGCGCACGAAGTCATACGGCACTTCATCGAGCTTGCTGGCCGCGGGGCACGGCGCCAGGGTTTTACCGGCCAGGGTAATGGCCTCGTCCATCGCGTTGCGCATGCCGGTCTGCAGGCTGGCGTTGAACACCGCCAATTGCAGCACAGGGGTGGCGGGCTGGCCCTCGACATCCATGGCGCCGTCCAGCACCACGACACCGCGGGTCAAGGTGCCGGTCTTGTCGGTACACAGGATGTCCATTGCGCCAAGGTTTTCAATGGCATTGAGGTGACGCACGATCACGCCCTTGGCCGCCATGCGCTGCGCGCCCTTGGCCAGCGTAATGCTCAGGATCGCCGGCAACAGTTCCGGTGACAGGCCGATGGATAACGCAATCGCAAACAACAGGGTGTCGAGGGTCGGACGGTGCAGCAGGATATTGATGCCGAACACCACGATGGTGATCACCAGCATCACCCGCAACAGCAGGCCGCCGAAGCGTCGCAGGCCGCGCTCGAACTCGGTCTCGGGCGGGCGCAGCGCCAGGGTCTTGGCGATACGGCCGATTTCACTCTGCGCGGCATAGCGCGTGACGAGTACCTCGGCGGTACCGCTGCGCACCGAGGTGCCCATGAACACGCAATTGTGGCGCTGCCCCAAGGTGGCATCCGGCGCACAGTCCCCCGCCAGCTTTTCCACCGGGAAGGTTTCGCCCGTGAGCAGGCTTTCGCCGATAAAACAGTCGAGTGCCTGCAAGATTCGCCCGTCCGCCGCGATCAGGCTGCCCGCGCTGAGCAGCAGAATGTCCCCTGGCACCACCTCGCTGGCGGCAACGTCCACGGGTTTGCCCGCGCGCCGCACCGTGGCGCGTAGCGCGATCTTGCTGCGCAGTTGTTCCACCGCGTGGCTGGCGCGGCTTTCATACCAGGCGCTGAGTACCGCGCTGATCAGCACAATGCAGCCAACAATCGCCGCATCCAGCCAGTCCCCCACCACCACGGCCACCAGCGCACCCACCATCAGAATCAACACCAAGGGCGTGCGCATTTGCTCCAGCACCAGCCTGCCCAGGCCTTGCGGGCGGTCCTTGGCCTGGGGCGGGGCCCTGCGCAGGCGGGCGCGGGCCTGGGCATGGCTCAAACCTTGGGGCGTGCTGCGCAGGCTGCTCAATACCTGGCTGAGCGCTGGGCTCCAGTAATCGGCGTCGACCAAGTGCACGGGTTGCCTGGCGGAGGACTGCCATTCCCAATGGGCCAGCCAGAGGCCCGGCAACATCGGTAACCAGAAGGTCAGACCCCGGAATAACAAGGTGGCGGACAGCGCCACGGCAACATTCACCCCCACCCAATGCAGCGTCACCACCGCCGCGGCTTCGAACGCGCCAAGACCGCCCGGCACAATGCCGATACTGCGCAGCACACTGGCAAGCATAAATCCGGCAAACAACCCCAACGGCGGTGCGGACACCCCCAGCGCACGCACCAGAACCCACAAGGTGGCGCTGTCCAACAGGATGATTGCCAGTTCCAGCACGGTAATGCGCCACAGCAACCCTCGGCTGCGCACCAACTGGCGGTCGGCGCCCGTGAGCAATGAAACGATCCTGGCAACCATCGCAAAGCGTTGCCCCGGTAAACGCGCCGCCAGGTGGGTACTACCGGCCAGCCTGGGCGTGACGACGGCCAATACCAGGCTGACGGCGACAAACACCAGGCACGTCGTCATCACCGTGGGTGTCGCATGCCCCTGCAAGATCACCACCGGCAACGCCACGCCGACCGACAGCGCATACGCGAGGAAATAGCCGGATAAATCCAGCACCAGGCTGGCCAGCACCACCGGTTTGGCAAACCCCAGGCGCACAAACGACGCCACCACCGCAAAGGCGCCACTGATACCGGAGGACGGCAGGGCTTGATCGACAAACAGCTTCATCAGGCTGAGCTTGCCCGCGTCCCACAGCGACAGCCGGTGTGCCCCGGCCTTGAGCACCAGCCGAAACACCTGCCCCTGCGCCATATACGTCAAGGCTTGCAAACCCAGCGCAGCCAGCAGCCACAACGGTTCGGCCTGGGTCAGTAACTGGGTGAAGGATTCAACGTCGGTGAACTGCAACGCCACGCCGACCACGGTCGCAAACATCGCCGCGCCCAGCAGCCAGGTCAGCCACAGCGCAGAACGGCTGTAAGGCTGTTTTTCTTCACGCGCAGGGGGATGGGTGACACCTGGAATGGACGGTTTGACAGACATGCCGTGCCCCGGATCGAACCAGCGGAGTGTCCGATTCTGCCGCGGCGGCCAGGCGTGCGTTTGATTCAGGTCAAACACCCCGGATTGACCGTGCCGCTATCGGGATGGCCGGGCCCTTTGCGCCGGGCTTTGTGACTTTAATCAATAAGCCCGCGCTGCCGAAGCCGCACTGTGATGCAGGTCGTTCCGCGAGGCCACCGACTTCACTACCTGCCCTGCACTGGAGCCCCCCCCATGCTGACCAACCCGCACACTGCCGCGCTCATCGCCGAGATGGATCAAGCGTCACCCGAAGAGCACTGGCTGGAGAAACTGCGCGACGGAACGCATGTGCTGATCCGTCCGCTGTCGACCGACGATCACGCACGCCTGCTGCGCTTCTTCCAGCGTTTGTCGCCGCTGTCACTGCGCTTCCGTTTCCTGGGGGCGGTGACCCATGTCGACGAGCGCATCATCGACTCGCTGCTGAGCGTCCCGGGGGATATCAGCCGGGGTTATCTCGCCTTGATCCACCATGACGGCGAATTGCAGGTCATTGGCGTCAGCCGCTACAGGCAAGCCATGGATAGAGACGACTGCTGCGACTGCGCGGTCGCCGTCGCCGACCCCTGGCTACGCAAGGGGCTGGGGCATTTATTGCTGGGGCACCTGATTGACGCGGCCAGGCGCAACGGCTTCAGCGTGATGCGCTCGACGGATTTATCGACCGATTACCCGATTCATGGTTTGTATAAGCAGTCGGGTTTTACCTCGGTGTACCAGGGGCGTGATTTCGATCGCATTATTCATGAGTTGGCGCTGTGACCGGGGCGGCTCCCGGCGCATCAACCTGCTCAAGGTGGTAGCGCGATTGCACGAGGCGGCTGATCTGTTCCAACGCCACCGGGATGGATACCGCGTCGTCGTTTTCAATCAGGCGGGTTTTGTTGGCCAGGACATCGTCGCGAATCACCTCGCGGAACCAGTTGGAAAAATCCCCGGCCCTTCGATGTTCGCCAAACGCCCGAGCGTCCAGCTGCGCCAGCGCGGATAGAAACTCCGTCAGGTTGGACGCGTGCTTGCCCAGCGCGGGAAAGTAAAACGCGCGCCATGCGCCGACATTGCCGGCAGCGTATTTGCCGCTGTGGCGGTGATGCTTTTGATGCGGCTGCAACTGCTCCAGAAGCACAACCGCTTCACCATGATGAAGGTCCCAGAGGCATACCGGTTCAAGCCCCGGTGGGTGTGCCGGGAACGCGGGGCACGTTCGCTGCGTGTGATGGGCGAAGCGTTGGACCAATTCCCTCGCGGTGCTGCCCAGGGTCACCAGCATATCGACCCCTTCGAGCAACGCCGGGCAGACTTGGTCGAAGTCCAGGGCCACGATGATCGCCCCCATATTGGCGAGAAACCCCAAGGGCCACACCGCGCGCTGAGGCAGCATGTAGTGGGCTTCGTCCACGATCAGCCAGTAGGGTCGACCGGATGTGCTCCGTAGACGCTGGATAAACGGCAGCAGTTCGCCAAACAGTTGCACCCGGGCGGGCGGGTCCAGGGCGAGCGTGCTCACTACTACGTTGAGCCGGGCCTGTAACAGAAGGCGCAGTGATTCTTCTGTCGTGGGGGGCGTGGTGAGGCCGCCCACGGTAACCGCGTCCTCCAGGCACAGGTAATCGCCCTCGGGATCGATGATGCAGAAATCCTGGCGCGCCTGGACCATGCGTTCTGTCAGCCAGGTCACGTAGCTCGATTTGCCGGACCCCGAATTACCAATGATCAGCAACACCGAGCCTGGCGGTAGCCAGACCGGACGCTCATCGTCGGTCTGGCCCAACCGCAAGCCGATGCGTTCGATCTTGCCCAGCGCCGCGTCTTGTTGCAGCAGCCTTTCTATCAGCTCGCAGACACCCCGACCATGATCCTGTGTCAGGCAGATATCAGCGCGCGCCTTGATCGATTCAATGGCATTGCTCACCGCCGCCGCACAGCCGCAGAGTGCCAGAAACGCGTGGTCATTTTCAGCATCGCCCACCCCCACCACGTTCAGCTCGCAGATCCCCAGCCTCGACAACGCGGCACTCAGGCCCGAGGCTTTGTTCACACAGGACGGCAAGATCATGATCGCATCCTTGTTGAAACTGATCTGCAGCTCCAGGCCAAGCTCGCGGATGGTACTGATCACCGCCTCTTCGAACGGGTGCCAGGTGGCGACCACGGACCGGCCGACGGACAAGGGCGACACCCCCTTTTCGCGCAGGCGCCCCACCAGTTCGGTCGAGGCGGGATCTGCGATGAGTTCCTCGGTATCGGTAGTGGGGTCATACAAGAGCGCGCCATTTTCCGCGACGACCAGGTCGAACAGCGACAGTTGCGCAAAGTGGTGCTTGAGCGCTTGCAACTCGCGGCCGGTAATCAACAGCAGCTTGCGACCGCTGTGTTTCAGGGCGGCGAGTGAAGCACAGACTTCCGGTGGGACGCTGCCGTTTTCGGCAATAGTGCCGTCATAGTCGACCGCCAAGGCTAAGAAGTGCATGGGTGCTCCTTGAGGGGTTGACCTCGACGAAAACCGGCCGATTGGTGGGCCATCGCTCAGGGCGCGAACTTCACGTTCAGGGCCTATGGAGGGGTGGGCAAGGGTTCGGGTGCAGGTACTTTTCAAACCAATTGCCGGTCAACCTCGCCACGTCCGCCAGGGCGCCTGGTTCTTTGAACAGATGGGTGGCCCCTTTCACGACCTCCAGGTGTTGCGTGCAGTGCAACGCCCGGCAGGTCTGTTCATTCACGTGCAGGGTCACCGGGTCCTGCGCGCCGACCACTTGCAAGGTGGGCGCCCTGACCCGGCGCAACACCTGCGCCGCGAGATCGGTGCGCCCTCCTCGGCTGACAACCGCCTGTACCGTGGCCGCACGGGTGGCGGCGACCAAGACGGCGGCCGCGGCCGTACTGGCGCCGAACAACCCCAGGGCGAGCGGGCGTAACTCGGCATCGTGGGCAATCGCCTCGATGACCCTGGTCAGTCGATCGGCGAGCAAGGAAATGTCGAAGCGCAGCACGCCGGTCAGGTTATCCCAGCGTTGCTCGGTCCGCGTCAGCAGGTCGAGCATCAAGGTCCCCATGCCGTGGCGAGCCAGGTACTCCGCAATATAGTGGTTGCGCGGGTTGGAATGGCCCCCGCCGCTCCCATGCACCAGAATGACCAGGCGCTCGGTGCCTGGCGGCAATCGCAAATCACCTGCCAGCTCAAAGCCGGAAAAGTTGAACTTCCTGTATTGGAGCCCAGAGACCGTAACGCCAGCGGGAGAAGCCATTGGTTGAATACCTTCGTATGTAATCTTTTGGGGGGGCAAGGTACTTCAGACGTGGCTTCATCTTTGTTCTTTCATCAAGTCGATCACCCTGCCGACCTGGAGCCGCTGCGGGCTAACTTGCCTTTTTTTGGCAAGCGCTCCTTGATAAAAATCAAACCCGCGCCGATCGAGGGGCCAAATCAATTGACCAGGCCACGCAACAGCACGGGCAGCACGGCCGGCCAGTCTTGTGCCGAGAACCCCGGACCGAACTCGGCAATGGCCGCGCCGTGCAGCCACATGCCCGCCGCTGCCGCCGACAACGCCGGCATCCCCTGGGCCTGCAGGCCATGAATGATCGAGCGCGATACGACGCTGGCACCCGCCCGGTTCGAGGGTGTATTGCTGTTGATGATGGCTTGGCCATCCGGCGCAGCAATGACCGTGTCACCACCTTCAAGGATCACCACCCTTGAGCAGGACTGGGCAGCGGCTCGAGTGCGGGTCAGCGAGTCGCCTGAAAACGCGAATTTCTGTCGGAATTCGTCCTCGTCGAGGGGCAGCACGCCGGCGCATCGGGGGGCACGATCCTGGGTGGCGATGGGCGGCAAGTCGCTCAGCCACAACCGGGGATGGTTCTCATAGGTCTGGGGGACGAGGGTGTCGAGCACCGTTTCGGGGGTACCGATATCGGCAACGACGACATCGCCACACAGTGCCCGCCCAGGTTGCAACAGATGGCCCGGTTTCTTGCGAAAAAACGTCACGGTCAGCACGGCCGCGACCGCGCCCAGGCTTTCACCGGTATCGCCCATGACCCCGCTGGGTATATCAATCGCGATAATCGGAGCATTGCCACGGCCCGCGGCGGTCAGCGTCTCGAGGACCGGCCCTTGCAGGGCGCGGGCAAGGCCGGCGCCGAACACCGCGTCAACGATCAGTTCGGCCCCCTCGAGCACCGCTGGGCTCAGCGTGTGAACCGCGCCCTGCCAGCGTTGTGCGTGCTGCTTGGCTTCGCCCTTCAGGGCCGATGGATCGCCCCACATGGCCAGCGTCACCGGCCAGCCTGCCTCGGCCAGCCGATGCGCGGTGACAAAGCCATCCCCTCCGTTGTTGCCCGGCCCGCAGAGCACCACCAGCGGCCTGGGCGTCCAGCGGCGCTGGATTTCGCGCGCCACGGCCGCACCGGCATTGCTCATCAACGCGAAAGACGACACGCCAGCGACAACCGAGAGCCGGTCGGCTTCCGCCATCTGACTCACCGTCAGCAACACGCTCTGGCGCCGATCTCTGTCAAACATATGCATGCTTTTTCACGCTCTCAACGGCCACTGAAATCGATCACCACCCGCGCGGGGACATCGCCATGCTCAAGGCGCTCGAACACCTGGTTGATCGCAGACAACGGCTGCAGTTCAATGTCGGCCTTGACCTTGCCCGCGGCGGCGAACGCCAGCGCCTCCGCCATGTCCTGGCGATTGCCGACGAACGAGCCGCGCACCGTAATGCAGTTGGCGACCACGTCGAACAATGCCATGGGAAACTCGCCAGGGGGCAAGCCGACGAGCACGCAGGTCCCCAGTTTGCGGGTCATCGCGACGCCTTGCTTGAACGCGCCGAGCGAAGGCGCGGTAATGAGCACCCCATGGGCACCGCCCTGGGTGGCGGCAATGACCGCGGCCACCGGGTCCGCGCCTTTGGCGTTCACCACTGCGTCAGCCCCCAGTTGCGTGGCATGGGCCAGCTTGCGCTCGTCGATGTCGACGGCACACACCCGCAGCCCCATGGCCTTGGCGTACTGAACCGCGAGATGGCCCAGGCCGCCCACCCCGGAAATGACGATCCACTGCCCCGGGCGCACATCCGCCTCTTTGATGCCTTTGTAGGTGGTCACCCCGGCGCAAATGATCGGCGCGGCCTCACACGGTGTCAGGCCGGCGGGGATATGCGCCACATACTCAGGGTCTGCCAGTATGTATTCGGCAAAGCCACCGTTGCGCGTGTAGCCGCCAAACTCGGCCTGGGCGCAAACGGTTTCCCAGGCTTGCAGGCAGTATTCGCAATGGCCGCACGCCGAATACAGCCATGGCACCCCCACGCGCTCGCCCTTCTGTACGGCCGTCACGCCTTCGCCCAGCGCCACCACGATGCCGATGCCCTCGTGTCCAGGGGTAAAGGGTAAGGAAGGCTTGAGTGGCCAATCCCCCCGCGCCGCGTGCAGGTCGGTGTGACACACCCCGCAGGCTTCCACTTTAATCAGGATCATCCCCGGCCCCGGTACCGGAATATCCACCTGGCGCATGACCAATGGTTGTCCAAATGACTCGACGACGGCGGCTAACATCTTACTGTTCATCTCGCGACCCTCTTCCAGAGTGGTGTTTGCCGGCCCGGCGAGTGCCCGGCCAGCCCGAAAAGCCTTAACCCAAACCTCTGACCGCCTCGATCATCTTGACCAGGACAGCCTGTGCATCGCCGTACACCATGTTGCAGTTTTCTGCGTAAAACAGCGGGTTCTGAATACCCGCGTAGCCCTTGCCTTCCCCGCGCTTGACCACATACACGTGATGCGCCTTGTCCACGTCCAGGATCGGCATGCCATAGATGGGCGATGCCTTGTCATTGCGTGCCGCGGGGTTGACCACGTCGTTGGCGCCGATGACCAGCACCATATCGGTGTCGGGGAAGTCGGTATTGATGTCTTCGAGTTGGAAAATCAGGTCGTAGGGCACCCCCGCTTCTGCCAGTAACACGTCCATTTGCCCCGGCATGCGCCCCGCCACCGGGTGTACCGCGAAACGCACAAGGACACCGTGGGCCTGCAACAGCTTCACGAACTCATAGAGCTTTTGCTGGCCCTGGGCGACGGCCAAACCATAACCCGGCACGATGATGACTTTAGCGGCGTAGCGCATGGCGACCCCGGCATCACTGGCGGCGGTCGGCTTCAGCTCGCCCGTGATCACCGCGCCTTTGCGAACGGGCTGATCACCAAAACGGGCAAACAACACATGCGCCACCGTGCGATTCATGGCGTTGGCCATCAACAATGTAAGCAACACACCGGCGGCGCCCACCAGCATGCCCGCGATCATCATGGCCGGAACCTGCAACACAAACCCTTCGAGGCCGACCGCCAGGCCGGTAAAGGCATTGTAGATGGAGATCACCACCGGCATGTCGGCACCGCCGATGGGCAACGTCATCAACACGCCAAACAGCAACGCCCCCGCGAAGAACCCGGCGATCAACAAGGGTACATGGCCAGGCACGCCGTCTGCCGCCTGCATGGCGAGCATCAGCCAGCTGCCGGCAGCCAGGGTCAGCAGCATCACCGCCGCGTTGATCAGTTGCAGGCCCTTGAGGCGCAAGGGTTTATCGAGGCGACCATCGAGCTTGGCCCAGGCGATCAACGAACCCGATAGCGAAACCGCGCCGATCAGTGCGCCAAACAATGTGCCGGCCAAGGTGGGCAGGTCGAGCGCCCGCGCGCCGAACAGTTCCATGGCCGCGATGGCGGCGGCGGCGCCACCGCCCATACCGTTGTAGATCGCGACCATCTGCGGCATGGCGGTCATTGCCGCCTTGCGCCCACTCCACCAGGCAGCGCCACCGCCCAGCAACAAGGCCACCAGCGCCAGGCCGATGTTGGTGGGCAGATGCGGTCGTGCCGCCTCGCTCACGGAAAACACATAGAGGAAACTCACGATCACCGCGCCCGCCATGCCCCACCCGGCCACATGGATACCGCCGGGGGCCGTGACAGGCGACGACATGCGCCACAACCCGAAGATCAGTAAAAACGCGGCGAAGAAGTACACCAGCCCTATCAGCCATTGCGACGTCATCATCAACATGATCAAACCTCAGGCCTTCTCAGCCTTGCGGGTGGCGGAGTGATGGGCTTTGCGCCGCTTGGGCTCCGGCGCGCTGGTCTGGAACATGGCGAGCATCCGGCCGGTGACGGCGTACCCGCCCGCTGCATTCCCCGCCCCGAGCAGCACCGCGACGAACCCGGCCACTTGCTCTGGCAGTGTCGCGGCGTCGAGCAAGCCGATCAGGCCACCGATCACCACGATGCCGTGGATAAAGTTCGAGCCCGACATCAACGGCGTATGCAGGATCGCCGGGACCCGGCCAATGATGACCCAGCCGGCAAACGCGGCGAGCATGAAAATATACAGGCCGATAAAACCAACGTTGCTCATGAGGTTTTCTCCTTGGGCGCATCTGTCGGGCTCAGCGGTGGCATGAGTTTGCCGGCGTGGGTGAGCGCCGTTTGCGCCAGTAACGGATCGTCCCAATCAATGTGGATGACGTTGTTTTTCAACATCAGCGCCAAGAGGTTGAACTGGTTTTTCGCATACAGCAGGCTGGCGTCCTGGCTCAAGGACGAAGGCAGGTTCAACGGCGCCAACAGCGTGACCTGACCGACCTTGACGGTCTGGCCAGGGACGCAGCCCTCGCAGTTGCCCCCGCCTTCGGCGCCCAGGTCGACGATCACGGCGCCAGGCTTCATCCCGGCGAGCTGTGCGGCGCTGATCAGGCGTGGTGAAGGCCTCCCCGGTACGGCCGCCGTGGTAATCACCAGGTCTGCCCGTTGGATATGCTCAGTCAGCACGAGCGCGACCTGGTGTTTTTCCGCGTCACTCAACTCCCGTGCATAACCGCCTTTGCCCCGCGCATCGACCCCCACGTCGACAAAACTGGCGCCCAGGGAGCGCGCCTGCTCGGCGGTTTCCGGGCGCACGTCGTACCCTTCGACCACCGCGCCCAACCGATGCGCGGTGGCGATGGCCTCCAGCCCCGCGACACCCAGGCCCAGCACCAGCACCCGAGCAGGCCCGACGATGCCGGCCGCGGTGGTGACCTTTGGCAGTATGCGAGACAGATGCACCGACCCCAGTTGCACGGCGTAGTACCCCGACAATGCCGATTGGCTGGACAACGCGTCCATCGACTGGGCCCGCGTGGTCCGCGGCAGCCGCTCCATGGCAAAACACGTGATTTGGCGCTCCAGCAAGCGTTGCACCAGGGCCGGGTTGTTCTGCGCATACACAAAACACAGGAGCAGCGAGCCCGGCTTCATTTTGCCGACCACCTCCTGCGAAGGTGCCTGCACGGCGAGGACCACATCGGCCTCATGCAGCCACTGCCCGTTGCCGGAGACGAACACCACGTCCGTATAAGCCGCGTCGGGCAGGAAGCTCGCGTCCCCTGCCCCCGTTTGCATATGCAGCTTGGCGCCCAATGCACATAACTTCGCACACAGGCTCGGTACCAGGGCCACCCGCCGTTCGTGCGGGTGGGTTTCTTTCATCACAGCCACATTGACGTACATCGCGCGCTCCATGGGGGGGCGCCCGCCTGTGTGCGGGCGCCCGGGATAGGGACGGGATAAGGCTTCAGACCGGTGCCTGGGCCGACACGTAACGCACGAGTTTCTTATTGACGAACTGTTGGATGCCCATGTCGCCCAGTTCGCGGCCATAGCCCGAATCCTTGATACCGCCAAAGGGCAGTTCGGCATCGCTCCAACTGATGTTGTTGATAAACATCATGCCGGTCTCGATCCGGCTGGCCACCCGACGTCCCCGCTCCACATCACGGGTGAACACCGACCCGCCGAGGCCAAAGTCGGAATCGTTTGCCAGGGCGATCGCGGCTTCTTCGTCCTTGACGCGGAAAAACAGCGCCACGGGGCCGAAGAACTCGTCGCGGAATGCCGGATTGTCGGGGGCGATATCGGTAAGGATGGTCGGGGTCATGAATGAACCGGCGCGATCGATACGCCCGCCCCCCAGCAGCACCCGTGCCCCGTGGGCCGTCGCCGTGTGCACCTGGCCAAGTAACTGCAACAAGGCTGCTTCCGAAGACAGCGGGCCCAGGGTGGTGCTTTCCTCCATGGGGTCACCGGGTTTCAAGGCCGCAAGCCCGGCCTTGAAGCCTTCCAGGAAGGCATCGGCCATGGATTCGACGACAATGAAGCGTTTTGCCGCGCAGCAGGTCTGCCCGCAGTTATACATCCGCCCCCAGATCGCCCATTTGATCGCCAGGTCCAGGTCAGCGTCCTCAAGCACAATGAACGCATCGCTGCCCCCCAGCTCCATGGAGGACGGCTTCAGGTTCTGTCCCGCCCACGACGCCAGGCTGCGGCCAGCGGCGACACTCCCGGTCAATGCCACCCCACGCACACGCGGGTCGTCCACCACCTGCCTGGACTGCTCGTGGGATATCAGCAGGTTGGTATAGAGCCCCGCCGGTGCGCCGGCTTCGAGCAGGACCTGCTCAAAGGCAATCGCACATTGCGGCACACAACCGGCATGCTTGATCACCAGCACGTTACCGGCCATCAAGTGCGGGCCCGCCACGCGCGCCAACTGATAGAAGGGAAAGTTCCACGGTTCGACGCCGAAGACCACGCCGATGGGGCTGCTCTCCATATGCGCCTCGCCCGCACTCGGCTCCAGCGCCTGCGGCGCCAGGAAGCGCTCGGCGTTCTTGGCGTAGTACGCCATGATATCGGCGCTGAACTTGACTTCGCCGCGGGCCTCGTTGATTCGCTTGCCCATCTCCAATGTGATCTTACGGGCCAGGGTGTCGAAGCGCTGATGCATCAATTCAGCCGCTTTGGCGATGACCGAAGCGCGTTGGGCATACGTCTTGGTTTTCCACGTCGCGTAGCACTGCGCCGCGACGGCCAGTTTGCGCTCCAGTTGCTCAGCCGTCAGCGTATCGAATTGTGCGAGCAACTCGCCGTTGTATGGATTGATCGTCGTGTAAGCCATAACGGTTGCCTTCCCCTCAAATTGAGTCATTCAACGCAGAGCGCACGGCCTGCATCCGCCCTGCCCATAAGCCTGGATTACGATGGTCGCTATGGGGGCAGGTGACTAGCGTCGGAATCTACCCATAAGCCTTTATCAAGGGCTGCTGGCGGGTGATGGCCGAGCACCTTAACGGTGCCGGGGGCGCACTTCGGTGGTGCGCAGACGAGCGAGTTGACGTCTCGCACAGGCTGGTGTCGCGCTTCGTCTTTACGCGCTGTCGATTGGCGCCAGGCAGAAGGCCCTGGTAGAGGTGGGAGCTCGGAAAATACTTACATAGATCAATTAAAGCGTCGGACAAACCGCATAGGATTGCGCGGCAGGCAACGCACCATCGGGTCTTGTCAGGAGGGTTAGTCATGCACGTCAACCAATCCATGTCGGAGGACGCCTTACCGCACACGGTATCTGGGAGTGCACCGCCTGCGGCTCAACAACCCTTGGCCCTCAAGACCACGCCCAGCGTCGAACGCCTGCGCGGTATCGACCAGACACTTCGCCAGACAGCACAGTTGGTCTCACTGATCACGGGGCAGCTCGAGGCGAATGAGCTGAATCCGGCGACACCTGCCCAAGGGCTGCTTGAACAGTTGGATGCCACGGTGGAGCACTTGTTGAGCCGGTTCAACACCCCGCTCGACCTGCCCTCCTCCCTCACCGAGAGAGATCGGCACGATGCCGTGGACTTCCCCGTGCAAACCCTGTTCAAGGCACTGGCCCAAGACTGTTTACCGTTGGCCGTCGCCCGGCGCATCAAACTGCGGATCGTGCCGTGTTCGGCATGGGTCAGGAGCCTTCCCGAGGGCCTCAGGCAAGTACTGAGCAGCCTGATGTACAACCTCATGCACGCGAACCGCAACAGTCGCCTGACGCTGGGCGCCCGGCGCCATCGGCAATGGCTGAGCCTGGAACTGTGGTGTTCGGGCTGTGAAAGCCGCGAGGCCGCCTTGCGCATCGTGTCGATGCCTGTGCATGCGCCTTTCCTGCCGGATGCCTATGGCCGCGCGGGCGCGCTTTCAACCTATGAGTTGAGCGCAATGCTGGGGGCGCAGTTGCAGGTCCGGTACTCGCCCGGAAAAGCCACGCTCATTTCCATCAGCGTGCCGTCAGCGCGGTCGTCGGTACGCCCAAAAACCGCGATCAAACCGCCGATCACGGCGTCCCATCGGCTGTTGCTGGTTGTCGAGCCGCAGGCCCTGCTCCGCGAGATGCTGTGCTGCGGCTTAGGTTCGTTGGGCTATCAAACGGCTGCGGTCAGTGATGGTGCCGCCGCGTTGGCGTGGCTGGCACGCTCAGGTCTCCAGCCTGACCTGGTCTTGACCGAACATGCGCTGGCCCCCGCCATGGACGGTGTGCAGTTGGTGCAGCGACTGCGCGATCAATTCAACCGAACCACGCCGGCTATCGTACTGACCGCCGACACCCAGCGGCAGGTTGCCCACGCGGTCCTCGCCGCCGATTGCATGCTGCTGCGCAAACCCGTGAGCTTGAATACGCTGCGCGCAACCCTTGGTACCGCACTGAGCGCGGCAGCCACAGGCCATGCGCCAGGTGCCCTGCCGGCGTCTTCGGGCGCGGTGATCTACGTCGTGGACGAGGACGAGGCGTTGCGCAACAACTTGCGCAGGGTATTGGAGGCCCAAGGTTACCCCGTGCGTGACGCTGCTGGCGCCGAGCAGTTTTTCGAGCGCTATCCCGGCGATCAACGGGGCTGCCTGGTGATTGAAGCACGCCCCTCCGGCATCAGCGGGCTGGAGGTGGTTGGGCGTCTGAGGGCACGGGGGGACGAGTTGCCCATCATCATGATCAGTGGCAACAGCCGCGTCGCGGATGTTGTGGATGCGATGAAGGCCGGCGTGTGCGACTTCATCGAAAAGCCGTTCCGTTACCAGCAGCTATTGACCAGCCTGACAAACGCCTTGGCCAACCAAGCGGATACCCAGGGCTTCAAGGCGCTTCGCCAGGCCGCCATTGACCATATCAGTCACCTGACTCCCCGCCAGCGCCAAATCATGGAGATGGTCCTGGACGGCCACCCCAGCAAGAACATTGCGTTCGAGCTGGGTATCAGCCAAAGGACGGTTGAGAAGCATCGCGCGTCGATCATGAGCCGGACCGAAGCCAAATCGATTCCCGAACTGGCTCGCATCGCCCTGGCGGCCGGTGAAAAAGCCCTTTCAGCCGCGGGTCATGGTAAGGGGCTCACCCCGTGAGCATGATTTTCAGGCCCTGACAAATTCCCCTGTGGCGAGCGGGCTTACTGTGGTGAGCGGGCTTGTCTGTGGCTAGCGGGCTTGTTGTGGCGAGCGGGCTTGCCCCGCGTTGGGCTGCGCAGCAGCCCCAAAGCCAGGCACCGCGGTGCGTCAGTTAAAAAACCATGGCCGGTAATGGGGCCGCTTCGCGCCCCAACGCGGGGCAAGCCCGCTCGCCACAGACAAGCCCGCTCGCCGCGGAGGGAGATCCGCTGCCCCGTGAGTCAAGCCGCGCCACCTGGGCCATTCGTTTGTTGGGCGCTGGGCGCGACCACCAGGTTGTCGACAACCTTCTGCACCCCGGCCGTGCTCGAGGCCGTCAAACGCGCCATGTCGCGTTCGGGAAGCGACCCGACAACGCCCGAAAGCGTGACGTCCCCGCCGTCCACGCGCACATCGATACCGTGGGCGTCGATAATCGCTCTGCGGCGAAACGCTGATTCGATATCGGTCTTGATGGTTTGCGCAGAGGCATGGGTCTTGACCACGATATCGTTGCTGACCCCCTTGATCCCCGGCAGATAGCGCACTGCATAGCCTGCCGCCTGGCGCTGATGCTCCGAATCGACTTCACCGCTGAGTACCAGCCAGCCATCCGTCACACTGATGTTGACGCGGTGTTCCGCCAGCGAGGTGTTCCCTTGCAACGCTGAAGCGACCGCGGCGACCAGATCGCTGTCGGTACGCACATGGCTGGAAGGCAGAACCACGTCGATGCGGTTGATCAGGTCCACGACGCCAGCCACATGCGCCACAGCCTGTTCGGCGTGCCAGCGCTCGGCATGACTGGTGACATTGCCAGAGAGCGTGACGATACCATCGGACACCTGGACCAGAATCTGATCGGCTTTCAGCGCCAGGTCCCAGTTCAGTTCGTCGATCACCTGCTGCCTCAGCTTTTCATCGCTATTCATAAAAAAGCTCCGGAATGTTTGCAAACGTCTCAAGCCGCCCAAGCGTAGCGCGTTGCCACCCGCCCGAGCAGGTCGGAAAGTACCTATTCCAAGCACTACCCCGACGCCGCACGTACGTGCGCTAAGCGCTCAATTGACGCTCCACGGCGGGCAGTTCCACACAGTCCCGATACTCAGGTACCGACACCGACCAGCCCAGCTCCTGGCTGATGCGCCGGCGCAGCACATCCGAGGCGTTGGGTTCACCGTGGACGACATAGGTATGTTTCGGCGCGCGCTTGAAGCCGCGCAGCCATTGCATGATTTCATCGGCATCGGCGTGGGCAGAGAGGGTTTGCATGGGCACGACCTCTGCGCGGATCGGCACGTCCTGGCCATGGATACGAACCGACGGCGCGCCGGCGACAATCTGTGCGCCGCGTGTGCCACCGGCCTGGAAACCGGGAACCAACAGGGTGTTGAGCGGGTTGGGCGCCAGCGCCTTGAGGTGGTGCAGCACACGCCCACCGGTGGCCATGCCACTGGCGGCAATGATGATCGCCGGGGTGCGTTGCTGGTCCAGGTCAATCGACTGTTGCACGGAACACACGAAGTGCGTGCCATCGCACATGCCCTGGCACTCTTCCAGCGACAACCGATGCTCCGACCGAAAGCGCTGGTACAAACGCGTGACGTCCGTTGCCATCGGGCTATTGAGGTAGATCGGCAGGTCCGGGATCGCATGCCGTTGTTTCAAGCGATACAAGTGATACATCAGCAGTTGCGCGCGCCCGACGGCAAACGACGGTACCAGGGTGATACCGTGGCGCAGCGCGGTGCGGGTGATCACTTGCGCCAATTGTTCCTCGGGCGGCTCCACGGGGTGTTGACGATCGCCATAGGTCGATTCCACCAGCAGATAGTCGGTTTGCTCGATGGTTTGCGGGGCGAACATCAAGGGATCGTTCGGGCGACCCAGGTCACCGGAACACACCAGCGTGACGCCATCGGCAACGATTTCGATCGTCGCCGCACCAAGAATATGCCCGGCATCACGCAGCAGGATGCTCAAGCCTGGGGCAATCGCGACGCGGTGCTGCAGTTCGATCGGCCGCAGCAGTTTCAATGCCCGCTCGGCGTCCTGTTCGGTGTAGAGCGGCAAGGCCGGAGTGTGCTTGGAGAACCCGTGGCGGTTGGCGAACTCGGCCTCTTCTTCCTGCAAGCGGCCACTGTCGCGCAGCAGGATTTTGGCCAGTTCACAGGTGGCGGGCGTGGCGTATACGGGACCGCGATAGCCATTGCGTACCAGCAGCGGCAGGTAGCCGCTGTGGTCCAGGTGGGCATGTGTCAGCACGATAGCGTGCAGGTCGCGCGCCGGCAGCTGGAACGCATCCCAGTTGTGCAGGCGCAGTTGCTTGTAGCCCTGGAACAGGCCGCAATCGACCAGGATGTGCAGGTCTCGATGCTCCAGCAGGTATTTGCTGCCGGTGACCGTGCCAGCGGCCCCCAGAAATGTCATGCGCATGCTTGTCTCCTTGATCGTTTAAAAAATGGGCCGTTTCAATCAGACCGGGGCAGCGGCTTGACGATCATCAAACTGCAGGACGTGCGGTTCAGCACGCTTTCGGCGGTGCTGCCCAGCATCCGATCGAGCCGGTCGCGATAGACCGTGCCGAGCACGACCACATCGAAGGCATGCTGGCGGGCGAACTGGCTGATCACTTTGTGGGGCATGCCGCTGAGCACATGTTGGCGTTTTTTTTCGATGCCATGGCGTTCGGCAAGCTCATCAAAGGCTTCCGCCTGGGCGTCGTTGACGGCTTCGCTCAAACTGCTTTCCAGGCTGTGGGTAGGCACGCTCAGGGCCGTATCGCCCACCACCGTCCAGTTGCTGACATTCAACAGATGCAGTTGCGCTTCGCAGGCCCGCGCCCAGGTGGACGCCATTTCGACGACGCGCTCGTTCAGCCCGAAGGTCAGCTCTTCCAGGTGTGACAGATCAACGGCGGCGAGCACTTTCAACGGCTTTGGGCGCTTGGCGTTGGTCACCAGGTGCAGGCAGGCCGGGCAGTCGCGCAGCAACAGCCAATCCAGGGGGCGGTGGAAGGTGCGCTCGAGCGCCGAAACATGTTCCACATCCTTGACCACCAGGTCCGGGTGGAAGTCGTTCACGTAGTCCAGCACCTGCGACAGGCTTGGCTTGGCCCATACCACCTCACTGGTCATCTGCAACCCGGTGCGCCGCAGGAAACGTATCTGCTGTTCCAGCCAGTGACGGTGGACCTGCAGGTAGCCTTCCCTGGCCTGGGCCATCGCGTCATGGTCAAACACGCCAGCCAGCGCCAGCGGCGTGACATAGTCGAACGCCACAATATGCAGCAATGCCCCGCTGGCAGTGGCCAGTGCCTGAGCCCGATCAAAGGCAGGGGTGCGCGTCATCTCGGAGGGTGCGATCAATAAGATACGTTTGAGTTTGAGCATCACATACCTCAATCCGGGCCGGCGTTACCGCCTGACTGCCACTCAACTGCCTGTCGAGCCCCATGCCCCCTTCATCCAGATTGAAAAAGTCGTGGTTGAAGTATCAGACCCGGAAAGGTACGCACTCTGATTTTTGTCAAATAATGGCTGGCTTTCACGTAAACCGTGGATCGACCTGCGGCTCACTCACCCCTTGTTGATATAGCTCAATGATTTCCCGCGGCGCGGGCGTAGAAACCAGTGACTGGCCACTGACGGCCCGTCATGAGCCACGAACTGGACGGAGGACACCATCATGAGCGACTTGAGTTTGCGCAAAGCCATTTTGGAAGAGCTGGAGTTCCAACCACAGATCGATGCAGCCAACATCGGTGTTGCCGTGGAAAAAGGCGTAGTCACGCTGACCGGACATGTCAGCAGTTATGATCAAAAAGTCCGCGCCGAACGCGCGGTCAAAGCCGTCAAAGGCGTGCGCGCCGTCGCCGAGGAGATCCAGGTCCGGCTGAACAAAGGCGCCGGCACTGCGGACGACACCATCGCCGCCCGCGCCCTGAGCATCATCAGTTGGAGCGCCGACGTGCCTCCCAATGCCGTTAAAGTCATCGTTCAACACGGCTGGATCACCCTTGAAGGGGAAGTTGACTGGCAATACCAGAAGGAAACCGTAGAAAAAGCGGTGCGCAAGCTATCCGGCGTACTCGGCGTAGACAATCGGCTGACCCTGAGCCCCCGAGTGGACATCGTCGATATCCGCAAACGCATCGAAGAAGCGCTCAAGCGCAATGCCGAAGTGGACGCCAAGGATATTCACGTCAGGGTCGACGGTGATGTGGTCAGGCTCGACGGCAAGGTGCACCTGTGGCGTGAGCGCAAGCTCGTGGAGCGGGCGGCCTGGTCGGTGCCTGGCGTCAGGCGGGTGGAAGATCACTTGCTGCTTGCATGAGGTGAGGAATGCCCCAGGGTATCAACCGGGGCATTCAACGGTTGTGTCTGCTTTGCGTGCCTTTTTTTGAGTCAAGGTCATGAAAAAGAACCATCAATGGAACCTGTCTTACTTTCTGACCGCGTTTGTCGTGTTCACCGTTGCGCAGTTTCTGTGGATGGAACATCGGGTGGTGCAAAGCATCCCCTACAGTCAGTTTCTGCAATTGTTGAACGAGCAGAAAGTCAGCGACCTGCTGGTCGAAAAAGACCAGATCAGCGGCAAGCTGCAGGTACCGATCGATGGCCACAACCTGTTCTCCACCGTGCGGGTCGACCCCGCGCTGGCCGCGAACCTGGCGCAATCGGGGGCGAGCTTTACCGGGGTCAATGACAATACCTTTTTGAACGGCCTGCTGGGCTGGCTGCTGCCTTTTGTCCTGATCATGGTGGTCTGGCACTTCCTGTTTCGTGGCGTCGCGGAAAAACAGGGCCTTGGCGGGCTGATGAACATCGGCAAGTCGAGGGCCAAGGTGTTTGTCCAACGGGACACCGGGGTCACCTTCGCGGATGTCGCCGGCATCGACGAGGCCAAGGCCGAACTGGTGGAAATCGTCTCGTTCCTCAAGGACAAGGACAAGTACGCACGGTTGGGGGCGCATATTCCCAAAGGCACGCTGCTGGTCGGCCCGCCAGGCACCGGCAAGACCCTGGTGGCCAAGGCCATTGCGGGCGAGGCCGGGGTGCCGTTTTTCTCGATCTCGGGTTCGGAGTTCGTCGAAATGTTCGTAGGCGTCGGCGCCGCGCGGGTCCATGACCTGTTCGAACAGGCGCGGGGGGCCGCCCCCTGCATCATTTTCATCGATGAGCTGGATGCCTTGGGCAAGATGCGCGGCGTCGGGGTCCTGGGCGGCAATGACGAAAAAGAGCAGACCCTTAACCAGCTGTTGGCCGAACTGGACGGCTTCGACCCCCGTGAAGGCGTGGTGCTGCTGGCCGCGACCAATCGCCCGGAAGTGCTCGACCCGGCGCTGTTGCGCGCCGGCCGGATCGACCGCCAGGTCCTGATCGATCGACCCGACCGCAAAGGTCGACAGGCGATCCTCAAGGTCCACCTGCAAAAAATCACCGTGGACCCCGCGCTCGACAGCGAACAGATTGCCGACATCACCACCGGTTTCACCGGCGCCGACCTGGCCAACCTGGTCAACGAGGCGGCGATTGTGGCCACCCGCCGTGGCGCCAACACGGTCGGCCTGGAGGATTTCACCGCGGCCGTGGAACGTCTGGTCGCCGGCCTCGAACGCAAGAGCAGCGTGTTACGCCCGGAAGAACGCCAGGTCGTGGCCTACCACGAGATGGGCCATGCCCTGGCGGCGAGTCACCTGCCGGACATGGACCCGGTGCACAAGGTCTCCATCGTGCCGCGGGCCATTGGCTCCCTGGGCTACACCTTGCAACGCCCGACCGAAGACCACTTCCTGATCAGTTGCCAGATGCTCAAGGACCGCATGGTCGTACTGATGGCCGGGCGTGCCGCCGAGTTTCTGATTTACGCTCAGATCTCCACCGGGGCCGCCGATGACCTGGCCCACGCGACGGATATCGCCCGGCAGTTGGCGACCCGCTTCGGCATGAGTGCCGAACTGGGTCAAGCAGTGCTGGAGCGCCAGAATATGACGTACCTGGGTGAGCGCATGCAGGGCAGCGGCGAGAAGGATTATTCGGAGCAGACCGCCAGGGAAGTCGACCTGTGTATTCGTGCCCTGCTCGATGAAGCCTATGGGCGCGCCAAGGTCCTGCTCCAAGCGCACCGCGCCGACCTGGATGCCGGTGCGCACTTGTTGATGCAAAAGGAAAGCCTGACCCCGGAGGACTTCGCGCCGCTCATGCCGCAGCAGCAACGGGCACCGCTGAGCATCGGTTCCGACGCCCCCCACTGAGGCTTGCCATGCTGGCTGTCACCCTGATCAACATGCTGGTGGTCATCCTGGCGGTGGTCATTCACTACGAATGCCTGTTGCGGCTGAACGACTGGCTGCCGCGGCTCAGGGTCTGGAGCCGCTTCAGGATGGTCATCGGGGTCTTTGGTGCCCTGCTGGCGCACGCGATCGAAGTGTGGTGCTTTGCGCTGGCTTATTACCTGATGACGCGCTACGGCGAATGGGGCCGCCTGTCGGGGCGCTTCGACGGCTCGTTCATGGACTGTGTGTACTTTTCCTTTACCACCTACACCACGATCGGTTTCGGTGACATCACCCCCGTGGGCCATCTCAAGTACTTGACCGGCCTGCAAGCGCTGACCGGTCTGGTGCTGATCACCTGGACAGCTTCGTTTCTGTTTCTCGAAATGCAGAAGTACTGGAAACGCAAGTAGCGGCCCCTCCACTAGGTGGCCGGCGTCCATTGCCAGTTGAGGACTTCGGGCAGGTCTTCGCCATGCTCGATCAGGTGCAACTTGTGTTTCTCCATCATCGACCAATAGCGCGATTGTGCGGCGTGGCGTTGTTCCTGCAGGCGAGGTACACGCTCGACGACGTCCAGCGCCAATCGGTAGCGATCCAGGTCGTTGATCACCGCCATGTCGAACGGCGTGGTGGTGGCGCCCTCCTCCTTGAAGCCACGCACATGGAAGTTGTCATGATTGGTGCGTTTGTACAGCAACCGGTGTACCAGCGCCGGGTAGCCGTGGAAGGCAAAGATCACCGGTTTGTCGGGGGTGAACAACTCATCGAACGCGGTATCCGACAGGCCATGGGGGTGCTGGGACGGCGATTGCAATACCATCAGGTCCACCACATTGACGACCCGTACCCGCAGGTCCGGGACGTACTCGCGCAACAAGGTCACGGCGGCCAGGGTTTCCAGGGTCGGCACGTCTCCGGCACAGGCCATGACCACGTCCGGGTCCTGATCGTCGCGGCAGGCCCAGCCCCAGCGACCGATCCCCGCCAGGCAATGACGCACGGCCGCGTCGATATCCAGCCACTGCCACTCCGGTTGCTTGCCCACCACAATGACATTGATGTAATTGCGGCTGCGCAGGCAGTGATCGGCCACCGACAACAGGCAGTTGGCGTCGGGAGGCAGGTAGATACGCGCCACGTCGGACTTCTTGTTGGCGACCAGGTCGATAAACCCGGGGTCCTGGTGGGAGAAGCCGTTATGGTCCTGGCGCCACACATGGGAGGTCAGCAACAGGTTGAGCGAGGCCACCGGCTTGCGCCAGGGCACGCCGGCGGCGGTTTTCAGCCATTTGGCATGCTGGTTGACCATGGAATCGACGATATGGATAAACGCCTCATAGCACGACAGCAAGCCATGGCGCCCGGTCAGCAGATAGCCCTCAAGCCAGCCTTCACAGACGTGCTCGCTGAGGATCTCCATGACCCGGCCCGAAATCGCCAGGTTCTGGTCGTCCGCCTCCAACGGGTCCATCCACGCCTTGGCGGTGACCTCGTAGACCGCGTCCAGGCGATTGGAGGCGGTTTCATCCGGGCCAAACAAGCGGAAGTTGCCGGCACCCTGGGCGTTTTTCATCACGTCGCGTAGAAAAAACCCCAGGACCCGAGTGGCCTCGGCGCGCCGGCAACCGGGCACTGGCAGTTCGACGGCGTAATCGGCAAAACGTGGCAAGTCGAGCGGGCGCAATAACAGCCCGCCGTTGGCGTGGGGGTTGGCGCTCATGCGGCGGTGTCCGGTGGGCGCCAGGGCCGCGATTTCCGGCAGCAAGGCCCCATCGGCATCAAACAGTTCGTTGGGGCGATAGCTGTTCAGCCACTCCTCCAGTTGCTGCACATGGCCCGGCACCTGGAAGTTGGCCAAGGGGACCTGGTGGGCGCGCCATGTGCCTTCGACCCGGCAGCCATCGACAAATGCCGGCCCGGTCCAGCCTTTGGGCGTGCGTAATACCAACATGGGCCACAGCTGGCGCTCCGGCGCCGCATTGCGCCGTGGCTGGCGAGCCGCGTGCTGGATCTCGCGGATCTTCAGCAGCAGGGTGTGCAAGGTGCGGGCCAGTGCTTGATGGACCTGCGCCGGTTCATCGCCTTCTACGAAGTAGGCATCGTAGCCATACCCATACAGCAGGGCTGACAGCTCTTCTTCGCTGATCCTGGACAGGACGGTGGGGTTGGCAATCTTGTAGCCGTTGAGGTGCAGGATCGGCAGCACCGCGCCATCACGCGCCGGGTTGATGAATTTATTGGCGTGCCAACTGGCGGCCAGCGGGCCGGTTTCGGCCTCGCCGTCACCGATCACGCAAGCGACGATCAGGTCCGGGTTATCAAACACCGCGCCATAGGCGTGGGCCAGGCAGTAACCCAGTTCACCGCCTTCATGGATCGAGCCTGGGATCTGTGCCGAGACATGGCTGGAAATGCCATAGGGCCAGGAAAACTGTCGAAACAGGCGCAGCAACCCGTTGGTATTGCGCTCCACGGACGGATAGCACTCGGTGTAGGTGCCCTCCAGGTAGGTCTGCGCGACGACCGCCGGCCCGCCATGGCCGGGCCCGGCGACGAACAGCAGGTTGACATCGTACTGGGTGATCAGGCGGTTGAGGTGCGTGTAGAGCAGATTGAGCCCCGGCGTCGTGCCCCAATGCCCCAGCAAGCGCGGCTTGATGTGCGCCTGGGTCAAGGGAACCTGGAGCAAGGGGTTGCTCTTCAGGTAGATCTGCCCCACCGCCAGGTAATTGGACGCGCGCCAATACGCGTCCAGCCCTTCCAGTTCCTCGGCACTCAAGAAATCGCTCATAACCCCCTCCCTCCGCCCAGGCTCGAAACATGGATTGTCATTCGTCGATTCTGTGGGCCTCGAATGCGCGAGACTTGATGTACGTCAAGTCTTGAAGCCGGGGCTCAAGCTCAATGAACGTGGGAAGCGGGCAGACCGAACAAAGGGTGCAGACAGTGCCATTTCCCTTTCGTCCCTACACTCAGGCTCAGGCCTGGACGGAGTGCATGTATGACAGTCCATCATTTGTTTGTGGTCGACAATCCGACGGCCTTACGTTCCATGCCTCAAGTGCGCCCGCAGCCACTTCGCCCCCTCAAGACGAAGTGCTCCGACTGCGCCCTGTCGGCGCTGTGCCTGCCGATCGGCCTTGGGGGGCACGAGGTGGCGCAACTGGACACGCTGGTCGCGCAACGCTTTAAGGTAAAAAAAGGCGCAGCCCTGTTCCGTACAGGCGATCCGCTGCGCTCGCTGTACGCGGTGCGTATCGGTTCATTCAAGACCGGCATGGTCTCGGTCGACGGCCGTGAACAGGTCACCGGCTTTCACATTGCCGGCGACATGCTCGGCCTGGACGCGATCAGTGCCGACGCGCATGCCTGCACAGCGGTGGCTCTGGAGGACAGTGAGGTCTGCCCCATCCACTATACCCACCTGGAAAACCTCGCCCGCCAGTTGCCTTCGCTGCAGCACAACCTCACCCGGCTGTTGAGCCGTGAAATCGTGCAGGATCACACCCTGCTGATGCTGATTGGCAAGATGAACTCCGATGAGCGCCTGGCGGCGTTCCTGCTGAGCCTGTCGCAACGCTTGAGTGCTCGCGGGTATTCCGCCCGGCACTTCGTGTTGAAGATGCGCCGCGAGGAAATCGGCTCCTACCTGGGCCTGCGCCTGGAAACCATCTGCCGTGGCATCGCGCACCTGCGCGATCAGGGCTTGGCCCATGTCGAGGGGCGAAATGTCACGATCCAGGACCCGGAGGGCCTCAAGCACCTGGTCGCAGGCTGTCATCGCCCCCTCTAACGCTGGAGATGCGTCATGCGTGCCATGGTCCTGCACACCCCCGGCCAGCCGTTGCAACTTGAGCAACGGCCGATCCCGACGCCTGCCGCCGGGCAACTGTTGATCAAGGTGCTGGCCTGTGGCGTGTGCCGTACCGACCTGCACCTGGTGGACGGTGAGTTGCCGCAAGCGCAACTGCCACGGGTGCCAGGCCATGAAATTGTCGGAGAAGTGACCGCCGTGGGCGCTGCTGTTGACGTGGGTTGGATCGGCCGGCGCGTGGGGGTGCCCTGGCTAGGCTGGACGTGTGGCACCTGTGACTTCTGTCGCAGCGGCCGCGAAAACCTTTGCGATCGGGCGCAGTTCACCGGTTGCCAGCTGGACGGCGGTTACGCCGAATACACGCTGGCTGACCCACGCTTTTGCCTGCCGATTCCCGCCGACCTTTCCGATGTTCAAGCTGCGCCGTTGTTGTGTGCCGGGCTGATTGGCTTTCGCGCCTTGCAGATGGCTGCCGACGCCCGCCACCTGGGGCTTTACGGCTTCGGTGCGGCGGCGCACCTGGCGATTCAGGTCGCCCTGGGCCGTGGGCAAACCGTGTACGCGTTCACCCGCCCGGATGACAGCGCCGGCCAGGCGTATGCCCGCTCCCTGGGCGCGGTGTGGGCCGGCCCTTCGGACCAGGCCCCTCCTCACCTGCTGGATGCCAGCCTGATTTTCGCCCCCGTCGGCGCCTTGGTCCCGCTGGCGTTGGCGGCCACCGTGAAAGGCGGCTGTGTGATTTGCGCCGGGATCCACATGAGCGATATTCCGGCCTTTCCCTATCGGTTGCTGTGGGGCGAGCGCAGCGTTCGTTCGGTGGCCAACCTGACGCGGCACGACGGTGCGGCATTTTTCGAAACCTTGCAGCACACGCCCGTGCATTGCGACATCACCCGCTTTGCCCTGGAGGAGGCCAATCAAGCCTTGGCGCATTTGCGTTCGGGGCAGTTCAACGGCGCGATCGTGCTGACGCCATGAACGGCGGCGCGCCGGCCGCCGAACACAGGCCGCGCCGGCTATTTCCTGGTGGCGGTCGTCAGCATGCGGATCGCCCGTTCATTGGCTTCGTCCGCAGTGCGCTGGGCCTGGCTGGCCAACGCCGCCGCCTGTTCGGCCTTGAGGTAGGCTTCATTCGCGCGCAGGCGCGCCGTGGCGGCCTTGTTTTCCGCGGCTTCCAGGCGCGCATCAAACGTTTTGGCGGCTTGATGACTGCAGCCGGCGGAGGTTGCCAGCAATACTGCCAGCAGTGAAATGGACAGGTATTTGTTCACGGTGCATCCCTCGTTTCAGGTCATTGATCGATCAGCGGCATTCGTTTCCAGTATCTGGTGCTGGGCCTGTGTCCCTCTGATCTTCGTCAACAAGTGGACAGTCGCCCTACCCGTCGATGCTGGCTGGCGGCTGCCTGATCGCCAGAATGCTGCCCGGTACCGAATACAAAGCGCGTTCGGTGTTGCTGCCCATCAGTCGGTCGAGCCCGACCCGGTGAACGGTGCCCATGACCACTACATCCGCCAGGTACTGTTCGACAAACTCCTGGATCACCGGCACCGGTTGGCCCATGACAAAGTGCCGCCGCTCCGGTGGCACCCCATAGCGGTCGGCCAACGACACGAACGCCTGATGCAGGGACTGGCGCAACTCTTCGACGAAGTCCACGCTCCAGCCGCCCATCACCAGCGGCGCGTCACCATTGAACGCGGGCGACAGGTCGTAGGCGTACAACAGGTGCAACGGCGCATCGCATTGCAGGGCCAGGGCGTAGGCGCACTGAATGATGGTGTCATTCAAGCCGCTGATCTGCGTGTCGGGATCGAACGGATCAACCGCTGCCACTACGCGGTGGGGCAAGCCATAGCGGGCCTCGCTCACCAGGTGCAGCGGCGTTGCGCACTCACGCAGCAGTTGGCAGTCAAGGGGGGTGATAAACACGCGTTTGAGCAGGGGTTCGAGCTTCACATCCTTGATCACCAGGTCCGGGTTCAAGTCAGCGACGGTGCGCAGGATGTCGAGCAAGGGGTGGGTGGTGAATACCAGTTCCACCGAGACCTTCAGCGCTGTGCCGCCCAGGCGCTGGATTTCTTCGACCAACCAGTGGCGATAGCGGCTCAGGTAGTCCTGATATACCGACTCGTCCACGCGCTCCTCCCACAAGTGGATAATCGGCGCGGGTTCGATGAACGCCCGCACATCGAGGGTCGCGTTACACGCCTTGGCCAGTGACACCGCCCGGAGCAGAGCCGGGGAGTGATACAGCGTGCGATCAGTGATCAGCAGCAGACGTTGGTACTGGCTCATTTCACACCTCTTCGGGCGCCGACCAAATAGGCGGCGGGTTCAATGGCTCAACCCCGTGCGGGTTTAATCGCCCACACACTGCAGGGCGCGCGTTGCAGCAGGCTCTCGGCGGTGGTGCCGAGCAGTTTGTCCAACCCCCAGTGCTGCACGGTCCCCATCACGATAATGTCGCTCTGATGCGTGTGGGCGAAGTCGCAGATGTTGAACAGCGGTACGCCTTCGATAAAGTGGCGCCGTTCAACCGGAATGCCCTGGCGCTCGGCCAGGGACGAGAAGGCTTCGTGCTGCGCTTCGTTGAGCGCCTCATAGAGCCCGGCCGCCAGGGGAACCGCGCCAAAGCCCATGTCCTTGGCGTACACCGCGGCCCAGTCATACACATGCAGCAATTCCAACTGCGCCTCACACTGGGCCGCGAGCTTGACCGCGGCTTCAACGATCTGGTCGTTAAACACCTGGTCCTGTTCCTCACTGCGCAACACGTCGACAATCGCCAGCACCTTGCGTGGCAGCGGATGGCGTGAATCGGTGACCAGGTGCACGGGCACCGGGCAGTCGCGCAGCAGTTGCCAGTCCAGCGGGGTAAAGAACACCCGTTTCAACGCCGGCACTTGCTCGGCATCCTTGATGATCAGGGCCAGCGACATTTCGTTGACGAAGTGCAGGATTTCCTCATAGGGATGCTGCACCCACACCACCTCGCTGGTGACCACCACCCCGTGTTTGCTCATCTGCCCGGCTTGCTCGGCCAGCCAGTGACGGTGTGCGTCCAGGTAGCCTTCGCGGGCCTTGCTGATCTGTTCGGGGGCGAACAGGCCCGCGACCGCCAGGGCCTGCAAATAGTCGAATGCCACGATGTGCAACGGCAGGTGCATCGCGCGCGCCAGTGCGGCGGCACGATCGAACGCCGGTGTGTGCGTCATGGCGGAAGGGGCAATCAACAGTAAACGTTGGGGCTGCAACATGGGGCACCTCGGCGCGCGGTCATTTCACGACGTGACTAGACCTACAGAGTGAGCGTTTCGAGGCGCCATCGATTGATCTTTGTCAGTTTCACGCCGGCTTTTTCGCTGGACAGGGGCCGATAAAAGTTGATGTTGATCAACCGCAGCCTGGTGCTTTGCCCCTAGCCTGAATCAGGGCCTACGGCATCATTGGCGGTATCGGAGGGGGCAATGAACCACGAAGATCAGCAAGTATTGGTCAGGGCATTGGACGCTGCGACGAACCCGGTATTGATCACCGAGCGCACAGGTTGCATCGTCTGGATCAATAAGGCGTTCTGCCTGCTCAGCGGCTACTCCAAGCCGGAACTGGTGGGGAAAACCCCTCACCTGCTGACCTCCGGCCGGCACACCACCACGTTCTATCGAGAACTGTGGATGACCATCCTCGCCGGCGTGACCTGGCAAGGCGAGATGGTCGAGCGCCGCAAGGATGGCGGCAGTTGTACGGTCAACCAGGTCATTACCCCGGTCCTCGATCCCCACGGGGTGGTGACGCATTTCATCGCCATCCTGCACAACTTCAACGTCATGGACGAAGAGCGTGCCTACATGCAACACCTGGCGTTCCACGACGCCCTCACCGGCTTGCCTAACCGCAACCTGTTCACGAACCTGCTCGATCAAGCGATCAAGCATGCGGCAAAGCAGCGTCGGGCCCTGGCGTTGATGTTCATCGATGTGGACCATTTCAAATCGGTCAATGACACGTTGGGCCATGTCTGCGGCGACAAACTGTTGATTGCCGTGGCCGAACGCCTCGGCCAGACCGTACGCCGGTCTGACGTGGTGTGCCGGCTGAGTGGCGACGAGTTCGCGGTGCTGATCAATGGCATGGACCAGGCCGAACAGGTCGAAGGGTTGGCCGGCAAGCTGATCGCCGCGATCGACCAGCCGTTCATGATCGACAGCCATCGGGTGAGCACCCACATCAGCGTGGGCATCAGCCGCTACCCGGCGGATGGCGCGTGTGTCGAACAGCTGCTGGCGCGGGCGGACGACGCGATGTATCAGGCCAAGAAAGGTGGGGGTAATGCCTGTCGCTTGAGTTGGCTGCAAGGGCCTGTTGAATAGGCGGCCGGCTCAGGGCGTCGTGTCGGCGGCACGCTGACTGCGCCCGTCGTACTCGAACCAGAAACTGGCGCCGCCGCTTTCGCAGCGACCCCGCATCAATTCCGTGAGCAGTTGGTCATTGAAATGCTTGTGGTAGGCGCTGCCGAACAGCAGCTTGGTCCGCGGGTTATCGATCAGCAGCGCAAGCAGCAGATACTGTTCGGTCCAATAGATCTGATGATCGATCGCCCAGTGCTGCGGCAGGCCGAACGGCAGGAAGATGTCATGGACATGCACCGTGATTTTGCGCGTGATCCGCGGCAATAAGCGCAGGTAGATGTGCGCACAATCGCTGCCGGTCTTGACCGTATGCGTGGAGTCGATGAACAGGATATCGCCGTCTTCGAGCATCGCATTCAGGGTGTCGGCGGTCACGTCTTGAGCGCGTTGTGTGTGCAGGTCCAGCGCGCCCTCCTGGCCGAGTGCAGTGATGAAGGGACGCGGAAACGGTTCGATACAGCGCAAGCGGCCCATGCCGTTATGACCCAAGGCTTCCAAGGCAATCAGCGAGGAAAAGCCACTGCCGATCTCGACAATGTTCTTCGGGCGTATACGCCGGATATACGCGTAGTAAGACATGGCATCGCTGTACATGAACTGGCCGTTTTCCCAGAAGTACGAACGACAGGTGTCCATATTCCCGGCATGGGCCGGCGTGAAGTCCTGTGAGTAAGGCAACAGTTCGAGCAGTTCAGCCCGCAGGTTTTCCGGCTCGAATATCCCGCAGTTCAAATAAGGCGGTGTTGACTCCGTGTACTCGTAGGCGCTCAGCGTCTCGGCGATAGAGGGTGTATTCGAATAGAAATTAACCGGAATCAGGTTAATCCCGAGCGCTTGCAGTCGTTCTCGGTCTTGCTGGTGTCCCCACAGCAGTTTCTGCATCACCGGTAGAGCGGCATTGAATTCCCTATCGGTTACGCGCGTCATCTTGTGTATTTCCTTTTATGAACTACTTTTAGTCGATTACCGCCCTCTCTCCAGGCCATACCTTTGATGACCCCGAACAACGCACGCCATATTAGGGACACGACTTGCCAGCTATGATCAAGGCGTCAGGCGGTTTTTTTTCCAGCCCATGGAGGTACCGTGAGCTGCTGATATCGATGATCAGGCGCGATGTGCTCGGCCGTTACCGGGGCTCGGTACTGGGAGTGCTGTGGTCTTTCCTCAACCCCCTGCTGATGCTGCTGGTGTACACCCTGGTTTTCAGTGTGATGTTCAAGCAGCAGTGGCAAGGCGGCAGCGGATCGCGTACGGAGTTCGCACTGCTGGTGTTTGCAGGGTTGCTGGTCTTCAACATCTTCGCGGAATGCGTGCAGCGCGCGCCCAGTTTGATCCTGCATAACACCAACTACGTCAAGAAAGTGATATTCCCCCTGGAGATACTGCCTTGGATGTCCCTCGGCTCGGTCCTGTTGCACGCGACGGCGAGCCTGCTCATCTGGTTGTTGTTCCATTTCCTGTTGATCGGCACTCCGCCCGTGACCGCGTTGTTGCTGCCGCTGGTGTTGTTGCCGTTGATACTGTTTTCCATGGGTATTTCATGGCTGCTGGCCGGCCTCGGGGTGTACCTGCGAGACGTCGGTCAAGTGGTGAGTGCCTTCACCACCGCCCTGTTGTTCGTGTCGGCGGTGTTCTACCCGGTCAACGTATTGCCTGAAGCGTACCGCTCGCTGTTGTTGCTCAATCCGCTGGCGATGCTCATCGAGCAGGCGCGCGGCGTGCTGTTCTGGGGTGTGCCCATTGAACCGCAGTCCTGGGCGATCAGCCTGGTGACATCGTGTGCGGTGGCGTGGGTGGGCTTCCAGTGTTTCCAGTGGATGAGAAATGGATTTGCCGATGTCCTCTGAGGTTGCCGTACAGATAACAGGTTTGGGTAAGTGCTTCCGGATATACGACAAACCCCGAGACCGGCTGAAGCAATTGCTGTTGCCCGGCGGTAAACCGCTTTACCGCCCGTTATGGGCTGTCAAAGACGTCGACCTGACCATCCTCAAGGGGGAGACGATCGGCATCATTGGCCGCAATGGCAGCGGTAAATCCACCCTGTTGCAACTGATCTGCGGGACGCTCGGCGCGACCACCGGATCCGTGGTGTGCCACGGCCGTATTGCTGCGCTGCTTGAGCTGGGCTCCGGGTTCAATCCCGATTTCACGGGGCGTGAGAACGTCTTTCTTAACGGGGCGATATTGGGGCTCAGCCGCGCCGAGGTCGAAAAACGTTTCGACGAAATCACCCACTTCGCCGCCATTGGCGACTTTATCGACCAGCCGACCCGGACGTACTCCAGCGGGATGCTCATGCGCCTGGCGTTCGCGGTCTCCGTATGGGTGGACCCCGATATCCTGATCGTCGACGAAGCCCTCGCCGTTGGCGACGCTTCCTTTCAGTTCAAGTGCTTGCAGCGCCTTGAAGTGCTGGCCGAGCGCGGCACGACATTACTGTTCGTTTCCCACGACATGAGCATGGTCAAGCGCTTCTGCAAGCGGGCGCTTTACCTTCGTGGCGGCGAAGTCCGCGCCAGCGGGCGGCCCGAGGACGTTGCCGAGCGCTACCTGCTGGATATGCGTGATGAGCAGCGCCGCGGCGCCAGCGAGAATACCGTGGCCGTCGTGCCCAAGGTGCATTTGAGCAAGGCGGACGGCATCGCATTCGGCACCGACGAAGGCGGCATTCTGAGCGCCTGCTTCACCAACACCGGCAGCCTGCACTCCACCTTTGTGCATGATGAAGTGATTGAGTTGAGGGTCGAGGCTCGGGTGCGGGAGTCGATCACGCTGCCCAGCCTGAGTATCACCATCCAGGAACCGCGCTTGCTGGTGATTGGCGGTGCCAACCTGGCCCTTGTGCTCGAGCAACCCTGTGACGGTTGGTGCAAGGCTCACCTCACGGCCAGGTTCCGCTCGCGCTTTGCCGCCGGCAAGTACCACATCACGTTGAAACTCATGAATGGCCATACCGAGGAAAGCGCTCACCTGATCGAGAAACAGGTCGCGCTCCTGACCTTCGACACCCTGACGCTCGACAGCGATTTTCTCGGCATCGTCGACCTCGGTATCGAGGCGATAGCCCCTACAGAGCCCACAGCCCAGTGAACAAGGACACCACTCGCGTGCATAACGATAAAGACAACGTCTGGCAGATAGCGATTCACGGCACATTTGACGTGGAGAACTACGGCGACCTGTTGTTCCCGATCATTGCCGAGGCGGAGCTGGCCCGGCGCCTCGGCGCGGTGAATATGCACCGGTTTTCCTATCACCGGAAGTCCGCACGCAAATGGCCCTATGCCGTGACCTCGTTGACCGAACTGCCTGCGCTTGCCCACCAGATGGATGCGACGCTGATCGGCGGTGGCTTTATCATCCGATTCGACAAGTGTGTCGCCGACGGTTACCTGCCGCCCGATCCGTCTATCCATCACCCCACCGGGTATTGGCTGGTACCCGCGCTGATGGCGTTGCAAAACGGCGTGCCACTGATCTGGAATGCCCCCGGCATGCACTGCAATGAAATCCCCGAATGGGGCCGGCCGCTGTTGGCGCTTGCTGTCGAGCACAGCCCCCATGTCAGGGTACGGGATGCTTTGACACAAAAGGCCCTGCAAACATTGAGCGCGCATGCCGATATCAAGGTACTGCCCGACACGGCCTTCGGTCTGGCCCAAGTACTGGATGTACACACCCCGTCGGCTGAATTGCGCGATATTTTCAGGCGCTACGACCTGGCAGGCCCCTACGTGGTCGTACACGCCACCCAAGGCTTGCAGAGCTTTCTCGCGCTTTGGCGCAGCAACAGTGATGTGCTGGCCGGGGTGAAATTACTGGTCCTGCCCATTGGACCGGTCCTGGGCGATCACCCGTCAGCCCTCGGGGCACCGCTGGACCGCGCAGTCACCCTACCGTTCTGGCCGTCGCCGTTGCTGCTGGCCGAACTGATTGCGCACTCGGCAGGCGTGGTGGGCCACAGTTACCACCTGGCAATCAGCGCAATCGCTTTCGGCCTGCCGGTCTTCTGCTCAGCGGACCTGGAAGTCGGCAAATTCACGGCCTTGCCTGCCTACGGGCGGGTCTTCCAGCTGCGTCATGACCAGACGTTGGACCCGCAGTGGCTGGTCGATCAACTTGGCAGGCGGCCCCTCTCCGCTGCCACTTGCCAAGCCGTCGAGCAGTTGCGTGAACACTGGGACCAGGTGGCGCGGCTCATCGTTTCCCGACGGGCGGCCGCCCCGGAAGTCATCAACCGCCTCTGGCAATTCCTGCCCGCGCTGCTCGAAAACATGCAAGGGCCACAGCAGGCGGCGGTGGAAACCCCGCGCCCGTTGGCGCAGGCCACGCAGCCCGATTGGCGCAGCGCCTACCACCGCTTTAAACGACTGATTTCAAGGAGCACGTCATGATCAACCTGGAGAAGATCGCCCGTCATCGCCTGCAACACCAACCGTTCCGTTGGGCCCAGGTCGACGGTTTATACAGCCCGCAGGACGCCGCGGCACTGGCCGAGACCTACCCCTGCGATCATTTCAAAGTGGTCAAGGGCTACGGCGGAGAAAAGGACTACGAGTACGAAGCCAGGCAATTGATCGCCATGACCACCGGCCAAGTGGTCAACCCTCAGGCCCTCAGCCCGCATTGGATGGCACTGGCGCAGGATCTGCGCTCATCGGCCTACCGCCAGGCATTGAGCGCATTGACGGGGCTGGACCTCAGTGTCGCGCCCATGGAAGTCAACCTGTTCCATTACGGTCCCGGCGCCAACCTTGGCCCGCATCCGGACCTGGCAGACAAGGTCGTCACCCATATCCTCTATTTCAATGACAGCTGGAACCCGGCGCGCGGCGGTTGCCTGCAAATTCTCGGTTCCAGGGACCCCGACAGCGTCTTCGAGCAGATTCCTCCCGTGGTCGGCAACTCGGCCGTGCTGGTGCGTAGCGACACCTCCTGGCATGCCGTGTCACGGGTGGTCGACGACAGCCCGGTTTCCCGGCGCAGTATTACCGTAACGTTCTATCGCCCGGGCTCGACCAGTTCCATGTGGCCAGAGGGGGATGACACCCCGCTGCATGACTACTCGCCCCATCGCCAAGGCGTTACGCATGGCGGAGCGGGTTGGTATGCGTAAGGTGGCGACAGCGCTGATGACGGGTCTGCTTACGTGGTTGCGTGGGTTGCCGTTGCCCCCTTGGCTGCGCAAGCGCCTGAGCGTGATCTACCGTGGCGCCTGGTTCCGGCCGGTGCATCGGTTAAGCCAGTGGCCGCAGGTGCGCGAAACACCCCCGGTCAAGCAGTTGCAACTGCTCGCCGACACCCAGTACCCGGACTACATCATCTGGGGGGTGATCGACTGGAGCTTCCGCCATCAGCGGCCGCAACAACTCGCCCAGGTACTGAGTGCCAGTGGGCGGCGGGTGTTTTATGTCTCCAGCACGCTCAAGGCCTCGAATCAGCCGGGTTTCTCCATCTATCCGCTCAATGAGAGGGGGAACCTGTTCGAAGTCCAATTGCACCTGAGCGACCCGCCTTCCATTTACTCCACCGTCCCCTCATCGATCCAGGTGGCGCAGCTGCGCTATGGGTTGGGCGAACTCTTGCTGTGTACCCGGCCCCGCGCGGTGGTCGGGATCGTGCACCACCCTTTCTGGCTGGACGTGGCCAAGGCCGCGCCGAATAGCCGCATGGTCTATGACTGCATCGATCATCACCAAGGTTTCAGCAACACCGATGCCGGCATTCTGAAGCTTGAGCAGCAGTTGGTGCTGGAGGCCCAGGCAACCGTGTTCACTTCCGACCGGCTCGCCCAGCAATGGGGGCAGACGCCCTCCGCGCAGCGCACGGTGATTCGAAACGCGGCGGACTTCGGTTTTTTTTCAAGGCGCCCCGTCTCGCTGTTCAACGACCCGCAAGGGCGCAAGATCATCGGCTATTACGGCGCGATTGCCGAATGGTTCGATACCGAACTGGTTTCAGCCATTGCCGATGCCTTTGCGCACCACCTGGTGCTCCTGGTCGGTGAGGACACCACCAACGCCCGGCATAAGCTGCGCCACCATCCCAATGTGCAATTCACCGGCGAGGTCAGCTACAGCACCCTTCCCAGCTACTTGTATGCGATGGACGTGTGCCTCCTGCCGTTCCAGGTCATACCGTTGACCCTGGCGACCAACCCGGTGAAAGTCTACGAATACCTCGGCGCCGGCAAGCCGGTGGTGGCCATCGATTTGCCAGAAACCCACCAGTTTGGCGCGCTGATACGTCGGGCCCAAAACCCGGCTGAATTTATCGACGGTATTGCCCACGCGCTGGCCGAACCACCTGACGAACACCGTGCGGCGCGCCAGGCGTTCGCCGCCGCCCAATCCTGGGAACAGCGCCGTGACGCCTTGCTCAGCGTCACCGAACCCCAGCACGTGCCGCGCGAGATCAGTGTGATTGTGGTGACCTACAACAATCTGGCCCTGACCCAGGCATGCCTGGCCAGCCTGACCGCCAATGCCCAGGCCGCCGCGCTGGAAATCATTGTGGTCGACAACGGCTCCAGCGATGGCACACCGGCGTTTCTCGATCAGTGGGCCAAGGCCAATGGACAGGTCGTCATCCTCAATGCCGACAACCGTGGTTTTGCCGCCGCCAACAATCAGGGGCTGGCAGTGGCTACCGGGGACTACTTCGTACTGCTCAACAACGATACCCAGGTGACCCCAGGCTGGGCAGACACCCTGCGCAGGCATCTGGACCGCAACCCCGGTATCGGCCTGGTCGGCCCCGTCACCAACAATATCGGCAACCAGGCCAAGATCGATCTTACGTACTCACTGGCAGACATGCCTGATCGGGCCTGCGGGTATACCTACAGGCACCTGGGAGAGTGGTTCGTACTGCCGACCCTGGCTTTTTTCTGTGTGATGTTGCGACGCAGCACCTATGCTCAAGTGGGACCGCTGGACGAAGCGTTCGGCTGTGGCTTCTTCGAAGACGACGACTACTGCCGGCGCGTCGAGCAAGCGGGTTTTTTCAATGCCTGTGCTCGGGATGTGTTTATCCACCATCACCTGTCGGCGAGCTTCAACCTTATGGATATTGACCAACGCCAGGCCCTGTTTGATCGGAACAAAGCGATCTACGAGAAAAAATGGGGCACCTGGATACCCCACCGTTATGGATAACGACATGCCCGTAAGCAAGATAGTTGTAGTAGTGGGCACGCGACCGGAAGTCATCAAGATGGCCCCGGTCATCCATGCCCTCAAGCGTTCGCCCCAGTTCGCCTGCCACGTCGTCGCCACCGCGCAACATCGCGAACTGATGGACCAGGCATTGCGCGAGTTCAATATCGAGCCCGACCTGGACCTGGACCTGATGCAGCCCCAACAGTCGCTCAGTGCCCTCACCTGCCGCCTGCTGACGCAGGTCGAGCGACTGCTGCTGGAGTGGCGTCCGGATGCCGTGCTGGCACAGGGCGATACCTCGACGGTATTCGCCACCGCCCTGTCGTGTTTCTACCAGCAGGTTCCTTTTGGCCACGTGGAAGCCGGGTTACGCACTGGCGACCTGGGCAATCCGTTTCCCGAGGAACTGAACCGGACAGTCACCAGCCGCATTGCCAAATGGCACTTCGCACCGACCCCTAGGGCTCGCGGCAATTTGTTGGGCGAAGGCATTGCCCCCCAGGCCATCCACCTCACGGGCAATACCGTGATCGACGCGCTGCACCAGAGCCTTCGCCGGGGTGACGAACCGACCGAGGGCGCCCTCGACGGTGAACGCCGCCTGCTGGTGACCTTGCATCGCCGGGAGAGCTTCGGCGCGCCCCTGCTCGACATCTGTACCGCAATTCGCCACCTGGTCGACCGCAATGAAGATTTGCGCGTGATTTTCCCGGTGCATCCGAACCCCAGCGTCAAAGTGCCTGTCGAGGCGGCGCTGGGAGGACATCCACGGATCGAGCTTTGCCCGTCCCTGGGCTACCACCACTTTATTCGCGTCATGAAGAGCGCCTTCCTGGTACTCAGCGATTCGGGCGGCATCCAGGAAGAGGCGCCGGCCCTGGGCGTGCCCGTGCTGGTGTTGCGCAACGAGACCGAACGCCAGGAAGCCATAGAGCATGGCATGGTGAAGCTGGTGGGTACCCGAACTGCCGATATCGTCCAGGCAGTGCAGCATCTGCTCGACGACGAGGGGCTCTACTCGAGCATGATCAAGGATCAATCCCCCTATGGGGATGGCATGGCCGCAGAGCGGATCGTGCAGGTATTGACGGCGCATTTCTCCACATGCGCCTGATCTATCTCTCACCGATGCGCTGGCATAGCTTCAGCCAGCGACCCCATGAACTGGTGCGCTGCTTCCATGAAAAAACCGGCGCCCCCGTCCTTTGGATAGACCCCTACCCCACGCGTTTTCCCACACTCAGCGATTTCAGAAGGCTGCGGCCTGCACCTGCCGTCGCACAGGCGCCCTTGCCGGCATGGTTGACCGTGCTCGAGCCTCGCGCCTTGCCAATCGAGCCGATGCCTGGCTCAGGCTGGATCAACCGCCCGCTCTGGCAATCGCTGATTGTGAAAGCGCGGGAGTTTGCGCAACAGCCCACGGTGCTGGGAATTGGCAAGCCTTCGCACCTGGCGTCGAGACTGCTGCAGGAGCCTGTTTTCGAAGCCAGCTTTTACGATGCCATGGATAATTTTTCCGAGTTCTATACAGGGCTGTCACGCCGGGCCATGGAACGCCGCCAACGCCACACGGCTCAATCGGTGTCCACGGTACTGGCTTCTTCCTCGGCGCTGCTGACGCAAATGCTGGCCTGCTCGGACAACGTCAAGCTGCTCGGCAATGCCTGCGCCATCGAGCGCCTGCCCAGCCGCCAGCGTTCGCATGCAGGCCGAGGGAATACACCCGTCCTGGGCTACGTCGGCACCATCGCCAAGTGGTTTGCCTGGGATGTCGTGATTGCCCTCGCCGAGGCGTTTCCGCATGCCGACATACGCCTGGTCGGCCCGCTGCACACCCCTGTGCCTGCTGGTCTGCCCGGCAACATCCACTTGAGTGGCGAGGTATCCCACGAGGACGCCTTGAAAGCCATGGCGGCGTTCGATGTCGGGTTGATTCCCTTCACCAGCGACGCGCTGACACGGTATGTCGACCCGATCAAGTACTACGAATATCGGGCGCTTGGCCTGCCAGTGATCAGTACGGTATTTGGCGAGATGGCCCACCGAGGGACGTGCCCGGGCACTTTTCTCGTGGAGGGGCCCGGGGACATCCGGCAGGCCATGGACAAGGCGCTGAACTTCAATGAATCAGATGCATACACGCGCAGGTTTCGCCACGAAAACTCCTGGACGACTCGATTTTCCGTGGCGATACCTTGAGCGACCGGGCGTGTACGTGAATCGATAACCAGACGGGACGAACAGGGAGTGACACCGTTGGAAGTACAGGAAGTACAGGTTTTCGATACGCAGGCCAACGCGCCGCCAACGCGCGAATGCGATGTGATCATCGTCAATTACAACGCGGGGGCCCTATTGCAGGCATGTGTGAAGTCGGTGCTTGACGCCGGTGCAACCCGAGTCATCGTGGTGGATAACCACTCCCATGATGACAGCCTGGCCAGGTTGCTGAGCACCTGTGCGGTGGGCGATGCCCTGCACATCATTCGTAACGACGCGAACCTGGGCTTCGCCGTTGCCTGTAACCAGGGCGCACGGCTTGCAAGTGCACCCAACCTGCTGTTCCTGAACCCGGACACGGTTATTGCTCCGCAAGCCATCGAGCGCTTGCTGACGGCCTTGCACGGGGCGGCCGACATAGGTGCGGTAGGCGGGCTGCTGTGCAATCTCGATGGTACTGAGCAGGCCGGTGGCCGACGGGTATTTCCCACGCCCAGGCGCGCATTCATGCGGGCGTTCGGGCTGTCGCGTCTGGCCAGGTTCTGGCCAGCGCTGTTTTCCGACTTCCTGCTGCATCAGGAAGCCCTGCCCCCGCAGCCCATTGCTGTCGAAGCCATTTCCGGGGCGTGCATGTTGGTCAAGCGCGAGGCGATCGAACACATTGGTTTATGGGACGAAGACTATTTTCTGCACTGCGAAGACCTGGACTGGTGCATGCGTTTTCACCATGGTGGCTGGAACGTCCTGTTTGTACCGGATGCCCAGGTGACGCATGTGTTCGGAGGCTGCAGTCGGAACCGTCCGTATTTTGTGGAGTGGCACAAGCACCGTGGAATCCTGCGGTTTTACCGCAAATTTTTCCGCCGGCAATATTCAGTGTTCTTGTGGGTGTTCGTGGTGATTGGCGTCTGGTTTCGATTCGGCCTGATGGTCGGGCGTCACGCGTTCACCCGGTGTCTGGCGGCGTTGAACAACCGCCCCAGGGAGCAATGAGGTGCGCATCGGCCTGCTCGGTGGTTCCAGCTTCCTCGGTGAGCATCTGTTGCGGGCCCTGGCGCGGGAAGGCCATCAGGTCGTCGCGTTCAGCCGTCAAGGCGGCAGACCCTGCCAGGAACACGTGACCTGGCTGCCGGCCGAGACCTGGCCGGAGCTATGCCTGGACGCGTTTGTTTCGCTGGCCCCGGCCTGGGTGTTACCTGACTACCTGGAGCGTTTGGCCAGCGCTCACGTAAAGTGCATCGTGGTCCTGTCTTCGACAAGTCGCTTTACCAAGCAAGCCTCGCCTGATCCTCGCGAGCGTGCCCTGGCGCAACGCCTGGTCGATGCCGAGCAGCGCTTGCAGCAGTGGGCGGGCGAACACAACACGCAGTGGGCTGTTCTACGCCCGACCCTGATCTACGGGCATGGGAAGGACAAAAGCATTTGCGAGATAGCCCGGTTCATTCAGCGCTACGGTTTCTTCCCGTTGATCGGTAACAGCGTGGGCCTGCGTCAACCGGTCCACTGTGACGATATTGTCCAGGTGTGCGTTGCCGCCCTGGAAACCAGGGGCTGGCCAAGTGGCAGCTACAACCTGTCAGGCGCACAAACCTTGCCCTACCACGCCATGGTCAGGCGAGTGTTCCAGGCCGTAGGGCGGCCGGAACGGACGCTCAACGTTCCGGCCTGGCTATTGCGCCAGGTGATCGCGCTCGCACGCTGCCTGCCGCGTTATCGCCACCTTTCAAGCGCCATGGCGCAGCGCATGAGCCAGGACCTGACCTTTGATCATTCAGCGGCGCGTGAACAATTCGGCTTTGCGCCGAGGGCGTTTGATTTGAGCGCTGAAGACTTGCCCCCATCAGCTAAAAAACCTGCGCCTTGAGCTTGGCAGCGAGCTGCCCGACATAAAGGCCGCAGAACTTATCGATCAACCAGGCACAGAAAAAATCCGCCGTAGCGACTACGGCGGCAACCAAAGGTTTTTGTCGAAGCAGAGCGGCTAAGACAGCTTCAACGCTACACCCATGACCGATTAAAAAACGTGAAGTTTAATTAATCGAGTTTAATCAAATGCCGGCTGCAGGCCACGGAAACTGTGCTTAGAATCGGCTTCGACAAACACGTCGAGCACAATAAAAACCAGTCTCTCTTACCTGAAACATCTGCCCAATAAAACTTCATGCGCCCTGTAAAAAGTGCGGTGTTTCTGTGCGCGTCAATCATTTCGGGGAAGTAAATAACATGGTCAAACAGTGGAGCCTGTTAACACTGGCGATATGCGCCAGTATCAGCCAGGTGGCCCTCGCCGAGTCCGTGACGGACCAGGCCGACGCCAAAGGTTTTATCGACGGCAGCAGCGTCACCGGGCTGTTGCGCAATTACTACATGAACCGCAACCGCGAAGGTGGCCGGGCCGACAACCGTGACTGGACTCAAGGCGCCATGCTCAATTACGCCTCGGGCTTCACCCAGGGCACCATTGGTTTTGGCGTGGATGCCTACGCCTTTGGCGGTTTGAAACTGGACGCCACGCACCAGGATGCCGGTACCGGTAACTTGCCGACCGACCGCCACGGCGATCCGGAAGACGCCTATGGTTCCGTGGGGGCCGCGGTGAAGGTGAAAATATCCAAGACCCAACTGAAATTCGGCGACATGCAACCCACCGCGCCCGTCTTCGCCACCGGTGGCACTCGCCTGTTGCCGCAGACGGCCACCGGCTTTGACCTGACCAGCAGTGAAATCGCGGGGCTGGACCTGGAGGCCGGGCACTTCACCAGCACCAACAGTGGCATGACCTGCAACCATGACCACGACATCTACGCCACCTACGCCAACGTGCCGGCTTCCAGTGCGAGCTTTGTCGGTGGCAAATACACCTTCAGCCCGTCGCTGAGTGCAACCGTGTATGCCGGTGAACTGGAAGATATCTGGCGCCAGTACTACACCAACCTCAACTATGTGCTGCCGTTGGGGCATGACCAGTCGCTGGCGTTGGATGGCAACCTGTATCGCACCCTCGATACGGGCAGCGCCAAGGCCGGAGCGATCAACAACACCACCTATTCGCTGGCGGCGGCCTATTCGTTCCTGACGGCCCATACCCTGACGCTGTCGTTCCAGAAAGTGCATGGCGACACGCCGTTCGATTACATCGGTACCGGCAACAACGGCGCGGGTGAAGGCGGCGATTCGGTGTACCTGGCCAACTCGGTGCAATGGGGTGACTTCAACGGCCCAGGCGAACAATCCTGGGGGATTCGCTATGACCTGAACCTGGCCAGCTACGGCGTGCCGGGCTTGAGCTTCATGGCCCGCTACATCAACGGTTCGGACATCGATGGCACCCACACACCGGCCAACAGCGCCTATGCCGGTGATTACGGTGCCGATGGCGCGCACCACGAAACAGATGTGGAAGCCAAATACGTCGTCCAGAGCGGCCCGGCGAAAAACCTGTCGCTGCGCGTGCGCGATGCCATCGTGGCGTCGAATGCCGACCAAGGTGACGGCAACTTGAACGAACTGCGGCTGATCGTCGACTACCCGTTCACCCTGTTGTAAGCGGCGGCTGCGCGCCGGCCAGCGTCATCGCTGGCCGGCGCACAGCGGCTAACCCACCCAGCCGACCGCTGTTTTCGGAATCACTTCCGACTCATCCATCTTGGACGCAAACATACTCACGGCTTTCACCGCGTCACTGGTGCTGGTGCGGATCTGCAGGATCACCGAACCCGCCTGGTCAGCCAGGCTGACCCCACGCTGCGCGCCTTCCTGGGTGGCATTCATGCTGGTGACTGCATCTCGGGTCTCCGACAGGATCATGCCGATCATCTCGGCGATCTCCGCCGTGGAGCGGCTGGTGCGTCCCGCCAGCTGCCTGACCTCGTCGGCCACCACGGCAAACCCGCGGCCCTGGTCGCCGGCCCGTGCCGCCTCGATGGCGGCGTTGAGCGCCAGCAGGTTGGTCTGGTCGGCGATGCCGCGAATGGTGTTGACGATGGCGGTAATCTGTTCGGAACGATCACCCAGTTGCCCCACCAGTCGCGCCGAGGCACCAATGTGCTCGGCAATCCGGCGCATTTCCGTGGCCGTGTCGTGGATCACCTGGGTACCGTGCTCGGCGAAGCGTTCGGTTTCGGACGAAATATGGTAGGCACGGGAAGCGCCGCGCGAGTCTTCCTCGAACTTCTCCACCCGTTCAGTGATGTCACTGGCAAACTTGACGATCTTGACCAGTGTGCCGTCGCCGTCGTAGACCGGGTTGTAACTGGCCTCCAGCCACGCGACACGGCCATGCTTGCCGAGGCGCTTGAATTGCCCAGTGAAGAATTCACCGTTGTTCAAGCGGCGCCAGAAATCGGTGTACTCGCTGCTGTTGATCAGGCTGGGCTCGCAAAACAGGCGGTGGTGTTTGCCTTTGATTTCGGCCAGCGTATAGCCCATGACGTGCAGAAAGTTCTCGTTGGCGTCCAGTACCTGGCCGTTCAAGTCGAACTCGATCACTGCCATTGCCCGGTCCACTGCGGCCAGTTTGCTGCGGGTCGCCGCCTCCTGTTCGACTTTTGTCGTGACATCCAGGGCGTACTTGACCACTTTCAGCACTTGGCCACGCTCATCCAGCACCGGGTTGTAGCTGGCTTCCAGCCAGACGGTCTTGCCGTGGGCATCCACCCGCTTAAAAGTGCCCGACACGAACTTACCGGCCTTGAGCTCACCCCAGAACTGGCTGTAGGCCGGGCTGTTGGTCAGCGCTGGCAAGCAAAAGTCACGGTGGGATTTCCCCGCCAACTGGTCGCGGCTGTAACCCAGGGTTTTCAGAAAGTTGTCGTTGGCACGCAGTACCTTGCCGTTGAGGTCGAATTCGACCACTGCCATGGAGCGTTCCAGGGCGCTGATCAGTCCTTTGAACTCGGTGACTTCGGCCGTCCTGGCCGCCAGTTCGGTTTTGAGCGTTGTGTTGAACATGACGTACCTCAGCCGTGCGGAAAAAACCTATGTCTTCATTCGCTATCGGCTGGGAAATACGCGACTTAACCGCGCAAAAATGATTATTTTCTGACGTCAAGTTTTTTGCGCGAGCCAGCATGATTCAAGGCTTTGCGGCGAGCGAAGCCAACCGCTCACGCATGCCGGTGCTGGCCGCCGGGCCGGCCTGCAACACACAGCGATCCAAGGGCACGATGTGGCCCTCGGCGCTCGCCAGCATAGGCTGTAGCGGTCGCCCGGTGTCCCGCTCGACCAACTCGACACTGGTGCCCTCTTCGGCGTAATGCCGGTTGCCCCACGCCACCAGCGACATCAGCACCATGCGGAAATCCTCACCCTTGGCGGTCGGTACATATTCGTAGCGCGGCGGCCGCTCGCTGTAGGCCCTGCGTTCCAACATCCCCGCCTCCACCAACGCAGTCAGGCGGCGCGTGAGCATGTTGGGAGCGATGCCCAAGCTGCGCGAAAACTCATCGAAGCGGCGCAGCCCCTGCAGCGCGTCGCGCATGATCAAAATGCTCCACCACTCCCCTACCCGGTCGAGGCTGCGGGCGATGGGGCATTCGTCGCGGGTCAGGGACTTGCGTTGCATAAAGGTTCCTAGGGGCCGGTGCAAAGTTGTGTGACGCCATGTTACTTTCATCATGATAGTGACGTCCATAGGGTCTTAACCCTCAATGCAACCGGAGTCGATTGATCATGAGTAAACGTATCGTTGTGACAGGCATGGGTGCGCTGACACCGTTGGGCGCTGACGTGGAGTCAACCTGGAAACGCCTGTTGAACGGGCAGTCGGGCATTCGTCGCCTGCCTGAAGACCTGATCGGCGACCTGGCCATCAGCATCGGCGGCCAAGTGCAGAGTGTGTTGCAGGACCCCGAAGCCGGGTTCGATCCTGATCGCCTGTTGGCTGCAAAAGAGCAGCGCAAGATGGATCGTTTTATCCTGTTCGCACTGGCGGCCGCCGATGAAGCGTTGAAGCAGGCCGGCTGGGCACCGAAGACCGTGCAGGAGCAGGAACGCACCGCAACCATCATCGCCTCGGGCGTCGGCGGCTTTCCGGCCATCGCGGAGGCGGTACGTACCACCGACAGCAAGGGGCCGCGACGCTTGTCGCCGTTCACCATCCCATCGTTCCTGAGCAACATGGCCGCCGGGCATGTGTCGATCAACTATGGCTTGAAAGGCCCGTTGGGCGCACCGGTCACTGCCTGTGCAGCGGGTGTGCAGGCCATTGGCGACGCCGCGCGGATGATCCGTGCAGGCGAAGTGGACGTGGCAGTGTGCGGGGGAGCCGACGCGGCGATCCACCGGGTCAGCCTGGCCGGCTTTGCGGCGGCACGGGCCTTGTCCAGCGACTTCAACGACGCCCCCGAGCGCGCCTCGCGCCCGTTCGATCAGGCACGCGACGGCTTTGTCATGGGCGAAGGCGCCGGCCTCCTGGTGATCGAAGAACTGGAACACGCCCTTGCACGCGGTGCCCAGCCGATTGCCGAACTGGTGGGCTACGGCACCAGTGCCGATGCGTACCACATGACGGCTGGCCCGGAAGACGGTGACGGCGCGCGCCGGGCGATGACCCAGGCGCTGCGTCAGGCGGGCATCGAGGCGTCCGAGGTGCAGTACCTGAATGCCCACGCCACCTCGACGCCGGTGGGCGATAAAGGCGAATTGGCAGCCATCAGGACCGTGTTCGGTGACGGTGGCCGCCTGGCAATCAGCTCGACCAAGTCCGCCACCGGCCACTTGCTGGGGGCTGCGGGCGGCATCGAGGCCATCTTCACCGTGCTTGCCCTGCGCGATCAGGTCGCACCGGTGACCCTCAACCTGGAAAACCCGGATGAACTGGCCGCCGGGTTGGACATGGTGCGCGGAGATGCGCGGCCAATGGCGATTGAATACGCACTGTCCAACGGCTTCGGCTTTGGTGGCGTGAATGCCAGCGTGCTGTTCCGCCGCTGGGTATAAGCCGGCGGTTTGCCCCTGGGATTATTTTCGGGGACCATGGCGCCTTTCTGTCACTGCCAACAAGAGGCGCCCATGGCTAACCACGACCTGTCCTACACCCCCGATCCGGATGCCGACTCGATTTCCTCAGATGTCGTCGGCTTCAACGGCATCCTGGTCTCCACCCAGATCCCGACCCGCGCCGACGGCAGCCTGGAACTGGGGGATATCACCCTGCAAAGCGAATGCACCCTGCAAGCGTTGAAAGTCGCCCTGGAAAAGGCCGGCAGTTCCATGGACCGGGTCATGCACCTGACCATCTACCTCACGGACATGGCCGATCGCGGTGCATTCAATGAGGTCTACAAGCGTTTTTTCGCCAAGCCATGGCCCGTGCGCGCGGCGGTTGGGGTGGCTGCACTGGCGGTTGAAGGGATGCGCGTGGAAGTCACGGCGATGGCTGCCAAGGCCTGACAGCCCTGTGGTAGATGCCGGTCAGGCGTTTCGCAGCTACAATGCCCGCCTCGACCGTGACAAGCCTGACTAAAAAAACTATGTCCTTGCCCAAGCATCACCTGGAATTGCTCAGCCCTGCCCGCGATGTCGCCATCGCACGCGAGGCCATCCTGCATGGCGCCGACGCCATCTACATCGGCGGGCCCAGCTTCGGCGCCCGCCACAATGCCTGTAACGACGTGAGCGATATCGCTCACTTGGTCGAATTCGCCCGGCGCTACCACGCCCGTGTCTTCACCACCCTCAACACCATCCTGCATGACAACGAACTGGAACCCGCGCGCAAGCTGATCCATCAGCTCTACGACGCCGGCGTCGATGCGTTGATCGTGCAAGACCTGGGCGTGATGGAGCTGGATATTCCGCCCATCGAGCTGCACGCCAGTACCCAGACCGATATCCGTACCCTCGGGCGCGCCAGGTTTCTTGACCAGGCGGGTTTCTCGCAGCTGGTCCTGGCCCGTGAGCTGAACCTGCAGGAAATCCGCGCCATCGCCGATGAAACCGATGCCGCCATCGAGTTCTTTATCCACGGCGCGCTGTGCGTGGCGTTCTCCGGGCAGTGCAATATTTCCCACGCGCAGAATGGCCGCAGTGCCAACCGTGGCGACTGCTCCCAGGCCTGCCGCCTGCCATACACCTTGAAAGACGACCAGGGCCGCGTCGTGGCCTTTGAAAAGCATCTGCTGTCGATGAAAGACAACAACCAGAGCGCCAACCTGCGCGCCTTGGTGGAAGCCGGTGTGCGTTCGTTCAAGATCGAAGGCCGCTACAAGGACATGGGCTACGTGAGGAACATCACGGCCTATTACCGCCAGCGTCTCGACGAGATCCTCGAAGACCGTCCGGACCTGGCCCGCGCGTCCAGCGGCCGTACCGCACACTTCTTTCTGCCCGACCCGGAAAAAACCTTCCACCGTGGCAGCACCGACTACTTTGTCAGCGACCGCAAGATCGACATTGGCGCCTTCGACACCCCGACCTTCACCGGCCTGCCGGTGGGTGTGGTGGAAAAAGCCGGCAAGCGCGACTTGCAAGTGGTCACCCATGAGCCGCTGTCCAACGGCGATGGCCTCAATGTGCTGGTCAAGCGTGAGGTGGTCGGGTTCCGCGCCAATATCGCCGAGCCCAAGGGTGAATTCGAGGAAGACGGCGAGAAGCGCTACCGCTACCGCGTCGAGCCGAATGAAATGCCGGCCGGCCTGCATCAGTTGCGCCCGAACCACCCGTTGAACCGCAACCTGGACCATAACTGGCAGCAGGCGTTGCTCAAGACCTCGGCCGAACGCCGTATCGGCCTGTCATGGGTCGCACGTTTGCGCGAAGAACAGCTGGAAGTCACCGCCACCAGCGAAGAAGGTATCCGTGCCAGCGTCACCCTGCCCGGCCCGTTTGGCGTGGCCAACAAACCGGAACAGGCGCTGGATACCCTGCGCGACCTGCTTGGCCAACTGGGTACCACCGAGTATCACGCCACCCGTATTGAGCTGGATGCACCCCAGGCGTTCTTCATTCCCAACTCGCAGCTCAAGGCATTGCGCCGCGAAGTGATCGAAGCGCTGACCGCCGCCCGTGTTGCCGCACACCCGCGTGGCGGGCGCAAGGCCGAGGTCACGCCGCCGCCGGTGTACCCGGAAGCGCACCTGTCGTTCCTGGCCAACGTGTACAACCAGAAGGCTCGCGACTTCTACCACCGTCACGGCGTGAAGCTGATCGATGCGGCCTTCGAAGCCCATGAAGAGACCGGCGAAGTGCCGGTGATGATCACCAAGCACTGCCTGCGTTTCTCGTTCAACCTGTGCCCTAAACAGGCCAAGGGTGTCACGGGCGTGAAGACCAAGGTTGCGCCGATGCAGTTGATTCATGGCGACGAAGTGCTGACCCTGAAGTTCGACTGCAAACCCTGCGAGATGCACGTGGTGGGCAAAATCAAGGGGCACATCCTTGGGCTGCCGCAACCGGGCAGCGTGGTGGAGCATTTCAACCCGGAAAACCTCATCTATCAGGGCACACACTGACCCTGTGCGAGCGGGGCCACCACCAGCCCCGCTGCAACCCCGCCGCTGCCAGCAGAATGGCCGCTACCCCGAGCCATTGCAGCCAGCCCAGGCGATGCCCGAAGGCAATCCAATCGACGAAGATCGCCGCAATCGGGTAGATAAACGACAGTGCGCCGGTGATGGCGGTGGGCAGTTTCTGGATCGCGCCATACAGCAACACATACATCAACCCGGTGTGCACCACGCCGAGCGTCGCCAGTGCCGCCCAGGCGTTGGTGGTGACCGGCAAGCTATGCCAAGGCACCAGCGGCGCCAGCAGCAGTGCGCCCGTCGTCACCTGGATCAACGCCATCAAATGCGGCGGTACGTCCTTCAAACGCTTGATGATCAGCGCGGCAATCGCGTACAGCAATGCCGCGCCCAGCGCCAAGGCGATGCCTGCCAGGTAATCGTCGCCGGTTGGCTGGTCGCCATGGGCGGTGACAATCGCCAGCATTCCCAGGAACGCCACGCTCAGCCACGCCAGTTTCTGCACGGTGATTTTTTCACCTAGAAACACGGCCGCCAGCATCACCAGCATGAACGGCTGCACGTTGTACACCGCCGTGCTGATGGCGATCGATGCGCGGGAATAGGATTCGAACAACAGCAACCAGTTGCCGACGATGGCCACGCCACTGAGCATCGCCAAGCCCAGCTTGGCCCAACTGAGCAGGTCCAGCCGCAGGTAGCCCAGCAGCGCGCACACCAGCAGCAGCGTCAGCCCGCCGATCAAACAGCGCCAGAACACCACTTCGATGACCGACACGCCCGACACCAGCACAAACCAGCCGATGGTCCCCGAGATCAGCATGGCGGCGACCATTTCCCACGACCCGCGACGGATGGATGTATCCATGATTGAAGCTCCTCAAGTGAGGCTCAATTATGGCAATCTGCTCGTGATCGGCTCCAGCGACTAAAAAAGGCAAAAAACCGAAATTACCTTTTCTTATTAGGCGAACTCCATGATCGACACCATCGACCAGCAACTCATCGCCGCCTTGATGGATGACTCGCGGTTGTCCCTCAAAGCCCTGGCGGGCATCACCGGCCTGTCGTCGCCCAGCGTCGGCGAACGCCTGCGTCGCCTCGAAGAGCGTGGCGTACTGACCCACTACACGGTCGATATCGACCCCAGGCATTTTGGCTACCTGCTGCAAGCCATCGTGCGCATCCGCCCCCTGCCCGGCAAATTGCAGGAGGTGGAGCGCCAGATCCAGGCGATCCCGGAATTCACCGAATGCGATAAGGTCACGGGCGAAGATTGTTTTATTGCCCGCTTGCATGTGCGCACCATGGACCATCTCGACAACCTGCTGGACCGGATCAACGCCTACGCGGAAACCAATACCGCCATCGTCAAGAAAACCCCGGTGAAACGGCGCCTGCCGCCGCTGAGCAACGACTGAACCGTAACAAGCCGATTCCTGCACCTGGGGGGCTGTGGCAAGCGGGCCTGTTGTGGCAAGTGAGCCTGTTATGGCGAGCGGGCTTGTTGTGGCAAGTGAGTCTGTTATGGCGAGCGGGCTTGTTGTGGCGAGCGGGCTTGCCCCGCGTTGGGCTACGAAGCAGCCCCAATAAGGCCACCGCGCTTATCCAGGTACATTAAATCGCCAGGTTTTGGGGCCGCTTCGCAGCCCAACGCGGGGCAAGCCCGAATGCCGTTCAGTTAAGCGTACATCGCCTTCTGTAGGAGCGAGCTTGCTCGCGAAAAACGTCAACGATCACGCGTGTTTCCTGAATCAACGCGGCGCCTGTGAGTTCTTCGCGAGCAAGCTCGCTCCTACAAAAAAGCCTTAACTGAACGGCATTAGGGCAAGCCCGCTCGCCACAACAGGCCCGCTCGCCACAGGAAGCCCCCTCGCCACAACAAGCGCCGTATTAGTCGTGAAGGGCTTTTGCCGCGGTCAGCAGCCCCTGGAACTTGCGATAACGGGCTTCCAGCACCGGCTGCTGTGTCAGGTCGGGCGCGTACCGCGTTTTTACCGGCATGCCCGCTTCCAACAGCGCGGCGCCTTGCCCTATCGCCAGGAACCCCAGCTTCGCCGCGCCCACGCAAGCGCTCAATTCGCTGCCGTGCAAGGTGTAGATTTCACGCCGCAGGATATTGGCCAGCAACTGCGCCCAGTACTCACTGCGCGCACCACCGCCCACCAGGGCGCACGAGGTCACGTCGGCGCCGGTCGATTGCACCGCGTGCAACGCGTCCAGCAAGCCGAAACCCACCCCTTCCATCACTGCGTAGCCGAGCATCGCCGGGGTGCAGTCATGGCCCAGGTTCATGAAGCCGCCACGCAGCAGCGGATCGTTATGGGGGGTGCGTTCACCCGCGAGGTACGGCAAAAACAACGGTGTGTCCAAAGGCACCGGCTGCCCGATGGGCAACTGCGCCTGCACCTGGTCCAATAGTGTTTGTTCATCTGAATGCCCCGTCAGTCGCGTCACCCAGCGCAGGCAACTGGCGCCAGCCAGCATCGCGCCCATGGTGTACCAGCGATTGGGCAGCGCATGGCAGAAGCTATGCACGGCGCTGGCCGGGTTGCCGGCCGCATGGTCGGTGATGGCGACAATCGCCGCGCTGGTGCCCAGGGTAATGAAGCCATCACCGGCGTTGATCGCGCCAATGCCGACCGCTGCGACAGGGTTATCGCCACCGCCCCCGGCAATCACCACGTCAGTGGATAAGCCCAGCCCCGTGGCCGTCAACAAAGCGCTCGCCGCGCCCCCCTCCACCAGCCTGGGCAGTTGCTCAGGCGTAAGGCCGGTCGCCCGCACCATCGGGGAAAACCATTCCCGCCGTGCCACATCCAGCCATAACGTACCCGCCGCATCGGACATCTCGCTGATGCGCTCGCCACTCAGGCGCAGGCGCAGGTAATCCTTGGGCGACAGCACGCAATCAATCGCCTGGAACACCTCGGGTTCATGCTGTTGCAGCCACAGCAGTTTCGGCGCGGTCAGCCCGGCCATCGGCAGGCTGCCGGTGACGTCGGCAAAGCCGCTCCCGAGTTGCGCGGCTTCGGCCACGGCGCGGGAGTCGTCCCACAGGATCGCCGGGTACAGCACGCGGTTGTCCGCCCCCAGCAACACCGCGCCATGCATCTGCCCCGACAGGCCGATACAGGCCACGCGTGTAAACGCCTCGTGTCCGCGCAGTTGCGCCAACGCCTGCAAACAGGCTTGCCACCAGTCTTCCGGCGCCTGTTCAGACCAGCCGCTGTGCCGCCGCGACACGTTCAAGCGCACGCCGGCATGGGCCAGCACCGCACCACTGGCGTCCATCAGGATGGCTTTGAGTTCCGAGGTGCCCAGGTCGATGCCGAGGGAAACAGGACGGTTCATGCGTGTGTTATTCCAATCAATGACAGCCACAGGAGTTACGTAACTGCAGGGTCGGCGCCAGGCGCACACTCTGGGGTGGAGCGTCAGGCGACGCCATACGTTGCAGTAACAGGTCGACCGCGCGGGCGCCGAGGGCCTTGACCGGCTGCGCGATCAGGCTCAGGCGCGGCACGAAAAAGTCCGCCCAGTCAAAATCATCAAAGCCCACCAGGGCCATTTGCCTCGGCACTTCGAGCTGCGCGTCACGCAAGGCGTGCATCGCGCCGAGGGTCATCAGGTTATTGCCGGCCATGATCGCGGTGGGTGGCGCAGCCAGGCCCAGCAACTGCACGGTGGCCTGGCGCGCCGGCTCGCTGTTGGAACCGCCATTGACCAGCAGCTGCGGATCAAACGCCAGCCCTGCCGCGTGCAAGGCGGCGCGGTAACCGGCGACCCGTTCATCCGTGGTGCTGAACCCCGTACGCCCGGCAATAAATCCAATCCGGCGATGCCCATGGGCGATCAAGTGCTCAATCAGCGCCTGAGTGGGTTGGGTATTCTCGACCCCGACCTGGTCAAAGTGCTCGCTCATCATCCGATCCACCAGCACCGCCGGTATCTCGTTGGCCTTCAGGTACTCCAGGGCCAACGAGCCGTTCGACGGCGCCAGCACAATGCCGTCGACGCGTCGGTGATGCAGCGCCGTGACCACCCGCAGCTCCTGCTCGGGGTCATCATGGGTGTCGACGAACAGCATCATGTAGCCGTGTTTGGCGCACTCGGTTTCAATCGCGTGCACCGTCTCGCTGAAGTAATGGTTGGACAGCGCCGAGATCGCCACGCCGATCGTGCTGGTGCTCGAGCGTGCCAGCGAGCGTGCCAGGGTGTTGGGGATGTACCCCAACTCCTGGATCGCGCGCTGTACCGCCTGCACCGTGGCCGGGCTGACTTTGCGGGTGCCGTTCAACACATGTGACACGGTCGATGTCGACACCCCCGCCCTGCTTGCGACGTCATCCATGGTGAACACGGCGCCGTTCCTCTCAATGAATCAATGTTTGCTCGACCAGCCGCTGTAGGTGCCGACGTTGTCACGGGTGATCAGTTTGGGCGTGAGCAGGGTCACCGCTTCGGCCGGGGCCTTGTCATTGAGCAGGTCATTGCCGATGTTCACCGCTGTCTGCGCCATGGCCCACGGGTCCTGGCTGGCGGATGCCTGGATCTGTGTGTCGGTCTTGAGCGCATGTTCGATATCCGGCGCGCCGTCCACCGACGTAATGATGATGCCGCTGCGCTTGAGCTGCTTGGCCGCCAGGTCGCTGCCGATGGCTTGCGGGTCGTTGATCGCGAACAGGCCGTCGATGCTCGGGAAGCGGGTCAGGTAACCCTGCATGGCGTTCAGGCCGCCTTCGCGCGAGCCCTTGCCGTCCTGGTCGTCGGACAGCACCTTGATGTCGGGTGCCGCGGCCAGGGCGGCCTTGCAGCCTTTGACGCGATCGGTCACCGCCGTGACTTGCGGGCCGTTCTGGATAATCACGTTGCCCTTGCCCTTGAGCTTGTCCACCAGGAACTGGCAGGCCAGCTTGCCGGCTTCGACGTTGTCGGTCTGCACGGTGGCGTTCACGCCCTTGGCGTCCACATCCACGGCCACCACGACAATCCCGGCGTCGCGCGCTTTCTTGATCGCCGAGGCCATGGCAGAAGGGTCGACGGCGTTGATCAGGATCAGGTCGACCTTGGACGAGATGAAGTTGTCGATCTGCGAGAACTGCTTGCTCAGGTCATAGTCGGCCGACACCGAGGTTACCTTGACGTCGGGGTTCAGGGCCTTGGCCCTTGCGGTTGCGCCGTCGGCCAGGGTCACGAAATACGGGTTGCCGAGCGAGCCCATGCTGATGCCGAGGGCTTTGAGCTCGCGGGCTTCAACGGCTTGGGACATCAGGGCGGCCAAGGCCATGACGGGGAACAGATGTTTAAGGTTCATGCGGGTCTCTCTTGTGATTGTTGTATGAGTGAATTCAGGTGCGCGCACCGGATTGGCGATAACGATCCAGCGCCACTGCGCCGATGATCACGATGCCCTTGATGATGTACTGCCAGATATCCGACACCCCCAGCAGCACCAGGCCATTGGTGAGTACCGCGATGATCAGGGCGCCGATCAACGTACCGCCGATAGTGCCGACCCCGCCGGTAAAGCTGGTGCCGCCGAGGATCACGGCGGCAATCGCGTCCAGTTCATAGGATTGCCCCAGTTGCAGGCCGTTGGCGGCGAACAGGCGCGAGGCGCTCATCACCGCACCGAGCCCGGCCAGCGCACCGGACATGGCATAGACAAACAGCAGCACTTTCCACACCTTGATTCCGGAGAGCCGCGCCGCTTCGGGGTTGCCGCCCACCGAATAGATCTGCACGCCCATCACGGTGCGGCGCAGGATGAACCACGACAGGGCCACCACCGCCACGGCGATCACCACCAGCCACGGCACACCGAGGATCGAGTCATTGCCGATAAAGGCAAAAGGCAGGTCGGGGTTGAACACCGTCTTGTCATCGGCGAGCAAGCGCGCCAGGCCGCGCATGGCGGTCAAGGCCCCGAGGGTGACGATAAACGGCGGCAGGCGCATGAAGGCAATCAGCCCGCCGTTGACCAGGCCCAGCAACAGGCCAAAGCCGATACCGGCGGCGATACCGAACATGCCGAACTGCGGCGACATCGACGCCTGCAACGCCACCACGGCCGACGCCGCCAGGATCGCCCCCACCGACAGGTCGATGCCCGCCGTGAGGATCACAAAGGTCATGCCCGCTGCCAGCACCACATTGACCGACGCCTGCTGGGTGATGATCGACAGGTTCTGCATCGTCAGGAAGTTTTCACTGGCCAGGGCAAAGCCCACCAGCAGCAGGATCAGCACCGGCAGCATGCCGACCGTGCGCATCAGCCCTCGGACGCGTTCGGCCTTGCCGACAGCCGGGAGGGTCATCGTGTTGTGTGAATCAGCCATGGGCAACCACCTGATCGCCACCAGTGGCGAGGTCAATAATACGTTCCTGGGAAATGACGTGGCCGGAAGCCCCGCCGACTTCGGCCACCAACTGGCCTTCGCGCATGATCAGCACACGGTCGCAGGTGCCGATGATTTCCGGCAATTCGCTGGAGATCACCACGATGCCGACGCCCGCCTGGGCCAGTTGGTTGATGATGCGGTAGATCTCGGACTTGGAGCCGATGTCCACGCCCCGCGTCGGTTCGTCGAGGATCAGCACATGCGGCTTGACCTCCAGCAGCCGCGCCAGCAAGACCTTTTGCTGGTTGCCACCGGACAACGCCCCCACATTGACCTTGCCCGAGGCCACGCGGATCGACAGTGACTTGATCGCGTCATTCGAGCGTTGCGCGGCATGCCGGCGATCGAGTACGCCACCGGCATGGGCGTCGGGCACACAGGCACAAACATTGATGTTGTCGGCCACGCTCATGTCGAGGAACAGGCCCTGGGCCTTGCGGTCTTCGGTGAGGTAGACCACGCCGGCCCGAATCGCATCGGCCGGGTTGCGCAGTTGGGTCACGCGCTCGCCCACCACTTCCAGGGTGCCGGAGGTGCGCGGGTCGGCGGCGAAAATCAGTCGCGCCAGTTCGGTGCGCCCTGCCCCGACCAAACCGGCAATGCCCAGCACTTCACCGGCATGCAGGTCGAAACTGCAATTGCGCACGCGCTTGCCATCGGCCATGTCACGCACGCGCATCACCACGTTGCCGGGGTTATAGGCGGCGTGTTCCTTTTTGTAGAAACCGGAGAGGTCGCGGCCCACCATCATTTTCACCAACACCTCGGCCGACAGCGCGTCGCGGGTCAATTCGCCGATGTATTGGCCGTCGCGCAGCACCGAGACGCGGTCCGACAGCTCGTAGATCTCGGCCATACGGTGGCTGATATAGATGATCGCCAGGCCCTGGCTACGCAGTTGCTTGATCAGCGCGAACAGGCGGTCGGTCTCGCGGGAGGACAGCGGCGTGGTCGGCTCGTCCATCACCAGCAACTTGGCGTGGGCATGCAAGGCGCGGGCGATTTCCACCAATTGGCGCTCGGCGATCGACAGGCTGCTGACCTGGGTTGCCGGGGTGAACTCGGCGCCCAGGCGTTGCAGCACCTCGACGCAACCGGCCTGCATGCCCTGGCGGTCGATGGTCCAGCCACGACGCAGTTCCCGGCCCAGGTAGATATTCTCGGCCACGCTCAGGTTCGGGCACAGGCTCAGTTCCTGATAGATCACGGCGATGCCGAGGGCTTTGGCGGTGGCGGGCGTGAAGGTGGCGACACGCTGGCCGGTGATGCGGATTTCGCCGCCGGGATCGGCCTGGTAGGCGCCGGAGAGGATTTTCATCAGGGTCGATTTGCCGGCGCCGTTCTCCCCCATCAAGGCGTGGATTTCGCCGGGGTAGACCTTCAGGCCGACATTCTTGAGCACACGCAAACCGTTGAAGGTTTTGCTGATGCCCTGCATCTCAAGCAAGGGTTCAAGGCTCATGACTGAGCTCCTGGTTTTATTATTTTTGTCTATCGACCCCTTGGATCAGAGCCGATTGCCACCGACTCTAATCAGATACATTTACTTACGCAAGCGCTTGCGTGCGCCGTTTGTCGCTAGAAGAAACGTTTCATCAAGCGCTTTAATCGCAATTTCAGCCTTTGTAGCGTTTCGGCAGCATGCGCACCAGGGTGTTATCACGCACCCAGTAATGGTGGAACAGCCCCGCCGCCGCGTGCAGGCCGATCAACCAATAGCCGGCGCTACCCAGCCACTCATGCCAGTGCTTGAACTGCCGGGCCAGGTCCGGGTCCGGTGCGACCAGCGTGGGTAAGCCGAACTCGAAATACGGCACCGGCTTGCCTGCGGCATTGAGCATCAGCCACGCCAGCAGTGGCGTGATGATCATCAGGCCGTACAACGCCAGGTGCATCAGGTGCGATGCAGCCGTTTGCCAGGCGGGCGGTCGCGGCACAATCGGCGGGCGTGGCGCCAGGCGTCCCAGCAGACGCAGCCAGACCAGCACGAATATGCCAATCCCGAACAGCGCATGGCCACCGAGGAACACGCCCTTGAGTGCATGCCCGCGGGGCAGCAGGCCTTTGATTTCGATACAGGCGTACACGCCAACGAACAGCGCGAGCATCAGCCAGTGCAGGCTCATCGACAGCCTTGCGTAGCGCGTTGTCATCTGGTTTTCGGTCATGGGAAAGGAGCCTTATGCAGGAAGGGTGGCCGGGCTCGGCCTCGAAGCGTCGGCGTCACCCTGCCTGCGAAGTCTTAAGGCAGTCTGAAGATCGGCCGATCGATCATTTTCACCACCTTCAGACTTCGTTAAGAAATGCCTCCGATACTCCACCCAACTTCACTTGGGAGACGTATCGCCAATGCCCGACATCGATTGGAGCGTTCGCTTGCCGCTGCTGTTTGGCCAGGCCGACAGTACGCCGCTATGCCTCGCCCGTGCCCTGCCCCAAGACCCTCAGCGCGCGGAATTCGAGGCGTTTATCCAACAGCGTTTTCGCATTGCCCACGGCGCCGATATCCGCCACTTCATGCCGCAGTTGTTTGGCGTGAGCCAGGCCAACGGTGAACTGTGTGGCGTCGCCGGGGTGCGCCTGGCGAGCACCGAACCGTTGTTCCTGGAACGTTACCTGGACCATCCGATCGAGCCACTGATCAGTGCCGCCGCCGACCAACCGGTGGAGCGCCGGGCCATTGCCGAAGTCGGCAACCTGGCCGCCAGCGATACCGGCAGTGCCCGCCTGAGCATCATCGCCATCACCTGGCTGCTGGCCATGGGCGGCCTGGAGTGGGTGGCGTTCACCGGCAATATCGGCCTGGTCAACAGCTTCCACCGCCTCGGCTTGAAGCCGGTCACCCTGTGCGCCGCCGACCCGCAGCGCCTGGGCGATGACCGCCATCACTGGGGCAGTTACTACGAAAGCCAACCTTGGGTGCATGTCGGCAATATCCGCGCCGGCTTTATCCATTTGCGCAACATGGGCCTGTTCTCACGCCTGGGGTTGCCTACCACGATTGAGGACGCCAGCCATGTCGCCTGAAACCCGCCGCTTCCACGCCGTGCTTCGCGGTTACGCCGAGCGCAATGACGGTGCTATCGCCTTGTGGGGCGACACCTTGAAGATGGATTACACCTCACTGTTCGCCGAAGTCGAGTACCGCCGCGAACGCCTGCGCGACGAAGGCGTGAAAGTGGTCGCCCTGGCCTTGGACAATGGCGTCGAGGCCATGCTGTGGGACCTGGCGGTGCTGTTCGAGGGGCTGACCTGCCTGACCCTGCCGCCGTTCTTCAGCCCGGCACAGCGCGCCCACTGCCTGCAACAAAGCCACGCTGAGCGGGTGCTCGCCGAGCCCCACCTGGAGGCTGAACTGCTCGCCAGTGGCTACCGTCAATCCGGCGAATTCTGGTGCCGTACGTTTGAAGGCCGCCCTTCGATGCCATCGGCTACCGCCAAGCTGACCTTCACCTCCGGCACCACTGGGGCGCCCAAGGGCGTGTGCCTGAGCGCCGACAGCCTGTTGCGGGTGGCCCGTGAGTTGTACCAGGCCAGCCACGTCACCGACCCACGCCATCACCTGGCCTTGTTGCCCATTGCGATTTTGCTGGAGAACCTCGGTTGCTACGCCGCGTTGTATGCCGGCGCCACCTTGAGCCTGCCCAGCCAGAAGAGCCTGGGTATCCAGGGCGCCAGCGCGGTGGACGCAGCGCAATTGCTCGGTTGCCTGGCGGCACGCCAGCCCCACAGCCTGATCCTGGTGCCGCAGTTACTGTTGATGTTGGTCATCGCCGCCGAGCAAAAGGCATTCAGCCCCCTGGGGCTGCGCTTCGCCGCGGTCGGCGGTGCGCGCGTCTCCAAGGCCTTGTTGCAACGGGCGCACCACTTGGGCATGCCGGTGTACGAAGGCTACGGGCTCTCGGAATGCGCTTCGGTGGTGTGCCTGAACCGCCCTGAGGCCAACCGGCCGGGAAGTGTCGGCCGGCCCCTGCCCCACGTGGAAATCCGCCTGGCCGAAGACGGTGAAGTGCTGATCAAGGGATCGACCCTGCTCGGCTACCTGGACCAGCCCGGCCAGCCCGAACAATGGTGGCCCAGCGGCGACCTGGGCGCCTTCGACGAAGACGGTTTTCTCTACCTCAAGGGCCGCAAGAAACATCAGTTCGTCACCAGTTACGGGCGCAACGTCAACCCGGACTGGGTCGAGGCCGAACTGACCCAGGGCGGGGTCATCGCCCAGGCGTTCGTGTACGGCGAAGCACTGCCGCAGAACCATGCCCTGCTGTGGCCCCATCGCGCCGACTGCAGCGACGCCCAACTGGCCGCCGCCGTGGCCGAGGCCAATAGCAGCCTGCCGGACTACGCCCAGGTGCATCGCTGGACGCGCCTGGCAGAACCCTTCACCGCCGCCAATGGCTTGCTCACCGCCAATGGCCGGCCACGGCGCGACGCCATCGTCGCCCGTTATCAAACCCAGCTTGCCCCTGCACTCAACGAGGAAACCTCATCGTGAATTTTTTCGACTCGCTGCAAGAAGCCACCCAACAGGAACGCAACGCACTGTTCAACCTGCCGATCATCCGCGATGCCATGGAAGGCAAGGTCAGCCTGGAAAGCTATCGCGCATTCCTGGCCCAGGCCTACTACCACGTACGGCATACCGTGCCGTTGATGATGGCTTGCGGCGCGCGCTTGCCCTCGCGCCTGGAATGGCTGCGCAAGGCCGTTTGCGACTACATCGAAGATGAATATGGCCATGAGCAATGGGTGCTGGATGACATCGCCGCCTGTGGCGGCGACAAGGCGGCGGTACGCGATGGGCGCCCTGGGTTGCCCATCGAATTGATGGTCAGCTACCTCTATGACCTGATCGCCCGTGACAACCCGGTTGGCCTGTTCGGCATGGTCAATGTGCTGGAAGGCACCAGTATCGCCCTGGCCACCCATGCCGCCGATAGCATCCGCGATCGCTTGCAACTGCCGGCCACCGCGTTCAGCTACCTGAGCTCCCACGGTTCCCTGGACATCGGCCACATGGAAACCTACCGCCGCTTGATGAACAGCCTGGATGATCCTGAAGACCAGGCCGCCGTGATCCGCGCATCCAAGGTGGTGTACGCGCTCTACACCGATATGTTCCGCAGCCTGCCGCGCCTTGGGGAGGCTTCCCATGCGCCTGTCTGACGCCCGCGTGGTGCTGACCGGCGCCAGCGGTGGGATTGGCCTGGCGATTGTGTCCGCCCTCTGCGCCAGTGGCGCGCGGGTGCTGGCCGTGGCCCGTCATCGTGGGCCGTTGGAAGGTTTGCTTGAACGCTATCCGCAGCAATTGTGCTGGGTAAGCGCCGACCTGACCTTTCTCGCCGACCGGCGCAAAGTGCTGGCCGCCGCCGAAGCCATCGGCGGCGTGAACCTGCTGATCAACGCCGCCGGGATCAATCACTTCGCGATGCTGGAGCAACTGGACGACAACGAAATCAACGGGATGCTGGCGCTGAACATCACGGCGCCCATCTGCCTGACCAAGCTGCTGTTACCCATGCTCAAGCAGGCGCCAAGCGCCATGGTGGTGAACGTCGGCTCTACCTACGGCTCCATCGGCTACCCCGGCTATGCCACCTACTGCGCCACCAAGTTCGCCTTGCGCGGCTTTTCTGAAGCGCTGCGCCGGGAACTGGCCGATACCCGCGTCGGGGTGCTGTACGTCGCCCCGCGCGCCACCCATACCAAGATGAACAGCCCCGCCGCGCAAGCCTTGAACGATGCGCTCAAGTCCAACGTCGACGACCCGCACACCGTGGCTTCAGCCGTGATCCAGGCGATTGCCAACGAGCGTCGCGATCTGTACCTGGGCTGGCCGGAGCGTTTCTTTGTGCGCCTTAACAGCCTGCTGCCCAACCTGGTCGACCGAGGCTTGCGCAAACAACTGCCGTTGGTACGCCGCTTGAGCGACAAACCCGAGAATGAGGACCTGAAACCATGAAACGACTTTTCGTTGCGCTGCTGCTCACCGCCCTGAGCCCCTTGACCTGGGCGCTGGAGGCCGCTGACCAGCAACGCCTGAACGACATCCAGACGCGCTGGGCCCATATCCAATACAACCTGCCTGAAGAGCAGCGAACCCAGGCGTTCGAACAATTGGCCACCCAGGCAACGGCCTTCACCCAGGCCCGCCCCCAGGCTGCCGAGGCGTGGATCTGGTCGGGGATTGTCACCAGCAGTTGGGCCGGTGCCCAGGGCGGGCTGGGCGCGTTGAGCAAGGTCAAGGCGGCCAAGGTCGACCTGGAAAAAGCGCTGGCCCTGGACCCCAAGGCCCTGCAAGGCTCGGCCTATACCAGCCTGGCGGCCCTGTATGATCGCGTCCCCGGTTGGCCCATCGGCTTCGGCGATGCCGACAAGGCCGAACAGTTGCTCAAACAGGCCTTGCAACTGAACCCGGCGGGCATTGATAGTCTGTACTTCTGGGGTGACCACCTGTACCGGCAAAAACGCTATGGCGAAGCCCGTGATGCCCTGCAAAAAGCCCTGCTGGCCGCCCCCCGGCCGGGTCGGGAAACCGCCGATGCCGGGCGGCGCAAAGAGATCGAAAGCGTGCTGGCCGACATCAACAAAAAACTCAACTGACAGGAGTCTGCGTGCGCCTATTACTGATCGAGGATGACGTGGCATTGGGTGAAGGTATTCACCAGGCGCTGGTGCGTGAGGGCTACACCGTCGATTGGCTGCAAGACGGCAGCAGTGCCTTGCATGCCTTGCTCAGCGAAACCTTTGACGTGGTGGTGCTCGATCTCGGCCTGCCGCGCATGGATGGCTTGGAGGTGCTGCGACGCCTGCGTGACAGCGGCTCGAACCTGCCGGTGCTGATCCTCACCGCGCGGGACGCCACCGAAGACCGCATCGCCGGGTTGGATGCCGGCGCCGACGATTACCTGGTCAAGCCCTTCGACCTGGCCGAACTCAAGGCGCGCCTGCGTGCCCTGCTACGCCGCAGCGCCGGACGTGCGCGGGTGATGATCGAACACGCGGGCATTTGCCTGGACCCGAGCACACAGCAAGTCAGCTACCACGGCGAACCGGTGCTGCTCACGCCCAAGGAATATCAACTGCTGCACGAACTGCTGTCGCCGCCAGGCCGCGTGATGACCCGTGACCAGCTGATGCAACTGCTCTACGGCTGGAACGAAGAAGCCGAAAGCAACACCCTGGAGGTGCACATCCATCACCTGCGCAAGAAGTTCTCCAGCGAACTGATCCGCACCGTTCGCGGCGTCGGCTACCTGGTGGAGGAGCGCGGATGACCTCGATTCGGCGGCGCACCCTGACCCTGATCATCGGCCTGATGCTCGCCGGATTGCTGGTGATCAGTGTGCTGAACCTGCACGACAGCAATCACGAAATCGCCGAAGTCTACGATGCGCAACTGGCGCAGAACGCACGCCTGCTCCAGGGCGTCATGAGCATGCCGCTGGCGAGCAAAGACCAGACGGAGCTGTATCGCGCCTTCAACAAAGCCTTGGGCGAAGCCATGCCCAAGGTGGATGGGCACCCTTACGAAAGCAAGATTGCCTTCCAGGTGTGGAACCCCCAGGGCGAACTGCTGGTGTTTACCGCCAGCTCACCGTCATTCGCCACGCCCCCGGAACAACCGGGCTACAGCAATATCGACGACCTCAATGGCCGGCAATGGCGCGGCTTCGTGCTCAAAGACAAGGACAATGGCCTGCGCATTTGGGTGGGCGAGCGCGACGATGTGCGCTCCGACCTGGTCCAGCGCATCGTGCGGCATACCTTGTGGCCGAATGTGCTGGGCAGCCTGATCCTTGCCGCCATGGTCTGGCTGGCGATTGGCTGGGGGCTCAAGCCCTTGGCCGACATGGCGGCCACCTTGCGTGCACGGCATTCCGGTTCCCTGGAACCGATGCAACTGACGCCCTTGCCCATGGAGCTGGAACCGATGCAGGCGGCGTTGAACCGTATGCTCGCGCAAATCCAGGACATGCTGGGCCGCGAGCGACGCTTTATTGCCGACGCCGCCCACGAAATGCGCACGCCCCTGGCGGTATTGCGGGTGCATGCGCAAAACCTGCTGGAAGCCGGCACCGAAACCGAGCGGCGCGAGTCCCTGGCCTTCCTGATCGCCGGTGTCGACCGCACCAGCCGCCTGGTCAACCAGTTGCTGACCATGGCACGCCTGGAACCGAGCGCCGGGCAGCCAGCGGTACAGGCGATCGACCTGGCGACAACGGTGCGTGAAACCCTGATCCAGTTGACCCCCTGGTTGCTGAGCAAGGACTTGGAACTGGTGCTCGAGGTCGACGATGCGCCGTACCAGGTGACGACCGACGCCGGCGCGATCGATATCGCCTTGACCAACCTGGTGACCAACGCGGCGAATTTCTCCCCGGAACATGGGGTGATCACCGTGGGTTTGTGCAAAAACGCCGAGTATTTCGCCCTGACCATCGACGACCAGGGCCCCGGCATCGATGAGGCCCAGCGCGACCGGCTCTTCGAGCGCTTTTACAGCCGCGGCAATGCCAAGGGGGCGGGCCTGGGCCTGACGATCGTACAAACCATCGCCCAGCGCCTGGGCGGGCGAGTGCGCCTCGAAAACCGGGAAACCGGTGGCCTGCGAGCGACCCTGGAGATCCCGGTGCGCGCGCACGTTACCTGAGCAGTGTGCCCAGCCACATTGCGCCGGTCAGCAGCACTTGCCCGGCGATCACGTAGGCGGCGAATGTGCGGCCGCCGCTGACCCAGGCCACCAGGCACTTGCTCAGCGCGTTGCAACTGACCACCAGCAATATCGGAATGGACGCAGCCTCCAGGGACAACTGGCCGCTGGTGGCCAGGGCGGCAATCGAGGCGATGGACGCGTGAGCGTCGGCGAAACCACTCAAGGTCGCGGTCAACATCACCCCCACCTGGCCGAAGTGATGGAGCATCACTGACGACAGGAAGGTAATGCCGGTCAGGGTCAAGACCATGATCAGCGCCAGCTTGAGGTCGAATGCACCGCCGACCTTGATGATTTGGCTGGCCGCTGTCGTCGGCGCGCGCAGCATCAGGGCTGCCCCATACAACGCGGTGGTGGCAAACCCGGCGAGCAGCGGCCAGGCCATCTGCGAAAGCAGCCTCGGCTCCACGGCGCCGAGGATCAGCGCCATTTGGGTCACGGTGGCAATATTCGAAAAAATCGCCGCTGCCGCGAGGGTGCGCAGGTGCTGCGGCTCCTTGCCGACGATCTGGCCCATGGCGGCCACGGTCACCGTGCTGGAAGCGAACCCCGAAGCAATGGCGCCCACGACGTAGCCATACCGCGGCCCAAGCGCGCGCACCGCCACATGGCCCACCGCCCCTACCGCCATCAACAACACCGTCAAGGTACAGATAGTGCGCGGGTTAAGCGCACCATAGGGGCCGATAAAGCGATCCGGCGCCAGCGGCAACACCACCAGCGCCACGATCAGCAGCAACAGCCCGTCACGCATTTCGATGTCGGTCAATTGGATGCGGGCAAAGTTATGCAGTTTGTCGCGGTAGGCCAGCAAACCGGCGACGACGACGCCGATGGCGATAGCCCGTTCGGGGGCGTCCCCACACCCTGCGCCCAATACCAGCACCATGAGCAAGGTGACTTCGCTGGTGATGCCCGGGTCTTTATCCTGGCTCTTCCAGTACGCCGTGCTGGCGATCACCGCCAGGCAGCCGGCGATCAGCCCCAACAACAGGCCGCCACCGACTTGCTGCGTCACATAGCCTAATAACGCGGTGATGGAATAAGTGCGCAAACCGGCAAAAGCGCGCAGTTCGCCCTGCCCCTTGCGACGTTCGCGCTCAAGCCCGATCAGCATGCCGATACCCAGCGCCGCAGCGGCACCGGCCAGGTCGAGGGTGTGCGTCATCCATACCCGCCGGTGCGAATCAAAGCCGGTGCAGAACCTGTGGTGCCCCTTGGCGCGGCGACGCTTGGCCAGGGATGAGGTGCGTCCAGCCGTGCCCGCAGGCGGTGCACGAAGTCTTCGGCTGCGGCCAGGCTGGTGAAATGCACGAACCAGGCGTCCATATGTACTGTCCAGCGCAGCGGCGCCTGTTGTTGTGTGATGGTGATCAGCATCCTTGGCCTCGGCTGGCGCCCCCAGGCGCCTTCAGGGAGTAATCGCGACCTTCATGACGCCATCGCGTTGATGGGCAAACAGCTCATAGGCCGCCTCGATATCGTCGAGCTTGAAGCGGTGGGTCACCAGGGGCGACAGGTCCACCCCGCCGCTGGCAACCACGGCCATCAAGCGGCGCATGCGCTCCTTGCCGCCGGGGCACAGGGTCGACACGATGCTGTAATCCCCCAGCCCCGCACTGAAGGCGTCATAGGGAATGTGCAGGTCACTGGAATACACCCCCAGGCTGGACAGGCGCCCACCGGGGCGCAGCACGCGCAAGGCCGACTCGAAGGTGCCCTGGGTGCCCAGGGCTTCGATCGCCACGTCGACCCCACGGCCGTCCGTGAGCGCCATGATTTGCTCGACCACATTGCCTTTCTTGAAATCGACGATATGGGTAGCGCCGAGGCTGCGGGCGACGTTCATGCGTTCACTGACCCCGTCGACCCCGATAATCATCGAGGCGCCTTTAAGGCGTGCCCCCGCCACCGCGCACAAGCCGATCGGCCCCAGGGCGAATACCACCACCGTGTCGCCAATGCTCACCTCGCCGCGCTCGGCCCCGGAAAACCCGGTGGACATGATGTCCGGGCACATCAGCACCTGTTCGTCACTTAAACCGTCGGGGATCGGGCACAGGTTGGCCAGCGCATCGGGGACCAGCACGTATTCGGCCTGGCAGCCGTCGAGGGTATTGCCGAATTTCCAGCCCCCCGCAGCGCGAAAGCCATGCCGTGTATCGGGGCCGTCCTGGGAGCCACACCCGCACAGGCAGGCGTAGCTTTGCCCGCTGGGGGTGATGGCGCCGGCGATCACCCGCTGGCCTTCGACAAACCCGCGAACCTGGGACCCCAGCCGCTCAATCACGCCCACCGGTTCATGGCCCACGGTCAGGCCTTTGGCGACCGGGTACTCGCCGCGCAGGATATGCACGTCGGTACCGCAGATGGTGGTGGTGGTAATGCGCACCAAGGCGTCCAACGGACCGACTTCGGGAATGGGTTTGTCGTCCAGGACGATGCGGTTTTTTTCAACGAAGACAGCTGCTCTCATGGTTGCCATGCTGTGACCTCCTGGGCCGGAAAAGCCTGATTGGCGACCAGACTGCGCCGCGAACGCACGGCACAAGTTGATCATGATCAACAATCCCCGGATTGATCATAGCCCCTGACCGCGCATCGTTGACCTGGCTCCCGCTCAAGGCGACTTGATGCAAGTCAAACCGCCACCGGCGCCCGGCGCGATGATGTCAGGCAGGCACCATTGCCCGCTGCTATCCGCCGCTTACCCAAGGGAGATTGCCCATGTCCACTCAAGCCCGTTACTTGTTGCTGGTTTCACCATTGATGGAGCACAGTCCGGCCTTCGACAGGGCCGCTGCCCTGGCCAAGGCCGAAGGCGCCGCGCTGCATATCCTGGCCTTTGATTACCTGGAAGGCCTGGCCACCGCCGGCCTGGTCAATGAACAGGCGCTGGAACAGATGCGCCTGGGCTACGTCGAGCGTCATCATCAATGGCTGGAGGACCAGGCCCGGCCGTTACGCAATCTCGGGCTGACGGTCACCACCGAGGTGGCCTGGGTGGAACGCCCGCTGCAGGAGATATTGGTGCGCCTGCGGGAAGAGCCGATGGCCGTGGTGATCAAGGCGCTGGAGCATGAGTCGCTGCTGTCGCGGCTGATGTTCACGCCACTGGACGTGCACCTGATTCGCGAATGCCCGGTGCCACTGCATTTTGTCAGCGGTGCGCAACATGCCTTGCCGCGCAAGATCGTGGCCGCCGTGGACCCGTTCCATCGCAATGAGCACTATGACGACCTTAACGACCGCATCCTGCATGAAGCGGTCAAGTTGGCCACCGCCTGCGATGCCGAGGTGGAAGTGGTGTACGCCCATGACCTGTCCGACCTGGGCGCCCAGGAGTACGGGTTTGGCAGCGGCGCCGGCTTCTTCTCGTCGGTCGCCGCCAAGCGCTTGTTCGACGAACAGGGGCAGGCCTTCAATGACCTGGCCGCGCGCAACGGGATCCCGCCAGCACAGCGCCATATGATCCTGGGCAACCCGGCGAAAGTGCTGTCCAGCTACGCCGATGCCTACAATGTCGATGTGATTGTCATGGGGCGGGTCGGCCATCACGGGCTGTCGCGCTTACTGGGTAGTACAGCCGAATCGCTGTTGTACAAGATGCCGTGCAGCGTCTGGATGGTGAAGCCCGAAATCGTTGATTGATCACACGCACTTTGCTCGCCCCGCGGCACTATTCGTCGCGGGGGTACTTCGCGCCAAAACAATTCATTTGGATACCTCAGTCTGACGCCAGGCATTCGGAACCCTCCAGCCGTCTAAATATATAAGTCCGCACCTAGCTTTTTTCATCACGTGTTGTTTAGTGTTATCTAGGCAACCGGCAAGTGTGCAAGAGGCTTATTTTAAAATGAAGTCGACACCAATACTTGTACAAACGCAAAATTTAAGGACAGCTTGCGCCAATTGCAGTGTTCTAGAGTTGTGTCTACCCATCGGTCTGAACGATAGCGAAGTGAGCCGCCTGGATACACTTATTCCCCAACGGGTCAAAGTTAAAAAAGGCGCCTCGCTGTATCGCACCGCAGACCCGCTGCGCTCGCTCTACGCCGTGCGAACCGGCTTTTTCAAGACCTGCATTGTCTCCCTGGACGGTCGCGAACAAGTCACCGGCTTCCAGATGGCCGGGGAAATGCTCGGCCTGGACGCCATCAGCGCCGAGCAGCATGCCTGCCATGCCGTGGCCCTGGAAGACAGCGAAGTGTGTCCGATTCACTTCCACCAACTTGAACGGCTGGCCAGCCAGATTCCATCGCTGCAACATAACTTGAACAAGATCATGAGCCGCGAAATAGTGCGTGATCACAGTATGTTATTACAAATGGGCAATATGAATGCCGATGAGCGACTGGCCGCGTTTGTATTGAATCTATCGGCGCGCATGAGTACGCGCGGTTATTCATCCCGCTCTTTTGTATTACGGATGAGACGCGAAGAAATCGGCTCTTACTTGGGCCTGCGCCTGGAGACGGTATGCCGCAGTATCGCGCAACTGCGCAAACTGGGCCTGGTGCATATCAGCGCTCGCAATGTCGACATTCTCGATATGCCGCAACTCAAGAGGTTTATTGCCGGCTGTCATCGGCATGGGCCGGAGTGATGCTGATCTGATCCAGGTCAGCTTTAACGGTCGGTAAAGGCGTACAAACCAATGGAAAAGACGCTGTTTCAATCCCGTCCAACCTTCGGAGGTCATGCCATGCCCACCCTCGCAGAACACAACAGGCAAGCCGATGCCGCCTATAAGGAGGCAGCCCCCCACGAACACTGGATCGACGAACTCAAAGACGGCCGCCACGTGCTGATACGTCCGTTGACCGCCGCCGATCGAGAGCGCGAATACGATTTCATCAAGAACCTGTCCCCCGAGTCGCGGCACGCGCGCTTCCTGGGTGAAATCAACGAGCCCGGCAAGCGCCTCATGGATCAGTTGATGAATGTCGATAATCAGCACCGTATGGCCTTTATCGCCCTGGTGCACGACAACGGCAAGCTGATCGAAATCGGCGTGGCTCGCTACGCCGAAGCCAAGGAGCACGAATGCGAATGCGCGGTGACCGTGGCCGATAACTGGCAACAACAGGGCCTGGGGTACATCCTGATGCAGCACCTGATAAAGGCGGCGCGCGCCAACGGGTTCAAACGCATGTACACGATCGACGGGGCCACCAACTCCCGGCTGCGTGACCTGATCCATGACTTGGGATTCCATAGCGTGATCGATCCGAATGACAGTACCCAGGTGATCAGCAGCATCGAACTCTGAACCGCATGGCCCGCTGACGGGGCGGTTTGCCGCCCCGTCTGCCAATACGCTCGTTGGAGGGCATTCGTTGTCTAAGGGTCCAGCACGCCGCCGCTGTAGCTGTCGGATAAGCGTGTGCCGGTGAATTTGGCCACCACCGCACCCTGGGCCACCAGGCGTTCGCGATGCCGGGTGACCAGGCGCCCGGTTTGTGCGGCATGCAGCGTTACCTCCGTATCCGGGTCACCAGGGCGCCCGATGATCCTGGCAAAACGCTCCCCCTCCTCGACCTGATCACCCAGGCTTTTTTCGAACACCAGCACACCGGCGCGAGGGGCGAGGACGGTTTCCATGCAGCCCATGTCCACTGCGTCGCCCTGCCATTCGCTGATCGCCGCCACCTCGTCGACCACGCCATTGATGCACAGCCAGGCCCACAGCCCATCGGCATCCTGTTGTGCCAGGGCATCGCTGACATCCGCTTGCCCACGCAACTCGACGGTCGCGGCCAACTGCGGCGCGGCGTGGTTGATGAGGGTTTCTTCAAAGGAACCATCACCGCCGTCCTCCCAGACGATCACCACGTCCACCTGCAACGCGGCCGCCAGTGCCAGGCCTTGCTCGGGCCAGAAGCTGCGGTGGATGTAGAGGTAGGGCAGTGCTTCGTCATCGGTGTGCAGGTCCAGCACCAGGTCGGCATCGGCGGCCAGTTGCACCAGGCTCTTTTGCCATTGCGCCAGGTTGCTCGCCGGGCGCTCCATGGCCAGGGAGTGGTCAAATGCGCGGTTGAAATTCTGCCCACTGGCTTCGTGAAAACGCCCCAATAATTTGCCCTGGCGAAACTGGCCGATGCCGAACGGGTTGGCCTGCGGTACCAGCGTCACGCAGCCCTTCAGGCGGCCTTGCTGCTGACAGCGTTGCAAGCGCGGCAGCAGGTGGTGCAGCACCAGCATCCCGGCGATTTCATCGGCGTGGACGCCGGCTTGCAAGTGGACCCGGGGCCCGCTGCCGTCGCCTTCGAAGCGCCAGGCGTTGATAGACAGCAGGTTGCCAGCGTCGCCGGGCACCTGCCACGAAAGATCGATTGCCATGCCTTGCCCTCCTCTTATCCAACACAAATAAACGACCGTATTTTTATGGCCTGTGGGCTTGTCTGTGGCCTGTGGGCTTGTCTGTGGCCAGTGGGCTTGTCTGTGGCCAGCAGGCTTGTTGTGGCGAGCGGGCTTGCCCCGCGTTGGGCTGCAAAGCAGCCCCAAAACCAGGCACCGCGGTGTATCAGTTAAAAACACATCGCCTGTAATGGGGCTGCTGCGCAGCCCAACGCGGGGCAAGCCCTAATGCCGTTCAGTTAAGCGTACATCGCCTTCTGTAGGAGCGAGCTTGCTCGCGAAAAACGTCAACGATCACGCGTGTTTCCTGAATCAACGCGGCGCCTGTGAGTTCTTCGCGAGCAAGCTCGCTCCTACAAAAAAGCCTTAACTGAACGGCATTAGGGCAAGCCCGCTGGCCAGAACAAGCCTGCTCACCACAACAGCCAGTTTTAGCGGGACCTCTTATCATTTAACCGGTAGAGATTGAACGGCCGTTCAACTAACCTTGACACTCCGGTGTTTGATCAAAGGCCTTTCCATGACCGTCGTCCCTCCCAAACTGCGCCGTGCCGACCCCGATGAACGCCGCGATCTGCTGGTTGCCGCCACCCTCACCTGCCTCGCCCGCGACGGCCATGCCGGGATTTCGGTGCGGCGTATCGCGGCGCAGGCCGGGGTTTCCGTGGGCTTGCTCAATCATCATTTCGGCAGCATCGATGCACTGATCGCCGAGACCTACCACAAGCTGGCCAACGAGCTGACCACGGCGCTGTGGGCGCAAGTCGAAGCGGTCGAAGGCGCCGCCGCACGCTTGGACGCCTTTCTCAGCGCATCGTTTTCGCCACGGGTCATGGACCCCGATCTGCTCGGGGTGTGGGTGGTGTTCTGGAGCCTGATCCGTCATTCACCCCACGTAAACCAGTCCCACGAAAACAGCTACCGCGCCTACCTGAGCTTGATCCAGCGACTGCTGGATGATCTGGCGCGCAGCGAAAACCTGCAGATTCACGACACCCACCTGGCCGCTATTGGTTTATCGGCGATGCTTGACGGACTCTGGCTCGAGGGCTGCCTCAACCCCGGCACCTTCAGCCCCGCCAACGGGCTGCACATCTGCCGCTGCTGGGTACAAGGGTTGCGTCACGGCGCATTCGGCGCCAACCACGCCCTGTGACACCGGGCGCCGTGCGCTGAGCATGGCCAGGGTGCCGCTGACGGCGATCAGTACCGCGCCGATGATCAGCGAGACGTCCATCGACGCGCCCCAGATCAGGCTCGACAGCAGGAACGCCCAAACCAGCCCGGTGTACTCGAACGGCGCGAGCAAGGTCGCGGTGGCGCGACGGAAACTGGCAAACAGCAGGAACTGGCCGATACCGCCCACACACCCCGCCGCCAACATCCCCAGCCAGGCCGGCGTCGGTGACGGCGTATGGGTCCAGGGCAACGTCACGGCCATACAGATCACGAACACCACATTGGTGATCAGCATCTGCTCCAGCACCGAGGTGGTCAGGTCGACCTGGCGCAGTTGGATATAGGTGAACGCCCAGCATAGGGCCGCCGCCAGGGTCAGGGCGATCGGCAGCGGGTCGACCCTGTGGCTCGGGCGGCAGGCAATGACCACGCCGATAAAGCCGATGATCAACGAAACCCACTGGCCCCGGCTGGCGCGTTCCTTGAGGATCAGCGCCGCGAGCAAGGTCACCATGATCGGCGCGGAGAAATACAGGGTGGTCATTTCCGCCAGGGTCAGGTCCCTGGCGGCGGTGTAGTACAGCAACCAGGCAAGCAGCGACAACAGCCCACGAATGATCAACAGCCTACGGCTGAGCGAGCACCAGGCGCGGCGCAACAGCCCCATGCGCCCGGCGATCACACACGCGGCGACCACCACCAGGCTGCGCCAGAACAGGACAGTGAATACCGAATAATCAGCCACCAGCCATTTGATCGCAGCGTCCTGCAACCCCAGGAACGCGTAGGCCAGGGCGCACAGGGCAATCCCTTGCAGCGAGCGGTCCTGGCTCATCCGGCAGCCCTGCGCAGCGGCGTACCGCGTCGCTCGGCGATGGCGTACAGCGCTTCAATCAAAAAGGTCAGGCACAGGTAGACCCCGGCCACCAGCAGCAACGGCTGGTAGATCTGCAAGGTCTGCGCGCGCACCACGTTGGCCGCGCCCAGCAGGTCGACCACGGCAATGGTCGAGGCCAGCGCGGTGGACTTGAGCAACATCACCGTTTCCCCCGCCAACGTCGGCAACAGCAGGCGCATCGCCCTGGGCAGACGCACGCGCCACAGCGCCTGGCGCGGGGTCATGCCAAACGCCGAGGCCGCTTCCATCTCCCCCTTGGGCACGGCCAGCAAGCCGCCGCGAATCACTTCCCCCACATAGGCGCCCACCGAGAGCACCAGGGCGAACACGATGTACCAGTAGCCGTCGCGCAAAAACGGCCAGAGGACACTGCCCCGGATCACCGGAAACTGGGCGAACAGGCTGCCCAGCCCATAGTAGAAGATGTAGATCTGGATCAGCAGCGGCGTACCGCGCAACACACTGGTGTAGGCCAATGCACTGCGCGCCAGCCACTTGCGCCGCGACAACCGTGCCAACGCCACCAGCACCGCCAGGGCAAACCCCAGCACCGCGCTGATCAGCAACAATGACAAACTGGTCTGCAAGCCCTTGGCGATCAGCCCCGCGTAATAACTTATCCACTCAGGCATGTGGCCCTCACTCGACACTCGGCATCCAGCGACGAATACGTCGCTCCAGGCGCCCCGACAGGTGGTTGGAAGCCAGCGTCACCAGGTAATACAAGGCGGCGGCCGTGAGGTAGAACAGCAGGTATTGCCGGGTCGAGCCCGCCGCCTGCTTGGCGGTGTACAGCAACTCATTGGTACCGACCACGCTGATCAAGGCGCTGTCCTTGATCAGGTTGATCCAGAGGTTGGACATGCCCGCCAAGGCATACGGGGCCATGATCGGTAACGTCACCCGGCGAAACAGGCCCAGGCCGCTCAAGCCAAAGGCCCGTGCCGCTTCGATCTGGCCGTGGGGAATCGCCAGGATCGCGGCGCGGAAAATCTCCGAGGCATAGGCGCCCTGCACCAGCCCCAGCACCAGGATCGCCACCAACGGCCCGCTGATATTGACCTGCGCGCCGCCCAGCCACAGCATCAGCGCATTCAGGCCCATGGACCCCGCGTAATACAACAGCAGGATCAGCAGCAGTTCCGGCACCGCGCGAAATACCGTGGTGTAACCGCGCATCAGCAGGGCAATCGGACGGGGTGCACTGAGCTTGGCGCAGGCCACCAGCAGGCCGATCAACACGCCCACGGCAAAGGCCCCCGCGGAGATCTGCAGGGTCATCCATAACCCCTTGAGCAACGCCTGGCCCCACCCGTGTTCGCTGAAACTGAGAAGGTCGAACATTATTCAGACTTCTGGGCAACGGATGGGTACGGGCTGTCGCAGGTCTTGCTGACAAACGCCGGGGTATCGCCGCGCTTGCACGGGCTCACCGACAGGCCAAAGTAATGCTGGGACAGGTCGTCATAGTCCTGGCTGACCAACAGCTCGCCGATGGCCTTGTCCAAGCGCGCTTTCAACGCGGTGTCTTCCTTGCGTAGCCCGGCGCCGACACCCCGCCCGATAATCGGGTCGTACGGCACGCTGGCGATATGTGCCAGGCCACTGGCTTCCGGGGTCTTGACCATCATCGCGATGGCCGTGTCGTCGGCCATCATGTAGTCGATGCGCCCGGCAATCAGGTCGGCATTCGCCGATTCCTGGGTGTCGTAGTACTTCAGGTCGGCGATATTTTCGTAGTACTTCTTCAGGTAGTTGGCACTGACGGTGGAGATCTGCACACCGATCAACTTGCCCTTGAGGCCCGCCGGGGAGATCTCCACTTCGCTGCCTTTGGGCCCGGCGACGCCCAGCAGGGAATCGTAGTAGGCGCGGCTGAAGGCGATTTGCTTTTCGCGCTCCTCGGTGACTGACATCGAGGAGAAGATCACGTCGATTTTCTTCGCCAACAGCGAAGGAATGATGCCATCCCACGCCACCTCCTGGATCTGGCACTCGGCTTTCATGCCTTGGCAAAGCTTGTGGATCAGGTCCACTTCAAAACCGGACCATTGGCCATTGCCGCCTTTTACGGTGAACGGCGGGTAAGGTTCGGCCGCGACCGCAAACACGATGGGTTTCTCTGCCGCCAGGGTAAAACCTGCGGCCACCATCAACACTGCACTGCTCAACCACCTTGCCATGGGTTTGAAAGTCATGATTTGCCCCGTCTTTTTGGAGTTAGCGCGTTTGGTGTGCGTTGACGAACTGTCGGCAACGTTCACTGCGTGGGTCGATGAACACCGAATCCGGCGAACCGGCTTCTTCGATCAAGCCTTGATGCAGAAAAGCCACTTTGGACGACACATCCCGGGCGAAGGCCATTTCATGGGTGACCAGGATCATGGTGCGGCCTTCTTCGGCCAGGGAGCGGATAACGCGCAGCACTTCGCCCACCAGCTCCGGGTCGAGGGCCGAGGTGGGTTCGTCGAACAACATCACTTTGGGGCGCATGGCCAGTGCGCGGGCAATCGCCACCCGTTGCTGCTGGCCACCGGAGAGAAACGCCGGGTACTCGTTGCGCTTGGCGGCCAGGCCGACGCGGTCGAGCAAGGCTTCGGCGCGTTCGATGGCCTCGGCACGGCTTTCACGCAGTACCTGGGTCGGGGCTTCGATCAGGTTCTCCAACACCGTGCGGTGCGGCCACAGGTTGAAGTTCTGGAAGACCATGCCCAGGGTCGAGCGGATGCGCACCAGTTGCCGGGCGTCGGCCACCAGCGGCGCACCGGGGCGGCCATAGTTGAGCTTGATGCTTTCACCGTCCACGTGAATGCTGCCCTGGTCCGGGACTTCAAGCATATTGATACAGCGCAGCAAGGTGCTCTTGCCCGAGCCGCTGGCGCCGATCAGCGAGATCACCTCGCCTTCGCGAGCGGTAAGGGAAATACCCTTGAGCACTTCGATATTGCCGAAGCGCTTATGCAGGTCAATCACTTCGATCATCTTTTTCGCCTGCGCAGGCTGCGCCACTTCGACCCTGGGCGCCGCCGCGACACGCGGTTCACCGGCCAGCTTGTCGACAAACTGCACGATGCGCCGGCAGGCTTCGGCCAGGCGCTCTTCACTTAAGGTGAAAGACAGGCGCACAAACCCTTGGGCGGGCTCGCCGAATGCTGCGGCGTCGAGCACCGATACACCCGCCTCGCGGAACAGCCGCCAGGCAAAGTCCAGCGAACTGAGGCCCGTGCCGCGCACATCGACCAGTACGAACATCCCGGCCTGCGGCGTCAGGACCTTGATCCCCGTGCATGCGCCGAGGCCCGCCACCACCAGGTCACGGCGCCGGCGATAGATGTCGCGCATGCCCACGGTGACTTCATCAAAGGCCAACACCGCTGCGGTCGCCGCCTCCATCACGAAGCCGGGCAGACCATAGAGCATGCTCAGCACCAGGGTTTGCGCGTGGGCGATCAGCGTGGGTTCGGCGACGATCCAGCCGATACGCCAGCCGGTCATTGCGTGGGACTTGGACAAGCTGCCAATCACCACGCAACGCTCGGCCATGCCCGGCAGCGCGGCCAGGCTGTGGTATTGGCCTTCGAACACCAGGCTTTCGTAGACCTCGTCGACCACCACCCACAGGTCATGGGCTATGGCCAGGTCGGCGATGGCTTGCAGTTCCTGCGGGTTGAGCACCACGCCGGTGGGGTTGTTCGGGTTGGAAAAAAACAACGCCCGGGTGCGTGGGGTAACTGCGGCGGCGAGCTGTTGTGCGTCGAGGCGAAAGCCTGACTCGGGTGAACACGCCACCCGCACCAATGTCGCGCCGCTGGCCTTGAGCGTGGCCTCGTAGGTGACGTACATCGGGTCGAGCACCAGCACTTCGTCCCCCGCCTGCAACAGGCACAGCGAGGTGACGAACAAGGCGTTCTGCGCGCCGGCCACGCTGATCACGTTGTGGGCGTTAACGGGCCGCGCCAGGGTCTTGCTGTAGCGTGCGGCGATTGCGTCACGCAGGGCCGGGCGACCGGGAATTTCCGTGTAGTGAGTGTCGCCTTGGCGCAGCGCGTCGATAGCCGCGTCGGTGATGAAGGACGGCGTGGCGAAATCGGGGTCGCCGACGCTGAGGATGATGATGTCTTCGCCCTGGCTGGCGGCCTGGTAGGCGGCGTGATGGATATCCCAGGCGGCGACGCCTTGCCCTGCAATACGCTCAACGAAGGGGGAAAACCGCATGCCAAAGCCTCTCGTTCAAGAAGAAACAGCGCAAACCCGCGGAGCCGCAAACGGGTGGATACGGTCAACATAGTTGAAACTGAACAGTCGTTCAATGGATGGGATTGGGCCGATGTCGTTTATCGGTCAAATGGGTCGCGAATGACCCGCGGCCAGTGGCGTCCTGGCCATGGGCTGGTCGGCCCCCACAGCGAAGTGGCGGTGAACCTGACGGTGTCGGCGGGTGTGGTATGAACGACGTGCCAGGGCGCAGGATCAGTCTTGGGGCTCACGGTCCCCCCCTATTCTCCGCTTCATCGACATCGCTCAGCGGCACTTCGGCATCATCCATCAGCGACCCTGGGTCTTCATTGCCCGGGTCATTGAGTTCTTCTTCCTCTTCATCTGCTTCTTCGCGTTCTTTGGACATGACCGTCTCCTCTAACCGCCTTGGGTGTCGATATCGGCATCGGTTTCAGGCTTGGGCTCGCGCTCGGGCTTGAAGTCTGGACTGTAGTCGTTTTCCTTGGCCTTGGGGTCGACGGCGGGCGAAGTTCCAATGCCTTAAGAAACGGGATTATCGATCTGGATATAAAAGGCGTAGGCGCCGAGCAACACCCAGAACACCATGAACAGCCATGGCGCGCGCATGGAGAACAGCAGCGACTTGCGATAGCCCTTGTGGGAGGACTCCATCTCCGAGAACAGCGGCGATTCATCGTAGGCCATGCCCATCACCGGTTCGCTGCGCAGCAATTCGCTCTGCTTGTAGTGCCAGTGGTCGATGATCTCGTACGCGGCACGGATCCCCGGCCAGGCATTCAGGGAACTGAGGATGCCGAGGAAAGCCAGGAACACCGGCACCACCAGGGTGAACAACTTGCCCCACTCCGGGTTGAGGTTGCCCATGCCGGAGACGAAGGCAATGACCAGGAACGATTGCGCGGTGAGGTAGGCGTCGGTGCGGTTGGCCAGGATGCTGGTTTCGTACTGGATCTCGCGGCGGTAGAAATCCAGGCGGTCCTTGGGCGAGCCGAAGATCTTGGCGTTGTGTTCGCTGTGATCGATCAGGCTCGATTCGGGGGTGTCGGGTGAAATGATTCTGGTCACATCGGTGCTCCATGCCGGGGCTGAACCCCCTTAGAAGAAGGCAGTGGGGGTGAAGTTCAAGTTTGTTCATGCACCAATCCAGGGCGCCGCATGCCCTTGTGGCGAGCGGGCTAGCCCTAATGCCGTTCAGTTAAGGCTTTTTTGTAGGAGCGAGCTTGCTCGCGAAAAACTCACAGGCGCCGCGTTCATTCAGGAAACACGCGTTATCGTTGACGTTTTTCGCGAGCAAGAACTAGGCGTCCCCCTCGCTCCTACAGAAGGCGATGTACGCTTAACTGAATGGCATTAGGGCTAGCCCCGCGTTGGGCCGCGAAGCGGCCCCAATCAGGCCACCGCATTTATCCAGGCCGATTAAATCGCCAGGTTTTAGGGCTGCTGCGCAACCCAACGCGGGGCCAGCCCGCTCGCCACCGTTACAGTGTGCCTCCTTGACTGACTGGCATCAGGGCTTGCCACCAGGGTAAATCAGCGCGGTATGCGCGTTCCGGCACAGGCATTGCTTTATCCATTCATCTGCCCCGATACAGGAACATTCGTTACCCCCTGACCCAGAGCCGACCCCATAAGAAAGTAAGGACCAGGCCTGTTGGCACCCTCTGCCACGGGCTCATAAAAAATGCGTTTTTTTAAGCGGCAGTGCCACCCAAGGTTGTCCTCGGCACTGACAAGGTACTGGAATGGCTCGATCTTTCTTCGATGAAATGAATGACGCAAACGGCGTGTGCCGTGCGCACTATCAGGATTTCTCCCGCTGGCTGGCCAATACGCCGCCGGAATTGCTGGCCCAGCGTCGCCGCGAAGCCGATTTGCTGTTCCATCGCGCGGGGATCACCTTCACCTTGTATGGCGACGAACAAGACACCGAACGCCTGATTCCCTTCGACATCATCCCCCGCAGCATCCCCGCCAGTGAATGGAGCGTGATCGAACGCGGCTGCATCCAGCGCGTCAAGGCGCTGAACATGTTCCTTGCCGACATCTACCATGACCAGCGCATCATCAAGGCCGGGATCATTCCGGCCGACCAGGTGCTGGGCAACGAGGGTTATCAAAAGGCCATGGTCGGCCTGGACCTGCACCGCGACATTTATTCCCATATTTCCGGTGTGGACCTGGTGCGCGACGGCGACGGCACTTACTACGTGCTCGAAGACAACCTGCGCACCCCCAGCGGCGTGAGCTACATGCTCGAAGACCGCAAGATGATGATGCGCCTGTTCCCCGAAGTGTTCGCCAAGCAGCGCATCGCACCGGTGGACCACTACCCCAACCTGCTGCTCAAGACCCTGAAAAGCGCCAGCCGCCTGGACAACCCCAATGTGGTGGTGCTGACGCCTGGGCGCTTTAACAGCGCGTTCTTCGAACATGCGTTCCTGGCGCGGGAAATGGGCGTGGAACTGGTGGAAGGCGCCGACCTGTTCGTGCACGACCTCAAGGTGTTCATGCGCACCACCGACGGGCCCAAGGCGGTGGATGTGATCTACCGGCGTATCGACGATGCGTTCCTCGATCCGCAGGCGTTCAACCCGGACTCGATGCTCGGCGTGCCCGGCCTGGTCGCCGCCTACTGCGCCGGCAACGTCGTGCTGGCCAACGCCATCGGCACCGGCGTGGCCGACGATAAATCGATCTATCCCTATGTGCCGGCCATGATCAAGTTTTACCTGGATGAAGAGCCCATCCTGCAAAACGTGCCGACCTTCCAATGCCGCAAGCCGGATGAACTGTCCCACGTGCTGGCCCACCTGGGCGAACTGGTGGTCAAGGAAACCCAGGGCTCGGGCGGCTACGGCATGCTGGTCGGCCCGGCGTCCACCGCTGCCGAAATCGAGGACTTCCGCCAACGCATCAAGGCGCGCCCCCATGCGTATATCGCCCAACCGACCCTGAGCCTGTCCACTTGCCCCACCTTTGTCGAAAACGGCATCGCGCCACGGCATATCGACCTGCGGCCCTTTGTGCTGTCCGGCAAGGAAACCCGCCTGGTGCCGGGTGGCCTGACGCGGGTGGCCCTGCGTGAAGGCTCGTTGATCGTCAACTCGTCGCAAGGCGGCGGAACCAAGGACACCTGGGTGGTGGAGGGCTGACCATGCTGAGTAGAACCGCCGCGGATTTGTATTGGATGTCCCGTTACCTGGAGCGCGCCGAGAACCTCGCGCGCATGCTTGAAGTCAGTTACTCGCTGTCGCTGATGCCCCAGGCCGGGCGCAGTGATGGCTTGGATGAACTGGCGATGTCGTTGCTCAGCAGCGGCACCCTGGACAGTTACCTGGAGCGCCACCAGCAGCTGGACGCCGAGCGCATGCTGCACTTCTTCGCCCTTGATGAAGAAAACCCGGCCAGTATCTATAACTGCCTGCGCGCCGCCCGGGGCAATGCCCACGCGGTACGCGGACGCATCACCGCCGACATGTGGGAGAACCTCAACGCCACCTGGCTGGAAATGCGCAGCATCGCCGCCGGCGGCCTGGCGCGGCATGGCATCAGCCACTTCTGCGATTGGGTCAAGCAACGTTCGCACCTGTTTCGTGGGGCCACATCCGGCACCATCATGCGCAATGACGCCTATCGGTTTATTCGCCTGGGCACCTTTGTCGAACGCGCGGACAACACCTTGCGCCTGCTGGATGCGCGCTATGAGATGTTTGGCGAGGAATCGGAAGAAGTCAGCGACTTGTCGGCCCGCGGTTATTACCAGTGGAGCGCCCTGCTGCGCGCGTTGTCGTCGTTCGAAGCGTATACCGAGCTGTACCCGAATGCGTTGAATGCGCGCTCGGTGTCGGAGCTGCTGCTGTTGCGCAGCGATGTGCCGCGTTCGCTGCATGCGTGTATTGAGGAATTGAGCCATATCCTCGCGGACCTGCCCGGCAGTTATGGGCGTACCGCGCAGCGGTTGGCGGCAGAGTTCGAGGCGCGGCTGAGGTATACGGGGATCGATGAGATTCTGGAGGACGGTTTGCATAGCCGGTTGACGGAGTTTATTGACACGGTGAGGGAGTTGGCGCGGGCGATTCATAGTTCTTATCTGGAGGTCGTGTAAACGGTGGGAGGGGGCGTGCTCCCGATTGCGTCAGTTAAGCAAATCACCGAAACACATCAGCTACATTCTGGACCAGGATCCGCTCGGTATTGGCGGTGCTACGCCTAGATCAATCTTGGTAGCTTGACACTCTGCTCCGCTTGAGGTCGGCAGCGAGAGAGAGTGGCAGGCGTTTTTACACATTCAGGGTTAAAAGCAGCGAGTACCTATCCGTTTGAGGCAGTGGATAGGTACTCGGTTATTTTGTTAACTCAGTCTGCTCCGGTTATTCCGTCCCGGTTGTTTCGCTGTTAAGCGATGCGGGAAACTATAGTGCTGTCACGACTAAATTATCCAGGGAGATTGGATTTTCTTCTGATCCAAGAACATATATAGAGACACTAATGTATTCAAAAATTTTCGGAACATTCATAGTATATTTCATGTTCCTCCAGGTGGATGAAAATGGGAATGTAGGGCTTTCATAAGTAGGACCCAAGGAAAGCATTCTCACCCGAATACGTGTATCGTTCGCGCCAAACTCATGCCTATAATCGCAAGATACTTCGATGGTCTTTGTGACTATAAAGCTTTCATCTCGATATTGTTTTCGAATCTGGGGGGCAGACAGCCCTGTTTGTACGCTTCGCCAATATGTATTTGCACCCTCCTTTATAAGAACTGCGTCCGTACTAACATTGAACCAGTCATTCCAGTTATTATTGCTAAAATCGGTCCTATCTACTGCAGGCACCCTTTTTACCTTATAAGTAGTAGGCGCAAAACTAACCGCTCTCGCCATATAAACACTGCCATCAAGTGTCACCTTGATCTCTACGGAGATGGGATGGTCAGGCAGTATTTTCTGCAACCAATCACGTGACACTGGTTTGTTCGTCAGTCCATTCAATTCCGATGAGAGAATCGGATAATTGCTTAATACCGGCAACGGTTCATGTCCGCTGGACTTGAGTGTTATCCACACGCGTTGTCCGGTGGCAATAAATGGCCACTTGAGCACGGCGGCCCAGGGGTTGCCGACGATAGTGTTCAAGTCCAGCAGCCCGTTATGGGGCACACGGTGGATGATCACCTGTGGCAAAGCCGACAGCGGTATCGGCTTCACCGTCACCGTCAGCTTCGCCGAGTGCTTCGTGTCGTCACCCCGGGTCACGGCATACGTGAAAACCACCGTGGCATCACGGTCCCGAATGTTGGCGCTAATCGCGTCCCGCGTAATATCGAACACCACCTCCTGCAACACCCGATTACCCGGCTTGGCCGGAATATCCGGCGAGCCGTCATCGCTCCCGCCCTCCATATAAGGCTTGATCCAATCATCGTCACGCATGCCCACATAACGCACCACCAACTGGGCGCCCTGCTGCACTCGCAGCGGCTCCAGGTCGGCGGTGTCGGGGCCGGTTATCTGCGCCTCAAGCAATGTCGGCGCCAGCAGTTCACCCAGGTTGCGGCTGATCAGCACCTCCGTGACTTGCGAATAACGCGGCAGCTCGTCGCCACGTGTCAAGGTGTAGAAGACCGCCACGGTTTCATTGAGGTTGTTATTGACATAGAACTCATCGATATCGTGCTCGGTGGTGCTGTTATCGACCGCCACCTGCACCGGCACATTGGTGCGGACAAGCGGCCCGTTCCAGTACATGCGCACCCAGTCTCCACGCTTCGTATCGCCGGCCGGTGCAAACACCTTGGCGTAGCCCTCGATATCGTCCGGGTTCAACTGGCTTCCAATGATCTTTTCAATGATCGGCGCAGGCAGTGTGCGTTGAATCTCACCCACGAGGATTTTCAGCCGCAGCGACTCTTGGGGCCGTCCGCCTGGCCGTGTGTGCGCGTAAAACACCTCCACCAGGTGACCGTCGAAACGCTGCAGCTCGGCGGGGTACACCGTGAACAGCATGTCGCCTTCCGGTGTGGGGTCCACATCGTCGACCTCGCGGCCAACACGGTGCTCGATCGTGTTATCGGGGCTGCTGACGAGGAAGATAACCTCCAGATAACCATCGGGCGGCCAGCTCCCTTGCAGAGGAAACCGCACAGTCGCCTCTTTACTCGGCTCAATCTTGCCGCCCTTATCCTCGTCAATCGTGGGTGGCGGCCATCTTACGACCTTGCCGACGATCTCGAGGTAGAGTTTTTCCGAGGGCTGCTCCACCACGCCTTTCTGGAACAGCATATGCACGCTGACGGTCCCATCGGCAATGGCGACGACCAGCGCGTTGGGGACCTCGAAGGAATGCACCCCCGCTCTGTTCAACGGTTTGATCGGCGTATGGGGGAACGGGTTGCCCTCACTGTCGACACCGGCCCAGATCAAGCTTACGTAGTCATAGGCGGCGGCTTCCGCGTTAGTCACCCAGGTTTCGATTTCCACGTCCCAACCGCCCAGTTCGGCCAGGTCGACCACCCTGTCAGTGTCGGGGAACGCCAGCCACGGCGCCTCTGGCCGCACCTGGTGCAGATGCACATCGATCAGCGATACCGCCGACCAACGCGCCCATTCATCCGGCAGAGTGCCGACGGCGTTCTTGACCTGGTAAGCCACGCGCGTCAGGGGGTTGTTGCCGGCGGCGCTGATCGTGGCGTAGTCAACGGTCAGGGTGATATCGCGCCCCACCTCCCCAGGCTGGACCCGATGCAGCACCTGCTGCGACCCCCAGGCCAGAATGATCAGGTCGTAAGCATGCATGTGCAGCCAATGGTGGATAAGAATCTTGATCCCGGCCAGCGCCCTGGTTTCGTTGACACCATCGAGCAACACTTCCGGCGGCACTACGTAGGACAGGCCTTGGTGCCCGGGGAGCGCGTCGTCGGGGTCGCGCCCTGCGGGGCGTGTCAGCATGACCCGGTACTTGCGCTCTTCGGTGAAGGTTTCATTACCGCTGGCGCGCCGCAGCTTGCCCAACACCGGGTTGGCCCAGAACTCGACGATCCGGTGCGCAGGCACCGTCAGCGGGATAAGGTCCAGGTTCTCCTCGCCTTCGCGAATGGGCGTAGACGCCACTGGCACATTCCGGTTCCCCCAGTAGAGCGAGGCGATGCTGCCGGCACTGACACCGTCTTTGGGATTGACGAGATACACCACCAGCGCCGACTCGGTGTGACGCAAGCCGATGCCGCCGTCGGCAGCGTCAATATCCCCGGCGATAGGCGGCTCCGTCAGCGGCACCACGATGGCAGGCAGGAGAGCAGCTTTCGACTTATCTTTTTTGGACATGGTGAGAGTCCTTGCAAGCGGGCGGGAGTGGTTTGCCTCCATCAAACGCCCCCTGCGATGGCTTGCCTACTGTCAGAGTTAACAGGTGGCGACGGGCGGTCAATGATCGCTGATCGATTCATCGAAAACCGCCATGACGCTGACAGGACCATTGGTCGCTACCTGTCAACTCTGACAGTAGCGCATGCATTTATTCCGGTATCTGATGACGGCAAACGCACCGTTTGACGTGCGATCACGTGCACTGATGCCTATCAGGAGATCAATCATGCCCACCAAGAAGACTCAGCCTGCAGCCGCACTCGAAGAAGCGCCAAGTGCGACTGAAAACAACACCCTGACGCTGGAAAAAAAGGACAACCCGAAGCATCTGGATCGACTCTACGTCCCCGGCATGGTCGATCACGTCGATGGCGAGGACGCAGGCATCGCAGCATGGTTGTTTGAGTCCGGCCTGACCCTCGAGGTGCAACGCAATTGGATCGCGAGTCCCGGGGATGTCATCACCGTGGGCTATCTGATCGGCGAAACGAATGTGGTGATCCTGGGTACAAAGATCCTGGAGCCCGGCGAGGAAACCCGTAACAGTTACTTCTTTGCCGCCCAGCAAAAAGACCTGCCGGACGGTCGATATGCCCTGGTCTACCTCGTTCACTATAAGGGTGGCGCCGACTACGATATGTCCTATCCGCTGCTGACATTGGTCAAGACCGACCTCCCGGCCGGCGATGACAACAATCAAGTCGAACCGGGGCACTCAGAGCTGAAGGTCAGTCTGTCCGAGAAAGTGATCGTGCCAGGGAACGCCACGAAAGGGGTGGTGGTCACTCTTCAGCCCTACCCTAATCACCACCCGAAGGACACCGTCATTCTCCACTGGGGGAACGTCATCATCAGCCAGACAGCGGCTGGCCCCCTCCAGCCGACCGTGATCGATGTGACCTACCAGCACCTTGTCGACGCCGGCGACAGTCCCAATATGGCTGTGTGGCTTGAGGTCATTGACCTGGTGGGCAACATTTCTACACCAGGGTCAGCCACCATTCGCGTGTCGGTCGACCTGGACGCGAATGCACCTGATGGTCCGGTTTTTTCAGACGCTGGCCCAGTTGGCTATATCGATTTGGAACTGGTGGATGAAAAACCGGTGGAGCTGCAAATGCACACCCCGGCCAATGTCGGCCTGAAAGATGAAATATACGATGTCATGATTCGTATCTATCCTCCCAAAGGTGGGGTGAAGGTCATCCACAAGTTTGTCCCTATCACCAGGCCCGGACGAGTGCATTCGACCTTCATCGATTACGTTGACGTGCGCGCCGCCGCCGAGGGCCACATAGAAGTCAGTTTTGTCTTGAGGAAGTCCGTCCCCCCTTTCGAGGTCTACTCCAAGAAAAACACCGCCGAAGTCCGCGGGTACATTGCCCGGCTGGAAGCGCCCTCCGTAGAGGGCTACCCCAACGATCACATCGCGGATGACCCGGCGCATGTGATTGTGTCCATCCCCTATTATGCGTGGCGCCAGGCGACCGACCAGATTGCCGTGATCTTGCGTTATGTGCGGTCATTGAACGATGTGATCCTGCATATCGAAACAAAAGAGGTCGGGCTCTCCTGGCCTGCGGGCGCTCCCGTCAAACGCCTGATTTACCGCGAGCAGTTGCAGCAATTCAAAGGCTACCGTCCTGAGTTTTATTACGTGATATTGGCGACGGGGTTCACCCGCGCACGCGCGGTGAACCTGAACGAATCCCTTCGGCGGGTGTTGACCATCAGTTGAATGACGGTCAATCGGTGCGGTCGGCGGTTCAACTGACGGTACATTCCCCTGGCTCTGGGGCAAGGATCCTGTCCCGGACGCGTCGGTCAGTTATGCGGGCGCGCGTCTCTATCCTCTGAGCGGGGTAGAGACCGCCGTCCTATACGAACGCCCACCAGCGCGGCAATAACTGGCGCACCTGGGGTTGGCCAAACCGATCATCGATCAGCATCACCACGCCCCGGTCGTGTTCGCTGCGGATCACCCTGCCCGCCGCCTGCACGACTTTTTGAATGCCGGGGTACAGGTAGGTGTAGTCGTAACCCGCACCGAAAATCGCGCCCATCCTGAGCTTCATCTGCTCGTTGACCGGGTTCAGCTGCGGCAGCCCCAGGGTGGCAATAAAGGCGCCGATCAAACGGCTGCCGGGCAAGTCGATGCCTTCGCCAAACGCTCCCCCCAGCACCGCAAACCCGATGCCTTGGCTGTGTTGGGTGAACTGGTCGAGAAAGGCCTGGCGTTCAGCTTCGGCCATGCCTCGCGCCTGCAGCCACAGGGCAATCGCCGGGTGCCGTTGCGCCAGTAACTGAGCCACTTGTTGCAGGTAATCAAAGCTCGAAAAAAACGCCAGGTAGTTCCCCGGTTGTTGCGCGAACTGGCTCGCGATCAAATCGACGATGGGTTCCAGCGAGGCTTGGCGATGCACGAACCGAGTGGAGATTTCATCGACAATGCGCACCCGCAACTGCTCGGCCTTGAACGGTGATTCCACATCGACCCACGCCGTGTCTGCCGGCAGGCCCAGCAGGTCGGCGTAGTAGTGGCGTGGGCTGAGCGTGGCGGAAAACAGCACGCTGCTGCGTGCGGCCGTCAAGCGCGGCCGAATGAATTCGGCGGGCACCACATTGCGTAGGCACAAGGTCGAGCGGCTGCGTTTGCCGCCGAGCGAGTGCTTGCTGATGTCGAAGATAAAGTGCTCGTTGAACAGCTCTGCCACTTTGGCAAATTGCAGCGCTTCGAAGTAGAAGGCTTGCAGCTCGCCCGCCAGGGATTCGGGATGGTCATTGAAGTAGTCGCCCATGGCGCTGATGCACAGGCTCAGGGCCTGGAGCAGTTTGTCGGGCCGGGTCGCATAGGCCTGGTACGGTGCGACCTGTTCCTTGTGCAACGCATTCCACTCACGGTTCAGGCGCTGCAAGGGTTTCTTCAGTGGCTCGGGGGCGCTGTCGCGCAGGGTCTGGAGGCTGAACTGGCTGAGGCTTGCGCTGTACATCGAGCGGGCGCGTTCCACCAGGTTGTGGGCTTCATCCACCAGCACCGCCGCGCGCCATTGGTTGAGCTGGGCGAGGCCGAACAGCATGGCGCCGAAGTCGAAATAGTAGTTGTAGTCGGCCACGACCAGGTCGGCCCAGCGCGCCATTTCCTGGCTCAGGTAATACGGACACACATGGTGGGCCAGGGCGACTTCGCGCAGGTTGCGCTGGTCCAGCAGACGCACGCTTGACGCCGCCTCACGGGCGGCGGGCAGGCGATCGTAAAACCCCTTGGCCAGCGGGCACGAATCGCCGTGGCAGGCTTTGTCCAGGTGTTCGCAGGCTTTGTCCCGCGCGACCAGTTCAAGGACGCGCAGGGGCAAATCGCTGCTGGCGTGCAGCACCTTGGCCGCATCCAGGGCAAGTTTGCGGCCGGGGGTCTTGGCGGTGAGGAAAAACACCTTGTCCAACTGCTGCGGCGCCAGGGCCTTGAGCAGCGGAAAGATCGTGCCCACCGTCTTGCCGATACCGGTGGGCGCTTGGGCCATCAGGCAGCGGCCCGTGCTGACGGCCTTGTACACCGACTCTGCGAGGATTCGCTGGCCGGGGCGGAACTCGGCATGGGGGAACCCGAGGGTGTGTGCGGCGTGGTTGCGCGCTTCGCGATGCTGCATTTCCTGATGGGCCCACTCCAGGAACCGCGCGCATTGCTGGTTGAAGAACGCTTCCAGGTCCGCCGCCTGGAAGCGTTGATTGAGCAGGGTCTCACCCTCGCCGACGATGTCGAAATACACCAGCGCCAGGTCGATCTGCGTCAACCCGAGCTTCTGGCACATCAACCAGCCGTAGACTTTGGCCTGGGCCCAATGCAGTTGCCGATGGTTGGCGGGCTGGGCGTCGAGGTCGCCGCGATAGGTCTTCACCTCTTCCAGGCGGTTGTTGTCCGGGTCGTAGCCGTCCGCCCTGCCCCGCACCTTGAGCTGCTGGTATTCGCCCTCCAGCGCCACTTCGCTCTGGTAGTGCGCACTGCGCCGCGCGGCAACGGTGCGGTGCCCGGCAATGCCTTCCTGGGCGCTGGGCGAGGGGGTGAAACGCAGGTCCAGGTCGCCGACCTTGGCGGTGAACTCACACAGCGCCCGCACGGCCACGCTGTAGCTCAAGGGGTTGGCTCCGCCCAGCGCACGTAGCAAACCGTGACTGGCATCTGGTATTGGCCACAGAACTCCAGCCAACGCAGCTGGTTGTCTTGCAAGCGGTCGCCGGGGCCTTTGACTTCGATCATGCGGTAGGTTTTTTCGGCGGGCCAGAACTGGATCAGGTCCGGCATCCCCGCACGGTTGGCGCGGATATCCAGCAGCAGCCGCTCGAACCAGTGCCGCAGGTGTTCGGCGGGTAAGCAGGCCAGGGCCTGTTCGAGCAATGCCTCGCTGAGCAGGTTCCAGAACACGAACGGCGACTGGATCCCCCACTTGTCCACGTAGCGCTGGCGAATGGTTGCCTTGTAGCGCTCATCCTGCAATTGCGCGAAGGCAGCCGCAAACAGCGGCGCACGCCGTGAATGGAAATCCTCGCTGTGCAGGTCCGCCGGTCCGCGCTGGAACGGGTGGAAAAACGCCCCCGGCAACGGTGCGAAGATCGCGTCCCAGCACAACAGGCCGAACAGTGAATTGATCAGGCCGTTCTCGACGTAATGCACGGGTGCATCGGGTTCGCTCAGGTGCGCCTGGACGCAGTACTCCACCGACATCAAGGGCTCCGGCGGGGCCAGTGCCAGGTCCAGGCGCGGGACGTCGCGCGGCTTGGCCTTGGGCAATCGCGGTTGCCCCAGCTTACGTTGCAGGCGCGGCAAGACGCGCAACAGGTGTTGCTGTTCGGCGGCACTTTCCGGCGCCTGTTGGGCGGCGCAGGCCAGCGCCAGCGCTTGAGCATAAGCCTCCTGGCGCTCCAGCACGCGGATCAGTCGCGCGCGTGCGCCGGGGTAGACACACGCGCGGTAGATCTGCTCGGCCATGGCCAACTCGGCATTGCGTTCGCAATACTGGCCGACTTGGAACAGCAATTTGGCCCGGCGCTTTTGCAGCCAAGGGTTGTCGGTGTGCAGCGTGGCGACCTGCGCCAGTATCGTGTCCAGCGCCTCGCCGGCTTCAAATGCCTGTTGGCACTGGTGCAGGAACAGAAAACCGAGCACATCGTCGCGCGTGCGCAAACCACGGGACTCGGCGCAGAACTCGACCTTCTCATAGGTGTAGATGCCCAGGTCCGCCAGCACGAATTCCGACCAGTCCTGGTGCAGGTTGCCGAAGAACATCAGACGCAGGCGGTCACACAGGTCCATCACGGTCAGGCTGTACAGCCTGTCGGCCAACTCGGGGTACCAGTGGGCGAAGCTGCGGCTTTCGGTGAATTGCGCCGCCAGGGGTTCAAGCCAGTCGGCCTTGTTGCCTTTGGGCTGGTCGATCCACGCCTGGAACACCGCGAGCATTTCGCTTTTTTGCAGCAACGCAAACAACTCGTGGAAGGCCAGCGCGCACTGGTCGTCGACCCAACCCAGTTCCAGCAAGGGGCGTACAGCGGCATGGGGGCAGCCGATCTCCTGGTAGGTGAGCTTGCCCGCGCGAAAATGCACACCCTTGCGCATCACCATGCGCACCAACAACGCTTGGGACGCCTGGGGCAACCTGTCAAATTGCTGAATGAAATGCTGTTCATCCGTATCGAGTAAATCGGCGTAGCGATGCCCCAGCCAATCCAGCACTTGGCGGAAGTTATGCAGGTAATACAGGGGATCGTCGAGGGGATTGGCCATGGCGCGCAGTGATCAAATACTGGTTATGCATACAGAGTGCCGTCGCAAACGCGTTGTTGCAATCGGTAATAGATAAATGGCCCACGCAACTTTTTGCATAAAAGTGATCAGATGGAGAAGTTGATGGCGTACCATTTATTGCCCGCAGCCACAGGCGCGGGACTTTTTCAGGGTTAAGGTAAGGGTTATGAACATGAAGAATTTGAGTCTGCCACTGGTTGCACTCACTTTTCTGGTATTGGCCGGTTGCGCGACGCAAACCGTAGTGACGCTGCAAAATGGCACGCAGTATTTGACCAAGGACATTCCAAAAACCAAGACCGCCGACGGGTTTTATGAGTTCACCGATATTGCCGGCAAGCACATCCGCGTCAAGGCCGACGATGTGGCAACGGTGCGCAAGGAAGACTGATTTCCAGCGCCAACACTGATCAAATATGGGAGGTCCTTAGCGCTGTCGCACAGCAAACTGGCCGCCCTGTGGCGAGTGGGCCTGTTGTGCTGAGCAGGTTTGTTGTGGCAAGCAGGTTTGTTGTGCTGAGCGGGCTTGTTGTGGCGAGCGGGCTTGCCCCGCGTTGGGGCGCGAAGCGGCCCTAACCCCAGGCACCGCGGTTTTTCAGAAAGAACTTGGCGACTTTGTTGGGGGCTGCTTCGCAGCCCAACGCGGGGCAAGCCCTAATGCCGTTCAGTTAAGCGTACATCGCCTTCTGTAGGAGCGAGCTTGCTCGCGAAAAACGTCAACGATAACGCGTGTTTCCTGAATGAACGCGGCGCCTGTGAGTTTTTCGCGAGCAAGCTCGCTCCTACAAAAAAGCCTTAACTGAACGGCATTAGGGCAAGCCCGCTCGCCACAACAAACCTGCTCGCCACAACAGCCCCCTCCCACAGTTTCAAGCGATAACAATCCCCTCCCCCGATAGCCCGACCACCCCCACCAACGTCACCGAATCCGCGCCAAAACTGATCACCGTATCCGCGCCTACCACCTTGGCGTGATCACGATAATCCGCACTGCCCTGCACATCCGTGAACACCAGCTTGTCGGTGGCTTGATAGCCGATAATCCGGTCCTGGCCGAAATGCCCGTTGAACAGAAACGTGTTGTGGCCGCTGCTGTCGCGGATCGTGTCATTGCCCTTGCCGCCCTCGATAAAGTCCGCGCCCTTGCCGCCCTGGATCAGGTCATCGCCGTCGCTGCCAATAATGAATGTGTTGCCCTTGTGCGCCTCGGCATTGCGGTTAAGGTCCTGCACCCAGGTGTTGGCCCGCGCCGGGTCGGACAGGTTGGCGACGATGATCGTCGAATCGCGGCTCATCTGCGCATAGAAACCCGATTCCACGATGCGCGTCATCCCGTCGCCATACCCCGTGGGCAAATGCGAGATCCAAGTCGGCAGGTTGGTGATGGAAAACGGCAGCACATTCCATAGCGTCGAGGCGTAGTGGTCGTTAAAGCTGACGATATTGTCGGTGGTCGATTCATGGGGTTGGTCATGCACGCCCAACGACGACCAATTGAAGGAGGAGCCGTCCAGTGCACGGAATACCGGGTCGTTTTCATAACCGATATTGAGCACCTTGTCGCCGGCGCTCTGGGTCGGCGAGGCGTAGGCCACGTAGTTGGCGTCCTGGTAGAAACCCGCCCATTTGCCGCTGCTCAAGTCGGCCATGCTGTTGACCGCCAGGCCGCCCAGGCTGTGGCCGCTGACCACCACGTCGTGGCCGCTGAGGCCGTGGGCGCTGGCATAGTCGGCGACGTTCTTGAGCAGGCCGCCAAAGGCTTCGCCGGCATAGTTCTTCGCGTAATCCTTGGGGCCCAGAGCGGCGAGCAGATCGCTGACCAGATCCCCTATGGAGTCGCTGATCAACGTTTCCCGAGGGCCTGAAGTACCGCGAAAACCGATACCGATTTCCAGCAACTTGCCGGCGTCATCGTACTTGCCCAGTACCTCGACCTGGGCCGTGGTGTAGCCGGCCTTTTCGCCGAAGAACGTGCCTCGGGCGTCGACCTTGCCGGTATAGCCCAGGGCGCTCGCGCTGATGGGCGTCCAACCGGCCTGTTGCACAGCGTCCAGGGCGGCTTTTTCCGTGTCCGGGTTCCAGGGAATGCCGGGGATCACGCCCTGGGAATCCGTACTACCCAGCAGAGCACCGACCAGCGTGGCAGGCAAGCCGAGCCCCAGGCCGTTGTGCTGGTAGCCCACGGCAAAGCCGTTATCCAGGTTGTGGTAGGTATACAGCGTGATCGCCATGGCATCGGCGAACAACGCTTTGGAGCCTTCGGCCCCGAGGTTTTTATAGTCAAACACGCCCATGGTCTTGCCTCTCTGTTGTTGGAATTGTCGAGAAAGTCAATTACTGCGGTGCCGGCCCGAACGCCTCATCCACCTTGGCCAAGTCGGTGTCGCGCAGGTTGCCGGCGTAGTAATGCAATTTGGTCCAGGCCATCAGGTAGTCGTAGCGCGCCTGGGCCAAATCGCGCCGCGTGCTGTAGAGCTGTTGCTCAGCGTTCAACGCATCGAGGTTGACCCGCTCGCCACCGAGGATGCTTTGCCGGGTCGACACCACCAGCGCTTGCGCCGAGGTCAGGGCCTTTTGGTAAGCGCGCAGTTTGCTGACACCGGACAGGCAGGCACTGAACTGCCGACGCAGCTCGATCAGGGTTTCGCGGGTCTTGCCTTCCAGTTCGTACTCGGCCTGCTCCATGGCGCGGCTGGCCTGGCGGGTGGACGCCGAAATACCGCCACCGGCATACAACGGCAGGCTGACTTCGACGCCGATGGTGTTGGTGTCGTAGCGCTGGTTGTAGGTGTTGCCGCTGTCGGACTCCTGCTGGCGCGAGCTGGCATACGCCATGACCTTCGGCAAATGCCCGGCGCGGTTGCGCTCCACTTCGTAACGCGCCACTTCCAGGGCCTGGCGCTGGGACGCGAGTGTGGGGTTGTTGCTCACCGCCAGTTCATGCCAGCTGTCGTAGTTGGCCGGCGTCAGCGTGAAGGCGGCGAAGCTTGGGTTCAGGGGCGCCAAATCGGTGATATTGACGCTCTGTACGCCGATCAAGGCGCCCAGCTCTCTCAACGAGGCGTCCTGCTCATCCAGCGCCTGGATTTCTTCAGCGGTGGCCAGTTCATAGCGCGATTCGGCTTCGAGGATATCGGTCCGCGTGCCTTCGCCTTGCTGGAACAGGTGCCGGTTCTGCTGGAACTGCTGCTCGAAGGCTTTTTTCTTGGCGCGGGCGATATCGATCTGGTCCTGGGCAAACAGTGCCTGGGTGTAATAACTCAGCACCCGCACCAGCAGCGCCTGGCTCTTGTCGCGAAAACTCTCATCGGCAAACAACGCTTGGGCCACGCCCTTGCGGTAGTTGGCGTAAGCCTCGTAGTCGAACAACGGCTGTTGCAGGCTGAACGTGGAGCCGTAACTGTTGTAGTTGCGGTCATCGTGATAATTGCCGCCACGCCCATCGGGCAAGGTGGCCTGGGAGTTGTTGCGGCCCTTGTTGTAGGTGTACGACAGCTTGGGCAGCAGGCCGGCGCGGCCGATGGTGCGGTTTTCCAGGCCGGCGTCGCGCTCCTTGATGGCGCCGAGAAACACCGGATCGTTGCGCAGCGCCTGTTCATACACATCGAACGGGCCCATGGCGGCCTGGGCATTGGCGCAGGCCAGCAGCAAGGTGATGAACACTGGCTTCATGCTCATTCCTCGGTCAACGCGGAGCCGGCGCGATCGAGCAACGGCTTGAACAGGTAATTGAGCAACGAGCGTTCGCCGGTGCGCACGAACATCTCGGCAGGCATGCCCGGTTTGATCACCAGGCCGTGGAGTTTCTCCAGGGCCGCCTCGCTGACGGCTGTGCGCAGCACGTAATACGGGGCGCCGGTTTTTTCGTCGAGCATCTGGTCGGCGGAAATCAGGCTCACTTCCCCCGGCACGCGGGGGGTACGGCTCTGGTTGAAGGCGGTGAACAGGATATCGACCGGCAAGTGGGTGCCGACCTTGTCCACCAGGTGCACCGGCAAATGCCCTTCGACTTCCAGGCGCGTGCCCTGGGGCACGATTTCCAGCAGGGTTTCACCGGCCCGCACCACGGCGCCCTCGGTGTGCACGCTGAGGTTGACCGCGATGCCGTCGGCCGGTGCGTTGATCTCGCTGTGTTGCAGATCGAAGCCGGCGGAGGTGAGTTGCTGCTCCAGGGTCAGGCTGCGCAACTGTGCGTCGGCCAGCTGGCTGCGGACTTCCTTCTGGTATTCCTCGCTGTGCTGCTGCAGCTTAAGGCGCGATTCGAGGATCCCCTGCTCCACCCGGCCGCTTTCGCCGGTGTTCTGCGCCAGGTCCTGTTGCACCTGGGACAACTGGCGCTGGTACTCCATCAAGCGGTTGCGCGGGATATAACCGTTGTCGGCCAAGGGTTGCAGGTTGCTCAGTTGGTCGCGCAGGGACTGGGCCTGGGCGGTCAGGTCGCTGCGCGCACGGCGCATGCCGTTCAGTTGCGCGCTGGCACCCTCGATATTCGCGCGAATCCCGGCCTGTTCCCGGGCAAAGGCTTCGCGGCGGCTGCTGAACAATTGGCGCTGGCCTTCGAGGACCAGCGCCAGTGCCGGGTCGGGGCTGTTGCTCAGCTCAGCGGGAAAGGTGATGGCCGATTGATTGTCGCGTTCGCTCTGCCACCGCGCGACGCTGGCCCAGGCCATGCGGTACTGGGCTTGCAGGGACTGCACGTCGGCCTGGTGCTGGGTCTGGTCGAGACGGAACAGCGGCTGGCCTTGCTTCACCCACTGCCCTTCCTGCACCAGAATCCGACTGACCACGCCGGGGCTGAAGGTTTGCACCGCCTTGCGTTTGCCCGACACCACCACCGTGCCCTGCACAGGGATGCCCTGGTCCAGGGGCGCCAGGCTGGCCCAGAGGAAAAAGCCACCGGCACCGACCACGCTCAGCAGCCAGCCCATGCGCGCGAAGAACCGGGCGTCGCGTTGTTCATGAATCATGCTGACATCCTTACTGCTTGACGCAAAACCTGTAGGAGCGAGCTTGCTCGCGAAAAACTCACCGTCACCGCGTGTATCCAATCAGGGCGCGTCATCGTTAACGCCCTTCGCGAGCAAGCTCGCTCCTACCTTGGGGCGGGTGCTCCCTGTGGCCGGACAACGCCCGCAGTACTTCCTGGCTTGGCCCGAATGCCTGCAAACGCCCTTCGTTAAGCACCAGCAACTTGTCAGCCTGGGCCAGCGCCGAGGACCGATGGGTGACCAGGATCACACTGCTGCCCTGGGCCTTCATCTGCACAATGGCGCTGGCCAGGGCGGCTTCGCCGACGGTGTCGAGGTTGGAGTTGGGTTCATCGAGCACAATCAGGCGCGGCTCGCCATACAGTGCACGGGCCAGGGCCACCCGTTGTTTCTGGCCACCGGACAGGCCGCCGCCGTTGTCGCCCAGGACCGTGTCATACCCGTGGGGCAAGCGCAGGATCAATTCATGCACACCGGCTTGTTGCGCAGCCTTCACCACACGCTCGGGGTCGGCATCGCGAAAGCGCGCGATGTTGTCGGCAATGCTGCCGCTGAATAGCTCAATGTCCTGGGGCAAATAGCCGATATGCGGGCCCAGGTCGCCGCGGTCCCAGCGATGGATATCCGCGCCATCCAGGCGCACCGTACCGGCCAGGGTCGGCCACACGCCCACCAGTACGCGAGCCAGGGTCGACTTGCCAGAGCCCGAGGCGCCGAGCACCCCCAGCACGTCACCGGCGCCCAGGTTGAAACTGACTTGATGCAAGGTGGCGATGCGTCGCCCTGGCGGCCCAGCACTGACCTGCTCAAAACTCAGCTGGCCCTTGGGCGCGGGCAACGCCATGTGCTCGACTTCAGGCGGGAACTCGCGCAGCAATTCATCCAGGCGCTGATAGGCCAGCTTGGCCGAACTCCATTGCTTCCACACCGCAATCAGTTGGTCGATGGGGCTGAGCACGCGGCCCATCAGGATAGAACCGGCGATCATCATCCCGGCGGTCATATCCCCGCGGATCACCAGCAGCGCACCCAGGCCCAGCACCAGGGATTGCAGGCACAGGCGCAGGGATTTGCTCACTGAGGTGACCACCGAGCCGGTGTCACTGGCCTGGTTCTGCAAGCCGAGGAACTGCGAGTGCACGGCAAACCAGCGCTGGCGCAGGGCGCCGAGCATGCCCATGGCCTGGATGGTCTCGGCGTTGTGTAAATGGCTGGTGGCCAGTTGGGTGGATTGCTGGGAGAAACCACTGGCCTCCCCCAGCGGCTTTTTGGTCAGGTATTCGTTAAGACACGCTAATGCAATCAGCAACACTGCGCCGGCCGTCGCCAAGACGCCCAACCACACGTTGAACAGGAAGATCACAAACAGGTAGATGGGAAACCACGGCGCATCGAAAAAAGCGAACAGCGCCGGCCCGGTAATGAATTGGCGGATATGGGTCAGGTCGCCCAGGGCTTGCCCGGCATGCCCTTGGCCACGTTGCAGGTTGCGTTCGAACGCGGCTTTATAAACGCGCAAGTTGAAACGTCGCTCCAACTGGCTGCCGATGCGGATCACGATAAAACTGCGGATGACTTCCAGTGTGCCAATAAACGCAAAGAACCCCACGACCATCAGCGTCAACATCACCAGGGTCGTTTCATTCTGGGAAGACAACACGCGGTCATACACTTGCAGCATATAAATGGACGGCACCAGCATCAGCAGGTTAATCAAGGCGGTAAAACAACCCACGCTGATCAAAATGCTCTTGTATTCACCCAGCGCCTTGAATAAGGGTGCAACGCCTTGGGGTTTGGCCATATCTCTTGTTCTTCCCTGAATCAAATTACGCGCATAAGTTGCCCGAGCCCCCGGTCAGGGCCAGCCAACTAATAACATCGAGTGATCGAGTTATAACCAATAACTAAGGGGCGCGTTGCAATACCACTTCCGTTCCGGAGGGTGTGCGGCCTTTGTATTCGCCATCCTTCTGGCGATTCAAATGGGTGATCCCGGTGCCTTCGGCATTCATCAGCCAGATACCGTCGGGCGTCGGCGACCAGCTCAGGGGTTTGTCACCCAGCCATTGCGTCACACAAGCCACATCACCGCCCAGGGCATTGGCCGGTTCCAGCAGGTCGAGGGCACACACCTGGTCCTGCTGGTGCAACTGCCAATGCCCGGCCAATTGGGCGCTCGTGGGTAAAACAAGACTGCTCGCCATTGCGTGGGCTCCTGCCGACATGACCATCGCCTGCAACACGCAGGCGATCAAGTTGAAAAAACGCTGCATCTTCACGCTCCATCCAACAGGCGCGGCGCCGAAACGCCGCGCCCTTGTATCACGCGACGATATCGCTGACCGCTGCCTGGCCGACCGTGGTGACGAGGAAGTCCGCCACGCCGTGCCCGGAGAAGTCCACCGCCAAGGTACCCAGGTTGGTGCCCGAGGCATAGGTCAATACCGCATCGCCGGCATGCCCGGTGAACGCGTTGACGAAGGTCAGGCCCGCGCCTTTGGTGATGCCGGACAGGTCGATCTTGTCCGAACCCGAGGTGAAGTCAAAGATCTTGTCCGCCGCCCCAGGCTTGGAATCGGAACTGGCACCGAACACAAACGTGTCGTTGCCGGCGCCGCCCCACAGTTGGTCGGCACCGCCGCCGCCGTAGATGAGGTCGTTGCCGGCCCCGCCCTTGATCACGTTGGCGGCGTTGTTGCCGATGATCAAGTCGTTGCCCGCGCCACCGAAGGCGTTCTCGATGGTCACGCCCTTGGCGATCGAAACGTTACCCACCAGGCCGCCCACATCGGAGAACGAGGCTTCATTGAGGTTGATCTTCTGGTTCTGGGTAAAACCGGAGAAATCCAGGGTGTCGTTGCCACCACCGTCCCATACCGAAAACACCAGTTTGTCGGCGTTGGAGGTGGCGCTGAGGAAGTCACGCCCGGTGTTGGAGTTGAACCCGTAGGTGGTGTCGCCGGCGCGGGTGTTGTAGTTGGCACCGTAGAGCTTCTGGATCGCGGCGATGTCGTCGATCAGCGGGCCGGAGGCATAGGCTTCAACCCCGCCTTTACTGAAGTTCTGGTTGGTGTTGCTTTCGCTCCAGTAGCTCATGAGGCTGTAGCCGCGCGTGTCCTGTCCATAGGTCGCGTCGTTGTAGGTCGGGTTGCCGTTCCCGGCGTTGTAGTCGCCAGGGTGCGCCAGGCCCAGGGTGTGGCCGATCTCGTGGGTCAGGGTCTGCCGGCCGTAGTTGTTCAGGTCCGGGGTCTTGTTCGGCGTGTAGCTGTTGTTGGTCAGGTACCACGACGTGCCGTCATAGCCCGCACCGGTGCCAGGCAGGTAGGCAAAGGCTGCCGCGCCGTCCTGGCCGCTGCTGTAGTTGCCGAACGTCATATGAGCGTCACCGCCGCTGGCCTTCTCGGTGAAGGTCACGTTGGCCACGTCCGACCAGGATTGCATGGCCAGGGCGGCCTGGGCTTTCTGCTGGGCGTTGAACTGGCTGAAGCCCGAGATACCGTGTTTGTTCAGGGTGCTCGAGGAGGCCGAGGTCAGGAAGGTGTAGGTCAGGTCGATCTTGCCGTTGCCGTCAACGTCCCGGTACGCGGCGCCGTCGCGCAGCAATTGGGTGGCTGCCTGGTCAACGGTATAGGAGGGTTTGCCATTGATCGTGAGGTTGCCGCCACGGTCATACAAATGGCTGAAGCTATCGATTTGCGAGTAAGCGGTGCTGGCTTGCGCCGCCGACACAATAGCCTTGTCTTTTACTTTTGACATAAACGTACTTCCTTGTTTGCAAGTGCATCAGTTTTTATCGATAGGAACCCCGCGGGCGAGATCGTCCTATCACTCGCCTCTTTTGAAGGCGTATCGAAACTGACACAATTTGAAAACTTTCGTCTACCTCTATTTACACAGTGGAAAAATCATAGAGGAGCAACTTAGGGAAGTCATAAGCCGTGTTTGTTGGGGGCCGATTGCTTTTGTCCGACAAAATAACCAGGGCTGTTATTTAAATATTAAATACGGGTAAAGCCGCTCAAGTAGAGCGGCAAACCCCATTAAGGGATCCACTGTATTGTCACGGTGTCATTGGCACTATTCATCTAGCCCGTTATTACACTTACATCATTAAGTACATGCCCCCTATTACCGGGACACACTCCAGCCGGTTTTGCCCAATGCCTGTAACAGTGTTTCGCCGTTCAAGCCCGGCACTTGCACACCGTCGTCCGTCGTCATGTCTTCGCCAGCCAGCATGGCGTTGATGATCGCCTCCTCCACTGCCTCCGCCGCCGCGAGGAACAACGGTGAAATATGGTCGTTATTGACCATCTGCAACGCGGTGCTGAACGGCAGGCCCTTGCGCCCGTAATCCGCGGGCGGCAAATCCTGGTTGCCAGTGGCGAAGGCCAGGAACAGGTCACCGCTGGAGTCCTCGGTCCCCCCGCCGGTACGGGCGATGCCAATGGAGGCGCGCTGTGCCAGGCGCTGGCATTGATGCGGCAACAACGGCGCATCGGTGGCCAGGATCACCACAATCGAGCCCATGCCCGGCGTGCCACGCTCGGCAAACGGTGACGGGATGTCCATCAAATGGCGGCCTGCCGGGTAGCCGTCGACCCGCAGTTCCTGGCGCTTGCCGTGGTTAGCCTGCACCAGCACGCCGACGGTCCAGCCACCCTGCTCCGCTGGCAAGCGGCGCGACGCCGTGCCGATGCCCCCCTTGAACTCATGGCAGATCATCCCGGTGCCGCCGCCCACAGCGCCCTCCTGTACCGGGCCCGGTTCGGCGTTGTTCACCGCCTCGCGCACATGCGCAGGCTTGATGTGCTGGCCCCAGATATCGTTGAGCAGGCCGTCATAGGTTTCCATCACCACCGGCATGCACCAATACACCGCCGGGTCCGCCAGGCGTTCGCGCTCCAGGGCGATCAACGTATCGCGCACGATGCCGATGCTGTGGGTATTGGTGATCGCCAGCGGCGTCGTCAACAGACCGGCTTCGTTGATCCATTCCAGACCGGTGGCGTCACCGTTGCCGTTTAGCACGTGGTAACCGGCAAAACACGGCTGTTGCCGCGCCTCCCCGGCGCGCGGCTGGATCACGCTGACGCCGGTGCGCACCTGCTTGCCGTCGATGCGGGTCTTGAGCGTACTGTGGCCGACGCGAACGCCGGGAACATCGGTGATGGCATTCAATTCGCCGGGCGTGCCCAGCCCCAACGTAATGCCCAATTGACGTGCACGCATACCCACTCCTTACAATTTCTGAAACGCCGGACTCAGCCGGCCACTGATGCAATACAGGATCACCGACACCGCCAGCAAACCGATGATGATCATGATGTCGCGAACCGAGGAAGCCACCAGCAAGGTCACCAGCAGGTACCCCGCGCCCAGCACCGCGAGCAACGCCGGCAGCGGCCACAAAGGCATGCGATAGGGATGCTCGCGGTCGCGCAGCCGCACCCGGCTCATCAGCGCGCTCAAGGCCACCACCAGGTACACCAGCATGATCAGCAGCACGCTGAACGACGTGAGGTCCGCCAGGTTGGAGCTGAAACTCAACAACGCCGAGGGGATCGCCAGGAACAGCGTAGCCAACCACGGCGAGTCCCAGCGTGGATGGATGCGCGTGAACAACTGGTTGATGCGCGGCGTCCACAGCGCATCGCGACCACTGCTGAAGACCACGCGGCCGATCTGGATGACGATGGCGACAATGGCGTTGAACACCGACAGGAAGATCCCCGCGCTGACCAGGCGTGACAGGGTTTCATTGCCGTGGCTGGTGAGCAGGTAGCCGATGGGATCAGGGCTGCTGATCATCGCGCTCAGGGACGGTGCGCCAATCAACAGCGCGGTGATCGGCACAATCTCGATCACCACCACCAGCCCGAGGGACCACAGCACAGCCTTGTGTACGCCCTTGCCGCCGCATTTCATGTCTTCGGCGAGTAACACCGCCGGGCCATAGCCATTGAACGAGAACAGGCCAATGCCCACCGCACCGATCACCAGGGCCCAGGGCGCCAGGTGCAACACACCGTTTTCGACGATCTGCGGCTGGAACAACACACTGGCCGGTTGCACCGGGTGGCCGAAGCCGATAAACACGATGACCAGCAAGGCCGCCACTTCCAACAGCAGGCAGGTGCCGGTGATCCAGGCGTTGAGCTTGATATTGAGGATGCCCAGGGCGTAGCTGCCGACCACGATGACCAGGGCGACGGTTTGCGCGTCGAATTTCGTGCCCAGGGCGTTGTTGAGGTAAGTCGCTGCACCGGTGGCCAGCACCGGCGGAATAAACAGCAACATCACCAGCACCGTCAGAAACGTCGCGTAGCCGGCCATGCCACCGAATACGCGCTTGGCGTACACGTACTCACCGCCGGCACTGTTGTGCGCCCGACCCAGTTCGGCGTAACAGAAGGCGAACATCAGCGCGAGCAAACCGGCCATCACAAACGCCAGGAACACACCACTGCCCGCCTGCTGGATGGCAAACGGCGCGATGACAAATACGGAACTGGCCGGGGTCACCGCCGAAACGGTGATGGCAACCACATCGAAGACGCTCAGGGTGGGTTTGAGCACGCCGTCTGGCGCGGGAGAAGTACTCATATCGTTATCCTCTGTCGTTGTTTTTGGTGTGAGGCAGAAACGAAAAATGATGATCGTCCGGGATATGTTCCCCGTTGACTGATGGCGACGTTATCGGCTGGGGGCTTGTCAGCCAATTCCCCTATTGGCGTACTCCCCTTGACGACACCCGGTAAAAAGCCGAACCCTTGGCCGATCTTTTGATGGCGGGAGCCTGATTCATGAGCCTGTTCAGGGAAATCGGCATGCATGCGGGGCTGGGGCGCACGCTGGCACACATCGGCACCGAGCGCTTCTGGAAACAGCTGGTGCTGTTGTTGCACCAATGCCTGCCCTTCGATAACGCCCTGGCGATTTTCTACCCCCTGGAGGGCCCGCCCCAGGCGCTGGAGGAGTACGACGCACAGCCCAGCAGCAAGCCGGCGTCGATGCTGGTGTACCTCAATGGCCTGTACCTGCTCGATCCGTTCTTCCAGGCCTGTCGCGAAGGCTACGCCAGCGGGGTGTATCGCCTGGAAGAGGTGGCGCCGGATCATTTTCGCCAGAGTGAATACTTCCTCAATTACTTCCACGACAACGTGCTGGAAGACGAGGTGCAATTTATTCTGCAACTGCCCGGTGCGGGAACGTTGTCGCTGTCGTTGGGCATGCAGCGGCGGTTCAGTGGTGACGAAACCGGGCTGATGACCACCCTGGCGGCATGGGTATTGCCATTGATGCAGCAGCATTGGCAGCAAAGCACCCAGCGTGCGCCGGCGATGGACAGCCAGATCAGGGATGCATTGAGCCAGTTCGGCTGCGGCGTGCTCTCGGACCGCGAACTGGAAATCGCCCGCCTGGTGCTGCGTGGGTTCTCCTCCAAGGCCATGGCCGAGCGCCTGAATATCTCGCCGGATACGGTGAAAGTGCACCGTCGGCATTTGTACGCGAAGCTGGACATCTCGTCACAGCCGGAGCTGTTCTCGTTGTTTATCCAGTCGTTGGGGCATGACCTGGAAAACCCGTGAGACCGAGGTTGTACTCAATCCAAATGTGGGGGGGCCTCAGATAGCTGTGGGTCAGTTGCAGATGCATCAACTGACACGCCCTCATCGGGGGCAAGCCCCCTCCCACATTAGTTCTTCAGCGACCCGTGCGAATGGTGTTCCACACCCGCGTGCGAATCCGGTCGATATTCAGTGGCATGGCCTCCAGCGCGAATAACTTGCCCATCATTTCGTCGCTCGGGTAGATCTTGGTGTCCGCCTTGATCTCAGGGTCTACCAGGCTATCCGCTGCGCTGTTGCCGTTGGCGTAGTGCACCGAGTTGGTGATGTCCGCCATTACCTGGGGTTCCAACAGGTAATTCATGAAGGCGTAGCCGGCTTTTTCATCGGGCGCATCGGCGGGCATGGCCACCATGTCGAACCAGATCGCCGCGCCTTCCTTGGGAATCTGATAACCGATATTCACGCCATTCTTGGCTTCCTTGGCCCGGCTTTCGGCTTGCAGCACGTCGCCGGAGAAGCCCACTGCGACGCAGATGTCGCCATTGGCCAGGTCGCCGGTGTACTTCGAAGAGTGGAAATACGCCACATAGGGCCGCACTTTCATCAGCAGCGCCTCGGCTTTCTTATAGTCCTCAGGGTTCTTGCTGTGCGGCGCCAGCCCCAGGTAATTGAGGGCGATCGGCAACAGTTCCGGGCCGTTATCCAGGATTGCCACCCCGCACTTGCTGAGTTTCTCCATGTATTCGGGCTTGAAGATCAGGTCCCAGGAGTTCACCGGCGCGTTGTCACCGAGCACGGCCTTGACCTTGTCGATGTTGTAGCCAATGCCAGTGCTGCCCCACAGGTACGGAAAACCGTGGGCGTTGCCGGGGTCGTTGTTTTCCAGGGCCTTGAGCAGTACCGGGTTGAGGTTCTTCCAGTTCGGCAACTGGCTCCTGTCGAGCTTTTTCAACGCGCCACCCTGGATCTGCCGCGCCATGAAGTGGTTGGACGGGAACACCACGTCGTAGCCGGAATTACCGGTCATCAACTTGCCATCGAGGGTCTCGTTGCTATCATACACGTCGTAGCTGAAACCGATGCCGGTTTGTTTCTGGAAGTTCTTCGTGGTGTCCGGCGCGATGTAGCTCGACCAGTTGTAGATCTTCACCGTTTCGGCGGCCTGGCTGATAGAGGCCACCAACATCAAGGGCAACAGGGCAATGGCTTTCATGGTTCGATTTCCTGGCGGTTTTAGGGCTGTTTTTATGGCAGGCGATCAAGGATCAAAGCGTTACAGGATCAATACGTAGGTCTTGCGCACGGTTTCCTGGATATCCCAGATTCCGGTGCTGTTGGCCGGCAACATCAGTGCATCGCCGGCTTCTATATGCAGGACTTCACCGTCGTCCGGGGTGAAGGTGCAGCGGCCCTGGATAAAGTGACAAAACTCCTGGGATTTGATCTGGCGGCGCCAGCGGCCCGGGGTGCAGGCCCAGATGCCGGTTTCGACGCCATCGCTGCGTTCCACGCTCAAGGTCGACGCCACCGCGATGGGCTCCCCCAGGGGTACGGCGACCGGTGACGAGTCCGGCAGGTGGGTGTTCAGCGCGTCTTTGAATTGAGTAATGCTCATGGGTGTACCTGTGTGAGTGAAACGGCTCAGTGCATGAAACCTTCCATGAAGCCCGCCACGCCGGTCGCCAGCTTGCGGCGCCAGGGCGCGGTATTGGGGTTGGCCAATACCTGGTCTTCATGGACAAAACTACGAATGATCGCGTTGTAGCCCAGCCACCGGCACGGTTCGGGCTCCCAGGCCCTGAGCGCCTCCAGGCCGCGGTCGCGGATCACCCAGGGTTGATGGGTCAGCGGGGTGTCGCGGCCCAGGATCAAGTCGGCCAGGGTGCGGCCGCCGAGGTTGGTGGCGCCGACGCCCTCCCCGCCATAACCGCCGGACAGCGCGATACCGGTCTTGTGATCGCACAGCATGTGCGGCTGAAAACGTCGCGACATGCCGAGGTTGCCGCCCCAGGAATGGGTAATCCGCACGTTCTTCAACTGCGGGAACAGTTCACCGAACAGATAGCGACGCAGCTCGACTTCGCTGTCGGTCAAATCGAAGTTGTGGCGCAATTTGCCGGCAAACTGATAACCGCCGCGCGCGCCGAACACCAGGCGGTTGTCGGCCGAACGCTGGCCGTAGGTAACCTGCCGGCTGCTCTCGCCGAAGGCCTGGCCGTGATTCAGGCCGATCTCATCCCAGGTGCTGGCGGGCAACGGTTCGGTCGCGACGATCAGGCTTTGCACCGGCAGCTGATAACGCCCCAGGGGCGGCAATGTCGGTGCGTAGCCCTCGATGGCCGGCACCACCCAGCCGGCGCGCACGCTGGCTTGGGCCGTGCGCAGGCTGCCGGACTGCCAATGGGTCACCGGGCTGTTTTCATAGAGGGTCACCCCAAGGCTTTCAACGACGCGCGCGAGGCCACGTACCAGCTTGGCCGGGTTGATCGTCGCGACATGGGGGGCGTAGATGCCGCCATAGGGCTTGGCGATGCGTATCTGCTCGGCCAGCTGTTGCGTGTTCAGCCAACGGTAATCGGCTTCGGTGAGGCCTTGGGCGTAGAGCTTTTCCAGGTAGCGGCGCAGGCTGCCTTCCTGCTCCGGGTAACGCGCCGCGCAATACAACGCACCGCCCTTGCGGTAGTCACACTCGATGCCTTCGCGGGCCACTACCTGGGCCACTTCATCGGGGATGCCATGCAACAGGTCAAACGCGGCGCGGCGTTGCTGCGGCGCCAGGCCCGCCAGCAGGCGGTCTTCGCCCAACAGGTTGCCCATCAGCCAGCCGCCATTGCGCCCGGACGCACCGAAACCGGCGGTTTGCGCCTCGATGATCGCAATTTTCAGCTCGGGCGCCTGGCGCTTCAGGTAATAGGCGGTCCACAGGCCGGTGTAACCGGCGCCGATGATGGCAACGTTGACGTCCAGGTCATGGACCAGGGGCGGCCGCGCCTGCAGCGGGTCGTCCAGTTGATCCATCCATAAACTGATATTGCGCCATGCCGGCATGCCAGGTTCCCCTACCTCGTTTCGATAGGCTGGATCCTAGAGCGCGGTGTCAGGGGCTGTCTTGCGCGCGTGCACGCAGGGAAATTTGTTTGACGTAGGCCTTCGGCGATTGGCCCGTGTGCTGGCGAAAAGCACTGTAGAACGCCGAGAGCGAATTGAAGCCGGCGGCAAACGCCAGGTCATCCACTTTGATCGGCGGCGCGGCCTGTTCCAGCGCGACGAGCAAATGCTGGAGCCGCGCCTGGTTGACGTAGCGATAGAAGCTTTGCCCCAGCACCTGGTTCAACAGGTAGGAAATCTGATTGCGGCTATAGCCACATTCCTTGGCGACCCGTTGCAGGTCCAGCTCGGGGTCCAGGTAGGGTTGCTGCTGCTGGAAGTATTGCTGCAGGTCATTGGCCATATGCCCCAGTTGCTGAGGTGACAGGCCCAGGCGGCTGACGGTTGGGCGCGTGGCTTGGGGCGTCTGTTCGTGGACCAGCGAAGCGTACTCATTGACCCGCCAGATCAGCCCATCGCGCACCGTGATCGCCTCGCTGGTACGAAACGACACCAGGCCCTGGCCGCCGCGCAAGGTAATTCGGTACTGGATAAACGCGGTATCGCCATCGGCGCGAATACGGTCCATGTGCTCAATGGCTTCATCCGGGCCACGTGGCATGCTGGCTTGCAGGTACTCACGCAACTGCGCGTAATCGACGACACGGTTCTGGAAGAAATCGTGGTACTGGATGTGCGGGTGATAGTAGGACATCACCCCGTCCAGGTCCCGATGACGCCAGCATAGGTGGTGACGCAGCACTAACGCCCTCGTGGCTTGGGTGTGCTGGCAATCATCGTCAGGGGCGTTGTCGGGCATGAACGGCTCTGTGGCGGGAAAACCGTGGAGATTGCCGAATTTCGACACAGCCTTCAATGGGCAGCCGCCACTTCAGACTAATGGCCTTTTGCCCAGACTCAAGTACGACATGACCCACGTCAAACAATGGGAAAAGAACCGCCGAACGGATCGAAAAAACTCACATTGTGGGTGTGAACGGATGCTACTTTTAAGCTCTCACGTGCCATGACCAGTGACGGTCCTGGCCCTTGCCGCGAGCTAAAGGAAGCGCTCAATGAACAAGGTGCGCAACATGAGCAAAGTGACGTTCCCCAACGCTTGCCAGCTGATGCGCTGGCATTTTCATCCAATGGGCTTCGAGGGCAGCATGGACGCGCCCGGCAGCATGGTCGCGCGCCTGTTCGATCGGGCCAGCGGCGAGACGTTGATCGCCATCGCCGGCATCCCCTGTGCCACGGTGATGAATGCCGCCGATGTCGAACGCATCATCGAGGCGGTGGAGGATGAACTGGCCTCGTTTGTGCCGCCGCAGTCGCTGAGGGCCTGAGGCCGATCCAGCACACGGCAAACCCTTGTGGGAGGGAGCCTGTCCCCCCCACATCTGAGGTGCATTTACCGGCTAATTGCGTTGATCATCGAAAAACGCTTTCTTGCCATCCACCCGCTCCGACGCCTTGGGCACATTCACCGCTTGGCCCTCGGGTTGTTCCACGTACCAGTAGCAGTGGCTCACCGCCCGGGTGATGCCCACATAGGCCAGGCGCAGTACCTCATCCTTTTGTGCCGTGTCATAGGGCTCGCTGTCACCGTCCTTGCCCAGGCCCGCCATGCGATACACCTGGTTCTTGTAGGGCGAGCTGGTCACGTGCTGGCAATCGCCAAGCAGGAAAACCGTATCCGCCTGCAGCCCCTTGGCACTGTGATACGTCAGTTGCTTGAGGCGTCGCGCGGCGGGCGGCAAGCTGGAATCCAGATTAACTACAGACTGAATATGCTCTTGAATCAGTAGCTTATCGCTGCTTTTTCGATACAGCATTAATACCGACTCGCCCTTTTCATAATGCGCCTGCAACTGGCGTCCGAGTGCGGCATCATCCCGCGCCAGCACGGTGACCGGCACCAACGCCCTCGGCGCCCCGCTGGCCTTGGCCCTCTTGCCCGGAATGGCCGGCGCCGCCCGCACGATATGTTCAGCCGCATCAATGATGTGCTGGTGACTGCGGAAGTTCTCGCCGAGCATCACGCGGGTGGTACTCGGTGACGGGAATTCCTGGTTGAACGCCATGAAGTACTTGGGCGAACTGCCGCGCCAGCCGTAGATCGATTGCCAGTCATCGCCCACGCATAGCAGCGAGGAATGCTGAGCCGCACGCCCCACGTGCATGGCCGGTCCACGGCTGCGGATTTCTCGCAGGCTGGCACGGATCCAAGACACGATCTGCGGCGATACGTCCTGGAACTCGTCGATCATCAGGTGCGACAACGGCCGCAACAGCGGATCACTCAGCAGCTTGAGGTTTTCCGGGGTGTTTTCGCCGAACAGCGAGAACATCCGGTTATAGGTCATGATCGGTGGCGTCTGGTCCAGCAGATGATCTTCCAGGGCTTTCCAGAAGATGCTCAAGGCCTCGAAAAACAAGCGGTCCGGATCGTCCTTAGCGAAACTCATCTGGCCGACAGCGGTGGGCACGTCCAGACCGAGGTTCTCGATAAAGCCCGCCGCCATGACAAAACTGTCCAGCAGCGGTGCCGACGACAACTCACCTTTGACCTTGTAATCAAAGCCGGGCCCGGCGCTGGCATCACCGGCGAGGCTACTCAGAAGCCGCTCGGATGATTGGTAACTATCCAGCCATATCAATGGCTTACGGCAGAAAGCTTGAAACAGTGTGCGCTTCACTGCCCACTCTGCGCGTACCGACAACTTGGCATTGGGGCGGCTGACCTGAGCGTTTTCCCGCGCGTCGAAGCCCAGCACCACCCAGGCATCCAGCTGGGGGATATAGCCATGGCAATGAAACTGCGCACCATTGATCTCAACGGTCTGACGGTTGGGTTCAATGCCTTTGATCGGCCAGGCGCCCGCGCGAAACCACAGGTCCTCGATCACATCGCACAGCTCTTCATCGCGCTTGGCTGCCAGTTCGGTCACCGCCATACGCTTTTGTACATCCGGGTGATCGCGCTCCAGCTCCTTGAGCTGCAAACCATGGCGCGCCAGCGGTGCGATCAGCTCGCGGAAACGTGGATGCCGCCCCTGCAACTGGTGATAACAGGCGTTCAACTGATGGCGCTGTGCTGGGTTGATGCGCAGGTCGAACGGGTTACTGTCGGCGTCCTCGACGCTGGCCCCGAGGTTCTCGAATGCCTGCAGCCGCTCGAAGCCCGGCAGGCTGCGCACCATGGGTAGGATGCGCGAATGAAAGGTACGCACCACCGCTTTGGCTTCTTTCATTTCAATAGGTTGGCCCCATAAGCTGAGAATCTCCATCAGCTTTTGAATGAAGTCCTTGCGCGACTCACGGGTAAAGGTCACCACGGTCATCGAGCTCAATTCATAGCCCAGGTAATGGGTGAGCAACAGGATACGCAGCACCAACGAGGTGGATTTTCCCGCGCCGGCGCCGGCAATCACCGAGGTGGACGGCGTGTCGCTGAAGATCATCTTCCACTGGGCAGTGCTGGGTTGGGCATGGGCCGGCAGCAAGCGCGCCACGTCGGCCTTGATGCGCTTCTTCAGCTCGGCGGTGAGGGGCAGGCGCCAATCGTCGAACAGGTTGTCGTCCACGCCGGGGGCACGGTGTTCGTCCGGGCGGAAATCACGGATCAACAGGACCTGACGGCCTTCCTCAAGGCCATCGGCCTTACCCTCGCGATACCCATACTCCACACCCGCCTCATGCCCGCTGCGAAAGCCATCGGCCTGCCCATGCAACCAGGAAAACCGGTGCTGCGCGCGCAGGCGCGTCAAACCGTGGCCGAACAAACGGGCCGCCAGGCGTTTCAGCAGCGGCATTTCAGCCAAAGGGCGAAGTTCTGGGGGCAGTTCAGGCTGTTGTTGCGGCACGCGGACTCCTGGGGTGAGCTTGGCTTTGACGAGTGCGCCATGGTCGCCGGAATCGGCGCGCAGTTCCAGCCAATTGCTTTGCGCTCATGCAGTTAGGCGATGAAGTGAAAGTCAAAACGCCACTAATCAATCGGCTTTATAGATAGGAATAAGGCAGTTTTTACGCTTTTTATCGATCATGTGCTCAGGGAAGATAGGCTCATCAATAGGAGACCGTCATGCTTGAACTTCGACCTTTCAACACTCTGGGTGGCGCCCATCATGGTTGGCTTGACGCCCATCATCACTTTTCCTTCGCCGAGTACCACGACCCCAAGCGCATGCACTGGGGCAACCTGCGGGTGTGGAACGACGACATCATCGCTCCGGGTACCGGTTTCCCGCAGCACCCGCACCGCGATATGGAAATCATCACCTATGTGCGTGAGGGTGCCATCAGCCATGCCGACAACCTCGGCAACAAGGGCCGTACCGAAGCCGGCGACGTACAGGTCATGAGCGCGGGCACCGGGATCGCTCACAGCGAATACAACCTGGAAGCCACGCCGACCAAGATTTTCCAAATCTGGATTATCCCGAACGAGGCCGGATTGCCACCGTCATGGGGGGCCAAACCGTTTCCCAAGGGCGATCGCGAGGGGTTTGTCACGTTGGCCAGCGGCAAGGCCGGTGACAGCGAAAGCCTGCGTATTCGGGCTGATGCACGGCTGGTGGCGGCCACCCTGAAGGCTGGGGAAAGTGCCGAATACCGGCTGGACAGCGGGCGTCGCGCCTACCTGGTACCGGCAACGGGAGTGATTGAGATCAATGGCTTGCGGGCGCAAGCTCGAGATGGTGTAGCGGTAGAGGATGAGCAGGTATTGCGCGTGACCGCGATAGAAGACAGCGAAATCGTGCTGGTCGACCTGGCCTGATCTGACGCCCTGCCTGAATCAAACCTGGGGGGGCAAGCCCCAATGCCCGTCAGTCAAGAGATAGAACGGGCAAATGGCGAGCCTGATTGTTGTGGCGAGCGGGCTTGCCCCGCGTTGGGGCGCGAAGCGGCCCCAAAACCAGCCAATGAGTTCTGCCTGAAGGAACGCGGCGCCTGGGTCAGGGCTGCTACGCAGCCCAACGCGGGGCAAGCCCTAATGCCGTTCAGTTAAGCGTACATCGCCTTCTGTAGGAGCGAGGGGGACGCCTAGTTCTTGCTCGCGAAAAACGTCAACGATAACGCGTGTTTCCTGAATCAACGCGGCGCCTGTGAGTTTTTCGCGAGCAAGCTCGCTCCTACAAAAAAGCCTTAACTGAACGGCATTAGGGCAAGCCCGCTCGCCACAACAAGCCCGCTCGCCACAGTTACAGCGTGCCGCCTTGACTGGCTGGCATTGGGGCTTGCCCCCTCCCACCTGGCGTTATTGAGTAATGGCGCCGTCTACCAGCACCTGCGCCTCTTCCACCAACTGCTTGAGGTGATCTTCGCCAATGAAACTCTCGGCGTAGATCTTGTAGATGTCCTCGGTGCCCGATGGGCGCGCGGCGAACCAGCCGTTTTCGGTCATGACCTTCAAGCCGCCAATCGCCTGGTTGTTGCCGGGTGCATGGCTGAGGATCTGCTGGATGCTTTCCCCGGCCAACTGGGTAGAGGTCACTTGCTGCGGCGACAGTTTGCCCAGCAGGGCTTTCTGCGCCGGCGTGGCCTTGGCGTCGACGCGGATGGCGAAGGGTTCGCCCAGGGCGTCCGTCAGGCCACGGTAGATCTGGCTTGGGTCCTGGCCTTTGCGCGAGGTCATTTCTGCCGCGAGCAACGCTGGGATCAGGCCGTCCTTGTCGGTGCTCCACACCGTGCCGTCCTTGCGCAGGAACGACGCGCCGGCGCTTTCTTCGCCGCCAAAGCCCAGCGAGCCGTCGAACAGGCCGTCGGCAAACCACTTGAAGCCCACCGGCACTTCGTACAGGCGACGGCCGATGCGTGCGGCCACGCGATCAATCAAGCCGCTGCTGACCACGGTCTTACCCACGGCGGCGTCGGCGCGCCAGTCAGGCCGATTCTGGAACAGGTAGTCGATGGATACCGCCAGGTAATTGTTCGGCGCCAACAGCCCACCGGATGGGGTGACGATGCCATGGCGATCGTGGTCCGGGTCACACGCGAAGGCCACGTCGAAACGCTCCTTCAGGCCGATCAGGCCCTGCATGGCGTAGCTGGAGGACGGGTCCATGCGAATCTGGCCGTCCCAGTCGACGCTCATGAAGCGGAACGTGGCATCGACCTCGGTGTTCACCACGTCCAGGTTCAGGCGGTAATGCTCGGCGATGGCCGACCAGTAGCGCACCCCTGCTCCGCCCAACGGATCGACACCCAGACGCAGATCGGCACTGCGAATCGCGTCCATGTCGATCACGTTGATCAGGTCGGCCACATAGCTGTTGAGGTAGTCATGGCGATGGGTGGTGTCGGCCTTGAGCGCCTGGGCGTGGGTGATGCGCTTGACCCCGGCCAGTTTGGCGGCCAGCAGTTCGTTGGCCTTGGCTTCGATCCACTTGGTGACGTGGGTATCGGCCGGGCCACCGTTGGGCGGGTTGTACTTGTAGCCACCACTTTGTGGCGGGTTGTGGGACGGGGTAATGACAATCCCGTCTGCCAGGCCATGGGTGCGGCCCCGGTTGTAGCAGATGATCGCGTGGGAAATCGCCGGGGTTGGCGTGTATTCATCGCCTTCGGCCAGCATCACATGGACGCCGTTGGCAGCCAGCACTTCCAGGGCGCTGGCACCCGCGGGCGTCGACAGCGCATGGGTGTCCAGGCCGACAAACAGCGGGCCGTCGATACCTTGGGCTTCGCGGTACAGGCAAATGGCCTGGCTGATGGCGAGTACATGCCATTCGTTGAAGCTCAGGTCGAACGAGCTGCCACGGTGACCGGAAGTGCCAAAGGCCACGCGCTGGGTGGAGATCGCTGCATCAGGCTGACCGGTGTAATAGGCCGTGACCAGTCGCGGGATATCCACCAGCAACTGGGCTGGCGCCGGCTTGCCCGCAAAAGGACTGATTGTCATGCATAAACCTCAGAGAGATGGATTCGGAAAAAATGACAGTTTACTGAGAGTTGGACTACTGCGCGACGGTATCGATCCTACAAGCCTAAGAGAATTTTTTAACATCCTAGCCGGTCTGTGCCTGCAACAGCGCCTGCGCCAGGGTATCCAGGGCAATGTCCAGGTTGGGCTGCCCATTGAACGTGTGGCTCAGTCGCAGATGCTGGTGATGCAGGCCACTGAGGCTGAACAATTCACCAGGGGCGATCACGACCTGCTGGGCTACTGCACGCTGGAATACCTGGCGCATGTCCACCGCCGCCACCGACTGCAACCAGAAACTGGCCCCGGCGATGGGCATTCGATAGGTCACGCGCCCTTCCAGGCGCATATCCAGGCGTTCACTCATGGCCGCGGCCTGTTCCCGCAAGCGTTGACGCAATGCCCCCAGGTGCTGGTCCAGCCGCCCGCTTTGGTACAGGCGCGCAATCGCATGCTGGCGCATCGACGACAGGCGAAACGCGCGCAACAGGAACTGGCGCTGCAACTCGCTGGCCAGATGACGAGACAGCACATACCCGAAGGGCGCCTCCGGGCCGAGCATTTTCTCGAACGACGAGAACACGATCAGCCGCTCAGGGTTGATCAGGTCACGCATTGCTCTCTGGCGTGGCGCGAAGCACAGCTCACCAAAACAATCATTCTCCAGCAACCAACAGCCAGCTTGGTCCAACAGGCTCGCCAGTCGTAGCTGATCGTAGGCAGGCAAGGCGTGGCCCGAAGGCATGCTGACCACTGATGACAGCAGCACCAGGTGCACCGATTCGTGGCGCAGCCAGTGCTCGAACAACGCCAGGTCCGGGCTGCCATCGGCCTGCCAGGGCCATTCGACGACCCGTACGCCAGCAGCCTGCAACAAGCGCAGGATCAAGTAATCGCAGGGGGATTCGACCACGACCGTCTTACCCTTCAGGCCCAGCACCTCGATCAGGATCTCCAGTACCCCGCGCAGGTCCGCACCGATATAGACGTCATCCGCCTGCCAGCAGCGCGTCGGCGACGAGGTATAACGGGCCGCCAGCGCCGCGCGCAGCTCCCACACCCCGCACGGTTGCGACCAGGGTTGCAGGTGGCGCGGATGCAGGCGCACCAGTTGGCGCTCGAGCGTCAGCAAGGCGCTATCCAGCGAGCCCAGCAGCGTCGGCTCATCGCCGCTGAGCACGCTCATCCCCGGTCGCCGCGCGGCGGCATATAAGCGCTCGAGCAGGTCGCCTCCCACCGCCATCAGTGGGTTAGCCGTTACGGGCCAGGCGAAATAGCCCGATTTGGCCACCGAGTAGACCCGGCCCTCCTTTTCCAGCAGCGAGTAGGCGTACTGGATCGTCGAGATCGACACATTCAGGCGCGTCGATAATTGCCGCAGGGACGGCAGTTTGGCCGGGGTATCCAGGCTGACTTCGTTGATAAGGTTGATCATGTAGCGGTACACCGCCTGGTAGGCAAAGTCCGCCTGCCGCTCACCACGCAGGGTCATTGCCACGCACCCGGACCAATACGCCAGCGCACGGACTCAACGCCCGGACAACTGAAAGGCTTGCGCCTCGGCATGCGTACCGCGCCGCCTCCGCGCATGCCCGGCCTCCAGGGGCCGCTTGCGGTACAGATGCTGCAACAAGGACAACGGCAAGCCACTGGCGTCAATGACCCACTGCAACAGCATATCGGCGACGGGTTTGCCTTGAAGCGCCTTGTGCAATTCGGGGAGCGCCACCAGCATGCCCGGATGGCATTGGCGCAGGTAACCTTCCAATCGCTCGCCATGGTGAATGAAGGGCGAAAACAGCAGGCAGGTCAATTGGCTCTCATCCAGGCCAAAGAACGCCTGGGCATAGGCCGTTGACAGGGCACGACCGTCCCCCGTCGGCGCTTGCGCGATCAAGTGTTCGGGAATCTGCCGGCTACACATGTAATCCTGCGCCTGCCGGAGAAACGCCTCCACCCCATCCTCATAGGCAAGATCGCGCAGACACTCGGCCTGCAAGCCTCGCAGATGGGCCATCAGCAAAGGGTTCGGGTAAGTGGGATGGCTGAAGTGGACACCGAATGGATCAGGCCTATAGCTCAAAAACTCGGTAAGCAACGGCGCTGTGGCCGGGTTCATGCCATTGAGCAAGTCGGCAATCCCGATATACGCCAGATGGCGGTGCCCGACCCGACCGGGACTTTCCGGGGGCGTGTATTGGTCGCCGTAGAGATCCTGGTAACAGCCGTTGCTCCACTCTTCCATGCAGGCAAACAGACGGTTGAGCGACGAGGGGCTGCCGGGGGGAATGACGACACCCGCCGCCAGCGCATTCTTTTTCAGCCAGGCCAGGTACTGGCCCTGCTTGCGCGGGGAGTCGCCGCTGACCAAGGCATGCACGCCTGCGTTCCAACTGGTGACGCGCGGGTAGAAATCCGCCAGGGCCAGGTAAGTGTCATTGCACAGCGTGGCGCGAACATCCCCGGAGGTCATGTGCCCCACCATCACCCTAGTGCGCTGACTTACGGAGGTGCCAGCACTGGAGGGCGGGCGTTGGTGGTTGAAAGGCAGCACTTCCTGATTTTCCACCATCAACAACTCCACCCGGGGGTCGTCATGGAAAAACAACATGCCGTAGCCATGATGCAAGGTATCGAGCGTGGCCTGGGTCATGCCCGTATGCCGCAAGGTGGCAACCCGTAGCTGGAACGTCCCGGGCGCGCGAACGGCGATACTCAGTTGCGCCGCACGCAACAGCGCCAGGGTGTAGCTGCTGACCTCGCCACCCCCATGGGCCACCATGATCTTGTATTGCCCCACTTGCTCCATGCCGCCGGCCGCCACGACGATTCGCTGAATAAGCAATTGAAGTGCTGTACGTTCGGCACGCGTAAAGTGCCCGATTAAACGTTGCAGAACTTGATGATAAACATAGTTCATGGCTTGTTCGTGAATAGAGCTCATCGTTCTACTACCTGAGTTGAAGTATCAGTTTCAAGCAACTATTGAGCATATTTGCTCGACTTATTACATATGTAGACGCGTGGTCCATCGCGCGGTATGACGTTGGATAAACTTTAGCACGCTGCAACAAAGTCCCAGGGCTTGCCAATTACGCACCCGTCGCGCCCTTCTTCCCTGAAACCCTTGTACCAAGGCCCTGATTAGGCCCTAGGAACGCTCTGACAGCGTCCTACACTGGCTTATCCGGAAAACTAAAGAAGTTTCCGACAACTATAATTTATCCGACTAAATGAATTGTTCTTGAAAGAGCGGGGATCGCCTGCCGGGACGCCCACGATCTTCCTCATCGGTAACCGTCGAGAAGTTCCAGTTTCATACATTTGAAGCGCAAATGTCAGATATTCAATCATTGCTCAATCCTTGAGATGACAGTGAAGACACAATTATCAGTGCTGGAATAATGATTAACAGATACAGAACAGGACGAGAAATCCGTTCAGATGGTAAATGGGTACGGCGAAGCTGACGCAAACGTAAAGATGCCGCACTGGGATTCAGGGCGGCATCGGGGAGAAAGGTCGGGTTTTGCGGGACGATGTGCCTGAACGATGGCTCAACCCTCGCGCGGGTTAAGCCCTGACAAATGGCACATTTGCCTCATTCATCCAGACGACCGAGCATTCATTTGCGAATACTCCTACAGCTCAAACAGCTTAAACCTGCAATGCAACACGCTCTCGGCACGGGCATTCGTCCATATAGCGGTGCGCTTCGACGAACTGGTTGAACGGAAACACCGTGGTTTTGAGGGGCACCAGCACACGGTCGGCGGTCAACTGGTTGATATCACGCAATGCTCGTTGCAGCGCAACCTGGTCCTGGATGATGCCCAGCTCCGGTTTACCCGTGAAGTTGCCGATGCAATGTACAAAGAACTGAATGTTCTTCTGGAACGCGGCACACGCCGGGAAGGGTGTCTGGTTGCCACCTTGCAAGCCGTACAGCACCAGGCTGCCACGCGGAGCCAGTACATCGCCGAGCAGCGACATTTGTGGGCCACCCAAGCCATCGAACACAACGTCGACACCGCGGTTGTCGGTGATCTTGTTGACCTGCATGAGCAGGTCCTGTTCTTCGGTGACGATGACCTTTTCGGCGCCGAGGGACAGCAGGTACTCGCGCTCAGCGCTGTCCTTGGTCGCGGCAATCACCCGAACACCCAAGGCTTTGCCCAGTTGCACGAAGGACGGACCGGCACAATGGCTGGCGTCAGTCACCAGTGCAAACTGGCCGGGTTTGACCCGCGCCAGGTCGACATAGGCAAAGTAGGCAATCAACAGTGGCGTGTAGTGCACGCTGGCTTCGATCGGGCTCAAGACATCCGGATAACGGGTCAGGGCGGTGCGTGGCAAGACGATCTGTTCGCCATACACCGGATAATCATTGGGGCTCTCGGCCGGAAAACTGGCCACCTTATCGCCCACGGCCAAATCATCCACGCCGTCACCAAGCGCCACCACAACACCCGCCATTTCATGGCCAAGGCCAGACGGCAGGCGTGCATGGGAGGATGCCAGGTTCTGGCGCCACAAAATGTCATACCAACTGATGCCAATCGCCTCGACACGCACCTGCACTTCGCCCGGTGCAGGCTGCGCGGCTGCATGCTCTTCGCATTTGAGCACCTCGGCCGGACCAAACTTGTGAAAACGGATCGTGCGGGACATCGCAAACCTCGTCAAAGTAACCTCTATTGCCACGAACTCTATCTGGGCTTTCCGGGTAAGACCACCGGTCGCCGTTAATAGTCGACATGTCTGTCATTGATTCCGCATCTGAGGAATAACCCTCAAGTATCGTAGGAAAACTCAATTAGCCGGTGCAGAGTACCAGCCTTTCCCCGTAAGATTCATGCCGGTCATGCTTCCAAGTAGAACCCAAGGGCTCTATATGGCCGCTCTCGTCAAGTTTGCTGACTCTTCCAGGACACAAGATGAACCGTAACGACCTGCGTCGTGTCGACCTGAACCTCTTGATCGTATTCGAAACCTTGATGCACGAGCGTAGTGTGACCCGCGCGGCCGAGAAATTGTTCCTGGGCCAACCGGCCATCAGCGCAGCATTATCGCGCCTGCGCGGCCTGTTCGACGACCCGCTGTTCGTGCGTACCGGGCGCAGCATGGAGCCATCGGCCCGCGCCGTGGAAATCTTCGCCCTGCTCTCCCCGGCCCTGGACTCTATTTCCACCGCCGTCAGCCGCGCCGCCGAGTTCGACCCGGCCACCAGCACCGCCGTGTTCCGCATCGGCCTGTCCGACGACGTCGAGTTCGCCCTGCTTCCGCAATTGCTCAAGCGCCTGCGTGCCGAAGCCCCTGGCATCGTGCTGGTGGTACGCCGCGTCAACTACATCCTGATGCCTGGCCTGCTGGCTTCCGGAGAAATCTCCATCGGCGTCAGCTACACCGCCGACTTGCCGGCCAACGCCAAGCGCAAGGTGCTGCGCCGCAGCCTGCCCAAACTGCTGCGCGCTGACAGCGTACCCGGCGCCCTCAGCCTGGACGACTTCTGCGCCCGCCCCCATGCGCTGGTGTCGTTTGCCGGCGACTTGAGCGGGTTTATCGATGAAGAGCTGGAGAAGCTCGATCGCAAACGCCATGTGGTGCTGGCCGTACCGCAGTTCAATGGCTTGGGTACGTTGCTGGCGGGGACCGATATTGTCGCCATCGTGCCGGACTACGCCGCCGAAGCACTGACCGCCGCGGGCGGCTTGCGGGCTGAGGAACCGCCGTTGCCGGTGCGCTCGTTTGAGTTGCATATGGCCTGGCGGGGATCGCAGGACAATGATCCGGGGGAGCGGTGGTTGCGGTCGAGGATTCAGATGTTTTTTGGCGACCCTGAGAGTCTTTAGGCGTCGTCGGGCAGGCTGTTCATCTGATCATTTTTGCCTTTCCACAAACCATGGAGCTCCATTCACTTCCGGTGGATTGCTACATTGGGGGCACATCTGAGGGCATGCTTTGGATGGTTTGAAAAGGATGCCCCCACTGCCCGCAATCCTGCCTAAGCATCAGTGTGTCGCTAAGCGCCAAGAGAACTTTAGCGACATCATCGGTGCACTATTTCCGGCTGGAGCACCCCCGCTACAGGCATGCGCACTACCCAAGGGAATCGTTTGGGATCGGCCTGTTCGTACTGATTGACCTCCAGGCGAGGGAGATTCCGCTTGTCATACAGCATGCCTAGCCGCAATGCCAGGCTTGCAGGGGCAGCCAGAAACAAAGTTATTTCTGTAACGCCTTTTCGAACCAAGGAAATCACTGTATCGAGAAACAGCTGAGCGAGTTGTTGTTTCAACTCGGACCAATGCGTGTCGGTACCACGGCCTTCCAGATCCATCCGGATAATGGGCGTTACTGCCTCAGTGATCTGCACATCAACATCCAAAACATCGTACGAAGCGGACACACAGAGCGCCACGCGGGTCGCCCCTGCTTGCAAGGTATCCAAGCCTGCCACCACAAAGCGTTTACCGTCATCATCAACGGTCAA
>Ga0207655_1000071_pt1 | contig 237394 bp, 216 predicted proteins | sample KBSM44metaG_FD_184398 | JGI IMG/M metagenome (GOLD analysis project Ga0207655, IMG submission 184398) | Miscanthus rhizosphere microbial communities from Kellogg Biological Station, Michigan, USA - KBS M4-4 metaG (SPAdes) (version 2) | ecosystem: Host-associated > Plants > Roots > Rhizosphere...
TTAAGTTTCCTTAAGCGGGCGTCTCTAAATATGGCTCCTCTGACTGGACTCGAACCAGTGACATACGGATTAACAGTCCGCCGTTCTACCGACTGAACTACAGAGGAATCGTGTGAACGGGGCGAATAATAGCGGCGCGCCTGCGGCTTGTAAAGCATGAAAACGCGTTGGCGCATCGTTTGCTGCAAGATTATTCAACTTGCTGCTTTTTATGGCTTTTGTTGGTGCGGCCCTGCGCAAATGCGCCGCACGGCCGCATCAGATTTCCTCAATGATTTCGTAGAGCGCGGAGATCGCCGTGCCGCTCAGGTTAACGGTGGTCTCTCTGTCTTTGACATGGGCATACACCACATCGGTGGTGCTGTGCCCGACGCCCTGTTCGGAGACCAGAAAGTCGATGCTGCTTTTGGTGGAGCCGGGGAGCATATCCATCAGGGCGTTCAGCTGCGTTTTATCTGGCGCGCTGAGATGCCGCTGCCGGCCGACGATATTGGTGAAGCGGATGCTGTTAGCGGTTTTGTTTTCATTAAGCTTGCTTCTGAGCTTATCGAGCAGCTCGCCGCCTTCTTTTTCCGCTTTGATGATGTTGCCGATTTTTTCTATTATTTCTTTGTTTTTCGCAATTTGCGTTTCACCCAGTTTGGTCACCAGCGCGGAAAACGCGGCCACGATAGCCATGGCGCCCGCCGGGATTTTGATATATTTGCTGGAGTCGACCATGAAATGCAGCATGGTGCCCATCGCCGCGCCGGCCCCGCATAACAGGCTGGCGATATTCAGGTTTCTGCTGAAGTTGGCATCGTAGATATTCCGGTTCAGCATGTCGTTGTTTCTGACCCTGTTGACGGGGTATTGATGGTAATTATTTGCCAGGCTAATGGCGTTTTGCGCCGGCACCGGATTGGGGTTGGCTTCACGATCCTGTCGGGTGCTCCGTTCTCTGAATGCTCTGCTGTATTCATTGATGAAAAAAATGGCGCTTTTTTCATTTTTGTCGCATTCAAAAAAAACGGTATTTTTATCAACCGAGTTCATGGTGCCAATCAGTTGGATGATGGTTCTTGTATGAGCGGCGGACACCTTATCGGTGCTCAACGCCCGCGCGGTGTATGCCAGAGCCGGTTTTTCCATCATACGGCCGCCTTATAACGCTTTGTTTTGTTTAATATCCCAGCCGGTAGAACTTTCGGCACCTTTACCCCCCTGGCCAGACTGTTCGTAGTATTTGACCTGAACTTTCGACGCCTGGAAGGTATACAGAATATTGATGCCATCGTTGGAATCTACGCCGGTGAACTGGGTAGAGGTGACCAACACGTCTTCAAGCGCGATATTCACGTATTCCACCTGGCTGCCGCCGGCCTTGCACGCCGACAGTTCGATTTTGGTGACGTGCTTGCCGGCCGAACAGTAGCCCAATATGGCCGGGGTCGCTTTATCGATAAGCGCATAGACCTGCAAATCCTGAAAGACTACCTTGCCAGTACCGCCGCCGCCGCCAACCGACATATTGCCTTGCTGCTGCGCGACCCAGGAAAATGACAGAACATCTATCCAATTTTTGTGATTTGCATCCGTAGATTCGCCATTGATGCCGTCAACCTTGAGGTACATATCGATAGCCACTGTAGATCTCCTTATTGATAAGCTAGCTTATGGTCTAGCAATGGCATTCCGGGCTGTCAATTTTTGGGTGCAGGCGTGGCGGCGGTAATTAGGATTTTTCCTGTTTAAAAGCGGTATCGGTTTGTTTTTGATGGTTCAAATTGTCGGATAAGCGTTGCGCACAAAAGTTGTATTATTCTTATTTTAAGGATGATTACTCCAGCAAACATAAAATATATGGTTTTATTTTCTTAATATTATTTATTTTATGGCTATTTAATCTCATTTCATATATTCATAAATTTAATTAACTGATTGCCCCGGGATCGCCGGTCTGCTGCCTTATGTTGGTGCAGGCTGCCGCTCCGGGTGGCAAATTGGCGTGCGGCCGCGGAAGGGCTGCCAGGTTTCTTTTAATTAACAATGCGTTATTTTTCTTCAGATTCTGGCCCGGATCTTGCTGCTGTTTAACCATACGCAGTGTAGCGGCATGACGGAGGCAATAATAATGAATCTCAGGCGTCTGAAGTATTTCGTGAAAATCGTCGATATCGGCAGCCTGACTCAGGCGGCGGAGGTACTGCATATCGCCCAGCCGGCGCTCAGCCAGCAGCTGGCGACGCTGGAAGGGGAGCTTAAGCAGCAACTGCTGATCCGCACCAAGCGCGGGGTGCAGCCGACCGAAGCCGGCAACATCCTCTACGCCCATGCCCAGACCATTTTGCGCCAGTGCGAGCAGGCGCAAAGCGCGGTCAACAGCGCCGGGCAGGCGATGAGCGGCCAGGTGTCCGTCGGGCTGGCGCCGGGCAGCGTGGCTTCGCAGCTGGCGTTGCCGCTGCTGCAGGCGGTGCGCGATCGGCACCCGGGCATTTTGCTCAGTTTGAATGAAAATATCGGCTCGGCGCTGGCCGGGCAGGTGGCTAACCAGACGCTGGACATGGCGATGATTTACGGCGCCAAAATGCCGCCTGGCCTGCAGGCCACCGTGCTGATGAGGGAGGATCTTTATCTGGTGGCGACGCGTGCGGTGCCCAGCCCCGGCAACAGCGTCGAGCTGCTGGACGTGGCGCGGCTGAACCTGTTCCTGCCGCGCGAAGGCGATGTGGTGCGCAGCCAGGTGGAAGACGCGATGGCGCTGCGCAAGCTGGCGGCCAACGTGGTGGGGGAAATCGAATCCTCCGGCACCCTGAACGCGGCGATCGCCAGCGGCCTGGGCGCCACCATTTTGCCGGAGTCGGTGGCGCGGGGGATGATTGGGCCGGCCAAGGCCTGGATGGCGCGCATCAATGCGCCAACGCTGTCGGTGCCGTTATCGCTGTGCGTTGCCAGCGAGCATGCGCTGTCTGGCCCCGCGCTGGCGGTGAAAGACCTGCTGTTGTCGATCGCCGGCAGCAGCAGCCAGCAGAAACGCGCTTTGGCGCTGGTGCAATAGGGAAAACGGGCAAAGCCCGCACGTGGCGGGCCTTGCGGGCAGGCTTAACGGAACGGGGGTTCGTTGAAGGTGCGCAGCTTGCGCGAGTGCAGGCGGTCGCCTTCGGCACGCAGCAGATCGATGGCGCAGATGCCGATTTGCAAATGCTCGGAGATCGCCCCTTCATAGAAACGGTTGGCCTGGCCGGGGAGCTTGATCTCGCCGTGCAGGGGTTTATCCGAGACGCACAGCAGCGTGCCGTAGGGCACCCGGAAGCGGTAACCCTGCGCGGCGATGGTGGCGCTCTCCATATCTACCGCCACCGCGCGGCTCAGGTTGAAGCGCAACGCCGAGGCGGAATAGCGCAGCTCCCAGTTGCGGTCGTCGGTGGTGACCACGGTGCCGGTGCGCAGGCGTTGTTTGACCTCTTCGCCGGGCATGCCGCTGACCATTTTGGTGGCGTCATACAGCGCGCGCTGTACCTCGGCGATGCTCGGGATCGGGATATCCGGCGGCAGCACCGAGTCCAGCACGTGGTCGTCGCGCAGGTAGGCGTGCGCCAGCACGTAGTCGCCGATCGACTGGCTTTCGCGCAGGCCGCCGCAGTGGCCGATCATCAGCCAGGCGCTTGGGCGCAGCACCGCCAGGTGATCGCAGATGGTCTTGGCGTTGGAGGGGCCGACGCCGATGTTGATCAGGGTGATGCCCTGGCCGGTGCGCGAGATCAGATGATAGGCCGGCATCTGGTGGTTTTTCCACGCCAGGTCCGACACCGCCTGGTCCGGCGCGCTGGTTTCCGGCGTGATGTAGGTGCCGCCTGCGCTGGACAGGGCGATGTACGGGCTGGCCGGATCGGCAATCTGCTCGCAGGCCCAGCGGACGAACTCATCCACGTAGCGGGTGTAGTTGGTGAACAACACGAACGGCTGGAAGTGCTCCACCGGCGTGCCGGTGTAGTGCCGCAGCCGCGCCAGCGAGAAATCCGCGCGCAGCGCATCGAAATGCGACAGCGGGAAATGGTTGCCGGTGGCGTGGAACAGGCCGTCGGCGGTCTCGTCGCCGATTTGCGCCAGTTCGGTGGTGGGGAAATGCTGGGCGATGCCGGCGCTCATCGAGCGATCCAGCGTCAGGCTGGAACCGTCGATCACATAAGGGAAGGGAATTTCTTGCCGCGACGGCGCCACCTCGATATGGGCGGCGTAGTCGTGCTCCAGCATCGCCAACTGTTCGGCCAGATAGTGGCGGAACAGCTGCGGGCGGGTAATGGTGGTGCTGTAGCTGCCGGTGTGGGTAAAACGGCCGTAGGCGCGGGTTTTGCTCTGGCCGGACTTTTGGCCGTCCCAGCTGACGCGCAGCTCGGGGTAAACGAACAGCCCGGCGGCGCGCGCTTGCGGATCCGGCAGCGCGCCCTGGCTGATGAAATCGCCGACCGCCTGGCGCAGCGCATCGACGGCCGCGTCATACAGGGCTTCCAGTTTATCGAGTGCCTGAGCGGCGCTGAGGCCGGTGCTGGATGGGGTGTTGCTCATACTTTCTCCTAGGTTCTCCCGGCCTTGCGGCGGGAGGCAGGCGGATGCCGATAGCATTTCACAGCAACAGGTTAGCCGAAGACGGGCGCAAAAGCTTGGTCGAAATGGGGGACGGGAAAAGAAAACGCAGCGGCGCGGCCGCCGCCGCTGCGCCGGGGCTCAGGAGGCCGGTTCGGCCCGTTCCACTTTCAGCGACACCAGGCCGATGCCCAGCTTCTTCGGCGTGAAGCCGCCGCTGGCGCCTTCCTGCGGCTCGGTCGGGGCCGGTGGAGTAATGCTGATATTTTGCGCGCCGTGCGGGTTATCAAAGCGCAGGGTGACCGTGCTGTCCTGCTCGCCCAGCGAGACGAAGCGCTCTTCGTCGCCGACGCGCACCGAGATAGGCTCGCCGACGTTTTTGCCGTAGGCGCGGGCGCGCAGCACCAGATCGAAGGTTTTCGGCAGCGGTTCGGCGTAGGCGATGTCCACCGCCGGCGCCAGGTTGGCGTCGGACCAGCGCCCCCAGTCTTCGACGCCGGAGACGCCGGTGATGCTCTTCACCTGCTCCGGCATGCCCGGCAGCATAAATTCAATGGCATCCGCCCGGTATTTCATCGCCGCGTCGTCCACCTGCAAACGGGCGACGGCATTCTGATAGCCGGCAACGCTGTCCGCCGCCGGGCTGTTGAAGCTCACCTTGCCGCGGTAGCGGCTGCCGGTGGCCTGCACTACCTGCGGCGGTGAGGCCAGAGTGCCGGACGCCACGCAGGTATCGGTGCTCAGCGCCAGCTGCGGCGCCCAGACGCGGCCAATCTCATAGCATTTGTCGACCCAGACAAACTTTTCCCCCGCGCCCAGGCCGGCCAGCTGCTTTCTCAGCGGCGTGGACAGGTAGACGTTAAACATCGGTTCGATGCGGTTTTCCGCCACTTTGAGAATAAAAGGCACCTTGTAGGTCACGCCGGAGAAGGTAAAGCTGCGGCTCTGGGTGTCGATGCTGTAATCGCTGATGCTGTTCGGCAGCCCCCACTGTTTGATCACCGCCGGCTTCCAGCCGTTGATTTTCTCGTCGATGTTGAGGAATACCGTGGAGAGCGTCGGGCCGGACAGGCTGCTGCGGCCGAGGCCGATATAGTTGTCGCCGCCCATGCGGTCCAGCACGGTGGCGCCGTTGTCCAGCGTGCTGCGCTTCTCGTTGTGCTGCTCCGCCTGCGGGCGGGTGCCGTCGATAATAAAGAACAGGTTGCGGCGCTTCTGCTTGGTCAAAATGTCGTAGGCGGTGTTGTTCATCGCCAGATGGTCGGAAGACACCACGATCACCGTATTGCTGAAATACGGCGAACTTTTGATTTTGTCGATCAGGGCGGCGATGTGCTGTTGGCTGCAGGCCACCGCGCTCAGCGAGCGGTTATCCTTGTTTTGCCAGGCGTAGGACTTTTTGCTGCAGCCGGCGGAAATAAAGCCGTCCGGGTGGTGGGTGTCGACGGTCAGGGTGAACAGCGAGAACTTCTGCCGCTGCCTGGAGAGCTCGACGAACTTGTCGTACACCAGATCCAGCACGGTATCGTCGTACCAGCCCCAGTCATTCTTGTAGGCCGGATCGGCGATTTGCCCGCGCAGCTCTTTAAAGCCATAGACATGGTCGAAGCCGTGCGATGTCAGGAAGGTGTCCTTGCCGGCGAACGCCAGCTCGGCGCCCTGGTAGAAATAGTTGACGTAGCCGGCGGATTTCAGCACGTCGCCCAGGCAGACGTTCTCGGGGTAAAAGGTGGAAACGGCGCTGGAGGCGTTGCCGTCAAAGGGGGCGAACAGCGGAATGCCGCACTGCGAGGCCACCATGCCGGCGATGGTATAGCCGGTGCCCGGCAACTGCTGGGTGTTGCTGAAATCGATGCTGTCTTCCCGCAGCCGGTTCAGATCGTCGGCCAGTGCGGGGAAGAGTTGCCGATCGAGATAGGTGCGCTCCAGACTTTCGGCGTAGATGTACACCAGGTTCGGCTGTTTGCCCTGCAGGGTTTTCTTCGGCGCTTTGTAGTAGGTAGCAAAATCGGCGGTGTCGCCGCTTATCTGGCTTTTGACCAGCAGGGAAATCTCCTGAAACGCCGGGGTGGTGCTGACCGAAAACAGCGCCAGCAGCACGGCCAGCACGCTGTAAACCACGCTGCTCCTTTTGGCCTTGCGCCGCAGCAGGCTGCGGGCCAGCAGGGCGAAAATCAAGCCCAACCCCGCCAGCAGGCCGATAAACGGCAAGACGTATTTGCCGACGCCGGCGCCCTTCAGGCTGCTGGTAAGGGTATAGAGAACCGCGTCGGTGATGCCGTCGCCGGTGAAGTAGTTGCTGGCGATCAGGATGACGTTCAGAACCAGATAGCTGCCGAGCAGGATGAGCAGGGTGGCGAACCACCAGCGGTTGGCGGCGGCCCGGGTGCGATAGATGGCAATCGAGGCTAAGAAAAGAACAAAAGAGATTAATGCTGAGACCATCCACCGAGCCCTGTCTGATTAGAAAGAAAAATTTTACTGTCCTGGCGCACGCCGCCGGCCTTGCGGGGCGTGAAAAAAGAAGGGTATAGCGTATTGAAAGCGGCAGGGCAATGCGCGTATGCGCAACGCAGGCGGCGCCGGGCGCGATTGCGTAAATTTGTGACGATACTGTGACAGCTGTCACGCCTGTGGCGGCGAAGGTGCCGAAATATTGCTCGCTGGGCGTTTGCCTCTACCCTTAACGAGTGCACCGAACTCATCAACCATTCTGGAGAAAACCATGCATTCGATCCCCTCGGCGGTACTTGAGGATCTGGCCCCGCAGGGCGTTTTGCGGGCGGCGATCAACCTTGGCAACCCGGTGCTGGCGCAGGTGGGGTCGGGCGGCAAGCCACAGGGCGTATCTGTCGATCTGGCCGCGGCGCTGGCGGGTGAGCTGGGCGTAGCGCTGGAGCTGGTGACCTATGATGCGGCGGGCAAGGTGTTCGCCGATCTAGACAGCGGCGCCTGGGCCCTGGCTTTTATGGCCATCGAGCCGGTGCGCGCGGCGCAGATCGCGTTCAGCGCGCCGTATGCGATCATCGAGGGGACTTACCTGGTGGCGAACGACGCGCCTTATCATGAGGTGGCGCAGCTCGACAGGCCGGAGGTGCGCATCGCGGTCGGCAAAGGCGCGGCTTATGATCTGTTCCTGTCGCGCACGCTGCAGCAGGCACAGCTGGTGCGGGCCGGCACCTCCGCAGAAGCGATAACCCTGTTTCTGGCGCAGGGGCTGGAGGCGGCGGCGGGCGTGCGTCAACCGCTGCTGGCCGCCGCGGCCGCTAACCCGGGGCTGCGCGTTCTGGAAGGGCATTTCACCGCGATCAGGCAGGCGATGGCGGTGCCGCGGCACAAAACGCAGGGCGCCGCCTACGTGAACGCGTTTATCGAGCGCTGCAAGGCCAACGGGCTGGTGAAGGCGGCGTTGCAGCGCAGCGGCCAGGGCGATGTGACGGTAGCGCCGCCGGCCGCCGTTATCTGAAGGAAGTTGGATCGTTGCCGACGTTTAGGCCGCGATCCAGCTCGCGCATTGCCGCCAATTCGGATGCCGAGAGGCTAAAGTCAAATATATCAATATTTTCCTTTATTCTTTGCGGCGTGCTGGACTTCGGCAGGGCGACGATTTGGTTTTCATACAGCCAGCGCAAGATTATTTGTGCGGGGGTTTTATGATGCCGCGCGGCAATTTTCAGGATGCCCGGCTCGGTTAATATATGTTGGCTGCCGTGGCCGAGCGGGCTCCAGGCCTGCGTAACTACACCTTGAACGCGCAGCCAGTCGACCAGCTCTCGTTGCTGGTTTAAAGGGTGGATCTGCAACTGATTGACTGCGGGCATAACGCCGGTTTCAGCTTCCAGCCGGCGTATCTGTTCGATGGAGAAGTTGCTGACCCCGATGTTTTTAACCCTTCCGCTATCGCGGAGCCTGATCATGTCATTCCAGGCGGAGACGAACAGGTCTTGCCCCGATACCGGCCAGTGAATCAAGTACAGATCAATATAGTCGCATCCCAGCTTGCTCAGGCTTTCACTGAAGGCGTTTTCAACGTCGTCATGCCTGTCGTTCCATAGCTTGGTGGTGATGAAGACGTCTTCGCGGCGCACCCCCGCCGTTTTTATCGCGGTGCCGACCTCGGACTCATTGCCATAGATAGCGGCGGTATCGATTAGCCGATAGCCTGAATCAAGGGCGCATCGCACGGCATTTATCAATTCTTCTCCCCGGGACTGCCAAACGCCGAAGCCAATGGCGGGGATGGCATTTCCGTCACGCGCGAGCAGTTGCTTTTTATCTGGCATATTAATTTCCTATATATGGGTAATAAATTTTAAATTTTTATGGATGGGTTCAACAAAATGCACGTCTGATTCTTCGCGCCGCGGCGTATCGATAGAAAGAAAATAAACGGGCTTTCCGTCAAACGGTTTAATGCTGTGAACGGTGTTTCTTTTAAAAATCACCAGCTGGTTTGCGGCTAAAATTCTTCTCGCATCGCTGCCCGTTTGAAACTCCAGCGCGCCTTCCACGACGACTAAAACCTCATCGCACTGCTTGTGGTAATGCTTCGGCACCTCGGCATAGACGCGAAAAAGGCGAATGCTGCTTTGCGGCGAATCTTCAAGGTACATGTCGACGATGAGGGAGTCGGCGGTGTCGGGGAAATGCCGTTTCTTTTCTTCCAGGTCAAAATAAAGGGCCTTCATAATCTGCTCGCTGTAAATAATGAAAATAGAACCTGGCTATTGAAATAAACAGCGGGTTAATAGCCGCGGCTATTTCAAATGCGGGGCTGGATTTCAGTGTCGGGTAATAAATTGCGCGGGCGAGCCCGGTTATTCCGGGCGCCCTGCATCAACATCAATAGAATACAATATAATGGGTTGAATGTTTCTTGATGGGGCGTTGAGCCAATATCAACTATGACCGCAAATGCTGCGCTTTTATCAGCGCTATCAAAGGCCGCAACCCCGGCTGCAGCTGGTGGCGGCTGGGGTAGTACATCATAAAGGGATCGCTGATGTGCGCCCAGTTCGGCATGACGCATTGCAATTCGCCGCTGCGCAAATGCTCCTCGATCTGCATTTCCAGACAGTAGGCCAGCCCCAGCCCGGCTAGCGCCGCTTTGATGATCATCGACGTCTCGCTGAAGATGTATTGCCCCGGCGCCGCCAGCCGGCAATGGTTTTCGCCATCACCCAGCTCCCACTGATAAATCGCGTCATTCCCCAGCCGCATATTGATGCAGCTGTGCGTTTTTAATTCGTCAGGCGACGCCGGGCAGCCCTCTCTTGCCAGATATTCCGGGGCGGCGGCGAGGACCCATCGCAGTTTGCCGGTCAGGGGCACGGCGATCATGTCTTTGGGAACGATCTCCCCATATCTGATGCCGGCGTCGAAGCCTTCATGGATAATGTCCACCTGGTGGTTGTTGACCGCCACTTCCAGAGCAATTTTGGGATACCGTTTGGCGAAGCTCTCCATGACCGGGGCGATCAGCAGATCGAGCGCATCGCGCGGAATATTCAAACGCAGATGGCCGATGGGTTCATCGCGGTACTGTTGCAGTTCGGAAACTGCGGCCTTGATGTAGTCAAAGCCTTGTTCGAGCTGGCCGGCCAAGGCCATGCCGGCGGGGGTGGGGACGACGGCTCGGTTGGTTCGGTTCAGCAGTTTTACGCCGATGCGCTCTTCCAATGAACGTATCGTGTGGCTTAAAGCCGAGGTGCTGACGCCTAACTCGGCCGCCGCCAGCCGGAAGCTCTTTTTCCGGCAAATCGTGGAAAACACGTTCAGTTCGGCAAGTTGCGTGCGAGTTAATGTCGCCATCATAGCCCCGATTTCGTTACCAGAATCAGCCGATGATAATGCCTTGCGGCGTGGGGGTGAAGCCCGCATCAAAACCGCTGCGGTTTCCCGCAGCGACGACCGAGGTTTTTAGCGCAATTCGACCGCGTAATCATCCACCGGGGTGATTTTCTTGATCAGCTTATTGTCGAACAGGAACTGCTCGTAAGCCTGGTAGCGGGCGCGGTCCAGCCTGGCCGGATCGCGGGCGAACAGCGGCAGGCTGGCCTGCCAGGCCTGTTTATTCAGCTCGGTATTCAGCTCCGGGTGGGCTTTGGCGAACGCCAGCCAGGTTTCCTGCGGGTGAGCCTGCAGGTAGTCGCCGCCTTTTTTCAGCGCGGCGAGGAATTTTTTGATCTTCGGTTCCGCCAGCGTAGCGCGGTTGGCGACGATGATCAGCTCGTCGTAGGCCGGCACCCCGTAATCTTCGACGTTGAACACCACCGGATCTTTGCCCTGCAGCTTCAGCTCCAGCGCTTCGATATTGCGGTAGCCGCCGATCACCGCATCGACCTGGCCCGCCAGCAGGGCGCTGGTCAGCTGGAAGTTAACGTTGATAAGCTGCATATCGGCGGGGTTGAGCCGTTCATGTTCGACCATGGTGGCCAGCGTCGCCTGCTCGATGCCGCTGACCGAATAGCCGATTTTCTTGCCCTTCAGCCCGGCCGGCGAGGTGATGCTCTTATCCAGCGTGATGACGGTGTTCAGCGGCGAATTGATCAGGGTGCCGACGCGCACCAGCGGTAGCCCCTGATCGGCGAAGAAGTGCAGCTGCGGCTGGTAGGTAATGGCCAGGTCGGCCTGCCCGGCCGCCACCAGGCGCGGCGGCAGCGCCGGATCGGAAGGCGGCACTATCTTGACGTCGAGCCCTTCGGCCTTGAAGGCGCCGATCTGCTCGGCCGCCAAGATCGGCGCGTGATCGGGGTTGATGTACCAGTCGAGCACCAGCGTCAGCTTTTCGGCGGCGCCTGCCGGGCTTGCCATCGCGGCGCCGAGCAGCAGCCCGCAGAGGGTTTTTTTGAGCATTGTCGTTCCCTTAAAGAGTGAAATCATCAGTGGTTTTCCGGCGCCCAGTCGATCAGGCGCCGCAGCAGCGCATCCACCGCCGCCCAGAGCAAGACGGTCATCAGCACCAGAATAAACAGCGCAGCGAAGCAAACGTCGGTCTGCATGCGCGCGTTGGCGTTAAGCATGACGTAGCCCAACCCCTCGGCCGAACCCACCCATTCGCCGATGATCGCGCCGATCGGCGCCACCGCGGCGGCCATGCGCAGCCCGGAGCCGAAGGCCGGCAACGCCGCCATCAGCCGTACATGGCGCAGCTGCGCCCAGCGCGAGGCGCCCATGGTGCGCGCCAGGTCGAGGTGATCGTTGCTGACGCGGCGCAGCCCGTCGAAGAAAGCGGAGGTTACCGGAAAGAAAATCACCAGCACCGCCATCGCCACCTTGGCGCTCATGCCGAAGCCGAACCACAGCACCAGCAGCGGGGCCAGCGCGAACACCGGTATCGCCTGGCTGGTGAGCACCAGCGGCATCAGCCAGCGCTGCAGGCGCGGGGAAAAGATCATGCACAGTGCGAGCGCCGCGCCGAGCAGCACCCCCAGCGCCAGGCCGCTAAGGATCTCCGAAGCGGTGACCAGCGTGTGCCAGGCGAGGTAATCGCGGCCGTTCCACAGCGCCTGCGCCACCGCAGAAGGTGCGGGCAGCAAAAAGGCGGGAATGTCGCCCAGGGTGAACAGCCACCACAGCAGCACCAGGCCGGCGAACACCGTCAGGCCGCGGCGCAGGCGGGCGCCCCTGGGTTCCTGAATGCGCTTCATCCTGCGGCCCTCACCAGCTGTTGCAGCAGTTCGGCCTGGCTTTTGAGCAGGTGAGGATCGTCCGGCGCGCGCGGCGGCTGCCCGGCAATGTCGTGGCTGTCGTCGATGCCCGCCGGGTAGCCGGCAAGCACCAGCAGCCGGTGGCTCAGGCGGCAGGCTTCCATCGGGTCATGGGTGATCAGCAGTACGGTATGCTGCGCCAGCAGTTCGGCGGCCAGCGTCTGGACAGTGGCGCGAGTGATGGCGTCCAGCGCCGAGAAAGGTTCATCCATCAGCACAATCGGCTGGCGCTCATAAAGGGTGCGCGCAATGGCGGCGCGCTGGCGCATGCCGCCGGAAAGTTCTGCGGGGCGCGCTGCGCCGTAGCCGCCCAGCCCGACGCGCTCGAGCAGATGGGCGGCCCATTGCCGGTCGGCCCGTTCGCCGCGCAGCCGCGCGCCGAGGGTGATGTTCTGATCGAGGGTCAGCCAGGGGTAGAGCAGATCCCGTTGGCCCATATAGGCGATGCGCCCGGCGATCGGCAGGCCGTCGCTGCCGCTGACGCTGCCCGAAGTGGGCTGCGCCAGGCCGGCGATGATCTTAAGCAGGCTGGTTTTGCCCGAGCCGCTGGCACCGAGCAGGGCGACCACGCTGCCGCCGGCGATATCGAGATTCAGCCGTTCGAAGAGGGTCCGGCCGCCAAAGCGCAGGGTTAAATCCCGGATTTGAATGCCGGGCGGGGGCGAACTGCGGTTCATGAGGCGCTCAGCCCCATTTGCCAGAACGCCGATTCAAGCCGGGTGGCGGTGGTGAAGATCTCCGCCAGTTCGGCCAGGCGGCTTTCCGCACCGCGCTGGCGACCGACGTTCTCCAGCAGATCGATGGCCGCCTGCACCCCGGCCAGGTAACCCGGATCGCCATAATTTTTGATCCAGGAGGCGTAAGGGTTGCCCGCCATTTGGGTGCCGGGATCGTTCAGCAGCCGCAGGCCGATTTCGGCATAGCCGGCGACGCAGGGCAGCAGGGCGGCCAGCAGATCGAGGGCGTCGCCGGAATGGCCGATGTCCAGCACGTAGCGGGTGTAGTTCATGGTTTCTGGCGCTTCAGGCTGGGCGGCTATCTGGTCTTCGTTCAATCCCCAGCCGGCGCAATAGGCCAGGTGCAGCGGCAGTTCGGCGACGATGGCGTTGAGCGAAGCGGCGGCGGCGCGCATCTCCGGCAGGGTGCGCAGTTTGCTGACCAGCAGGGCATAGGCACGAGCGAAGTGGATCAGGAACAGGTAGTCCTGGGTCAGATAGCGGCGGAAAGCGGCTTCGGGCAGCGTGCCGGCGGCCAGCTGCTGAATGAAGGGATGAGCGACGTAGTCCTGCCAGTGGCCGCCCGCCCGTTGGCGCAGCCGTCCGTAAAGACCTTGTTCGAACATGGTGGTAAACATGGGACCTCCCTGAGTAAGTGGAGATCCGGGCGCGCTGAGGTATGAACAGGCAATGACCGAAGGCGTTATTGCCGACCCGTCCCTTCGCTGGCATGACCCAGATCAGGTTCAAAGGGTTCGGCTTGCGCCATCTCAGCCCGTAACAGGACACCCCTCGGAGGAGCCTGTTATACGACATTTGTTTTTTGATTACAATGCTCGGGCGGGCGCGAAGGCGGCGGCGCCAATCTGTCCGTTTAGTGCGATCCGGGACAATTTCTCTGGCACAGGCGGCGGCATTTTTGTCACTGTAATGCCGTTACGTTGAATCTGAGGAGCATTGCCCATGAAAAAGATCGGATTTCTCTCTTTCGGCCACTGGGCGCCTTCCGCTCAGTCGGGCACCCGTTCGGCCGCAGACGCGCTGCTGCAGTCCATCGATCTGGCGGTCGCCGCCGAAGATCTGGGGGCTGACGGCGCCTATTTCCGCGTGCATCACTTCGCGCGCCAGCTCAGTTCGCCATTCCCGCTGCTGGCCGCCATCGGCGCCCGCACCCAGCGCATCGAGATCGGCACCGGCGTGATCGACATGCGCTATGAGAACCCGTTGTACATGGTGGAAGACGCCGGCGCCGCCGACCTGATCTCGGGGGGGCGTTTACAGCTGGGCATCAGCCGCGGTTCGCCGGAGCAGGTGATCGACGGCTGGCGCTATTTCGGCTATACGCCGGCCGAGGGGGAAACCGAAGCGGATATGGCGCGCCGCCACACCGAGGTGCTGCTCGAAGCCCTGCGCGGTGAAGGCTTTGCCGAGCCCAATCCGCAGCCGATGTTCCCCAATCCGCCGGGCCTGCTGCGCCCCGAGCCGTTCTCCGCCGGGCTGCGGGATCGCATCTGGTGGGGGGCCAGCTCGAACGCCACGGCGGTGTGGGCGGCGAAGCTGGGCATGAACCTGCAGAGCTCGACGCTGAAAAACGACGAGACCGGCGAGCCGTTTCACGTGCAGCAGGCCAGCCAGATACGCGCCTATCGCGCCGCCTGGAAAGAGGCCGGGCACGCGCGCGCGCCGCGGGTGTCGGTCAGCCGCAGCATCTTTGCGCTGATGGACCAACGGGACCGCAGCTACTTCGGCGGCAGCGGCAAAGAGGGCGACCAGGTAGGCTATATCGACCAGCAAACCCGGGCGATTTTCGGCCGCAGCTACGCCGCCGAGCCGGACGTGTTGATCGAGCAGCTGGCGCAGGACGAGGCGATTGCCGAAGCCGACACGCTGCTGTTGACGGTACCCAATCAGCTGGGCGTGGACTACAACGCGCACGTGATCGAATCGATCCTGACCCATGTCGCACCGGCGCTGGGCTGGCGCTGAGTGGCCAAACCTGAAAGGACGTTTGCCATGTCACGTATTTTCATCACCGGTTCGGCCGACGGGCTGGGCCGTGCGGCGGCGGAAACCCTGTTGGGCGAAGGCCATCAGGTGATCCTGCATGCCCGCGAACCGGGGCGGCTCGAGGCCGTGCGCGATCTGCTGGCCAGAGGCGCGCAGGCGGTTACCGGCGATCTGTCCGTTCCGCAGCAAACCAAAGCGGTGGCCGAACAGGTGAACCGGATCGGGCGGCCTGACGCGGTGATCCACAACGCCGGGATCTTCACCGGGCCGCAGATACTGGCGGTCAATCTGATCGCGCCTTATCTGCTGACGGCGCTGATCGCCCGGCCGGCGCGTTTGGTGTATTTGAGCAGCAGCATGCATTTCGATGGCCGCGTCGCGCTCGACTGGAGCGCAAGCAACCCGATTTCCTATTCGGACAGCAAACTGTTGGTGACGGCGTTCGCCGCCGCCGTGGCGCGCCGTTGGCCGGAGGTCATCAGCAGCGCCGTCGATCCCGGCTGGGTGCCGACCAAAATGGGCGGTGAAAACGCCCCCGGCGATCTGCGGCTGGGGCATCTGACGCAGGAGTGGCTGGTGACCAGCGAGGAGGCGCAGGCCCGCGCTTCCGGCGGTTACTGGCACCATCAGCGCCGCCTGGCGCCGCATGCCGCCGCGCGCGATACGGCGTTTCAGGAGGCGTTGCTGGCGCAGCTGGAACGCGCCACCGGGGTGGCGTTGCCGCAATCCTGAGCGGCCTATTGGCGAACGGGCCGTCGCGGCATAAAATCTACTTACTGACTTATTTTGATTCATCGGTACATTAAGGCCATGCATGCATTTCTGATTATCGTCCCCGAAGGGGGCATGCTGTTCGAGTCGGCCGGCATCGCCGACATCCTGATGCAGGCCAACCGCCTGCGGCCCGACGACGCCCCCTTGTATGAGGTTGCGGTGGCCACCACGCAAGCGCATCGGGTGGTGCATGGCTCCTCCGGGTTAAACCTGCTGGCCGATCACCGCCTGGCGGATCTTGACCCTGAACAGCCGCGCGACACCATAGTGGTGACCGGCAGGGGAGCCACCGAGGAAGAAGGGGCGTTTGTCGCGGAATGGCTGCGGCGCGCCGCTCCTCACGCCCGGCGTATCGCTTCCGTTTGCGGCGGCGCCCTGCTGCTTGCCGAAGCCGGCCTGCTCGACGGCCGCCGGGCGACCACCCACTGGCGGCTGTTGGAAACCCTGCAGAGCCGTTTCCCCAGGGTGAGCGTCGAGAACGGCCCGATTTATGTGCAGGATGGGTATGTCTGGAGCTCCGGCGGCGTCAGCTCCGGTTTCGACCTCACGCTGGCGCTGATCGAAGACGACTACGGCTTTGTTCAGGCTCGCGAAGTGGCGCAGGATCTGGTGATGTTTTTGCGGCGGCCGGGCGGCCAGTCGCAGTTCAGCCGCTACCCGTTGAATCAGGCTAAAACCCCCGGACCAATTCGCGATCTCCAGTGCTGGATCCTGGAAAACCTCACCGACGATCTTTCCGTAGAGAAATTGGCCGAACGGGTGGCGATGAGCCCGCGCAACTTTACCCGGGTGTTCACCCGCGAGACCGGTATCTCGCCCGCCAGGTTTGTCGAGGAGGGGCGTTTGCACTGCGCCAGACAGCGCCTGGAGCAAAGTGCGGAAGGCATCGAGCATATCGCCCTGGCCACCGGCTTCGGCAACGGGCTAAATCTGCGGCGGGTGTTTGAACGCAACCTGCAGCTCACCCCCAGTGAATATCGCCAGCGTTTTCATAGCCGTAATTTGGCGTAAATTGATCTATAAACGTCATTTACGCCACGCCTCCTTGGCGCTAGATTGGCCGCAGAGCCAATAATCAAGGAGCAAATCATGGTCAAAGTAGGCATTAACGGGTTCGGCAGAATCGGCCGCAATGTGTTGCGCGCCGCGCTGGGGCGCAGCGATTTTGAGGTGGTGGCGATCAACGATTTGACGGACAGCAAAACCCTGGCGCACTTGCTGAAGTACGATTCGCTGTCTGGCACGCTGGCCGCCAGCGTAGAAGCCGGTGAAAATCAGCTGTTGCTGAACGGCAGGCCGATCAGGGTGTTCTCCGAAAGAGACCCCGGCGCTATCCCATGGAGCAGCGAGGGCGTCGATATCGTGATCGAAGCCACCGGCTTCTTTACCGACAAGGCGCAGGCGGAAGTGCACATCACCCAGGGCGGCGCCAAGCGGGTGATTATCTCGGCGCCGGCGAAAAACGACGATATCACCCTCGTGATGGGCGTTAACGATAGCCAATACGATCCGGCCAGGCACCAGGTGGTGAGCAACGGCAGCTGCACCACCAACGGCCTGGCGCCCGCCGCGCAGGTGCTGCATCAGGCTTTCGGCATTGAATACGGTTTGATGAATACCACCCATGCCTATACCAACAGCCAGGCGTTGCACGATCAGCCGGAAAAGGATCTGCGCGGCGCCCGGGCGGCGGCGCAGTCGATAGTGCCTTACTCCAGCGGCGCGGCCAAGGCGCTCGGCAAGGTGATCCCGGAGCTGGACGGCCGCCTGACCGGTTATTCGCTGCGGGTGCCGGTGCCGGTGGTATCGATCGTTGACCTGACGGTGACGCTGAAGCGCGAAGCGACGGCGGATGAAATCAACGCCGCCTTCCGCCAGGCGGCGGCGTCTGGCCCGCTGAAGGGTATCCTCGGTTACAGCGACGAACCTCTGGTGTCGAGCGATTATAAGGGCGACCCGCGCTCATCGATTATCGACGGGTTGTCGACCCTGGTGATCGGCGGCAAGCTGGTTAAGGTCCTCGCGTGGTATGACAACGAGTGGGGCTTCTCGAACCGGCTGGTGGATCTCGCGCTGTTGATGGAAAAACGCGGGCTGTAAATGCCCAGCAGCAAAAAGCCCGCTTAAGTTTCCTTAAGCGGGCTTCTCTAATATGGCTCCTCTGACTGGACTCGAACCAGTGACATACGGATTAACAGTCCGCCGTTCTACCGACTGAACTACAGAGGAATTGTGTGAACGGGGCGCATCATATCCAGCCGCCCCGGGTGTGTCAACGCTAAATTGGCCGATTCGGTGCGACTGCTCGGTATCTGAGCAATGCGCGGCGAATTACTGCGGTTCCGCGCCGGATCCGGCCTGCAGCCGCAGCAGCCGCGCCAGCGGATCCTGGCGGTAGAAGCGGCAAAAGTGCTGATACAGCAAGGGAAATCGCTCGGCCAGCAGCTCGGGAGCGCTGAAGAAATATTCCGACAGCACGGCGAAGCATTCGGCCGGATCGGTGGCGGCGTAAGCGTCCATGCTGGCGGCTTCTTCGCCGACCATATCGATCTCGTCCTGCAGATTTTCCATGGCGGCGTGCAGATCATGCTCCCAGGCGGCGATATCGCGCAGCGGAATGGGAGGGATGCCGGTGGCGACGCCGCCGTTGCGCATATCCAGCTTATGCACCGCTTCGTGGATCACCAGATTGAAGCCGGACAGATCGAAGGAGTCCTGCACATCTTGCCAGTTGAGCACGATCGGGCCCTGTTCCCAGCTCTGGCCGGACTGCACTACCGGGCCGGAGTGCACCAGGCCGATATCGTCCTGCCATTCGTCTTCCACCACGAACGGCGTCGGGTAAAGCAAGATTTCATTGAAACCGTCGAGGCATTCCGCCCCCAGCTCCAGCACCGGCAGGGCGAACAGCAGCGCGATGCGCGCCTGCATTTGCGACGTCAGCTGCAGCCCCTGCAGCGGCACGATGCGCTTTTGCTGCAGAATTTGCCCGGCGACGGCCACCAGCCGCTGCCGTTCCTGCTCGTTCAACGGCGAGAGCAGCGGGATCGCCAGCGCGTCCTGCCACTGGGCGCGGGTATCCGCCTGGGGTTGATTTGCTTTCCACGGCCATTTAATCATCAGGTTGCTCGTAAATTCGTCATTTGAACATTCGGCTGGAGGCTAACGCTGTAAAAATGCCGCAAAAAGGGGCATGATAGCAAGCGTTGTCAGGAGAGATGCCGGAGCGGCTGAACGGACCAGTCTCGAAAACTGGAGTAGGGGCAACTCTACCGGGGGTTCAAATCCCCCTCTCTCCGCCACTTCCTCTTGGCGTATTATAACCCCGGCAATGTCGCTGGACAGCGTTTTGCCATTATGTTCTTCATTTTGTGAGCTAAATCCGGAATGTCGAATACGCCGTGTTCGCTTCTCTCCGCCATCTTCCCAAGCATTTTTCTGCCCCTTAAAATAAAGCGGCCGCGTATCTGCCCATCATTCTTGCCGGCGCGCCATCGCCGTTCAGGCGGTAATTCCTCTTTTTCATGGCCCGCATAGCGCGTTTTTTCGAGGGCGAGTATACTCATTTACAATTGGTTACCTGTCGCACACCATGTTGCAACCTGATGTCCATGTTGGGTAACCGTTTTGCATTGGCGCTTTTCTGCGCACCAAACGATCCCTATGCGTATTGCCTCTTAAACAGGTAACGGACTTTTATGGCGAATGTAATGCCCTCCATTAAGCTTAGAAGCTTTCTCCAGATGGCTCCCTACCTGGCCATGCGCGGGGTATCTTCGCTGGAGTTTTTCCAGCGCCTCGGCATTTCCCCGAATATCTTCCAAAATCCGGACATATGGATACCGCGGGCGGCCTGTTTTCGTATCGCTAATGAAATGGCCTCCGTTGCGGACGATCCTTTTGGCGGCGCCTATGTGGGGCATTTGACCGAGATACGTTCGCTTGGCATCTGGGGGGAAATGATATTGGGCTCAACGAACATCGCTCAGGCTTGTGCGCTGGCCGCCACCCATGCAGCCTTACTGCATCAGGGCGGAGAGGTGAAAATTGTCACCGAAGGCCGCACGACCAAATTGGTTCACCAATTCACCGGGCAATATGAAGCGGACCCAAGGCAATTCATCCTCGGCAGCCTCGCGGTGCTGAGAAAGGTTCCTCTGATGTCCGGTGAGCCTGCCTCTATTCGCGTGCATGTCAAAACCGCCAGAAGAAGAGGGGACGACGCGCTTGAAGAATGTTTGGGGCCGAACCTGGTCATGAACGCGGAGCACAACATGATCGAATTCGATCGTGACTTGCTCGACATCCCGCTGAAACATATTCGCGATGACGCCTGGAAAACCACCGAAGCCTTGAGGTCAACCATAGACACGGCCTCAGCGCTCCACCGGCGGATATCGGACCTGGAACAACCCAAACTGGAAGCGATTTCGAAAAGTATTGGGCTGTCCCCACGCACGCTGCAGCGCCGCCTCAAATATTGCGGTGTCGAATTTGAAAGTTTGCGTGACGAGACTCGCCGCAGCGAAGCTCTTCAGCTTATCGCCAGCGGCAGATATACCGCCACTGAAATTGCCTATATGGTGGGCTATAGCGATCAGGCGCACTTTACCCGGGCCTTTAAACGTTGGACCGGCAATACCCCGTCATCTTACCGTTCCGCCCTTAAAAAAGGGTGACCGCCGGCGTTACTCGCGCCCCACAACGCATTCCAACGCACTCTGCGGCCGGCTGATACGCATGCTGCAGAGTTCTCCATTGCCAACGTGGCTCTTCCGCGCATCTACACCTGCCAATCTGCCCCTCCCGCCAGGCGCAACGTTATCGTTGGCGTCAAATGGCAAGTTTACATAGGAAGTTTCTTATATTGTCTGAAAAGGCAACTTCAAGCCAGGCCGCGGTATAGCCAGCATTCGACGAAAAAAAAGTTTTAAGCTGAATCAATTTTCATACCATCAGGGAGGTTAAATGTCGTATTTATCTACGGCCGGTATTATTGCACTTACGCTGGCAACCATGGGAAGCGCAAACGCTCAGTCCTCTTCGGGTGAGGCGATACCGGTTGGCGTTGATAATTTTGCGCGCGCTGAGTCCGATCTCTACATGGGCAATATGGTGGCGGATGGCGGTTTGGGGCGGTTTGTGCATAGCCGTGAACCGGTTCCCATCGATGCGCAAAGCGTCATCCGCATGAACCGGGATACGCTTTACTCAAGTGCGGTGTTCGATCTCGATGCCGGCCCGGTCACCATCACGTTACCTGAAGCCGGCGAGAGATTTATGTCGATGCTCGTGGTCAACGAAGACCACTATGTGCCCGCCGCCTTTTACGGTGCGGGCGACTATGCGCTCACCAGGGAGAAAGTCGGCACGCGTTATGCGTTTGTCGCCGTTCGTACGCTGGTTGATCCCGCAGACCCTAAAGACCTTGAAGAGGTCCGCGCGTTGCAGGACGCGATCAAGGTCAGCCAGGTACAGACGGGAGAGTTCGTCGTGCCGAAATGGGATCCGGTAAGCCAGAAAAAGGTGCGTGATGCCCTGTTGGTGCTCGGTTCAACGCTCGCCAACTACAACCAGGCCTTTGGCACGGCGAGCACGGTTGATCCGGTTCAACATCTGATCGGAACGGCATCCGGCTGGGGCGGCAACCCGAGCAAGGACGCCATTTATCTCGGCGGCGTGATGCCGAAGAACGATGGCAAAAGCGTTTATCGGCTCAGGGTCGGGCATGTTCCGGTTAAAGGATTCTGGTCCGTGAGCGTTTACAACGAGGCGGGTTACTTCGAGAAGAATCCGTATGGCGCCTATTCATTAAATAATCTCACCGCCAAAAAAAGTGAAGATGGTTCGATAATAATTCAATTTGGCGGTTGCGACGGAAAAATGGCTAACTGCCTGCCCACGATGCCCGGCTGGAATTATACGGTCAGATTGTATCAGCCTGAAGACGAAGTGTTGAATGGCCAATGGCATTTCCCACAACCGCAGCTATCTGTTGATTAATCTATACCCTTTTCTCTGTTGGATTCAGGGCTGGAATTTTATTCCGTTCGTATATTGAGCCCAAAAGCGAAATGAATGTGGAAGTATTGTCAGCACCCGCCGCCAATATTGGGCCTACGCAGTCTTAATTTTAAGCTGGTAGAGAACGCTGCGCCACCTGCGGCATATATCGAGCTTGGAGATAATAGTGAAGAAAATATATCACCCTCTGTTCCTGATGGCGCCTTTGGCCGCTCTGTGGTGCTCGGCCAGTGCGATAGCGAATGACACCGGCCCGGAGGTCACGGACCCTCATTTCAAGCTGGCGCCGGGTTATCTTGCGCCGGCCAGCCTGCCGGTGCGCCTGGCTTTGCTTGGGGCGCCGCCAAAACCAGGCTCTGCGGCCTTAGAGCGCGACGAAGAGGCGCGGCGAGCGGCATTGGCGCTGCGTGGAACCGCCCGTGAAAAACTGGCCGCAACGGATGCCGAACTGACATTCCCGGCGCCGGCGACATCGTTTTCTTGTGCGTTGGGCGCGGATATTAACGAAAAAAAGACGCCGCATCTTTATGCCATGATGCAGCGCGTGCTGACGGATGCGGGCGGTTCAACCTACGCCGGAAAGAACGCCTATAACCGCACTCGCCCGTTTGTGCAGCACGAAGAGGGTACCTGCCGCAAAGATATGGAACCGCTATTGCGGCACGACGGCTCATGGCCTTCCGGCCACTCTGCGGCGGGTTGGGCGTGGGGATTGGTCTTGGCTGAAGTGCAGCCTGCCCGGGCGACGGAACTGCTGGCGCGCGGTTTGGCGTTTGGTCAAAGCCGGGTGGTCTGCGATGCGCACTGGCAGAGCGATGTGGACGCGGGGCGCATTATGGGGGCCGCGACGGTAGCTGTTTTGCATGGTAACCCGGCCTTCCTGGCGGATTTGGCTGCGGCGAAGCGTGAAGTGCAGGAGGCCGGGAAACCCTCGCAGGACTGTGCGGCTGAACGTGTCGCGCTCTCCCTGAGCATGCACTGAGAAGGTTTTGCAGATGATGAACGACCATAAAGTGCCCAACAAGGTTGCCCGGCGAACGCTATCGGCGTTGCTTTTGGCCTGCGGCGGTTTGTGCTTCCCCGCTGGGGCGGCGCAGGAGTGGCAGTTCACCGCCTCTCCTTATCTGTGGGGGGCGGGCATTCGTGGCGACGTCGGCCACCGAACGACGGGCACGCAATTTATGAAAACGGATTTCTCCGACATTGTCCGTAACCTTGATGTGGCGCTGATGGGGATGGGGGAGGCGCGTAACGGGCCGTACAGCCTGTTGGTTGATCTGATGTTCATTGACACCACGACCCGCAACAGTCTGCCTGCCGGGGCGCCGGCGTCGCGCCTGAAAGTGGATAACCGAACGGTGTCCGGATTTTTGGGCGGCGGATATACCTTGCTGGAGGGGGAAAAGGGGCGCCTTGACGCTACCGCCGGTATCCGGGTGTGGTACAGCAGCACCTCCTTGAGTTTCCAGGGCGGGAACGCCGATGGGATCGGGGGGAGCGATCGCGCGACCTGGGCAGACGGCGTGGCGGGGTTGCGTGGCCACTATGCCCTGACGCCGAGCATTTGGGTGTCGGCCTGGGGGTTGGCCGGTGGCGGGCAATCCCGATTGGATTGGGATGCGGCGGCGCTGATGGGGTGGGAGTTTATGCCGGGCTTTTCCGCCGTGGCGGGATACCGCGCAATGGGGGTTGATTATCGTCATAACGGCTTTGTGTATGACGTGGTGCAGCAGGGTCCTATATTAGGGATGCGCGGCAGATTTTAGATCCTGTCATATTCTAACGGCGAATGCGCTTTCACATTTAAATTTTTATATTGCTCGGCGGGCGGAGGGTTATATAAATAACCGCTGCTTGCATTGAAGTTTAACTGCGTCCCTGATTCTGGATAAATGGAAGTGTGCGCGCCACCTGGCGAAACCTGCGCTTTAATGGCGGCCATGCGAATTATTAAATAATAACCAGACGGCAGTCTCTGGTGAGTCTTGTCGCCCGTAGGAATAAATAGAGAGCAAATCTCAAAAATAGCATATTTAAGGAAAATTACATGATGGCAATTCGCAAAAATAAATCGGTTAACGTATTTTTATTGATGGCGGCCCTGCCGTCGGGCGCACAAGCGGCCGCATCGGTGGATCAGGCGGCCGGCACTTCTGCCGCACCCCATTCCGTTTCGGCAGAGAGGGCGCCGACGATGGCGTTGGGCGGCGGAGCTATTGTAGGCCCGCTGTATGAAGGTTCCTCACGTTATGGGGTTTTGCCGTTATTGGTGGCAAAGGCCGTGATCCCGACCCAAGACTGGGGCACCTTCACGGCGGCGTTTCCGGAAGGTCTGCGCTGGGATCTGCCCGGGGCTTCTTCTCTGGGGTTAGCGCTGCTGGCGGGCTATGACTTCGGTCGCAAGGAAAAAATTCGAACCTTGGGCGGCAGCGACAGCCACCTGAGAGGGATGGGCGATTTGGATGGCACGGCAATGGTGGGGGCGGAAGCATACTGGCGCCTGTCCGCCGGCAAGCTTTTCGTGCGTGGTTGGCAGGCTGCCCGCAGCCGCGATTACGGTGGTGACGATTTGGGGCACACGGCATACCTTGAGGCGGGCGCATCCGGCTCATTGCCGCTCTCTTCTACGGTAACGCTGGATTCCGCGCTGTACGGAACCTGGAGCGACAACCATGACATGATGGCGCGTTTCGGCGTGACCGGGCAGCAGTCTGAACGCTCGGGTTTCAACGAATACCATACCGGCGGCGGCATGCGCGACGTGACGTTAAAAACCGGTGTGACGGTTCAACTGCAGCCTCAGATATCCTTGCAAGGGGGAATGCGGATGTATGCGCTGACGTCCGGCGCGCGTCGCAGTCCATTGACGGATAATGCGGTAGGAGCCGGCTTCTACCTGAATGCGCTGTATCAATTCTGAGTGGCTACCTCAGCCATCATAACGCCACGGCATTCCCGCCGTGGCGGTCAGCCGCCCGGGCCGCCGCTGCAGCCAATCCGGCGGGCGATCGGCCATCACCCGCCGGCGCTGGAAGATCGTTATATATTTAGTTATATTACGATTGACTGAGGCTGGTTTGCTGCGCGAATGTGGCCTTGCAATTTTGAGGTTTACAGGGGGCGGCATGTCGCTTTACTACCAGAGCTATTCGGGCAATTACGTCGGCAAACTGCATGCGGATATTGCGGCCAGCTGCGTAGCGGGCAAGGAGCGGATGAACCTGCCGGTGACGCCGGCGCTGGTGGAGGCCGAACAACCCGAGCATCTGCGGCACTACTTCAAACAGCGTCTGGAGCACTACCGGCGCATCTCGCAGCAGCTCCCTCAGGATCAAACCTGCGGCTGATCTTCCCCTCATTTCTCGCTCAGCCGAAACTCCTTGCGGTACAGCGAAGGCGAGGTTTTGAACTGCCGTTGAAAGTGGCGGCGCATCGACAGCGCGGTGGCAAAGCCGGCGGCCTGCGCGATACGCTCGACGGGCTGATCGGTTTTCTCCAAAAAGCGCTGCGCCACCGCCAGCCGTTGGTTGAGCAACCACTGCATGAAGGTGGTGCCGGTGGTTTGCTGAAAGCGGCGCGTGAAGCTGCGGCGGCTCATGCAGGCTCTTGCCGCCAGCGCGTCCAGCGTCAGCGGCTGCTGCAGATTTTCCGTCGCCCAGTTCAACGTTTGCATAAAGCGATCGCCACCGGCGGTGTTATACACCGGCTGTTCGATAAACTGCGCCTGGCCGCCCTGCCGGTGCGGCGGCACCACCAGTTGCCTGGCCACTGCGTTGGCGGCCTCTGCGCCACAGCGCTGCCGCACCAGATGCAGGCAGCAATCGATGCTGGCGGCGGTACCCGCCGAGGTGACGATATCGCCGTCGTCGACATACAGCACGTTGTTATCCACCGATACCTGCGGGTAGCGCTGCATAAAGTCCGCCATCCAGCGCCAATGCGTGGTCGCCGGGCGGCCGTTGAGCAAGCCGGCGGCCGCCAGCACGAAGGCGCCCATGCACAGGCCGACAATCTGCGCGCCGCGTGCGTGGGCGGCGAGCAGGGCGCTCGTCAGCGCCGGCGGCGGCGGGATCTCGGGGGTGCTCCAGCTGGGTACGATCACCATGTCGGCCTGCGCCAACCCCGCCAATCCGTGATCCGCGGTAATCGAAAATCCGGCGTTGGTGCGCAGCGGCCCCGGTTCGGTAGCGCAGATCATCAGCCGATAGGCCGATTCCCCGCTGTTGTTCACGGCTTTTTCAAACACGGCGCAGGGCACCGAAAGGTGAAACGGGATGATGTCGTTGAACACCACGATACCCACGTTAAGCGGCGGCATGCTGGTTCCTTGTGCTGGTTAACCCTCGGCGAGGCATTTGGCCCGATGATACCGTTTTTGGTGATTGTGATGCCTGTTGCCGCTGCGCCGCAAGCGGCAAAATTTATCCTGACCCGGCGGCGGATCGCCCGCCGTTTTTCTGGCCTTACAAGGATAACCGAAAATGAAAAAACTGATTGCCTGCGGTGCACTGACGCTGTCGATGGCGGCTTCCAGCCTTGGCTTCGCCGCCGCGCAAACGGCGCCCACCATCCGCACCCTGAGCGGCGCTCAGGCCACCGAAAGCCTGCCGGCCAACGCCACGGCGCTGCTGGTGATAGATTTCCAGAATGAATACTTTATCGGCAAGATGCCGATCCCCGACGGGCTTAAGGCGTTAAAAAACACCCAGCGGCTGGTGGCGTTCGCCCATCGGCATAATATGCCGGTATTCTTCGTGCGTCATCTTGGCCCGGCAAACGGCCCGCTGTTCGCCGAGGGCAGCACGTTCGCCGAGTTCCATCCGGAGCTGCAGCCTGCCGCCGGGGATAAGGTAATTACCAAAGCGACGCCAAGCTCGTTTGTCGGCACCGATCTGGATCGGCAGTTAAAGCAGGCGGGCATCAGGCAACTGATCGTCAGCGGATTGATGACCCACATGTGCGTCTCTTCAACGGCACGCGACGCGGTGCCGCTGGGTTATCAGGTGATCATTCCGGCAGACGCCACCGCCACCCGCAGTCTGGCGACCTGGGACAACCAGGTGGTGAGCCATGCGGTTCTGCAGCGCGCCGCGCTGGCCGGCGTCGCCGACGTGTTCGCTGAAATAAAAACCACCGGGCAGGTGTTGGCGCTGCCGGTCAACTAAGCGGCATATTCCCATGCCGGCCTGTCTGGGCCGGCAATGCGGGCTGTTCCCCCGACGCGAATCGCGGTAAAATGCAGCGGTCAAACCTATCGCAACGCACCAGGCCGATCAGACACCTTTATGAAGAAGCTCAAACCGCGCCGTCCGCACGGGCGGTGGATCTATTACATTCTGCACGAAGACATGCTGTGGCCCTGCCCGGTCAAATGGGAGTGGGAAAGCGGCTATCAGGCCTGGCTGCCGTTCTACTACTCGCCAACCCTGGAGTTCGTCGCCGGCAATCCCGCCAGGGCCACCAAGGTCAGCGGCGCCCGGCGCTAAGCGGCCAACCGCCCCGGCCGGGCTTTTCCGTTCGCCAGCATCCCATCGCTCCGATTTTTCCTGTTGCGCGCATTTCTCGTCTCGGCGCCGCCGGGTTATGACCCCCGTGCGGCAATTTGCGCATGAATCGGGTAAAAAATTCTTTGCAGGGTAAGGGTTTGTCGATCATTATTTGAAATGTGGTTTCACTTTTCTGTCACGAGCGCCTCTTGAATTTATATACCGCACTGCGTCAGCGCGTGGAAAATACGCCCTGGTACGCCAAACGCAAAAGCTACCGTGTGCTGTTCTGGCGCGAAATCACGCCGCTGGCGGTGCCGATCTTTATGGAGAATGCCTGCGTGCTGCTGATGGGGGTGTTGAGCACCTTCCTGGTCAGCTGGATCGGTAAAGAAGCGATGGCCGGCGTGGGGCTGGCGGACAGCTTCAATATGGTGATTATCGCCTTCTTCGCCGCGGTGGATCTGGGCACCACGGTGGTGGTGGCCTTCAGCCTCGGCAAGCGGGATCGCAAACGGGCGCGGGCGGCGGCGCGGCAGTCGCTGGTGCTGATGACTATCGTCGCGCTGCTGCTGGCGGCGGGCATTCATCTGGCGGGCGAGCAGATTATCGACGTGATAGCCGGCGCGGCCACGCCGCAGGTTAAAGCGCTGGCGCTGTCCTACCTGCAAACCACGGTGTGGAGCTACCCGGCGGCGGCGATTGCGCTGATCGGCAGCGGCGCGCTGCGCGGGGCGGGCAATACCAAGATCCCGTTGCTGATCAACGGCGGCATGAATATCCTCAATATCATCATCAGCAGCATATTGATTTACGGCATGCTGGGTTGGCACGGGCTGGGCTTTGTCGGCGCCGGGTTGGGGTTGACCATTTCTCGCTATATCGGCGCCATCGCCATTATCTACGTATTGATGATCGGCTTTAACCCGGCGCTGCACATCACGCTGAAAAGCTATTTCTCACCGCTGAAGCTCGGCATCCTGTGGGAAGTGCTGGGGATCGGCATTCCCGCCAGCGTCGAATCGGTGCTGTTCAACGGCGGCAAGCTGCTGACCCAGATGTTTGTCGCCGGCATGGGCACCAGCGTGATCGCCGGCAATTTTATCGCCTTCTCCATCGCTTCGCTGATCAACCTGCCGGGCAACGCGCTCGGCTCCGCCTCGACCATTATCGTCGGCCGCCGGTTGGGCAAGGGGCAGATAGGCCAGGCCGAGCGCCAGCTGCGGCATATCTTCTGGCTATCGACCCTCGGGCTGACGGCCATCGCCTGGGGCACCGCGCCGTTGGCCGGGGTGTTCGCCGCGTTTTATACCCAACAGAATGACGTCAAAGAAGTGGTAAAGGTGCTGATTTGGCTCAACGCCGCTTTTATGCCGATCTGGGCCGCTTCCTGGGTGCTGCCCGCCGGGCTGAAAGGCGCGCGTGACGCCCGCTTCGCCATGTGGGTGACGATGCTTGGCATGTGGGGCTGCCGCGTGGTGGCCGGCTATACGCTGGGCATTATATTGGGCATGGGCGTGGTGGGCGTTTGGCTGGGCATGTTCATGGACTGGGCGGTGCGCGGCGCGCTGTTCTACTGGCGCATGGTCAGCGGCCGCTGGCTGTGGAAATATCCGCGGGTTAAGCCCGCTCAAGAGCAGGAGCGGCACGGCGGCTGAAAACACCCGCGGCGTTCGGTCCACCGTTCAATACAACAGCGTCATGGCGCTGAAAAACAGCAGCGTCAACAGGATGATAATGGCGTTTTGCACCGCTTTGCGCACCAGACGGCTGGTGCTCAGGCGGCTGTCGATGGCGTAAAGCACCGGCACCATCAGCAAAACGTAAGCGAACATCAGCATGGCGGTAAAAGGTTGCAGGCTCATTTTGGCTGTTCCCCGGCGGCTGGGGGAGCATGACGCGCCATGGCGCAAAACGCCGTCTGCAAAATTCTCTTGTGGTGCATTGGAATATGATCGAGCATACGCCTCCGGGTGAGGCCGCCCGGAGGCGGCCGACTGCTTACTGCCTGTGGTGGAGAATGATTGCCGGCCACTGCCGGGGCCAACGCAAACATAATATTGCGAATGATAATCATTATCAATATTTGAGGTGAAGTTTTTTTGCGAACGTTTTGCACGGGTACCGTCTTTAACTGCGCGGCGAGACAAGGAAGGAAATGATTAATGAGAGCGTTATTTTTGCTGGCCGTGGTTTTTGCGTTGTCGGGTTGTGCCGGCCAGGCTGGCAGCCTCTGGGGCGTGGTGCCGCAGAATACCGATGTTTGCCCGCAGGGCAAAAACTCGGTGACCGGAGAATGCCGCTGATAGCCTCAGGACGCCGCTTTCTCGACACCTTAAAGTAAAAAAGCACGCCCTGCGGCGTGCTTTTTGCATTTACTCAACTGCAGCGGTTACTTTGCATCAGGCAGCGCGTAGGCAACGATGTAGTCGCCCAGTTTGGTGCCGAATGAGCCGTGGCCGCCGGCGGAGATCACCACGAACTGCTTGCCGTTGGCCTCATAGGTCATCGGCGTCGCCTGGCCGCCTGCCGGCAGCCGCGCTTCCCACAGTTTTTCACCGTTGCTCACGCTGAAGGCGCGCAGGTAGTTGTCTGCGGTGGCGCCGATAAAGAACAGGTTGCCGGCGGTGGAAACCGGGCCGCCCAGCATCGGCATGCCCATTTTGAACGGCAGCGGCAGCGGGGAGCTGTCGCGCACGGTACCGATGCGTTTTTTCCACACGATGTCGTTGGTTTTCAGATCAACGGCGGAAATGTAGCCCCAGGCCGGCTGTTTGCACGGCAGGCCAAACGGCGACAGGAACGGGTTCAGGGTCACGCCGAACGGCACGCCGTACTGCGGCTGCACGCCGGCTTCGGTGCCGCTGCCGCCTTTGTCACCCTCTGGCGGTTCAATCGGGTTGCCCGGGCCGCGTGGGATCAGCTTGGAAACGAACGGCAGCGCGATCGGGTTGGCGATGGCTATCTGACGGTCGGTGTCGACGGACAGACCGCCCCATTCGAACATGCCGAGGTTACCCGGGAACACCAGGGTGCCCTGCTCGGAAGGCGGGGTGAAGGTGCCTTCGTAACGCAGGCTGTGGAACATCACGCGGCACACCAGCTGGTCGTAGATGGTGGCGCCCCACATGTCCGCACCGGTCAGTTTTTTCTCGGGGCGGAAGGTCAGTTCAGAGAACGGCTGGGTTGGCGACAGGCGATCGCCTTTGGCCGGGCCCTGCGGCACCGGTTTCTCCGGCGCCGGTACCACCAGCTCGCCGTTGGTGCGGTTCAGCACGAAGATGTTGCCGGTTTTGGTCGGCACATAGATCACCGGCACCTTGTTGCCGCTCTTGTCGGTAATGTCCGCCAGGGTCGGCTGCGCCGGCACGTCCATATCCCACAGATCGTGGTGCACGGTTTGGTAGAACCACACCAGCTTGCCGGTCGAGGCGTTCAGCGCCAGCAGGCCGCTGGCGTAGCGCTCCATTTCCGGCGTGCGGTCGCCGCCCCAGATGTCCGGGGTGGTTACGCCCATCGGCAGGTAGACGATGTCCAGCTTGGCGTCATAGGCGGCAGGCGCCCAGGAGTTCGGGGAGTTCGGCGTGAAGTGATGCTCGTCCGCCGGGATGGCGTTAGGATCTTTCGCGCCCGGATCGAAGGCCCACAGCAGCTTGCCGCTGTTGACGTCGAAGCCGCGGATCACGCCGGAAGGCTCACGGTTCGAGTAGTTGTCGGTGACGGCGCCGGCGACGACGATCACGCTGTCGGTGATGACCGGCGGCGAGGTCGGCTCATAGTGGCCCGGCGTTGCGTACGGCATGTTGCTCTGCAGGTTCAGTTCGCCGTTGTTGGCGAAGTCCGGGCAGCGTTTGCCGCTGTCCGCATCCAACGCAAACAGACGGCCGTCGTTCACCGGCAAAATGATGCGGCGTGCGCACAGCGCAGGCGAAGCCTCTGCCGTTGCACCCCCAGCCGCTGCGGTTTCATGATAGGACACGCCGCGGCAGGTGATGTGCTGGAAGGTCGGATTGGACTTCAGCTGTGGATCGAACAGCCATTTTTGCTTACCGGTAGCCGCGTCCAGGGCGAACAGCTTCTGGTGCGGGGTGCAGAGATACAGCGTGTCGCGGATTTTGATTGGGGTGACTTCGTTGGTGATTTCACCCGGATCGTTGGCGGTTTTCAGGTCGCCGGTCTGGAAGCGCCAGGCTTCCTGCAACTGGCCGACGTTTTTGTCATTAATCTGGCTCAGCGGAGAGTAACGCGTGCCTTCCTGGGTGCGGCCATAGGCCGGCCAGTCTGCGGCGGTGGCGTCTTTCGGCTGAACCTGCGCAGCGTCGAGGGTGCCGTTGATCTCTTGCGGATCGTTAAACACCGAATAAGCCAACGCGATAACCGTGATAACCAGCGCGGCGCTCAGCGCGCCATAGGCCAGTTTGCCGTTGGCAATCAGGCGCCGGTAAATAAACGGCAGCACCAGCCATAGGCCGAAGAAGAAGGTGACGTCCAAACGCGGCGTCAACGCCCAGAAGTCCGGGCCCACTTCCCACAGCGCCCAGGCGGTGGTGCCGAGCAGGAAGATGGCGTACAGCAGCAGCGCGGTGGCGCGGCGGCGGAACAGCAGCCAGGAAGTGGCCAGCAGCACCAGGCCGGCGATGATGTAATACAGCGAACCGCCCAACTTGGCCAGCCAAATGCCGCCCCCGAGCAGATAGAGCCCGCTCAGGGCGGCAAATAGCGCCGTCAGAATGAGCAGCGGCGATAATGACGCTTTATTTTGCATAGCAATACCCTTACCAAAAATGAAAAGTCCCCGATTTAGAGATTAAGCTAAATCCAGAAAAACACGCGTTTTCTCCCAAAATATCTATGTTGTTGTAGAACATAGCCCGCGCATTAACCTTATGGTGCTTTGCCTTGTTTCAAAGCCGTAAAAAGGGAATGGACGACGCCACCCCAGCCGGCTTTCGGCGCCGGCCCGCAACAAGTGGCCGCCGGCGTTATAGACACCGGCCGAGAGTATCCTGATGCTTTCGGCAGGTGTCAATTCCCCCAATATTTTCACACCAAAACAATCACTCCGCTGACATATGCGGGGTCGGCCGCCGCGCCATGGGGGCAGGCTGCCAAAGGGGCGATGCTTGCGCGGCATTATTAATGCCCGCGCCGGGTCAGGAATAGCCATCTGTTGCTCCATGTACATGACGCTAAACGGGAAGGGGAAATGCATCCTGCTGCAAGTATAGGTTGTTCTGATGTCAAACGCCTGAGGATGAAAAACATGCTGGCCGCAGCGCTACGCTGGAAAATGGATCCATGGCTGGCGTTAATTCATGCGTTGTTTGCTAGGATATTTCTAATAAAAATGGTCCGGCAGTGTTTTGTCTATTTTCATAAGAATTGGATATGGGTTATTTTTATTTTTTTGTAATTTTAATATGTTGTTATTGGTGACTATTTTTCTTGTCATTAACATTCCCATACGTTATACGTTGATTTAGTTAGTTTGTTGATTTTGTTGGTATTTTTTATTTTTATTTTAAGTTTTATTTTTAATCTAAATAAAATAATATTCGCTCTCATATTTTTCTTTACGACTAACGTTAACCAGAAACGCCGCTTCTAACGCAGCGGCGTTGCCGCATTGCGTCAGTATCGTCCTGATATATATCCAATGACTATATTTAAAAGGAATTAATTAATGGAAATGATTACTGTCTCGCCCTATACCCAGACGTTCTGGAATGAGTATGTTCTTAATCCGCAATCATGCGAGTACAACCTGGTGCTCGACCAAACCATTGAAGGAGATTTGGATATCGACAGGCTGCGCGCTGCGGTAGAGCGGGTGAGCAGGGACTATATTCTTTTCCACCACGTACTGGACGATACGCACCCTCAACTGCGGTGGGTGAAAACCGCCAAGCCCATCACTCTGGAAATGCTGGATGCCGAATGTGACGTCGGCAGGCTGGCGAACACGCCTTTCGACCTGCGTGCGGGGCCGCTGTGTCGGTTTTACCTGATTGAACGAGCGCCCCGGCGCTACCAGCTGATGATTATCGTTCACCACGTGCTGATTGATGGCCTCGCCGGTCAGGAGTTTTATGGCGCCGTCGCCGCGTATTACAACGACCCGGCGGCGATCGCGGCGCCAGGCGACATCGGCAGCCTGAACGCACTGTATCAGCGGTATGAGCAGGACATCGCTACCCTAAAGGAGACCTGCGGCTCGCCGGCATTTTGGCGCGAACTGCTGGCGGACTGCCCGCCGCGGGTGGAGTTGCCCTATCTGGCCAACCGGCGCGCCGCAGCGGGCAGCGCCGGGGAAGTGCGTTTCACGCTGCCGTTTGACCAATGGCAAAGCCTGAAGGGCGGGGTTAAATTCGCCAACCCATTCCTGATATTCAAAACGCTGTGGGCGCTATTGATCGCCCGTCAGTCGCCGCAGGAAAAGGTGTATATCGGCTATCCCATCGCCGCCGAAGGCGGAGAGGCTCTGTACTGCGGCGCCCAGGTCAATAGCGCCGTTTTCCCGCTGGCGTTGACGCCGGGCGCGACCTTCCGCGAGCTGTATCAGGCAACGCTGGGCTACAGCAAGGCGCTCCGGGCCTCGGGCCGGCTGCGCCACACCCGGCTGCCGGTGTATGACATGCTGCGCCAAAGCCAAATCCGTCAGCTGAACGTCAACTTTACCCAGGCCTACCTGAAAGACGCGCCGCTGGCGCTGGAGGGGTGTCAGGTCACCGTCAACCACCGTTTCAACGTGGACCTGGCCGGCTCAGAGCTGCTGCTGGAATACCAGCCTTCCGAACAGGGCTTCGAGTTCAGGCTGCGTTACCGGGCTGACCTGTTCGATGAGACGCAGATGGCGGAGATGGCGGAGCAGTATGGCTATTTGCTGCGCCGCGTCCTGAGCGAGCCGGACCTGCCGATCGCCGCGCTGCCGCAGTTGACGCCGCAGCAGGCCAGGCGCATGCGTGACCAATGGGCCAGCGGCCAGGATGTGCCGCCCGCGCCGGCGGCCACCTTGCTCGACGGCGTTGAAAGATACGCCGGTCGCCACCCCGAGCGCATCGCGCTGGTCGACGCGGCAGGGGAGATAGCCTACGGGCAGCTGGCGCAGCGCAGCAGCCTGCTGGCGCTGCGGCTGCGGGCGGAATATCTGCGGCTTTGCGGTGAAGAGATGCCGGCGGATACGGTTATCCCGCTGTACATGCAGCGCGGCGCCGCGGCGGTGGTGGCGATGCTGGCGATCATGAAGGCGGGCGGCGCCTATGTGCCGTTGGATCCGGATACGCCCGACCAGCGTTTGGCCTATATTCTGCAAGACGTCAACAGCCCGATCGTCGTCACCGACGGCGCCGGGCTGGACGCCGCGCGGCGGCTGGCGCCGCACAGCTTCTGCCTGTTGGCCGACGCCGCGCCGGAGACGGGGGATACGGCGCCGCTGCCGACGATCGACGCGCGGCAGCTGGCGTATGTGATTTATACCTCCGGCACCACCGGGCGGCCAAAGGGCACGCTGTGTGAGCATCGCGGTGCGGTCAACATGGTGCGCGGCCACGCTCAGCGTCTGCTGCGGCAGGAAAGCGGCGTGCTCAACTGCCTGCAGTTCGCCTCGCTGGCCTTCGATGCGCACGTGTTCGAAGTGTTTATCGCCCTCGGCAACGGGCACCGTCTGTTTATCGCCGGCGACCCACAGCGACGCGATCCGGCGCTGTTGGTCGATCAAATGGCGGCGTGGCGGATCCATTTCTGTTTCCTGCCGCCCGCGCTGCTCGCTACCCTGCCAACGCTGCCGGACTCGGTGCGGCATCTGGGCCTGGGGGGCGAGGCGACGTCGCAGGACGTGCTCGACCATTATCTGGCGCAGGGGCTGCAGGTGGTCAATATGTACGGGCCGACCGAGGCCGCGGTCAGCGTCTGTCTTAATATTTACCGCCGCAACGGCGCGCGCAATATCGGCCATGCTATCGCCAACATGCACTGCTACGTGGCGGATGCGGACTGCAACCTGCTGCCGTTGGGCGCAGAGGGGGAGCTGTGCCTTTCCGGCGTCGGGCTGGCGCGGGGATACCTGAATATGCCTGAGTTGACGGCCTCCGCCTTTGTCGACAACCCCTTTAGCCAGGAAGCGGACTACCGCCGCCTGTATCGCACCGGCGATCGGGTGCGCCGCCTGGCCGACGGCAGCCTCGAGTATCTCGGCCGTCAGGATCAGCAGGTCAAGATCCACGGTTATCGCATCGAACTGGGCGAAATTGAAATGCAGATGCGCGCCATGGCCGAGGTGGCCGAGGCGGTGGTCGCCGTGCGCCGGCAACCGACGGCGCAGCTGCAGGCCTGGTACGTGTTGCAGCCCGGCTGCAGCCTGTCCGCCGCCGAGATCTGCCGGCGGCTCGCCGCGCAGCTGCCGCACTATATGCTGCCGACGGCGCTGCTGGCCGTGCCGGCAATCCCGCTGACGGTGAGCAGAAAGGTGGATTTCCGGGCCCTGCCGGAGCCGGAGGCAGTCGAACGGCAGGCGGCGTTCCGCCAGCCGGGCAGCCCGCTCGAAAGCCGGCTGCTGGCGCTGTTCAACCAGCTGCTGGACTGCCGGGCCGGGGTAGACGATCACTTCTTCCGCCTGGGCGGCAACTCGATTTTGGCCATCAGGCTGTGTCACGAAGTCAACAGGCAACTCGGCATGAAGATGTCGGCGCAGACCCTCAACCAGTACCCGACGGTGGCGATGCTGAGCGAGCACCTCGGCGCGCCGCAGCCCGACGCGCCGGATGAGGTTGGCGTTACCGCCACCGGGCGGCGCGAGGGGCCGCTGTCGTCCCAGCAATCGCGCCTGTGGTTTATGCAACAGCTGGCGCCTGCCTCCGTACACTATCTTTCCCCGGTGTTGCTGCAGTTGGCCGCCGGGGTCGATGGCGATCGTTACCGTCAAAGCCTGCAGGCGGTGGCGGCGCGCCATCAGGTGTTGCGCAGCCTGATCCGTCAGGATGAGCAGGGGGGGGCCAGGCAGACGACGGTCGACGCGCCGCTGGCGGTGCCGCTGCATGTCCTGAGCGCCGGGGAGTTCTCCGCGGCCTTGACGCAGGCGCTGCAGCAGCCGATGGATCTGACCCGCGAACCGCCGCTGCGTGCGGCGCTTTATCGCTATACCGATGAAGCGGGGCGGGAGAGCACCGCCAGCCTGCTGGTGTTCCACCATATCGCCTTTGACGGTTGGTCGCTGGAGGTGTTGCTGCAGGAGCTGGATGCCGAATATCGCCGCGTTGGCCAGCCGCCGGCGGCGTTGCAATACCTCGACTATGCGCTTTGGCAGCAGACGCCCGAGCAGCTGGGTGCGCAGGCGCAGGCGCTGGCGTTTTGGCGCCGCGAACTGGAAGGATGCCAACCGCTCTGCCTGCCGCTGGACGCCGCGCGCTCCGGCGTATTCGACCTGCGCGGCGATAACTGCGAAGCCCGGCTGCCGGCGGAGCTGGTGAGCGCGCTCGAGGCGCTGGCGCGCCGGGAGGGCGTCACGCTGCATGCGGTGCTGCTGGCGGGGTTCAGCCTGCTGTTGTCCCGCTATGCGGGGCAGGATGACGTGCTGGTGGGCACTCCCCTGGCCAACCGCAGCCGGCCGGAGTTGGCGAACCTGATCGGGTTCTTCGTCAACACGCTGCCGCTGCGCCAGCAGATCGATCATCGCCACAGCGTCACCGCGTTTATTCGCCAGGTGGCGGAGACCACGCTCAGGGCGCAACAACACCAGGCGCTGTCGCTGGAGGTGCTGGTCGACAGCCTGCAGCTGCCGCGCGATTTCTCGCGCCATCCGCTATTTCAGGTGATGTTCGCCCTGGAGAACGACGGCGCGGCGGCGAACCGGCCGGACTGGCTGTCCGTGGTCGATCTGAGCGGCCGCGAGGAAACCGCCAAGTTCGATCTCACCCTGACGCTGACGCCGGATGACGGGCAGATGCGCGCCCGTTTCAACTTTGCCGTCGCGCTGTTCAGCAAAGCCTCGGTGGCACGCCTGGCGGAATACTACCTCGCCATCCTGCAGCAGATGGCCCGGCACGGCGACTGGCCGCTGGAACAGCTCAGCCTGCAGCCGCATCTCCCGGCAGCAGGCGATGCGCGGGCGCTGCAGTACCCCTTTGAGCGCCCCCTGCAGCAGGACTTTATTCGCCATGCCCGGCGCAACCCGCAGGCGGTGGCGATCGTCGACGCGCTGGGCGAAATGACCTACGGCGAGCTGTATATTGCGGCCCTGACGCTGGCTACCCAGCTGCGTCTGCAGGGGCAGATGGTCGGCGAGGCGATCGCGATTGTCGCGGACAAAGGGCGCAAACAGCCCGTCGCCATGCTGGCGGCGCTGATGTGCGGCAAGGCATTTTTGCCGATGGATGCGAGCTGGCCGCCGCAGCGGCGGCTGCGGGTGATGGCGCAGGCCGGCGTCAATACGCTGCTGAGCGACGAGGACTGGACGGCGGAAGGGATCAACCGGATTGAACTGGGCGCGGACGGCCTGACGCACGCGCTGCCGGCGCCTGCACGGCTGTTGCCGGCGATCGACGCCGCGGCGGGTGATTTGGCCTATATCATTTTCACTTCCGGCTCGACGGGAACGCCAAAAGGGGTGGCGATCGAACACCGCAGCGTGGTGAACATGATAGAGGGCGTGCAGCGCTATTTCGCCTTCGACGAGCGGGATCGCAGCCTGGCGCTCAGCGCGCTGAGCTTTGACCTGGCGATTTACGATATTTTCGGCCCGCTGAGCGCAGGCGGCGCGGTGGTGATGCCGGCTGAACGGGACAGGGCCAATCCGCAGGCCTGGTACCAGCTGATGATCGCCCACCGGGTGACGCAGTGGCTGAGCGCGCCGGCGTTGATGGAGCTGCTGCTGGATTATGTCAAGGGCGCCGGGTTGACGTCTGGCCCTGAGCCGGCGCTGCGGGCGGTGATGGTGGGCGGCGACTGGATCGCCACCTCGCTGCCGGCGCGCTGCCGCGAGTGGGCGCCGCACAGCCGTTTTTGCAGCGCCGGCGGCGCGACCGAGGCGGCGGTGTTTTCGATGCTGCATGAGGTGCCGCCGGGGCAGCGGATCCTGTCCGCCAGCATTCCCTACGGCAGGCCGCTGCCGCACCAGCGCTGCCATATTCTGGATGCCTGGCTGCGCCCGGCGCCGGCGGGCGTCAGGGGGGAAATCTATCTGGCGGGTGAAGGCCTGGCGCGCGGTTATTACGGCGATCCGCAGCGCACCGCCGACAGTTTCTTCTGGCATGAAGGGCTGCAGGAGCGCGTTTATCGCACCGGCGACGCCGGCCGCCTGCTGGAAGACGGTAACGTGGAGTTTATGGGGCGCATCGACAGCCAGGTCAAACTCAACGGCTACCGCATTGAGCTGGGCGAAATCGAAAATATCGCGCTGACCTGCCCGGGCGTTACCGCCTGCTGCGTGGTGCCGATCGCGCACCCGCAACCCTACCTGGCCGCCTACTTCGTCGCCGGGGACGGGGTGGACGCCGAAGCGCTGGCGCGGCATCTGAGCGGCCAACTGCCGCAGTACATGATGCCGCGCGCCTTGGTGCCGCTGGCGCAGCTGCCGCTCACCGAGAACGGCAAGATTGCCCGCCAGGCGTTGCCGCAGCCAGAGGGCGAGCGGCGCACGTTCGCCGCCGCGCAAGACGCCTGGGAACAGGGCTGCGTCGACATCTGGCGCGCGCTGCTGAAGCTGCCGGAGATCGGCGTCGAGGACAATTTCTTCTCGCTGGGCGGCAACTCCATTTTGGCTATCCAGGCCTGCTATCAGATCGGCCACCGGCTGCAACGGGAGGTGACGCTGGGCGAACTGGGCCAGTTCCCGACCATTCGTTCGCTGTGTCAGGCGCTGCGCCTGCGCGGCGAAGACGAGGCGCCGCTGTCGATACCGGCTTTGCAACGGCAAAGCTACCCACTTTCATCCTCGCAGATGCAGCTGTGGTTTATCGAAAACCTGAACGGCGGCAGCGCGCTCTATCATGTGCCGATGCTGTTCCGCTTCTCGGAGGCCGCGAACCTGGCGCACTATGCGCGCAGTTTGCAGGCCGTCGTGGCCCGGCATCAGGCGCTGCACAGCCGGGTGTGTCAGAGCGAGGCCCGCATCGCCGTTTCCCGCCCCCATCCGGCGGCGTTAGTGGTGCAACGGCTGCAGACCGATGCCGAAAGCTGGCAGCAAGGGTTGCAGCGGGACATCGATCGCCCGTTCGATCTGGCGGCGGAGCTGCCGATCAGGGCGGTCATTTATGACGTTGAGCAGCCCGACGGCGCGACGCTGCATTACGGCCTGATCCTGGTGCACCATCTGGCGTTTGACGGCTGGTCGCAGCGGCTGTTGCTGCAGGAGCTGGACGGTCTGTATCAGGCGCAGCGGCAGGGGCTGCCGCCCGTACTGCCGGTGCCGGCGCTGCAGTACGGCGATTACGCCGTCTGGCAACAGGATTATCTGGGCACGGCGCAGGCCGACGCGGCGAAAGACTACTGGCGGCAGCGCCTGGCGGGCTGGCAGACGCTGGAAATGCCGCTCGACCTGGTGCGCCCGGCGCAGTTCGATCACCGCGGCGCCAATCATGCCGTCGCGCTGCCTGCGGCGCTGGTGGCGCAGGCGGCGAGTTTCGCCCAGCGCGAAGGCGTGACGCCTTTTGCGCTGTATCTGGCGGCGTTCAACCTGCTGCTCGGCTGTTTCAGCGGCCAGCAGGACATCCTGGTCGGCACCCCGGTCGCCAACCGGCCGACGGCGGAGGCGCGTTCTGCGATCGGTTTCTTCGTCAACACCTTGCCGTTGCGTTCACAGATCGACGACGAACAGCCGTTGGCCGACTACGTTCGCGACGTTTTTAACGCGGTGCTGCAGGCGCAGCGTCACCAGGGGGTGCCGCTGGAGTTGATCATCGATCTGCTGCAGGTGCCGCGCGATCTGTCCCGGCATCCGCTGTTCCAGACGATGTTCGTGCTGGAAGACGGCGAGGCGCAGCCCGCGCTGCCGGATTGGCTGACGCCGCAAAGCCTGGTGGAGTATTACCAGGCGGCGAAGTTTGACCTGACGCTGAGCATTCATCTGGAGCAGGGTGAGGGGCAGGCGGTGTTCAACTACGCCACCGCTTTGTTCAGCCCGGCCACGCTGGAGCGTCTGGCGGGCTACTATCAGGCCATTTTGCAACAGATCGTCGCGCAGGGCAGCCGGCGCGTCGGCCAACTGGCGCTGGTGCCGGCGGCCGAGGTGGCGCGCCAACGAGCCTTCCGCGAATCCTGCCCGCCGGTCTACGACTTCGAGCGCGCCATCCACCACGACTTTATTCGCCAGGCCGCTCAGCACCCGCAGCGGGTGGCGATAGTCGACGCCCTCGGTGAGTTGACCTACGGCGAACTCTATCGTCTGGCGTTAACGCTCTCGCTGCAGCTGCGCCAGCATGCGGACATGTCGGCCGAAACCCTGGCGGTGATGGTGGATAAGGGGCGGGCGCAGATCGTGGCGGTGCTGGCGATAGTAATGGCCGGCAAGGCCTATTTGCCGCTGGACGGCGCCTGGCCGGAACAGCGGCGGCTGGATATCCTCGGGCAGTCGCAAACCCGGGTGATCCTCAGCAGCAGGCGCTGGCGGACCAACGGCGAGGCCCGGCTGCTGGTGATTGACCCGCAGGGCGTGGTGGCGGAGCTGCCGCCGGCGGCGCAGGGCGAACCGGTGCTGCCGGCGCCTTCCGCGCTGGCCTATGTGATCTTCACCTCCGGCTCCACCGGCACGCCGAAAGGGGTGGCGATAGAGCATCGCGGCGCGGTGAACAGCATCGTCGATACCCTGCAGCAGTTGGCGATCGGCGCAGAGGACCGCGGGCTGGCGCTCAGCGCTCTGAGTTTCGACATTTCGGTATTCGATATTTTCGGCCTGCTGTCGGTCGGCGGGGCGCTGGTGATGCCGTCTGAAGCCGAACGCTACCAGCCGCAGGCCTGGCATCGCCTGCTGATGACGCAGGGGGTAACCTTCTGGAACTCTGCGCCTTCGGTGATGACCCTGTTGGTTGAACACCTGGAGTCTGACGGCGAAACGGCGCATTGGCCGGCGCTGCGCAACGCGGTGTTGGTGGGCGAGGTTATCGCGCGACCGCTGCCGGCGCGCATTCGGCAGCGGCGGCCGGGCTGCCGGGTGGTCAGCGCCGGCGGCGCCACGGAAAGCTCAATCTGGTCGATTCTGTACGATATTCCCGATGCGCCGATAACCGCCCCCAGCGTGCCCTACGGCCAGGCGATGGCGCACCAGCGTTTTTACGTGCTGGACCGCCAGCTGCGGCTGCTGCCGCCTTGTCTGCCGGGCGAGCAGTATATCGGCGGCGCCGGCGTCGCCCGCGGTTATTACCGCAATCAGCCGCTGACCGACGAGAGGTTCATTTATCACCCCGAACTGGGGGAGCGGCTGTACCGCACCGGCGACGCCGGTCGCTATCTGCCGGACGGCAACCTGGAGTTTCTCGGGCGTATGGATTTCCAGGTCAAAATCAACGGCTACCGCGTGGAGCTGGCGGAGGTGGAGCAGTGCGCGCTGGCCTTCGGCCCGATCAAATCCTGCTGCGCCATCGTGCGGCAGGGGGCGTCACAGGAGCTGCTGGCGCTGTATTACGTCTGCGACGAGCCGCTGGCGGAGCCTGAACTGCTGGCGTTTATGAGCCGGCAGCTGCCGCTGTATATGATACCGACGGCGCTGATGCGGCTGGAAGCGCTGCCCTACGGCACCAGCGGCAAGCTGGATCGCAAGGCGCTGCCGGCGCCGGAAATGCGCGAAGCGCAGGACTATGTCGCGCCGGAAAGCGCGCTGGAACGGCAGCTGTGCGCGCTGTGGCAGGAGGCTTTGCAGCTGGAGCGGGTCGGCATGACGGACGATTTCTTCTCGCTGGGCGGTACCTCGATCAAGGCGATATCGCTGTGCCTCGCCATGTCGGCGCTGCTGGGCGCGCCGCTGCCGGTGGTGAAGCTGTTCCGATGCCGCAGCCTGCGCAATCTGCTGTCCGCCGGCGAACAGCCGTTGGTGGCGCCGCTGAATAAGGCCACAGACGCGGCGCCGGCCTTGTGGATGATCCACCCGGCGCTGGTCGGGGCGGAGGCGTTCCATCCTTTTGCCCAGCGCCTGCAGGGGAAGCTGAACTGCTACGGTGTCGATAACTACAACCTGTACCACCGCCCGACGATCGATTCGCTCGGCGAGCTCGCCGAACGCTACCTCAGCGAAATGATCGCCAACGGATTGCTGAACGGCGCGCAGCCGGTGCGCATCCTCGGTTGGTCGCTGGGGGGGCTCATTGCGCTGGAGATCGCCGCCAGGCTGGAGGCGCGCGGCGTGCGGGATGTTCATCTGTATTTGCTGGACAGCTTCTATCAGCAGCGGGTGGCGGAACTGCCGGTGGCGGAACTGCTGCCGCTGCTGGGCATTGAGGGGGAAGCGGCCAGGCGCGCGGCCGCCGTCGCCGAGGTGGAAGGGCGCTTGGCCGCCGGCACGCTGAGCCGCGGTCTGCAAAGTACCCGGGTCACGCTGTTCAAAGCCATGCAGCTCAACCCGCAGCTGCCGCAGCAGGCGATGATGCCGCTGCTGGCGCTGGCGGATAACGGATTGAGCGCCGTCTGCCACAGTTTGCAGGTGATCCCGCTGGCCTGCCATCACCACAATATTTTGCAGTGCGAGGAGGAGATCGGGGCGATGCTCGGCGTGGGGCAATAACGCCGAACCGGCGGTGGCGCAGGCTGCCGCCGGATTGATGAATCAGGCTCATAAGCTTAACCCCATTTGGCCCATAGTCACGGCGGCGGCCGCCTTCTAGAGTAACCACTGGCCGGCGGCCGCCGGCAACGGCTTGAGGGCCGAAGAGACTGAACCTGGAGAAATGACATGCAAAAACGCAAATTGGGCAACGGCGGGCTGGAAGTCTCGGCGCTGGGCCTCGGCTGTATGGGCCTGAGCTTTGGTTACGGCCCGGCGACGGATCGGCGGCAGGCGATCGAACTGATCCGCTCGGCGGTCGACGACGGCGTGACCTTTTTCGACACGGCGGAGATTTACGGGCCGTTTATCAATGAAGAGCTGCTCGGCGAGGCGTTGGCACCGGTGCGCGATCGGGTGGTGATCGCCACCAAGTTCGGTTTTGAGCTGCCGCAGCCGGATGGCAAGCAGGTGCTGAACAGCCGCCCCGAACATATCTGCCAGGCGGTGGAGGGCTCGTTGCGGCGCCTGCGGGTGGAAAGTATCGATCTGTTGTATCAGCACCGGGTCGATCCTGACGTGCCGATTGAAGAGGTGGCCGGTACGGTGAAGCAGCTGATTCAGGAAGGCAAGGTGAAACATTTCGGCCTGTCGGAGGCCGGGGCGCAGACCCTGCGCCGCGCTCATGCGGTGCAGCCGGTTACGGCGCTGCAAAGCGAATATTCGCTATGGTGGCGTGAGCCGGAGCGGGAGATTTTGCCGACGCTGGCGGAGCTGGGCATCGGTTTCGTGCCTTTCAGCCCGCTGGGTAAAGGCTTCCTGACCGGCGCCATCAACGAAAACACCGCCTTCGACAGCTCGGATTTCCGCAACCAGGTGCCGCGTTTCAGCGCCGAAGCGCGCAGGGCCAATCAGGCGCTGGTGGCGGTGTTGGGGCAGATAGCGGAGCAAAAGGGCGTTACGCCGGCACAGATCTCCCTGGCCTGGCTGCTGGCGCAGCAGCCGTGGATCGTGCCGATCCCGGGCACCACCAAGCGCCATCGGCTGGAGGAGAACCTCGGCGCGGCGGAGATCGCCCTGACGGCGGGGGAACTGGCCGATATCGGGGTGGCGTTGGCTGCCTTCGAGGTGCAGGGCGATCGTTACCCGGCGCATCTGCAGCAGAACGTCGGGCGTTAAGCCCGGTAGCGCAACGCATCGACCAGCAGAGCGAAGGCGGTGGTGTGCTGCCTGCGGCTGGGATAGTAGAGGTAGTAGCCGGGGAACGCGGGGCACCATTCCTCAAGCACCTTGCGCAGGCGGCCGCTCGCCAGCTCTTGCGTGACGGTGTCTTCCGGTACAAAGGCGATGCCGAGGCCAAACAGCGCGGCGTCGATCCTTTGGCGCAGGCTGTTGAAGGTCAGCTGGCCGTCGACCCGCACCTTGATTTCGCGGCCGTCGCGTTCAAACTCCCAGGCATAAAGGCCGCCCATGGTGGGCAACCGCATATTGATGCAGCGATGATTCTGCAGATCCTGCGGGCCGTTGGGCACGCCGAATTGCGCAAAGTAAGCCGGTGACGCGATGGGCACCATGCGCATTTGCGGCCCGATGCGCACGGCCACCATATCTTTTGCCACCTGTTCGCCCAGGCGAATGCCGGCGTCAAAGCGCCCGGCGACGATATCTGTCAGGGTATTGTCGACGGTGATTTCCACGTTGATATCCGGATAGTCGGCGAGAAACGATCGCAGCACCGGCCACAGCACCGAATCAACGGCATGTTCCCCGGCGGTGAGGCGGATATTGCCGGCGGGCCGATCGCGCATTTCGCTCAGCGCGTCCAGCTCGTTCTCAATTTGCGCAAAGTGCGGGCCGATGCTGTTCACCAGCCGCTCTCCGGCCTCGGTGGGGGCGACGCTGCGGGTGGTGCGGGTCAATAACCGCAGCGCCAGCCTCTCCTCCAGCCCCCTGATGGCATGGCTGAGCGCGGACTGTGACACGCCGAGCTTGGCCGCCGCCTTGGTAAAGCTGCGTTCTCTGGCTACCATCAGGAAAGCAATCAAATCGCTAAAGTTCTCTTTTAACATCCCGGCTCCCGCTGGTTGGCGAAAATTCGTCTCGGCATTCTATACCCTGGTTCTAGAGGGCACATCCGCGGATTTATGAGTTTTACTCATAGCTCCTTGCGTATTTTGCCTTCTAGCGCCCATCGGCTGCCGGCGGTATCTTTTCGTCATCACGTCCGATTATCTTGTCACTGTCAGCGTCGGCAGCCTGTGCCGAAGCGGAGGAAAAAATGAAAATTCAACGCAGCGGTTCCTTGCCTTCCCAACGCGGCCCGGAAAACTACTTTACCGGCCAGGTGCGCATCGACGCCCCCTTCGCCGGCACTGAACCGGCCCGGGTAGGCGGCGCCACCGTCACCTTCGAACCCGGCGCCCGCACCGCCTGGCATACCCATCCGCTTGGCCAGACGCTGATCGTCACCCAGGGGCGCGGCTGGATCCAGGTGTGGAGCGAAGCGGTCCAGGAAATGAACCAGGGCGATATCGTCTGGATCCCGGAAGGGGTGAAGCACTGGCACGGCGCCACGCCCGACACCGCCATGACCCATATCGCCATCGCCGAGTCGCTGAACGGCAGCCCGGTGACCTGGATGGAAAAGGTCACCGATGCGCAGTACCAACGCTAGCCGCCGTCAATCTCCTGCTGTTCGCAAAAGCGCAGCCGGTTGCCGAAGGGAGCGGTACAGCGCCGTTATCAGGCGCTCAGGCCGCCGAGGCAGAGATACTTGATCTCGAGATAGTCTTCGATGCCGTATTTTGACCCTTCGCGGCCCAGGCCGGAGTTTTTCATGCCGCCGAACGGCGCCACTTCGGTGGAGATCAGCCCCTCGTTGATGCCGACGATGCCGTATTCCAGCGCTTCGGCCACCCGCATCACCCGGCCGATATCGCGGCTGTAGAAGTAAGAAGCCAGGCCGAACGGCGTATCGTTGGCCAGTTCGATGGCTTCGTCTTCATGGGTGAAGCGGATCAACGGGGCGACCGGGCCAAAGGTTTCTTCGCGGAAGATTTTGGCCTCGCGCGGCACGTCGGTCAGAATGGTCGGGGCATAGAAATTATGGCCCAGCGCGTGCGGTTCGCCGCCCAGCAGCACCGAGGCGCCGTGTTTGACGGCGTCGGCGATATGTTCGCTGACTTTCTCCACCGCTTCCTGATTGATCAGCGGGCCGAGGGTGACGCCGTCGTCCATGCCGTTGCCGACCTTCAGCTTTGCCACCGCAGCTTTCAGCCTGGCGGCGAAGGCGTCGTATATGCCGTCCTGCACCAGGAAACGGTTGGTGCAGACGCAGGTCTGGCCGGCATTGCGGTATTTTGACGCCACCGCGCCGGCGACCGCGGCATCCAGGTCGGCGTCGTCGAACACGATGAAGGGCGCGTTGCCGCCCAGTTCCATGCTGGTCTTTTTGATGGTCGGCGCGCACTGCGCCAGCAGCTGCGCACCCACCTCGGTGCTGCCGGTGAAAGACAGCTTGCGCACGTCGGGGTTGGCGGTCAGCTCACCGCCGATGGCCTTGCTGGGGCCGGTGATCACGTTGCACACCCCGGCGGGCAATCCGGCGCGCTCCGCCAGCACGGCAATGGCCAGCGCCGAAAACGGCGTCTGGCTGGCGGGGCGGATCACCCCGGTGCAGCCTGCCGCCCAGCCGGGGCCGGCTTTACGGGTGATCATCGCCGCCGGGAAGTTCCACGGGGTGATGGCGGCGAACACGCCGATCGGTTCCTTTTGCACGATGATGCGTCGCCCCGACTGGTTTTGCGGGATGGTATCGCCGTAGACCCGTTTGCCTTCCTCGGCGAACCATTCGATAAAGGACGCCGCATAGGCGATCTCGCCGCGGCTTTCGGCCAAGGGTTTACCCTGTTCCGCCGTCATGATGCGCGCCAAATCATCCTGATTTTCCATCATCAGTTCAAATAGCTTGCGCAGCTTGCCGGCGCGCTCCTTGGCGGTCAATGCGCGCCAGGCGGGTTGGGCTTTTTTCGCGGCGGCGATCGCCAGCGCGGTTTCTTCGGCGCCGAAGGCGGGCACGCGGCCGACCGGTTCGCCGGTGGCGGGGTTGAGGATCTCGATCGCCTGGCCGCCTTTAATCGGCAGCCATTGCCCGTCGATGTAGTTAGCTTCGCGGAACAGCGCGGGATCTTTGAGGGTGGTCGAAAAATGCATGCTCATCGGTTTCTCCTTGGCAGAATTCAATGGGGAATGGTCTGTCCCCTGCGACACCCTTTCACCCTAGCAAATTTTTTCGTCGCCGTTGGGTCAACGGCGGCAGAAATCAATTTGTGCCATGCGCACCTTCTGTACAAAAAACACCCATGGGCAGGACGATACTGAAAGCAGCAGGCATATGACCCTTTTCGACGTGACTAAAAGGAGTGTGCAAATGATGAAATCAGTGGACAGACATCTTGCGGCCTACGGCGGCGGTGAAATGGATTTCCTGGCGTCGAGCATCGCGCTGATGGAATGGCAGGGCAGGGAGATAGACGCCGGCAAGGTGGCCGGCAACATGTCGGAGCAGCAAAGCCGACTGTTCTTTGAACGGCTCACCTATTTCAGGCTGCTTTATCAGGCCGCCCCGGTGGCGGAACAGAATGCGTAACCCCAATGAGTAGCCCCGCCGAAGCGGGGCTTGCTGTTTATGGCTGCCATACGCCGGTTGCCAGCGTGGCCGGCGAATATTCCAGATTGCGCCCGCGCCACGGCAAGGCTGCGCCGAAGCGCCAGGCGCTGTGGATATCAAAGCGCCAGTAGCGTTCCGCACCGGCCACTCCCCAGCCGCTATCCGGCTGCCACAGGATCTGAGTTTCTCCCTGCAGGTGCAGCACGTCGCCGCGCTCAAAATCGATAAACAGCAGCGCCGCGCGCGGCTCGGCCAGCAGGTTGCCCAGGGTGTTCATGTAGCGGTTGCCGCGAAAGTCCGGCATCCATAGCCTGTCGCCTTCCAGGTGGATAAATCCCGGTTTGCCGCCGCGGTGCGAGATATCGACGCCGCCCTGCGCCAGCTCGCGGTGCGCGCAGCTGGCGACAAAGCAGGTGTCCGCCTGGCGGATCAGCGCCTGCGCCGCCGCATCCAGCGCGGCGAGATGCTCAACCGGCTGTGGAACGCCGCTCACCGGATACAGCTCGCGCCGCTGAATATATTGCGGGCAGTTGCCGAAGCTTTGGTTAACCACGATCTCCACCCGGTTCTTGTCGGTGCGGCCGATAACGCCGTTGGCGCGGTTGCGCCGCCGGTTGCTGAAGTCCAGCCCCAGCGCGCCGACCGGTTTGCCGCTTTGCAGCATCGCCTGCGCCGGATCGTCGCTGCGGCGCGGCGCGCTGATGCGCAAGTGGCCGTCGTCCGGGGTGCGCAGAAACCCCGGCGGGCCGCTGAACAGCGTGGCCACCGGCCAGCTTTGCTCATCCAGGGTAGCGACGAACAAATAGGGCAACGCGGCGAAGAAGGCGCGGTGCTGATCGGGCATGGTGCGATAAATGCCGCTCCCCACCTGCTCGAAACCGGCCAGAGCCTGAGCGCGCAATTCGTCGGGGTGAAATACCGGGCCGCTCATCGGCTTCAGCTCGCGGCCGGTTCTGGCAGCGCCGGCATGGCAAAGAAGCCCGGCAACCCGGCGATACGCGCAATCCAGCGTCGAATGGCCGGATAAGCCGCCAGCGAGATGCCGCCTTCCGCCGCGACCGCCACGTAGCTGTAGCAGGCCAGATCGGCGATGGTGGCCGCGTCGGTCGCCAGGAAGCGGCGCTCGCTCAGGTGCTGCTCCATCTGCGGCAGAAAGCGGGTGCTGACGGCCAATGCCGCCTGATAGTCTTCCGCTACGGAGAACTGGGCGATCAGCCGGCAGGAGGCGGGGCCATAACGCACCTCGCCGGCGGCTTTCGACAGCCACTCTTGCACCTGCGCCGCCGCCAACGGCTGCTCCGGCAGCCAGTGGCTATCCGGCGCATAGCGTTTCACCAGGTACACCAAAATGGCGTTGCTGTCCGCCAGCGTCAGTTCACCGTCTTGCAGCGCCGGGATCTGGCCGAACGGATTGATCCGGCGGAAGTTTGCGCTTTGGCGCACCTCGGCCGGGGTTTCGACCCATTCATAAGGCAGTTCGAGCATGCGCAGCAGCAGCGCCACGCGGTGGGCGTGGCCGGAAAGCGACGTGCCGTACAGTTTTATCTTGGACATAGTCTTGCTCCTTCTCGGGTTTCCAACAGCATACTCTTGCGTTTTGTGGCGTGGATCCGGCAATGTAGAAATTGATAATTTCATTTTCCGGAATAGTCTATGGACCGATTAGACGAACTGGCGATTTTTGTCGCGGTGATACAACACGGCAGCCTGGCCGCCGCCGGGCGCAAGCTGCGGCGCTCCGCGCCGGCGATCACCCGGGCAATCGCCGCGCTGGAGCAGCGTTTTGGCGCCAGGCTGGTGGAGCGTACCACCCGGCGATTGGCACCGACGGAGGCCGGGCTGCGGCTGGCGGAGCGCGCGCAGCTGCTGTTGCAGGACTATCGGACGGCGGTGCTGGACGCCGCCGATACCCAGCTCGGCGGCCTGCTGCGCATTACTTCGCCAGTGCAGTTTGGCCGCATGCACGTGGCGCCGGTGGTGATGGCGTTTTTGGATGACTACCCGCAGATGCAGATCGAAATGGTGCTCAACGATCGCAACCTCGATCTGATCGATGAAGGTCTGGACGTGGCGGTACGCATCGGCCATCAGCAAGACTCTTCGCGGGTGGCGCGCCGGCTGGGGCAGGTCAGCCGGGTCACGGTTGCCAGCCCGGCCTATCTGGCGCGGCGCGGGGAACCGCTGACGCCGGCGCAGCTGGTGGAACACGACACCATCGTCGGCACCCAGCGGCCTTCGCTGCGCGAATGGCGCTTCGGCCCGCAGGAAAACGGCGAGCGGGTGCGCCTGGCGCCACGGCTGCTGCTCAACGAGGTGGAAACTCAGCTGCTGGCCGCGCGCGCCGGCAAAGGCATCGCCCGTTTGCTGTCTTATCAGGTGGCGGACGATCTGGCCGCCGGCACGCTGGTGCGGCTGCTGCCGGCGTTTGAACCCTTGCCGATGCCGGTGCAGCTGGTGGCGCAGCATGTGCAGCGGATGCCGCTGAAGGTGCGCACCTTTTGGGATTATGCCTTCCAGCGTCTGAGCCGGTTGCCGCAAATTCAGGCCGGGCCACCGGTTTAAATAAGCGCAATAAGTTTCACAGGTTAAACTTTTTTAGCGGAATTCAAGATTTATATTGCCGGGCGCGCATTGCTGAGGCGCCCGTCTTGACAATATTTTTAGCGGTTGCTAATAGTTAACTCACTTCTTAAATAATAAATTAAGTTCAATATATGAAACTTGTCCCGGGGAGTTATGACAACGGTTCGACGGTAGATAATGAGGATGAGATCTTGGCCTCATTTCAATCCCGCAGCCGAGAGGTTTATAAAAATAATCGCCATGATAAAAACGTTCCCTATGGCGATTCTCCGCGAGAAGTTTTTGACTGGTTTTATTCCAGCGAACATACGTTGGGGACGTTAATTTTTATTCACGGCGGTTATTGGCAATTTTGCAGTAAAGAGGATTTTGCCTTTATTGCGCCGGCGCCGCTGGCGCGCGGTTTTGACGTGGTGCTGGTGGAGTATTCGCAGGCCCCCGCGGTTTCTCTGGACGATATTTGCCGCCAGGCGGGGGCGGCGCTGAACGCCATTCAACGGCGTCTGCCGCCCCGGCGGCATCAGCCGGTTTATCTGTGCGGCCATTCGGCCGGTGGTCATTTGGCCGCCTACTGGCAAGGGCATGCGGCGGTCGATGCGGTTTTGCCCATCAGCGGCATTTTCGAGCTGGAACCTTTGTTGACCACCTACGTTAACCGGGCGCTGCAGCTGACGGCGCAGCAAATTTCGCAACTCAGCCCGGCGCGCGCAATTACGCCGCACATCAAACCGATGACGCTGTTCTACGGTGCGGCGGAGCTGCCGGAACTGATTGGCCAATCGCGGCACTATCACGCCGCGCTGCGGGAACAGGGGCTGCAGGCCGGGCTGAGCGCGGTGGCCGGCGCCAACCATTACACGATTCTGGACGCGCTGTTCGCTGCCGACGGCGCGCTGGTCCGCCAACTTGGCAACCATGAGGAACTTCAGCATGCGCAAGGTCATTGATACCGGGCTGCCCGAAATCGGCCAGCCTTTTTCCTGGGCCACCCAGGGCGCAGGCATGCTGTTTACCGCCCACGGCCCGGTCAGGGCGGACGGCAGCATAGAGACCGGCGCGCCGGAAAAACAAATAACCCTGACGTTCGATAATCTGGCTCAGACGCTAAAGGCGGCAAATAGCCATTCCGATAACGTGCTGCAGGTTATTGTTTATTTGACCGACATTAACGACGTTAAATTGCTCGATGACATTTATCTTAAATATTTCAACTATCCGTATCCTAACCGCTCCACCGTTATTGTCGAAAAGCTGGTGGTGCCCGGCATGAAAATAGAAATTACCGTCAGCGCTATCGCCTGATTGTTTTTGCAGGCGTTGTTTCAGTTAATTCCATAGCGAATTAAGGTTTCCCTGTGCTTGAAATGATGAATTCCGCCACCGCCGCCATTTCGGACGTTAACCGCATTGCGTGAATAAGGTAGGGCTTAGTGATGAAACCGATAAAAGATTTTGAGCATATCGCCCGGCGCCAGGGCGGGCTGAATAAACACCTCACCGCCGGGCAAATGTCGATGCTGGCGATCGGCGGCGCCATCGGCACCGGGCTGTTTCTCGGCAGCGCTTACGCCATTCAGATGGCGGGGCCCAGCGTACTGTTGAGTTACCTGATCGGCGGCGCGATCGCGCTGTTGCTGATGGGGTGCCTGGCGGAAATGACCTCGGAACACCCGACGCCCGGTTCGTTCGGCGATTACGCCGAGTTTTATCTCGGGCCGCTGTGCGGTTTTTTGGTGCGCTACTCCTACTGGTCCTGCGTGGTGCTGGCGGTGGGCACCGAAGTGACGGCCATCGGCATGTACATGCAGTTCTGGTTCCCGGCCACGCCGATCTGGCCCTGGGTGTTGCTGTTCTCGGCGGCGGTGATCGCCATCAACCTGATCGGCGTGAAATCCTTCGGCCAGGTGGAATACGCGCTGTCCACCGTCAAGGTGGTGGCGATCGTGGCGTTTATCATTATCGGCATCGGCATTCTGTCGTTCTCCGCCAACCCGGCCTTCGGCCTGCGCAATCTGACTGAGGGCGGTTTTCTGCCGTTCGGCGTCAAAGGCATGTGGTTCGCGGTGATCGTTTCGATCTTCAGCTACCTGAGCATCGAAATGATCGCGGTGGCGGCGGGCGAAGCCAAAAATCCGGTTATCGCGGTTCGGGCGGCATTCAAGGGCACCATTGTGCGCCTGTTTATTTTCTACATGCTGTCGATTGGCCTGATGCTGGCGATCGTGCCCTGGCGCCAGTCCGGCACCGGCGAGAGCCCGTTTCTGATGGCGATGAACGTGATCCATCTGCCCGCCGCCGCCGGCATCTTCAACTTTATCGTGCTGGTGGCGGCGCTGTCGGCGATGAACAGCCAGCTGTACATCACCACCCGCATGATGTTTTCGCTGTCGCGCGCCGGGCAGGCGCCGGCGGCGCTGGGCCGGGTCAGCCGGCGCGGCATTCCGGTCAATGCGCTGGCGATGTCTTGCATCGGCATCCTGGTGTCGATCGTACTGAGCCTGGTGGCGCCTAAAACCTCATTCGCCGCCATGATGTCGATTTCGGTGTACGGTGCCTGCTTCACTTGGTTGATGATCTTCGTCACCCACCTGTTTTTCCGCCGCCGCCATCGTCAGACGCACCTGAAGTTTCGCATGTGGGGCTTCCCGTACACCACGCTGGCCGGCGCGTTGCTGATGGCGGCGCTGATGATCTCGACCGCCTTCACCGAGTTTTTCCGCATGACGCTGTGGTTCGGCATTCCGTTCACCCTGCTGCTGGCGGCGGCTTATCACTTCCATAGCCGCCGCGCGCCTGCGCCGCTGCCACTCAAGGTGCCGGAGGCGGAGTAATCGATAGGCTGATACGGTTATTGCGTGCTCAAAATGGCGGGGTAATGTACTGTTAGCCTGAAAATACGGTTTTTTAACATGAGGTTTGCGATTTTAGCGCATAGGGATATAAGGATAGCGCATGCAAAAGGAAGAAGGATCGCTCAGACAGCTAACGTTGAAAGAGATTGCTTTAGCAAAAACGGTTTTTGGTGGGGAGATAGCTTATCCGCGTGTGTGGATACATTGCGCTAGCTATCTTCCTTTTGGCTTACAAAGGCGCGGAACGGCTATGACGCCTAATGGAGAATTGTTCTTCAGAAAAGAGCTGTATTCCCCGGATTTTGGCGCTGAATCAACCGTTGATATAAGGCATCTATTTATTCATGAAATGATGCACGTATGGCAGCATCAGAAAGGTATGTGGGTAAGAGCTCGAGGAATGTTCAGTTGGGCAGCTGATTATACCTATCGATTGGATGACAGAGCGTTATTGGACTATGGGCTTGAGCAGCAGGCTCAGATTATTGCTGATTACTATGTTTTGCAGGCTTATGGGTACCGTGAATGGAATATCCAGCGGCGTAAGGCTTGGCCGGTAGTCACTTATCAAGGTGTTTCAGATCAAAATACGTTAGCGACAAGGTATCGCAAAACGCTGTTCCGCTTTCTGCAAGGAGTGAAATGATAATGGAAAAGGGGAAATACCTGGCGACGCTTTGTTCCGTTCTGATGTTGTCAGCCTGTGAGTCAAGGATCCTCGATATTCAGGCCGCAAAGGTGAGTGTGGTCGATGATAAGGTATGCTTGCAGGTGCCCGCGAAAAGTCATGAGTATCTAAATGGGATCCAGATTGCAGAAGCGGATAAAGAGAATGAAGCGTTTAGAAAATATTTTGATGTAAATGAAAGCCAACCTCTCCTTTTGTCACAAGACTCGTGCGTGCCTGATTTCGGTTATCCGTTCAAGGAAGGACATACCTACGGGTTCCTGACTGAGACTTTCTTTAAAGGGGAAGGCCAATCGGGTGGACGGAACTTTAGCTCGTCATTCCGGTTATACCGTGAATCGGGGGACTTGAAAGTTGAACAGATCAGATAGCCTGTTTCAGGCTATCTGAATCAAGTTAGAGGTCGGAAGGCCCGCGTCATTTCTAGGGATCACAGCTGGCTTTTCGGGATCAGATGGTCGCCAAAGGTCAGGCGCCGGCGGCCGGGTTCGATTTCCGTCAGGGGGGCGACTTCGCGCAGCGAGGATGTGCAGCGCTGCACCAGATCCTGATATTCGCGGGTGCCGGCGACTTTCCACTCCAGCTCCTGCTCGGTCAGGTCACGCAGCACGCGCGCCGGGCTGCCGACCACCAGTTTGTTGGCGTCGATCACCGCCGCCGCCTTGACGAACGCCATGGCGCCGACGATGGTGTTCTCGCCGATATCCGCGCCGTCCATAATCACCGCATTCATGCCGACCATGGCGTTGCGCCGGATGCGGCAGCCGTGCAGGATCGCGCCGTGGCCGATGTGGCCGTCTTCCTCCACCACCGTATCCTGCTGCGGGAAGCCGTGCATCACGCAGTTATCCTGGATATTGGCGCCGTCGCGGATCACCAGCCGGCCAAAATCGCCGCGCAGGCTGGCATTCGGGCCGATATACACCCGTTTGCCGACGATCACGTCGCCAATCAGCACCGCGGTCGGGTGCACGTAGCTGCTGGGGTCGACGACCGGGGTCAGGCCGTCAATCTGATACACAGGCATAGCGAAAACTCCTTAAAAAGTGTCGCGCGGCAGGCCGCCGAAACGCCGATAGTAGCTCGCCGAGGGGGCGGGCAGGGAGCCGATGGTGCTTTCCGCCAGCGCGCTGACGTAATCGGTGGCGGCGCGATCCACCCGCTGATAGAGGTTGATGCACAGGTTGCGGGCGATTTGCCCTTCCCATTGGGCAGGCAACAGCGCATCCGGCAGCAGCGGATCCTTCAGCACCACGCGGCGGAAGAAGTGAATCAATAATAGCTTAATCTGGAAACAGCGCAGCGGCGTTAACGCCGCGTCGTCGGTCTCGCGCAGCAGCGCCATCAGCGGGCGGAAGGAGAGGATAAACTCATGGTAGCCCGCCGCCACCTCGTTCAGCGACCAACACTCGGCCACCAGCTGCTGCAGCGTCTGTTCGGAGCGGTTGTAGGGGTAGTCGGCGCGGAAGTAGATCACCCGTTCGCTGGCGCTGAGTTCGCCGAGCAGCGCCGTCACGTCGGTCTGCGCGTGGGTGGGGGCCGCCATCAGGTTGTTGGCGATCTGGCCGAAGCCCAGCCAGCCCAGCTCTTTCTTCAGCCGCGCCCGTTCGTGCTTGTCGGCGCGCTCCAGCAACAGCAAATCCCATTTGCCGTCCCAGGCGGGTTGTTCGCTGAGGTAAATTTTCGACTCGGCGTGGCGGAACTGGCGCATGCCCTGCTCGGTTACGCGGTAGAAGCTGCGCCGGCCGATTTTCTCCACCGCCAGCCAGCCCTCTTTTTGCAGGCGGAACACCGAGGTGCGCACGAAGCGATCGCCAAAACCCAGCGCCTCCAGCAGCGCGCTGAGGCTGCCGAGCCAGATCTCGCCGCCGCGGTGGCTGAGCGCGTCGCCGTACAGCGAGATGATAAGCGACGTGCCGCTGACAGGTTGGGCGTCTACAGCATGGCGGATAAACTCATCCAGTTTATGTTCCATATTTTTCCATGGGTTAGCCGTCGATGAGCCATAACATTACCATAATTCGCTGCGGCGTCATCCGTGACGCCGCGGGCCTCAGCGCGGCCGCAGGTCGACCACCCGCTGCGCCTTGCCTTCTGAGCGCGGGATGTCGCCGCAGTTAGCGATGCTGACGTCGGTGCTGACGCCAACGATCGATTTGATGTGGTGGCGCAGCTGATGGCAGATGTCGCAGCGCTGCTGGTGGCTGAGGCTGAGCGCCGACTCCTTCAGCTCGACGCGCACCGCCAGGGTGTCGAGGTGCCCGCTGCGGCTGACCTGCAGCTGGTAGTGCGGCGACAGCTGCTCGAACTGCATGATCTGTTCCTCCACCTGCGACGGGAAGACGTTCACGCCGCGGATGATCAGCATGTCGTCGGAGCGGCCGGTGATTTTGCCCATGCGGCGCATCTGGCGCGCGTCGCCCGGCAGCAGACGGGTGAGATCGCGGGTGCGGTAGCGGATCACCGGCAGCGCCTCTTTGGTCAGGGTGGTGAACACCAGTTCGCCGTGCTCGCCGTCCGGCAGGGCGACGCCGGTTTCCGGGCAGATTATCTCCGGCAGGAAGTGATCCTCCCAGATGGTCGGGCCGCCGCCGCTTTCGGCGCACTCCATCGCCACGCCCGGGCCCATCACTTCGGACAGCCCGTAGATGTCCAGCGCCTTGATGCCCATGCGGGTTTCAATCTCATGGCGCAGCGCTTCGGTCCAGGGTTCGGCGCCGAACACCCCGAGGCGCAGCGAGCAGCCGCGGGCGTCGCCGCCCATTTTGCGTTCCAGTTCGTCAATCAGCGTCAGGCAGTAGGAGGGCGTCACCATGATCACGTCGGGTTTGAAATCCAGGATCAGCTGCGCCTGCCGTTCGGTCTGGCCGCCGGACATCGGGATCACCGTCGCCCCGAGCCGTTCGGCGCCGTAGTGTGCGCCCAGGCCGCCGGTAAACAGGCCGTAACCGTAGGCCACGTGCACCTTGTCTTTGGCGGTGGCGCCGGCGGCGCGCAGGCTGCGGGCGACGATATCGGCCCAGTTATCGATGTCGCGCTGGGTGTAGCCCACCACCGTCGGCCGGCCGGTGGTGCCCGACGAGGCATGGATGCGCACCACTTGCTCCATCGGCACCGCGAAGGTGTCGAACGGGTAGTTGTCGCGCAGATCCTGTTTGGTGGTATAGGGGAAGCGCGCCAGATCGCTCAACTGCTGCAGATCGTCCGGGTGCACCCCGGCCTGATCGAACTTGCGGCGGTACATCGGCACGTTGTCGTAGGCATGGCGCAGCGTCCATTTCAGGCGCTCCAGCTGCAGCGCTTCAATCTCATCGCGCGAGGCGAATTCGACTGCATCGAGTGGCTGTGGATTTGTTGTCATAGTTAGCCTCGGGGGTCAGACACGCTCAATGATCATGGCGATACCCTGGCCGACGCCGATGCACATGGTGCACAGCGCGTAGCGGCCGGATCGCCGTTCCAGTTCAAACAGGGCGGCCAGCGCCAGGCGCGCGCCGCTCATGCTCAGCGGATGGCCCAATGCGATGGCGCCGCCGTTGGGGTTTACCTGCGGGGCGTCGTCCGGCAGGCCGAGTTGGCGCAACACCGCCAGCGCCTGGGCGGCGAACGCCTCATTCAGTTCAATCACATCCATCTGCGCCAGGCTCAGCCCGGCGATTTCCAATACCTTGCGGGTGGCCGGCAGCGGGCCGATACCCATCAGCCGCGGCTCGACGCCGCAGGTGGCGGTGGCGACGATGCGCGCGCGCGGCGTCAGCCCCTGGCGCGCCGCCATCGCCTCGGAGGCGACTATCAGAGCCGCCGCGCCGTCATTCAGCCCCGAGGCGTTGCCGGCGGTGACGCTGCCGGGCTGGCGAAACGGGGTTTTCAACGCCTGCAGCTGTTCAAGCCGGGTGTCGGCGCGCGGGTGCTCGTCCTGGCTGAACTGCGTGACCGCGCCTTTTTTACCCTCGAGGCTCACCGGCACGATCTCCTGCGCCAGGTAGCCCAGATCCTGCGCCCGGGCGGTGCGTTGCTGGCTGCGCAGCGCAAAGGCGTCCTGATCGGCGCGGCTGATGTTGAACTGCGCCGCGACGTTTTCGGCGGTTTCCGGCATCGAATCGGTGCCGAAGCCGGCCTGCATCTGCGGGTTGACGAAGCGCCAGCCGAGGGTGGTGTCATACAGCTGCGCCTGCCGGCTGAAGGCGCTGTCGGCCTTGCCCATCACCAGCGGCGCGCGGGTCATCGATTCCGCGCCGCCCGCCAGCACCAGCCCGGCTTCACCGGCCTTGATGCTGCGCGCCGCCATCGCCAGCGCGTCCAGCCCCGAACCGCACAGGCGGTTGAGCGTGGTGCCGGAAACGCCCACCGGCAGCCCGGCCAGCAGCAGCGCCATGCGCGCCAGATTGCGGTTGTCTTCCCCGGCCTGATTGGCGCAGCCGAGGATCACATCGTCGGTCTGCGCCCAGTCCACCTGCGGGTGGCGCTCCAGCAGCGCGCGCAGCGGCAGGGCGGCCAGATCGTCGGCGCGCACGTTGGCCAACGCGCCGCCGTAGCGGCCAATCGGCGTGCGCACGCCGTCGCAGATAAACGCCTGGTTCATGCCTGTTCTCCTAAAATGCTGTGGCCGAGGCGGTGTGCGCGGCCACGGAACCAGGCGACGGTCTTGCCCAGTTGGTTGACTATCTCAACGTCGTATAGCCCGGTGGTTTTGCCCTGATGGCGCACCTCCGCGCTGGCGGTGAGGCGATCGCCGGCCAGCGCCGGGCGAATGAAATCGATGCTGCAGCCGGAGGCCACCGCCGCCAGACCCTGGCTGTTGCAGGCGTAGGCGAAGGCGGTGTCCGCCAGGCTGAACAGCTGGCCGCCGTGGCAGGTCTGATGGCCGTTGAGCATCTGCGGGCCGACGGTCATGCTCACCTGGGCGAAACCGGCGTCGACCGCCTCAATGCGCATCCCCATCGCCTGGGCGCAGGTATCCTGCTGGAACATCTGTTCGGCGCAGCGCTGGGCCAGCGCGCGCGGCGTATTGGCGTTCATCGTTCGGCTCCTGAAAGCGGCGTGGCGGCATAGCGGCGCAGCAAGGGCATCGGGCGGTAGCGCGCTTCCGCGTAGAAGTGGTGCAGATTGTCCAGCGTGGCGAGGATATGCCGCCAGCCGAGGGCGGCCGCCCACTCCAGCGGGCCGCGCGGATAGTTGACGCCGCGCCGCATCGCCAGATCGGTATCGGCGGCGCTGGCTACCCCTTTGTTGACCACGTCGAGCGCCTCATTGGCCAACATGGCCAGGGTGCGCATCACCAGCAGCCCGGGATAGTCCGGCAGTGGGATCACCCGCTTGCCCAGCGATTGCAGCAGGCGTATCACGCAGGCGTTGTGCCGCGCCTCGTTCTGCGGCGCACAGCTGATGGCGATGGCGGGGGCTTGCACATAGTCGACGGAAAGATCAAACAGCACCACGGGCGTTCCGGTTTCGTTGGCGACCTGAGCGGCAGTTTTACCATTTGTTAACATAAATGTAACTTCATCGATCTGAGCATAGGCGCTGGTCTGGCCGGGTTGTTTGATCGCCGCCGCATTTCCCGCCAGCAACTGCGCCAGATCCGCCAGCGCCGACCAGTCGCCATGCAGGCTGATGCGCTGCGGCAATAGCCCCTGCGCCGCTGGCGCACAGCGGGCGGCAGGCTCAGCGGCACCGTCGTAGCGATAGAACCCGCGGCCGCTTTTGCGGCCCAAGCGGCCGGCGGCCACCAACTCCTGCTGCACCAGCGAAGGGGTAAAGCGCGGGTCCTGGAAGAATGCCTGGAACACCGATTCGGTAACGGCGTAGTTGACGTCCTGGCCAATCAGGTCGGTCAACTGCAGCGGCCCCATGGCGAAGCCGCCGGCGTCGCGCAGCACCGCGTCCAGCGTGGCGGCGTCCGCCACCTGCTCCTCCAGCGCGCGCAGGGTTTCGGCATAGAACGGCCGCGCCACGCGGTTGACGATAAACCCTGGCGTGGAACGGCAGCGCACGCTGTGCTTGCCCCAGCGCTCCGCCAGCGTCTGCAGCGTCGCGAGGGTGGTTTCGCTGGTGTCCAGACCGCTGACGATCTCCACCAGTTTCATCAGCGGCGCGGGGTTGAAGAAGTGCAGCCCGGCCATGCGCTGCGGGTGCTGCAGTGCGCCGGCGATGGCGGTGATCGACAGCGAAGAGGTATTGCTGGCAAACAGCGTCGCGGGCGAACACAGGGCTTCCAGATCGCGGAACAGGCTCTGTTTGACCGCCAGGCTCTCCGCCACCGCTTCGACGACCAGCCCACTGTCGGCCAGCTGGTTCAGCGCCTCGGCGAGCTGAATGCGCGCCAGCAGCGCCTCGGTCGCCGCTGCGTCGGCCTTGCCGGCCTCGACCCGCCGGCGCAGCCGCTGGGCCAGGCCGTCGAGCGCGCGCTGGGCGGCGGCGGAGGAAATGTCAAACAGCCGCACCTGATGCCCGGCGCCGGCCGCTACCTGGGCAATGCCGATGCCCATGGTGCCGGCGCCAATCACCGCCACCGGTCCGTTGAGAATGGAGGCATTCATGGCTATTTCCCGCTGAAGTGGGGCGTGCGTTTGGCGAAGAAGGCGCTGACGCCCTCACGGTAGTCGTCGCTGCGGCCGCCGAGGCGCTGCAGGTCGCGTTCGAGATCCAGCTGTTGGTCGAGGCTATTGGTGGCCGAACTGTAGAGGGCCTTTTTAATCAGCCCCAGGCCGTAGGTCGGCTGGGTGGCCAGATGCCGCGCCAGCGTTTGCGTGCGGTCGGCCAGTTCATCCGCGGCCACCACCTGCCAGATCATGCCCCACTCGAACGCCTGCTGAGCGCTGATTTTATCGCCCAACAGCGCCATGCCCATGGCGCGGGCGTGGCCCGCCAGGCGCGGCAGGAACCAGCTGCCGCCGGAATCCGGCACCAGCCCCAGGCGGCAGAAAGACTGAATAAAGCCGGCGTTGTCGGCGGCGATGACGATGTCGCAGGCCAGCGCCAGCGCGGCGCCCGCACCGGCCGCTACGCCATTGACCGCGCAGACCACCGGTTTGGGCAGGGCGGTCAGGCGGCGGATCAGCGGGTTGTAGAAACGTTCGACCGACAGCCCGAGATCCGGCGCTTGCCGATCGGCGCTGACGTTGCGATCGTTGAGATCCTGCCCGGCGCAGAAACCGCGCCCGGCGCCGGCGATCAGCAGGCAGCGCACGTCGTCGTCGCGTTCGGCCTGGGTCAGCGCTTCGCTCAGCTGGCGGTGCATTTCGTCGTTGAAGCTGTTGAGCCGATCCGGCCGGTTGAGCGTAAGGGTCAAGACCCCGGATTCGAGATGGCTGAGAATCAATGCGTTATCCATAAATCAGCGCCCCTGATAGTTTGGCGTGCGTTTTTCGAAGAAGGCGGCGATGCCTTCGCGGCGGTCGTCGGTGGCGGCCAGGGTGACGAACTGTTGGCGCTCCATGGCCAGCCCCTGGCTGAGGCCGGTTTCATCGGCCTGTTTCAGCGCCTGTTTGGCGGCGCGCAGCGCCAGCGGCGCCTGGCGGCTGATGCGTTCGGCAATCTGTTGCGCGCGTTCCAGCGTCAGCGCGTCGACGCAGACCTCGCTGACCAGCCCGGCCTGCAGCGCACTGCGGGCGTCGATGGCCTCACCGGTCAGCACCATTTGGCTGGCGCGCGATTTGCCGACGCAGCGGATCAACCGCTGGGTGCCGCCGGCGCCCGGCATCAGGCCGAGGGTGATTTCCGGCAGGCCGAAGCGCGCGCTTTCGCCGCAAATAATGATGTCGCAGGCCAGCGCCAGCTCACAGCCGGCGCCGAGCGCATAGCCGTTTACCGCCGCCAGCAGCGGTTTGCTGAACTGCGCCAGCCGCTGCCACAGCTGCGGGCGGCGGTCCGCCAGCGCGGCGGGCAGGTCTTGCCGTTGCAGTTCGCGCAGATCGGCGCCGGCGGCAAAGCAGCGCGGTGCGCCGCCTATCACCACTGCGCCGACGCCGCCGTCGGCATCGGCCTGCTCCAGCAGATAAACCAGCTGTTCCAGGCACGGGGTGCTCAGCGCGTTACGCACGTCGGGGCGATGCAGCGTCAGCGTGACTACGCGCTGCTGCTGGTCGCGCAGGATCCAGGGGGTATCCATCGGCGGCTCCTTATACGTCAAAGTCCAACACCACGCCGTCGCCGCGCGGCCACGACTGGCAACTCAAGACATAGCCTGCGGCCAGCTGATCCGGCTCCAGGCTGTAGTTGACGCCCATCTCTACCTGGCCGGCCTTCAGCCGGCATTTGCAGGTGGCGCACACGCCGCCTTTGCAGGCATAGGGCAGGTCGGCGCCCTGGCGCAGCGCCGCATCCAGAATGCTGTCGTCCTGCGGGCCGACGTCGATGTTCAGCCGGCGGCCGTCGAGCCGGATTTCCACCCGGGTGGCGTTGCGGCTGCCGCTGTTGAGCGGGCGGGCGGCGATGCCGCCGGTATTGAAGCGTTCGCTGTGGATGCGTTCGGCGGGCACGCCGGCCTGCTCCAGCACGGTTTGCGCGTCGTCCATCATCGCTTCCGGCCCGCAGATGAAGGCGTGGTCATAGTCGCGGTAGTCCAGCAGCGCGCCGCCGATCGCCGTCAGCCGTTCACGGTCGATGCGGCCGCTGAGCAGCGGGCTGTCGAGGCTTTCCTGGCTGAACAGGTACAGCGGCTGAAAGCGCTGCGGGTAGCGGTTTTTCAGGTCCGACAGCGCCTCTTTGAACATCACCGAGCGGCTGCTGCGGTTGCCGTAGATCAGCGTAAAGCTGCTGTGCGGCTCGAGCTGCAGCGTGGCCTTGATGATCGACAGCATCGGCGTGATGCCGGAGCCGGCGGCGATCGCCAGATAGTTGCCATGGCTTTCCGCCGTGGGCTGATAGCCGAAGCGCCCCTGCGGCACCATCACCTCCAGCGCATCGCCGACCTTGAGCATCTGGTTGACGAACGAGGAAAAACGGCCCTGATGAATGGCTTTCACGCCGATCTGCAGCAGCCCTTCCTGCGGCGAACTGCAGATGGAATAGCAGCGGCGCAGCTCTTCGCCGTCAACCTGCGCCTTCAGCGTCAGGTGCTGGCCGGGGGTGTAGCGGTAGTGGCTTTTCAGCTCGTCGGGCACCCGCAGGGTGATGGCTACGGCGTCCGGCGTTTCGCGCTCGATGGCGGCGACGTTCAGGCGATGAAAGACCGTCATGGTGTCAGCGCTCCTATATGCATTTGAAGTAGTCGAACGGTTCCCGGCACTCGCGGCAGCGGTACAGCGCTTTGCAGGCGGTGGAGCCGAATTCGCTGATCTTCTCGCTGCGGGTGCTGCCGCAGCGCGGGCAGGCGACCGGGCCGTGCGCGTGCGGCCGATCGCAGGTGTGGCCCTGCGGGGGCGCTACGCCGTATTGCCGCAGCCGTTCGCGGGCGTCGGCGTTCATCCAGTCGGTGGTCCAGGCCGGGCTGAGGCGGATATCCACCTGCACCGGGCTGAAGCCGGCTTCGGCCAGCCGTTGCTCGATGGCGCTGAGCAAAAATTCGGTGGCGGGGCAGCCGGAGTAGGTGGGGGTGAAGATCACCCGCCAGCCGTCGCCGTCGCGCTCTACGTCGCGCACCATGCCCAGATCGGTAATCGACAGCACCGGCAGCTCCGGATCGCTGATCTGTTGCAGGCAGTGCCAGATTTGCGGGATTTCTGCGGGCTGCAGCCGGGTAATGTTCATGGCGTTTCCTTTACCAGTCGCTGTTCGGATAGGCGCGCTGCAGAAACTGCATCTCCGCCAGCAGCGGGCCGAGATGTTCGCTGTGTCGCCCCTGCTTGCCGCCGCGGCGGAATGCCTGTTCCTCCGGCAGCGATAGGGTGGCCAGGCGCAGGGTGTCGTCCACCACCGCCCGCCACGGCGCCTGCAGCAGGCGGGGATCGGCGGCGATGCCCTGTTCCGCCAGCTCCAGCTCGAGCTCGTCGGCGTGGAACAGTTCGGCGGTGAAGCGCCACAGGTTATCCAGCGCCTGTTGCATTTTCTGGTGGCTGAGAGCGCTGCCGTCGCCCAGGCGAATCATCCAGCCGCGGCTGAAGCGCAGGTGATAATCCGCTTCCTTGAGCGATTTGGCGGCAATAGCGGCGATCTGCGGATCGCGGCTGCGGCTCAGCGCCTGGTGCAGCTGAACGTGATAAACGTCGAGCAGAAACTGGCGCACCAGCGTGTCGTTGAAACCGCCGTTCGGCTGTTCCGCCAGCAGCAGGTTATGAAACTGGCGTTCGTCGCGGCCGAAGGCGAAGCGGTCTTCGCTGTATTCCTCTCCCGCCAGTTCGGCAGCGTAGCCGAGGAAGTTGCGCGCCTGGCCGAGCAGATCGAGGCCGATATTGGCCAGCGCCAGGTCGATTTCCAGCTCCGGCGCGTGGCCGCACCAGGCGCACAGGCGCTGAGCGAGGATCAGAGGGGTATCGCCCTGGCGCAGGACGTAGTTGATGCGCGGATCGTTAAGGGTCATGGCCGCCTCTACATGTTCTTGATGCCGTCGGGGATGGTGTAAAACGTCGGATGACGGTAGATCTTGTCGTCGGACGGATCGAAGAACGCCTCGCGATCTTCCGGCTGCGAGGCGATCAGATGGCTGGACTGCACCACCCAGATCGAGCAGCCTTCGTTGCGGCGGGTGTAGGCGTCGCGGGCGTTTTCCAGCGCCATCTGGTCATCGGCGGCGTGCAGGCTGCCGACGTGGCGGTGCGCCAACCCTTGTTTGCTGCGGATAAACACTTCGTACAGCGGCCATTCTGCGTGAGTCATCGTCTGTTCCTTATCTAAGCGGCGGTTGAGGCGTGTTTAGACGCGTGAGCCAGCGCACCGTCGCGCACCCAGGCGCCGTCTTCCCAGGCGCGGCGTTTGGCCTGCAGGCGCTCGTGATTGCATTGCCCGCGTCCTTTAATCACCTCATGCAGTTCACGCCAGTCAATTTCGCCGAAGCGATAGTGGCCGCTGGCTTCGTCCCAGGCCAGGCTGGCGTCCGGTGCGCTCATGCCCAACGCTTCCAGCTGCGGTACGGTGTTGTCGACGAATTTCTGCCGCAGCTCGTCGTTGCTGTGGCGTTTGATTTTCCAGGCCATGCTCTGGGCGCTGTGCGGCGAATCGGTATCGCTTGGGCCGAACATCATCAGCACCGGCCACCAGAAACGGTTGATGGCGTCCTGCAGCATCGCTTGCTGTTCGTTACTGCCGTTGGCCATCGCCATTACCGCCTCATAGCCCTGGCGCTGATGGAAACTTTCTTCCTTGCAGATCTTCACCATCGCTCGCGCATAGGGGCCGTAGGAGGCACGACATAGCGCCACCTGGTTAACGATGGCCGCGCCGTCGACCAGCCAGCCGATCACCCCGACATCCGCCCAGTTGAGCGTCGGGTAATTGAAGATCGAGGAATATTTCATCTTGCCGTCGAGCATCTTTTGGTAGATCTCCTGCCGCGAACAGCCGAGGGTTTCGGCCGCGCTGTACAGGTACAGCCCATGCCCGGCTTCGTCTTGCACTTTGGCCAGCAGCACCGCCTTGCGGCGCAGGCTCGGTGCGCGCGTCAGCCAGTTGGCCTCCGGCAGCATGCCGACCACTTCGGAATGCGCATGCTGGCCGATTTGGCGGATCAGATTTTGACGATAGGCGTCCGGCATCCAGTCTTTGGCTTCGATGGCGATATCCGCCGCAATTTTGTCGTCGAAATGCTGCTGGTGTTGTGTATCAGTTGTCATAACCGCCTCTTGATGATTCATGTTTTTCACATAACAAATAAAAATGTGAATCACGTTATCTGACTTTAAGGCTACAAACTGATAACAAAAAGATCAAACGTGATTAATGTGGTTTTGCGATATTACTCACAGGTGTAAATTTTATGTTATTGTTTTTGTTTGGTATTTAATTTTTGCTTGATGGCAAAATAACCGCAAAAAGGGCGTTAAATTGCACATTGTTTGTTTTTTGTTAATTTTTATTCCCGCGCACACTGGAAAATATGTGATACGCAATTAAGCTATGTGTTGTGAATTTATGAGTTCTGGAGAAGCACATGCAGCAGTTAACCAGTTATCTTTCCGGCGGCTGGGCGTTCGGCCAAGGGCAAACCCGCGAAATCCGCCATGCCGTTACCGGCGAAGCGCTATATCAGGTCTGTTCGGATGGGCTGCCGCTCGCCGCCAGCCTGGATTACGCACGCCGCCTGGGCGGCCAGGCGCTGGCCCGGATGACCTTTCAGCAGCGCGCACAGATGATGAAAGCGGTGGCGAAACACCTGCTGGCGCATAAAGAGGCGCTGTACCAGCTTTCCTACCAGACCGGCGCTACGCGCAGCGATGGCTGGGTGGATATCGAAGGCGGCATCGCCACGCTGTTCGCCTATGCCGGCCTGGCAGGCCGTGAACTGCCGGACGATACGCTATGGCCGGAAGATGAACTGATCCCGCTGTCGAAACAGTCGCAGTTCGCTGCCCGCCACGTGCTGACGTCCCGGCCGGGGGTGGCGCTGCACATCAACGCCTTCAACTTCCCCTGTTGGGGCATGCTGGAAAAGCTGGCGCCAACCTGGTTGGCGGGAATGCCGGCGATCGTCAAACCGGCCACCGCCACCGCGCAGCTGACCCAGGCGATGGTCAGGCTGATCGTCGACAGCGGGCTGGTGCCGGAAGGGGCGTTGCAGCTGGTGTGCGGCGGTGTTGGCGATATGTTCGACCATCTGGACTATCAGGATGCGGTGACGTTCACCGGCTCGGCGCAGACCGGCCAGCGGCTGCGCGCGCATCCGCGCCTGCTGGAAAAATCGATCGCCTTTACCATGGAGGCAGACTCGCTCAACTGCTGCGTGCTGGCTGAGGACGTGACGCCGGACATGCCGGAGTTCGCTCTGTTCATCAAAGAGGTGTGCCGCGAGATGACCGCCAAGGCCGGGCAGAAATGCACCGCCATTCGGCGCATCATCGTGCCGGCGACGCAGACGGCGGCGGTGCGCCAGGCGCTGTTGCAGCGCCTGGCCGGCGTAACGATGGGCGACCCGCAGTTGGAGCAGGTGCGCATGGGGGCGCTGGTGAGCCATGAGCAGCGCGACGACGTGCAGCAGAAGGTCGATTTCTTGCTGCGCAACGGCTGTGAACCGCTGTGTGGCGCCAGTCTGGATGCGCTGAGCGTTATCGGCGAAGAGGCGCAGCAGGGGGCGTTTTACCCGCCGACCTTGCTGTACTGCGCCGATCCCTTTAGCCACCAGGCGGTGCATGGCACCGAAGCCTTTGGCCCGGTGGCGACGCTGATGCCTTATGCGGATACCGAACAGGCGATCGCGTTGGCGCTGTTGGGGCAGGGCAGCCTGGCGGGGTCTTTGGTGACCGCCGATCCGGCGCTGGCCACGCGCTTCATTCGCGCGGCGGCCTGCGCGCATGGCCGCCTGCTGATCCTCGACCAGCAGGCGGCGGCGGAGTCCACCGGCCACGGCTCGCCGCTGCCGATGCTGGTGCACGGCGGCCCAGGGCGCGCCGGCGGCGGCGAAGAGCTGGGCGGACTGCGTGCGGTAAAACACTATATGCAGCGTACGGCAATTCAGGGCAGCCCGGCGATGCTGGCGGCTATTGGCGGTGAGTGGGTGCGCGGCGCGCCGGTAACCGAGCATCCGGTGCATCCGTTCCGCAAATACTTTGAACAGTTGGCGCTGGGCGACAGCCTGTTGACCGCGCGCCGCACCGTGACCGAGGCGGATATCGTCAATTTCGCCTGCCTGAGCGGCGACCATTTTTACGCTCACATGGACAAGCTCGGCGCCGCCGAGTCGCTGTTCGGCGAGCGGGTGGCGCACGGCTATTTTGTGGTGTCCGCCGCCGCCGGGCTGTTTGTCGATCCCGGCGTCGGGCCGGTGATCGCCAACTACGGCATGGAGAACCTGCGGTTTATCGAGCCGGTGAAAATCGGCGACACCATCCAGGTGCGGCTGACCTGCAAGAAGAAAATCCGCAAACCGCAAAAAACGGCTGAAGATCGCCCGCACGGCGTGGTGGTATGGGATGTGCAGGTGCTGAACCAACAGCAGCAGGCGGTGGCGTTGTACAGCATCCTGACGCTGGTAGCGCGACAGCAGGGCGATTTCTAAGCGCCGCACGGCCGCCGCCGCAATGCTGGCGGCGGCCGTGTTCTCAGATCAACGGCTGGCGCCGCAACTGTTCCAGCACTTTCAACGGAGAGCGCTGCGGATCCTGCATCCTGTTCACCGGCAGCAAAAAGGTTTGTTCCAGCATAAACTGGCCGCCCATGGCGGCGTGCGGCGTTTGGTCCGAGAAACAAATCCAGCTGCTGCCCGGTGGAAATGCCAGCGCCAGCTGCGGGCCTTGCCGCTGGTAATCGGCGTCGGCCTTCATGGCGTCGTGCAGCTGCAGCATCAGATGATCGTAATGGCTGCGGCGGGTTTTGGTGATGCGCACCCGGTGCTGTAGCCAGCTGCCGAAGGCGGAGTAACGCGCCAGACGCGGCATAAAGCGCTGAGCCAGCAGCGGGAAAGGTTCGCCGACGCGCCATTGGCGATTTTCGCCGTGCGGATTGATATTGGTGAAAATACGCAGAATACGTTCGCCATAATTGGGGCGCGAAGGAAAGGCGTCTACGTGCAAGCGGCTGTCGTCTTTGCGCCAGGAACTGTTCGCCCGCCAGGCGGAAACCGGATGCAGCCGCAGGCTGCCGGTAGGGTGGTGCAACGCCTCACGGTATTCAGGCAACAGCCCGGCGATCAGCTGGCGGCAGGACCGGTAATAGCGCTGCAGCAGTTGTTGCACCTGCCGCTGCTGCGCCGCCACGGCGACGCCGGTCAGTTTCCCGGCCAGCGGCTGGTAGCTGATATTTTTTCTTTTGGGGTCGACCAGCGCCGGATCGAGCAACGGCATTTCCTGCGGCGACAGCGGAAAGGCCAGCTCCGGCAGAAACAGGATCTTGCCCTGCTCCAGCGCGTCCACGGCGGCGTGCGGCTCGAATGCGGCATCCCATTGCCGCAGCGGCAAGGTCATTACCGCCTGTTCATGCAGAATATTGCCAGTAGGCATGAGATCTCCTCGCGGAATATATCGCTTTTTATTATCGGCTTATCAGACTGGCGTTCCCCATCGTGCCGCGTAATGCGGCCCTGATAATTTTTACCGGGGGATTGACCGAAAAAATATTATCATCGCCAATGCCAACGAAAAGTAAACGGCGGCTAAACGATGCTGCGCGCAGGCACGAATAATCAAAAACAGCACGAATGGATACTTTGGTTATTTATTGGTGTTGGATAATTTAAATGGCAATAAAATCAGTTGGTTGTATTTATGCGATTTTTCATCAATAACCTGGAGGCGGGGCGATGATTTCAGCGTGGGATTATATCGGTTTTCGGTGAGCTTATTTCCGGGCCGCCTTTAAAGCGGCCCGGGTTATTATCAACTGCTGTGGATGCGGTTTTTGCCTTGTTTCTTTGCCTCATATAACGCGCTGTCGGCCAGATCGATAAAGCTGATTGGCGTATCGTTATACATATGCGGCACTTTGGCGCAGATGCCGATGCTGATGGTGACAATGCCGTGCGGATTGCCCTGATGCGGAATTTGCAGTTCGCGCACCGCGTTGATGACGCGCTCGGCAAAAATCAGCGCACCCTGCGCATCGGTATCCGGCAGGATAATGCCCATCTCCTCGCCGCCGTAGCGCGCAAGCACGTCATTGCTGCGGCGGGCCAGGCCTTTCAACGTTTGCCCGATCTGCTGCAGGCAATGGTCGCCGGCGACGTGGCCATAGATATCGTTGTACTGCTTGAAACAGTCGATATCCAGCATCAGCAACGCTACGCTGCGGTAGTTGCGCGAGGCGCGCGTCAGCTCATTTTTCAACGCGATATCGAACTGGCGGCGATTCGCCAGGCCGGTTAGGCCATCCAGCAGCGCCAGCTCTTCCAACATCTGATTGATGGTAGTCAACTGATCGCGGGTGTGCGTCAGCTCGGCTTCGGTTTGCACGCTGTGCCTGATTTGCCGCAGCAGCACCCACCCCATCGCCAGCAGAATGCCCAACAGCGATAGCCCGCCGATGGTGAACAGGCCGGCCTCGTTGCGCCAGTCTGCCAGCGCGTCCTGTTTCGACAGACCGGCCGCGATCACCAGCGGGTAGCGGTTTACCCGGGAGTAGCCGTAAATCCGCTCGACCTTGTCATACAGCGAGCTGATGGTGGCGTTGCCGACCTCTGAATGCGGCAGGATTTCACGGAACAGCACGCCCTGGGAAATATTCTTGCCGATCGAACTTATCGCATAGGGCCGGCGATAAAGTATGGTGCCGTCCGCCAGCAGCAGGTTTAGCGAGGCATCGGTGTTAAGTGCGAAGCCGTCGTAGAATTTACGGAAGTAATCGACGTACAGCGTCGCCAGCACAACCCCGGCAAAGCTGCCGTCCGGATTGTTGAAGCGGCGTGAAACCGGAATGATCAGGTCGCCGGTAGAACGGCTGTGGATCACTTTGCCGATGTACAGGCTGCTGACATCGTGGCTCTGATGATATTTGAAATACTCGCGATCGGCATTGTTGGCGTTGGCGACGAACTTGCCCGAGGAGGTGGCTAACCAGCGGCCCTGCGAGTCGTAGATAAACAGCCCGTGCAACTGCGGCAGATTCTCCACCTGGCTCTGCATTACCCGCTGCAGCCGCTGCAGCTGCGGCTGGCCGATACCGTCGGTTTGCAGGCGTTCGGTCAGATCCAACAGATTGCCGTCGACCTGCATGAAAGTGTCGTCAGCGTGCTGGGCCAGGGAGCGCGCAAGGTTGGCCGATTCGTGCTCGGCACTGCTCAGATCGCGCTGATGCGCGTTCCAGATTTGCCAGCCGCTGAACAGAACCAGCGTTAAGGCAACGATGATGACAAACACGCCGGCCTGGAATAATAGCGGAGAGCTTTTAGCGTGGGGCGGCCGTTCGGCATCCGGTGTTGGTTGCTGCTGAGTCATGTCACCCTTGTTATGCAATCAATAATCAAGTCGAGTTAAGAGCAATCTTACATCTTATTCGTTAATGCTGCCGACCTCCACCCCTCAAAAGAGGAGAGATGTGCGGCGGATGTTATAATGCGTGCCGAAATACGCCTGAATTGCGGAATGGATGAAATGTCGGATTACATTATGATCGGCTTGTTGACGCTGGCGGTGTATTACCCCTTTACGCTGGGAGCGCTGGCGCTGATGATGTTTTTTGCCTGGCGGCGGCGCGCTTCGCCGTATTGGCGTCTGGCGCTGGGGCTGCTGGCATTGCTGTTTGTGCTGTTCGCCAAGGCCGCCTATGACTGGCACCGCTACAACTAGCACGCCGTCGCTTCGCCGTTGAGCGAAACGGCGGCGGGTTACCGCATTACTCCACGTTGATCATCCAGTTTACGCCGAACTTGTCGGTCAACATGCCGAAACCCTTCGCCCAGAAGGTGGGTTGGTATGGCATGGTGACCTGGCCGCCTTGCGACAGTTTTTCGAACAGCGCCCGGCCTTGATCGCTGTCGCTGGGGTTGAGCGACAGTGCAAATCCTTTATGGGGCGAGCCGGCTGCGCCGTCCTCAGGGCAACCGTCGGAAGCCATCAACACGCCGCCGCCAATTAACAGGCGCGCATGCATGATCGATTCGGGATTGGCCTCCGGCGATCCTTGCTGCCTGGCCTCTTCGGGCATGTCCTTATAGCGCATCACCATTTCAATTTTGGCGTCCAGTTGCTGCACGTAGAAGTTGATCGCCTGCTCACAGTTACCGCTGAAAAACAGATAGGGCTGTACTTGCATGACAATGACCTCGGTTATGGCCCGTCAGGCGCGCTGTTTGCTTGCGGGCGGGGGGATAGTTACCGACGGCAATAATTGCCGCCGGTGACATAGTAGTGTAGCGCCAAAAAAGCAGAGTGCGGGTTGGGCCTGAGGCCAGCTTGCGCCGGCCACACGGCGCTTTTCTGCTGTTGCAATACCGGATAACGCTAGGATTTTTACCGAGAAAGTCGTGCTTTTATGGCGTTATTTCAATCGACTGAAGGTGCTGAAAAATTAATACACAATTAAGCCATTCGTAAAAGTGACAACCGATGTGTAACCTTAGATCGGCCCTGAAGAAGGGCGCTGAGCGGATTGAGCAAATGACGGAAAGACCCTTTTCGCACCGCTAAATTCAGACAGACGGAAATGGGTAAACTGCTGATTTTTGTCTATAGTAATAGTGTGAAGATGCGCGTTTATCGCAGATCACCCTGCTTTGAGCCGCCGGAAACGGCGAGCCCAGGGAAACATTAGTATGAAAGTATTGCTCAGGCTGGGCCAAACGCGGAACGTGCCGTGAAATTTTCAACCGATGTTAATTTAAGGATTTGAAATGTCAGTAAAAGATGACGTTGCAAGCAATGTGGAGCAACTGCGTGACGGTGCCAAATCCGCCGCCTGCGAAGTGCGGGCCGGTTTGAAAGAGGCTGCCGATCATTCATGCGCTTACATTAAGGATAACCCTTGGGCAGGGGTTGGCGCCGGTGCCGTCGTGGGCCTGGTGATAGGATTTCTTTTAGGCAAAAGGCAATAGGGAGAGTAAAAATGGGCATCATTTCCTGGATCATCTTTGGTTTAATCGCCGGTATTCTGGCTAAGTGGATTATGCCGGGCAAAGACGGCGGCGGCTTTATTTTGACCGTTGTTTTGGGCGTTATCGGTGCGGTTGTCGGCGGCTACATCAGTACTTTCTTCGGTATGGGGCGCGTTGACGGCTTCAACCTGGGCAGCTTCGTTGTGGCTGTGATCGGTGCCCTGGTGGTGCTTTTTGTCTACAGAAAGATCAGGGGCTGAGCAGTCGTTGATCAATGGGGTCGCTGCGGCGGCCCTTTTTCGTGAAATTAATCTGGCCGTGCGCAAATCGTCGCCCGGCCTGAAAGGGGATTACCATGGGTCTGTTTGATAGCGTATTGGGCAACATTCTGGGCGGCGGCGGTAACGGCAAAGGTATCGATTACGTCGCCATCATGCAGTGGGTTGAGCAACAAGGCGGCCTGCAGGCGATTTTGGATAAATTCCGCCAGGGGCAATTCGGCGACGTGGTCGGCTCTTGGCTCGGCAATGGCGAGAACCAGCAGATTAGCGGCGATCACGTGCAGCAGGCGCTGGGCAGCGACGCCATCAATCAATTGGCCGAAAAGCTGGGGATCGATCCGGCTCAGGCTTCCAGCACCATCGCGCAATTCCTGCCAACGGTGGCTGACGCCGCATCGCCAAACGGCGAAGTGCAGCAGGACAGCAATGAGCTGGGCGACATGGTCGGCAAGTTATTCAAGTAATGTCTGTGCCCCCGACAACGCGTCGGGGGCATTCCTCACCGTTATTCCTTCGATACTCTCCAGCGCCTTGCGCAGATAATCCACCCATGCCCGCACTTTGCCGGGAATAAAACGCGCGGCGGGATAGACGGCGTGCAGGGTCATTGGTGGGTAGCGATAATTCGCCAACACCTGGACCAGCGTGCCGGCGGCCAGCTGTGGCCCGATCAGCGGTCGCTGTGCGCCGCCGATGCCCAGCCCCGCTTCGATTGCCGCCAGCAGCGAGAAGGTGTTGTTGGCGCGGAACACCGGCCGCAGATCCACAGTTTCATTCCCTTGTGGGCCGAGCAGCGTCAATGCATCGCCATCGCTCAGGCCGCTGTAGCGCACGCAGCCGTGCGCCGCCAGTTCCGCCAGCGTCTGCGGTGCGCCGTGGCGCGCCAGATAGGCGGGCGACGCCACCAGAACACGCTGCATGTCCCCCAGCCGGCGGGCTACCGTGGCGGGCCCGTTCAATTCGCCAAAGCGGATCGCCACGTCGACGCCTTCGCCAACCACGTCGGCGCGGCGATCGTCCAGCAACAGTTCGATATTCAGTTCGGGATGCCGTTGCTGAAAAGCGATGGCCAGCGGTGTCAGATGGCGCTGGCCGAAGCCGGTGGGCGCGTGAATACGCAGGCTGCCTTGCAACCGCTGGTTCAGCCCATTCAGCGTTTCTTCCGCTTCTGCCACCGCCGCCAAAATGGGTTTTACCTGGCGATAATAGCGACCGCCGGCCTCGGTGAGGGTCACTGCCCGGGTGCTTCGATACAGCAACTGTGCGCCCAGCCGTTGTTCCAGCCCGGCAATTTGCTGGCTGACGGCCGGCTGGGTCAGGCCAAGCTCGCGGGCGGCGGCCGACAGGCTGCCTGATTCGGCGACCCGCAAAAAGGTGTTCATCGCGTTCAGCTTGTCCATGGGAGGCACCAGATATAGAGATTTCTTATAAGTGTTAGTAAAAAATACCCTCTACCGCAAGCTTTGCTAATCAATGACACTGCAAGCACCAACACTGAGCGGGAGAAATAACAATGGCAAATCATAATCAGGCGCTGGTGGCCGGCGCCAATGGCGTCATCGGCCGCGATCTGATAGCCGAGCTGGAGCGGCAGGGCTGGGCGGTAACGGGGCTGTCGCGCCGCGGGGGGCAGGCGCGGCCGCGGGTACGCTATCTGGCCGTTGACCTGCTGGACGAGCAGGCGACGCGCGCTGCGCTACGGCCGTTGACGGGAATTAGCCATGTGTTCTACACCGCCTATCAGGATGCGCCGGACTGGGCGGGGCTGGTGGCGCCTAATATGCGGATGTTGCAAAATCTGGTCGAGGCGATCGAACCGGTAGCGCCGGCGTTGCAGCACATCAGCCTGATGCAGGGCTACAAGGTCTATGGCGCACACCTTGGGCCGTTCAAGACGCCGGCGCGTGAAAGCGATGCCGGGCATATGCCGCCAGAGTTTAATGTCGACCAGCAAAACTATCTGGAGCATCGTCGGCGAGGAAAGAACTGGCGCTGGAGCGCCATTCGCCCCAGCGTGGTGGGGGGCTTTTCGCTCGGCAACCCGATGAACCTGGCGCTGAGCATTGCGGTTTATGCCTCTATCAGCAAAGCGCTGGGGCTGCCGCTGCGTTTTCCCGGCAAGGCCGGGGCTTACCACAGCCTGCTGGAGATGACCGATGCCGGGCTGCTGGCGCGCGCGACGCTGTGGGCGGCGACCGATCCCGCCGCCGCCGATCAGGCGTTCAACATCAATAATGGCGATCTTTTTCGCTGGAGCGAGATGTGGCCGAAAATCGCCGCTTACTTCGCGATGGAAACCGCGCCGCCGTTGCCGATGTCGTTGGAGCTGATGATGGCGGATAAGGCCGGGTTGTGGCGAGAGCTGGCGCAGCAGTACCAACTGAGTGAAACGGATTATGGCGCGGTAGCGGGTTGGCGCTTCGCCGACTTCGTCTTTTCATGGGATTACGACATGTTCGCCGACGGCAGCAAGGCCCGGCGTTTCGGTTTTCACCAGTACGCCGAGACCGAAGCCATGTTCTTTGCGCTGTTTGACGAGTTTCGCCGCCGCCGGATTATTCCCTGAGCGGCGGCGGGGGATCAATGCGTCAATACGATCTTGCCGATGTGCACGCTGGACTCCATCAGCGCGTGCGCCTGTGCCGCCTGTTCCAACGCGAAGGTTTTGAAGATCTGCGGCTTCAGCACGCCGCGCTCCAGCAACGGCCAGACCTTTTCCCGCAGTTCGGCGGCGATCTGCGCTTTATCCTCGACGCTGCGCGAACGTAGGGTGGAGCCGGTGTGGGTCAGGCGTTTTAGCAGTAGCGGCATGAGGTTCAGCTCTTTTACCACGCCATTTTGGGTGCCGATTTGCACGATGCGGCCTTCCATCGCCGCCGCCTGGTAGTTCTTGGCCAGGTAGTCGCCGGCGATTAAATCGACAATGACGTCTGCGCCTCTGCCGCCGGTTGCGCTATGGGTGCGTTCGACGAAGTCTTCGCTGCGATAGTTTATCGCGACGTCGGCCCCCAGCGCCAGGCTGGCCTGGCGTTTCTCTTCCGAGCCGACGGTGGTGATCACGTGGGCGCAAAAGGCCTTCGCGAGCAGCGTAGCGACAGTGCCGATGCCCGAGGTGCCGCCGTGGATCAAGACGGTTTCACCGGCCTTGAGATGGCCGCGCTGGAACAGGTTGACCCACACGGTAAAGAAGGTTTCCGGGATGGCGGCGGCTTCCGCCATGCTGAACCCGGCGGGCACCGGCAACGCATTGCTCTCGTGCACCTTGCAGTATTCCGCGTAGCCGCCGCCGGCAATCAGTGCGCACACCCGATCGCCAATCGCATACTTTGTTGCTCCCTCGCCAAGGGCGACGACCTCGCCGGCGATCTCCAGGCCGGGAATATCCGAGGCGCCGGGCGGCGGCGCGTATTGCCCGCGGCGCTGCAAAACGTCAGGGCGGTTGACGCCGGCGGCGGCGACCTTGACCAGAATTTCACCTTGTTGCGGGGCTGGCAGGGGGCGGTCGGTGAGCACCAATACCTCGGGTTCGCCGGGGTGGTCGATCTCAATCGCTTTCATGCTTTCGGGCAGGGATGGGGTTGCTGACATTGCCGTTTCTCCTCGCAGAGTATGCAGGCGCGCTTACCTTCTAGATACGCGCCAGCCGTAAAAAAACCAACCGTTATCTTAGTGAAAGGCGATCTGGAGAATGTAGCAGATAGGGCGATTTTTCTCGGAGGAAAGAAGACGCCGCCGCAGAGGGCGGCTGAGCATCAGTCGTTTGGCGGAATGCGAAAACCTTTCAACGAGACGATAAAGTGCTCTTTCCCTTTAGAGATTTTGGCACCTTTATCACACCACAGGCTGGCGAGCTGGAAAAAGTCGTCGCTGTCGATGTCATAAGCCAATTCGATTTTCTTTGCCGTTCCTGAGCGGATCAGCGTTTCTGCTTCCTGGTGATTTGCAGCTTTAATAGTGGTCATAAGCGAAATCCTTGGTGTTGAGCCAGTGCGGATAATCGCGGATATCATATGGCCGTATTGTTACAATTTTGTGATAAACGCATGACAGTCAGCAAATGTGCGGCCTGAGACCGGCCGCACGCTTTCGTTAAAACGGTGGGTTACCGGCCGGGTGGGCGCAGCAGGGTCTTCTTCTGATGCGCTTTGAAATACCGATACAGCGCATAGCCCGCAACGCCAATCAGCCCGGCCAGAACGGCCAGGAGTGCCATCGATTCTATCTCCATCTGTACTACCTCCAATAAGAATGGCATGAGGGCATAGTTGTGACAGGCATCATATGGCTAGACAATGAGAGCATTCCGTAACGCCGCATTATTGAAGTTGCAGGCAAAAAAAAAGCGCCTATAGGGAGGCGCATAAAAATTTGCAACACAGCTTGTATTGTCCAGCACCAGGAGGAGTGGTGAACAAGGCATAGTGTAAGCAGCGCCTGCGGCGACAGAAATAGGGATAACTCTTAAATCGGTATGGCAGCACGCCGCCGGCGTTGGCTAACCGGTTGAAGCAACGCTGAAAAAAGCAGCTAACGGGTTCAAATCCTGCGCGTTTAACGCCGCTTTCCGCCCGGGGGCGACAAAAAGAGTTGCTATTAAAGCCCGGTCATGAGTTAATGATTCCCGGCCTGTGGTACAGACCTATTTATGCACGACATTTTGAGTAAAGTAGTTCAAATTTAAAGCGTTATCCTAGATAGCTCTTCTCTGACGAATTTCCTTTCTAGTGCCTCCATAAGTAACTGATGACCGGCTATAACATGCCCATGGTGGCTTACATTTATTATTGAAGGAAATTAGACATGTCTAACATGATCAAAGGTCAAGTGAAGTGGTTCAACGAGTCTAAAGGTTTCGGTTTCATCACTCCAGCAGACGGCAGCAAAGACGTGTTCGTACACTTCTCTGCAATCCAGGATCAAGGCTTCAAGACCCTGGCAGAAGGCCAGAACGTACAGTTCTCTATCGAGAACGGTGCTAAAGGTCCATCAGCGGCTAACGTTACCGCTATCTAATCGGCTCTCTGCTGATTAATAAAAACCCGCCAAGGCGGGTTTTTTTGTGCCTGCAATTTGGCTGCGGCCAAAAAAAAGCCCGCAAGTCAGCGGGCAAAAGTTCCTTGTTACTTCTTCATTTGCAGGCGCCTCTCTGGGGGGGAAGCACCTGGATACAGACTACCCGCCGGCCGCTTAAGATTCTGCGGGCAAAGCGTTAAGAAAGTGAAAATCCACTCGGCTGCTACGCTTTAGAGACGCTCAGGACTGTGGGCTGATTGCAGCCGCAGGGTGTTTTTCTCGATTCATTTTGTAATACACTGACATCAATGACAAATGATGGGGAATGACATGAAAGTGCAGGATCGGGTGACGGTGAAGACAGATGGCGGCCCACGGCGCGAAGGGGTGATTCTGGCGGTAGAGGAGTTCAACGAGGGAACGATGTACCTGGTTGCGCTGGAGGACTATCCTGCGGGGGTCTGGTTCTTCAATGAGATCGACAGCCGCGACGGCACTTTTGTCGAGCCGCGCCATACGTCAACAAAATAACCTCGGCGGCGCGAGAAGGGCGGTCTCGCCAATTGGTTTCCTTGGGTAATCGTCCATAATGTAATTATCTCTGCCGAATAGGAATTTTTATTCGTGCCCACAGCAATACTCGCGGCGATAGAGAATATCGTCGCGAGTCGCTATGCTGGTTTTCCCAAGGTCTTAAATCGCCGTCGTTGGCGTAAGAATCAGGCCGAATGTAATCTATTGAGGCCGCAGGCAATCAGCGGCTATTAACAAATATTCCACTGGTCAACGTATCGGTTAAACGAACAACATGATAAATGATCTGCTTGTTGTGCGTTTTTATTTTCCGTTTGATGTTTCCTTTGTGGGAAGAAACGGTTTTTGCCTTTATCTGCATCTGGTCGGATATCTGGATGGTTCCCTGACCGGACATCCACATGCGCAGCATGTTGGACTCCGTCTGGCTCAACGTCACCGGCGTTTTATCCAAAGAAAGCTTTTCCGCACGGGGCGCTTTTTTCTCAAGATAGTGACTAAGTAACTGATTCATAGTCTCTGGCTTGATGGATTTTGACGAGATAATGACATTTTTACGAACATATAAGTAATCGTCAAAATGTACGTTGGTGATCGCCATGAAAATGAAGAATAACGTATCGGGGTGCAGAGAGATCACCCGTTTTATTCGTTCGGTGGCATTAGCTTCGTGTATGAAGCAATCTTCGTTAATAAACACCAGACTGGGCTTAAGTTTACTGCATTTCTCGTGCAAGCCGTCAATATCGTTGATGGCGTTAATATGGCGTTTTTTCACACCATGCGCCGTAAGATAGTCTGTTAAACCTAACCTGGTATAGCTACATGAATCCATGATAATTGTTGGCATATCGCACCCCCACTTAAATCCGTTTTACCGCGGTAATATGAGAAAAAGCCTAAAGCCGAAAGGCAAAAATGGTTCAATATTTCACTTAATAAAGAGTGTTCTATCAATAAACGCAACGGCGCTCAATGATATTTTCATGCTAAACTTATTAACCGTGTGAATCTATAAGTTTAGCTTAAGTCAGAGTAATGTTCCGGCACCGAGCCCGCTGCCCGAGAACCCTAACCGGCACTTGAACCCTGTACCTGTGGGTAACTTTCGTGGTGATTCTGTTCATCATGTCACGAAATGAAATTTTAGATTGTTAGGAAAAATCTTAAAAAAAATTCATGTGTTGTTTTTTTAACGTTTTCTCGCCCGTTTTGTAAGCGGTGCGCTCTTGGTTTGTGCTGCTTATGTCTATTTATTTTCTTTTATAATCAATTTGTTATGATTATTTTTGCTGCTATTTGTAATGATAATCTTTTCCATTTTTATCAGAAAATCAATTGATACATTACAATTCATTAACATAATGCCGTTGGTTTGTTAAGGTAAGTCGCTATATAACAATGGGTTATAGTAATGTTTTTAACATTATAAGGTGATGGGACTGATTTTATCGGGTGATTAATTTATTTCTCTGAACTATCGTGGCCTGCGGCGTCAATGGCGAAAAGCGGCGGCAGGTCGGAGTTGTTTCTGCTCGGGTATGACCTTAATTTGCCTGCTGCGGGCATCACAACGGGAGCGACAGTGAGACATAACCAATATGGGCAGCCGGTAGGCGACGCTTTAGACAACTGGCAGCCGGCGGGTGACCCCGGAAACGACGTATTGCAGGGGCGCTTTTGTCGCCTGGAGCCGCTGTCGGCGGAACGCCGGGCCGCCGAACTCTACCGGGCTTACCAGCTGGCGGAGGATGGCCGCGACTGGACCTATCTCTTTTGCGAACGGCCGGAGACGCCGGCGGCGTTCGATCAGTACCTGCAGACGCAGGCCAACGGCCCCGACAGAAAAACCATGGCCGTCATCGATCAGGCCAGCGGCAAAGCGATTGGCACCTGCGCCTTCTTGCGTATCGACTCGGGCAACGGCGTGATCGAACTGGGCTCCATCAACTGGTCCCCGCTGATGAAACGCCGAGTGGTCGGCAGTGAAGCCATCTTCCTGATGCTGAAGCACGTGTTTGACGATCTTGGCTACCGCCGCTGCGAATGGAAATGCGACAGCCGCAATTTGCCTTCGCGCCAGGCCGCCGAGCGGTTCGGTTTCCGCTATGAGGGAACCTTCCGCCAGGCGATCGTCGTCAAGGGGCGTAACCGCGACACCGACTGGCTGTCGATCATCGACGGCGAGTGGCCGGCGGTGCGCGAGGCGTTTGGCCGTTGGCTGTCTGCGGATAATATCAGCGACACCGGGCTGCAAAAGCAGCGCCTGCAGGCATTTCAGGCGCAATGAGCCGGTAAGCTTCATATTTGTTCCGGCAGACAGTGGTGCAGTGAGGCCAGCGTTTGTCGAATATCTTCTTCCTCCGTCATCCAGTTGACCAAGGCTGCGCGAATGCCCGGCTGGCCGTTATACAGGGTTGGCGTACAGCGCACCACGCCGTGAGCGTCCAGCCGGGCGATAAAGCGGTCACGCGCCGCAGCGGCATCGCCTGCGGCCTGGTTCAGGGCGAAACACACCACGTTCAGATTAACCGGCGCCAGCAGGCGGAAATCGTCGCTGGCGGCAAGTTCTGCCCCTAGCAGGCGCGCCAGTCTGACGTTGCGCTCGACGATGTCCCGCATGCCGTCGCGGCCGTAGGCCTTTAACGCCAGCCACAGCGGCAGGGCGCGGAAGCGCCGCGAATTTTCCGGCGTCAGGTGCAAATAGTTGTCCGGCCGCAAGGTTGGCGCTTCCAGGTAGGCCGAGTGGTTTTGAAACACCTGCATCTGCAGCGCCAGATGGCGGGTGAACTGGATTGCGCTGTCATAGGGCACGTTCAACCATTTATGCGCATCGACGGTGATGGAGTCCGCCTGTTGCCAGCCGGCCAGCAGGGGAGCGTACCGTGGCGAGCAGGCGGCTACGCCGCCAAATGCCGCATCAACGTGCAGCCAAAAAGGATAGCGCTCACGCAGCGCCAGCAGACGCGGCAAATCGTCAAAGGTAACGGTATTGACCGTGCCGGCGCTGGCCAGCACCAACGTGGGTACGCCCGCGCTGGCGGCCAGATGGCGTTCTAACGCCTGGGTATCTATCGCCTCGGAATGCGGCAGGCTGGCGATGGTCTTCAGCGCGTGGCGGCCGATGCCCAGCATGCTGAGCGCCTTTATGCTGCTGGCGTGCGGATTGGCGGCCAGCACCTGGATCTCCCCCAGCGCCGCCAGGCCTTGCTGAGCCACATCAATGCCGCGTTGCTGGCCCAGCCACTGCCTGCCGATAGCCAGACCGGCGAAGTTGGCCATGGTCGCGCCGCTGACAAAGCTGCCGCTGTGCGTTTCCGGCAGCCCAAGCAGCGATTTCAATTGCTCGATGGTCGCCAACTCTATTGCCGCGGCGATGGTATCGTGGCTCAATTGGCTATTTTGGTCGATAACGCTAACCAGCCAGTCCGCCGCTACCGCCGCCGGAGTGGCGCCGCCGGTGACGAAGCCGAAATAGCGTGGCCCGGCGCTGGCGGAGATGCCGGCTTCATAGTGCCGCCAAAAATCGTCCAGCGCGGTCAGGGCGCCGGTGCCGCTCTGCGCCAACTGCTCGTCACCCGGCTGCAGCTGCTGCCGTTCCAGCGGTGGACAGACCGGCCGCTGTTTTAGCCCGGCCAGAAAATTTTCCGCGATTTGACGAGTGCGTTCGAGTATCTGTGGGAACTGCTCAAGATCCTGCTGCAAACCTGGGTGCATAATGACTCCGAAAGAAAAAGGCGATGCCTAACCATAGTTCATTTGCATTGGCGTCGAAATCGATGAAAAATGACTCTTTTGGATAGTCAGGCTAACCAATGTTGAATGACCGCATACCCTTGCACATCCTGCCGACCTTCGTGATTGCCGCGCGGTTGGAAAACCTGCGCGCCACGGCCCAGCAGGTGCATCTGACCCACGGGGCGGTCAGCCAACAAATTCAGCAGCTTGAACAGGCGATCGGCTGCCCGCTGTTCGAACGCCGCGGGCGCGGGTTGAGGCTGAATGCGGCGGGGCGTGAACTGTTGGCGGTGGCTGAACCGGCGCTGCTGGCGCTGCAGAGGGGGGTTGGCCGCGTCAGGCGCATTGCGGCAAGCCATTCGTTACGCATTAGCGTGTTGCCTTCTTTCGCCCATTATTGGCTGTTGCCTCGGCTGCCGGCCTTTCGCGATGCCTGCGCCGATATCGCGCTGGACATCGACGCCTCGCTGGCGGTGCAGGATTTGGCGCAGGGAGGGTTTGATGCGGCGATCCGTATCGGCAGCGGCCGTTGGCCGGGGCTGTATGCGGAGCGCATCGCGTCGGGAGAGGTGGTGCCGGTGGCTTCTCCGGCGCTGGCGCAGCGCGAGCAGAAGGCGTTCGACAGCGCCGCATCGGACGTGCCCTTGTTGGAACACGACGCGACCCCCTGGCGGGTCTGGTTCCAGGCGCACCAGCAGGTGGATTACGGCCGCCAACTGGCGTTATTCAACGACGCCGGGCTATTGATTCGCGCGGCGGAACAGAGCTTCGGCATTGCGCTGGTGAAGCGCCTTCTGGCGCACGACGCCGTCGGCGACGGTCGCCTGGTGGAGATGGCCGCGGCGCGGCGGCTGGGCGATGGCGATTTTTATCTGGTTTGGCCCCAGGCCGCCGGATTGACGCCGGCGGTGGAACAATTATTGGCCTGGTTGCGGCGGCAGTTGAGCGAAGCTTAGCGCCGCAGCCACGCCGGCCGTGAGGTTCCTAACGCCGTCGAAGGCAGGGCCCATTGCAGTGCGGTGCCCGTCAGGCTCAACGGCGCGCGCAGGCGTTGCGCCGGGCCCCAGTGCGTCAGCTCAGACTGCGGGTTTTCATCCGCCGCCGTTGCCGGCGCCAGTGCTTCCTGCCGATGATCCTGCGGGTAAGGGTGCGCCAGCAACAGCTGCGCAGTGCGCGCCAGCGATAGCCGGGCGACGTAGCCGGTTCCACGGGCCAGGCGCTGTTTCATGCCCGTTAACGCAGCAGCCGCCATCAGATAACCGGTGGCGTGATCCAGCGCCTGCACCGGCAACGGTACCGGCAGGCTCGCCTGGCGCCATGTCATGCCTCCTGCTGCCAGGCCGCAGCTCATCTGCACCAGGCTGTCGAAGCCGCGCCGGCCGCGCCATGGGCCGGTCCAGCCGTAGGCATTGAGGCAAATGTCGATCAGGCCCGGCGACAGCGCGCGCCTTTCTTCTGCGCCATAGCCCAATTTCTCCAGCGCCCCGGCGCGGTAGCCGTGAACGAGGATGTCGGCGGTTTTCAACAGTTGTTCAAAGGTTTGACGATCTTGCGCATTGGTCAGGTTCAGGCGTGCGCAGCGTTTGCCTAATATCACCTCATGTTCGACGGCGGGTTCATCCCAGCCGAACGGATCGATGCGCAGCACGTCGGCACCTAAGCCGGCGAGAAAACGGGTGGCGATCGGTCCGGCGATGATGCGCGTCAGATCCAACACCCGGACGCCATGCAGCGGTCGGGCGGGGGGCAGCGGCCAACTCGGCGGCGCCGTCGCCGGCTGCAGCGAGGCGTGGATCAGCGGCTCTAACGCCACGCTTTTGCCCTGAATATGCTGCTGCCAGGCTTCGGCGGAGCGCATTTCCGCCGCGCAGCCGCCGGCTTCGATCACCGCCTGCTCTAATGCGCTTTTCTGCCAGCCCTGTACTCTTCCCGCCAACGCGCCTTTATCCGCCGCCGGCCCCAAGACCCTTTCCACCGCCTGGCGGTGATGCGGGGCGTTGGTGTGCAGCCGTATCCAACCATCCGCCGCGGCGTAGTCTCCGGCCAGTGCATCCCAGGCGGCCGGCAGGCTCCAGCCCAGCGGTCTTAGCGTCCAGCCGAACCATAGCGAAGCCAGCCGTTGATCGACCCGAATTTGGCGGGCGTCGCCGCCGGGCCTATCGAACAGTTCGGCGCAGGCCAACCCGGCTGCTCCCCAGGCGGCGGTTGCCAGCTCGGTGACCGGAAACGCCGAGGCCAGCTCGCCTGTGCCCAGGACAGTTATCTGCTCCACCGGGGTTGCGGTGTACCCCAGACTTTGCCAAATTTCGTCGAGCAGGGTGTGGGTGAGGGTATTCATGCGCGGTTCCTCAAGACGATGACGGGACATTGCCTAGCGTAGTTCACGACTGGCGGGGTTGCTAAGGGCCATGTTCGGCGCGTTATAATTTGGCCGCCGGAAATAAACGCCTAATAAGGTTTATTTTTCGTTTAATAAATTGACCTTTACATCATAACCTCAGGTCACTATACTCAGCCAAAATTTCGGTGGAGAAACCCAATTGGACAGTTTTAGTTGTAGCGATATAAATAAGGCAAGCTGACCAATCCTCTTCTGATTTGTTGCTTGCCGAAAATCGGCGGGCGGCACCCTCTCTTGTTATTCCGAGCTGTGCATACCCGAATATAACCGCGTTACCTGATGCCCTGTGGTCTCAGGCGAATTAAGTTGGACGTTATTATGGTATTTTGCAGCCACAGCCTCTTTCCTCCCGGCACTCATACGCCAATTCGCTGATTTATTATCGGCGCGATTTCGCGTGTGCTAAACAGCACATGAACTTATCTCCTGCGGTTAATTAAGGGGAAAGTCATGGCTATGACTCCTTTTGTTTTAAATTTATTACTGGCGATGAGCCTGGGCGCGGTTATTGGCGCCGAGCGGCAATGGCGTCAGCGTATGGCCGGTCTGCGCACCAATGCCCTGGTGGCGACCGGCGCGGCGGTATTTATTCTCAGCTCGATGTCCACCGATCCTTCCAGCGCCGGGCGGGTGGCCGCCCAGATTGTTTCCGGCATCGGTTTTCTCGGCGCCGGGGTTATCATGCGTGAGGGGTTGAATATCCGCGGCTTGAACACTGCCGCCACGCTGTGGTGCTCTGCGGCGATCGGCGTGTTGTGCGGGCTGGGGCAGTATTGGGACGCGGTAATCGCTACGCTGGTGATCCTGTGCGCCAATATTCTGCTGCGTGAAGCCGCTCAGCGTATCAACCTGCAGCCGCAGCAGCAGGCGACCGATCTGGAGTTGTGTTACCGCATTCAGGTTACCTGCGGCGAACAGGACGAAATATTGGTGCGCACCTTGATATTACAGGCGCTGAACGGCGTGGCGCTGCGTTTGCAATCGCTGCGCAGCGCCGATATCGCCAGCCCCGGTCAGCTGGAGGTTTGTGCGGAAATAACCGCGACGCCGGCTGCGCAAAAAGAAATAGAAGGTATTGTCTGTCGCGTCAGCCTGGAAAAAAGCGTGAGTGCCGTGCGTTGGCGCGTCGCATCTGAATTGCCGGTCTGATTAAATACATCAACCTGAATAATGTGAAATACATAAGATATTAAGGAGGCGTTATGGACGACGACCCCAGGGGGCGATTATTTCTGCGTAGCCGACAGGATAACCATTCAGTTTGGCTGCGCTAATTAAATAAATTCCATTTTATGCATATTCACCCGTTAATCGGGCGGGGTATCCCTGTGCGTGAAATAAAATAAGAGAATAGCGTTATGACTCAAATTAATGAAAAAGCACGCCGCCGTGATAAAGGCGAGGCGCCTTACGCCATCGCGGAAGAGGCGAAAAACAGCATCGCTCAAACGCTGGCGAATTTAAAATGCAATCGCAACGGATTAACCCAGGACGATGCCGGCGAAAGGCTGGAGCAGTTCGGCGCCAACCAGGTGGCCCATGACAAGGCGCCGCATGCGTTGATCCAGTTAATCAAAGCGTTCAACAACCCATTTATCTTCGTACTGATGGTGCTGGCTGCGATCAGTTTCTTTACCGACTACTGGCTGCCGGCCCAGCGCGGTGAAGAAACTGAACTCACCGGCGTCGTCATTATCATGATTATGGTGTCGTTGAGCGGCCTGCTGCGTTTCTGGCAGGAGTATCGCACCAACAAAGCGGCCGAAGCGTTGAAATCCATGGTGCGCACCACCGCCACGGTTTTGCGCCGCAGCAGCTACAGCGCACATCCGCTGACGCTGGAAGTGCCCATCCGCGAGCTGGTGCCGGGGGACATCATTCAGCTCTCCGCCGGCGACATGGTGCCGGCAGACATCCGGCTGATCGCCTCGCGCGATCTGTTTATCAGCCAGGCGATTTTAACCGGCGAAGCCATTCCCATCGAGAAGTACGATGCGATGGGCAACGTCGCCCAAAAGTCGAGCGACGACAGCGTTTCCAGCGAGAGCGCGCTGTTGGAGCTGTCGAATATCTGCCTGATGGGCACCAACGTCGCCAGCGGCACCGCCACGGCGGTGGTCGTGGCCACCGGCGGGCGCACCTATTTCGGTTCGCTGGCCAAATCCATCGTCGGTTCCCGGGCGCAAACCGCCTTCGATCGCGGGGTGAACAGCGTCAGCTGGTTGCTGATCCGCTTTATGCTGGTGATGGTGCCGGTGGTGCTGTTGATCAACGGCTTCACCAAGGGCGACTGGAGCGAGGCGGCGCTGTTCGCGCTGGCCGTCGCGGTCGGCCTGACGCCCGAAATGCTGCCGATGATTGTCAGCTCCAACCTGGCGAAGGGCGCTATCGCCATGTCGCGCCGCAAAGTGGTGGTCAAGCGGTTGAACGCCATTCAGAACTTCGGCGCCATGGATGTACTTTGCACGGATAAAACCGGCACCCTGACCCAGGACCGCATCATTCTCGAGCATCACATCAACGTCAGCGGCGTTAAGGATAGCGAAGTGCTGCACCTGGCGTGGCTGAACAGTTTCCACCAGAGCGGCATGAAGAACCTGATGGACCAGGCGGTGATCCGCTTCGGGCGCGGCAAGCCGGGCGTCGAGGCGCTGGGGCGTTACAGCAAGGTGGACGAGCTGCCGTTCGACTTCGTGCGCCGCCGCTTGTCGATCGTGGTGGCGGACGAGAGCCGCCAACAGCTGCTGATCTGCAAGGGGGCGGTCGAAGAGATGCTGGAAATCGCCACCCACGTGCGTGAAGGGCAGCAAACGTTGCCGTTGGATGATGCGCGGCGCGCGGCGTTGCAGGCGCTGGCGCGCGAGTATAACGAGGACGGTTTCCGCGTGTTGGTGCTGGCCACCCGCGAACTGGGCGAGCAGCAGCAGGCAGCGCCGCTGAGCGTCGCCGACGAGCGCGATATGGTGGTTCAAGGGTTGTTGACCTTCCTTGATCCGCCGAAGGAAAGCGCGCAGCAGGCGATCGCCGCGCTGCAGGAAAACGGCGTCGCGGTGAAAGTGCTGACCGGCGACAACCCGGTGATCACCTGCAAGATTTGTCGCGATGTCGGGTTGGAGCCGGGGGAGCCGCTTTCCGGCCTGCAGATTGAGCGGATGAGTGATGAAGAGCTGGCGCGCGAGGTGGAGCAACGCACGGTATTCACCAAGCTGACGCCACTGCAGAAATCGCGGGTGCTGAAAATGCTGCAGGCCAACGGCCATACGGTGGGGTTCCTCGGCGACGGCATCAACGATGCGCCGGCGTTGCGCGACGCCGACGTCGGCATCTCGGTGGATACCGGCACCGATATCGCCAAGGAATCGGCGGATATCATCCTGTTGGAAAAGAACCTGATGGTGTTGGAAGAGGGAGTGATTAAAGGGCGTGAAACCTTCGGCAATATCATCAAGTACCTGAACATGACCGCCAGCTCCAACTTCGGCAACGTGTTCTCGGTGCTGGTGGCCAGCGCATTCATTCCGTTTCTGCCGATGTTGGCTATCCATCTGTTGATCCAGAACCTGATGTACGACATCTCCCAGCTTTCGCTGCCGTGGGACAAGATGGACAAAGAGTTCCTGCGCAAGCCGCGCAAGTGGGATTCGAAAAACATCGGCCGCTTTATGCTGTGGATCGGCCCAACCTCGTCGATATTCGACATCACCACCTATGCGCTGATGTGGTTTGTTTTCGCCGCCAACAGCGTTGAGCATCAGGCGCTGTTCCAGTCCGGCTGGTTTATTGAAGGGCTATTGTCGCAAACGCTGGTGGTGCATATGCTGCGCACCCAGAAAATCCCGTTCATTCAAAGCACGGCGGCGCTTCCGGTGCTGCTGACCACCGGGTTGGTGATGGCGTTGGGTATTTATATTCCGTTCTCGCCGCTCGGCGCGTTGGTGGGGTTGCAGCCGCTGCCGTGGGAATACTTCCCGTGGTTGGCCGGCACGCTGATCAGCTACTGCGTCGTGGCGCAAATGATGAAGCGCTTTTATATCCGCCGCTTCGGCGAGTGGCTGTGATCGTCGCCGCCGGGTGCAACGCCCGGCGGTTATAACAGTTTTTTGACCAGCAGGCCGAGCATGATGGTCAACGTAAAGGAAAACAGCGTACCGAGCAGCACGTACTCGGTACGCATCTTGTCATCACTCTGCCGCAGATCGCCGAAGCGGAAAATCGACTTGGCGGCCAGCAAGAAGCCAATTGCCGGTATCTGGCCGATCAGCACAAAGGTCAGGATCAGCGTTCTTTCCAGGTAGCCAATCTGTTTGCCCGCGCGCAGCAGCGAGTCGTTATCGGCTTTGGCCGAAGCCGGCATTTGCGGCGTCCAGCGCGCCAGCAGTTGGCCAATCAAAATACCCATCGGCAGATAAATCAGGCTGTAGGCCATCAGCACCAGGCCGGTTTGCAGGCTGCCCAGTTGCCGCCACAGCGCGGCGAGCAGGGCGCCGGCGTTAGGCGTAAGGTACAGCCACAGCAGGATAATGACCGCCAGGTGCAGGCCCTGATCGAGCAGGAAGCTGCCGGCCTGGCTGAGGCCGGTCATCAACGTGACCTTCAGCAGGTCAATCAGGTAATGGCTGACTGCGATTGTCAGCAGGCTGATCAACACGTCCGCGGAGGATAGCCCGCCGTGCAGCAGCCCGAAGCCGGCCACCACCCAGGCGGCCAGCACGCCGTGCAGCAGGGCGTGCAGCAGCAAAAAGCGCGAGCGCGCGCGATGCTGGGCTTTATCAACCACCCAACTGAGGGGCTGCAGCGGGAAATCCGCCAGCAAATGCACGAGCAGCAGCCAGGTCAGCAGTGGCGCATAGGTCAAATCCATATTCAGGTGATCCCGTTAATCGCATGAATGAACCGCATCATTTCCTCGTAGGCCGCACGCTTTAGCGTGGCGGATACGGTGGAGGCGGCTTTTTGCAACCGCAGCGCGACCTCCGCGTTGCTGCCGGCGAATATTCGCGCCTGCACGATGCGCGCCTCAGCCTGAGACAGGCGGCCGATGACATGATCTAACATTGGCAGCAAATCGCTGACAATGGCGTTTGTCCGATCGTTGTCGGTTTTCAGAGCCAGCCTGCAGTTTTTCGTCATGGCGTCCAGCGCGGCGCCGGAGTTGACGAAGGCGCTGCCATAGCCGGCGGCCTGGGTTTGCTTGCTGCCCAAGCCAACGGCGATGCGCGCGTCCCACGCTGCCGCATCCATGGCTTTCAGCGCGATGCGGATATATACCGCCAGCAGCAGGCCATCTTCCTGTTTGGCCTCCGCTTGAAAGGCGTCGCCGCGAAAAATCTCGAAGCGCTGTATCTGGTTGGTCTGTTGCAGCCGTTTCAGCAGGCCCTGCAGCCCGCTGATGTAATTAGCCGTATCGAGACGGCGAGAATTGACCAGATCGCCGCTGATTACGCTGATGTGCGCCCGCATGCGTTTGCCTGTTTTGTCGGAAAGGAGAAGGATAAATTCGCACCTAAGAGCGAATAAGTCAAATATTCGCCTCTTGATGCGAATTTTTAGCAATTTCGCCTCTGGGGGCGAAAATGAAGGGAGGGGGGATGGCGTGATTGCAGATCCCTGCAGCCAGAGACCGGCTTTATCGTCGATTCAGGATCTGGTGGGCAGGCACCTGTCGGCCAAGGTGCGGGCGTTTGTTAATTTTCTGCCGGTGCAGTTTGGCGGCGAAAGCCCTATTGAGACGTTCCGATGCCTTCCGGCCGGGAATACGCGCGCCCTGCGGTTCGCCACCGGCGGAGAATGGCGGGATTAGAAGCTTTTCACCAGCACTTCGCGCGGCAGCTCGCTGCCGTGTTTCAGCAGATGGTCGAAGGATCTTTCGCTACTTTTCAACTGCTGCAGAAATTCCTGCGGCGACAGATCGTGTTTTTTGCCGCTCATGTAAGCCAGCGCCAGTTCTTTTGCCTGATAGCGTGAGAAGTTGTACATAGTGTCCTCGCAACGGGGGTTTTCAATGCAACGATTATAACGAAAGAGCACATAATGAACAGTGGCTTTGGCGTATGGAATCGATAGCTGAAACTGATGTTCTGACGAGGACGGGCCGTATCGACGGGACAATGGGGGCCGGCTTCATTGGCCCCCATGGCCGTTTATCCCAGATCGCCGCCGGCTACCGGCAGCACGGTGCCGTTGATGTAGCTGGCCTGGTCGCTGGCGAGGAACAAGATGGCGTCCGCCTGTTCGCCGACGCTGCCGTAGCGGTGCATCAGGCTACTGTCCAGGGTTTGATTGACCACCTGCTGATACCATCTCTCTTCCTGCGGCGTTGGCGTTGCGTTGTTGCGCGGCGTCAGACGCGGCGGCGCCTCGGTGCCCCCCGGCGCGGTGGCGTTGATGCGGATGCCGGCGCCGGCGTACTCAAACGCCAGCGATTGGGTCAGGGCGTTGACGCCGCCCTTGGCTGCCGAATAGGGCACGCGGTTCACGCCGCGGGTGGCGACGGAAGAGACGTTGACAATCACTCCGCTCCCCTGCGCCAGCATATGCGGCAGCGCCGCGCGGCAACCCCACAGCGTCGGGAACAGCGAGCGTCGAATTTCCGCTTCAATCTGCTGCGCGTCGTACTCGGCAAATGGCCGGGCCCAGATGGTACCGCCAACGTTGTTCACCAAAATATCCAGCCGGCCGAAGTGTTGTTGCACCTGGTTCAGCGCGTCGCGGGTCGCTTCCCAGTTTTCCAGGTCCGCCTGCAGCGCGATGACCTCAACGCCGCGTTCTTTTAGCGCCGCCGCCACCTCGGTGAGGTAGGGCGCGCGGTCGAGCAGCGCCAAACTAGCGCCTTCCTGCGCCGCGCGCTCGGCGACGGCTTTGCCGATGCCCTGAGCGGCGCCGGTGATCGCCATCACCTTGCCGCTGAAACGGGGTTTATCCATGGTTGTCTCCTTTAACTGGCCTGGCTGGGGGCGAACTTCTCGTAGTGGAAGCTGGCGGGGGTAAAGGCGCGGCGCTGGAAATCGCCGAGCACCGCTTCCACCATCGGCGGCGGCCCGCACAGGTACACGTCCAGATCGCCGCCGTTGAGCAAACTTTCGTCGAGGTGCTGCGTGACGTAGCCCTTATGCGGCGACTGCGACGCTTCGCTGGCCACGCAGGTCAGGTAACTGAAGTGCGGCAGGCGCCGGCGATAGCTTTCCAGCTGTTCCAGCTTGACCAGATCGTGGTCATGGGTGACGCCGTAAATCAGGTGTACCGGCTGCGGGCTGGCGTCGGCGGCCAGCTGTTCCAGCATGGAAAGGAACGGCGCCAGCCCGGTGCCGCCGGCCAGGAACAGCATCGGCCGCACCGGCGTGCGCAGGTAGAAGCTGCCCTGCGGGCCACGCAGGCGGATGGCATCGCCGGGCCGGGCCCGATTGGTCAGATAGCCGCTCATCATGCCGCCGGGCACGTTGCGCAGCAGAAAAGAGATTTGCCGGCTGCCGGGCAGCGAACTGAAGGAATAGGCGCGGCTGGCATCGCTGCCGGGCACCGCGATATTGACGTACTGGCCAGGCAGGAAGGCGATGCCGCGTTCGTCGTCCAGCGTCAGACAGAACTCGATGGCGCTGTCCGACAGCGTGGTGGCCGACGTGACGGTGGCGGCAAACTCCTCGCTGCCGGTTTTACATAGCGTCGAGGCGATGGGCACCTCGATGACGCAGTCCGAAGACGGCACCATCTGGCAGGTCAACACCAGCCGCTGCGCCGCTTCCTGTTCGGACAGCGCTTCGTCCAGATAGTCCTCACCCAGCTGATATTCCCCCTGTTCGCAGCGGCATTTGCAGGTGCCGCACACGCCGTCCGAACAGTCCATCGGCAGGTTGATCCTTTGCCGGTAGGCGGCGTCGAGCACCTTTTCATTCGGGTTACACTGAATAAAGCGGCTGACGCCGTCTTCAAAATTAAGAACGACGGTAAAAGACATGCTCACCTCACGGTTTAAAGATGATAAATATCAATAACATGATTGATGTAGTCATTATCCAGACGAATTTTCTTGCGCTTAATTCGCAGTTCATCGCCCGCGTGTTCCAGCAGCAGGCGGGTCGAGCCGAAGTAGGTATCCGTGTGGTTATAGCGGTGATAGAAGGTGGCCCAGTGGTAGTTCACCTCGGCCTGGCCCTCCGTGGCCGACAGGATTTCCACGTTGCTGACCAGATGGACGGTGCGCGGTTCCGGCATGCTGCTGGCGGCCGAACGTTCGGTTTTGATGCGGTAAACGCGGTCCTCCAGCCCTTCGCGATTGGCGTAATAAATCAGCGAAATCTCGCTGTGGGGATCCGTGGTCTGCCGATCGTCGTCGGCCCAGGCAGGCATCCAGTATTCGACCTGCGGGTGATAGCAGGCGAGCCATTCATCCCATTGCCGGTCATCCAGCAGGCGCGCTTCGCGATACAGGAATTGTTCCACTTGCTGTTGCAGGTTGAGCCTGTTCATTGCGCCACCTCATCGTTGCGTTGTTGAAGATCCAGCTTGCGCAGCAGGAGGGTTTGCCAGTGATGATGCTGGCTGAAATACAAGGCTTCGTCTTCCGGGCGCGGGCCGGTCATTTCGGGCAAGATCCCCAGCGCTTTGGCGTTGTCGTCCGCCTGGCCCTCGAGCCAGCGGGTGGCGCCGCGGCTGAGATCGCTCCAGGGCATGTTGCCGGCGTTGAAGCCCAGCTGGCAGGCGCGAAACTCTTCCAGATCGTCCGGCGTTCCCATGCCGCTGACGTTGAAGAAATCTTCATACTGGCGAATGCGCAAGGCGCGATCGGCGGCGCTTTCGCCCTTCGGCGCAAAGCAGAACACCGTGACTTCGGTTTTATTGACGGAAAGGGGGCGAACGACGCGCAGCTGGCTGGAAAGCTGATCCATGATGTACAGATTAGGGTAGAGGCACAGGTTGCGAGTCTGGTTAACCATCAAATCGGCGCGCTGCGGGCCGAAGGCGTCGTTCAGGCGGCTGAAGTGGCGGTAAACAGGGCGAGACTCCGGGTTCAGCACGCGGGTCCACAGCAGCAGATGGCCATTCTTGAAGCCGTAGGCGCCGCCATCGTTTTTTGATGACCAGCAGTTGGCGTCCATGGTTTGGGTGCCGGTCTGGGCATCCCGATGCGCCATAGTCGAGACGTAGTTCCAGTGCACCACGCTGACGTGATAACCGTCCGCGCCGTTCTCTATCTGCAGTTTCCAGTTGCCGTCGAAGGTGTAGGACGATGAGCCGCGCAGTACCTCCAGCCCGTCTTCGGCCTGATCGACAATCAGATCGAGAATATGCCGCGTCTCGCCCAGATAGTCCGTCAGCGGCAGCACCTCGTCGCTCAGGCTGCCGAACAGAAAACCGCGGTAAGATTCAAAACGCGGCAGCTGTTTGAGATCGTGCGAGCCGGCCTGTTTGAAACACGGCGGGTAGGCGCCGGTCTTTTCGTCCTTGGCCTTCAACAGGTTGCCGGCGTTGTTGAAGGTCCAGCCGTGGAACGGGCAGGTAAAGGTGCTTTTATTGCCGGACTTGCGGCTGGCCAACATTGCGCCACGGTGCGAGCAGCTGTTGATCATGGCGTGCAGCCCCATGTCTTTATCGCGGGTGATAATGACCGGCTGGCGGCCAACGGTGAGCGTGTAATAATCGCCGGGCGCGGCGATTTGGCTTTCATGCGCCAGATATACCCAGTTGCCTTCAAAAATTGCTTTCATTTCCAGTTCAAATAACGCCTCGTCGGTAAAAATGCCGCGATTGCATTGATAAATTCCATTTTCTTTATCAATAATTAAAGCATTATTTATTTTCTTTTTTAATTCGGCGGATGCATTGTTCACTAATGAGTTCATAGTAATGACCTCGTATAAAGAGACAGGGTTAATGAGCGGGTAATGAATATTCAATTACCCATTGCTGATATCGTTATTCGTGCTTCCGTTGCGGGTAATCAGTTCTGCAGCGCCCGGGCGCGTTTAATTCTATTTTGCTCTTCGCTATCGGCGGTGGGGTACAGGCTGAAATCGAAGGTGACTTCGGTATGGGCGCCGGGCAGATCGCGCTGGGCCGCAATGGCCGGATCTGTCACTTTTACCGGGTCGGCAATCAGTTCGTGGCGGGTGGCGAAGGCGAAATCGTCCCACAGGTAGCGATCGCCGCTAAGGTTAATCTGGGTGGTCAGATGCTTGTGCCCCGGCGCGGAGACGAAGAAGTGAATGTGCGCCGGCCGGTTGCCGTGGCGGCCCAACCGGTTGAGCAGCGCCTGCGTCGGCCCGTCCGGCGGGCAACCATAGCCGGAAGGCAAAATGCTGCGCACCGCATAGCGCCCATTGACGTCGGTCTTCACCCGGCGGCGCAGATTGAAATCGCTTTGCGATTTGTCGAAGAACGAATAGTTGCCCAGCGTGTTGGCGTGCCAGATATCCACTACCGCACCCGCCAGCGGCCGGCCGTCGGCGTCTTTCACCTGGCCGTGCAGCCACATCGGCTCACCGGCGTCGGCGCCGTCATCCATGTGCGCGAAGCCTTCGCTCAGCGGCGCATTGGCGACGTACAGCGGCCCTTCGATAGTACGCGGCGTGCCGCCCGCCAGGCCCTGGGCGCGTTCGCGCTCGTCGTCGCGCAGATCGAGGTAGTGCTCCAGCCCCAGACCGGCAGCCAGCAGCGCCGCTTCCTGGCGCCCACCCAGCGTATGCAGGTAGTTTACCGCCTGCCAGAACTCTTCGGGGGTGACGTCATGCCTCTCGATCAGCAGACAAATATCGCTCAGCAACTGATGCATGATTTTTTTGAAGCGCAGGTCGCCGCCTTCGCTGGTAAAGCCGCTGCTGATTTCCAGTAATTTAATGACGTCTTGATGTTGGTCGAAGGAAATAGACATTGCGAATTCCTCATGGCTTATTATATAGGGTGGAGGGAGTTATCCCGGTTATTTTATTTGTCGTCGTTATGGATGGAGGAGGGATGTCGGCATAAGGCGTCAACGCGAATATCCATATAAGGATAGAGCGGCAGCGCGAATAATATATCGTGCAGTTCGGCGTTGCTTTCCACATCGAAAATGCTGACGTTGGCGTAACTGCCCGCGATGCGCCAAAGATGCCGCCATTTCCCCGCAGACTGCAGCTCCTGCGAGTAGGCTTTCTCACGCCGCCTGACGTCGTCGGCAATCTCTTGTGGCATATCGACCGGCAGCTTCACGGTCATTTCAACTTTAAACAGCATGGCGATACTCCCGTTATTATTTGCGCTGATAGAAGCGCAGTTTGTCTTCGTCGATCTCAACGCCCAGGCCGGGACCGGGCGGCAGCCTGACCTGGCCGTTGGCGAAGGCCAGAGGCGCGGCGACCACGTCGTCCTTCAGCAGCAGCGGGCCAAACATCTCGCTGCCCCAGTCCAGCTTCAGCGTCGACCAGGCGTGCAGCGAGGCGAGGGTGCCCAGCGTGCCCTCCAGCATGGTGCCGCCGTACAGCGCCACGCCGGCGGCCTGCGCTACCTGCGCCAGCTTCAGCGCCTGCGCCGGCCCGCCCGCCTTGGCGATTTTCAGCGCGTAGGCGCCGGTAAAACCGCTCGCCGCCAGCGCATAACCGTCGTGCGCGTCGGCCACCGCCTCGTCGGCGAGGATCGGCAGGGTAAAACGCCGGCTGAGCTGGATCAGCGCGGCACGGTCCCACAGCGCCACCGGTTGCTCAACCAGATCGATGCCGATTTCCTGCAGCGCCGCCATGCCGCGCACCGCAGTGCCGGCATCCCAGGCCTGGTTGACGTCGACGCGGATGCTGACATCCGGGCCCAGCGCCCGCTTAATCGCCTGGGTATGCCGCAGATCGTCCGCCAGCGGCCGGGCGCCGATCTTCAGCTTGAAGGCGTTGTGCCGCCCTTCCGCCAGCAGTTTCTGCCCCTCGGCGATGTCTTTTTGCGTATCGCCGCTGGCCAGCGTCCACAGCACCGGCAGGGTGTCGCTCAGCGCGCCGCCGAGCAGGCTGCTGACCGGCAGGCCGAGGCGTTTGCCCTGGGCATCGAGAAAGGCGGTTTCCAGCGCCGATTTGGCGAAGGTGTTGCCTTTGACGTGGGCGTTCATCAGCGCCGTCAGCGGCGCCAATCCGTTAAAACTTTTGCCGCTCAGCAGCGGCGCCAGATAAGCGTCGATCGCCGATTTGATGCCTTCCGGGCTTTCCGGGCCGTAGCTCAGCCCGCCGATGGTGGTGGCTTCGCCCCAGCCGGTCAGGCCGTCGGCGCAGGTCAGGCGCACCAGCGTCAGCGTCTGGCAGCCCATGGTCGCCATCGACAGCCTGTGCGGACGAATGGTCGGGATATCCACCAGCCAGCTCTCGATGCGTTCAATACTCAGTTCCATGCGTTATTCCTTTTCGGTGAGAAACTCGACAACGCTGCGGTTGAAGAGGTCCGGGCAGGCGATATTGGAGATATGCGAAGCCGGCAGCCGCAGCAGCCTGGCGTGCGGCGCATTGGCTACCAGAAATTCGGCATCCGCCACCGTCGTCACCGCATCTTCTTCCCCGGCGATCGCCAGCATCGGCCGCGCCATGGCGGCGACTTCGGCGCGCAGGTCGGCCTGCGCCAGCGCGTCGCAACAGGCGGCGTACCCCTGCGGATTGCCGGCCGCCAGCCCGGCCACCAGCGGCGCGATCCGCCCGGGGTGTTGTTGCAAAAAGCCAGGGCTGAACCAGCGAGCGGGAGAGGCGGCGGCGATCGGCGCCAGCCCGTCGTCGCGCACCTGCTGCGCGCGCTGTCGCCAGCCTTCGGCGCTGCCGATGCGCGCGGCGGTATTGGCCACCACCAGCCTCCCGATCCGCTGCGGGTGATAGCGGTTGAGCCACAGCCCGGTCAGGCCGCCCATTGAGATGCCGCAAAAATGGGCGACCGGCGCATCCAAACGATCGAGCAGGGCGAGAACGTCTTCCCCCAGTTGCTGCAGGCGCAGCGGCGCCGCCGGCAGCGGGGTGGCGCCGTGGCCGCGCGGGTTATAGCGCAGCACGCGAAAACGTTCGGTCAGCGCCGGCAGCTGCGGCTGCCACATGGCAAAGGTGGTGCCCAGCGAGTTGGACAGCACCAGCAGCGGCGCTGCGGCCGGCCCGTCGAGGCGATATTCAATGTCCATGCGTCACCTCATACCCGTTCAATAATCAGCGCGATGCCCTGGCCGACGCCGATGCACATGGTGCACAGCCCATAGCGCCCGCGGGTGTTCCGCAACTGGTAAGCGGCGTTCATCACCAGCCGGCCACCGGAGGCGCCCAGCGGATGGCCGAGGGCGATAGCGCCGCCGTTCGGGTTAATCTGCGGCGCATCGTCGTTCAGCCCCAGTTCGCGGGTGACCGCCAGCGCCTGTGCGGCGAAGGCTTCGTTCAGCTCAATCACGTCCATCTGGTCGAGGGTCAGGCCGGCGATATTCAATACCTTGCGCACCGCCGCCGCCGGCGCAAAGCCCATGATCGTCGGTTCGATGCCGGTCACGGCGCTGGCGACGATGCGCGCCATCGGCTGCAGGCCGTGCAGGGCGAGCCCGCGTTCACCGGCCAGCAGCAGCGCACAGGCGCCGTCGTTTAATCCCGAGGCGTTGCCGGCGGTGACGCTGCCCTGCGGATTGACCACCGGCTTCAATTTTTCCAGCGCCGCTAAGGTGGTGGCGCGCGGATGTTCATCCTGCGTGAATCTCAGCGGCTCGCCTTTCTTCTGCGGAACGCACACCTCGATCAGCTGGTCGGCGAAAAAACCGCTCTCCTGCGCGGCGGCGGTGCGCTGCTGGCTGCGCAGGGCGAAGGCGTCCTGATCCCGGCGGCTGATGCCGAACCGCAGCGCTACGTTTTCGGCGGTTTGCGGCATGGATTCCACGCCGTACAGCGCCTGCATCTGCGGGTTGATAAAGCGCCAGCCCATGGTGGTGTCTTCAATCTTCATCGCCCGGCTGAAGGCGCTTTCCGCCTTGCCCATCACGAAGGGGGCGCGCGACATGCTTTCTACGCCGCCGGCGATCATCAGCTCGCTTTCGCCGGTTTTGATGGCGCGCGCCGCGCTGGCCACCGCATCCAGGCTGGAGCCGCACAGGCGGTTGAGGGTGCAGCCGGGCACCTGCACCGGCAGTCCGGCCAGCAACAGCGCCATGCGCGCCACGTTGCGGTTGTCTTCGCCCGCCTGGTTGGCGCAGCCGAACAGCACGTCGTCCAGCGCGCGCCAGTCGAGCTGCGGGTGGCGGGCCTGCAGCGCCTTCAGCGGCAGCGCGGCCAGATCGTCGGTGCGCAGGGCGGCCAGGCTGCCGTTGAGGCGGCCAAAGGGCGTACGAACGGCGTCACACAGATAGGCTGGATTCATGCTGCTGTTCTCCATGCTGTAGGGCAAAGGTCAGTTCGACCGGGGTCACTTCCTGAAGCTGCTGCGGGGTCAGGCCGCCGAAAATTTCGCGCACCACCAGGCCCTGCGGGGTGACGTCCATCACCGCCAGATCGCTGTAGATGCGATCGATGCAGCCGACGCCGGTCAGCGGATAGCTGCACTGGCGGACAATCTTGCACTCGCCTTTTTTGGTCAGGTGCTCGGTCATCACAAACACCTGCCGCGCGCCGATCGCCAGATCCATCGCGCCGCCGACCGCCGGGATCGCCCCCGGCGCCCCGGTGCTCCAGTTGGCCAGATCGCCGCGTTCGGAAACCTGATAGGCGCCGAGCACGCAGATATCCAGGTGGCCGCCGCGCATCATGGCGAACGAGTCGCCGTGGTGGAAAAAGCAGCCGCCCTGCAGCAGCGTCACCGGTTGTTTGCCGGCGTTGATCAGCTGCGAGTCTTCTTCGCCCGGCGCCGGCGCGGGCCCCATGCCGAGTATGCCGTTCTCGCTGTGCAGGAAGATTTCTTTATCCGCCGGCAGGTAGTTGGCGATCTGGGTCGGGATGCCGATACCCAGGTTGACGTAGGCGCCTTCCGGAATATCGCGCGCGATGCGTTCGGCCAGCTGTTGATGGGTCAGTTTGCTCATGATGCGTTCCTTAAGCCGAGGGGGGGCGCCGGGCGGTCAGGTGTGGTCACCAGGCGCTGCACGAAAATGCCCGGCGTGATGATGTTTTCCGGATCCAGCTCGCCCAGCGGCACCATGCGGTTGACTTCGGCGAGGGTGCAGCCGGCGGCCATCGCCATGATCGGCCCGAAGTTGCGCCCGGTTTTGTCATACAGCAGGTTGCCCCAGCGGTCGCCCTTATCGGCCTTGATCAGCGCGAAGTCGGCCTTCAGCGGCAGCTCGAATACATACTGGCGCCCGTCGATCTGGCGGGTTTCCTTGCCTGCCGCCAGCTGGGTGCCATAGCCGGTTGGGGTATAAAAACCGCCGATCCCGGCGCCGGCGGCCTGAATGCGCGCCGCCAGGTTGCCCTGCGGGATAAGCTCCAGCTCCAGCTCGCCGCGACGGTACAGCTCGTCGAAGATCCAGGAGTCGGTCTGGCGCGGGAAAGAACACACCACCTTGCGCACGCAGCCGGCCTTCAGCAGCGCCGCCAGGCCGGTATCGCCGTTGCCGGCGTTGTTGCTTATTAGCGTCAACTCGCGCGGCCGGTGGCGAGTCAGGGCGTCCAGCAGCGCATAGGGCTGGCCGGCCGGGCCAAAACCGCCGACCATGATGGTTGCGCCGTCCGGGATATCGGCGACGGCGGCGTCTGCGGACGCCACGCTTTTATCGATCATTTGTTCTCCTCGTACGCTGTGAATGAGCCAGCGCCAAACTTGCGGGTCTGAAATTAACTTAGGGGATGAAAAATTCAGCAGCAAGTGCGAATATCAGATCATTGTGCGATTATCGAAACATTGAGGCTTTGGCGATGCATTTTGTGATGCAGGTAGCTAAATCGGCATCTGTCCGGCGAATGGGGTTCATCGCGGTGCCGTGCACGTATAATGAGAGGGTTTATCGAATGGGAGGCCTGGATGAGTGAAGTTCCTGAATTTGGCACTGAAGAGCTGCGTCGGTTGCAGGAGATCGGTGACTTAAGCAACGATCAATATAAGGGCGATCCCAACTTTATGGCCTCGCTGGCCCGGGGGCTGGAGGTGTTGCAGGCGTTCAAGCCGCAGTATTCGCAGATGTCGGTATCCGAGATAAGCCAACTCACCGGCATCCCGCGCGCGGCGGTGCGGCGCTGCCTGTATACCCTGCGGGCGCTGGGCTTCGTGCATTGCCCCGATGGCCGCCACTATCGCCTGCTGCCGCGGGTGTTGACCATCGGCCACGCTTACCTTTCTTCCTCTGAGTTGGCTAAGGCGGCGCAGAACTCGCTGGATTATCTCAGCAGGCTGCTCAACGAATCTTGCTCGGTGGCGACGCTGGACGGCGACAATATTCTGTATATCGCCCGCGCCTCGGTGAAGCGCATCATGACCATCGATCTGGGGCGCGGCAGCCGCCTGCCGGCTTACGCCACCTCGATGGGGTTGGTGTTGCTTAGCGCGCTGGATGAGGAACAGCTGGAGGATTACCTGTCGCGGGTCACGTTCGAACCGCTGACCGAGTTCACCGTCACCAGCGAGGCGCAACTGCGCGAGCAGTTGGCCAGAGTGCGCAGACAGGGATACGCCATCAACGATCAGCAGCTGGAGATCGGCCTGCGCTCGATCGCGGTGCCGATGCACTCGCGCAAGGGCGGGGTGGTGGCGGCGATGAACGTGGGCGTCAACGCCTCGCAGATGTCGTCGGCGGAACTGCGCGAACGGGTGCTGCCGCAGCTGCAGCGTGCGGCGATGGAGTTGGCGCTGCTGCTGTGAGGCTTGTTGCATGCCGCGCTTCCCGGCGATGGGATGCGCGAAATAAAACGGGGGCCGAAACGATCCCGGCCCCCGGTTTATACGGCTTGCGTCTGGCTATCAGCCGGCGGTCGCCGGCGTAACGCGCACCGGCACGGATTTATAGGAAGGCGTGCCGCTCTCCTCATCAATGTAATCCAGCGGCACCAGCACGTTGGCCTCCGGGTAATAAGCGCCGACCGAGCCCTGCGCGATGTTGTAGGCAATCACCGTGATGTTCGGCAAACGCAGCCTGCTGCCGGCCACCACCGTTTCAATGTCCACCAGATCGCCGTGCTCCAGCCCGCGCGCGTCGAGATCGGCATCGCTCATGAACAGCACGTCGCGTCGGCCAAACACGCCGCGATAGCGGTCATCCAGCGCATAGATGGTGGTGTTGTACTGGTCATGGCTGCGCAGGGTGATCAGGCGCAGGACGTCGTCGCCTTGCACCTGCGCGTCTTCATGTACGCCGCTGAACACCGAGAACATGGCTTTGCCGGTCGGCGTCGGCCACTGGCGCTCGGTGGGCGGCAGCGGCATGCGAAAACCGCCGGGCACGGCGATGCGTTCGTTGTAGCGGTCAAAACCCGGGATGGTTTTTTCGATCAGATCGCGAATGATGCTGTAATCCGCCACCAGCTGTGGCCAGGGCACCTTGCTGCCCGGCATCACCGCTCTGGCCATGCCGGCGACGATGGCTGGCTCCGAGCGCAGAAACTCGGAGGCGGGCTTCAGCTTGCCGGACGAGGCGTGCACCATCGACATCGAGTCCTCGACCGTGACCGACTGGCGGCCGCTGGCCTGGATATCGAGCTCGGTGCGGCCGAGGCACGGCAAAATAAAGGTCTCTTTGGCGACCAGCAAATGGGTGCGGTTCAGCTTGGTGCCGAGATGCACGCTCAGATCGAGCGCCTGCATGGCCGGGAAGCACTGTTCTGGATCCGGCAGCGCCACCGCAAAGTTGCCGCCCAGGCAGATCAGCGCCTTGGCGCTGCCCTCCACCATGGCCTGCATCGCCTTGACCGCGTCATGCCCATGGGCCTTCGGCGCGGTGAAGCCAAACACCTCCTCCAGGTTCTTCAGGAAGCTTTCCGACGGCTTCTCGGTAATGCCGACGGTTCGGTTGCCCTGCACGTTGGAGTGGCCGCGCAGCGGGCAAATCCCCGCGCCCGGCTTGCCGATGTTGCCGCGCATCAGCAGCAGATCGGCTATCAGGCGCACGTTGGCGGTGCCCTTGTTATGCTGGGTGATCCCCATGCCGTAGGTCACGATGGTGGCGTTGGACCTGGCATAGGCGACCGCTACCTGTTCTACATCGGCGCGCGTCAGCCCACTCTCTTTTTCAATGTCTGCCCAGGCGGTGGCGGCCAAATCGGCGGCAAAAGCCTCAAAGCCCTGGGTGTGCGCGGCGATGAACGCGTGGTCGAGCACATTGCCCTGTTCGGCGTCCATCGCCAGCAGCGCTTTCATGATGCCCTTCAGCGCCGCGGCGTCGCCGCCGGCTTTCACCTGGAAGTAGGTCGAGGCGATATTGGTCGAGCTGTAGGTCGCCATTTCTATTACGCTCTGCGGGTCGGTAAAGCGCTCCAGAGCGCGCTCGCGCAGCGGGTTCAGCACGATGATCGGCACATTCTTGCGCGCCAGTTCGTGCAGGGTGCCCATCATGCGCGGGTGGTTGGTGCCCGGGTTGTGGCCGATGGAAATGATAAGCTCCGCATCATCGAAGTCCTCCAGCGATACGGTGCCTTTGCCGATGCCGATCGACTGCGGCAGCCCCACGCTGGTAGGTTCGTGGCACATGTTGGAGCAGTCGGGGAAGTTGTTGGTGCCGTACTCGCGGGCAAACAGCTGGAACAGGTAAGCCGCCTCGTTGGAGGCGCGGCCGGAGGTATAGAACTCCACCTGGTCCGGCGACGCCATGCCGCGCAGGATCTCGCCGATGCGGGCGAACGCTTCGTCCCATTCGACCGGGCGCAGGGTGTCGCTGGCGCGGTCGTAGGCCAATGGATGGGTCAGCCGGCCGTAGCCTTCCAACTCAAAATCGGTCTTTTTCAGCAGAGAAGTGACGGTATTTTGCGCCAGAAACTCCGGGGTTACGCGCTTGCTGGTGGCTTCCCAGGTAACGGCCTTGGCGCCGTTCTCGCAGAACTGGAAGGTGGAGTGGTGTTCTTTGTCCGGCCAGGCGCAGCCCGGGCAGTCAAAGCCGTCGGGTTGGTTGGTGCGCAGCAGGGTGACCGGTGCCTCGAAGGTGTCCATTTGCGTGCGCACGGCGATGGCCGTCGCCTTCAGTGCGCCCCAGCCGCCTGCCGGCCCGTCATAGGGGCGAATGCCGGGAACTGCGCGTCTTTTTTTGTTCATGGGAACTCCTCAACTGCCTGTTTTGCGATAGGTGAATGCAACTTATTGCGACCTGACAATGGCTTTCTTTTAACGCCGGCCACTTTGCTGCCGATGGAAACAGTTCCGGTCGCAATAACGGGTGTGCTCAGTTTGATTATCAACACGCTTAATTAACCCGAAGGGGTTAAATCTCGGCATGGATATTTATTCCCTGATTAATAATATTTAAGCGATACCGGGTTAGCGCAAATATAAATGGCGTTTTTCAGATGCGGCGGATATAAGCTATTGAAAGCCCTTTATTAAAAAACGGTTGATTTCCCCGGCCGCGTTTATTTACCGCCGGGGTTTTCTTTGGCGTCAGCGGTCAGCCAGCGCCTCCAGCAGCGGGGCCGAAGGCACGAAGAACAGGCTGCCGGTCACCGCCTGGCTGAAATCGAGCAGGCGATCGTAATTGCCGACCGGGCGGCCAATGAACATGTTCTCCAGCATTTGCTCGATAGGCTGCGGCGAGCGCGCATAGCCGATGAAGTAGGTGCCGAACTCGCGCATGCCGGGTTTGCCGAACGGCATGTTGTCGCGCAGGATCTTCACTTCATTGCCTTGTTCATCGGTGATGGTGGTCAGCGAGCTGTGCGATGACGAGGGTTTCACGTCCGCATCCAGCTCGATATTGGACTGCTTGTGGCGGCCGATGATGTGCTCTTGCGTTTCGACGCTGAGCGAATTCCAGCCTTTCATATCATGCAGATACTTTTGCACCAGCACATAGCTGCCGCCGCTGAACGCCGCGTCTTCCTCGCCGATCACCGTATAGCCGAAGGCTTCGTGTCCTTCCGGGTTCTCGGTGCCGTCAACGAAGCCGATCATGGCGCGCTGGTCGAAATAGCGGAAACCGTGCACTTCGTCGATCACGGTGACGGCCTCGCCGAGCTTGGCCAGCAGCTGTGTCGCCAGTTCAAAGCACAGATCCATCTCGTTGGCGCGGATATGCAACAGAATGTCGCCGGGGGTGGAGACGGCGATGCGTTCGCCGGTGCCGATGGCGCTGAACGGGTGCAGCTGCTGAGGGCGCGGCGCGCCGAACAGCGAGTCCCAGGCAGCGGAACCGAAGCCGCATACGCAGGACAGCTGGCCGGTGAGATCCCGCTTGCCCACCGAACGCACCACCGCGGCGACATCGCCGCACCAGCCGCGCACCGCATTGAGGTGCGCCGGGTCCCGAGAGAGGGTGGCGACAATGAAGATCGCATGGCGCGTCACTGGGCTGAAGACGGCTTGCGGTTGGTTAGTGTTGGTATTCATTGAGTCCGTTTCCAGTATTTGAGAGTGAAAATCATTCGCTAAAGAAACATCTTAAAAGCAACAATAGGACTGCGTTGAACATTGTCGGTCTATATACAGAGCTACAGGGTTTACTTTGCCTTGTCAATATAGACACATTTCATATAAATAAAATACCGGGCATTAACAAAGTGCGCGATAGATTGTATCTATTGCGCTATCAGATTAACCAATTTGACCAGATGTTAGCGGTTGGTAAAATAGTCTCACATCGCAGGAATATGACTTTCATTATTACGTTTATATTTATATTAAGCGCGGTGAGGCCTATTCCAAAAAAATAAGACATCGAGACAATTATGAAATTCAAATCAAAAATAAAGCCGTATTCAGCGGCCGCGGGCGGTTGGGGCTCTCTTGAAGCCACGACGCGGTTTGTTTTTGATAGCAAACAGGTTTTGAAGAATATGGTCAACCTGATGCGCATGAACAAAGCGAAGGGCTTCGACTGCCCGGGGTGCGCGTGGGGCGACGACAACAAAAGCACCTTCAGCTTTTGCGAGAACGGCGCCAAGGCCGTTACCTGGGAAGCGACGCGCAGGCACGTCGATCGGGATTTCTTTGCCGCTCACAGCGTCAGCCGGCTTTATCTGGAAAGCGATTATTTTCTGGAATACCAGGGCCGGGTGATTGAGCCGATGCGTTATAACCGCGAAACCGACCATTACGAGCCGATTGGCTGGGACGACGCCTTTGCGTTAATCGGCAGCCATATTAAAAAAATGACCAACCCTAACCAGCTGGAATTATATACTTCCGGCCGGGCGAGCAATGAAGCCTCGTGGCTGTATCAACTGTTCGGCCGGGTGCTGGGCACCAATAATTTCCCCGATTGTTCGAATATGTGTCACGAGGCCAGCGGCTTCGGCATGTTGCAAAGCCTGGGTGTCGGCAAGGGCACCATTCATCTGGACGACTTCGAAAAGGCGGACGCCATTTTCGTCTTCGGCCAGAATCCGGGCACCAACCATCCGCGCATGCTGCACAGCCTGCGGCATGCGGCGGAAAAGGGCGCGCGCATCGTCTCGTTCAACACCCTGCGTGAACGCGGGCTGGAGCGCTTCGCCGATCCGCAAAAGCCGCTGGAGGTGGTGACGCCGCTGGCCGGCGCCATCAGCCATCGCTACTACCAGCCGAACCTCGGCGGCGACATGGCGGCGGTGCGCGGCATGGTCAAGGCGTTGCAGGAAACCCACAACGCGCGTCTGGCTGCGGGTGAGGCGGGTATTTTCGACCAGCCGTTTATCGACAGCTTCACCCAGGGCGTTGCCGGCTATCTGGCGGAGGTGGACGCCACCTCCTGGGCGTTCATCGAACGCCAGTCCGGCCTGAGCGAGGCGCAGATCCGCGAAGCGGCGCATATCTATCAGCATGCCGACAAGGTGATTTGCACCTGGGCGATGGGCATCACCCAGCATAAGCATTCGCTGGCGACGGTGCGCGAAATCGTCAACCTGCAGCTGCTGTTCGGCCAGTTGGGCAAACCGGGCGCCGGCCTGTGCCCGGTGCGCGGGCACAGCAACGTGCAGGGCAACCGCACCATGGGTATCGATGAGCAGCCCTCGCAGGCGTTTCTCGACCGCCTGGGCGAGCACTTTGATTTTGCGCCGCCGCGCGCCCACGGGCACAACACGGTGGACGCGCTCGGCGCCATGCTGCGTGACGAAGTGAAGGTGCTGATTGCGCTCGGCGGCAACCTGGCCGCCGCCGCGCCGGACAGCCGCCGCACCGAAGACGCGCTGCGGCGCTGCGACCTGACCGTGCACATCAGCACCAAGCTTAACCGCAGCCATCTGGTGACCGGCAAGCAGGACGCGCTGATCTTGCCGGCGCTGGGGCGCACCGAGCAGGACATTCAGGCCGGCGGCCCGCAGTTCGTCACGGTGGAAGACTCCTTCAGCATGGTCCACGCCTCAGAGGGCATCGGCAAACCCTTGTCTGACACCCAACGTTCGGAAACGGCCATTGTGGCGGGCATTGCCGATGCGGCGGTGGGCAATACCCCGACCATCGACTGGCTGGCGCTGGCGGCGGATTACAACAAAATCCGCGACCATATCGCCGCCACCATTCCCGGCTTTGCCGACTTCAACCGCAAGTGCGAGCACCCGGGCGGTTTTTATCTCGGCAATGCGGCGGCGGAGCTGCGCTTCGCTACGCCGAGCGGCAAGGCGCAGTTCAGCGATGCGCCGCTGCCGGTATCGTTATTCCCGCAGTTGCAGGGGGAGGAGGTCCCCTTCGTGCTGCAAACCCTGCGCTCGCACGATCAGTACAACACCACCATCTACGGGCTGGATGACCGCTATCGCGGCGTGTACGGTCAACGGGAAGTGTTGTTCATGAACCCGGAAGATATCGCCGCGGCGGGTTACCAGCCCGGCGAGCTGGTGGATATCGAGACGCTGTGGAACGACGGCGTCAAACGCCGGGTGTCCGGCTTCAAGCTGGTAGCTTATGCCATCCCGCGCGGCAACCTGGCCGCCTATTACCCGGAAACCAATCCGCTGGTGCCAATGAACAGCATCGGCGACGGCACGGGTACGCCAACCTCGAAATCCGTACCGGTCAAAATCAGCCGGGCGGAGATAAAAGAAACGCTAAGGATTGCCTGAGAATCAGGCGCGGCGTTTTATCCGGCCGCTATTTTCATCGAAACTAGCCGGCCATTTTGCAAATGGAACCTACCTCGCCGCCGAAAATACGCTTTCGGCGGTGGGCTTATCTGTCCTGTTATACCGGGGTGAACAATGTTGGGATTAGATGCCTTTCACCTGGCGAGGATACAGTTCGCTTTTACTGTCTCCTTCCATATTATTTTTCCGGCCATCACCATCGGCCTCGCCAGCTTTCTGGCGGTGCTGGAAGGGCTGTGGCTCAAAACGCGCAACGACACTTACCGCGAGCTCTATCATTTCTGGTCGAAGATTTTTGCCGTCAACTTCGGCATGGGGGTGGTGTCCGGGTTGGTGATGGCCTACCAATTCGGCACCAACTGGAGCGGCTTCTCGCAGTTTGCCGGCAGCATTACCGGGCCGCTGCTGACCTATGAAGTGTTGACCGCCTTCTTCCTGGAGGCCGGCTTCCTCGGCGTGATGCTGTTCGGCTGGCACAAGGTCGGGCGCGGGCTGCACTTCTTCGCCACCTGCATGGTGGCCCTCGGCACCATTATCTCGACCTTCTGGATCCTGTCGTCCAACAGCTGGATGCAGACGCCGCAGGGGTACGCCATCGAAAATGGCATCGTGGTGCCGATGGACTGGCTGAAGATCGTCTTTAACCCGTCGTTCCCGTATCGCCTGCTGCACATGTCGACGGCGGCCTTCCTGGCCAGCGCCTTCTTTGTCGGCGCTTCGGCGGCCTGGCATCTGTTGCGCGGCAACGACACCCCGGCTATCCGCAAGATGTTTTCCATGGCGCTGTGGATGGCGCTGATCGTGGCGCCCGTTCAGGCGATGATCGGCGATGCGCATGGTTTGAACACCCTGAAGTATCAGCCGGCGAAAATCGCCGCCATTGAAGGGCACTGGGAAAACAAACCCGGTGAGCCGACGCCGCTGGTGCTGTTCGGCATGCCGGACATGGACGGCGAAGTCACCCGCTACCGGCTGGAAATCCCGTATCTGGGCAGCCTGATCCTGACGCACAGCCTCGATAAGCAGGTGCCGGCGCTGAAAAGCTTCCCGAAAGAAGATCGCCCGAATTCGAGCATCATCTTCTGGTCGTTCCGCGTGATGGCCGGGCTGGGCATGTTGATGGTGCTGCTCGGCGTCGTCAGTGCCTGGCTGCGCTGGCGCGGCCGCCTGTACCAATCGCGCCCGTTCCTGTGGTTCGCCCTGCTGATGGGGCCGTCCGGCCTGGTAGCCATTCTGGCGGGGTGGTTCACCACCGAGATAGGCCGGCAGCCGTGGGTGGTCTACGGCCTGCAACGAACGCGCGACGCGGTATCGGCGCACGGCGAAATGCACATGAGCTTCAGCCTGTTGGCCTTCATCCTGGTCTATTCCTCGGTGTTCGGCGTGGGCTACGTCTACATGATGCGCCTGATCAAAAAGGGCCCGCAGTCGGGCGATATGCACGAACCCGCCGCTGAAGGCACCCCTGCTCGTCCGCTGTCGGCGGTGCAGGGATCCCTGACCCCGCCAGAAGGAAAACGCTGATATGGGCATCGATCTTTCGATTATTTGGTTCACCATCATCGTGTTCGCCACGCTGATGTATATCGTGATGGACGGTTTCGATCTCGGCATCGGCATCCTGTTCCCGTTCAATAAGAACGCCACCGAGCGCGACATGATGGTCAATACCGTGGCACCGGTCTGGGACGGCAACGAAACCTGGCTGGTGCTGGGCGGCGCGGCGCTGTACGGCGCCTTTCCACTGGCCTATGCGGTGATCGCCGATGCGCTGTCGATTCCCCTGACCGTCATGCTGATCGGCCTGATTTTCCGCGGCGTGGCCTTCGAGTTTCGATTCAAGGCCACGCCGGAACACCGGCCGTTCTGGGACAAGGCGTTTATCGGCGGTTCGATCGTCGCCGCCTTCAGCCAGGGGGTCTCTGTTGGCACTGTGCTGAACGGCTTTGAGGTGACCGGCCGCGCCTACGGCGGCTCTGCGCTGAGCTGGCTGGCGCCGTTCCCGCTGTTTTGCGGCCTGGGCCTGGTGGTGGCCTACGCGCTGCTGGGCTGCACCTGGCTTATCATGAAAACCGAAGGCGCGCTGCATCGCAAGATGTCCGACCTGGCTATCCCCCTGACGCTGGTCCTGCTGGCCATCATCGCCATCGTCAGCATCTGGACGCCGCTGGCGCACCAGGACATCGCCCGCCGCTGGTTCACCACCCCGAACCTGTTCTGGTTCCTGCCGGTGCCGCTGCTGGTGCTGGCCTGTTCCTGGGGGATTGTGCGGGCGGCCTACAACCACGCCGGCTGTGGCCCCTTCCTGCTGACGCTGGGGCTGGTCTTCCTCGGCTTCAGCGGGCTGGGCATCAGCATCTGGCCGAACATCATACCGCCGTCCATTTCCATCTGGCAGGCGGCCTCACCGCCGCAGAGCCAGGGCTTTATGCTGGTTGGCGGCCTGCTGATCATCCCGGTGATCCTGGTTTACACCTGCTGGAGCTATTACGTGTTCCGCGGAAAAATCAAACCGGATGAAGGCTACCACTGACAGGGGAGTAAGCTGATGAAAACTGCAGCCGATACTGCGCCGGCCCTATGGCGGCGGGTGATGTGGATGGTCGCCATCTGGGCGGCGAGCGTGCTGGCGCTCGGCGTGGTCGCCTCGGCGTTTAAGCTGCTGATGGCCGCAGCCGGCATGAAATCGCATTAATACGGCAACCGGTCGGACCGAGACCCCTCGGTCCGGCGCTTGTTCATTGTGGAAGGTGGAGCCAATGACGCAATTTACCGATCCCTGGGAGCGTAAATTTTATTATTTGCGGCTTTCCGTCACCGACGTGTGCAACTTCCGCTGCAGCTACTGCCTGCCCAACGGCTATCGCCCGGCGGCGGGCAACAATAAAAGCTTTTTGACGCTGGACGAAATCCGGCGGGTAACGCGCGCCTTTGCCGCCGCCGGTACCGAAAAGGTTCGGCTGACCGGGGGCGAGCCGTCGCTGCGCCGCGATTTCGTCGAGATCCTGGCGGCGGTGCGAGAAAACGCCGCGATAAAGCACCTCGCCATGACCACCAACGGCTACCGGCTGGAACGCGACGTGGCGCGCTGGCGCGAAGCCGGGCTGACCTCGCTGAATGTCAGCCTCGACAGCCTCGACGCCAATCAATTCCATGCCATCACCGGGCAGGACAAATTTCACCAGGTGATGGCCGGCATCGACGCCGCCTTCAGCGCCGGCTTTGCCAAGGTGAAGGTCAACACGGTGCTGATGCGCGACGTCAACCATCACAGCCTGCGCAGCTTTCTCGACTGGATTAAGCATCGGCCGATACAGCTGCGCTTTATCGAGCTGATGGAAACCGGCGAAGGGCATGAGCTGTTCAAACGGCACCATATTTCCGGTGAAACCATTCGCGAGCGGCTGACCGCCGCCGGCTGGCAGCGCCAGGCGCGGGAACGCAGCGCCGGGCCGGCGCAGGTGTTCGCTCACCCCGATTATCTGGGGGAGATTGGCCTGATCATGCCGTATGAGAAAAACTTCTGCGCCAGCTGCAACCGCCTGCGGGTTTCCGCGATGGGCAAGCTGCACCTGTGCCTGTTCGGCGACGGCGGCGTTTCGCTGCGCGATCTGTTGCAGTCGGACGAACAGCAGCAGGCGCTGCAGGAACGCATTGCGCACAGCCTGCTGCAGAAAAAGCAAACCCACTTCCTGCACCAGGGCAATACCGGCATTACGCAGAACCTGTCGTTTATCGGCGGATAACTGCGGATACCGCCAACTTTTGCTGATTTTTACCGCATTGAGCGGAATAAGGACCCCATCATGCTTGATATTCTGTTCTTCGCGCAGGTGCGTGAACTGGTCGGCTGCAGCCGTTTGCAGCTGCCCGCCGAGTTCGCCACGGTGGAAACGCTGCGGCTGGCCTTGCTGAGCCGCGGCAGCCGCTGGCAGCTGGCGCTGGAGTCCGATCGCCTGCTGGCGGCGGTGAACCAAACGCTGGTGCCGATGGACCATGCGTTGCGGGCCGGCGACGAGGTGGCGTTTTATCCGCCGGTGACCGGGGGATAAAACGCGCGCAGCGAATAGACCGGCTTTATACCTACATTCAGGCCCCGGCGCATTGCGTTCGGGGCCTGAATGTTCAGATCAGATTAAAGTGCGCGTCGGGTTTCAACGGCGGCGGCAGCGGAGTTTGATCGTTCATCTCCAGCAGGCTGCGCTCGATGGTGTTGCAGATGGCGTTCAGCGGCAGATCGTTGGCCGAGGTGCCGAAGGGATCTTCCAGCTCTTCGGCCAGCGAGTCCCAGGATAAGAAGGTGTAGGAAATGAACACCGAGACGAACGGCGTCATGTAGTGCAGATCGGCAACCAGCGCAAAAGGCAACAGCGAACAGAACAGGTACACCGTGCGCTGCAAAATCAGGGTGTAGGCGAAAGGCACCGGCGTGTTCGACAGCCGTTCGCAGCCGCCCAACACGTGCGAAAGTTCGCTCAGCTTGTTATCGATCATCTCAAAGGTGATGTCGCTCAATAACCCCTGTTGGCGCAGCTTACCTATTTCCTGGCCGAGCAGCAGCAGGATCCTGTTGGTCGGCATCGGGCTGGTGGTGACTTCGGTCAGCTCTTTCAAGGACAGATTATGATACAGATCCGCCGTGGGGTCGGTGTTGCGCAGCTGATGCTTCAGGCTCCAGCTGAATGCGATAAGCAAGTGGGCGATTTTTTGGTGAACCGCCCGATCGTCCGGCAGCAGGCTTTTTATCTGGCGCAGCAGGGTGCGAACGGTAATTAACAGCGATCCCCATAAATTCCTCGCTTCGACAAAACGGCCATAGCCGGCGCTATTTCGGAAACCGAGAAATATGGCGATGGCGATCCCCAACAGGCTGAAAGGGGCGACGGTTAAATGAATGCCGAGTTGTTCATACCATTGGTAGCTGATAATCGCCACAATAGACATGAGAATATTTAATGATAAACGAAAGGTGATCTTTGACAGGACCGAACCGTGCCAGGCAAACAGGCGGAAAAACCAATTTTGGTTTGGGCGAATAATCATGATGTTAATACTTCCTGGTGTCTTGCTTTGATATTAGTCTATTGCCGGTGCTTTGCTGAAACGCGGGTATTATTCGGCCATCAGCCGCTGCGGGTGGGTGTAAACGGTGGCGCGGCCCGGCTTGCTGAAGCCGACCAGCGTCAGGTTGCTGCGCTCGGCCACCTCCACCGCCAGGCTGGTGGCGGCGGATACGGCGAACAGGATCTCGACGCCGCACATGGCGGTTTTTTGCACCATTTCATAGCTGGCGCGGCTGGAAACCAGCACCGCCCCTTGCCGCCAGTCTTGCTGGCTGCGATAACCCAGCAGCTTGTCGAGCGCGACGTGCCGGCCGACGTCCTCGCAGCCGCCGCTCAGTGCGCCATCGGGCTGCAGCCAGGCCGCCGCGTGGGTGCAGCCGGTCAGTTGCCCAACGGTCTGCACCGCCTTCAGCTGTGCCAAACCCCGATCAAGCATTTTTAAATCAAAGCGTTGGGTAAAAGGCAGCGGCGGGATAGGGCGGGTGATTTCCTGCAGTTGCTCCACGCCGCAGACGCCGCAACCGGTGCGGCCGGCCAGGCTACGCCGCTTCTCTTTCAGTTGCATAAAGCGGCGGCTGGACAGCTCGACATGCACCTCGATGCCGTTGCAGGCGGGCTGCTGGCGGATGTCGTAGATATCGTCGGGAGAGGCGATAATGCCTTCGGAAAGCGAGAAACCAATGGCGAATGCCGCCAGATCTTTCGGGGTCGCCATCATCACCACGTGCGAAATGCCGTTATACACCAGGGCCACCGGCACCTCTTCGGCCAGCCAGTCCTGCTGCGCCTGGGCCAGATCGTCGCGTTGCCAGACCGGGTGTTGTGACAGGCACTGTTGTTCAGCGTCGCCGGGCTCATTGAGGATTAAATTCTTATTCATCATGTTCTCTTGAGCGTCGGGTTTAAATACCGGCGCAGGTCAATTTCGGGTGAATGCTGATGGCGATTATTATACATGACTCTTATTAAAATAGCGCAGCGAATAAAATAGAAATGCTAATTTTCAGGCGGAAAAGAATAGGGTTTTTATTTATGGGTTATCTGAACGGATTATTGTTGCAAAGCATTTCAATACGGTTGCAGGCCGCAAAAAAATAGCCTGCGGTAAAGAATAAGCGGGGCATATATCCACTTGAAGTGAAAGGTTAACGACGTTGCCCGCGCGGGCCAGCGGATCGTCCCGGTTTCTGCTGCAGGTTATCCACAGTTTTGGTGGATAACGGGTGAGCAACCCCGGCAAATTACGATTAGCCCGTATGCTGAGATGCAGTCATGTTTGCCCTGCTTGCCGCAGCACGTAATGCCTGGCCAATTTTTTGCCGCAGCCATACTTGGCCCGGGTCGGTGTGGGCGATGTTATGCCAACACATCGTCATTGCATAACGAGGGCTGGTAAAGCCGAGCTCAACAACGGCGACTCGGTCATGCTGCAACATTTGGGGCAAGAGCAGGCGCGGCACAAAACAGAAAAGATCCGTTGCGGCAATGGCCCAGGGAACTGCCAAATAGCTGGATAATATGGCAACCTTATGGCGAACCAGACCCTGTTGTGTAAATAGGTCATCGATCTGCCCGCCGATAAAGCCGATCCCTCCGGGATTCACTTCTACAAAGGCTTGCTGCGCAAGTTGCGTGAGGCTCATTGATCTGCGGATCAGTGGATTATCTTTCGATGCTAAACATACCAGATCCCCTTGTGCAAAAGTCTCGGTTCGAAAGTCGCCAAAATCGGTTGGCCAAAACCCCACAACCAGGTCTAAACGGCCATGGGTAAGCAATGACGAAGCATTTTCCACCAAAGCCGGTTCCATGCGGATCATAAACTGAGGCGCTTCTGCGCGTATCGTGCTGAAGAGATCGTTGGCAATAATCGATTGCGTCGAATCGCTCATACCAATAACGAAGGACCGCACTTCCCGAGCTGGATCGAACATTATGCTTTCTCGGTATAGACGGTAGTTTGCGGAAAGAATCTCATCCAAAACAGATAGCAACGTGTCCGCCCGTTTGCTGCGCAGCATGCGATTAGCACTCTTGATCAACAGCGGATCGCCAAGCTCTCGCCTCATCCGCTCCAGGGTACGGCTAACCGCAGATTGCGATGTGTTCAGCTGCCGCGCCGTTTCGCTCAGGTTACAAGTTTCTAACAGGAGTCGGAGCGTAGCGACGGCATTCAGTTCATGACTCCTCGCAACGCTGATCCACTGCATTAAACCGCCTGATACCGATGCGCTTGTTAAGGGGGCGGTTTCAAGCGATTGCCGTGTATTCATGCTCATCTCCTTGGTATTTCGCTTATATCGGGCACGATATAGGTTGATGGTTAATCCAATACCTATACTGCGCTAACGCGAAAAGCTTAGCCGGAAATCCATAAATAGTGAGGAGAGGAATTATGTCATTAAGTGAACGTCAGCTCGGTATCTACCGAGCGATTTTAGAGGGGATTCAAATTGATCCCGATGCTTATCAGGGAGTCGAGATCGGCCAGACTCCGTCATCCCTCAGTACCACAACCCGCATTGAGTTCGCCGATTTTGCGACAGCCATCTTTGCTGCAATGGGCGTGTTGGTCAATCAATTAGGGCAGTTGCGTGGATTGCCGCAACAGCAAATCAGCATTGACAGACGGCATGCCTGCATGATGTTTAACAGTATCGCCTATTTTTTCCGCGCGGGTTGGCAGGTAGATATTAGTGCTGTGCATACCCCAGTTAATAACTTCTTTCGCACACGCGATAATCGATGGATCTTTTTCAACGGCGCCTATCCACATTTAAGAGCAGGCTTACTGCGCTTCCTGAATTCAACCGACGACAGGGGCGCCATCGCCAGGGCCGTCGCGCAATGGGATGCTCAAGCGCTTGAGGATGAGCTCGGATCGCTGAATCTGTGTGCTGGGATGCTACGTAGCCGCGAGGAGTGGATGGCGCATCCTCAGGGCCAGGCATTGGCTGCCGTGCCGCCGATTCAACTTGAATTTAACGGCAGGCCAACCCGGCGCCAGCTCTCAAAGGGGGCAGTGCGTCCCTTGCAAGGGGTTAAGGTGCTCGATTGCACGCACGTCATCGCGGGCCCGACTATCGGCCGCTTGCTGGCGGAGCAGGGCGCCGATGTCATTCATGTCCAATACCCCTATCACGACTCTATCTTGGGGTTCGATTTAGAAACCTCCTTTGGCAAGAAATGCGTTTATCTGGATTTCAACGACCCTCGCGATCGCCAGCGGCTCCTTGAACTGGCCGACCAGGCCGATGTTTTCATTGATGGCTTTCGTCACGGCGCGCTTGAAAAACACGGTTTCGTCGCCGAAGCGCTATGGGAACGAAATCCAGGCCTGATCGCGGTCGAAGCCAACTGTTACGGATTTAATGGGCCATGGGCTGGCCGTCGCGGTTGGGAGCAACTCGCTCAATCCGTGACAGGGCTTGCCTATCAGCACAGCGCGGGTAGGGCCGATCCTGCCTTGATACCCGCCTATTTCAGCGATTACGGCACGGGTTGCCTGGGGGCCATCGGTGTACTGGCTGCGCTTGAGCAGCAATTCACCGTAGGGCAAGGCTGCCGAGTGCGTGTTTCACTCGCGCGTACTGCGATGCTTGGCTTGGAATACGATGAAAATAGTGAGGTCGGGCAGCCAATTGGTGCAGAAGATCTTGAGCGCTATCTGGTGGATCAGGAATCGCCCCATGGCCTTCTGACACGGGTAGCGCCCGTAGCCCAAATGGATCAAACGCCGCCCTACGCGCGCTGCCCTGCAAGCTATCCGGGTACCGCTTCATTGAATGCGGTATGGGATAGTGAGCCGGAAAAAATACTGCAGGTTACGCACTCGACAACTCGAATCTTCCGTCAAGATATTGCACATTGGCGTGGGCATCAGGAACTTTGACATTTTCATCCGCAGGATAACTGCCATGCCGAAAATTGCTGTGCCCTCTTATCCGCGCGGTATTTCCTGTCCTTGAGGGGCGGATATTCACCTTCGGCGAAGGTGAATTCGGTTCATGCGACAGCCCCCTAATGAGATGTATTTCCAGGCTTTTTAAGCATATCCATTAACGAGCGGCCTGAGGATGCATGAGATGAAAAGTATTAAGCCGCTGCGCCAGATCGTCGCGTTGTCGGGCTTATTGAGGATAAACCTGGGCGCGGGCCAGCGGATCGCGCCGGTTTCTGCTGCAGGTTATCCACAGTTTTGGTGGATAACGTGTGCGTAATGCCCGCTGAAATCGGCGGAAGCTTTAAAAAAAATCACTCAGAAAATTATTATATTACGAGATAAAGCCTGCTCTGGTGCGAGGTTGAGGGTTGCACGTCTTGGCGTTTCGTTTATGATTAACTGTATGTATATACAGTAAAGTTATGATTATGATGAAGACACCTAATCTGTACGCATTTTCACCAGGCGAGCCGGTAACGCTGCCGCTGTTTGCCGAACCGGTGGCCTGCGGTTTTCCTTCCCCGGCGCAGGACTACGTCGAAAGCCGGCTGGATATCGGCAAGCTGTTGGTGCGCCACCCCAACGCCACTTACTTTGTGCGCGCCAGCGGCGATTCGATGGTCGACGGCAATATCAAAGACGGCGACCTGCTGATCGTCGACAGCGCACTGACGCCGGAGCATGGCAATATCGTCATCGCCGCCGTCGACGGAGAATTCACGGTCAAAAAACTGCAGCGCCACCCGGACCTGCGGCTGCTGCCGATGAACCCGGCCTATGCGCCGATTGTTTTCGGCGACGAAACGCAGCTGGAGATTTTCGGCGTGGTGACCTTCATTGTGTATGCCGCGGTGTAACCATGTTTGCCCTGGTGGATGTGAACAGTTTCTACGCCTCCTGCGAGACCATTTTCCGGCCGGATCTGAAAGGGCGGCCGGTGATCGTCTTGTCCAATAACGACGGCTGCGTGATTGCCCGCAGCGCCGAGGCCAAAGCGCTCGGCGTGCCGATGGGGGCGCCATTCTTCAAGATTAAGGATGAGATGCGCCGGCAGAACGTGGCGGTGTTTTCCTCCAATTATGCGCTGTACGCCGATATGTCCCGCCGGGTGATGGACACCCTGGAGGAAATGGCGCCGGCGGTGGAGATCTACTCTCTGGACGAAGCCTTTCTGCGGCTGGACGGCATAGACCGCTGCGTGGCGCTGGAGCGGTTTGGCCGCCAGGTGCGCGACAGGATCCGGCAGGAGCTGCACTTGACGGTTGGCGTGGGCATCGCGCCGAGCAAGACGCTGGCGAAATTGGCCAACCACGCCGCCAAAAAATGGCGCAAAACCGGCGGGGTGGTGGATCTGTCTGAACCGGTCCGCCAGCGTAAACTGCTGGCGCTGATCCCGGTGGAAGAGGTGTGGGGAGTTGGCCGCCGGCTGACCCGCCAGCTGCAGGCGATGGGCATTCACACCGCGCTGCAGCTGGCGGACTGCGATACCCGGCTGGCGCGCAAAACCTTCAGCGTGGTGCTGGAGCGTACGGTGCGAGAACTGCGCGGCGAATCCTGTCTGCAGCTGGAGGACGAGGCGGCGGCCAGAGAGCAAATTATTTGCTCCCGCTCGTTCGGCCAGCGCCTGACGCACTACCCGCATATGCGCGAGGCGATCTGCAGCTACGCGGAACGCGCGGCGGAGAAGCTGCGCCAGGACGAGCGCTACTGCCGCAACGTGTCGGTGTTTATCAAAACCAGCCCGCATTCGGCGGGCGAAGGGTATTACAGCAATGTGGGCACCGCCCGGCTGCGTACGCCGAGCAACGACAGCCGCGACATCATCGCCATGGCGGTGTGTGCGCTGGAGAGCATCTGGCAGGAGGGGCGGCGTTACCTGAAGGGCGGCGTGATGCTGGGGGATTTCAGCGCCGGCGCCATGGCGCAGATCGACCTGTTCGACGATTGCCCGCCGCGGCGCAACAGCGGGCAGCTGATGGCCACCCTGGACAAGCTGAACCGGGAAGGGCGCGGCCGCGTCTGGTTCGCCGGCCAGGGCATCGTCAAGCCCTGGCAGATGAAGCGCGACATGCTGTCGCCGGCCTACACCACCCGGCTGGCGGACATTCCGCAGGCGCGGCTGGAGGGCGGGGCCTCAGACCACCGGCGCCACCGTCAGCAGCAGATTGGCGAAGCGGCGCTGCTCGCCGGAGGCGATCACCAGTAGCGTGCGATCCGATTTGACCGCCGCATAAAAATCCTCGCGCGGCAGGTGCTCGATGGTGCAGCCGGCAGGCAGCAATTGCCGATACTCGGCTTCGGCGCCGTTGATAAAGTCCGGCGGGCAGGCCATCAGCGCGGCGCTTTCCACGTTGATGCAGGTGAGGATTTTTTCCAGGATCAGCGGGGCCGCGAGCGTGCCGGGCGACAGGTTCAGGTAAACGCGGGCCGCATCTTTGGGCGCGTTGTTTACGCAGGCGTAGTTGCCGTCGGCGATTAACAGCTGGGATTTGTGCCCGCATTGCGCCAGCGCGCATAGCAGCTGTGGATGAATGAGATCTGATTTAATCATAACGGTTCTCTGAGCAGGCAGCCGCACGGGCCGCCTGCGGGTGGGTTACATGCGGAAAATGCCGCCGTTGATATCGATGGTGGCGCCGGAAACGAAGCCGTCGTATTCCGCGGCCAGGAAGGCAATCACGCGCGCCACATCGTCCGGCGTGCCGGCCCGGCCCAATGGAATGGCGCGAATGGTTTCTTCCGCCGACTGTTGGGTGGTGTGGCGGTTATGGAAACGCGTGCCGAGGATTAGCCCCGGGGCGACGGCGTTGACCCGAATGCCATGCTCGCCCAGCTCCGCCGCCAGCGAACGCGTCCAGGTCAGCACCGCGCCTTTGGTGGTGGAGTAAACCAGCGAGCCGGAGTGGCCGCCGGAGCGGCCGGCCAGCGAGGCCAGATTGACGATGCTGGCGCCGTCCTGCGCCGCCTTCAGGAAGGGCAGCGCGCTCTGCGTGACGTTCAGCATGGTGGTCAAATTCACGTCGATCACGGTTTGCCAGAACGGGCGGTCGATCTCGCCCAGCCATTTGCGTCCCACGATGCCGCCGACGTTATTGATCAGAATATCGATGCCGCCGAGAAACTCGGCGCCGGCCAAAACGCAGCGTGCGGTTTCTTCGGTCGAGGTTAAATCGGCGTAGCTGTAGGCCGCCTTTTGCCCCCGAGTCTGGGCCAGCGCCACTAACGCCTTGGGGCCTGCCTCATCGCTATGGTAGTGGAAATAAATATCGCAGCCGGCCTGAATCAGCCGCTCGGCCGTTGCCCGGCCAATACCCTGTTCGGCTCCGGTAATGAAGACTTTTTTGCCTGCGAGGTCGCCCATGGTTTATTTCTCCGTTGTTAATGTGGTCTGAAAAAGGGTTAAGAATTGATGACGCCTTCACGCTGTTTGGCGCAGTAAAAAATGCAGGTCAGGCCGGTTGCCAGCAGGCATAAAGACAGGAAAATCAGCCCCGGCGTGCTGCTGTGGGTCAGATCGTTCAGCAATCCCACCGCATAGGGGGCGACAAAGCCGCCGATATTGCCGATGCAGCTCACCACCGCCAGCCCGGCGGCGGCGGCGGCCCCGGTCGAAATATTGGCGGGCATGGATAAAAATGACGGTACTGAGGTGTAGATGCCGACGGCGGCGATGCACAGGAAAGACAGCGAGACCCACAGGTTGTACTTAAAGAAGATCACTGCGCCCACCAGGCCGATGGCGGCGACCACCATGCTGATGCCGGCGAATACGCCGATTTTTTTGGTTTTGCTGGCCCACAGGCTCCACGGATAAACCAGCAGCGCAGCCAGGCCATAAGGAATGAGCGCCAGCAGGCTAACGTTGAAAATATTGTCGCCGGAAATCGAGGTGAGGATGGAAGGCAACCACATGCCGAAACCATAAATTCCGCACACCATGCCGAAGTTGAGCACGGCGTAGAGCAGGTATTTTTTGTTTTTAATGCCGTTGAAAAAGTCGGCCAGGGTGATTTTGGAGCCGGATTTGGAGCGGCTGGCGCTGTTCATCAGCCAGGCCTTTTCTTCGACGTCGAGATAGCCGACGTCCTTAGGCGAGTTTTTAATGATGAACGGGATCAGCAGGCCGATGATCACCGGCGGGAGGCCCTCGATGATAAACAGCAGCTGCCAGGGTTCCAGGCCGAACCAGCCGTGATCGATAGCGAGGATAAAGCCGGAAATCGGCGAGCCGACGGCATTGGACAGCGGCTGGACGATAATGAACATGCCGAGGATTTTGGTGCGGTACTTTTCCGGAAAGAAAACCGTAAAATAATAGACCACGGAAGGGAAGAAACCGGCCTCGCATACGCCCAGCATAAACCGGCAAATATACAGCTCCATCGGCGTGCGGACGAAGGCGAGCAGGGTGGCGAAAACGCCCCAGGAGATTAGAATTCTGGCGAACCAGATGCGTGGCCCGAATTTTATGGTGCCCGCATTGCTGGGTATTTCAAACATGAAATAACCGATGAAGAATATGCCGGAGGCGAACCCGAAGGCCGAGGCGGTAAGCCCCAGGCTGCTTTCCAGCGCCATCGCGGCATAGGCCATGTTGTTTCGGTCAAGAAAGGCCAGGAAATACAATAGAATCATCAAGGGGACAATATGCAGCGTCAGTTTCCTGATGGCGCTGCGCTCAATTTCCTGCGGCGTTCTTTTTTGCATGATCGTTTTTCCAATGAAGAGATCGGAATAATAGAATCTCTGGCTCACCGCGATGAGCTGAGCAATTAATTAAGCGTCTAATAAGGATGTGTCTGATGTATTAATTACTGCCGTGCAGAAATAGCATTGGCGTTCATATTTATTTCCTCTGGTTTTGGCTAATACCGGCCCGGACCATGAGGGATCGCTCATCGTCGAAACGGGTTCGTTTTATACCGCGCTGTTTAAATGGCGCTAGCCGGTTTTGTTTCTGACCGACTGCCGGCTGATAAAGGACGGCGGAAAGAGAAACTCGCCGGGCGGCAGCGCATGATTATTGATGCGGCTGACCAGGCGCTCAACCATCAGCTGCGCCATTTCCGCCAGCGGCGGCATTACCGACGTCAGGCCGGGATCGGCCAGGCCGGACAATGAAATATTGTCGATGCCGACGATGGAAACCTCTGCCGGCACGCGCACGCCGGCGGCGCGCAAACCCGCCATCAACCCGATGCCCAGCGCGTCGTTAATCGCCACAATGCCGTCCGGCCGCGGCTGCAGGGCGAGTATTTTTGCCGCCAGGGTCAACCCCAGCTCGAACATTTCACTGTCGCCATATTCGCTGCGGGCTTTGCCTTCGATCACCCGCTGGCGCAGCGGCAAACGGTGATGGCGCAGCGCCGCCAGAAAACCCTCTATCTTGTGGTTGCGGCTCATGGTCAGGGTCGCTTCGGTCGCAAAAACGACGTCTTGACAACCGCGCTCAATCAAATGCTGCGCGGCCAGGCGGCCGGCCTCTGCGTTGTCCATCGATACGCTATCGAATAGCCGGGTATCTTCAGCCATGCTGTCCGAGAAGCGGTTATCGTAGCTGACTATCATCATTCCCCGCTCGGCGGCCCGGACGAAATGCGTTTTGCGGATATCGCTCGCCGCCACGATAATGCCGCGTACGCCATGCGCGAACATATCTTCGATAAACGCGGACTCTTCGTCTTCCCGCCGGTAAGAGTTGCCGAGCAGCACCCGATAACGATAGGCGCGGGCGGATGAATCGACCGCGTGCGCCAGCGCCGAAAAGCTGGGGTTAACTATCGACGGCACCAGCAGGCCAATGATTTTCGCCTGCTCGTTATCGCGCGGCGTCGCGGGCCTGAACGGCCGATAATCCAGCGCCTCCATCGCCCGCTCGATCCGCATCCGGGTTTCTTCGCTCATTTGGCCGGTGCGGTTATTCAGAACATTTGAGACGCTGCTGATGGATACGCCGGCCAGCCGGGCGACATCACGAATATTTGCCATTGTGTCGATACCCTTGCCCATTGCCGCTGCCGGTAGTCAGCAATCTATAAGGGAACCAGGGCGCAAGCAAGCTGCAACGGGCGGGGAGCGACGGCCGGATATCGCTTTTGTGAAAATAGTCATGCACTGGCGGATATGTTTACTAAACAGCGGAGGGGGGCGGTGGGCATGACCGAGATCTGCGAGGCAACTCTCGTTTATAGTCCTTCGGGGCGGCGGGTTCTGTACTATTGTTTTCTCTTTGCAGCACGCTCCAGGCCGTTTCCGGCGCTGGGCACCGCGGAGATAACAGATGAACAAACGGGAATTAGAAAGCGCGATTGTCACCGATTTTTCCAAGCGTATGAGCTACGGCGACTACCTGTGCCTGGACCAACTGCTGGACTGCCAACATCCTCTCTCCAACCCGCAGCATCACGACGAGATGCTGTTTGTGGTGCAGCATCAAACCTCCGAGCTGTGGATGAAGCTGATGCTGCACGAGCTGCAGGCGGCGCGGCAGCTGGTGCAGCAGGACAAGCTCAGCCACTGCTTCAAGATCCTCGCCCGGGTCAAGCAGATCCAGCGGTTGCTGTTCGAACAGTGGGCGGTGCTGGAAACGCTGACGCCGTCGGAGTATGTGGAGTTCCGCGATGTGCTGGGCAACTCTTCTGGCTTCCAGTCCCATCAGTACCGTTCCATCGAATTTTTACTCGGCAACAAGAACGCCGCCATGCTGGCGGTGTTCAGCAACGACGCGGAGAAGCACGCCGCGCTTAAGGCGATCCTTGAAGCTCCCAGCCTGTACGATGAATATTTGCTGTATCTGGCGCGCCACGGCTTGCCTATCCCGCAGGAGTGCATCGAGCGCGACTGGACACAGCCTTATCAGCGTAACCCGAACCTGCTGCCGGCGTTCAAGGCGATTTACGACAACCCGCAGAAGTATTGGGAAGCCTATGAAATGGCGGAGAAGCTGGTGGACATTGAAGAGAGTTTCCACCTGTGGCGTTTCCGCCATATGAAAACGGTAGAGCGGATTATCGGCTTTAAAACGGGCACCGGGGGTTCCAGCGGCGTCAGCTTCCTGAAAAAGGCGCTGGAGCTGACCTTTTTCCCGGAGCTGATGGACGTGCGCACCGAAATTGGCGCTTAGCGGCCGGCCGGGAACGGAACCTTAAACAGCAAGGGGAAGGGTGATGAGCATCAGGATTGTCGATAAGGCGGCGGAGAAAGTGGTGGGAGTGCGGGTGGTGGGGCCGTATCCGCAGACCATCCCGCAGGGCTGCCAACGGTTGATGGCCTGGCAGCGGCAGCATGGCGTGCCGCTCGGCAAGTGGTTAGTGCTGTACTGGGACGATCCGGCCGAGGTAGCGCCAGAGCGGCTGCGCGCCGACGTGGTGTTTACCGTGGCGGACGACTTCAGCCTGCCGACGGGCAGCGAAGGCTTCAGCGTGCAGAGCTTGCCCGCCGGGCAATATGCGGTTTACAACGTGCGCGTCAGCGACGGGGATTTCGAACGGGTATGGGGGGATTTCTACCAGAAAGCGCTGCCGGCCAGCGGCTACCAGCCGGTAGAAGGCGTGAGCTACGAACACTATCTTAACGACTGTGAAGCCGACGGCTACTATGACCTGGATATTTATCAGACGGTGAAGAAGTGGTGAGGCGATGTTGAGGAGCAAACGGGCCGCCTTGGCCCGTTGAGGAAGCCGATTCCAGGTTAAACGTGACCTTACTCAGGCAGTCTGGGTTTCTTTCCGCAAAACTAAAGGTAATCGTCTTGCCGTGTTCATCTGGTGGAGTAGTAAGGCTGGTCACTTCATCCAGCGAATGGCCACGAGGAAAATCACTGAATGTCAGGTTTGGGTAATGCTTTTTGACCGTATTTAGCTCGATGCAATGACCGGAAAGATCCATGGAAAGTAAAACTATCTTATTGCCTGATGATTTTTGGGTTCTAAATGTCACTTGGGTGACTTTTACATCTGGGCTGATAGAGAATCCGGAAGATCTAAAAAATTTAACGTATTCATTTTCATCATAATTATCTAACGGCTGCGGGATGAGGGTGTCTAACTTTGGATGGGGAAGCGAAAGTTGGCGATTCAGTTTTTCGATAAGTCTCCATAAATTTATACTTTCTACACACACCTCTTGAGCGGAGCATAAACCTGAAGTAAGCAGCGTCGTGGTAATGATGCTACTTTTAATGATATTTTTTATCATGCTGCTTGCTGTGGTTGTTTTATTTTCTATATCCACGCGTTGGTGGATGGTTTCACTCTTCATCTGAGTCGAGAACGACCTGGCTTAAACATTGCCGTTCTTTCGCCGTGAATCCAAATGAAATATGTTGACCGTATTGGTTGTTCTCTGTTGTGTAATAGGTCTTTTCTTCAGGTGATTTACCCCGAGGATAATCCGTGAGCTGCAGATTACTATAGCGTTTCTTGATATCGTCGAGGGTAATGCAGTCACCGCTGACTTCAAATGAGAGAAATGCAGAGGCCGTTTTCTCACCCTTGCTTACTCTAAGATCTAAATGTGATGTTTTTATCTTTTCAATTAAAATCACATCCTCGCCAGAATAAAATTCCGTGTATTCATTTTCTGACTTTATGGTGACGGGAGGGACGAGTTTCTTTATGCTACTTGTCGTTAGTGTTCTGGTTTTTTTCTGCATATCATCGATGAAATGCCATAATTCTGTATTTTTCACGGGTGCTCCTGCCGCAGAGTGAGAAGAGAGAGTAAGAAGGCTTAATAACAGAGTAAGGATCTTAGTTGGCATGTTCTTTATTATATCATCTTCATAAAAATAAGAGGTTGATGATAAGCAAGGCCGAATTAATGAGGGGGAACGCCCCAGCCCTGTGATTTTCACTCCCGTTCTGTTCAGGAATCGTGGGCAGAGGAGAGAGGCTAAATTGCCCTGAGTTATCGAAATTCTAACCTCGATAACGGTGTGGTACATATACCCATCATACTTGAAGCTGTCTATTTATTGACTACGTTTATGTGCCCGGTCACATAGTTATCTATGCTTCCGGGGGCTTACAAACTTGTCGCCGCGACGCAACTCCAATTATGTGGGGGATATAGGTCAATTCCCACCTTATCGCTTTGAAATTATTACTCGATGGCAGTGGTGATGGCTATTTCCCCCACGTTCCTTTTTGATTCATTAATATCTTACCATTCTTTATAACTGTCAGTGTGTTATCAATTTTACTGAGCATGTAAGTTGTCGATGCATTTTTAAATTCATAACTAATTATTGGGCATGGGACTGTATTGCAATCAGTCCGTGTCACTTTGCCCTGTAAAGTTAAAGCAGCACCATCTTTTTTACGCTCTCCATAGTAACTTGCATCATTACAGTCTCCTTTGCTGGTGCAAATAGTCGTGAGCTTGATAGAGAATGACTGTGTATCAAAATACTCTTTCTCTGTCCTCACTTTTTTTCTTTCGTTGACTGTGGCGAATTGCATATTTTTGAAGCGTTCAGCCCAATGCTGGATGTCATTATTAATGGGGGCATCTTTATCAGAAGACTTGTAATTTATGACATCAGAGTCAGGTACAACCCAGGCAGCATAAATTTTTCCATCGGGATTGATGACCAGGGCAGAGGCATTTTCCAGGTAAAGATCCTTCAGCCAGCCTTCAACAAATAACCCACCGCCTGGGATTGAATGAGGTTCACCGAATACATCAAAGTTGCTGATGTACTTTTCATAGTCTTGACCCAGTATGCTTTTAAGATTGTCAGTGACTGCTTTATCGTTAACAAGCCCGCTTACTGTGTTGATTTTGTTATATTGTAACAAGTCTGTCGCTGATGTGGATTCAATGGAGCAAAGCAAAGAAGCAGCAAACAATGTTGGTAATAAGATTTTTTTGAACATAAATCACTCGTTTGATAATTTTAAAAATTCTTCTGCTTCCCGGGCATACCGTTTTTGAAGGCCATTACCATAACGTGCCCACCAGTTGTACTGTTTACCACCCTGCGTCGTGATGGTATCTCCATATATTGCTCTATCGTATTCTATCCGGGCTTTAAGTAAATTATCCTGGAAGTTTTCCGATGACATGCTTTCAATTTTGGATATTGCCTCTGGTGTTAAGGTATCGGCCTTAACTATTCGTCCGGACTCCATGGAGTTCAGGATCGCTTGTGCGCCAGATGAGCCACGCATATGCGCCAATGAGGTTATTGCCCCTTGTTTTCCAGGATCGGAAAAGTTCAGTGCACCTGCAGATTTCGCTGATGCGCTCATTGCTTTAGATACTTCCTCAAACTCTTCAGCGCTGCCTTGGCCATATTGGTTACGAGCAGCAAGGATTTTGTCATAGGCATTGCCATTTCCTTTTCTGAATCCGTATAACTCACGCCGTCCACCTTGTTCTCCAGCACTCCCTTCAGAGGCCATGACCGACTCGACAACCCGATTATCAATCCTCCCGGGTTTTGTTATCGATTGGGTATTTTGCGTGATAGATGCCACCGCCGCCCGGGGAGCGGCGTTAACCGGCTTTCCCGGCGTACCACTCGCCTACTTGGTTGGGAACAGCCGATCGACCGCGCTCTGAATGGCCGCCTGGTGGCCTGAACCCGGCGCGGCGGTGCGCGCGGCGCCGCCCGGCGGGTTGAGATCCAGCTGGCCGCCGGTGTTGACCTCGCCATCCTCTTTCACCGTGATGTTAAAGCTGGTGCCGGTGATGTTGATTTGGCCGTTGGCCAACAATTCAATCACGCTTTCGCCACACTCCAGCCGCAGCGATTCGCCGGAACCGAGGGTGAAGGCCTCCACCACGTTGTCGGCGCGCGTTTTGCCGGTCAGTGCCGAGGCGTCGCCTTTCACGCCGGTGGCCTGGTTGAGCACTACCCGTTTGATCTGGTTGCCGCCCACCAGGTGCGTGTGGTCGTTATCGATGGAGTGGCTCTCATCGTTCTTCACCTGGGTGTCCATATTGCGTTCCGCCTGGATCCACACCTGCTCGGCGCCGGCTTTGTCCTCGAAGCGCAGGGCGTTGGCGTTGTCCGCGGTGCCGTCCTTGGAACGGCTCATAAAGCCCATCTGGGTGGCGGCGGCCGGCAGCGCCCATGGCGGCATGCTGGCGTCGTTATACACCCGGCCGGTAACGATGGGGCGGTCCGGATCGCCGTTGATAAAGTCCACCACCACTTCGTCGTTGACGCGCGGGATCTGCACCCCGCCGTAGCCCTGGCCGGCCCAGGCGCTGGAGACGCGCACCCAGCAGGAGCTGCCGTCGTCCTTCGGCCCGAAACGGTCCCAGTGGAACTTCACCTTGATGCGGCCGTATTTGTCGGTCCAGATTGATTCTCCGGCCGGGCCGACCACCCGGGCGGTTTGCGGGCCGTGGGTCTTCGGCCACGGGGCTTGCTGCGCCGGGTGCCAGGGAATATCCGCCGGCAGCACGGTGAAGTCGATGCGGTGCTCGCTGCTCTGGGCGTCGCCGCTGGCGTAGCGGTTCTCTTTCAGCCGGTATTTGGCCTGCAGCGTCAGGTATTCGCGGTTGTCGTCGGCATGCGGCGCGTTATACAGCGTGAAGGTGCTGCCGGGAGCGATCCCCAGCGCGGTGGCGGTGCCTTTAATCTGCTGGTGTTCGGCCTGCCAGGCTTCCTGGCGGATGCGGGCGTAGAACTCCCCCTGCTGATGCTCGGTGTAACGGCCCGGCCAGTCATAAACGTCGATCTGGCCCGGCGTCGGCGAAACCGGGTTTTGGCGCGCCTGGAACAGCCAGGCGTTGGGCTTGCGGAAGTCGTAGTCGTCAAGGCTGTAAATCCCCGGCGTAACGCGATCGGACAGCGTCCACTGGCTGATGCCTTCTTCGCTGGTGCTGCCGCCGGACGGGGTCAGATGATAAGGGATCATTTCGTAACCGGGATAAGGCTGGTGGTGATGGGGCGCATCGCCCAACACCAGGGTGTGCTTGCCCATCTCATGTTTGAAATAGTAATAGATGCCCTCCAGCTCCATCAGCCGGCTGATGAAGTTGAAGCTGCTCTCGTTGTACTGCACGCAGTAGCCCCACAGGCGATAGTCGCCGGTCAGTCGATCTTCGATTTGTACATGGTGTTCGCTCAGCAGGGTCTTGACTATCTGTGGCACCGTCTGTTCCTGGAAGATACGGAAGTTGCGGTCCTTGGTCATCGGCCACAGGTCCGGCTGTACCTGCAGCTTGTACACCGCATAGCGGGTGCCGCCGATCTCTTCGCTGCTGACGGCGATCGCGGTGACCTTACCGTTCAGGCAGCGGGGGGCGCTGAGAAAGCCCTGGGTCGGGATCTCCAGCGTCAGCGGTTGGCCGAGCAGCGCCTTGCGGTCCAGGCGAGCATCTTTGCTCAACAGTTCGATATCGAAGTTAAACAGAGCGGAAAGCGCTTCGGTCCCTTCCAGTGAATAAAACAGCAATTGCTCTTGGCCCAATGGCGTATGCGCAATAATGCGGTTCAGCATGAGAACGTCCTCTGTGAATGACGTGGCGCCCTTGGGATGGGGCATTTACGCGTCAGTCTCATGAAATAGGGTAAGGGCCCGCTGCGGCGGGCCAGGGGGCGCCGGGATCAGCCGGTGGTGGCCGGGTTGACCAGCCAGGTGCCGGCGTTGTCGATGTCGAGCTGTTGGCGGCGCAGCCGGTCGTTGTGGCGAAGTTCCAGCTGATAGCTGCCCGGCGCCAGGTTGAGGCTGGCGAAGCCGTTTTCGCCCGGCGTGACCTGTTGCGGTTTGCCGTCCAGGCTGACCTGCTCGCCGGGCTGCAGTTTGAAATACACCAGCGCTACCGGCTGCGGCGCCGGTGCGGCTTTGGCCGGTTCCACCGCTTGCGGCACGGGTTGCTGGGGTTGCAGGGTTTTTTCCGCCGGCGGGGTATCGGCGGTTTTGGCCACCGCCGGGGCCTCGTCGCCACCGCCGAGCCAGGCGATGGCACCTATCGCCAGCAGCGCGGCGGCGCCTGCGCCGAGCATCATCGGCCGCGTGAGCTTCATGCCGCGGGCGGTCACGGTGCCGGCTGCGGCTGCGCCGGCCGCCGGATTGGTGGCCACCAGCAGGTTTTCCGGCGCGGCGGCCGGGGTGCTGATGATTTCGTTTTCATCGGCGATCGGCAGGTGCAGCAGTTCGGCCATTTCGTCGATGGTCTGCGGCCGATCTTCCGGCTTCAGCGCCAGCGCCTGGTCGATGGTACGCAACAGTTCCGGCGAATATCCCGCCGGGCGGCGCTCGCTCAGCGGCTGATAGCTGTCTTCGATGCTGCGCACCACGCTGACCGGCGGCGGGGTGCCGACGATCAACGTATGCAGCACGGCGCCCAGCGCGTAGATGTCGGTCCACGGCCCCTGTTCGCCGTCGCTGTTTTCGGTGTACTGCTCAATCGGCGCGAAGCCCGGCTTCAGCATGATTTCCGTTTCGTCGGACAGGTTGCCTATCTCTTTGCGCGCCGAACCGAAGTCCAGCAGCACCGGCAGCTGATTTTCCTGGATCTGAATGTTATCCAGCGAGATGTCGCGGTGCAGATACCCTTCCTGATGGATGGTGTTAATGGCGCTGAACAGCGGCGGCAACAGCCGGCGGATCCAGGCCTCGTCGATTTTTTCCGGCTGCTGCGCCTGCAGGTTTTTCAGCGTGGTGCCGCTGTAGAACTGGGTGCCCATATAGGCGGTGCCGTTCTCTTCCCAGAAGCGCAGCACGTGCAGCAGCCCCGGGTGTGAGAAGCGCGCCAGCAGCCGCGCCTCCTGAATGAAACTGTTCAGCCCGGCCTGGAAGGTTTTGCTGAAGCGTTCGCCGCGCAGCCCGATGCTGAGATCGTCATTGCGCATCGCCAGCGAGGTCGGCATGTATTCCTTGATGGCGATGGTGCGCTCGAGCTGATGATCGTAGGCGCGGTAGACGATGCCGAAACCGCCTTCGCCGATAGCTTCCTCGATCTCGAACTCATTGAATCGATAGCCGTTCGGCAGGCTGTTTGAATTCGGTTTTTTTACCCCGGTTTCCGACATAATGATCACTCTCTGCGTTCAAATGGCCGCCATATCGGCGGCCGCGGCGTTATGCCTGAAATTGACAAATAAACTCGTTCTGCTGCAGCGCGATATGCAGTTGGCGATAGCGCTGGTCGTTGGCGCTGCCGGTCAGCAGGGTGTGGCTGATCTGCGGCAGCAGCGTGTTGGTCAGGATGGCGTCGACCATGCGGCCGCCGGATTCCACCTCGGTGCAGCGGCTGACGATCTGCTCGATCACCGCGTCGTCGAAGGTGCAGGCAATATCGTGGTTCTCCGCCAGGCGGCGCTGCACGCGGCCCAGCTGCAGGCGCACGATGTTGCCCAGCGTGGCGTCGGTCAGCGGGTAATAAGGCACGACCAGCAGACGGCCGAGCAGCGCCGCCGGGAATACCGACAGCAGCGGTTCGCGCAGGGCGCCGCTCAGCGCCTCCGGCTCCGGCATCAGATCCGGATCGCTGCACAACCCGGCAATCAGATCGGTGCCGACGTTGGAGGTGAGAATGATGATGGTGTTGCGAAAATCGATATGGCGGCCTTCGCCGTCCTCCATCCAGCCTTTGTCGAACACCTGGAAGAAGATCTCGTGCACGTCCGGATGCGCCTTCTCGATCTCGTCCAGCAGCACTACGCTGTACGGCCGGCGGCGTACCGCTTCGGTCAACACGCCGCCTTCGCCGTAGCCGACGTAGCCAGGGGGCGCGCCTTTCAGCGTCGAGACGGTGTGCGATTCCTGGAATTCGCTCATGTTGATGGTAATGACGTTCTGCTCGCCGCCGTACAGCGTTTCCGCCAGCGCCAGCGCGGTTTCGGTTTTACCCACGCCGGAAGGCCCGGCCAGCAGGAACACCCCGACCGGTTTGTTCGGATCGTCCAGGCGCGCGCGCGAGGTGCGCACCCGGCGGGCGATCAGATCCAGCGCATGCCGCTGGCCGATGACCCGCTGATTCAGCGTATCCGACAGCTGCAGCACCGCCTCGATTTCGTTTTTCACCATGCGGCCCAGCGGGATGCCGGTCCAGTCGGAGACCACCGCCGCCACGGTGTTGGCGTCGACCGCGGCGAAAATCAGCGGCGCTTCACCCTGCAGGGCATTCAGCCGCTGCTGCAGTTCACTCAGCTGCGTGCGCAGCTCATCGGCGGAAGGGGCGGGCTGAGATTCGGTTTCGCCGTCGGCCGGCTCGGCTTCCTGCCGGTGCAGCTGAGCGCGCAGATCGATAATCTGCCGGATCAGGGCCAGCTCTTCCTGCCAGCGGGCGGTGAGCTGTTCCAGCTCCTGCTGCAGCGCGGCCAGCTGGGTTTCGATTTCCTGCGGGCGCTGTGGATTGCCGATGCCGACCTTGGCTTCGCGCCGGGCGATCTCCAGCTCGATCTGCAGGGCGTCGATGCGGTGGCGGCAGTCTTCCACCTGCGCAGGCTCCGCATGCTGGCTGACCGCCACGCGCGCGCAGGCGGTATCCAACAGCGCCACCGCTTTGTCCGGCAGTTGGCGCGCCGGAATATAGCGATGCGACAGGCGCACCGCGGCGTCGACCGCTTCGTCCAGCAGCAGTATGCGGTGGTGCTGTTCCAGCGGGCTGACGGTGCTGCGCAGCATCAGCAGCGCCTTGTCCTCGCTCGGCTCATGCACCTGAACCACCTGGAAGCGGCGGGTCAGCGCCGGATCTTTCTCAATGTATTTTTTGTATTCTGACCAGGTGGTGGCGCCGACGGTGCGCAGCTGGCCGCGCGCCAGCGCCGGCTTCAGCAGGTTGGCGGCGTCGCCGGTGCCCTGCGCGCCACCGGCGCCGATCAGCGTATGGATTTCGTCGATAAACAAAATGATCGGCGTCGGGCTGGACTGCACTTCGTCGATCACCGTTTGCAGGCGTTTTTCAAACTCGCCTTTGACCCCGGCGCCGGCCTGCAGCATGCCGATATCCAGCAGATACAGCTGCACGTCGCGCAGCTGCGGCGGCACGTCACCGGCCACGATGCGCAGCGCCAGGCCCTCTACCACCGCGGTTTTGCCGACCCCGGCTTCGCCGGTCAGCAGCGGATTATTTTGGCGGCGACGCATCAGGATATCGATAATTTGCCGGATCTCTTCGTCACGCCCGGCGACCGGGTCAATCTCGCCGTTGCGCGCCTTGGCGGTCAGATCCTGAGCATACTGCGCCAGCACGCTGCCGCCGGCGCGCGGCGCGCGCGGCTCGCCGTCGGCGCCGTTTTCCGCCGTCGGCTCCAGTGCGTTCTCCGCAGACTGGGCGGTAATGGCGGCAAACTGGTCCATCAGCAGATCGGCATTGACGCGATCGAACTGGGCGGAGATGGCCTTCAGCAGATGGCGCAGGCTGTAGGTTTTGAGAATGGCGAGCAGCAGATGGCCGCCGCGGATGCGGGCGGCGCCGAATTTCAGCGAACCATACACCCAGGCGCGTTCCACCGCGCTGTCGATGTGCTCGGAGAGATCGGAAATCGCGCTGGCGCCGCGCGGCAGACGGTCGAGCGCCTCGACGATATCGCGTGCCAGCTGCGCTTCGTCCAGCGCGAAGTGGCGGATCACCTGTTGCAGATCGCCGTCCGGCGATTGCATCAGCTGATGCAGCCAGTGGGCCAGCTCAACGTAGGGGTTCCCGCGCAGCTTGCAAAACGCCGTCGCACTTTCCAGAGAGGTGAATAACAGGCTATCCAGTTTGCCGAATAATACCGAGCGGCTGATTTCAGACATGGTTTTCCTCAGGTCTCAGAGTGGCGGAGCGCTAGCAGCTCCGGCCAGAATAAGGGTCAAAACGGCTTTTCCAGCGGTTCGGGGCTGAAGGTCAGATCGTCGAGCGCGCGCAGGCGGCGGGCGTCGGCCAGCCAACTGCTCAACCCCAGGCGTTGAGCGCCGCCGAGTTGCGTGCCCTGCAACTGATCCTTTTCCAGAATCAGCCGCAGTTCCCAGACAAATTCGATACCCAGATATTGGCGCACCCAATCGCGCAACTGGCGGCACAGCTCGGCGCCGGGCAGGAAACGCGTATAGTCGTGCAGCGACATCGGCCCCAGCTCGATGCGAAACTTGTGCTGGATATCGCGCACCGCAATGCCGAGAAACGAAGATTCGCCGAGGCGTGGCGCACCGCGGCCGGCCTTGAGTCGCGCCTGTTCGCGTTTTTCCACCCGCAGCCAGTGCGGCACGTTTTCCACGATGCGCACCGGCACCTTGAAGTACTGCTGCAAGATTTTGCTCAGGCCTTCCGGATCGCGGCTGTGGCGGATCAGATGACCGGCCATAAAATGTTTAGCGTGGGCGTTGATGCTGTCGCGTTCCCGCTGTGCCGGCTGCCCGATGCCGATCAGGCTGGAAAGGTAGTCGTCAAAACGCCGGTTGTCCGGACGATCCAGAGAAACCGTCGGCTGCGCATCGGCCCAGGCGCGGTAAAACAGCAGCGTCAGCCGGTGATGGAACAGGTTGGCGAAGGCCAGCAGGGTGGTGTCCTGGTGGTGGTAAACCCGTTCGCGCACGTATTCGGTCAGGTGCAGCGGCAGTGGCCCGTTGGGGCCGAACAGGCCGAAGCTGAAAATAGAGACGTCGTGCAGCGGGCTTTGCGGCCTTGGGCTGACCTGCGCCAGCGTCGAGGGGGCGAACGACAGCGAAGGCTCTTGCCCCAGCCGCAGCATTTCGTGGCGCGGCAGCGGGGCGCGCCCCAGCAGATAAGGCTGGCCGCCCTGAGCGTCGAGGCGGCGCAGCAGTTGAAACAGGTCGTGCTTATAGGGCGCCTGGCTCAGCCGCAGCCAGAAATCCTCCGGCAGACGGTGCAGCGCGGTGATCCTCGGCGGCGCCAGCGCCGTTTCGCTGATGTCTGCGCTCATATCAGCGTCCTTTTGCCCATGCGCGCCTGCCAGTGGGCGATCTCGCCGCGCTGCTGGCTGGAAAGCGTCACTTCGGTAAAGGTGTTCATCGCCACCAGCCGGGAAAACAGCCGTTCCAGCACGCTGCCGAGCAGGTAAGGGCTGCTGCCGGAGAACGCCTGCTCATCGACGGTCAGATCGATGGCGATGCCGCGGGCAAATACGATAGGCCCGGGCTCCGGCACCCGGCGATAGACCGGGCGCAGATTGCAGTGGCGCACGCCCTGGATCTGCTTGGCCACCGCCGGCTCGCTCAGATTGCCGTACAGCCCGAGCAGCTGGCGCAGGCTGGCGGCGCCCTGTTCCGGATCGCCGTCCATCATGCTGAGGTAGTTGAGCTGCAGCTGGCTGATCAACCGCCAGGTGATCATCCCCTCGGCCAGCGCCGGGCGCGGCGGCGTCGGGCCCTTTTTCAGCGTCACCTGTTTGATCGGGATCGAATCCGGCATCACGAAATTGCCCTGATCCTGCTGCAACAGCATCAGCGGCAGGTCACGGCTGGTGCACAGCACGTCGGCGGTCAGGTATTTCAGATCGCTGTGCCACGGCGACTGGCGTTCGTCCACCAGCGAAACGAACACCTCTGAGCCGACATAGCCGGTGCGGGTGCCGTAGCGGCGGGCGTGTTCGGACAGCGTGCGCTGTTCGCGGCGCAGCGAGAAATAGGCGCCGTAGTTGCCGTCGTCGGCGCTTAGGGTGCTGTAGAACGGCCGGAATTCCTGTTCGTAGCGTTTTTCGCTGGCGCTGCCGCCGAGCCGCTGCACCGAGAATACCTCGTAATCCAGCGGCCGAATGTTGTCGACCACCAGGTGATATTCATGGCTTTTTTCACTGACCTTGATGCGTTCGGCGACCTTGGGGAACAGGTTGATCACCGGCGTGCAGTGCAGCGCCAAATGGGCGACGTCGATCACGCGTTCCAGCGCCGCATCCTGCCGATCCAGCAGCACCAGGATCTCGAACTGACGCAGCGCCTTTTTGCCTTCGCGCACGCTCTGCAGCAACGGTTTTATGCCGCTGACGCTAAAGAACTGAAAGCGTGCCGGAAAGGCGAAATATTCCTGCAGCAGGCGATAGCCTTCGAAATTGCGCAGATCGTTGGGCAGCAGCGCCTGATCGGCGGCGAAGCCTTCCTGCCGCAGCCCGTCCAGCGCCAGCACGCGCCGTTGCGGCTGCGCTTCCACCGTTTGGCAAACCATCCCGACGCTGTGCTGCATCAGCAACTCCAGCAACTGTTGCGCCTGCAGGTCCGGGCCGGCGAGGTAGAACATCAGCTGGTCCAGCTGCAGGTTATTGAGCGTCACGCTCTCGTAGCATTCCAGACGGATGCGCAGCGCGCTGACGCAGCCGCTGTGTTGCAGGCCCAGGCTGGCCAGCGGGATATCCGCCGGAATGCCGCTCAGCTCGACGCTTTTCAGCCGCACCGGCTGCAGGGTGACGTCGTGCGCGGTGGTGTAGCTGCAGGTGATGCCGCTCTTTTTCAGCGTCTGGCTGTCCATCATGGTGCCGCGCGGCACCACAAAGCCGCTGCTGATGTCGCCTTTGCTGCTGTCCGGCTGCAGTTCGGCGATCGCCATCGACGGCGTCGGCGACAGGTAGTTAGGGTAGATAATTTCCAGCAGGCGCTGGGAGAAACGCGGAAACTCCGCGTCCATCTTCAGCTGCACGCGCGAGGTGAGGAAGGCGAATCCCTCCATCAGCCGCTCGATGTAGGGATCCGCCACGTCGATGCCGCGCATGCCGAGGCGGCCCGCCACCTTCGGATATTGCTCGGCGAACTCTGCGCCCATCTCGCGCAGATAGGCCAACTCGCGGTTGTAATACTCTAAAAGTTTTCCGTCCATCGCCTTACCCTATGTCTTTCAGATCGAAGTGGCCGTTTTCCAGGTCCACGTCGGTACGGAACAGAAACTCCAGCGGATAGGGCACGCACCACAGGCGGCCCTTGATTTCGATCGACAACACGTTGTGCAGCTCCAGCGAGCCGGTGTCAGAGATGCAGCGCACCTGCAGCCCTTCGGGCAGAATGCGCGGTTCAAAATTGAGAATGGATTCGGTCAGGGCGCGCTGGATGTCCAGCCACTCGATGTCCGACATGCGTTTGCCGGCCAGCGAGGCGATGCCGTAGTTCAGCGTCGAGCGCCGCACCTGCGGGAAGTCGCCCAGATCGAGATTGGATTCGCTGTTGACGCAGTTGAACAGCCACTGCAGATCGCGCAGCACCCGGCGGCGCAGCTCGCTGTGCGACACCAGGTTGCGCACCTGGGCTTCCTGGTTTTTTTGCGGCTCGTCGTCGGTCAGCATGTCGAGCAGCACCGGCTGCATTTTGTCGCGCGACGTCAGGCGCTCGCTGTCCTGGCGGAAGCGATAGCCCTGACGGCGCAGATCGCCGTCATCATGATGGGGGAGTCGCTTGTTGCTCATCGTCAGGCACCCGCGCCAAAGCTCAGTTGGTGCAGGCTGTGCAGCGGAAACTCATCGCTCTCGCTCAGCCAGGTTTTCAGCCCCAGGCCGGCGTAGTGCGGGCCGTCGCCCAGCGGCAGCCATGCTGTGCGTTGGCCGAGCAGCAGGGCGTCGTCGCTGTTTTCCGCCAGCGGGTAGCGGGCGGGCAGTTGGCAGACCTGCTCACGGCCGTCGCGCAGCCGCACCAGCGCATGGCTCCACACCAGATCGATGGCGCTTTGCGGCGCCTGGAACTGAATTTCGGCGATATCGGCGAACGGCAGCCAGTAATAGGCGCCGTTCAGCGCCAGTTCGCACACCGGGCCAAGGCGGCCGTCGCCGTCGGTCAGCCACTCGAAGGCCAGGCTCTGTTCCTGCTCACCCTGCGCCAACGTCAGCTGCCCGGCGCTGGTTGGGGCGGCCTCAAGCGCGCTGTCGCGCAGCGTCTGCGCCTGCCCGGTTTCGCCTTGCGCATCCAGGCGCAACGCCTGAAGCATCTGCTGCAGCCAGGGCTGGTTTTGCTGCAGCAGCGCCGGCGTGGCGTTGCCGGCAAATACCGCCTGTCGCTGCAGTTCAGCGTTGACCGACTGCATCAGCAGCAGGGTGGTCGGTTGGGCGATAGGCTTCAGCGCCTGCCAGGACTTCAGCTGCGCGTTGGCGCGCTGCCAGTTGCCGCTCAGGCACAGCAGCTGCACCAAGGTAGCGCGCAGATCGGCATCCGCCGGCCGCGCTTTGATTTCATTTTCCACTGCGCCGACAGCGGCGCTGATCGAGCCGCCTTGCAACATGCTTGCTAATGATTTCACAGGCCTTTCCTTATAATCAGTGAGTGGCGCCGTTAACCGACAGGTAGCTGCCGCTGGCGGGATCGGCCCGATCGGCGGCCAACTTTTCCACCAGTTTGAAGGTCAGCGGTGCCGAGGCGCCCAGCAGCGGCTGCCAGGCGGTCTGCGCCTGTTGCACGCGCTGTTTAACTTTGTCGGCATCGGCGGCGTCCACGCGCGGCATTTCGACGATCACTACGCCGCTGAACGACCAGGCGTGCAATTGCGGCTCGAACGGCAGCAGCAGGAAGCTGCCCGGCGCCTGCGGGTTGGCGCCCAGCACCAGCCGTTGGGCATTGGCGCTGGCCACCTTCAGCGGGCGATCGCCGACGCTGAGGTTCATCAGCGGATAACCCTGATGGAACCACAGCGCCGGCGTTGCGGTTTGGCCATTTTGCTGCAGCTGGGCGCTGCTGCTGCCGTTCAACCAGCCGTCGTCGCCGCAGCGCAGCGCCGCGCCACTCGGGATAAACAGCGCGCTGCCGTTAGCTTCGCCGTTCCAATAGGTGCGGAAATGGCAGCCCTGCGGCAGGTCGAAACGCTGGGCCGGCGCAGGATCGGCCTGCGGCGAGGTGACGGCCACGGCGGCGGGGATTACCGGCTGCGGCGGCTCGATGGGGTCGACGGCAGCCTGCTTGTGCCCCGGTTTCCAGCCGTGCGCCTTGCCGGCTTCGCCGGAGGCCAGCTTTTCGCCGCGCTTGTCGGTCAGCGTCCAGGGCAGTTGGCTGGCCTTGGCGCATTGCTTCTCCAACAGGTTGCCGACGCGCGGCAAAAAGTCGTTCAGCACGGCGGGATCTTTGCTCTGCGCCGAGACGATGCGCAGCGGAATGGTTTTGCCGCACCAGCTTTCCGGCTGGCTATTTTTGACGCCGTCGATAAACACTTCCAGCTTCTGGCTGGGGGAGTACACCAGACGATAATTCGCCGCCTGGGCGGCCGGTATCGCCATCAGGGCGACAAGCCCTGGCATCCAGTATTTCATAGGTAACCTTGCTGTGAATTTACGCCTGACTCAGTCGCGGGACAGAAACCGCTCCGCATCCGCCAGCGAATGCAGCAGGGTGGTTTCCTGCGGTGAGCCGATCCAGACGGCGATAGCGCTGTAGTTATCGCTGTTATTGTTTTTCTTCCATGCCTGCTGCATCAGGGCGATCCACTCGCTGGGGGAGTTGACCATATGCAGCGATTGCTCCAGTTCTGCCTGGGTAAAGCTGTGCCAGAAACCGTCGGTGCACAGCAGGAAAACGTCGCCGTCTTCCAACTGCAGCACGTCGCTGTAGCTGGCGTCGCGTTCTTCGTTCAGGCCCAGCGCGAAATACAGCAGGTTGCTGTTGATGCCGCTGGTTTGATAACCGGCGTCCTGCATTTGCTGGATCAGACTGTGGTCGGTGGTGACGGCATAGAGGTAGCCGCGGCGGAACAGATACAGGCGGCTGTCGCCGGCGTGCGCCCAGTAGGCCAGTTGATAGTCGCGGTCGATAAACAGGCTGACCAGCGTGGTGCCCATCTTGCTGTATTCCTCCGACTGCCGTTGCTGCTGATGGATAGCCGCATTGGCGCTCGAAATGTGCTGACGAATGCTCTGCGCATTCATGTGCTTTTCGCCATCGAAGTTTTGCAGGATGGTGTCGCGCGCCAGCCGGGCGGCGATGTCGCCGCCGGGAAAGCCGGCTATGCCGTCGCACACCACGAAACAGGCGGCGCGGTTGCCGATCACTTCGCCGGTCTGATCCTGATTGGAGTCGCGGCCGCCCTGATTGGAGGTAGAAGCTATAGTGATATTCATTACGCGTCCGGTTTGGTCTGTGAGTCTTTATATTGATTCACTTCAACGTCATAGGCGTGCAGGAAGGCTTCGCCGAACAGGGTGTGGAAGTCGTCTTCGATTTCTCCGGAGGTCTGCTGGTAGCTTTTCACGAAATAATCCCACAATGCCGCCTTGCGATTGGCAGGCAGCGCCAGACGCGGCGCCGCGCCTTCCTTGCGCGCTTCCTCTTCGAGACGCTCCGGATTGAACGACTGCAGCATGGCGGCGATGATGGCGCGGATGCCGGCGATCATCCCCAACTGGTGCGCCTGCAGGTCGATCAGCGCATCGCGCACCGCCTGTTCCGGCGGCATAAAGCCCGGCATCTGGCTGCCGAACATCTGCATCAATACCGTTTTGCCGGAGGGCAGCAGCTTGAACGGGTTGTTGGCCTCGTCGAGGATCATGGTCATCTCCGCCTTCACGCCGCGTTTGAGAATTGAGCGCGAGGAGAGCAGGGCGACGGTGCCCTGAGAGAACAGGCTCAGCAGCCGGCCGGCCTGGCGGATCTGCTGTTCGTCGAAATGCGGCTGCGGCTGCAGGTCATCCAGGCCAATGCCCTGCAGCAATGCCGCCAGCAGCGGGCCCTCCAGCCGATTGCCGTTCGCCGCGGCGCCGTTTTGCGGCCGGGCGGCCTGATAAGCGACCGGATCGATGCCCAGGCGGTTGCCCGGGCGCGGGCGCGGCGGCTGTACCGCCGGTTCCTGGCGCTGGAACTGCGGCGCCGGTTCCGGTTTTGCCGCCGGGAGCGGCGGGGCGACAGGCTGCGGCTGCGGCGCCTCTGGTGTGGTGGCCAGCTGCGGCGGCATTGGCGGTTGAGCCGGGGGCTCCGCTTCCGGCTGCGCCAGCGGCACGGCACCCCCCATCAGCAGGCCCAAAGGATCGTTGCCGTTCAGGGCGTCGGGCGAGGCCGGCGCGGAAGCGCCGCCAAACAGCGCCAGCGGATCCAGCTCCTGCTCTTGCTTCTCCGCCATAGCGGGCGACGCCTTCACCGGCTCGGGCTGCCGCGTCGCCGCCGGGCGCCGTTCGGCCAACAGGGCGCTGGGGGTGGTGTCGGCCAGAATAGGGTCGCGGTCGAACGTGGTGTCGGTATTGAACAGCGCGGCCGGATCGGTTTCCTGCCGCTGCAGCTGGTGCAGATCGACGTTGCCCGCCAGCTGCGCCAGCGGATCCGCCGGGTTCAGTTCGGGTTGCGGGGTTTCCAGCAGCGGATGGTTATCATGAGTCACGGCCGGGGCCGGGGCGGCGGCAGCGGGGGCGTTTGGCGTAAACTCCTCCACCAGGCTGTCCCAGATCTCATTGGGAATTGGCCCGGCGGATTTTTCTTTGGCTGGGGGCGTTGGGGCTGGCGCAGCCTCAGCGGCTCTGGCCGCCTGGGCCGGCGGTGCGGCGTGCTGTTGCAGCGCGCTGACCTGAATTTGATAGTCGTCGATACCCAGCATGTCGCCGTCCTGCAGCTCTACCTGGCGGCCGCGCTCCAGCGGAATATCGTTAAGCAGCACCCGGGTCACGTTGCCGCGGTTGGTCACCCGGCATTCGCCGTCAGCGGAAATATGCACGATTGCCTGCAGGCGCGAGATGGCGCGCTCTTCGTCCGGCAATACCAGATTGTTGTCTACGCTGCGGCCGATGGTGCCGCCCGGCGGCAGGAAATCGCAGCTGCTCTGCGGTGGAACCTGGCCATTTTTGTTTTTTACAATAGAAAATCGCATAAGGCATTCCTGCTGATTAGGAGGTAGTGCAATAATTAATGATTCGATCTTTGGCTTGCCAAAATTGGCGGGTATTTTGGCAAGCCGCTAAGTGAGTTGTGTGATCAAGGCTTACTGTTTTCTTTCGTTGTGTGAATTGCTTTTATTCTTGATGAAAATGTTATGGGCTTCTTTTGATTGGGATAAAGCGAGGCATTCAAGCGTATGATAGCTGCCAGCTGTTGAACCTTGGCGCTCTTGCTTTAAATAGCGCTCCACCAGTATCTCCCCCTCTTCAAACGCGGAAAGGGGAAGTTTGCTAAATTCCAGGTAAGCGCTGGCGCTTCTGAATGCGTCTTTTCGGGTATTCTCTGAATCAGTAAACTTTCCCAAACAGCGACTGATTAACCAATTTTTATACAATGTTTCTTGTGGCAGAGAATCGACCGAGGTTTCAGCAAAGACCACCTGGCTTCCGAGCAGTAGAGACAGTAGAAAGTAAGCGTGTTTTCTCATCCGAGATAACCTTTGAGAAAAAAACTCGTTTAATAAGTCCGGATATCAATTATCCTCTTTCCCTTGGTATTTCTTGATAATGGCGTTCAATTCCTGGCTATGATAAAGATCGATGCATTTCGCCATCGTCATCGGCTCCCCAGACATGCTGTCATAAGGCTTTGCCAGAAATTCTTTTGCCAGCGCCCTGACAGCGGTATGCGCTTCCAGAGAATAATCGCCGAATTCCATGTAACCCCGAGCGGCGGCGGCGGCATCGTTTTTGACTTCTCTTGCTGAGTACCCCTCGGCAATACAAACGCTGAGCGCGTAGTTTTTGAGGTACTCGGCAGGGGAATAGTCAATTTTTGTCGCTGCATTAGCGTTCAACGTTGCGGCGATAGCCACAGTCAGTGAGATTTTTTTCACTGATTATTTCCGAGGAGGATTTTCATTTACTCTATCCGGATTGTCTTTCACCCAATTATCATTAGGGCGCTGTACATAGTCTTTCGCAAGTTTGTCAAGCTCTTCACTATGATACATATCCATGCACTTCATTAAGTCTAAGCGGCTTTTCCCATCCTTAGCATTGTAATTTTTTTGCAAGTACTGCTTTGTCAGCGCGATGATAGGAGATTCTTCATCACGAATTGCATAGTATGACCAAGCATCGATTCCATTCGATGAGGCAATTGCATCTTTGCTGGCCTCTGGTGATGTCTTATAAGCGACGGAAATGCAGTAGGTTAGGGCAATATCCTTGTAGTTTTGCAAATAGTTTCGGTACGCCGCTTGCGGAGGCCACTTTTCAATGGGTTCTTCTTGATTTTTCTGTGCTATAGCACAAGTGGCATATATACAAAAAAAGGAGATAAGGGTTTTTTTCATCTCAATACCCAAAAGTTAGCGTAATTTGTTGTATAGCGAGCTTCTGGTTCATTGAAATAACAATGATCATAACAATCGCCGTTCCCATTCCAGAGCGTAGCGTGTCCTCCAGCATCGCTCCAACCTGCAATTTCAAACAATATGATCCCTTTCTTTCCGGCTAATTCACCACCACCAGGAGGAGGGAACTTGACTCGAAGATCGGGTTTGCCCCAGATCTTTGTCAAATAAGCGATAAGATCTTTAACTCTAAAAAAATACCATTGACGATCGGCGCCTGATACGGTCTGATCTTTTACATAAGGAATGGGAAATCCAGATTTATTCAAGATGTAACTCATACGTACAGCGCAGGTGTTTTCCCACTTTCCATTGGGCGCAATATTCATGGCTACACGTCCGCCGATAATCTTGGCAACATTCTGAGCTGAATATTGCGCGTTATATATTTTAGTGCTTGCAGCCCATGCGGCTGAAAAAATGGGGCGATTATTATTCATTGTTATTTCCCTATATTAAATCCCCCGGTCGTAACCGGGGGGCATACAAATTAAGCTTCGCGGTTTTCCTTGATGTTCCAACCTGCGCTGCTTTCGGCGCCTTTGCCGCCTTTATCGCTCTGTTCCCAGTATTGCTGCTTAACTTTAGCCGCCTGGAAGGAGTAGGTGACGCCTACGGTGTCTTCGCCGCCGGCGCCGGTGTATTGCACTGCGGTGACCAGCACGTCGTCCAGGGTGATTTTAACGTACTCAACCTGAGTGCCGCCCGCCTTGCAGACCGACAGCTCAACCTTGGTCAGGTGTTTGCCGCTGGAGCAATGTTTCAGCAGAGCAGGCGTCGACTTGTCGACCAGCGCATTAACATGCAGATCGTTAAAGCACACCTTACCGGCGCCGCCGCCGCCGCCTACACCCATGTTGCCCGGTTGAGAAGCGCCCCAGGAGAAAGAAGTAATGTCGGTCCAGCCCTTGTGATTCGAATCTTTAGATTCGCCGCTGGCACCTTCAACTTTCAGGAACATATCAATAGCCATAGTTTATTCACTCTTTATTAAGGGTTAACAGTAGTATTAACGTTGCGTTGAAAAATTCAGGTAATAGCAGCAGGAATTGCAATGAGGTAATGTATTACCATTTTTATATCCTTGTGCCATGCACCTTCATAAATACCGAAAGCTATCGGTATTAATTACCAGGTTCTTATCTCGTTGAATAAGACACCCAATTCTATGGTTGTGGCGGCTAATTCAGCGCCCAAAACCAAACTTCTTTGCAGTTAAATTAGCAATGCGAATGGCCGGTTAACAGAGTGTCTTCCGGCTCGACGAGAGCGATATGGCCACCGCCAAATAGCTCGGGCTCGAGTAGTCTGACGAATAATGGTTGCTTTTTAGCTGGCGATACAATGGTTTCATGACTGGCTTCCTTTGCAGGGAAAGCGAGTTTTCAGCGTTTCTTCTATCAGATGTGATGCCCGTTCATGCAAGCGTTCTGCGGGGAGTTTATTGAAATATTCGAAAATAAACTCCTGCAACGTGACGGTTTGCAACTGGCTGTATTGGCACCAGCTTCTGCCTTCAGTCGCATCCAGTACGCCCAGCAGGTAAATGCGCGCTTTTTCTTTTTCCTGCTTATCCGCACTGCGGTAGAGACGGAAAAAATCGGCGCCCGGCAGATTAACGTCATCGGAGGTCAGATGTTGTTTCGGATCATGCTCAGCGACTGCGGGCGGCATCGTACCGATGGAGCAGGCGACAGCCAACAGCGACGCCAGATAAAAACGTCTTCTATTCATCATGATGCATTCCTTGCGATTAAGACGGATGCCGGTCAGGCCGCACGATCGCGGCCTGACTTTCAGCGCATCAGGACGCGTCGTTCTGCTTCAGCGAAGGCAGTTTGGAGACCAGGCGCAGGGAAACGGTCAGTCCTTCCAGCTGGTAGTGCGGGCGCAGGAAGAACTTGGCGCTGTAGTAGCCCGGGTTGTCTTCGATCTCTTCGACCTGCACTTCCGCCGCGGCCAGCGGTTTACGCGACTTGGTTTCCTGAGAAGAGTTGGCCGGGTCGCCATCCACGTAGTTCATGATCCAGTCGTTCAGCCAGCGCTCCATGTCGTCGCGTTCGCGGAAGGAACCAATTTTGTCGCGCACGATGCATTTCAGGTAGTGGGCGAAGCGGCAGCAGGCGAACAGGTACGGCAGGCGAGCGGAAAGCTGGGCGTTGGCGGATGCGTCGGCATCGTAGTATTCCGCCGGCTTCTGCAGCGACTGCGCACCGATAAAGGCGGCGAAATCGGAGTTTTTACGGTGCACCAGTGGCATAAAGCCGTTTTTGGCCAGCTCGGCTTCGCGGCGATCGCTGATGGCGATCTCGGTCGGGCATTTCATGTCCACGCCGCCGTCGTCGCTCGGGAAGGTATGGCACGGCAGGTTTTCCACCGCACCGCCGGATTCCACCCCGCGGATCGCGGTGCACCAGCCAAACTCTTTGAACGAGCGGTTGATGTTGGCGGCCATGGCGTAGGCGGCGTTGGTCCAGGTGTAGTTGCCGTGGGTGGCGCCGTCAGTTTCTTCCTCGAAGTCAAACTCGTCCACCGGATTGGTGCGGATGCCGTATGGCAGGCGCGCCAGGAAGCGCGGCATCACCAGCCCCAGATAGCGGGCGTCTTCCGATTCGCGCAGGCTGCGCCAGGCGGCGTATTCGGTGTTCTGGAAGATCTTGGTCAGATCGCGCGGGTTAGACAGTTCCTGCCAGGACTCCATCTGCATCACGCTCGGCGCCGTGCCGGCGATGAACGGGCAGTGGGAAGCGGCGCCGATTTTCGCCATCTCGCCCAGCAACTCAACGTCCTGCGGGCTGTGGTCGAAGTAGTAATCGCCCACCAGGCAGCCGAAGGGTTCGCCGCCGAACTGGCCGTATTCTTCTTCGTATACCTTCTTGAAGATCGGGCTTTGGTCCCAACCCACGCCCTTGTGGCGCTTCAGCGTGCGGCCCAGCTCTTTTTTGGAAATGCTCATGAAACGAATCTTCAGCATTTCATCGGTTTCGGAATTGTTGACCAGATAATGCAGGCCGTGCCAGGCGCCTTCCAACTTTTGGAAATCGTCGTGGTGAATGATCTGGTTAATCTGCTGTGACAGCTTCTCGTCGATTTCGGCGATCAGCGCCTGAATGGTGCGATAAGCGTCGGAAGATACGGTGACGGTATTTTCCAGAGCCTGCTGCGCCAGGGTTTTCACCGCGTTTTCCACCGCCTCCTTGGCCTGATCGGTCTTGGGGCGAAACTCTTTGTTCAGCAGCGCGCTGAATTCATCGCTGGAGAAGGTCTCGGTGGTCTGCAACGCTTTTTGTTGCTGAGGCGAGTTGCTCATCAATTAGTCCTCCCGCTCGTGGTTGTCATCCTTTGCCGCCGGTTTCGGCGCATCGGTGAGGGATTGCAACAGCGCCGGGTTTTGCAGGATCCTGGAGATCAGCTCTTCGGCGCCGTTTTTGCCGTCCATATAGGACAGCAGGTTGGAAAGCTGGGTGCGAGCCTCCAGCAGGTTGTCCAGCGCGTCGACCTTGCGGGCGATGGCGGCGGGGGAGAAGTCTTCCATGCTTTCAAAGGTCAGATCGATGTTCAGCTTGCCTTCACCGGTCAGGGTGTTGTCAACCTGATAGGCGACGCGCGGTTTCAGCGACTTCATGCGCTCGTCGAAGTTGTCGATGTCGATCTCCAGGAACTTGCGCTCATCGACGCTTGGCTGCGGATCGACCGCTTTCCCTTCCAGATCCGCCATCACGCCCATCACGAACGGCAGCTGGATTTTGCGCTCTGCGCCATAAATTTCGACATCGTATTCAATCTGTACGCGCGGCGCGCGGTTGCGGGCGATGAATTTCTGCCCGCTGCGGGATTTCGAGTTTGGCATGATTTACTCCATCTTATGGCGATTGGGAACGCGCCTCATCCGGCTTGGAGAGTCAGGTTCAAATGTTGGCCTGCGCAGGTGAGCAGGTTCTGCGGTGTCGCAAAGAGAACAAAAGGGTGGGCGGCTAGCTGTTCTCCTCGTTGTCGGGGCGACCCAAAATGGTCTCCAGTTGGTTAAGGCCATCGGGCGCCAAATCACGCACGATTTGCATAAAGTCCAGCGCGATCAGCCGCTGTACCCGATCGATCATCAGCGGCGCCGGGTGGCTGGGTTCATGCAGCCGAAAATAGTTTTTAACCTTGTCGAGCATCAGTTGAGCGTCGTCGCGCGATTGGATCTGCGCGCTGCGCCAGCCGAACGCGGCGGCGGGTGCGGTTGGCGCGGTTGCAGGCTGTTCTGCGGCGGTATCGCTCTGCTCGGGGCCGGTTATCTCTGCCGATGGCGCGCTCTGGCATGATTGGGCGATCAGGGTGAAAATTTTGGTCAGGCCGTGCATTTCCGGCAGCGCGCTTTCGCCCAGATGGCGGGTGACGACCGCGCGAATGGCGTTCAGCGCGGCGTCGATGCGCATCACCAGCTGGCCTTCAGGGCGCTCGGTCTGCGCCAACTCGTCCTGCAGCCGCGCCCGGCCGCCGGGGAAGTTGGGGCACTCGAGCTTGCTGCCGTCGAGCAGCGCGCCGGCGTCGCGCAGCGAAATTTCACCGGCGGCGCCTTTCAGCAGCGGCGCGGCGCGCACGCTGGTGGCCAGCGCGGCCTTGTCGCCGAGATCGGCCAGCACGTTGATGCGGAACAGCGGATCTGCCTCACCGTCGAATTCCAGCAGCGGCAACAGCGTATCCCAGTAGCGCTCCAGTGCCTGGTGGATCAGCATCAGGCCGTCGGCATAGCCTTGCAGGCCCCGCAGCTGCGTCCAGGCGCGGGTGAGATACAGCATGACCCGCAGATCCTTGGTGCGCGTCAGCAGGGCGGTGGCGAGGCGTTCCACCTGCATCCAGTCCGGCGCTTCCGCCGGGATGATGGTGCTGCCGAACTGCTGTTCGGCCTTGCCGGTGGCGGCCTGCTCCATCGCCAGGAAGTCGGCGTCATATTCCAGGTTGTCGCCGCAGGGATTTGCCGCGTCAACCGGGGCCAACAGGGTGTCGATAGCCATAGGATTTCCTTTAACAGACCAGGTTAATCAAACATTTGCGGATATTGTCCGCCGCGGCCGGGGCGCGCCCAGCCATTGGGTTCGAACAGCAGCGAAAACAGCTGCACCGTGAGGTTGCCGCTGTGCACATGGGTGTAGAGCGGATGGCCGTCGGCCTGATTGGTCCACCAGAAGCTGGTGTACTGCGCCGGGTCGAAACAGTCGGCGGCCTGCTGCCAGCCGAGGCCGGGCACGTCCGGGTGCTGGAAACCGATAATCGACAAAATGTCGGAGTCGGCTTCCGTCGGCGGGCTGGGCAGCGCCGGTATCGCCAGCAGCGCACGATCGATCTGCTCGGCGGAAAAGCCGTTGCGCACGCCGTTCAATAACTGGTAACCGAGCTGGTTGTACCATTCCGCCGCCATGTTGAGCTGTTGGCCGCGCCAGGCGTCCTGGCTGAACAGGCGCAGGGCGCAGATCGGGTAGTGGCGCCCGACGCGGTCGCGGGCCGGCAGCAGGCAGCCCATCTGCACGTATTGGCTGCCGAGCGTGGCCGGGATGACAAAGTTCCACACCGGCGCATTGCTGAACGGGTGCCCATGCGGGCCAGCCGAATCGCGCTGCAGATTGACCAACCCGTTATGAAACCAGTGGGCCCAATTATTGACCACCAGGTCGGGCAGGCGGCGCTGCAGAAAATCACCGGCGGAAGGGATTTTGCCATACCAGCCAATGCTCGCGGTCGGGCTCAGGTCGTTGCTCATTATCTTGTCCTTTCGGGGCTACGGGCAGGAGAATGCCGGCAGCTGGAATGGATTGCGGATACTGTTGGGGGTGAATTCCAGCGTGACGCGATGGCCATCCAGATTAAAGGTCGCCTGGCGGCCAAGGCTGCTGCTGCCGGCGGACGACTGCGCCATATCCACCATGCGGTTCAGCGCCCAGGAGCCGCTGGTCACCAGACTGGCGGTGCTGCCGTTGGCCAGCGCCAGCTGCAGGTGCACCTGGTTGGTATTGCGGGTGCCCGGCCAGCTCACCACCAGCGGAACCTGCGGGCCGTGGCTGTATTTGAACAGCTGCCCGTCGATATCCAGCGTCAGGTTGAGGATGTCGTTATCCATCCGCACCGGCCGCACGGTGACGCGGTAGGAGGGCGTCGCGGTGCCGTTGGCGAAGAAGGCGTCGCGGATGCGCTGCGCCTGCTGGAAGGAGCGCAGGATGCCTTCGCCGCCCGGCAGCGTTTTGCCGTCCACCCCGGGGGTAAAGCGCCAGTTGGCGCGGGTGGTGTCGACTTTGCCCTGCAAATTGTCGCGGAAGAAGCTGTCCATCAACCCGCTGTTAGGCGCGAACATGCGCGCCAGATCGTCCGGCGTCACTTCCTGACGCGCCCGGGCGACCAGCGGATAACGCCCGGCTATCGCCTGGCGGCAAAAGCTGCCGACCTCGAAGCTGATGCGTTTCTTGACGTTCTCCATCTCTTTGCGCTGGGTGTCGCTGCTGGCGCCGATCGCCAGCGACAGCAGCATCTGTTTGAACGGCACCGGCAGGCGGCCGGATTCGGCCTGCAGGCGAGGGATTATGTCGCTCGGCGGCGCCGACATGCCGCTGTTGGCTGCGCCCTGAACCGCCGTCAGGTAGCTGTACAGCTCGTCCACCTGTTTCAGCACGCTGTCGAACGGGATAGCCTTGTTGCCTTCGCCCTGACTTTGCGCCAACTCCAGCAGCGGCGCGAAGTGCGCCATCACCAGCTGCTCCGGTTGGGCGGAAACGTCGCCGTCGGCGTTGGCCGGTCGGGTGGTGAACAGCGTTTCCAGCGTGCGGTTGGCGTTCTGGCTCAGCTTTTCTTCGGTTTTGTCCAACAGCGAACGGCTGTCGGCATCGCTTTTTTCGTCGCGCAGGGTGACGTTCTTGCTGACGTTGACCAGCAGGCTGCGCATCGGCGACGGGTTGCCGGACAGCAGGCGCGCGCTGCTGATGCGCTGGCCCAGATTGCCGATGTTGGCCAGCTGGATATCGCCCAGCAGCGCATCCCAGGCGCTGATAAAGTCCTGCATGTACAGCTGGCGGATGGTTTTGATCAGATCGGCGTTCTTCAGATCCGGCGTTTTGCTGTTCAGCACCCACACGTCTTCCTTGCGCAGGGTGTCGGTGACCGGGTCGATATTGTCGTTGAAGGCTTTCCAATAGCCTTGCGAGGTGAACAGGCCCGGCACGCCGTCGGTCACCGGCTTGCCGCTTTTGCGCGAAAAGGCCAGTTCGGTCTGCGGGCCGGCCAGATCGACCAGGCTGACCGGTTTGATGTCGGTCTGTTTGAGCAGCAGGCGCTTGAGGCGGCCATAGACCCGCTGCGACAGCGGTGCGCGGTTCAGGGCGGCCTGCGCCCGGTCCACCAGCGCGTCGTCTTTGGCGTAAGGCGACGCCTGGATCTGCGCGTCGAGCAGCTGGCTCAGGTGCCACTCAATCTGCTGCAGCTGTTTCTGCGTACTGCCCTGCGGCAGGTTGCGCTGCAGGTTGAGCATCACCCAGGCGCGCAGAAATTTGCCGTCGTACTGTTTCGGCAGGTACAGCATTTGATACGCCTTCAGCGCTTCATAGCTGAAATCCGCATCGCCGTGGTTGTCGTTGCGCAGCGTGGCGGCGATCTGTTGCGCCACCTGCGGCAGCAGCAGTTCCTTCAGCGCTTTTTGGTACAGCGCGTTGCTGGCGTCGCTGACCTGATCGCCGCGGTACAGACCCATGCGATAGGTAAATGGCGGATCCTCCAGCGAGAAGTTTCGGCTGTCCGGCAGGTGCAGCACGCTGTTGAGGAACGGCAACAGGGAGAACATATCGCCGTTGCTCAACGGGGTCAGGCTTTGCCCCTGGCGTTCCACGCCGGGCACCTTGGCGCCGACCTCCGCCAGATAGCCTTTGTTGTTGCCGTAGCTGGTAAACCAGAAGATCGCCAAAATCACCAGCACCACGGCCAGTGCGATATAGCCCGCCCAGTGCAGGGCGCGGTTGCGGTACTCCCACCAGCGGTTGCTGCCCGCCAGCCCGGCCTCCTGGAAAATCACCGTTTCCAGGGTGTCTTTCAGGAAGAAACTTTGCCCCTTGGCCGCCGGGATCGGCGCCTGTTGATTGACGCTGTCCCAGGCCGCGTTGGCCTGCCGGGGATCGCCGGCGCTCGGCAGTTGCAGGTAGCGGTTCAGCTCGCCCATCACCCGGTCAAACGGCAGGCCTTCCTGGGTGCCGCTGGTGAAGTAAATGCCGCGTGGCGTGAAGCGGGTTTCAAAGCTGGAGGTGGCGAACACCTGTTCCAGATACTGGCCCAGCAGCGGGCGCAGGGCGGCGAATTCCTGCGGAAACAGATAGCTTTCGGCGCGTTGGCGGGCGTCGTGCTCAACCAGCAGCGTATCCGGCAGCGCGGCGTCGAGGCGCTGTTGCAGCAGGGCGTACTGTTGCTCAAAGGTGGCGTTCAGGTTGAAATCCGCCTGACGCGACTGCTCATAAGGGAAGGTGAATCCCCAAATCTGGTCGCGCTGCGCTTTGTCAAAGCCGTTGAAGTAGGCCATAAAGCCGTTGAGCAGGTCGGTTTTGGTCACCAGCACGTAAACCGGGAAATGGATGCCCAGCTGTTCGTGCAGCTCAATCAGGCGTTTGCGCAGTGCGCTGGCCTGCGCCGCGCGGGCTTCGGCGCTGTCGCTCAGCAAATCGGCGACGCTGACGGTCACCATCACGCCGTTGATCGGCTGGCGGGTGCGGTATTTTTTCAGCAGGCTGACGAAGCTTTTCCATTCATCGGCGTCCGCTTCGCGCTGGCTCTCCTGGGTGGTGTAACGGCCGGCGGTATCCAGCAGCACGGCGTCGTTGGTGAACCACCAGTCGCAGTTGCGGGTGCCGCCAACGCCGCGCAGGGCCGATTTGCCGAAGCGATCCGCCAGCGGGAAATGCAGGCCGGAGTTGACCAGCGCGGTGGTTTTGCCCGCGCCCGGCGCCCCGATGATCACATACCAGGGCAGTTGGTACAGGTACTGGCGGCTAAAGCGCGTCATCCAGCGATGTTTGCCGCCGCCCTGGCCCGGCGCGAAACGCGCCTTTTTCAACAGCTGCGCCGCTTCGTCAAAACGTTGGGCCAGTTGCTCATCCTGTTGGGGCGCGGCCTTGCCGTTTTCCACCGGCACTTCTTCGGCGGCGCGCAGGTTGCTCAACAGCCGGCGGTTAAACCAGGCGCTGTAGAGGCGGGGAATGACGCGGCACAGGATCCAAATCAGGTAGATTACGCCGATGGCTATCTGGCGGTTGAGTTCCGGCTCCAGCGGCCGAGAGTCGCCGATAGCCACCAGCGGGCCGATCATCCAGATGATGAACGCCAGAGCGGTGATGCCGGCGAAGCCCCACAACAGGCGGCTGGTGATGATGGAGAATAACGTACTGAGCATTACTTTCCGTTTCCTTGCGGCAAGCCGTTGATTTCCGCCTGAGTATTTTCCGGCGCCACCAACAGCGTAATTTCTACCCGGCGGTTCAACGCCCGGTTCACTTTGTTATCGTTCGGCGCCACCGGGTCGCTTTCACCGCGGCCTTCCGCCTTCACCCGTTGCGGGTTATCGAGATGCTTTTGCAACCGGGCGCCGACCGCTTCGGCGCGCGCCAGCGACAGCTCCCAGTTGGAGGCGAAACGCGCGCTGCGGATCGGCAGGTTGTCGCTGTAGCCGGTGACCAGGATCTTGCCGCTGACGCCGTTCATGGCGGCGGCCACGCGATCGATAACCGGAATATAGTTGGCGCGCACCGTAGTGGCGGCGGAATCGAACAGCCCGTCGCCTTTCAGGATCACCACGCTCTGCTGCGCTTCGTCGCGCACCACCACCAGGCCTTCGGCGATCTCCTTGCGCAGGAAACTTTTCAGGCTCAGCGTCGGCGGTGCGGCCGGCGCCGGATTGCCGATGGCCACCTGCGGCAGGTTGGTTTGGTAAATGGCCGCCAGCACCGGGCTGGTGGCGTCGCCCAGCCGCCAGTTGAGGGCGATGAACAGCAGCGAAGCCACAAAGCCGGTCAGCGCGACACAGGCCCACAGCGGCACCAGCGGCCGCCACAGTTTTTGCTGCACCGGCAGCTCCAGCGCATTCGGCGACAGCGGCGGCGCATACCCGCCGCGCACCGAGCGGATCAGCTGCAGCAGGCGCTGTTTCATGGTTTCCAGCTGCGAGCGGCCGTTTTCCATCACCCGATAGCGGCCTTCAAAGCCCAGCAGCAGGCAGAAATTGATCAGCTCCAGCAGCTGGATATGCTCGCGCGGGCTTTGCGACAGCTTGGCCAACAGCTGGAAGAACTTCTCACCGCCCCAGGTTTCGTTGTGAAAGGTCACCAGCAGGCCGCTGCCGGACCAGACGCTGTTGCTGCCCCAGGGCGTGAGGGCGGCGGCTTCGTCCAGCGCGGTGCACAGGCAGTAACGCGCGCCGATGATCACCTCGTACGGCAGGCTGGCGCGCTGGCCGCGAACTTCGAACCGGCGCACTTCGTCGATCAGCTGCTGGCGCAGCTGCGCCGGGTTGGCGTGGGTCGCCGATTGCCGGATCTGTGAAATGGCGTTCAGCAGCGGGTTGGCGGCTGCCACCAGCGGATTGTCCGTATTTTCCTGAGTCATAAATTAGCGATCCGTATGGCTGCGAATGGCCCAAAATTCCATGTCCAGGCCCGGGAATTCACCGGCCAGATGCAGAGCGAAGGCGCTGGATTTTTCCATCTGCTTCCACAGATCGCCGCCTTTCTCCAGTTCGAAGTAGGTGTAACCTGCGTGGTAGGGGATCTGCCGTGGCGCCGCCGGCATGGTGCGCAGGCCGATGCCCGGCAGCTGCAGCTGCACCAGATCGCGTATGCGCGTCACCGGCGCAATCTTCATTTGCGCCGGGAAGTGGGTCAGCAGCACATCGGCGGCGACGTCGGCGCGCACCGCCAGCACAAAGCCGAAATCGCGCATCATGCTGGTGTCTTGCACCGTGGCGACGTTCAGGCCGTGCGAACGTTCGACCAGCGTCAGTTGAATGGCGTTGTCTTCCAGCACCACCGACAGCCCCTGCCGCAGCAACAGCATCAGTTTGCCGAAGCACAGCGCCAGGTTGTCGTGGTCATACACCGGCAGGCGGCCTTCCGGCGTGCGCTGCGCCGAGAAGCTGGCGAGTTCGGTGGCGAACTGCAGCCAGTCGGCGAACAGCCGTTCCGGGTGCAGGTGTTCAAGATGGTAAGCGTGGCTCACCTGGCCGAGGTGGCGGTTGATCAACTGCAGCAGCATGAAGTCGACCATTTCCGAACTGCCGCCGCGCCCCGGCTGCAGCAGGCGCTGGCTCATTTGCTGGCTGCGCTGTTGCAACAGGCCCTGCAAATCGTTGATGAAGGTCTTCAGCACCTGGCTGCCCTGGCAGTTCAGCATCGGCGGGATTTGCCCCTGATCGAGACGCAGGCTGTTGTCGCCGCGTTTTTCCAGCACCCGGGTGACGCCGAGCGCCGTCCACTCGGCGTTGAGTTCGCTCTCCAGCATCAGCCGCAGCCGCAGCTGGCCGAACTGCAGCGCCGCGCTGCCGACCGACACCGCATTCAAATCGTCGACTTCGCGTTCGAAAGCCAGATAGCGCGCCAGCGCATCCGGGCTATCCTGGAATATCACGTCTTCGCGGCCGGCGCGGTAGGTCGGCAGGGCCAGCACCACGTTTTCGCCGGTTTTGTTTTCGGCGATGCTGAGCGGCGCGGGCGCCTGTTGCGCGCCGGAGAAGCGGAACGGCGTGCCGTCCGGCATGATGCCGCTGGCGGCGTTGAGCGCGATTTTGCCCTGGCGCAACAGCGCCTGATCCACATCCAGGTTGAGGAAGCCCCAGAAACAACCGCTGTGAGCCTGGCCCCAGTTACGCATGTAGCCTTCGAGATAATTCTCCGCCTGCTGGAAATGGTGGGGGCGCAAAAACATCCCCTCGGTCCAGACTACCTTATGAGCATCTTTCATCATCACACCTATAGTTACTTCGCTTCAGCGCAGCGGTTGGTCAGTCTGGATCTTTCACGGCGCGCAGGCCGCTAATGCCCGCGACGATGTGCGCGGCCAACTCATCCGGCGAGAATTGCCATACCTTGTAAAAATTGGTTTCGGTCGGTTCCGGCAGCGGCAGCGAGATGCGCCAGGCCTTGCCGTCCAGGTTTTGGTATTCGGCGATAATGCCGATGTAGCGGGTTTCCAGCGTGCTCTGGCCGTTGAGCTTTTTGCCGGTCTGGCCAGGCGTCAGGAAAAACTGGTCGCTGTCCAGCAGGCTGTTGCCTAACACGCTTTTCGCGTCGTTCTGCAGGCTGAAGAAGTCGGCCTCCATAAATTCCGCATCGGAACGCAGCAGCAGCACGCGGATTTTTATCGGCGCCGGCCGCTGCCCGGCCGCGGCGTTGACCTGACGATCGGCGTCGAAGGTCAGGCTGTAGCGCGAAGGCACGCTCTTGGCGGAAGACATGCAGCCGCTAAGCGCCAGCGCGCTCAGCATCAGAAATAACATCCCGCGCCAGCGGGAAGCGATAGGTGTCGTCATGTTGGCGAGTTCCGTCACTCTGCGGTGAACTACTGGAGGATCCAGGTGGCCGAGCCGGCGTTTTTACAGGCTTTGCTGTCGCCGCCCACTTTGACGCAGTCTTGTTTGGCTGCACGGGTGCGGCGCGGCAAGTCTTTGCGCAGCGTCGATTTATAACGCGCTTGCGGCACGCCGGCGTTGGCCTGGATGTAACCCACCAGGTTGCCGTCGCGCACGGCGGAGATAGCCAACCAGTGATTTTCGACCTCGCCCAGCGCATAGAAGGCGGCGGCGTTATCCAGGCTGCCGACGGCGGTGCCGGTATAACCCGGGCTGCTCATGATGCTGGCGGCGTACAGGCTGCGATATTCTTCCCCGATGGGTTTGAACTGTTTGGGCGCGCTCACGGCGGCGCGATGCTGCAGTTTTACGCCGTTGACTTCGCTGCTGATGATGGCGTCGTTATCGAGCGCCGGCGGCGGCGGCGGCGGGGTGGAGCATCCGGCAAGCGTCAGGGTGGCCAGCAGCGTCAGGGTAATCCGTGTTTTCACAATATCCTCTTTGATCTTTTTATTGGCTGAAATAATGACTGGGCTGTGCATTGCCGCGTCGCCTTCAGGGCGCGAGCATCAAAACCTTGAGTTGGCTGGGCACGATGCGCATGCCCAGCGCGTTGGTGGAGTTTTGCAGGCTGAGGCTGGTCAGCCGGGTGGCCGGCGTGCCCTTCAGCAGCACGGTAAAGGCGCCGGTGAGATGGCGCGACGGCCCCATCACGGTGCCGGACGCCACGCCGGTGGCTACGCCGGGGTTATCGCCGTTGGTCAGCGGCGTCACCGTCGCCATGTTGTGCGCCGGGGTGCCGACGAACAGAATGTTGAAGGCGTTGGGAATGGCGGTCGGCGCCAGGGCGATGTCCGGGTAGGGCACGGGAACCGGCGCCGGGCTGGGCGTCATGCACACATCGGGAAACGCCAGGTCTACTCCGATCATTTGGCTGTTGGCAAACATAAGGGCCTCCGCAGGCTTATCCGACGTGAATTTGTTCCGAATCCAGCTTGGTGATGTCTTTCGAGGTGATGATGGTGTTGCGGGCGTGCACTCTGGCGTAATCCTCCGCCTGATAGTCAAGCTGCCCGGCACGGACATGCTCGGTTTGCCGCACCGTGCGGAACAGGGTGTGGCTAATCTGGCTGACCGAATGCCACAGCGATTCGCAGCGCTTGCCGACCATGCGGCTGATGCTGACGAAGGCCGAAAGCTCCTCGCCGCTGTAGGTCAGTTTGTCGATGTGGCAATCGCCGCTGCGGGCCTGCAGCGTCAACGCCTCGCTATTGAAATCCAATGCCTGTGCGCTGTGCAGCGACAGCGAACCGCGTGGGGTTTCAATCTGCAGATCGCCCTCGACGCTGAGGCGCGCGGCGCTGTGCGGATCGGCGCGCTCCAGCACGGCGATCGCCCACAGCTGGTGGCCGCAGCCGGCGACCAGAACGCTGTCGCCGAGGGCCGGCGCCAGCAGGCAGCTGGCTGCCCGACGGCAATGCCAGCCGCGGCCCTGGCACTCGACCACCAGGCTGCCGTCCGGCAACAGGTTGACGACCTGGCCGGCGGCTTGCTGAGGGGGTGCGATCTTCACTGCGCGGGTAGTGTTGGCAACGCTCATGGTGATCCCCTTGTGGATGTTTTAGGCTCAGATTCGGCTTTTGCGCTGTGCGCTCCAGGTTTCTGCGGCGTGCAGTTCTTCATCGTTTTCCAAAATGCCGCTGCGGTCGCTCCAGCGGGTCTGTTGCTGGTGGGCGCGGTGCAGGCGGGTGCGCATGAAGCGCGCGCGGCGAAAATCGGCGGCGCCGATATCGGCATAAGAGAAATCGGCGTAGGTCAAATCGGCGTCGCTGAAGTTGCCGCGCGCCGCGCGGCAGCGTTGAAAAATACATTGGAACAGCCGCGCCTGGCTGAAATCGGCGGCGTCCAGCGTCGCTTCGCTGAAGACCGCCTGATCGAACTGACCGCGAGCGCATTGCGCCTGCGTCAGGTTGGCTTCCAGCCATAGCGTTTGCTGCGCCTGCACCGCCGAAAGATTGGCGCGCCGCAGCGAAGCGCCCTTGAAGTTGCTCTGGCGCAGCGTCGCCTGGCTGAAGTCGGCGTCGTCCAACTGGTTGTCGGTAAACTGGCAGGCGATCAGCCGTTGCCCGGCGTAGCTTTTGCCGCGCTGATCGCATTCAAAAAAAGTGACGCGGTCAAATTCTGTGCCTTCAAGCCGTGTTTCGCAGAGGTTTAGGCGAAAAAAGGTGACAAACGATAGCCGCGTATTACGCAGGTCTGCACCGCTGAGCGGCGTTTCGTTGAAGTTGGTGCGATCGAGCGCGGCGCCGGTGAAGATGGCCCCCTGCAGATCGCTGCGCATAAAGTGCGCCCTGTCGACGGTTGCGCCGGCAAACGTGCTGCCGGCCAGGTGACAGCCGTTGAAGAGCGCCTCCGTAACGTTGGCCTGTTGAAAATGAGCGCCGCTCAGCTGGCAATCGTTGAACACCGCCCGCTGCAGATTAGCGTGCTTGAAGCTGCATTGGCCGAGCTCGCAATCGCTGAAAATGGTGTGTTGCAGGTTGCAACCGCTGAAATCTACGGCGCCGCCCGTAATATCGGCAAAGGTTGCGCCGGCCAGATCCAGACCGGCCAGCGACAGCGCCGTAATGTCGCATTCGTAGATCGCTTCACCGCGCCTGATGCGCTGCTGCAACTCGTCGGCGCTGAGGGTCATACCGTCTCCCCGCGTTGGCGCGGCAACGTCTTAACCCGCTGGGTATAGCTGCTTTCCAGCCGGGTGGTGGCGTCAACCCGCGACTGCGCCAGATCGCAACGGAACAGGTTGGCACCGCGCAGATCGGCGCCGCTGAGGATGCATTTTTGCATGATGGCGCCAATCAGGTTGGCCTGAGTCAGGCGTGCGCCGGAGAAGTCCACGCGAACGAACAGGCTGCCGCTGCCGTTGAGCTGTTGCAGGCTGGCCGAGATCAGCCGCGCCTCCGACAAATCGCTGTTATCCAGATGGGCCCGATCGAAGCAGGCTTGCTCTAACGGCATTTGCCGCAGGTTGCACTGTTTGAGCGTGGCGTCGCTGAAATCGCTGTGTTTCAACGAGCTTTGGGCGGCGAAGGAGCAGTTATGCAGGCGCGCGGCGATAAAGCGGCTGCCGTCGGCCGGCGTTTCCACCCAGGAACAACTTTCCAGGCGGGCGTGGCTGGCGTCAAACGCCGACAACCGGCATTTGATAAAGCTGAGTTTGTGCAGCCGCGCGTGGCGGAAATCCAGCCCGTCCAGCTCCAGTTCCATCAGCGTGACGTTATGCACCCTGGCGCGCTGGAAGACGCACTGGCTGATATAGGTTTTAAACCCCAGCAGGTCGCTGAGGGCGGCGTCGCTGAAATTGCAATGTTGCAGCAGCGTCTCTTGCAGCAGGGTTTCCCGCAGCCTGGCGTGGCTGAAGTCGGTGTTGCCGCATTTGGCCAGCGCCAGCGACGCGCGCTCAAGCTGCGCATGGCGCAGGCTGGCATCGGTCAGATCCGCGCGCGCCAGCATCGCCTGCGTCAAATCGGCATGGTCCAGCCGCGCGCCGCGCAGATTGGCGCTTTCCATCAGGGCGCCGCGCAGGCAGGCATGGCTCAGATCCATGCCGCCGAGATCGGCCCCGGTGAGATCGAGACCGCTCAGGTCTTTGTCTCCGTCCAAAGTCGCCTGCACGCGGTTGCGAATGATCGCCGCCAGATCCCCCTTGAGCCGCGGTGCCGGCCCCTGCGCCTGCGCGCTCATCAGATAAGCCTGATAGAGGGCCTGCTCGGCCACCGCTCGCTGTTTTTCGCTGAAATTGCCTTGTTGTTGATACAGACGGTCGCGCTGCCGTTGGAAGCTCTCCGCGCCTGAAGGCAGGCCGGTCAAATCGACGGGCTGCTCGGGATCCAGGCCGCGCTGGCGCAGGCGCCGATCGCTTTGCTGTTTGAGCTGGGCTGCCTGCTGTTCCATTTGCTCAACGAATTCGGCCAGCTCATCCAACGCCGGGGGCTGCGGGGAGGCACTGAGCGGGAAACGTTCATCAATGTCCTGCCCCAGGGTGCGCAGCCGTTCACGGTGCTCTTCACGCAGGTGGTGTTCATAGCGGGTGGCGTTTGCCGCCACCGGATCGGCTGCCGGCACCTGTTCCGTATCGAGCCAGGGGCCGATGCAATCTTCCGGCAGCAGGTCCTTTTCCCGAAAGGTGAACAGCGCGCCTTTTTCCTTATCCAGCCGTTGGCGCAGCACCTTGCGGTAGTGATTCGCAGAGCGGGCCGCGCCGGTTTTTTCCAGCGCCGGCAGCAGCTGCAGCACATCGGCGGCGTCATCTTCGTTGATGCGCGCGCTGCCCTGATACACCAATACCATTTGCTCGCGATGCGGGAAGAACCACACGGTGGTGTGGCGCAGCGCCAGCTCTTCGAACACTTCTTCACCGCGGCGCTGGCGGTTGATGAAGCACCGGGCGCGCCACGGCGGCAGTTGGCCTTGTTGCAGCGGTTGTTCCGGATGCATATTCCAGATGCGGTAAGCCGCCTGGGGCGGCAGGGCATCAAGATGGGGAAACTGCTGATCGTTTTCCGCCATATTGAACAGCCGCCAGTCAATGTCGTCGGCAAAGCCGGGGAAATGATTTTTTAGCCAATCGGCGTCGTATTTTTTCCCAATGCGGTTGAAGCGGCGCGGCCAGGTAATGTCCAGGGCGTCGAAGCTGGCGGGCACGGCGCGCTGATGCGGTGCCGACAGGCGGCCGCGCAGCGGTTCGATATTCGGCAATGGGTGGATGCTGCCGTGGGGAAAGGTCTCTGGATTAGCGCCGATGCCGTGTGGATTGTCGGCAAACTGCGGGCCGCCAAAGGCACGGCGCCAGTCCAAAGGCATTTCTGCGTACGGGAGCGGCGCGGAGGGACGATCGTTGACCCAATGGCGATCGCCGAAAACCACCAGGGTTTTCTCGAGCGTATCGAGCTGGATCTTCACTGCGCAGGCGGTTTTATCATCTTGATGGTGGGTATAGGCATGGCCGGTCGCAAGGAATTCTGCGCAGGCTTTGGGAATGGCGAGGTCGAGGATGCCGCCGCTGGTGGTCAGCGTTTCGCTGGCCAGCTGCCAGAGTTCCGGCTCGGGGCGCAGGCGCGGGGAAGCCCCCATGTCGGCCAACGCCAAAACGGAGACACCCAGATGATTTTGCCCCTGCCAATGGAAAGGGCGATGAAGTACGCTCAGGCGTAACGGTTTTACGACTTTCATTGTGTGTGTAAGGCTTCCTGTGGATACCCGTGAGCGGCATGCGCCGCTGCACGCAAAAACAATCCCGTTTTTCGATTTAGTTGATATCAGGCTACGTCACAGCAGATGAAAACGACGCGGAGTTAAAGTCCGGTCATCAGAGCGGGAAGAGAAGCTTCCCGTTACGAAAGCAAAATTACTCGAAATGGATAGCCAACACCGCCACGCGTCGCGGGGTGGCGTTGTCATATTTGATGGTGACCGACATGCCCGCTTTCATGCGGTGCAAATCGGCGGGTTTCACCAGCGCCTTGGCGCGCAAGGTTTCCGGCGAACCCTCAGGCGTGGCGTTCAACACCACGTCGAAGATAAAGTCGTTGCCGATGCGCGTGTCGGTCTGTTCGAAGGTTAACAGCGTGGCTTCAGCCTGTTGCCCAGACCATTTTTCCTGTGCCATCAGGTTGTAAAGTGAGTTGTCCTTACCGTTTATCTGTTTGATTTTTTTGGCGATAAAAATGCCAATGACGATCACTACAACGATCAGGATATAAGGGAAATACTTGCTCACCGGCGTCATGGGAAGTCCTTGTCAGAAGAAGGTAATCAGCGCACCCAAAAAGCCCAACTGCAGCGCCTGTTCAAATTTGGATAGGGAGAATTTATGTTCAAGGTTCTTGGTCGATAAACTGATCAGCGCCCGGGTGTGGCCAATGCCGTTCAGCGTGGTGGCCACAGGCGATACCGTCAGCGAGGTGAGGCAGTTAATGGTCGCGCCCACGCCGGTGACCGATTCGGTCAGACCGGTCAGAGTGAAAGAGTTGATCGCATAGCTCTCTTTGTGGCTCTTGGCATTGGTGATCCAGTAAGGCGAATCAATGCTGACAACCGTATCGCTTTTTATCGTTACCGTCTGTGGCGACGAAATGTCGATGGTGCCGGTGTTGGTCTGTTTAAAACTGCCGTCGATATTGTATTCTACCGGGCCTTTGATGGTTGCCTTTTGCCCACCGGCCAGGATGTTCAGCTCCTGCCCGCCCTGGGTGATGGTGGTGCGTTGGCCGGCGTTGATGTTGTTGATTTGCTTGCCTGCGGTGATGTCGATCGTCTGATCGTTTTTCACCGTAACATGCTGCGTTTTTTTGATGTCCTGGATTTGTTCGCCGTCGAGTGTGAATGTCTGTTTTCCGGTAATTTTAATTTCATCGCCGCCGTCGAAGATGGTCAAATCGCGGCCGCCTTTGATATTCACCGTTTGGTGCTTGTTCAGATTGGCGGTTTCCAGCCCGTTTACGGTGGTGGTGCGGTTTGACTTGTACAGGAAGTTGGCGTCGCCGGTGACGGTGTCGTCCTGCTTGCGGCCGATGGTGGTGGTGCGGCTGCCGTCGATATTGACGTTTTTGTCGTTTTCCACCGACATGTTCATATCGCGTTCGGCATGCATGTCGAAAGATTCATTGCCTGGCGCATCTTCCAGTATCAGGAAGCTGGCGTTGTCTACGCCGCCGCCCTTGCTGCGGCTCATAAAGCCCATCTTGGTGGCGTCGCCGGGCAGATCCCACGGCGGCATGCTGTCTTCGTTGTAGACGCGGCCGGTGATAATGGGGCGATCGGGATCGCCGTTGATAAAGTCGACCACCACTTCTTCACCCACCCGCGGGATTTGAATGCCGCCGTACTTCCACCCGGCCCAGGCGCTGGAGACGCGCACCCAGCAGGAGCTGGTTTCATTGCCGCTGCCGTGCCGATCCCAACGGAACTTCAGCTTCACCCGGCCATATTTGTCGGTCCAGATGCTTTCGCCTTCCGGGCCCACGACCTCGGCCGTTTGCGGGCCGTGGGTCTTTGGCCACGGCGTGATGCGCGGCGGGCGCCAGTTTACGTCGGCCGGCACCACCTGAAATTCGGTGCGCTGTTCGGCGCTGTCGTTATCATTGCTGCTGTAGCTGTTTTCCTGCATGAAGTAGCGCGCGCTGACCACCAGGTATTCTCGGTCATCTTCCGGGCGCGGCGCCTGGAACAGCTGGAAGCGATAGCCGGGCGCCATGCCCTGCGAGTTGCCTTCGCCGCTCATCTGCTCGTGCTGCGCTTCAAATTCCTGCTGGCGCACCTTCACGTAAAACTGCCCGTGCGCGTGATCGGTGTAGCGGCCCGGCCAGTCGAACACTTCCGCTTTGTCCTGGGCGAAAGAGGCCGGGTTTTGCCGCGCTTCCAGCAAACGGGCGCGCGGCTTGCGGAAATCGTAATCATCAAGGCTGTAGAGGCTGGGGGTAATGGCGTCCGAGACGCTCCAGCTGTTGATGCTGTCTTTGTTTTCCACCAGCCCGCCTTCCGCCAACTGGTAGGGAATGCTGGCGTAGCCGGGCAGTGCCTGATGCGCCGCAGGGGCATCCGCCAACACCAGCGTGTGCCCGTCCTGCTGGTGAGTGAAGTAGTAGTAAATGCCCTCATGTTCCATCAGCCGGCTGACGAAATCGAAGTCGCTTTCCTGGTACTGCACGCAGTAACCCCAGGAACGGTAGTCGTAGCTCAGACGGTTATCGACCTTCACCTGATATTGCCCCAGCACCTGGGTGATGATGTCGGGCACCGTTTTTTCCTGATAGATGCGGAAGTCGCGGTTTTGCGTCAGGTACCACAGGGTGGGGCGCAGGATGGCGCGGTAAACGTAATAGCGATCGCCGCCAACCTCTCTGCCGGCCAGCGTCATGCGCGTAATATTGCCATTCAGGTAACGCGGCGCCATGGGGTTGGCCCGCAGTTCAAGCGTGATCTTCTGACCCAGCAGGGATTTGAGATCCAGCCGGTTTCCCGGGCTCAGCAGCTCGACGTCAAACTCAAATAGTCCGGAGAGCTTTTCTTCCCCCGACAGGCTTTTAAACAGCAGTTGATCGGTGGCCAGAGGCGTGTGCGCAATGATAAGACGATTCATACTATTCCTCGCTTTAGGCATAGCTACCGCACGAGAAATGACGCGCGATCCCGATGGCGTATCTGTCACGATTAGAGACAGGGATTGACGAAAAATTTAACGAATTTTACACATCAACAGATTTTGTGCAGTCTACAATAGCCTTCGTCATTTGCAAAATAACCTTCTGGATCAATATCTAAATCGTTAACTGACGCACGTTTTGGATTTATCCTATGCAAAACAACAAATTGTGAATTGATTTTATTTTCAATTGGTTTTAAGGATCAATGGTCATACCAATAAATGATTATGTAACACTTAAGCCAAGATACTTAAATAACAACTATTTTTTTACGAAAAAAAAGTGGCTAATCATTTTTTGACCTTACCATTTGCAGGTTAAAGATGATCGTTATATATAAATTGCGTGAATGTGAATTCGGATGATTCCTATTGGTGTGCGCAAAAAAACGCCTGCCAAGGACGGCCGGCGGGCGGGGAATTTGTTTGATAACGCAGAGAAAAATGCGATTAGCGCGGCAAGGGGGAGAGGTTGAGCTGGCCGATGGCGTCGCATAGCCAGGCCAGAGCGGGATCGCGTTTAACCTGGCGGCCGGCCACCAGCTCAATGGGGAAGGCGGGAATAGCCAATTCTTCCGGCAAAGGTAAAAACTGAATTTGCAACGCATCGGCATACCGTCGGGCGACGCTGGCCGCCAGGGTGGCGATCAGATCGCTGGCCGCCACCACCGCCGGCAGAGCGACGATGTGCGAAAAAGTGGCGGCAACGCGCCGTTGACCGCCGATCTCGGCCAGACGGCGATCGACGATGCCGCGGCCGGAGCCATCATCCGTGGGGGCGTACAGCCCATGCGGCAAGCTGAGGTAACGCGCCAAATCCCAACGGCCGTCTGCCAACTGCGGGTGCTTGCGGCTGGCGATACACACCAGATGTTCATCGAACAGGCGGCGGACATAGTGGCTTTCGGGGCCGGAAATATGGCCACCCAGCGCAATATCCACTTCCCCACGTTCCAGCTGCTGATGAATATGGCGGCGGTCCAGGCGTGAAACCCGAAGATCGATACCCGGTGCGGCGCGGCGCAATGCGCCTATGATCGCGGGCAATAGCGTGATGTCGGCATAATCGCCTGCCGCCAGGGTAAAGCGGCGGTCGCGGGCGCTGGCGGGATCGAAGTGCGCGGGCGGGGCCAGGGCCTGCTGGATTTGCTCAAGCACCTGTCGTATCTGCGGCATCAGTTGGTGCGCGCGCGGCGTGGGCACCATCGCGCCGCCGCTGCGCGCAAACAGCGGATCGCCCAACAAAACGCGCAGACGGGCCAGCGCATTGCTGACCGAAGGCTGGGCGCGGTTCAGCCGTTTTCCGGCGGCGGTCACATTACGCGTTTGATACAGCGCGTCGAACACCACCAGCAGATTGAGATCGATGCTTGCTAAATTCATTTTGTGAATACTCTATATGCAGATAATCCATTTCCAGAATCATACTGCGTTATCTAAGCTGATGGCACGCGGTATCGGCCGCCCATAGGGGGTAGAGGATGGAAAAGGTGTTGGTAACCGGCATAGAGCCGTTTGACGGGGATACGGTGAATCCCTCCTGGCAGATAGCGCAGGCTTTGGCGGGGGAACGGATCGGCGGGGCGGAAGTCGTTGCGCTGGAGCTGCCGTGCGTGCTGGGCGTGGCGAATGAGCGGCTTATCGCGGCAATTGAGCAACTGCACCCGAAGGCGGTGATCTGCCTGGGGCTGGCGGGCGGGCGGGCGGAAATTTCGCTGGAGCGGGTGGCGATTAACTTAATCGATGCCCGGATACCGGATAATGCCGGCAGGCAACCGATAGACGTGCCGGTGGTGGCGGGCGGGCCCGTGGGTTATTTCAGCACGCTGCCGATCAAGGCGGCGGTGCAGCGGCTGCGCAAGCAGGGCATTCCGGCCGCGGTGTCTTACACGGCGGGTACCTACAATTGCAACCATATCTTTTATGGGCTGAGCCACTATATCGCCGGCCGGCAACCGGCAATCAAAGGCGGGTTCGTGCATATTCCCTATAGCCACGCGCTGGCGGCCGAGCATCCGGGTAAACCGAGCATGGCGCTGGCGACGATGATCGAGGCCATTCGCAGCATAGTGCTTACCGCATTGACGGTGGAGGAGGATGCGGTGTTTGGCGAGGGCGCCTTGCATTGACGGATCAGGGCGCGGCAGGCGCTGCGCCCTGGCTGAGGGTCACTCGTCGGCGACGCGGATCACCAGCTTGCCGAAGTTTTTGCCCTGCAACAGGCCGATAAACGCCTGCGGCGCATTTTCCAGCCCGTCGACGATATCTTCGCGGAATTTGATTTTACCCTGTTCGACCCAGGCGCTCATCTGCTGCAGAAAATCGTCGTAGCCTGACGCATAATCGTCGAAAATAATGAAGCCCTGCATGCGAATGCGTTTGCGCAGGATAAGCCCTTCCAGCATCGCCAGACGGTCTGGCCCAGGGGGCAATTGGGTGGCGTTATAGTGGGCGATGATGCCGCAGACCGGAATGCGCGCTTTGGCGTTCAGCAGCGGCATAACGGCGTCGAACACCGCCCCGCCGACGTTTTCATAGTAAACGTCGATCCCCTGCGGGCAGGCGGCGGCGAGCTGCGCGGCAAAGTCGGCGGCCCGGTGATCGATACAGGCGTCGAAGCCCAGTTCTTCCACGACGTAGCGGCATTTTTCCGCGCCGCCCGCCACGCCGACCACGCGGCATCCCTTCAGCTTGCCGATCTGCCCGACAACAGAGCCGACGGCGCCGCTGGCGGCGGCCACCACCAGGGTTTCACCCCGCTGGGGCTGGCCAATATCAAGCAAGCCCATGTAGGCGGTGAACCCCGGCATGCCCAAAACCCCCAGCAGGCGCGAGGGGTGTTTTTGGTCTGGGCCAAGGTTGCGCAGGCCGCTGCCGTCGGAGAGCGCGTAATCCTGCCAACCGGCATACCCCAGCACCCAATCGCCGGTTTTGAAACCGGGATGCTGTGAGGCGACAACGCGCGATACGGTGCCTCCGACCATGACCTGGCCGACTTCCACCGGCGCCGCGTAGGAGGGGGCATCGCTCATGCGGCCACGCATATAGGGATCGAGCGACAGATAAACAGTGCGCAGCAGCACCTGCCCGGCGGCGGGTTGCGGCGTTGGCGCCGTGTCGAGGTGGAAGTTGTTTGCCGTCGGCTCACCCTGTGGGCGGGAAGCCAATAGCAAGCGGCGGTTTTGTTGACCTTGTGACATCGGACACTCCTTACTGCAGATAGGTGTCCTAAAGCCTAGTTCAGCTGGGATGAAAGGGTATGAACGAATAGTGCTCGGATGCTAGAGCGGGACGATCAGCACGTCAATGCGGCTGGCGTTGATAAAGCGCGCGGCGGAGCAGGAAAACTTGTTCATCATGCTGTCGCTGTGATTGCCGCAGACCACCAGATCGAACGGCTGCCGGCTGCTGGCGTAATTCAGGCTATCGGCCAGTTCGCCATGCACTATCAGCATATCGGCAATCGGATAACCGGCCCGCTGGCGCAGCTCTTCTAAAAACAGCCGGGTTTCTTCTTCCATCAGGGCGCGCAGATCGCCGAGCATGGGGCCGGCGAAGTTGTTGTACATTTCCGGGTTGGCGATGGTGCTCAGCAGGGTGAGTTTCCCCTCGGAAGGGCGAACGATGGAGACGGCTTTTTCAACCAGGCGGTGGCTGTCAGCCGCAACGGCGACGGTAACCAGAACATTGTGATATCCCATCTTCACTCCCAATAACCGCGCTTTAGCTAAAAGGATAGAACCTGGTGGGCAGAATAAATGTGTTTTACATCACGCGCGGCAATAAATCATGAAGAGGTCTGGCTATATAGCAATAAAAGATAACGCCGGCGCCGCGCGTAATTAGGCTGAATTAAAGCACCTGCGCCCACAGCGTTTTAGGCACCTTACCCAGGTCGAACAATTTACCGGCCACCAGCTCGGCGCGGCGGTGGTCTGCGGCGCGGTACATATTGCTCATTTCTGTATCGTTATCAATGGAATAGTTAAGTTTGTCGTACACCTTTTCCAGGCTGTCCAAACTGGAGCATTTGCGGAATGTCATCAGATATTCGAGGGTATCAGTCATGATTAAAATATAGCCTGTTAATAGTTGTAGCCGGGCGGATAAAACATCGGCGGCTCATGGGGGCACCCGCGAGGCAGCGATGTACGACCTGACAAAAATCAATTCGAATAGATAAATTGCACTTTGGTAATAATGATGCGCCGAATGGCCGCGCGTTGATAATAATAATATGCCGGCGCGTCGGCAGCAATGTCATCCTGCTGATAAATGAAGAAATAGGGAAAGTCTCAGGCCGCAATGGTGCGGCGGGCAGCGCAAAACGAGCGCTTTTTGCGGTCTGCCGGCCTTCAGGCCTGCGGTTTCTGCTGCCGAAGCCGCGCAAAAAGGGGCGTTGCATAAAATTCGCACGGTGGCGGCGTCGTCCTGTGTCGCCCTGGCTTTTATCATTGCCGATTGCCCGATTAACACAACGGTGGCGCACATCTGCCATGAAGTGCCGACAACAACAACAATGATCTTCGCAAAATAAAAAAACTACGTTTTATCTATTCATGGGGGCAGGTGCGGTGAAATGAAATCTAATAACCAATAACTCAACGTGATAATTAAGCGATTTTTCATTGAGTGAAAAAAAGAATTAAAGTTCTCATGTTTTATGCCGATATTTCGTTTTGGGGGATTTTTTCTGTAAAAAACGATCCTTGCGCCCTGCTTATACGGAAACATATCGTTACGTCTGTTTTCTTGTTCAACACGTCGTCGAATCGCTGAAGAGCCAATATCCCCGCACGATGAAATTTGAAACACGGTGCAGTGAGATTTTTAAGTCAAATCCGAAACACCATAACCTTATAGTTACCAAGCGTTATTTTTCAACGTTCAAGCTTTATTGCCTGCTAACAGGTTATTTATACTGCATTTATCGGCTAACAGCAGATTTTTGTTCTGTTATTTTGGTTTGGTGATGCTTTTGTTCGAATTGATCTAAAAAAGATAAATTTTTGGCTGATAAACATTGTTTTTAAGACGTTTTTTTACTTATGGCTATTTTGTGATCAAAAATAAGCGCAAAAAGTGAGCGGCATTCGTGATATTTGGTTTAAATATTTTTTATTTTTGTGACTCGCATCACATTGTATTTAAAATTGCTTCTTACTTACATTGTGTGTGCTAATGGTTCGGGGGTAGAGTTGCGCTGCTTTAGGAATAATCTTATTAAATTTGTAAAAATAGTTTCATGGTGGCTAAACACTATCGAAGCAAAAATGCTGTACATCCATACACGTTGGTTTACGCACGTATCAAATACTGAACAGCAGCCGCATTGAGCGATCTTCGCTATTTATCGCGGCGTTATTTAGGGACTAATTTGCCAACTTCGGGAACAAACCCAGGTCACGGGCGATAAAAATTATCACCCAGCGTATGTTTTTAAACATAGTCTGTCGGGATGGGGAATATGGGTACGTCTGAATTACTTAAGCATATTTATGACATAAATTTGTCATATTTACTTTTAGCACAGCGTTTGATTAATGACGAAAAAGCGTCGGCGATGTTCCGTTTAGGGATTGACGAAACCATGGCTGATGCGCTCGCGCAGCTTACGTTGCCGCAAATGGTTAAACTGGCGGAGACCAACCAGCTGATCTGCCACTTCCGCTTTAACGACAGCCAAAGCATCGAACGCCTGACCAAAGAGTCGCGGGTGGACTCCCTGCAGCAAATCCATACCGGTATTTTGCTATCAAGCCATTTACTGCAAGAACTGTCGTCTAAAGACGGCGGTGCGACGAAGAAAAGAGCCTGATGATGGTAGAGAAAAGTATTGTTCAGGAAGCCAAGGACATTCAGCTCGCCATGGAGCTGATTTCATTGGGGGCCCGTTTGCAAATGCTGGAGAGCGAAACGCAGCTCAGCCGCGGACGCTTGATTAAACTTTATAAGGAACTGCGCGGCAGCCCGCCGCCTAAAGGGATGTTGCCGTTCTCTACCGACTGGTTTATGACCTGGGAACAGAATATCCATTCTTCGATGTTCTACAACGCCTACCGCTTTCTGATGAAAAGCGGGCAATGCAGCGGCGTAGAGGCGGTGATTAAGGCCTACCGCCTGTACCTGGAACAGTGCCCGCAACAAGCGGGAGAAGCGCCGCTGCTGGCGCTGACCCGCGCCTGGACGCTGGTGCGTTTTGTCGACAGCGGCATGCTGCAACTTTCCGCCTGCAGCTGCTGCGGCGGCGCATTTATCACCCATGCGCATCAGCCGCTGAACGGTTTTATCTGTAGCTTATGCCAACCCCCATCCCGCGCAGTAAAAAGACGTAAACTTTCGCCGCAACTGGCCGATATTATTCCTCAACTGCTGGACGAGCAGGTCAAACGCGCCATTTGAGCCCGCAACATTGTCGGTTCGCGGCAGTGAAAACACACCTGTGATGCGCAGAGGGCGGTAATGCCTTCCCGGCGGTGCAGCTTGGCTGCCGCGCCGCCGGCCTGTCATGGCGCGTTTGCCCCACCTTCCATCCACATTGTTAATTTAAGGAATGCGTGTGTTAGTTATTTTGGGTTATCTCGTGGTATTGGGTGCGGTTTTTGGCGGATACCTGATCGTAGGGGGGCATCTCGGCGCGCTGTATCAGCCGGCGGAGTTTCTGATTATCGGCGGCGCAGGCATTGGCGCTTTTATCGTCGGCAATAACGGCAAAGCGATCAAATCCACGCTGCGTGCGCTGCCCAAACTGATGCGCCGTTCGAAATACAGCAAAGATCTGTACATGGATCTGATGGCGTTGCTGTATCGGCTGCTGGCCAAATCGCGCCAGCAGGGCATGCTGTCCCTCGAGTTTGACATTGATAACCCGCAGGAAAGCGAAATTTTCTCTAATTATCCCCGCATTCTTGCCGATAACACCCTGGTGGAATTCATTACCGACTATTTACGGCTGATGGTGAGCGGCAACATGAATGCGTTTGAGATCGAAGCGCTGATGGACGAAGAAATCGAAACCTTCGAACAGGAAAGCGAAGTGCCCGCCGGCAGTCTGGCGATGGTGGGCGACTCGCTGCCGGCGTTCGGCATTGTGGCGGCGGTGATGGGGGTGGTGCACGCGCTGGCCTCGGCCGATCGCCCGGCCGCCGAGCTGGGGGCGCTGATCGCCAATGCGATGGTCGGCACCTTCCTGGGCATTTTGTTGGCTTACGGTTTTATTTCCCCGCTTTCGACCCTGCTGCGGCAAAAGAGCGCAGAGACGGTCAAGATGATGCAGTGCATCAAGGTCACCCTGTTGTCCAGCCTGAATGGCTATGCGCCGCAGATCGCGGTCGAGTTCGGCCGTAAAACGCTGTACACCACGGAGCGTCCCTCTTTCGTTGAGTTGGAAGAGCATGTGCGCCGGGTGAAAGCGCCGGCCCAGCAGGCGACGGAAGAAGAGCAAGCATGAAACAGAATCACCCGGTCGTTTTGGTCAGAAAACGCAAGGCGCACCAGGCCAGCCATCACGGCGGCTCCTGGAAAATAGCCTATGCCGACTTTATGACCGCCATGATGGCGTTCTTCCTGGTGATGTGGTTGCTGGCGATCGCCAGCCCGCAGGAGCTGACGCAAATCGCCGAGTATTTTCGCACCCCGCTGAAGGTGGCGCTGACCGCCGGCGACAAAAGCAGTTCGGAAAGCAGCCCGATCCCGGGCGGCGGCGACGACCCGACCCAGCAGGAAGGCCTGGTGAAGAAGCAGGTCGACTCGCCGGAAAAACGCGCCGAAGAGCTGCGGCTGAACAAGCTGCGCGAGAAGCTGGACGAACTGATTGAGTCGGACCCGCGCCTGAAGGCGCTGCGCCCGCATTTGCTGATCAACATGATGGATGAAGGCCTGCGCATTCAGATCATCGACAGCCAGAACCGCCCGATGTTCAAGACCGGCAGCGCGCAGGTGGAAAGCTACATGCGCGATATCCTGCGGGCTATTGCGCCGATCCTCAACGACCTGCCGAACAAGATAAGCCTGTCTGGCCACACCGACGATATTCCCTACGCCAGCGGCGAGCGCGGCTACAGCAACTGGGAGCTGTCCGCCGATCGCGCCAATGCCTCGCGCCGCGAGCTGATCGCCGGCGGCCTGTCGGAAGGCAAGGTGCTGCGGGTGGTGGGCATGGCCGCCACCATGAGCCTGAAACAGCACGGCGCCGACGACGCCGTCAACCGCCGCATTACCGTGCTGGTGCTGAACAAGGAAACGCAGCAGGGCATAGAACATGAAAACGCCGAAAGTAACGCGCTGGACATCGCCCGGCCGGACAGCCTGAAACAGCTGGCGCCATCGGCGACCGCCCCGGCCAGCTACGCGCCGGAGCAGCCCGCGGTTGCGCCTGCACCGACTAACAGCGACTCACCGCCAGAGGTAACCCCGTGAGCATGGACATTAGCGCTTTTTATCAGACCTTTTTTGATGAAGCAGACGAGCTGCTGGCAGACATGGAGCAACACCTGCTGGAGCTGGATCCGCTGGCCCCGGATATCGAGCCGCTGAACGCCATCTTTCGCGCGGCGCACTCGATTAAAGGCGGCGCCGCGACCTTTGGTTTTTCGGTGCTGCAGGAAACCACCCACCTGCTGGAGAACCTGCTGGACGGTGCGCGGCGTCAGGAAATGAGCCTGAGCACCGAGATTATCAACCTGTTTCTGGAAACCAAAGACATTATGCAGGAGCAACTGGACGCCTATAAAACCTCGCAACAGCCCGATGCCGAGAGCTTCGAATATATCTGTCAGGCGCTGCGCCAGCTTGCGTTGGAAGCGCAGCAGCAGGAGGCTCCCGTAGCACAACCGGCGGCGCCGCTGGCCGTCGCCGCACCGGCGGCGATCGAAGGCGGCATGCGCATCAGCCTGTCCGGCCTGAAGGCCGGCGAGATCCCGCTGATGCTGGAGGAACTGGGCAACCTGGGCGAAGTGAAAGATCCGCATCAGACCGAAAACAGCCTGGACGTGACGCTGCTGACTTCGGCCAGTGAGGATGACATCAGCGCGGTGCTGTGCTTCGTGCTGGAGCCGGAACAAATCAACTTCACCACGCCGCAGAGCGAAGCGCCGCCTGCAGCGGCCGCAGCGCCGATCGCCGAAGCCGCTGCCGCCAAACCGGCCCCGGCCGAAGCGCCGAAAGCGCGCGCCAAGGCCAGCGAGTCGACCAGCATCCGCGTGGCGGTGGAAAAGGTAGACCAGCTGATCAATCTGGTGGGCGAACTGGTGATCACCCAGTCGATGCTGGCGCAGCGTTCCGGCAGCCTGGATCCGGTCAACCATGGCGATCTGCTGAACAGCATGAGCCAGCTGGAACGCAATGCGCGCGACCTGCAGGAGTCGGTGATGTCGATCCGTATGATGCCGATGGAATACGTCTTTAGCCGCTTCCCGCGCCTGGTGCGCGATCTGGCCGGCAAGCTGAACAAGCAGGTGGAGCTGACGCTGCAGGGCAGTTCCACCGAGTTGGACAAGAGCCTGATTGAACGCATTATCGATCCGCTGACGCACCTGGTGCGCAACAGCCTGGATCACGGCATCGAAGATCCCGCCACCCGCGTCGCCGCCGGCAAATCAGAGGTCGGCAACCTGGTGCTGTCGGCCGAGCATCAGGGCGGCAATATCTGTATCGAAGTCACCGACGACGGCGCCGGGCTGAACCGCGAGAAAATCCTCGCCAAGGCGGCCTCGCAAGGCCTGGCGGTCAGCGACAGCATGAGCGATGAAGAGGTTGGCATGCTGATCTTCGCGCCGGGCTTCTCGACCGCCGAACAGGTGACCGACGTTTCCGGCCGCGGCGTCGGCATGGACGTGGTGAAAAGAAACATCCAGGAAATGGGCGGCCACGTCGAGATCCATTCCCAGGCGGGCAAGGGCACGGCGATTCGCATCCTGCTGCCGTTGACGCTGGCGATCCTCGACGGCATGTCGGTCAAGGTGAACGACGAGGTCTTCATCCTGCCGCTGAACGCGGTGATGGAGTCGCTGCAGCCGCAGGCCGAAGACCTGCATCCGCTGGCCGGCGGCGAGCGGGTGCTGCAGGTGCGCGGCGAATATCTGCCGCTGGTGGAGCTGTACCGGGTGTTCCAGGTCGAAGGCGCCAAGACCGACGCCACCCAGGGGATCGTGGTGATTTTGCAGAGCGCCGGCCGCCGCTATGCGCTGCTGGTGGATCAGCTGATCGGCCAGCATCAGGTGGTGGTGAAAAACCTGGAAAGCAATTACCGCAAGGTGCCGGGCATTTCCGCCGCCACCATTTTGGGTGACGGCAGCGTGGCGCTGATTGTCGACGTCTCGGCGCTGCAAACCCTAAACCGTGAAAAGCGTCTGACGGACGCCGCCGCATAATAATTAATCTATTGATTCAGAAGGTGAACAAGATGGCAGGATTGGCAACCGTCAGCAAGCTGGCTGGCGAAACGGTAGGTCAGGAGTTTCTGATTTTCACCCTGGGCAATGAGGAGTACGGCATTGATATCCTCAAGGTGCAGGAGATCCGCGGTTACGATCAGGTCACGCGCATCGCCAATACCCCGGCCTTTATCAAAGGGGTCACCAACCTGCGCGGCGTGATTGTGCCGATTATCGATCTGCGGGTGAAGTTCGCGCAGCAGGGTGTCTCCTATGATGAAAACACCGTCGTGATCGTGCTGAACTTTGGCCAGCGGGTGGTGGGCATCGTGGTCGACGGCGTCTCCGACGTGCTGTCGCTGACCGCCGAACAGATCCGCCCGGCGCCGGAATTCGCCGTCACCCTGGCGACCGAATACCTGACCGGCCTCGGTTCGCTCGGCGAACGCATGCTGATCCTGGTGGATATCGAAAAACTGCTGAGCAGCGAAGAGATGTCGCTGGTCGACAGCGTGGCGAAAAGCGCCTGATGGTGTTTCCCGGGGCTGGCCTGCCGGCCCCGGCATTTTAGTTCTCCCTACCAAAAATAGTGACTCCCTCGCATAAAGTTCTGCCGCGCCGCGCCGATAACCCTGTCATTCAACATACACAAAGCCTGTCTGCTCGGGCTTTCAACAAGGGAAATCATGTTTAATCGTATGAAGGTGGTAACCAGCCTGTTGCTGGTGCTGGTGTTATTTGGCGCCTTGCAGCTGGTTTCAGGCGGGCTCTTTTTCTCCTCGCTGAAAAATGACAAAGAAAATTTCGCCGTGCTGCAGACCATTCGCCAGCAGCAGTCTGAGCTGAATGAAAGCTGGGTCAACCTGCTGCAGACCCGCAACACGCTGAACCGCGCCGGTATCCGTTACATGATGGACACCAACAAAATCGGCAGCGGCGCCAGCGTCAGCGAGCTGCTGACCTCGGCGAAAAGCATGCTCACGGTGGCGGAGCAGCACTACGCCGCCTACGAAAAAATCCCCCTTGACCCGAGCCAGGATGCGCAGTCGGCGGAGAAGCTGAAGCAGCAGTACGGCATCTTGCACGGCGCGCTGTCGGATCTGATCCAACTGCTGGGTGAAGGCAAGATCAACGCCTTCTTCGACCAGCCGACGCAAAGCTATCAGGACGCTTTCGAAGAAATCTACAACACCTATCTGGCGCAAAACGACAGGCTGTATCAGAGCGCGGTGGAAGACAGCAACCGCTCGTTCACCTCGGCCATCTGGACGCTGGTGGTGGTGCTGTTGGTGGTGCTGGCGGCGATCGTACTGGTGTGGACCGGCATTCATCACATTCTGGTGCGCCCGCTGAACCGCATGATCGAACACATCAAACAGATTGCCGCCGGCGACCTGACCCAGCCGATTGCGGTCACCAGCCGCAACGAGATGGGCGTGCTGGCCGCCAGCCTGAAGCATATGCAGAGCGAACTGATCGAAACCGTCAGCGGCGTACGTCAGGGCGCCGACGCCATCTACAGCGGCGCATCGGAAATCGCCGCCGGCAATAACGATCTCTCTTCGCGCACCGAACAGCAGGCCGCCTCGCTGGAAGAGACCGCCGCCAGCATGGAGCAGCTGACCGCCACGGTGAAACAAAACGCCGAAAACGCCCGCCAGGCTTCGCAGCTGGCGCTGAGCGCCTCCGAAACCGCGCAGAAGGGCGGCAAGGTGGTGGCCAACGTGGTGCAGACCATGCACGACATCGCCGGCAGCTCGCAGAAAATCGCCGACATTACCGGCGTGATCGACGGCATTGCCTTCCAGACCAACATTCTGGCGCTGAATGCGGCGGTGGAAGCGGCGCGCGCCGGTGAACAGGGCCGCGGTTTCGCGGTGGTGGCGGGCGAGGTGCGCAACCTGGCAAGCCGCAGCGCCCAGGCGGCGAAGGAGATCAAGGGCCTGATCGAAGACTCGGTCAGCCGCGTCGATATGGGATCGGTACTGGTGGAAAGCGCCGGTGAAACCATGGGCGATATCGTCAATGCGGTAACCCGCGTTACCGACATCATGGGCGAAATCGCCTCGGCGTCGGACGAACAAAGCCGCGGTATCGATCAGGTCGGCCAGGCGGTGGCGGAAATGGATCGCGTCACCCAGCAGAACGCCTCGCTGGTGGAAGAGTCCGCCTCGGCGGCGGCGGCGCTGGAAGAACAGGCCAGCATGTTGACCCAGTCGGTGGCGGTGTTCCGCCTGAAGGCGGAAGGGCCGGACGACTTCAAAGCACCCGTCGGCAGCAAGGCGGCGATAGCCCCGGTCATTAATCATAAAAAAATGAACGCCAGCGATCTGCAGGATAACTGGGAAACGTTCTGACCGATATTGGGCCTCTCTGAGGGAGAGGCCCCTTTCCCTACGCAGGCGGGCTTCCGGCCGGCCGCAAGGAGGTTCACAGTGTTTAACCGAATCCGCGTCTCTACCAGTCTGTTTCTGTTGTTGATGACTTTTTGCGTTATGCAGTTGGCCACCAGCGGCCTGTCCTACACCGCTTTTCGATCCGATAACCACAACCTTAACCTTATTGCCCTCGGCAGCCAGCAGCGCGACGCGCTCAGCCTGAGCTGGGTATCGCTGCTGCAGGCGCGCAATACCCTGAATCGGGCGGGCACCCGCGCCGCGCTGAAGTTGCCGCAGGAGCAGGTGAACGCGCTGATGGGCAATGCCCGCAGTTCGCTGCAAAAAGCCGACCTCTACTTCAATCAGTTTCTGGCGGTGGAGCGCACCAGTGAGCAGGAGCAGCAGTTGACCGCAGCCACCCAGGCCAGCTATGAGCGCCTGCGCGGCGCGCTGCGCGAACTGATTGGCTTCCTGGAAAACGATAACCTGCAGGCGTTTATGGATCAGCCGACGCAAAAAACTCAGGACCTGTTTGAGGCCGATTTTGTGCAGTATCTGCAGCTGGTGAACGCCAACGTCGGCCAGGCCAACAGCGCCAATCAGCTCTCCTTCACGCTGTCCGGCTGGCTGGTGGGCGGCGCGGTGCTGATGCTGATCGTGGTCACCGGCAGCGCCATGTGGTGGCTGCGAACCATGCTGGTGCAGCCGTTGAACATCATGCGCAACCATTTTGACCGCATCGCCGCCGGCGATTTGGCCGCGCCGATCCAGGTGTATGGCCGCAACGAAATCAGCCAACTGTTCGCCAGCCTGCAGCGCATGCAGCAGTCGCTGATCGGTACCGTCGGTGCGGTGCGCGACGGCGCGGAGTCGATACTGATTGGCCTGCAGGAGATTTCTGAAGGCAATAACGATCTCTCTTCGCGCACCGAACAGCAGGCCGCCTCGCTGGAGGAAACCGCCGCCAGCATGGAACAGCTGACCGCCACGGTGAAACAGAACGCCGACAATGCGCGGCAGGCTTCGCAGCTGGCGCGCGACGCTTCGGCCACCGCCGGCAGGGGCGGCGCGCTGGCCGGCGACGTAGTGACAACCATGCATGAAATCGCCAACAGTTCGCAGAAGATCGGCGCCATCACCAGCGTGATCGACGCTATCGCTTTCCAGACCAATATTCTGGCGCTCAATGCGGCAGTGGAAGCGGCGCGCGCCGGAGAGCAGGGCCGCGGTTTCGCCGTGGTGGCCGGTGAAGTGCGCAACCTGGCGAGCCGCAGCGCCCAGGCGGCGAAAGAAATCAAGGGCCTGATCGACGAGTCGGTCAGCCGCGTTAAGCAGGGCTCGGTGCTGGTGGAAAACTCGGGCGCCACCATGCAGGACATCGTGCGTTCGGTAACCCGGGTGACCGACATCATGGGCGAAATCGCTTCGGCTTCGGATGAACAGAGCCGCGGCATCGAACAGGTCACGCAGGCGGTCACCCAGATGGATCAGGTCACTCAGCAGAACGCCGCGCTGGTGGAAGAGGCCGCCTCGGCCGCCACCGCACTTGAAGACCAGGCGATCACCCTGGCGGATGCGGTGTCGGTATTCCGTCTGGCGGACGACAACGTCGCCGCGCCAGGTAACAGTCATGACGCAGTTTTACCCGTGGTAAAGGAAGCCCCAGATTGTCAAAGCGCATAAGCAACCCGTTTTACCTGAGCGAGCAGGCATGAAGCAGGCGCCCTCAACCCAAAATCGAGACCCGGCGTCGTTGCTGACGCAAATGGTGCAGCGTTTGCCGCTGTCGGACGTGCATTTTCGCCGCATCAGCCAGCTGATTTATCAGCGCGCCGGCATCGTGCTGGCGGAACACAAGCGCGAGATGGTGTACAACCGCCTGGTGCGCCGCCTGCGGCTGCTGGGCCTGAATGACTTCGGCGACTATCTGGCGCTGCTGGAGAGCGACCCGAACAGCGCCGAATGGCAAGCGTTTATCAATGCGCTGACCACCAACCTGACGGCGTTTTTCCGGGAGGCGCACCACTTCCCGATCCTGGCGGAACATGCGCGTTCACGGCCCAACGGCTACAGCGTCTGGAGCACCGCGGCGTCCACCGGCGAAGAGCCGTACTCGATCGCCATCACCCTCAGCGAAGCGCTGGGGCAACGCGCGACCGGCTGCCAGGTTTGGGCCAGCGACATTGATACCCAGGTGTTGGAGAAGGCCGAGGCGGGGGTTTATCGCCAGGAGGATTTGCGCACCCTGACGCCGGCGCAGATGCAGCGCTATTTTTTGCGCGGCACCGGGCCGCATCAGGGGCTGGTGCGGGTACGGCCGGAGCTGGCGGCGCGGGTGAATTTCCAGCCGCTGAACCTGCTGGCGCCGGAGTGGGCGCTGCCGGGGCAGTTCGACGCCATATTTTGCCGCAACGTCATGATCTATTTTGATAAAGCGACGCAGGAGCGCATCCTGCGCCGCTTTGTGCCCTTGCTTAAACCGGGGGGGCTGATGTTCGCCGGCCACTCCGAGAACTTCAGCCAGATCAGCCGGGATTTCTACCTGCGTGGACAAACCGTATATGGGCTGACCAAGGAGAGGTAATGAACAAAATCAGAGTACTGTGCGTAGACGATTCGGCCCTGATGCGGCAGCTGATGACCGAGATTGTCAACGGACATCCCGATATGGAGATGGTGGCGACCGCGCCGGACCCGCTGGTGGCGCGCGATCTGATCAAGAAGTTTAACCCGCAGGTGCTGACGCTGGACGTCGAGATGCCGCGCATGGACGGGCTGGACTTCCTCGAGAAGCTGATGCGCCTGCGGCCGATGCCGGTGGTGATGGTGTCGTCGCTGACCGGCAAGGGTTCGGAGATCACCCTGCGTGCGCTGGAACTGGGGGCGGTGGACTTCGTCACCAAGCCGCAACTCGGCATTCGCGAAGGCATGCTGGCCTACAGCGAGCTGATCGCCGAGAAGATCCGCACCGCCGCCAAGGCGCGGCTGCCGCAGCGATCCGTCAGCACGGCGCCGGCGATCCTCAGCCACGCGCCGCTGCTGAGCAGTGAAAAGCTGATCGCCATCGGCGCGTCCACCGGCGGCACCGAGGCGATCCGCCAGGTGTTGCAGCCGCTGCCGGCCACCAGCCCGGCCTTGTTGATCACGCAGCATATGCCGCCGGGCTTTACCCGATCGTTTGCCGAACGGCTGAACAAGCTGTGCCAAATCACGGTGAAAGAGGCGGAAGACGGCGAACGGGTGTTGCCGGGCCATGCCTACATCGCCCCGGGCGACCGCCACCTGGAGCTGACGCGCAGCGGCGCCAATTACCAGATCAAGCTGCACGACGGCCCGGCGGTTAACCGCCATCGTCCGTCGGTGGACGTGCTGTTCCGCTCGGTGGCGCAGTACGCCGGCCGCAATGCGGTGGGGGTGATCCTCACCGGCATGGGCAACGACGGCGCGGCCGGCATGCTCGAGATGCACCGCGCCGGCGCCTGCACCCTGGCGCAAAACGAAGCCAGCTGCGTGGTGTTCGGCATGCCGCGCGAAGCCATCGCCGGCGGCGGCGTCAGCGAAGTGGTGGAGCTGGACAAGATGAGCCTGCGGATGCTGGCGCAGATCGCCGGCGGGCAGGCGCTGCGCATTTGATTTTATACCGCAGGGCGAACCCTGCGGGCATAGGGCCAGCGGCCGCCGCAGGGCGGGCCGCTGTTTTGAATAGTTAAACGGTTAAACACTTCAGGAGTAGCAATGGCAGACAAGAATCTCAGATTTCTGGTGGTGGACGATTTTTCCACTATGCGTCGCATCGTCAGGAATTTGCTGAAAGAGTTGGGCTTCAACAACGTCGAAGAGGCGGAAGACGGTGCGGATGCATTGAACAAGCTGCGCGCCGGCGGCTTCGACTTCGTGGTGTCCGACTGGAACATGCCGAACATGGACGGCCTGGAGCTGTTGCAGACCATTCGCGCCGACGGCGCGCTGGCCGCCATGCCGGTGCTGATGGTGACGGCGGAAGCCAAAAAAGAAAACATTATCGCGGCGGCGCAGGCCGGTGCCAGCGGTTACGTGGTGAAACCTTTTACGGCGGCGACGCTGGAAGAAAAGCTCAATAAGATTTTCGAAAAACTGGGCATGTAAGGAGAGGGCGATGAGAGAGATTCCAATGCCTGCCAGCGATGCAGCGACCGCGGGAGAGATCATTTCCCGCATCGGCCAACTGACTCGCATGCTGCGCGACAGCATGCGCGAACTGGGGCTCGATCAGGCGATCGCCCAGGCGGCAGAGGCGATCCCGGATGCGCGCGACCGTCTTGATTATGTGGTAACCATGACGGCGCAGGCGGCGGAACGGGCGTTGAACTGCGTGGAAGCGGCGCAGCCGCGTCAGGCGGAGCTGGAGTCGGGCGCCACGGCGCTGAAAGGCCGCTGGGATGCGTGGTTCGCCAACCCGATCGATCTGGCCGACGCGCGCGTCCTGGTCACCGACACCCGGCAATACCTGGATCGGGTGCCGGATCACACCGCCTTTACCAATGCGCAGCTGCTGGAAATCATGATGGCGCAGGACTTCCAGGATCTGACCGGCCAGGTGATCAAGCGGATGATGGACGTGGTGCAGGAGATAGAAAAGCAGCTGCTGATGGTGCTGATGGAAAATATCCCGGAGCAGCCGGTGAAAGAGAAGCGGCCGAACGACAGCCTGCTCAACGGCCCGCAGCTGGACCAAAACGGCGCCGGCGTGATAGCCAACCAGGCGCAGGTCGACGATCTGCTCGACAGCCTCGGTTTTTGACCCTTGTCGGGGCGCAGACTGCTGCGCCCCAGATGCCCGATGTCGGCGCAATGCCGGCTCTTCTTCGTCATCCCATAAATAACCCGCTTTTTTCCCCGCTGTTCCGCCAATGACATCGGCATTTTTTTGGCATGCTGACCGCCATTCTATTCCCTCCCGGCACAGGAACGGCCCGTGGCTGAAGACAGCGATCTGGAAAAAAGCGAGGCCCCCACGCCCCATAGGCTGGAAAAGGCGCGCGAAGATGGCCAGATCCCGCGTTCGCGCGAGCTGACCTCGGTGCTGATGCTGGTGGCCGGGCTGGCGATCGTTTGGGTCTCCGGCGGCAATATGGCGCAACAGCTGGCGATGATGTTGACCCAGGGGCTGCATTTCGACCACGGCATGGTCAGCAACGACAAACAGATGCTGCGTCAGCTGGGCATGCTGCTGCGCCAGGCGGTCTGGGCGCTGCTGCCGATCATGGCGGGATTGGTGCTGGTGGCGATCGCCGCGCCGATGCTGCTGGGCGGCATTTTGTTCAGCGGCAAGTCGATCAAGTTTGATTTAAAACGCATGAACCCGCTGTCCGGGCTGAAGCGCATCTTCTCCAGCCAGGTGCTGGCGGAACTGCTGAAGGGCGTCCTGAAGGCGACGCTGGTGGGGTGGATTACCGGTTTGTATCTGTGGCACAACTGGGCGGCGATGCTGCACCTGGTGACGCAACAGCCGCTTGACGCGTTGGGCAATGCGCTGCAGATGATTATTTTTTGCGGCCTGTTGGTGGTACTGGGGCTGACGCCAATGGTGGCGTTCGACGTGTTTTATCAGCTGTGGAGCCACTTCAAGAAGCTGAAGATGACCAAGCAGGATATCCGCGACGAGTTCAAGGACCAGGAAGGGGATCCGCACGTTAAGGGGCGCATCCGCCAACAGCAGCGGGCGATCGCCCGGCGGCGCATGATGGCCGACGTGCCGAAGGCCGACGTGATCGTTACCAACCCGACGCACTACGCCGTGGCGCTGCAGTACAACGACAAGAAAATGAGCGCGCCGAAAGTGCTGGCCAAGGGGGCCGGCGAAATTGCGCTGCGCATTCGCGAGCTGGGCGCTGAACACCGCATCCCGATGCTCGAGGCGCCGCCGCTGGCGCGCGCGCTGTATCGACACAGCGAGATTGGACAACATATCCCGGCCACGCTGTATGCCGCGGTCGCTGAGGTGCTGGCTTGGGTATATCAGCTGCGCCGCTGGCGGCGCGAAGGCGGCCTGATCCCGAAAAAACCTGAACGTTTACCGGTGCCGGAAGCACTGGATTTTGCTGGAGAGAGTGACTCTGATGGCTAATTTGGCCTCCCTGCTTCGTTTGCCGGGCAATTTTAAAGATACGCAGTGGCAGGTGCTGGCCGGCCCGATACTGATCCTGATGATCCTGTCGATGATGGTGTTGCCATTGCCGGCGTTCGTTCTCGATTTGCTGTTCACCTTCAACATCGCACTGTCGATCATGGTGCTGCTGGTGGCGATGTTCACCCAACGCACGCTGGAATTCGCCGCTTTCCCGACCATTCTGCTGTTCTCCACGCTGCTGCGGCTGTCGCTCAACGTGGCCTCGACGCGCATCATTCTGATGGAAGGGCATACCGGTTCGGCCGCGGCCGGCCGGGTGGTGGAAGCCTTCGGCCATTTCCTGGTGGGCGGCAACTTCGCCATCGGCATCGTGGTGTTTATCATTTTGGTGTTGATCAACTTTATGGTGATCACCAAGGGCGCCGGGCGCATCGCCGAAGTGGGCGCGCGCTTCGTGCTGGACGGCATGCCGGGCAAGCAGATGGCGATCGACGCCGACCTCAACGCCGGGCTGATCGGCGAAGACGAGGCCAAAAAGCGCCGCGCCGAAGTGACGCAGGAAGCGGATTTCTACGGCTCGATGGACGGCGCCAGCAAGTTCGTGCGCGGTGATGCGGTCGCCGGCCTGATGATTATGGTGCTGAACGTGGTCGGCGGCCTGTTGGTGGGTGTGATCCAACACGGCATGGAGCTGGGGGCGGCAGCGGAAAGCTATACGCTGTTGACCATCGGCGACGGGCTGGTGGCGCAGATCCCCGCGTTGGTGATTTCTACCGCAGCAGGCGTGATTGTCACCCGGGTGGCGACCGATCAGGACGTGGGCGAGCAGATGGTCGGCCAGCTGTTCAACAACCCGCGGGTGATGCTGCTCAGCGCCGCCGTGCTGGGGTTGCTGGGCCTGGTGCCGGGCATGCCGAACCTGGTGTTCCTGCTGTTTACCGCCGCCTTGCTGGGGCTGGCCTGGTGGCTGCGCGGCCGCGAACAACAGGCGCCGAAAGCGGCCGAAGCGCCGGTAATACAGGAAAATCCGCAGGCGGCGGAGGCCAGCTGGTCCGACGTACAGCTGGAGGACCCGCTGGGCATGGAGGTCGGTTACCGGCTGATCCCGATGGTCGATTTCCAGCAAAACGGCGAACTGCTCGGGCGTATCCGCGGCATCCGCAAGAAATTCGCTCAGGATATGGGCTATCTGCCGCCGGTGGTGCACATCCGCGATAACCTGGAGTTACCGCCCGCCAGCTACCGCATCCTGATGAAAGGGGTGGAAATCGGCAGCGGTGAGGCGCAGCCGGGCCGCTGGCTGGCGATTAACCCCGGAAACGCGGTGGGTGAGCTGGCGGGAGATAAAACCGTCGATCCGGCCTTTGGGCTGGAAGCGGTGTGGATCGACAGCGCGCTGCGCGAGCAGGCGCAGATCCAGGGCTTTACCGTGGTGGAGGCCAGCACCGTGGTGGCGACGCACCTCAATCACCTGATCGGCCAATTCGCCAGCGAGCTGTTTGGCCGCCAGGAAACCCAACAGCTGCTGGATCGCGTCTCGCAGGAGATGCCGAAGCTGACCGAAGACTTCGTGCCGGGCGTGGTTTCGCTGACCACGCTGCACAAGGTGTTGCAAAACCTGCTGGCGGAACGGGTGTCGATCCGTGATATGCGCACCATCATTGAAACGCTGGCGGAACATGCGCCGACGCAAAGCGATCCTTATGAACTGACCACGGTGGTGCGGGTGGCGCTGGGCCGGGCGATCGCTCAACAGTGGTTCCCGGGCAACGGCGAAATCCAGGTTATCGGCCTGGATACCCAGCTGGAGCGGCTGTTGCTGCAGGCGCTGCAGGGCGGCGGCGGGCTGGAGCCGGGGTTGGCGGATCGCCTGCTGGAACAGGCGAAGCAGGCCTTGCAGCGGCAGGAAATGCTCAGCGCGCCGCCGGTATTGCTGGTCAATCATGCGCTGCGCGCGTTGCTGGCCCGCTTCCTGCGCCGCAGCCTGCCGCAAATGGCGGTGCTGTCGAATCTGGAAATCAACGACGACCGGCAAATTCGCATGACCTCAACCATTGGAGCCGCATGATGAAACGCTGCCTGCCCGCGCTGTTGTTGCTGATGCCGTTGCTGGCCGAAGCGGTGTCCGGCTCCTGGGTGGCCGAGGGCGCCGGCGTAACGCTGGAGCAGGGGGGCGTGCGCGATACCTCCGACGGGTTGCGGCCGCCTAACGCGCTGCCGGACGCCAATGCGCGCATCACCAGCGTCAGCTGGCGCTATCGCCTGCTGTCGGGCGAGCCGGCCGGCCTGCAGGTGCTGCTGTGCACCCTGAACCGGTGCATTGCCCTGGGGGGCGGCAGCGGCACCAGCAACGGGCTGCAGGGGGAGCCCGCCAATTCGGAGTTGCGCTTCGTTTACTACGTGCAGTCGCGCGGAGGGCTGAATCCGCCGCTGCGGGTGATCGGCAATCAGGTGATCGTTAACTACCAATGATCGGCCGTTTCAGGCCAATATCGCCAGGCCGTTGCGGTCGATAAGCGAAAGCAGCTTCATGGCGGCGGAGTTGGGTTGCGCTTCGCCGCGCTCCCATTTTTGCACCGCTTTTTTGCTGACGTTCAGGTACAGCGCGAACACCGGCTGGCTGACGTTTTCGCGTTCGCGCAGCGCGCGGATATCCGCCGGGCCGTAGTGTTTGACCGGCCGCAGGCACAGCATGTCGAAGGTGCGCATGGTGACGTCATCGACGAATCCCGCCTGATGCAGCCCCTGAACTTCCTGATGGATCTCGGCAAGGATCTTGCTCATCGCTTAACTTCCTCAATGTTTTGTTATTGACCAGCTGATACAGCCGGAAAGGGCTGTAGTCCAGATAAAGCGCAGCCAGATGTTTCAAGCCCTGCAATTCATCCGCCGTGATGTTTTCCCTTTCATTTTTGGCAAAGCCGCGCATGAAAAACAGGCGATTTTCATCGCAAAAGGCGATCAGCACGCGATAGCCGTTGCGTTTACCGCCGCCGGGGCGGGCGATGCGTTTTTTATACACGCAGCCGCCGAGGTTGGCGTCATACAGCTGATTTTGCATTTCGCGCGCGGCTTTTATTATTGCGGCATCGCGGATGCGTTCACCGGCGGCGAAGGCCTGGAAGGTTTTGGTGAGATAAATGTCGGTCATTCACTCTCCTGTGAAATTTATACCCGATTAGGGTATAGATCAAGGGGTTTAAAAACCGACACAGGGTTGCGGACTCGGCTGGCGCAGGCAAGGCGTTAACCTAAAGGATGCGTGATGCTGTGCGAATAAACAGCGGTAAACGGCAGAGTGTAGAGTGATGATGCGATCGGCAGCGCACGCCCGGCAGCCCCGGGCGAAGAAGAGGGTTCAGACGCCGATTTTACGCCCCAGCAGGCTATTGCCGCGCGATTGGCCATCCGGGCCATAGAGCGATTTGTTTTGTTTGCTCAGAATGGCCAGCGCCTGCGCGTTGTGGTCGATCTGCTGATTGAGCAGCATGCCGTTGTGCTGATTTTTCTCTCTCAGCGTCTGGCTCAGCTGTTGCACCTGCCGCCAGCGCTCCGCCAGATGAGGCTGCCCGCGATAGGGTGCCTGCAGGCCCTGGGCGTTCTCCTGCCCGCGCCGTTGCTGTTCCAGGTAGTTGACCGTCGCTAACAGCTGGCTTTTGGCGTCGGTGACGCGCTGCAGCGCCACGCCGGGCAACTGGCCCGAACACAGCAGATGATGTTCTTCCGCCAGCGTTGTATCCAGCGTTCGCAAGGTTTCCAGCAGGCTATCCAGCAAGGGTGCCAGGTTTTCCATGGTGGTCGATTATCCTTCAGATATTCCCGGTCGCCGCGCCATCGGCCGCGCTCGGGGTGCTATTGCATATCGCTCAGCGCATTCTGCAGCAGCGCGTCGGCGATCTTTCCGGTATCCATCTTCAATTCGCCGCTGCGGATCGCCTGTTTGATGGCTTCCACCCGGCCCATATCGATGTCCTGGGTCCCAGGCTGCATCAGGCGGGCTTGCGCTTCGCTCAATTTAACCTGGGTGCCGCTGACGGCGGTTTCCGCGGTTGCGGCCTTGCGCGGCTGCAGCGGGTTGTCGGCCGGGGTTTCACGCGGTTGCACCGTTGGAACCGGGTGCAGCCGCTGGGTGCGGTCGATGCTCATGTTCACTCTCCATCTGCGCCATCGCCACCGGGCGACAACGCTGAAATGATAGTTTTGCGGCCCTGGTGGCCAATAAAATACTGCCTATATTTTTCTTATCGGCAAGGTTTGGCAAACCTTTACACTTTTATAACGTGATGCGAATGCTGCCGTCGCTACCGGCGATGCCGCTGACCGTCTGGCCCGATGCCATACGTACGCGCACGCTGTCTTTGGCGGCGGCGTTGTTCAAGGCCTTGCCGGCGCCGCTGACGTTAAACCCTTCCCCCTGGGCGGTGACCTGAACCGACTGACCGGCTTTGACCACCCAGGCGCGGCGCAGCATGGCGAGCGTCAGCGGCTGGCCGGGAATGACATTGCGCAGGCTGACGCTGCCGAGCGCGTTGTCCGCATCGGTCAGGGTGAGCGGCGGCAGCCTGTCCAGCCGGCCGGTTTTCAGCGTGACGTCCGCCGGCGTTAAACGGCTGCCTGCGATGATGCTGCGCGCCGAGACCAGATAGCGCCCGGTCACCTGCACCTGGGCCTGGATAAAGCGGCGTTCCTGGCCGCAGCGGACCGAGAAGCTGAGATTGCCCCACAGGCGGGTGCTCTGCGGCATCGACAGCTGCGGCAGCTCGCACTGCGGCCATTGCGCTGCCGGCGTGCGCACCAGTACCTTGACCCGCACCGCTTCGTCGCTGAAGCGGCCCTTGACGAAGCTTTCAATCTGCGCCGCCAGATCCTCTGAGCGGGCGCCAAAACTGCACAGCAGGCCGGCAAGCAGCAGCATTTTACCTTTCATCGTCATCTTCTCAAGCCTCATCGGGATACGCGTAAGTGTACCGGGACGGCACGCAGGCTAAGCAGATAAATAGCGGCCCATTTTGCCCTTATTCCCGCGATAGGCTGGCAGAAGGGGCGTTTATGCTGTCGGCTCCAAATTCTAACCTCGCGGAGGGAGCATGCTCGACAAATTGGACGCGGCTCTGCGCTTTAGTCAAGAGGCGTTGAACCTGCGCGCCCAGCGGCAGGAAATCCTGGCCGCCAACATCGCCAACGCAGACACGCCGGGCTATCAGGCGCGGGACATCGATTTCGCCAGCCAACTGAACAAGGTGCTGGAACAGGGGCGCGCCAGCGGCAGCGGCATTGCGCTGAACCTGACCGCCGCGCGCCATATACCGGCACAGAACATGCAGCCGCCGCAGCTCGATTTGCTGTTCCGGGTGCCGGATCAGCCGTCGATGGACGGCAACACGGTGGACATGGATCGCGAGCGCACCAACTTCGCTGACAACAGCCTGAAATATCAGACCGACCTGACGCTGATCGGCGGCCAGATCAAAGGGATGATGTCGGTGCTGCAACAAGGATAAGGCTCATGTCATTACTGAATATATTTGATATCTCCGGCTCGGCGTTGTCCGCCCAGTCGCAGCGCATGAACGTCAGCGCCAGCAATATGGCCAACGCCGACAGCGTCACCGGCCCGGACGGCCAGCCCTATCGCGCCAAACAGGTGGTGTTCGAAGTGGCGGCCGCACCCGGCCAGCCGACCGGCGGCGTGCGCGTGGCGCAGGTGGTGGACGATCCGGCGCCGGAACGCCTGGTGTACCAGCCGGGCAACCCGTTGGCGGACGCCAAGGGTTACGTGCGCATGCCGAACGTCGACGTGGTAGGCGAGATGGTCAACACCATTTCCGCCTCCCGCAGCTACCAGGCCAACGTCGAGGTGCTCAACACCACCAAGTCGATGATGATGAAAACCCTGACGCTGGGTCAGTAACCGGAGATTTCCATGTCAGTTTCCCCAACCACCAAGCCCTCGCTGGATGACACCATCCTCGGCGCCAACGGCAAAAACACCAACAGCCAGGATCTGAGCGACAGTTTCCTGAAGCTGCTGGTGGCGCAGTTGAAGAACCAGGATCCGACCAACCCGATGCAGAACAACGAGCTGACCTCGCAGCTGGCGCAGATCAACACCGTTCAGGGCATCGAGAAACTGAATACCACGCTGGGTTCCATTTCCGGCCAGATCAACAGCAATCAGTCACTGCAGGCCACTGCGCTGATCGGCCACGGGGTGATGGTGCCCGGCGACACTATTCTGGCGGGCAGCAAAGACGGCAAAGTCAGCACCACGCCGTTTGGCGTTGAGCTGGAGCGCGCCGCCGATCAGGTTACCGCCACCATCACCAACGCCAGCGGCCAGGTGGTGCGCACCATTGACATCGGCGGCCTGACCGCCGGCGTGCACTCGTTCACCTGGGACGGCTCGCTGGACGACGGCAGCGCGGCGCCGGACGGCGCCTACAAAGTGGCTGTCAACGCCAAGGGCAACGGCGAACAGCTGGTGGCGCGCAGCCTGCACTTCGGCCTGGTCAACGGCGTGATCCGCGACGGCGACGGCGCCAAGCTGGATCTCGGCCTGGCGGGTAACGCCACGCTCGAAGAAGTACGGCAGATCTTGTAGCCCAACCACTCTTTCACTCAGTTATACGCAAACTCATTCGGAGAATAACATGGCCTTTTCTCAGGCAGTCAGCGGCTTGAACGCGGCAGCAACCAACCTGGACGTGATTGGCAACAACATCGCCAACTCCGCCACCGCCGGCTTTAAATCCGGCAGCGTCTCCTTCGCCGACATGTTCGCCGGCTCGCAGGTCGGGTTGGGCGTCAAGGTGTCCGGCATTACCCAGAACTTCAAGGGTGGCACCACCACCGGCACCAGCCGCGCGCTGGACGTGGCCATTACCGGCAGCGGCTTCTTCCGCATGCAGGACAAGGACGGCGGCATCTTCTACACCCGCAACGGCCAGTTCAAGCTGGACGAAAACCGCAACCTGACCAACATGCAGGGCCTGCAGCTGACCGGTTACCCGGCGGCCGGCACGCCGCCGACCATTCAGCAGGGCGCCAACCCGGTGCCGCTGAGCATTCCCGAAGGCATGATGAACGCCAAGGCATCCACCTCCGGTACCATGGTGGCCAACCTGAAGTCCACCCACAAGGTGCCGGAAAACGACAAGTTCGATCCGACCAAGCAGGACAGCTACAACTACGTCAACACCATCACCGCCTATGACTCGCTGGGCAATGCGCACAACATCAACGCCTACTTTGTGAAAACCGCCGACAACAAGTGGCAGGTCTACACCCAGGACGGCAGTGCGGAACCGGTGAATGCCGGCACCATGGAATTCAGCACCAGCGGCAACCTGGTGAGCACCACCAGCGCCCAGGGCGCAGCCGGCGACTTCAGCATGCTGATCCCGATGGCCGCCAAAGACGGCGCCCCGGCGCAGAACCTCACCCTGAGCTTCGCCGGCAGCATGCAGCAGAACGTCAGCAGCGACTCGGTCAGTAAGGTATCGCAAGACGGTTATGCGGCCGGTGAATACACCAACTTCCAGATCAACAACGACGGCACGGTGGTGGGAATCTATTCCAACCAGCAGACCCAGGTGCTGGGGCAGATAGTGATGGCCAACTTCTCCAACCCGGAAGGCCTGGCTTCGCAGGGCGATAACCTGTGGCAGGAAACCGGCGCCTCCGGCCAGCCGCGCGTCGGCCTGGCGGGCAGCGGCGGCCTCGGCAAATTGGCCAGCGGCGCGCTGGAATCGTCCAACGTCGATCTCAGCCAGGAACTGGTGAACATGATCGTCGCCCAGCGCAACTACCAGTCCAACGCCCAGACCATCAAAACGCAGGATTCTATCCTGCAGACGCTGGTCAGCCTGCGCTAATAGGATTGAGCCATGGATCACGCGATTTATACCGCGATGGGCGCGGCGCGCCAGACGCTGGAGCAGCAGGCGGTGACCGCCAACAACCTGTCCAATGCGTCGACGCCGGGCTTTCGCGCCCAGCTGTCGGCGCTGCGCGCCGTGCCGGTTGACGGCCCGACGCTGGCCACCCGTACGCTGGTGGCCGCTTCGACCCCGGGCGCAGACATGAGCCAGGGCGCGCTGAACTACACCGCACGCCCGTTGGACGTGGCGCTGCAGCAGGACGGTTTTTTGGCGTTGCGCCAGCCGGACGGCAGCGAGGCCTATACCCGCAACGGCAACATTCAGATCTCCTCCACCGGGCAGCTGACGGTGCAGGGTATGCCGCTGGTGGGCGACGGCGGGCCGATCGAGGTGCCTCCGTCGGCGGAGGTAACCATCGCCGCCGACGGCACCATTTCGGCGTTGAATGCCGGCGATCCGCCGGAAAACATCGCGCAGATCGGGCGTTTGAAGCTGGTGAAGGCCGATGCACGCGAAGTGATGCGCGGTGACGATGGCCTGTTCCATCTGACGCCGGACGCTCAGCGGCTGCGGGGCAACCAATTGCAGAACGATCCGCTGGTGCGGGTGATGCCGGGGGTACTGGAAGGCAGCAACGTCAAACCGGTGGAAACCATGGTCGACATGATAGCCAACGCCCGGCGTTTCGAAATGCAAATGAAGGTCATCCACAGCGTGGATGAAAACGAACAGTGCGCCAACTCACTGTTGTCGATGAGTTAAGCAGCAAGGAAATAATCAATGATCCCATCGTTATGGATTGCCAAGACCGGTCTGGATGCGCAGCAGACCAATATGGACGTGATCGCCAACAACCTGGCCAACGTCAGCACCAACGGCTTCAAACGCCAGCGCGCGGTGTTTGAAGATTTGCTGTACCAGACCATGCGTCAGCCGGGGGCGCAGTCCTCCGAGCAAACCACGCTGCCTTCCGGCCTGCAGATTGGCACCGGCGTGCGGCCGGTGGCGACCGAGCGTCTGCACAGCCAGGGCAACCTGTCGCAGACCAACAACAGCAAGGACGTGGCCATAAAGGGACAGGGCTTCTTCCAGGTGCTGTTGCCGGACGGCAGCCAGGCCTATACCCGCGACGGTTCGTTCCAGACGGACAAAAACGGCCAACTGGTGACCGCCAGCGGCTTCCAGGTGCAGCCGGCGATCAGCATTCCGGCCAACGCCCTGAGCATCACCATCGGCCGCGACGGCACCGTCAGCGTCACCCAGCAGGGGCAAACCACCGCCCAGCAGGTGGGCCAGCTGGAGTTGACTACCTTCGTGAACGACAGCGGTCTGGAGAGCATCGGCGAGAATCTGTATCAGCAAACCGAAAGCTCGGGCGAGCCGACCGGCAGCGTGCCGGGCCTGAACGGCGCCGGCCTGCTGTATCAGGGCTATGTGGAAACCTCCAATGTCAACGTGGCGGAAGAGTTGGTCAACATGATCCAGACTCAGCGCGCTTACGAGATCAACAGCAAGGCGGTGTCGACTTCCGATCAGATGCTGCAAAAACTGACGCAACTGTAATTGACGGGCGCAGCCCCGCTGCGCCCGCAACCCCAATTTCGTGAAACAAAGGCGATACCCGTGGTAACCACATATTCGATGGCAACCCTGCCGCGGCAGGGACAACGCTGGCTGGCGGGAATGGTGATTCTGACGCTGAGCGGCTGCGCTTACATTCCGCATAAACCCCTGGTGGACGGCGCTACCACGGCGCAGCCCGCACCGGCGGGGGCGCCGGTGCCGAACGGTTCTATTTTCCAGACCGTGCAGCCGATGAACTACGGCTATCAGCCGCTGTTTGAAGACCGCCGTCCGCGCAACGTCGGCGACACCCTGACCATAGTGCTGCAAGAGAACGTCAGCGCCAGCAAGAGCTCTTCCGCCAACGCCAGCCGCAACGGCGCCAGCAAGTTCGGCGTCGCCACCTCGCCGCGCTATCTGAGCGGCCTGCTGGGCAATGCGCGCGCCGACATGGATATCTCCGGCGACAGCACCTTCGGCGGCAAGGGCGGGGCCAACGCCAACAACACCTTCAGCGGCACCATCACCGTGACGGTCAATCAGGTATTGGTCAACGGCAACCTGCACGTGGTGGGGGAAAAACAGATCGCCATCAACCAGGGCACCGAGTTCATCCGCTTCTCCGGTGTGGTCAACCCGCGCACCATCAGCGGCAATAACTCGGTCACTTCCACCCAGGTGGCGGACGCGCGCATTGAATACGTCGGCAACGGCTATATCAACGAGGCGCAGACCATGGGCTGGCTGCAGCGCTTCTTCTTAAATGTTTCACCGTTTTGAGTTCAGGCTATAACGCCTTTTGGCTAAGGCGAATGAGGTTCCAATGATAAAAAAATTCCTGATGGTTTTGCTGATCGGAACGATAAGCCTGCCGGCGGCGGCGGAGCGCATCCGCGATCTGGTGACGGTGCAGGGGGTGCGCGACAACGCCCTGATCGGCTACGGGCTGGTGGTGGGGCTGGACGGCTCCGGCGACCAGACCATGCAAACGCCGTTCACCACTCAAAGCCTGAGCAACATGTTGTCGCAGCTGGGCATTACCGTGCCGCCGGGCACCAACATGCAGCTGAAAAACGTGGCGGCGGTGATGGTGACCGCCAAGCTGCCGCCGTTTTCGCGCACCGGGCAGAATATCGACGTGGTGGTGTCATCGATGGGCAACGCCAAAAGCCTGCGCGGCGGCACCTTGCTGATGACGCCGCTGAAAGGCGTGGACAATCAAGTCTACGCGCTGGCGCAGGGCAACGTGCTGGTGGGCGGCGCCGGCGCGGCGGCGGGCGGCAGCAGCGTGCAGGTCAACCAGCTGGCCGGCGGGCGCATCAGCAACGGCGCCACCATAGAGCGCGAATTGCCGACCACCTTCGGCAGCGGCGGCGTGATTAACTTGCAGCTGAACGACGAAGATTTCACCCTGGCGCAGCAGATCAGCGACGCCATCAACCGCCAGCGCGGCGGCGGCACCGCGTCGCCGCTCGACGCCCGCACCATTCAGGTACTGGTGCCGCAGGGCAACAGCTCGCAGGTGCGTTTTCTGGCGGAGATCCAAAATATTCCGATCAGCGTCGGGGCGATTGACGCCAAGGTGATCATCAACTCGCGCACCGGTTCGGTGGTGATGAACCGCGACGTGATCCTGGACTCTTGCGCGGTGGCGCAGGGCAATCTGTCGGTGGTGGTCGATCGGCAAAATACCGTCAGCCAGCCGAACACGCCGTTTGGCGGCGGGCAGACGGTGGTGACGCCGAACACCCAGATCTCGATGCAGCAGCAGGGCGGTTCGCTGCAGAAGGTCAACGCCAGCGCCAACCTGAACAACGTGATCCGCGCGCTGAATGCGCTGGGCGCCACGCCGATCGACCTGATGTCGATCCTGCAGGCGATGCAGAGCGCCGGCTGCCTGCGCGCCAAACTGGAAATCATCTGATGGCCGGCGACTTGATGGCGATGTCGGGCGCGGCCTATGACGCCCAGGCGCTGAATGGGCTGAAGCGCGATGCGGCGGCCGATCCGCAGGGCAACCTGAAACAGGTGGCGCAGCAGGTCGAGGGCATGTTCGTGCAGATGATGCTGAAGAGCATGCGCGCCGCGCTGCCGCAGGACGGCGTGCTGAGCAGCGAGCAGACGCGGCTTTACACCTCGATGTACGACCAACAGATCGCCCAGCAGATGTCGCAGAAGGGGCTGGGGTTGGCCGACATGATGGTGAAACAGATGACCAACGCCAACGGCGCGCCGAGCGAAACGGCAGGCACGTCGCCGATGGCGCTGGACAATGAGGTGCTGCAAACGCTGCCGAATCAGGCGCTGGAGCAGATGATTCGTCGCGCGGTGCCGAAAGCGCCGCCGGCGGCGCCGATGTCGCTGAACAACGGCAACTTTGTCGCCCGCCTGTCGATCCCGGCGCGGGTCGCCAGCCAGCAGAGCGGCATTCCGCATCAGCTGATCGTGGCGCAGGCGGCGCTGGAGTCCGGCTGGGGCCAGCGCGAGATCCCGACCGCCGGCGGCGCGCCGAGCTACAACCTGTTCGGCATCAAGGCCGGCGCCAACTGGAGCGGGCCGGTCACCGAGATAACCACCACCGAATTCGAGCAGGGGGCGGCGAAGAAGGTCAAGGCGAAATTCCGCGTTTACGGATCTTACGTCGAGGCGATCGCCGACTACGTCAAGCTGCTGACCAGCAACCCGCGCTATGCCGACGTGGCGGCCGCCCGCAGCCCGGAGCAGGCGGCGCACGCCCTGCAGCGGGCCGGGTACGCCACCGACCCGCAGTACGCCAGCAAGCTGGTCAGCGTTATCCAGCAGATGAAGAGCGCCGGCGAGCAGGCGGTGAAGGCCTATACCCACGATTTGCAAGATTTGTTCTAAACCCCCTTCATGCTTGCCGCCTCGCGGCAACGCCGATTATTTAGGGGATAGAGGGTAAGAAGGGCTAGCCGGAGGCTGACCGTGAGGCCGTTTTTTTTCCTCAAGTTTTTTCCGTTTTTGCCGATAACCGAGACAGGCTGAGCGAACAGGCTCGGCAGATTAATTGAACCCTGTGGGCCGCAGGCGCCGCAGCATAAGGAATCCCGATGTCCAATAGCTTAATCAACACCGCGATGAGCGGGCTGAATGCGGCACAGGTGGCGCTCAGCACCGTCAGCAACAATATTTCCAACTACAACGTGGCCGGCTATAACCGCCAGACCGCCATCCTGGCGCAGAACGGCGGCCTGAGCACCATGAACGGTTTTATCGGCAACGGCGTGACCGTCACCAGCGTTAACCGCGAATACAACCAGTTCATCACCACCCAGCTGCGCGGCGCACAGAGCAATGCGGAAGCGCAGGGCACTTACTACGATAAAATCTCGCAAATCGACAACCTGCTGGCGAGCAAAACCAACTCTTTGTCGACCAACATGCAGGACTTCTTCACCAACCTGCAGAACCTGGTGAGCAACTCCGGCGACGACGCGGCGCGCCAGACGGTGCTGGGCAAGGGCAACGGCCTGGTTAACCAGTTCAACAACACCGATAAGTATCTGCGCGATATGGACAGCGGCGTCAATCAGCAGATCGGCGACAGCGCGCAGCAGATCAACAGTTACAGCCAGCAGATCGCCAGACTGAACGACGAGATCACCCGCCTGCGCGGCAGCGGCGGTGAACCGAACGCCTTGCTGGATCAGCGCGATCAGCTGGTGACCGAATTGAATAAAGTGGTGGGCGTACAGGTGACCCAGCAGGACGGCGACGCCTATACGGTCTCGTTCGCCAACGGCCTGACCCTGGTGCAGGGCAGCACCACCTATCAGGTGGCGGCGGTGCCTTCCAGCAGCGATCCTTCACGACTGACCCTGGGGTATGACCGCGGCCACGGCGCCAGCGAGGTGCCGGAGGGGCAGATCAACAGCGGCAGCCTGAGCGGCGTGATGAAGTTTCGCAGTGAAACGTTGGACAGCGCCCGCAATCAGCTGGGGCAGATAGCCCTGGCGCTGGCGGACAGCTTTAACCAGCAGCACCGCGCGGGCTTCGATCTTAACGGTGACGCCGGCACCGACTTCTTCAGCTTCGGCGGCGGCCGCGTGGTGGACAACACCCGCAATACCGGCGACGCCTCGCTGTCGGTGTCCTACACCGATACCGGCAAGGTGAAGGCCAACGACTATCGCGTCGAGTTTGACGGCAGCAATTGGCAGGTAAGCCGCTTGCCGGACAACGTTAAGGTCAACGCCACTGCAGGCACCGACGCAGACGGCAAGCCGACGCTCAACTTCGATGGCCTGCAGGTCAGCATCGACGGCGACGCCCAGGCCAAAGACAGCTTCACCGTGAAGCCGGTCAGCGACGTGGCCGGCACCCTGAAGGTCGCCATCAGCGACTCGTCGAAAATCGCCGCCGCCGGCAAGGACGACAGCGGCCGCGGCGACAACGACAACGCCAAAAAGCTGATCGATCTGCAAACCCAGAAGCGGGTGGACGGCAAAGCCACCTTCAGCGGCGCCTACGCCGGCCTGGTCAGCAGCATCGGCAACCAGACCGCCTCCGCCAAGGTCGCCACCACCTCGCAGGCCAACATCGTTACGCAGCTGGCCCGGCAGCAGCAGTCGATTTCCGGCGTCAACCTGGATGAAGAATACGGCGAGTTGCTGCGTTTCCAGCAGTATTACATGGCTAACGCGAAGGTGGTGGAAACCGCCAGCTCGCTGTTTGACACCCTGTTAAGCATTCGTTGATTTAATTGCCGACCGGGCCCCTGACGGGGCGCCGATCGCTCAGAGTAAGGAATCTGCAGCATGCGCATGAGCACCAGCATGATGTACCAACAAAACATGTCCGGCATCACCGGCAACCAGTCGCTGTTTATGAAGGCCGCCGAGCAGCTGTCGACCGGCAAACGGGTGATTAACCCGTCCGACGATCCGCTGGCGGCGTCGCAGGCGGTAATGCTGTCGCAGTCGCAGGCGGAAAATAACCAGTACACTCTGGCGCGCACCTTCGCCCGGCAGAACGTCTCGATGGAAGAAAACGTGTTGGCCGGCGCAACCTCGACCATCGCCGACATCAAGTCGCTGATCGTCAACGCCGGCGGTACCGAAAGCGATAACGACCGCGATTCGCTGGCCACCCAACTGCAGGGGCTGAAAGATCAGCTGCTCAACCAGGCCAACAGCACCGACGGCAACGGGCGCTACATGTTCGGCGGCTATGTGAACGACAAGCCGCCGTTCGTCGATGAAGGCGGCAAGGTGAGCTATCAGGGCGGCGACAAGGCGGTCGAGCAGAAGGTGGACGCCAACCGCACCATGACTATCGGCCATACCGGCAATACGGTGTTTATGTCGCTGACCAGCAATCCGAAACCCGAGCCGGACGGCAGCGCGCCGGTCGCCAACGTCTTCGAGAGCATCGATATTGCGCTGCAGGCGCTGAAAACCCCGCTGCAGGATGCGGACGACGCCACCAAACAGCAGGTAACCGACGCCCTGGCCAAGGCTAACCGCGGCATGGACAACTCCTATAACAAGGTGCTGAGCGTGCGCGCCGAGTTGGGCAGCCAGCTGCAGGAAATGGATCAGTTGGACAGCATCGGCAAAGAGCGCGACATGACCAACCGGGTGCAGATGAGCGCGCTGACGGATGCGGATCTGGCTGAGTCGATCTCCGCATACTTTATGCAGCAGGCGGCGTTGCAGGCATCGTATAAAACCTTCGGCGATATGCAGGGCATGTCGCTGTTCCAGATGAACCGTTAACCAGGCACTACCCCGGCGTGTCACCACGACGGGTTTCCCTTGGGTGCGCTTAGAAAACGTTATCGCTGCGACGCAGGGGTAGGGAATTCTTGAAACCGGGCGCACTTGTTTGGCACGTCACTTTTTCTCCCACGAAAAGTTTGAGTGACGTGCCTTTTTTTATTTCGCGCAGTGGAAGGATAAATGCGCTAGCCTGAGTTAATGCCGATCGTCATTATGGAATTCAGCGCGAGAGGATATTTTTTATATTATTCGTCAGCAGTTGGCGGTTATTTCTTTTTCTTCACCACTTTCCATTCACCGCCGGCGGACGTCTCGGTGAAAGCAATTTTAAACTTGTTGCTTTTCCAGTGGGTCAAACCGAATAATCGGCGTGCCTTGCGGTTGCTTTTCGCTTTAATCATGATGTCGCTCCTGTGGTTAGCCAAGGTCGATGCTGCGCCCCGCAGCCGGCAGGCGCCGGACGCATTTATTTAGGGTGTACGGTGTCTGCCGCGCAGGGTATAAGTGCGTGGCTGAGTTATTTTTAAAATTTTATCCCTAAGGAATAAACGAATTTTTATTGCCGTTAATCTATAAAATAGTGCGAAATAATATTTCGTTACCGGGTCTATTCTAGGTCGGGTATTTTTTTATTCAAGCCGCTGGAGACATTTGAACCTTAATCCGGATAAAAGGGGTTTCTCAGGCTTTTGTCCCAAGAAAGCGTTTTTATTGCCATTTTGTCTCAGGGGAAAGAGGGGCGGGAAGAGGGGGCGGCCTGCGGAATTCAGAAAGTCATGCCGCCGATCACCGCCGCCAGCCGGTCGAAGATCTCGCCGAACAGGTGCTCGCAGAACGGCGCCAGCATCGGCATCATCATGCCGAGCGTCATGATGCCGATGGTCATGGTGACTGGGAAACCGATAACAAACACCGACAGCTGCGGCGTCATGCGGTTGAGCAGGCCGAGCGCCATGTTGAGCGTCAGCAGCAGGCAGATCAGCGGCAGCGCCAGCATCAGGCCGTTGATGAAGATCAGCGAGCCGACCTGGGTCAGCACCAGGAAGCCGTTGCCGTTCAGCGGCCGGGTTTGGACCGGCAGGGTGTGGAAGCTGTCCGCCAGCAGGGAAATCAGCCACAGGTGGCCGTCGAAGCTGAGGAACAGCAGCATCGCCAGCAGGTTGAGCAGCCTGGCCAGCACCGGCATGTTCGGCCCGCCGCTGGGATCGAAGAAGGTGGCGAACGACAGCCCCATTTGCATGCCGATCACCTCGCCGGCCAGCCGCACCGCCGCAAAGGCGAACTGCATGGTCAGCCCCAGCGCCACGCCGATCAGGATCTGTTGGATGGCCAGCCACAGGCCGGCGGCGGAGAATATCGGGATATTGCTGGTGGGCAGCGTCGGTGCGATGAGGATAACGATCAGGCCGCCGAGGCCGATTTTCACCTTTTTGCTGATTTGCTTCTCGCTGAATAGCGGCGCGCTGCCGATCAGCGCCAAAATGCGCAGCAGCGGCCAGAAATATTGGCTGAGCCATACGCCGAACTGGGCGCTGTCGAAGGTGAGCACGGTCAGCCGATCAGGTTGGGCAGGTTGCTGAACAGCATGCGCATGTAGTCCAGCAGCAGGTTCAGCATCCAGGGGCCGGCGATCACGATGGTGGCGAACACCGCCAGAATCTTGGGGATGAACGACAGCGTCATTTCGTTGATCTGGGTGGCGGCCTGCAGCAGGCTGACCACCAGGCCGCTGATCAGCGCCGCCAGCAGCAGCGGGGCGGCCAACGCCAGCGCCACTTTCATCGCTTCGGTGCCCAGTGCCATGACCGATTCGGGTGTCATTATGCGTCCTTCAAAGGCGGCGTGAGCGCCGGGTTAGGAATAAAAACTCTGCGCCAGCGAGCCGAGCAGCAGCTGCCAGCCATCGACCAGCACGAACAGCATCAGTTTGAACGGCAGCGAGATGGTCGCCGGCGGCACCATCATCATCCCCAGCGCCATCAGTACGCTGGCCACCACCAGATCGATAATCAGGAAAGGAATAAACACCGTGAAGCCAATCTGGAAGGCGGTCTTCAGCTCGCTGGTGACGTAAGCGGGCAGCAGGATGCGCATCGGCACCGCTTCCGGGCCGGCCAGCGGCGGCTGATTGGCCAGCTTGGCGTACAGCGCCAGGTCGGTTTCACGCGTTTGGCGCAGCATAAACTCGCGCAATGGCTGCGAACCTTTGTCCAGCGCCACGTCCAGGCCGATCTTGTCCTGGCTGAACGGTAAATAGGCATCCTGATAGACCTTGTCGAACACCGGCGACATGATGAAAAACGTCAGGAACAGCGCCAGGCCGAGCATCACCTGATTCGGCGGTGCGGAAGGCGTGCCGAGGGCGTTGCGCAGCAGGCCGAGCACGATGATGATGCGCGTGAAGCTGGTCATCATCAACAGCATGGCCGGCAGGAAGCTGAGCGAGGTCAGCAGCACCAGCGTCTGTACCGGCAACGACCAGCTTTGGCCGCCGTTGGCCAACGGCTGGCTGATCAAGCCGGGCAACTGCGCCAACGCCGCCGGGCTGAACAACAGCAGGGCGGCGGGGAGCCAAACCGCCGGATGGCGGGCAAGGGGACGTCGATTAGGGATCATGCCGATTTTTCCGGGCGTTTCAGAACTTTTTGCAGCAGCTGACGGAAGTCCGCCGGCGCCGCCGTTGCGGCCGCATCCACGCCCTGCGGCGGTGCGGCCAGGGTATGCAGTGGGGTTATCTGTTGGGCGGTCACCCCCAACACCAGCCAGGTGTTATCCACTTCGACCACCACCACGCGTTCACGTTGGCCAACCTGGCAACTGGCACGCAGGTTGAGCAGCTTGCCGTTGCGCGCCTGCGGGGCGAACCCCAGCCGGCGAAACAGCCAGCCGGCCAGCAGGATCAGCAGCAGAATGCCGCCGAGCGCGCTGCTGACCTGCATCAGAACCGAACCGGCCGGCAGGGCCGGCGCGGCGGGTTGCTGGGTAACCTGAGTTGTGACGGGCGCGCCGGTGGTCATCAGCGGCTCAGGCGGCGCATGCGTTCGGAAGGGGTAATGATATCGGTAATGCGCACGCCGAATTTATCGGCCACCACCACCACCTCGCCCTGGGCGATCAGATAGCCGTTGATCAGGATGTCCAGCGGTTCGCCGGCCAGCCCGTCCAACGCCACCACCGAACCTTGCGACAGGCGCAGCAGCTCTTTGATGGTCATCTTGGTGCGCCCCAGTTCCACGGTCAGCTTGACCGGGATATCCAGGATCAGATCGATATCCTGCAGGCTGCCGAGCGCATCCTGAGCTTCCAGCGACTTGAACACCCCTTCGGTGGTCGCGCCGGATTTCTCTGTCGACTGCTGCTCGTTAAACGCATCAGCCCACAGATCGTCTACGGATTCCTTTCCTTCGCCAGACGGTTGCTTAGGATCACTCATTGGGCTGTTCCTCACTCAGAGCATTCAAAATAGGGTTAATCAAATGTTCGACACGCAGGGCATACTGCCCGTTTAACGTGCCGTATTGGCTGGTCAGCACCGGGACGCCGTCCACATGGGCGATCAGGCGCTCCGGTTTGTCTATCGGCAATACGTCGCCCGGCTGCAGCTTCAGGATCTTCGACAGCCGCATCGGGATATCGACGAAGTTGGCGATCAGTTCCAGCTCGGAATGCTGCACCTGCTTCACCAGCGTTTCGCGCCAGTGGCTGTCTTCCTGCCGGGAGTTTTCCAGCGGCGGGTTGGTCAGCAATTCGCGCAGCGGTTCGATCATGGCGAACGGAATGCAGATGTTGAACTCGCCGGTTAGCGCGCCAATCTCCACCTGGAACGGCGTGGTGACCACGATGTCGTTCGGCGAGGTGGTGATGTTGGTGAACTTCACCTGCATCTCGGCACGCACGTATTCCACACTGATCTTGTAAATGGCGCTCCAGGCGTCGCCGTAGGCGTCCAGCGCCAGGCGCAGCATGCGTTTGATCACCCGCTGTTCGGTGGGGGTGAACTCGCGGCCTTCGACCTTGGTCGGGAAGCGGCCGTCGCCGCCGAACAGGTTATCGACGGCGATAAACACCAGGCTGGGCGCGAACACGAACAGCGCGGTGCCGCGCAGCGGGTTCAGGTGCACCAGGTTCAGGTTGGTCGGTACCGGCAGGTTGCGGGCAAACTCGTGGTACGGCTGGATCTTGATCGGGCCGACGGTGATGTCCGGGCTGCGGCGCAGCAGGTTGAATAACCCCATGCGGAACTGCCGGGCAAAACGTTCGTTGATGATTTCCAGCGCGTGCAGCCGTTCGCGCACCACGCGGCGCTGGGTGGTCGGATCGTAAGGCTTGACCTCGCTCTCGTTGCCGACCACCGTTTCGGGTTCGTCACCCGCGCTGTCGCCGTTGAGCAAGGCGTCGATCTCTGCCTGTGAAAGTATGCTGTCGCCCATAGTGATTACCGCAGTATGAAGGCGGTGAACAGCACGTCGCTGACCACCTGCTTCGGTTGTCCTTTAACCAGCGGCGGGCTGAGCACGTCCTTGATCTGCGCCACCAGCTGCTGTTTTCCCTGTTCACTGCCCAGCTGGCCCGCCTCCTGGCGAGAGAGCAGCATGAGCAAACGGCTGCGCACCTCCGGCAGAAAGTCGTTCAGCTGGCGGCGGGTATTTTCGTCCGGCAGACGCAGCGTCAGGCCGATATACAGCACGCGGTCGGGGTTGTTGTCCGGGTTCACCAGATTGACGGTGAAGGTGTCCAGCGGCATAAACACCGGCGCGGCCGGCGGCTGTACCTTGGCGGCGGCCGGCTGAGCGCCGTCTTTTTGCTGCTTCAACAGCCACCCGCTGTAACCCGCTGCGCCGCAGGCGACGGCGGCGATCAACGCCAGCAGGATGACCAGAGGGGAGCGTTTCGGTGCTGCCGGAAGGGTATTCTGAGACATAGCCAAATCAAATTCCTGTTGTTATACCCGTCGCCTATTTGTAAGTCCCCGGGAGCATAGGTAACTATGTGACTGGGGCGCGCAAATGCAGCCAACAAAGATGCAGCTTCAAGTATGACGGGTAGAGGTATTATCGCGTCTATCGCCGTGCGCAATAGCCTGAATAGACGCGCAAATGCGTGCCAGCTTGGGCGTTTGCGACGGCTCAGGCGAAAATATCAATGCCGTTGGCGGCGCCGGCCATGCGCTGCAGCGCCGCCGGCGCGCTGACCGCCTCGACCGCGCTATTGGCATCGCCATGACGCTCGGCGTAGCTAGCATGCCCCTGGCCGTCGGCGGCCTGTTGCTGCCCCTGCTGCCAGTGTGGCGTGGATTCGCCGCCGACGCTGCTTTGCCCCAGGTTGATGCCGCTCTCGGCCAGCGCGTGGCGCAGCTGCGGCATCGCCGCTTCCACCGCCGAGCGCACCTGACCATGGGCGGAAGCGATGTGCAGCTGCGCCTGCTGGTCATCCAGCTTCAGGGTTATCTGCAGCGCGCCAAGCTCCTGCGGATGCAGCCGCAGCTCGGCGCTCTGTTGGCCGTTGCGATGGAACATCAGCACCTGCTGATTCAACGCCTGCTGCCACTCCGGGCTGCCCAACGGTGCGCTCAGCTGCGGCGCCGGCGGGGCGGTCACCAGCGTGCCTGCGGGCGCGGGAGCCTGTACCGGGCCAGAGACCGGCGGCGCCATGGCGTGATTAAGCGGCGGCGATGGCGGGTTGTCCGCGCCCGGTTTCAGCTGCGCGGCGGCCGGTTGCTCGCTGGCTGGTTGCGCCTGGGCCGCAGGCGCGTTGCCGTTGGCCGCGTTCAGCGTCGGTCTGTCTGAGGGGATGGCGCCCGGTTGCGAATCGGCTGTGCGGCCGACGCGCTTTTCTGCCGCCGGCGAAGCGGCGGTCAGCAGGCTGCCCGGCGTCAGGGCGGCTTCGTCATCCGGCTCCGTCGCCGCCGGCTGGCTGGCCGCGATCGGCGGCTGAGCGGCCACGGCCGCCGGCAACATGGCGAACAGCGCCTGCAGGGTGGCGGCATCCAGTTCGCCGTCGGCTGCGGTTGCAGGCCGCGCCGGTTGTTCCGCATCCGATTGCCGCTCGTCGGTTGGCGCGTTGACGGCCCGATCGCCGAACGGCAGCGCGGTGGCCGGCAGCCCGTCGCGCTCGCCGAATGCCGCCAACAGCGAGTTGAGCTGGCTGCGGCTAAGCCCCTGCGCCTGCGGGGCGTCGGCGCTCAGCGCCGCAGCCGGCAGTTTGCCGCCGGCGGTGGGCATAAAGCGTGCGCCGAGCAACTGGGCGAAGGCGGATGGCAGCGATGATTCATCCAGCGGCAGGTCGGGCAGGCCGCCGGCTTCGCCGGGAGTGGGCAGACCTGGCAGAGCGTTCAGATTCATGGGTTAGTGTTCCTTTGTGCACTGCGTTGAGCGAACTCATCCATCAGTTTTTGATCCCGTTTGTTCTCCCGCTGCTGTTCCGCGCTCAGGGCGCGGCTATGCAGGGTTTCGAAAGCGTTCAGCCGTTGCTGCTTGTCTTGCCAATGCCTGACCGCATGATCGACCTTCTGGCTCCACTGCAGCAGCTGTTGCCGGTGCTGATCGATAGCCTGTTCCAGGGTGCCGATAAACTGCTGGTAGTTTTGCCAGCGGGAACTTTCCATGCCGCCCGATAGGGTATGATTCAGCTTCTGGCGGTATTCGTCCTGGTAGTTGAGCAGCATCGACAGCTGCCGTTCCGCCGACTGCTGGGCCTGGCGCACCTGGCCCAGCCGTTGCGCGGCCTGTTCCACCGCGTCCTGCGCCAAATCGCGCAGGGTGATCAGGGGTGACTGTGATTTCATCGCTCTCGGCCTCGGGTGACGTTATACAATCAACTGCTGCAGCTGTTGGCAGGCTTCGTCGTAGCCGCTGCGCTCAAAAATACCCTGCTGCAGGTAAGCTTCCATTTGCGGATAGAGCGTCATCGCCTTGTCCAGCAGCGGATCGCTGCCCGCGGCGTAGGCGCCGACGCTGATCAGATCGCGGTTGCGTTGGTAGCTGGCCAGCATCTGCTTGAAATTGCGCACCCGGCGATAGTGCTCTTCGTCGATCAAAGAGGTCATGGCGCGGCTGATGGAGGCCTCGATGTCGATCGCCGGATAATGGCCGGCCTCCGCCAAGCGGCGCGACAGCACCACGTGCCCGTCGAGTATGGCGCGCGCCGAGTCGGCGATCGGATCCTGCTGGTCGTCCCCTTCGGTCAACACGGTATAAAAGGCGGTGATCGAACCGCCGCCGCTGATGCCGTTGCCGGCGCGCTCGACCAGCGCCGGCAGTTTGGCGAAGACCGAAGGCGGGTAGCCTTTGGTGGCCGGCGGCTCGCCGATCGCCAGGGCGATTTCGCGCTGCGCCATGGCGTAGCGGGTGAGTGAATCCATGATCAGCAGGACGTGCTGGCCGCGATCGCGGAAATCTTCGGCGATGCGCGTGGCGTAGGCGGCGCCCTGCATGCGCAGCAATGGCGAAACGTCCGCCGGGGCGGCGATCACCACCGAACGCGCCCGGCCCTCGGCGCCGAGAATGTTCTCGATGAAGTCCTTGACCTCGCGCCCGCGCTCGCCGATCAGGCCAACGACGATCACGTCGGCCTGGGTATAGCGCGCCATCATGCCGAGCAGCACGCTTTTACCCACGCCGGAGCCGGCGAACAGGCCCATGCGCTGGCCGCGGCCGACGGTCAGCAGGCCGTTGATGGTGCGCACCCCGACGTCCAGCACCTTTTCGATCGGCGTACGCTGCAGCGGGTTGAACGGCGCGGTGATCAGCGGCGCGCGGTAGCCGGTGTCCGGCGAGGGCAGGCCGTCGAGCGGTTTGGCGCTGCCGTCCAATACCCGGCCCAGCAGCGCCGGGCCGAGCGGCAGCTGTTTGCCGGCGCTTTGGCCTTCCGGCGCGACGCGGGCATAAACCCGTGCGCCCGGCACTATGCCTTCCACTTCCTCCAGCGGCATCAGGAACAGCCGCTGGCCGTTGAAGCCGACCACTTCGCTTTCCACCTCCTGCACCTCACCGGCGTCGTGGCGCTCGATCAGGCAGGTGGCGCCGAGCGGCAGCTGCAGGCCGGTCGCCTCCAGCACCAGGCCGGTGGCGCGTGTCAGCCGGCCGTAGCGGCGCACCGTCGGTGCGCGGGCGATGCGTTTTTCCAGCGAGTCCAGAGAGCTCAGCCAGCGGCCGAGACGTGCGGTCATTACACTTCCCCCGGAGCGGCCAGGCGGCACAGCTCATGCCAGCGCGTCGCCAGGCTGGCGTCGAGATCGCCTTCCTCTGCGCTGACCTTGCAGCCGCCGGGATGCAGCTGGCCGTCCGCCAACAGCCGCCAGCCGTGCAGGCTGAGGGTGACCCCCAGCTGCTGCTCGACCCGCTGATAGTCGTCCGGGTGGACGCGCAGCTGCGGCTTGCCGTTGAACATCGGTTCTTGTTGAATCAGCTGCTGGATTTGGCCGAGCAGGGCGGTGCCGTCGCACACCGGCGGCTGTCCCAGCACCTGCCTGGCGGCGGTCAGCGCCAGCTGCATCAGGCGGGAGGCGATCACGCTGTCCAGCGCGTCCAGCGTATGCTGAAATTCGGTCACCAACTGCTGCCAATGCGCGGTCAGCGGCTGTTGCTGCTGCTGCGCTTCCAGCAACCCTTGCTGGCGGCCTTCCTCCAGCCCGGACTGAAAACCGGCTTCATAGCCTTTCTGCTGGCCTTCGGCGTAACCGAGCTGCTGGCCCTGCTGTTCGGCCTGCAGGCGCAGCATCGCCAGCTGTTGCTGTTGCGCTGCCTGCGCGTCCAGCGGTGCCGCGACGTTTTCGCTTTCGCTTGCCGCCGTGGGCAGCGGCGGCGTTTCAGGCAGCGGTTTTGGCTCGTTCAGATCGTTCAGCGACCAGGGTTGCCAGGGCAGGGCGTTAATGCTGTCAGACATAGGTGTCCTCGCCGCCGCCAATGATCATTTCGCCGCTCTCGGCCAGGCGACGCACTACCAGCAGAATGGCTTTCTGCTCGTTTTCCACCTGCGACATGCGCACCGGCCCGCGGTTGGCCAGATCGTCGCGCAGAATATCGGCGGCGCGTTGCGACATGTTCTTGAGGAACTTCTCGCGCAGCGGCTGTTCGGCGCCTTTCAGGGCAATCAGCAGAGACTCGCCTTCCACTTCCTGCAACAGGCGCTGGATGCTGCGATCGTCGACTTCCACCAGGTTTTCGAACAGGAACATCTCGTCGATGATCTTCTGCGCCAGTTCGCCGTCGTATTCGCGCATGGCGTCGATAACCGCTTCTTCCTGCTGGGTTTTCATCAGGTTGATGATCTCGGCTGCGGTGCGCACCCCGCCCATTTTGCTGCGTTTGAGGTTCTGGCCGTCGAGCAGGTTGTTCAGCACTTCGGTCAGCTCCGCCAGCGCCGCCGGCTGCACGCCGCCGAAGGTGGCGATACGCAGCATCACGTCGTTGCGCAGGCGTTCGTCGAACAGCGCCAGGATATCCGCCGCCTGGCCGCGCTTCAGATGCACCAGGATAGTGGCGATGATCTGCGGGTGTTCGTCGCGGATCAGGTCCGCGGCGCTCTGCGGCTCCATAAAGTTGAGCGTTTCCATACCGGTGGTGGTTTCGCGCGATTCTAGGATGTCCTCCAGCAGGCTGGCGGCGCGCTCTTCGCCCAATGCCTTGACCAGCACCGAGCGCAGGTAGTCGCTGGCGTTAACGCTCAGCGCCGCATACTGTTCGGCGTCGTCTTCGAACTCGCCGAGGATTTCGCTCAGCTGCTTGTGCGACACCTGGCTCATGCTGGCCATGGTGCCGCTCAGCTGCTGTACTTCGCGCGAGGAGAGGTGCTTGAACACCTCCGCCGCACGGTCTTCACCCAGCGTCATCAGCAAAATGGCGCTCTTTTCGGTTCCGGTCAGGCTCATATCTCGTTACTCATCCATTGGCGGATTACCAGAGCGACCACGCGCGGGTCCTTATCAGCCAGATCGCGGATCCGCTGGCTCTGGACTTCTGCGCTGACGCGCTGCTGCGACTTACGGCGCTGCGCCAGCTCCTCATTGCTCGGTTTGCCGCCGTCGGCCGGCTTGGCGGCAGGCGCATTGGCGGCGGCGATGGCGGCTTGCTGCGCCGCCTGGCGGTTTTGCAACTGCGGCCGCACCAGTTTGCGCCACAGCAGCCAGGCCACCAGCAACACCAGCAGGTAACGGCCGGCGTCGAGCAGGCGATCGATAAACGACTGAGTCTGCCAGAACGGCAGCTCGCCGCCGCTGACTTCGGCATCGGTAAACGGCGTGTTGGTGACGTTGAGGGTATCGCCGCGGCTGCTGGAGTAACCCATCGCCTCGCGCACCAGCGATTCGATCTGCGCCAGCCGCTCTTTGCTCATCGGCTGCGGTTTGCCGTCTTTGTCGACGCCGCGATCGTTGACCACCACCGCCACCGACAGGCGCTGCACGGCGCCGGCCTTCTGCTGGGTATGGCGGATGGTGCGATCGACCTCATAGTTGGTGGTTTCGTCGCGCCGGGTGTTTTGCGGCCCGCGATTGGCGGAATTGCCGCCGGCATTGGCGGCGTTCGGCTGGGCGGCATTATTGCCGGCGGCGTTAGGCTTGGCGGTTTCTATCGGCGCGGTGGCCGGCGCGTTTGGCTGATTGGACAGCGCGCCCGGCACGCCGCCGACCTGCGGCCCGCCAATCTGCTCGCTCAGGCTGGTTTGCTGAGAACGCACGGCGGCCTTGTTCGGCTGTTGATTGGGTTGGTACTCTTCGTCGGTTTGCTCGCGGGTGGCGAAATCGATCTGTGCGGTAACCTGAGCGCGCACGTTGTTGCTGCCGAGCATCGGCGCCAGAATAGCCTCAATGCGGCGCTGGAAGCGGCTTTCCACTTCGCTGGCGTATTTCAGCTGGGCGGCGTTGAGATCGCGCCCGGCGCCGTCGGACTGGGTCAGCAGGCGGCCGGCCTGATCGACCACCGTCACGTTGCCCGGCGGCAGGCCGGCGACGCTGCTTGAGACCATATAGACGATGGCGTTGATTTGGCCGTCATCCAGCGCGCGGCCCGGTTGCAGCGTCAGCGTCACCGAGGCGGAAGGGGATTTCTGCTCGCGCACGAACAGCGAAGGTTTGGGCAGCGCCAGGTGCACGCGGGCGTTCTGCACCGGGCCCAGCGACTCGATGGTGCGCGACAGTTCGCCTTCCAGCGCGCGCTGATAGTTGATCTGTTCGCTGAACTGGCTGATGCCGAATTTTTCCTGATCCAGCAGTTCGAAGCCGACGGCGCCGCCTTTCGGCAACCCCTGCTGGGCCAGACGCAGGCGGGTTTCATGCACCTTTTCCGCCGGGATCAGCAGCGCCGCGCCATTTTCGGCGAAGCGGTAAGGGATGTTCATCTGCGTCAGTTGGGTGACGATGGCGCCACCGTCACGATCGTTCAGATTGCTGTACAACACGCGGTAGTCAGGACTTTTCACCCATAACAGCAGCGCGACCACGATGGCGATCGCGGCGGAGGCGGCGACCAGCAAAGGAATTTTCGGGTTGGTGCGCAGGCGGTTCCACATAGCCTGCAGGCCGTTGTCGCGGCTTTCGCCGGCGGTGATTGAGGCACTCATTTTAGGCTCTGTCCTTCAATGGCGCTCAGGATCCGGTGCGGGCGGCAGCTCCGCTCCCTGCCAGGCTGATGAACGGTATGGTTAGCGTTGTGTGACAAAACAGACTCCCTGATACACATATCTTCTAAATAGCGGCGCTCCCATTTCTGGGCATGCCATTATTTGCCCTCGGCGGCGATTTTGATGGGTCGATAAGCCGGGTTTTTTGCAGGCAATTAACCGCTTTAGCAAAAAATCGCTGTGGTAGGCTGTGCAGCATCGGAGAAATATCGGGTGAAATAGCGCCCATTGGCAGCGTAAGGCAGAGATCAGAATGGCAATTCAGGGGATTGAAGGGGTGCTGCAGCAGCTGCAGGCGGCGGCGATTCAGGCTGGGCAGATGGGGCAAGAACCGACGGCGCCGGGCGTCAGTTTCGCCAGTGAGCTGAAGGCGGCAATCGGCAAAATCAGCGATACCCAACAGGCGGCGCGCAAACAGGCGCAGGACTTCGAACTGGGCGCACCGGGCATTAGCCTCAACGATGTGATGGTCGATCTGCAAAAATCGTCGGTATCGCTGCAGCTGGGCGTGCAGGTGCGCAACAAGCTGGTGGCGGCGTATCAGGACATCATGAATATGCCGGTGTAATGGGGTAGTGTTATTGAAACTTATTAACATAAAACCTGAGTCATTGTACGTTTACCGCATGGTATCGCCGAAACGTCAACCTCGGGCATAGTTTACATTGGGGGGATACGCCCTCCCGTCTCGTGCTTAACGATGGGCAAATCTACACAACTCGAATCATGCTCTACACAGTGCGTCTTGTTTTACAAAAGTTTTATACTTTTTAACACTAATCTCATTCAATCGCGTTTCAAATAACGGTAGTTTCTCTTCATCAAGTATTCGTTGGGGGAAATATGGAACGTAGAAACCTGATTAAAGGCTTCCTGTCGTTTTTGACCGGAAGCGCCGTCACATCTGTCGCTTGGGGGAAAGACGGCGGAAACGCCGCATCTGGCATCACATCCAAGGTTGGCGGCGTCTCAGAACAAATGTTTGTACTTCCTCGAACTTTTAACGATGTTTCTAACGGCAAAGTTTATATTGGAAAAGCAGACACCGATCCCGCTAAATCAGAAAACCAAATTCAGGTGTATTTGCAAAACGCGGACGGCAGCAAATCAGCTGTTCCGCAACCGATTTCTCTTAACTCTGCCGGAGAGGCCATCTATAAGGGGAAGAGCGTAAAATTAGTGGCTGGAGAAGAACACTCTTTGGCTGCGTATGATGCTTCTAATGTTCGAAAACTCTATTTCTCGAATATGTTAAAATATGACCTGGATTTACTGACCCAACAGCTCGAGGGACCTGTCGGCGCAGCGTTGATAGGCTTGGGGCAAACGACTTTAGATAAAATACTTACCGTTAATGTTCGTCAGTTTGGCGCGAAAACGGTTGAAGAAGATCCGAATTTTGACTCACAGCCGGCGTTTCAAGAGGCTATCGAATATGTGCATGCGCGAGGAGGGGGTACTGTCGAATTTTCAGGGCATTATCGCTGCATTGCCGCACCTTTTCTTTACACCTTGCCATTTGATGATGGTACGGTAAGCCCACAGTTTTCCAAGACTGATACGCATCTTTCCCCTGAGCCGCAGCTTACCATGCCGGCTTGTCTGCAGCTGTATTCCCGTTGCCGCCTGGTCGGTAAAAGCGTAGTGACCAGCAGCATTGACTTTGGGTGGGACTCCTGGAAAGGGGATATTGACCTTAACCAAAGGATAGGGATAGTTGCACGTGTCCGGGGTTTTCCCGATGTGAAGAAAAGCCGCATGAATACGTTTATCACCACCATAGGGTTGGATGGTTTCGATATTCATAATGCCTTTATCGGTTTTTTGGCCGATGGGGTAATGTTTGATCAGTCATATTTAGGACACATGCAGTACTGGAATTGTGGTTTTCCAGCTATCGTTCAGGGAGCCGATTCAAACCATTGGTCATCGCAGTCGCTTATAAACTGTTACGCTGGCATTATTGTGGGTGGGATGTGGCTTCAACGCAATAATGTGCAATTAGGTCATAAATGGGTTCCCCCTTATAAAAATAGGAATGATATTTACGCTCTCGGATGGTGTGATTATTTACATATTTCAAATCTAACCATGAGAGGGCGAAAATGGGGGGGGCGGCATAATCTTATAGACCAGTTTTTCGACAAATACTTTTATAAAAGTGAGAACTCTAAGCGTACTTCCGACGGAGGGCGTTTATCCAATATGGGTATGGATGGGAAGCCATCTGATTACTCAGCCGATCCGTGGCGAGGGGTTGCCGGTAGAGCCTTTTGTCTTATATCTCGATATAAACGCGGAAACTCAATTGGGAAATTAATCGACAACGTAAAGATATACTATAGCCCTCGGGTGCCTATATGGACACCGAATATGGGAACGACATGGTATGGTTATATTGATTATGCATTCTCTGAGCGAGTCGGGGTAATTAATGATGAAAATAGCGATGCTAGCGATGCTAATGACTTCTATATGTCAGGCCTAGATCCGATCAATACCGATCAGAAAAGCTTACCCGCTGCCGTTGTTGAGGGCGCAATACAATGCCAACGTTACGGCTTGGCTGGCACTCCCTATACGGAAGGCGCTACGCAGGCAACAGTAACAAATGATCGTAAGAGCCAGGTGATTTTGGTTCGCAAATGGGCCGAATATCAGTCCCGGCCTAAAACGGGTTCGACCGCCCTCGAGTATAAACTTATCATCGATCCGCACGGCGATGGCGTTATTATGGAGCGCAAATGGCCTGGCCGTTATGAGGTTCAACCCCTTTCTTATTTGCATAGCGATAAAAACGACTTACATAACTGGCGGGTTAGAACCTCAGGGCATAAAAAAGTCCAATTTTCTCTCTGTGATAGCCAGGGTAATGTTATTCCTACAGAGGTCACCGGCAGTCTGGTTTATCGTGGCGGCATTGTCGATTGCTATGTTTCATTTACCGTTCCTGTCGATGCTGCGAGTCTCAATGCTGAACTCTGTATTAGCGGTTTCCCAGGCACCTCTAACGGTACGCACGACTTCGGCAGTGATATTCCTTATGTAAATATCATTCAGGCAAATACGCTGCCCTATACCCTCTCAGAGGAGCAGAATAAAGGGGGAATGACTATACCAAGAATGATCGTCGGTTGCCGGCAAAATATGGGAAAGGCCAGATTCTTTACCGATCACGCCTGCCTTTCCGCTATCCGCTATGCGGATCTTGTGCCTGGAACCTTGTTTAGCGCTGTAGTGACATATAACACTACGTGGGGGATGTTTAATTCAAACGAGGGGTTAAATGGCTTCCAAGGTTAGACCATTTTTCCTCTTTCGTCCTCGCCAGACTGAATACCAGCGCGCTGACGCCTTCCTCTAGCCCGAGCGGGTAAGGCCCGGTGCAGTTGATGGTCGCCCGGGCACGCGCCGCCAAATCGAACAAGCTTTTCAACTGGGTAGGCACGTTATGGTTGTACATCGGCGCGCCTTTCGGCTGCAGATCGCACCGCCGTCTCGTTGAGGGAAAGCGCCGCAATCAATTGAACAGAGCGATAAACAGAACGCTGTCATGCGCATTAGCCCCTTGCTCGCCGTTTTATTATCAACTTTGTTGATAAGGTTATAGTTTGGGGCAGGGTAATGAGCAAGAGCGAATCCAGATGGCGGATTTTCAGCATTTTCATACTGATTGTTTTAGCCGTATTAATAAGTATTTTAATTAATATTGATTGAAATACTGCCGGGCCGCCTGAGTGGCCCCGGTATTTTATTTAGCTTTATGATGCTGATTAATTAGCATTCTCATCTGGGGCACCGGTTTGATTTTCATGGCGCGTTGCTTGATTTTTGCCTGATGAAACCCTTTCAGCTGAACGACGGCCAACGCCGCCCAAATTAAAAGGGCGTCCTTCCGGCTTAGGTTTCCCCCGCGTCCATCAGCCCAACTCCCTGAGAGTAGATCGCGCCTGGCTCCATGATGCGCTGGTGCCCGCGTATGGCGGTGGGGGCGAAGCCAAAGCGTTTACGAAAACGTTCGGCAAACCGTGAGGCGCTCTCATAGCCGACGTGCTGGGCGATAGCCGAAATAGGCCAATCGGTGGATTGCAGCAGCGCCAGCGCGCTGCCCATGCGTACGTCGATCATCAGATTGCGCAACGCGGTATTCTCCATCGACAGCTTGCGCCGCAGCACCACTTCGCTCATCGACAAACTTTCGGCAACCTTGGCGGCGGTCCAGATGCTGTGCGGGTCGGTCGCCAGGCAGCGCCGCACGCGCTGGGTCAGATCCCGGGCTTCGTTGTGAATGAAACGAATGCCGTACTGCCCCAGCCACAGCAGGATTTCCAGCATTTTGTGGCGCACGATGATCGCCGGGAATCGCTGCTTCAGCGCCAGCGCCAGGCTGGTAGTTTCGAAGCTGTGCATCAACGCGCAGGGCAGGTTGCGCAGCGCCAGCACCGCGTCGAACGGCGGAGCCGGCGGCGCGGCTTCCGGGGGCGGTTGGGCGGCGAGCAACAGCGGATCGCAGGTCAGCAGCTGGCAGCTGAACACGCCTTCTTCCGAAGGGCCATTGATAATATCCACGGTTTGGCCGCCGTCGATAATCAACAGCTCGCCGGCATGAGCCACCACTTCACGCTGTTGCCAACGCACACGCTTATGGCCTTGCTGTACCAGATACAGATGAGGTTGCTCAAAATAAACTGAGGGGAATAATAATTCAGTATGCTGAATGATATGCGCCGAAGCGCCAATTCCAGGACAGAGATTAATCGTACGTTCCATCGATATTCATTTCGCAGCCATTATCTGAGAATATCTTTACGCTTTGATCGGCGTTGGAGCAACATTTTTCCATGCGCTGTGAAACACAACGGCGTGTTTTATCTATCAAAAATCAATTTCCTGCTGAACAGAAAACGTCCGTGTCGGTGCGATATTTATCCGTCAAAGTTTGAGCCGTGCCCGGGGCGTACATTTTGCCAATTACCCATAAGCTGAATAATTCAAATGCCATAGGTTAATATCCTGGCTTAACCGGAGAATAATAGTACAAACTGCTATCTATGTCGCCGTGGCCGTTATTGCCGCGATCTCATCTGACTTGCGGTTCCCCTAACAACAGGGCGCGATCGTGAAACTGTCCATAGGCATTGTTGACCACATTTTGCCGCGTCGATTGGCCGATCAGCTCTTTCAGTTCGTCCATGCGCTGTTGCAGCAGGCGTTTCAGTTCGGTTTCGTTGTCCAGGATCTGCTGCAGCTTGTTACGCAACATTTCCTGCAGCGCCATGGAGGGGCCGCTCAGGCCGGTAAAGGCGGCGGTTTTTTCTACCGCCGTGACGTAGGTGAGCTCCTGTTCAACCAGCTCGTCCCAACGGCCGGTCTGCGCCAGCGCGATCATCTGGCTGCTGAGGGTATAAATTTGTTGATAAGCGGCTAACAGCTGCTGTTGACGTTCCATTACACGGCGTCCTGAGAGGGTTGATAATTGGGGCCAATCTGGCGCCAGGCGTCAGCGATGTTCTCCAGCAGCTTCACCACTTCGGCGATCGCCGCTTCGTCGTTATGCAGGTTGGCCTGCATCAGCCGACGCTTCATGTAGTCATACAAGGCCGCCAGATTGTCGGCCATTTCGCCGCCCTGCTGATGGTCGAGGCCGCTTTTCAGGCCGTTGTCGATGATATTGATGGCTTTTGACAGGGCTAACCCTTTGCCGGCGATATCGCCCTGGTTCATCAGGATGCGTGCGCGAAGCAGGGCGCTGAGCGCCCCGTCGAACAACATCACGATTAACTGGTGCGGGCTGGCGCTCATCGCGCCGCTTTCCAGACTGACCTGTGCATAGGCCTGAGTGCCGCTACGGTTATACATGCTGTTTCTTACCTGGTTAAAAAGTGGTTATTTAAACTGTTGATTCAAATAGTTACTGGTGCCGTTCATTTTCGACATCATGGTGTCCAGCTGTACGAACTGCAGCTTATAGCGATCGATGGTGTTTTGAATGCTGGCGGTTACCGTCGTTATCTGGCTGTTAAGGCGATCGAGGTTGGTATTGATGCTCTTGGTCGAGTTCTCGATGATGCCGCCGGCCTTGATATAGCTTTGGATCTCGTTGTGGATCTCGGTCGCCATGCCGGTGTCTTTGCCGTTGCCGACGAAGAAATTGCTGACCTGGTCCGGTTTTTCGTCCAGCGCTTTCTTCAGCTTGGCGCTGTCGATCTCCAGCTTGCCGGTCTTGGTGTTGGTGGAAATGCCGAGGTTGCCCAGGCCTTTCAGCTCCGGGTTGTCCTGTGCGGCGCTGAGGGCGCTTTTAATCGACGACTGGACGCCGCGCAGGGTGTTGTCGCCCAGCAGCGGACCGTTGCTGGCGTTTTGCGCTTCGCCGCTTTTCACCGGGGTGTACTTGGTCAGAGAGTTGAAGGTGTCCAGCAGCGAGTTATAGCTGTCGACCCACTCTTTGATCTTGTCGGCGGTACCGGCGTCGTTGCGGCTGATCACCAGGTTCTGCGGTTCGCCATCTTTGGTTTTGGTTTTCAGATCGATGGTCACGCCCTGCAGCGCGTCGTTGATCGAGTTGGTGCTGCGCTTGATGGCTGTGCCGTTCACCATCAGTTCCGCATCCTGCGGCTTTACCGTTTCTTTCATGGCGGTGGCGCCGCGGGCGGAATTGTAGTTCAGGATATCGCCCAGCTTGTCGTCGTTATTGACCTGGAGGGCAACCTTGTTGTTTTCGCCGGTGGTGGAGGAGCCGATCGCCAGCTGATAATCGTTGTCGCCTACGCGCATGATGCTGGCGGTCACCCCGGCCTTGGCGCCGTTGATGGCGTCGCGCAGCTCAACCAGCGAGGTTTGGTCGTCGCTGAGCGGGATTTTGGTCTCTTTCGGCGGGTTGCCCGCGGTGATCGTCAGCGAGCGATCGGTTGCACCTTCGGCGCCCAGCCTGGCGGTCTGGTCGTCTATCTTCGCCTGAGTGGTCAGGGTTTGCGCCTGCGCCAGCTTGGTGACTTCCACTACGTAGTTGCCCGGCACCGCCTTGGCGTTGGTGGTGATTTTGAAGGCGTCGTGTTCGGTGGCGCTGGTGCCTTTGAAGAAGTCCTCTTTCGCCATCTCTTTGCTGAGGTTATCGAATTTTTCCAGCGAACCTTTCAGCGTGCCGTAGGCGGTGATCTGAGCGTTGTAGCTCGACTGTTTGGTGGTGTAAGGGGTCAGACGCTGCTGCTCCGCTTTGGTCAGCTTGTCCAGCAGGCCGTTGAGGTCGAGCCCTGAGCCGAGGCCTAAAGAACTGATCGTTGCCATGGTAATTCTCCTTGATAATGACTTTATTCGCTTTACGCGTTATCGGCCCAGTGACGAAAAAGTTTACCGAAAAAATAAAAAGGCGATGGCGCAATAGAGGAGGGAAAAACCGCGTTATTTACCCTATTGCCGAAGGTGCGAAAAAAAATAAAAATTTTCTAAAGGTTACTGGGGGAGGGCCGATACCTGAGGGGACGGTGGTTGACGCCGTGGGCAAATAGGCCCGAACCTTTTAATCCTGTTGCGAAGAACGCAACTGACTCGTAAGGAATGCATACAATGGCACAAGTAATTAATACCAACAGCCTGTCTCTGATGGCGCAGAACAACCTGAACAAATCTCAGTCTTCTCTGGGCACTGCGATTGAGCGTCTGTCTTCCGGTCTGCGTATCAACAGCGCTAAAGACGACGCTGCGGGTCAGGCGATCTCCAACCGTTTCACCGCGAACATCAAGGGCCTGACTCAGGCTTCCCGTAACGCCAACGACGGTATCTCTCTGGCGCAGACCACCGAAGGCGCACTGAACGAAGTTAACGACAACCTGCAGAACATCCGTCGTCTGACCGTACAGGCGCAGAACGGCTCCAACTCTAACAGCGACCTGAAATCCATCCAGGACGAAATCACCCAGCGTCTGTCTGAAATCAACCGCATCTCCGAGCAGACCGACTTCAACGGCGTGAAAGTGCTGAGCAGCGACCAGAAACTGACCATCCAGGTTGGCGCCAACGACGGCGAAACCATCGATATCGACCTGAAAAAAATCGATGCCAAGCAGCTGGGCCTGGACACCTTCAACGTGACCGACAAAGGTCCTTCAGTTGGCGCTGCAATCGCCGATGGTACCGTGATTAAAGATGACAAAGGCGCCGATGTTGCTTACGACGCTGCCAAATCCGGCCTGGATGCCACCAAAGGCGAAGCGCTGGTGTCTGGTAAAGATAAAGACGGTAAAGCCGTAAACTACGTGCAGACCACCGCTGCAGACGGCACCAAAACCTACAAGGCCGCAACCGTCGCCGCTGACGGTAAAGTGACCGCCGGTGCTGCCGTGACCATCAAAAACCCGCTGGACACCCTGGACAAAGCGCTGTCTCAGGTTGACGGTCTGCGTTCTTCCCTGGGTGCGGTACAGAACCGTTTCGATTCTGTTATCAACAACCTGAACAGCACCGTTAACAACCTGTCCGCTTCTCAGTCGCGTATTCAGGATGCTGACTACGCGACCGAAGTGTCCAACATGAGCCGTGCCAACATCCTGCAACAGGCCGGCACCTCTGTTCTGGCACAGGCTAACCAGTCTACCCAGAACGTGCTGTCCCTGCTGCGTTAATCGTCTCTCCCGATTAACTGTCGCAAAAGAACCCCGCTTCGGCGGGGTTTTTTTATGGTCGCGCGCCAGGCGGCGAGCACATGGCGCAAATAGAGGCCGTTTTGTGCGACTGTTCTGCCGATTGGCATTTTACCCCCTGCGGATAATAGCCCTGACTCTCTTATCCGCAGGTGTTAGACATAGTGAGCTTTCTGTATACCGCCGAAGGCGTGATGGACAAAAATTCTCTCTGGCTGCGCTACGTGCCGTTAGTGCGCCACGAGGCGCTGCGCCTGCAGGTCAGGTTGCCCGCCAGCGTGGAGCTTGACGATCTGCTGCAGGCGGGGGGAATCGGGCTGTTGAACGCCGTCGAGCGTTACGACGCCCTGCAGGGAACCGCCTTTACCACCTATGCGGTGCAGCGCATTCGCGGCGCGATGCTCGATGAACTGCGCAGCCGCGACTGGGTGCCGCGCAGCGTGCGGCGTCATGCCCGCGAGGTGGCGCAGGTGATGCGGCAGTTGGAACAGCAATACGGCCGCCCCGCCAGCGAAGCGGAGGTGGCGCAGACGCTTGATATTTCACTGGATGAGTATCGTCAAATTCTGTTGGACACCAATAACAGCCAGCTTTTCTCCTATGACGAATGGCGCGAAGAGCATGGCGAAAGCGCGGAACCCTTGTTGGAAGGGCATGAAGAAGCCAACCCGCTGCACCATCTGCTGGAAGGCAGCCTGCGCCAACGGGTGATCGATGCCATCGAGGGGTTGCCGGAGCGCGAGAAAATGGTGCTGACGCTGTATTACCAGGAAGAGTTGAACCTGAAGGAGATCGGCGCCGTGCTGGACGTGGGCGAGTCCCGCGTCAGCCAACTGCACAGCCAGGCGATCAAACGGCTGCGCTCCCGCCTGGCGAACGACACCTGACGGCGGCCCAACCGCTTTCCCTTCACCCTGAACACCATTGCGACTATCGGATTGCCCTATGCCAGGAATATTGTTGAAGAAACGGCCCCTGAGCCGTTATTTGAAAGACTACAAGCACAGCCAGACCCATTGCTCTCAGTGCGGCAAGCAGCTGGATCGCATGGCGTTGGTTTTTCGCGGCAAAATTATCAATAAAGAAGCCATTGCACGCATGGATCAGCCGATCGACGATCACGTCTGGCTTAACGTGCAGCAAGAGCTGACCGCGCTGTGCCGCTTTTGCAGCGAGATTTCCTGCAACAGCCACCCCAGCTATTTCGACATTGTGGCCTTCAAGCAGTACCTGTTTGAACAGACCGAAATGAGCCACAGCACCATCCGCGAGTATGTGGTGCGCCTGCGCCGGTTGGACGAAATGCTGGTGGCGCGCAACTATCCGGCCGACGAGTTCGCCAACAGCGCCAGCCATCAGCGCATCATCGAAGATCTGCCTTCCGCTGCGCATAACAACTACCGCATCGCGCTGCGCAAATACGATCAGTATCTCGCCTGGCAGCGCAGCTACTGAGCCGCTTCCCCGGCGGGCCGGCCGGGGATGCCTGCACCTGAGCATCATCGATAAAGGGTGATTATTCAGTTCACTTCTGCTAAATCTATCCGCCAGATGTTGATACTTGATTCCCTGGGGGAAGTAGTGAACCTGCAACAGCAACTGGCGCAATTCCCGCGCCTGGATTTCGTCGGCTCTGCCACACCGCTCGAAAAACTGTCCCGCCTTTCCGATTATCTGGGCCGTGAAATATACATCAAACGTGACGACGTCACGCCAATCGCAATGGGCGGCAACAAGCTGAGAAAACTCGAGTTTTTGGCTGCAGATGCGTTGCGCCAAGGGGCCGACACGCTGGTAACCGCCGGCGCTATTCAGTCTAACCATGTGCGCCAGACGGCGGCGGTGGCGGCCAAGCTGGGCCTGCACTGCGTCGCGTTGCTGGAAAACCCGATCGATACCCGCGAAGAAAACTATCTGACCAACGGCAACCGCCTGTTGCTGGGGTTGTTCAATGCCGAAGTGGTGATGTGCGAAGCGTTGCACGATCCGCAACAGCAGTTGGCCGAGCTGGCGACGCGCCTGGAAGCGCAGGGCTTTCGCCCCTACGTGGTGCCGGTGGGCGGCTCCAATGCGTTGGGCGCGTTGGGCTACGTGCAGTGCTCGCTCGAAATCGCCGAACAGAGCCGCCGCAGCAACGTTGCGTTCAGTTCGGTGGTGGTCGCCTCCGGCAGCGCCGGCACCCACGCCGGGCTGGCGGTTGGCCTGCAGCAGCTGATGCCGGAGAGCGAGCTGATTGGCGTGACCGTTTCGCGCAAGGCCATTGACCAGTTGCCGAAGGTTGAACAGATCCAAAAAGCGTTGGCTTGCTCGCTGAACGTCGAACCGCTGGCGCCGATCGCGCTGTGGGACGATTACTTCGCGCCGCAGTACGGCATGCCGAACGAAGAAGGCACGGCGGCGGTGCAGCTGCTGGCGCAGCAGGAAGGGGTGTTGCTGGATCCGGTCTATACCGGCAAAGCGATGGCCGGCCTGATCGACGGCATCGCCCAACGGCGCTTCCGCGACGATGGCCCCATCCTGTTTATTCATACCGGCGGCGCGCCGGCGCTGTTCGCCTATCATCCGCAGGTGTAATCATTGTTATTCCATTTTGGACTATATTTATAAGGTTATATTCCTTTATGCGGAAGGCTGCACTGTTAAAGTGCTGATATCAAAAAAGATAAACAACATACAGGGGTGTTTATGATCTTTTCCAAAGTTCGCCGTCAAATGCTGATGGGCGTGATGGCCGTAGCGTTGACCGCCGGTTTAAGCGCGCAAACCTATGCCGCCGACAACCTGCTGCAGCAGGTAAAACAGCGCGGCACTTTGATTGTCGGTCTGGAAGGCACTTATCCGCCGTTCAGCTTCCAGGGTGAAGACGGCAAGCTGGCCGGTTTCGAAGTGGATTTCGCCAATGCGCTGGCGCAGCACCTGGGCGTGAAGGCCAAGCTGAACCCGACCAAGTGGGACGGCATGCTGGCTTCGCTGGAATCCAAACGCATCGACGTGGTGATCAACCAGGTGACCATCTCCCCTGAGCGCCAGAAGAAATACGATTTCTCCACCCCTTACACCGTCTCCGGCATTCAGGCGCTGGTGAAGAAGGGCAATGAAGGCACCATCACCAAACCGGACGATCTGAAGGGCAAAAAGGTCGGCGTCGGTCTGGGCACCAACTACGAACAGTGGCTGCGCGACAACGTGCAGGGCGTAGACGTTCGCACTTATGACGATGACCCGACCAAATACCAGGATCTGCGCGTCGGCCGCATCAACGCCATTTTGGTCGACCGCCTGGCGGCATTGGATCTGGTGAAGAAAACCGGCGATACGCTGGCGGTTGCCGGCCCGGCGTTCTCTCGTCAGGAATCTGGCGTGGCGCTGCGCAAAAACAACCCTGAGCTGCTGGCCGCCATTGACCAGGCAATCGCCGAAATGCAAAAAGACGGTACGCTGGCGCAGATTTCCGAGAAATGGTTTGGCGCGGACGTAACTAAATAATGCACGAAAGTATTCAACTGGCGCTGGATTCAGCGCCATTTTTATTGAAGGGCGCAATACTCACGCTGCAGCTCAGCCTGGGCGGCATGGCGCTGGGCCTGCTGCTCGGTTTTCTGTTGGCGCTGATGCGCCTTTCGCCGTTATGGCCGCTGTCGTGGCTGTCGCGCATCTACGTCTCGCTGTTCCGCGGCACGCCGCTGATTGCGCAGCTGTTTATGATTTACTACGGCCTGCCGCAGTTCGGCATCGAATTTGATCCCTTCCCGGCGGCGCTGATTGGCCTGTCGCTCAATACCGCCGCCTACACGTCCGAAACGCTGCGCGCGGCGATCTCCTCGATTGAAAAAGGGCAGTGGGAAGCCGCCGCCAGCATCGGCATGACCCGCTGGCAAACGCTGCGCCGGGTGATCCTGCCGCAGGCTGCGCGCACCGCCTTGCCGCCGTTGGGCAATAGCTTCATCGGCCTGGTGAAAGACACTTCGCTGGCGGCCACCATTCAGGTACCGGAACTGTTCCGCCAGGCGCAACTGATCACCTCGCGCACGCTGGAGGTGTTCACCATGTATCTGGCGGCATCGCTGATTTACTGGGTGATGGCGACCCTGCTTTCCGCGCTGCAAAACCGCCTGGAAAACCACGTTAACCGCCAGGATCAGGAGTAACGCATGAGTGCCATCGAAGTTAAACAGTTGACCAAGCAGTTCAAAGGTCAGACGGTGCTGCATGGGATCGATCTGGAGGTGGCCGCCGGTGAGGTAGTGGCGATTATCGGGCCGAGCGGATCGGGAAAAACCACCTTGCTGCGTTGCATCAACCTGCTGGAGGAGCCGGATTCCGGCACCATTCGCGTTGGCGATATCCTGATCGACGGGGCCAAGCCTTTAAGCAAGCAGAAGAAACTGGTGCGCGCGCTGCGTCAGCAGGTGGGCTTCGTGTTCCAGAACTTCAACCTGTTCCCGCACCGTTCGGTGCTGGAGAACATCATCGAGGGGCCGGTGTTCGTCAAGGGCGAGGCCAGGGCCGGCGCCGAGCAGCGCGCGCGCGCCCTGCTGGCCAAGGTTGGGCTGAACGGCAAGGAGCAGGCTTATCCGCGGCGCCTTTCCGGCGGGCAACAGCAGCGGGTGGCTATTGCCCGCGCGCTGGCGATGCAACCGGAAGTGATCCTGTTCGATGAGCCGACTTCGGCGCTCGATCCCGAGCTGGTGGGCGAAGTGCTCAACACCATCCGTTCGCTGGCGGAAGAAAAACGCACCATGGTGATCGTCACTCACGAGATGAGCTTCGCCCGTGACGTGGCCGACCGCGCCATCTTTATGGATCACGGCCGCATCGTAGAGCAGGGCCCGGCCAAAGCGCTGTTCGCCAACCCGCAACACCAGCGCACCAAGCAGTTCCTCGACAAGTTTTTGAATCAGTAAGTGGTACGGGCCGAAGACGAATATGTTCGGCCCGTAGCCAATCCTCCCCGCTCCCATTCTTTCTCTACAGCCGCGCGGCTGCGGAGATGCAAATAAAAAGGGCGCAGTTCAAATTGAACTGCACCCTCAGGCGATTGACTACAACGATCAGCCGATGGTCATCAGGCTGGCGTTACCGCCGGCCGCGGCGGTGTTGACGCTCAGCGAGCGTTCGATCAGCAGGCGTTCCAACAGGATATTGGTTTCGCCGTGGGCGAAGCCCTGCACCGAGACGATAGCGCCGCTGCGTTGGGCAATTTGTTCGCACAGGGTGCGCAGCTGGTCGGCGTCGCCGTGGTAGATAGCGGCGTCGAACTCCACCTTGTCCTGCTGCCAGTCTTTGCAGAAGGCGATGCGCGCCTGAACCTCGGCCGGCAGGCGGCGATACAGGTTGCGCTGCAGTTCGGCTTCCGGCCACAGCACGCTGCTGCCGACCGCCAGCACCGCCGCCAGTTGGATCAGAGCGTCGGCCTCGTTATCCGCCAGGCAGAGCACGCGTTCACGCGGCAGCAGGGCGTAGGTGTTGCGCTCGCCGGTCGGGCCCGGCAGCGGGCGCACGGTGCCGCCTTGGCCGAGTTCCGCATAGCGCTGCGCCAGCTGAGCCAGATCGCTCTGTTTTTTCGCTACCGCCCACTGCTCCAGCGCCTGATGGGCGTTGAGCAGCAGCGGCCGCGCGGTGGCTTCCAGCGGGCGCTCTTCATCCTGACGGTTCAGGGTGCGTTGCACCGCATCGTCCGGGCGGTTGGCCAGCAGGCGATACAGATACAGCGGGCCGCCGGCTTTCGGGCCGGTGCCCGACAGCCCTTCGCCGCCGAACGGCTGCACGCCGACTACCGCGCCAACCATGTTGCGGTTGACGTACAGGTTGCCGACCCTGGCGCGTTCGGTCACCCGGGCGATGGTTTCATCGATGCGGGTGTGAATGCCCAGCGTCAGGCCGTAACCGGCGGCGTTGATCTGATCGACCAAGCCCTCCAGGTTGGCGCGCTGGAAGCGAACCACGTGCAGCACCGGCCCGAAGATCTCTTTTTGCAATTCGTCGAAGCTGTCCAGTTCGATCAGCGTTGGCTTGATAAAGGTGCCGCGCGCCCACTCTTTCTCGTCCTGGCCGTTGCCTTTGGCCGCCTGATACACCTTGCGGCCTTTGGCGCGCATCGCCTGGATATGGCGCTCGATGCCGGTTTTGGCTTCGGCGTCGATCACCGGTCCGATGTCGGTAGACAGGCGTTCCGGGTTGCCCATGCGGCATTCGGCCATGGCGCCGCGCAGCATCTGCAGCGTGTGCTCGGCCACGTCTTCCTGAATGCACAGGATGCGCAGTGCGGAGCAGCGTTGGCCGGCGCTGTCGAAGGCGGAGGCCACCACGTCGGTCACCACCTGTTCGGTCAATGCGGAAGAGTCGACGATCATCGCGTTCAGGCCGCCGGTTTCGGCGATCAGCGGCGTTGGGCGGCCCTGCGGATCCAGGCGACCGGCGATGCTGCGTTGCAGGATGCCGGCGACGTCGGTGGAGCCGGTAAACATCACGCCGCGCACGCGGGCGTCGTTGACCAGCACCGAGCCGACGGTTTCACCCTGGCCCGGCAGCAGCTGCAGCACGCCCTGAGGAATGCCGGCTTCCAGCAGAATGCGCACCGCCTGCGCGGCCACCAGCGGGGTTTGCTCCGCCGGCTTGGCCAGCACGCTGTTGCCTGCCGCCAGCGCGGCGGCGATTTGGCCGGTAAAGATCGCCAGCGGGAAGTTCCACGGGCTGATGCAGACTACCGGGCCCAGCGGGCGGTGGCTGTCGTTGGCGAAGTCGTCGCGCACCTGGCCGGCGTAGTAGTGCAGGAAGTCCACCGCTTCGCGCACCTCGGCGATGGCGTTGTTGAAGGTTTTGCCCGCTTCGCGCACCAGAATGCCCAGCAGGCTCTGCAGCTGGCTCTCCATCAGTTCGGCGGCGCGTTCGAGGATCGCGGCGCGCTCCGAAGGCGGGGTGGCGAACCAGATTGGGCCGGCGGCGGCGGCGGCGTCGAGCGCACGGCTCACTTCGCCCTCGGTGGCTTCACGCACGTAACCGACCACATCGCCCGGTTCGGCGGGGTTGATCACCGGCTGTTCCACGCCCTGATCCAGCTCGGCGTCGATGATGGGTTCTGCGCGCCACGGGTGGCTGGCGCTGGTCAGCAGGGCGCTGGACAACGACGCCAGGCGCTGTTCGTTCGACAGGTCCAGGCCGCTGGAGTTGGCGCGTTTTTCGCCGTACAGCTCGCGCGGCAGCGGGATGCGCGGATGCGGCAGGCCAATCTGGCCTTCGCTGGCCGCCATCGCTTCCACGGCGCTGACCGGATCGGCCACCAGTTCGTCGAGCGGCAGGGTGGCGTCGGCGATGCGGTTGACGAACGAGGTGTTGGCGCCATTTTCCAGCAGGCGGCGCACCAGGTAGGCCAGCAGCGTTTCATGGGTGCCGACCGGCGCATAGATGCGGCACGGACGGTTCAGTTTACCGTCGGCCACTTTGCCCACCACCTGTTCGTACAGCGGTTCGCCCATGCCGTGCAGGCACTGGAATTCATATTGGCCTGGGTAGTAGTTGTTGCCCGCCAGATGATAGATGGCGCTCAGGGTATGGGCGTTATGGGTGGCGAACTGCGGGTAGATCAGATTCGGCACCGCCAGCAGCTTGCGGGCGCAGGCCAGATAGGAGACGTCGGTATACACCTTGCGGGTATAAACCGGGTAGCCTTCCAGGCCGTCCATTTGGGCGCGTTTGATTTCGCTGTCCCAGTAAGCGCCTTTCACCAGACGGATCATCAGGCGGCGGCGGCTGCGCTGCGCCATGTCGATCACCGCGTCGATGGCGAACGGGCAACGTTTTTGGTAGGCCTGGATCACGAAGCCGATGCCGTTCCAGCCGGCCAACTGCGGTTCAAAGCACAGCTTCTCCAGCAGATCGAGCGAGATCTCCAGACGGTCGGCTTCTTCGGCGTCGATATTGATGCCGATGTCATACTGGCGCGCCTGCAGGGTCAGCGACAGCAGGCGCGGGTACAGTTCTTCCATCACGCGTTCGTACTGCGCGCGGCTGTAGCGCGGGTGCAGCGCCGACAGCTTGATGGAAATGCCCGGGCCTTCATAGATGCCGCGGCCGTTGGAGGCTTTGCCGATGGCGTGGATCGCCTGCTGGTAAGAGACCAGGTAGGCCTGTGCGTCGGCTTCGGTCAGTGCGGCTTCACCCAGCATGTCGTAAGAGTAGCGGAAGCCTTTGTCTTCCAGCTTGCGCGCGTTGGCCAGCGCTTCGGCGATGGTTTCGCCGGTGACGAACTGTTCGCCCATCAGGCGCATCGCCATATCCACGCCTTTGCGGATCAGCGGTTCGCCGCTCTTGCCGATGATGCGGTTCAGCGAGCGCGACAGGTTGGCTTCGTTGTGGGTCGACACCAGTTTGCCGGTAAACAGCAGGCCCCAGGTGGCGGCGTTGACGAACAGCGACGGGCTGCGGCCCAGATGGGAGTGCCAGTTGCCGTTGCTGATTTTGTCGCGGATCAACGCGTCGCGGGTCGGTTTGTCCGGAATGCGCAGCAGCGCTTCCGCCAGACACATCAATGCCACGCCTTCCTGTGAGGAGAGCGAGAACTCCTGCAGCAGGCCTTGCACCATGCCGGCGCGGCCGTTGGCGCTTTTTTGGTTCCGCAGCTTCTCGGCGATGCCGTAGGCCATTTTATGCGTGGCTTGTGCAAGATCGGCGGGTAATCGCGCCTGTTCGAGCAACATCGGCACCGCTTCGGTCTCCGGGCGGCGGTAGGCGGCGGTGATGGCGGCGCGGGTCACCGACTGCGGCAGTATTTGTTCTGCAAAATCGAGGAAAGGCTGGTGTGACTCTTCCTGCGCTTGCGGCATAATGTCGTCCGCTTCGGCCTGGCCGGCGGCGGCCAGCGCTGGGATTTCAGGAATATCGGAACCGCTCTCGAGACGCTCGAGGTAATTAAAGATGGCCTGCTTGATGAGCCAGTGCGGCGTGCGATCGATGCGCTGCGCCGCGCTTTTGATTCGGTCGCGTGTTGCCTCGTCGAGTTTCACGCCCATTGTGGTAGTGCCCATGCCAATCCAACTCCTGTGTTAAGAACCTATCCCATCAGGCTAGCTGAACGGCAGGCTGGATAAGCCTGTTGGGATAGGTTCGTGAGATATGTGGTGTGAAGAATGCCGACAATATCCAGCATGTTGCAACTTTGTGCAACCTTGTTAAATCAGGTCGATGGGCGAACTGTGATTCCCATCGATTTTTTAATCCTGACGGCAGATGTGGATGCTGCTGCAACAACCAAAATGAGGAGGAACCAGTAAGACGGTGGCGGTTTTCCTTGTGTTAAATAAGGGTAATCGTGGGGTGCAACTCATTTTATCTGTCATGAGTGCAACCCTGAAGCGGGTTAAATGTGACGCAGGGTAAACTTTGTGTAACTTTGTTGTTAAATATCTTGTTGGGCAATGAAAGGCTCATCTAGGATAGCCGGCGGTGAACAATTCCGGGCAGAAACTATTTTACCTGCACTATCTCTGCGGTCTCGCTACGTTCCGGCGGACCGGCAAGTGAAATGCATCGCATGCCCGGCCTCTGATTTTCGGCTAACGGCGGTAATAAGAGGTTGGGTGGAGCGCGAATAATAATGAAAGTGGAGAATTAAATGACAATGAGCACACCTATGCTGGTGACCTTCCTGGTATACATTTTCGGGATGGTGCTGATCGGCCTGCTTGCCTATCGGGCAACCAATAACTTCGACGACTACATTCTTGGCGGCCGCAGCCTGGGCAGCGTGGTTACCGCGCTTTCCGCCGGCGCTTCCGACATGAGCGGCTGGCTGCTGATGGGCCTGCCGGGCGCCATCTTCCTGTCCGGCATTTCCGAAAGCTGGATCGCCATCGGCCTGACCATCGGCGCCTACCTGAACTGGAAGCTGGTGGCGGGGCGGTTGCGCGTGCATACCGAAGCGAACAACAACGCCCTGACGCTGCCGGACTACTTCACCAGCCGTTTTGAAGACAACAGCAAGCTGCTGCGGGTGATCTCGGCCATCGTCATTCTGGTATTCTTCACTATTTACTGCGCCTCCGGCATCGTCGCCGGCGCTCGCCTGTTCGAAAGCACCTTCGGCATGAGCTATGAAACCGCGCTGTGGGCCGGTGCGGCGGCGACCATTCTGTACACCTTCATCGGCGGGTTCCTGGCGGTCAGCTGGACCGACACCGTGCAGGCCAGCCTGATGATCTTCGCGCTGATCCTGACGCCGGTGATCGTGATCTTCGCCGTTGGCGGCATCGATACCTCGATGCTGGTGATCGAGGCGAAAAACCCGGCCAACCTCGATATGCTGAAAGGGCTGAACTTCGTCGCCATCCTGTCGCTGTTGGGCTGGGGCCTGGGCTACTTCGGTCAGCCGCACATCCTGGCGCGTTTCATGGCGGCGGATTCCCACCGCACCATCCGCAGCGCACGCCGCATCAGCATGACCTGGATGATCCTGTGCCTGGCGGGCACCATCGCCGTCGGCTTCTTCGGCATCGCCTACTTCGCCAATAACCCGGATCAGGCGGGCAACGTATCGCAAAACGGCGAGCGGGTGTTTATCGAGCTGGCGATGCTGCTGTTCAACCCATGGGTGGCGGGCATCCTGCTGTCGGCGATCCTGGCGGCGGTGATGAGTACCCTGAGCTGCCAGCTGCTGGTCTGTTCCAGCGCAATTACCGAAGACCTGTACAAGGCGTTCCTGCGCAAAGGCGCCAGCCAGCGTGAGCTGGTGTGGGTCGGCCGCATCATGGTGCTGGTGGTGGCGCTGATCGCCATCGCGCTGGCGGCCAATCCGGAAAACCGCGTGCTGGGGCTGGTGAGCTACGCCTGGGCCGGTTTCGGCGCCGCTTTCGGCCCGGTGGTGTTGATCTCGGTGATGTGGCAGCGCATGACCCGCAACGGCGCGCTGGCCGGCATGCTGGTCGGCGCGGCGACGGTGATCGTCTGGAAGCAGTACGCCTGGCTGGATCTGTATGAAATCATCCCGGGCTTCCTGTTCGGCTGCATCGCCATCGTGGTGGTTAGCCTGATGGGCCGCCAGCCTTCCGCCACCATGACCGAGCGTTTCGATCGGGCGGAAGCCGAGTTCAAAACCGTTTAATCTCTTCCTCCCACGGGTTATCAAGGGCGCTTAAGGCGCCCTTTGTTATTGTTAGCGCCGCTATTTTCGCTAAAAACCCTGAAACAACTGGCGACATTTGATTAGAAAAAATCACTCTTGGCGCTCTTGTATTTCTGCGCGGCAGAATGATAATCACTATCGTTGTGTTTTACTTTTCTTTACATTAGCGCTGCGGCCATTTCCGGGCCCGCAGGCTCGCGGCGGATGCCTTTTCAGGGGTTATTATCTATGTTCGTTCCCTTCCTTATCATGTTTCGTGAGGGCCTGGAGGCCGCACTGATTGTCAGCCTGATCGCCAGCTACCTGAAACGCACTCAGCGCGGCCAGTGGCTGGGCGTTGTTTGGATCGGGGTGATCGCTGCCGCCGCTCTGTGCCTGGCGTTGGGCATCTTCATCAACGAAACCACCGGTGAATTCCCGCAGAAGCAGCAGGAGCTGTTCGAAGGTATCGTCGCGGTCATCGCGGTATTTATCCTCACCTATATGGTGTTCTGGATGCGCAAGGTTTCCAGATCGGTCAAGGTGCATCTGGAGGGCGCCATCGATCACGCGCTCAATTCCGGGCAGGGCCAGGGTTGGGCGCTGGTGGCGATGGTGTTTTTCGCCGTGGCGCGCGAAGGGTTGGAGTCGGTGTTCTTCCTGTTGGCGGCCTTTCAGCAGGACGTGGGGATTGAAGCGCCGATCGGCGCCGTTCTCGGACTGGTGGCCGCTATCGTGCTCGGCATGATGATTTACTGGGGCGGCGTGAAGCTGCACCTGGCCAAATTCTTCAAATGGACCAGCCTGTTTATTCTGTTTGTCGCCGCCGGCCTGGCCGCCGGTGCGATCCGCGCCTTCCACGAGGCGGGGCTGTGGAACCACTTCCAGGATATCGCCTTTGATTTCAGCAACACCCTGTCTACCCACTCGCTGTTCGGCACCTTGCTGGAGGGCATCTTCGGCTATCAGGAAGCGCCGACGGTAAGCGAAGTGGCGGTTTATTTCCTGTATCTGATCCCGGCGCTGATTTTCTTTTTCCTGCCGCAGCGCACGGCGCCGGTAACGGCTCCGGCGCAACGTAAAATCAATCATTAATTTTAATAGGGAATCTCGTATGTCTACTCCGTTATTCCGCCGCAAGGCGTTACACGCAGCGTTACTGGCTATCCCGGCGTTCGCGCTGAGCATCGACGCCTTGGCGGCGGACGTGCCGCAGGTCAAGATTACCGTGAACGACAAACAGTGCGAGCCGATGCAGCTGACGGTGCCGGCCGGCAAAACCCAGTTTGTGGTGCACAACACCAGCCAGAAAAACGTCGAGTGGGAAATCCTGAAAGGGGTGATGGTGGTGGAAGAGCGTGAGAATATCGCGCCGGGCTTTACCCAGAAAATGACCGCCAATCTGGAAGCGGGTGACTACGACATGACCTGCGGGCTGCTGAGCAACCCGAAAGGCAAGCTGACGGTGACTGCCGCGGCCGGCGCCGCCGACGGCAAGCCTAACGCGCTGGATCTGGTCGGCCCAATCGCCGAGTACAAAGTCTACGTCACCAAAGAAGTGGAAGGGCTGGTGAAGCAGACCAAACTGTTCACCGATGCGGTGAAGGCCGGCAATGTGGCCGAAGCGCGCAAGCTGTATGCCCCGACGCGCCAGCACTATGAACGCATCGAACCTATCGCCGAGCTGTTCTCCGATCTCGACGGCAGCATTGACGCCCGTGAAGACGATTACGAGAAGAAGGCGCAAGATCCTAACTTCACCGGCTTCCACCGCCTGGAGAAAGCGCTGTTCGCCGACAACACCGCCAAAGACATGGGCAAATACGCCGATCGCCTGTACAACGACACCGTCGAACTGCAAAAACGCGTGGCCGATCTGACCTTCCCGCCCAGCAAGGTGGTCGGCGGCGCGGCCGGTCTGATCGAAGAAGTGGCGGCCAGCAAGATCAGCGGTGAAGAAGATCGCTACAGCCGCACCGATCTGTGGGACTTCCAGGCCAACGTCGATGGCGCGCAGAAAATCGTCAACCTGCTGCGCCCGCTGTTGGTGAAGGCCAACAAGCCGCTGCTGGACAAGATCGACGCCAACTTCAAAACCGTGGATACCATCCTGGCGAAATACAAAACCAAAGACGGCTACGCGTCTTACGAGAAACTGACCGACGCCGATCGCACCGCGCTGAAAGGGCCGGTCACCACCCTGGCGGAAGATTTGTCACAACTGCGCGGCGTATTGGGTCTGGACTGAGGCAACGAGCTATGAGCAACAAGATCGGCCCGGATAACGGGCCGCATCCGCAGCAACAGGGCGCGGCTTCGCCGTCGCGCCGGCGTTTGCTGCAAGGATTGGGGCTGGGGGCGCTGGCGCTGGGCGGCACACGCCTGGCGCGGGCGGCGGATAAACCGGCGGAAGCGCTGGCGAACGCGCAGGATGAACGCTGGCAAAAGCAGCCGTTTTACGGCCGCCACCAGGCCGGCGTGCTGACCCCGCAGCAGGCGGCGATGATGCTGGTCGCCTTCGACGTGCTGGCCACCGACAAGCAGGAGCTGGAGCGCCTGTTCCGGTTGCTGACCGACCGCATCGCGTTCCTTACCCGCGGCGGCAAAGCGCCGGAGGTCGATCCCAAGCTGCCGCCGCTCGATTCGGGCATCATGGGGCCGGAGATTTACCCGGACAACCTGACCGTCACCGTTTCGGTCGGCAGTTCGCTGTTTGACGAGCGCTTCGGCCTGCAGGCGCAAAAACCGCTGCGGCTGCAAAGAATGACCCGTTTTCCCAACGATTCGCTGGACGCCAGCCTGTGCCATGGCGATCTGGTGCTGCAGATCTGCGCCAACACCAACGAGACGGTGATCCACGCGCTGCGCGACATCATCAAGCACTCGCCGGATCTGCTCAGCGTGCGCTGGAAGCGGGAAGGGTTCATTTCCGCCCACTCCGCGCGCAGCAAGGGCAAAGAAACGCCGATCAATCTGCTGGGTTTCAAAGACGGCACCGGCAACCCGAAAACCGACGACAAACCGCTGATGGACCGCGTGGTCTGGGTTGGCGACAGCGCCGGTGAGCCGGCCTGGGCGGTGGGGGGCAGCTATCAGGCGGCGCGCATCATTCGCTTCCACGTCGAGTTTTGGGATCGCACGCCGCTGCAGGAGCAGCAGACCATTTTCGGCCGCGAGAAACACAGCGGCGCGCCGCTGGGTATGCAGCACGAGCACGACGAGCCGGACTACGACAAGGATCCCGAAGGCAAGGTGATCCCGATGGACGCGCACATTCGCCTCGCCAACCCGCGCACGGCGGAAAGCCAAAGCAATCTGCTGTTGCGCCGCGGCTACAGCTATTCCATCGGCGTGTCGAACTCCGGCCAGCTGGAAATGGGGCTGCTGTTCGTCTGTTACCAGGCCGATTTGGAAAAGGGTTTTCTGGCGGTGCAAAAGCGGCTGAACGGCGAGGCGCTTGAGGAATACATCAAACCGATAGGCGGCGGCTATTTCTTCGTGCTGCCGGGCGTCAAAGACAGCCAGGATTATCTGGCCAGCGGCCTGCTTAAGGCGTAATCGGCGCGGCAAGGCGGGATTTCCCGCCTTATTCCTTTTGGCCCGAACGGGCGTGACAAAAAAACTTACCCTTTTGCTCGTAATATTTTCAATTGACTGTTAAAAGTATTAACATCCCGTTGATTTTGTTCCAAACGGTTCATGTTTCAGCACTTTTAATGGCATTCTCCCGATGAAAAGCACCTCTAAAACGACGTTGGCGGCCACCGCCATAGTTATTCCCGCGTTCTTGCCCGGCGCGTACGCTTTCGCGCAGGGCGACGATGGCGAGCAGAGCCTGGTGGTCAGCGCCAAGCGCAGCGGCCTGTCCGAACTGACCACCCCGGCGGCGGTCAGCGTGGTCGACGGCGATCAAATTCGCGCGGCCAAACCGCAAATCAACCTGTCGGAAAGCCTGGGCAGCGTGCCCGGCCTGCAGGTGCAAAACCGCCAAAACTATGCGCAGGATCTGCAGCTTTCGGTGCGCGGCTTCGGCGCGCGCTCGATGTACGGCGTGCGCGGCGTGCGTATTTACGTCGACGGCATTCCCGCCACCATGCCGGACGGGCAGGGGCAAACGTCGAATATCGATCTGAACTCGGTAGATAAAGTCGAAGTGCTGCGCGGGCCGTTTTCCGCGCTGTACGGCAACGCGTCGGGCGGCATGGTGAACGTGATCACCGAAACCGGCCGGCAGCCCAATCGCATCGAAGCGGGCAGCTATTTTGGCAGCTACGGCAGCTGGCGCTACGGCGTTAAGGCCACCGGCGCGACCGGCGACGGCAGCCAGGCGGGGGACGTCAACTACAGCGTTTCGGCCACCCGTTTCACCACCCAGGGCTTTCGCGACCACAGCGGCGCGCAAAAAAATCTCGGCAACGCCAAGCTGGGCGTGCGCATCGATGACGTCAGCACGCTGACGCTGCTGTTCAACAGCGTGGATATTCACGCCAACGATCCCGGTGGGTTGACCGCCGCCGAGTGGCATGACAATCCGCGCCAGGCACCGCGCGCCGATCAATACAACACCCGCAAAAGCACGTCGCAGACCCAGGCCGGGCTGCACTATCAGCGGCAAATGGGGGCCAATGACGACCTGAGCGTGATGATGTATGCCGGTGAGCGTGAAACCACTCAGTATCAGTCCATCCCGGTGGCGCCTCAGCTCAATCCGAAACACCCTGGCGGGGTTATCGATCTGACGCGGCATTATCAGGGGATCGATACCCGCTGGACGCATCGCGGCGATTTGGCGGCGGTGCCCTATACCCTGACCGGCGGGCTGGATTATGAAACCATGACCGAGCAACGCAAGGGTTATGAAAACTTTACCCGGTCCGGCGGCGTGACCGAACTGGGCACCCAGGGGGCGCTGCGCCGCAACGAACGCAACCTGATGTGGAGCCTGGATCCTTACCTGCAGAGCTCATGGCAGCTGACGCCGCGCCTGACGCTGGACGCCGGGGTGCGCTTCAGCAGCGTCAACTTTGATTCCAACGACCATTACGTCACCGCCGGTAACGGCGACGACAGCGGCAATGCCCGCTATCATCGCTGGCTGCCGGCGGGCTCACTCAACTACGCGATCGATAAAGGCTGGAATGTTTATCTCTCCGCCGGCCGCGGCTTTGAAACGCCGACCATCAACGAGCTGTCTTACCGCCCGGGCAACCAGAGCGGGCTTAACTTCGGCCTGCAGCCCGCCACCAGCGACACGGTGGAGCTGGGCAGCAAAACCCGCATCGGCAACGGCCTGCTGACCGCGGCGGTATTCCAGACCGACACGCAGAATGAAATCGTCGTGGACGAAAGCAGCAACGGGCGCACCAGCTACAAAAACGCCGGCCAAACCCGCCGGCGCGGCCTGGAGCTGGCGCTGGATCAACAGTTCGCCTACGACTGGAAGCTGCAGCTGGCCTGGACCCTGCTTGACGCCCGCTACCGCGACGACGTCTGCGGCGACAGCCAGTGCAGCGCGGCCAATGCCGTGCCGTCCGGCAACCGCATGCCGGGCATCGCCCGCAATATGGGCTACGCCTCGCTGGCCTGGGCGCCGCCGGAAGGGTGGTACGCCGGCGCCGAGGTGCGCTACATGAGCGATATCGAGGTGAACGACAGCAATACCGGGCAGGCGCCGGCCTATACCACCGTTGGCCTCAACACCGGCTATCGCTATCCGGTAGGCAACTGGATGCTCAACCTGTTTGGCCGCGTCGATAACCTGTTCGACCGCAGCTATGTGGGGTCGGTTATCGTTAATGAAGGCAACGGCCGTTATTACGAACCTGCGCCGGGCCGCAATTGGGGCGGCGGGGTCAGCCTGTCTTATAGCTTCGAGTAAAGATCAGGGAACCCGCAACCGCAGGTTCCCCCATTTTTTCTGACGTTGAATGCAAAAGTTTGGGCTGAAACGCAGATTTTAAACTGTCTAAAATTTAATCGGAAACCGGAATGTCATTCGGCGTTTTTAATCATAACTATTTGATCTGACAGTGGGAGAAAATTTTTCTGGAATGGCGTAACCGGCGTGATATAGTGTTCCTGCGTTGGTTGAAAACAAAAAATATTAAATTTTTTTACATTTTAGCAACGCTGCAGGTTTGAATGTCATTATACTGTAATCATCTGGCGGTAGTTTTCACAAGGTGCACAGCGGAAGCTGTAAATAACACTGCGGGGATCGCTAATGGTAAAGTCCTTGGTTGGGCTGGAAAGAAAAAATAACATACCTTCCCTGATTTCTCGTTGTAACGAGGGTTCTCTCTCCGACTCTCTTTTACCGGCAACTCCGCACTCTTATCGTCACCAACGCCTGTCACGTTTTACTCCACTTTTAATTACGCAACCTGCGTTATCCCGTGAAAAAACGGCGCATCAAATTGCCGCCGCTTATTCACCCCGTCCATTGGCTTTTATTGGCTCCGAAGGAGGCCAAAACCTAATACGTGTGTGAAACATAATCGCACGGCCCGGCCGCTGCGGTAGGTGAAACAAACTGTAAGGTGCCACTATGGGAAGACAGAAAGCAGTGATCAAAGCACGTCGTGAAGCGAAACGCGTTATTCGTCGTGACGCTCGTAGTCATCGCCAGCTTGAAGAAGAGTCCGTGACCTCGCTGGTACAAATGGGGGGTGTTGAGTCTATCGGCATGGCGCGAGACAAGCGCGATAGCTCACCCATCGAGGCTAGAACCGAAGCTCAGGGTCATTACTTATCAGCCATAGATAATAAACAGTTAATATTTGCCACCGGCGAAGCCGGCTGCGGTAAAACATTCATCAGCGCCGCCAAAGCGGCGGAAGCACTTATACATAAAGAGGTGGACCGGATTATTGTTACCCGTCCGGTTCTGCAGGCGGATGAAGATCTCGGCTTCTTGCCGGGGGATATATCTGAGAAATTCGCCCCTTATTTCCGCCCGGTGTATGACATTCTGGTGCGCCGTTTAGGATCGTCCTTTATGCAATACTGCCTGCGGCCGGAAATCGGCAAGGTAGAGATCGCGCCTTTCGCCTATATGCGCGGGCGCACCTTCGAGAATGCGGTCGTTATCCTGGACGAAGCCCAGAACGTGACCGCCAGCCAGATGAAAATGTTCCTGACCCGTTTGGGTGAGAACGTCACGGTAATCGTCAATGGTGACGTAACCCAATGCGATTTGCCGCGCGGTGTGAAATCAGGCCTCAGCGATGCGTTGGAACGCTTCGAAGAGGACGAAATGATCGGCGTTATCCGCTTCGATAAACAGGACTGCGTGCGCTCCGCCCTGTGCCAGCGCACCCTCAACGCTTACAGTTAACCTATCCGCTAATGAAAAGGCCGCTGCGGCGGCCTTTTTTATCCCGCCGCCAAACGCCCATCCGTTTAGCCCCTGTGTAAATTATTGTGGTTTTTTGTATAGATTTTCGTTGGGTTAGCGTTAATGATTAGTAGGTTCCAGATTGGCGTGAAGAATAATGCTACCGCCAAAGGACATTCTGGGGTGTGCGCCATACGGGCGCATGGAATGTTGGGTTCCTTGATGCGATTCAATCATGAAATATATTATTCTGATTTTATTTATCTTGTGCGTTGTCTATGTCCATTACCGCGGCCGGGTGCGTTACAACGTCTGGCGGCAACTTTCCGATCATTCCACGTTTACCGCGCCGCTGAACGTTTTTATGTACCTGTTTTCGCGCGCACCTACCACGCCGTATTTGCAGCCGGAGCAGTTTCCTGAATTGACGGTACTGCGGGAAAACTGGCAAACCATTCGCGATGAAGGGCAAAAGCTGATGGAGATCCAGCAGATCAAGGCGTCGGACCAATTCAACGACGCCGGGTTCAACTCGTTCTTCAAGACCGGCTGGAAGCGTTTCTATTTGAAATGGTACGAAGACAGCCATCCTTCGGCCATGACCCTGTGCCCGCAAACCACCGCGTTGCTGCGCAGCCTGCCTTCGGTCAAGGCGGCGATGTTCGCTGAACTGCCGGACGGCAGCCGACTGCCACGCCACCGCGATCCTTATGCCGGCTCGCTGCGCTACCATTTGGGCCTGATTACGCCGAACGACGATCGCTGCTTTATTGAGGTGGACGGCGAACGTTACAGCTGGCGCGACGGTGAAGGGGTCATGTTTGATGAAACCTATCTGCATTATGCGGAGAACCAGAGCGGCCAAAACCGCTTGATCTTGTTCTGTGACATCGAGCGGCCGATGCGTTACCGCTGGGCGCAGGCGGTCAACCACTGGCTGGGGCGCAATCTGATGAGCGCCGCCACTGCGCCGAACGAAGAGGGCGACCGCGTCGGCGGCGTCAATAAGCTGTTCAAGTATATTTATGCGATACGCAAGGTAGGCAAGCGGCTGAAAGCGTGGAACCGCACCGGCTATTACATCATTAAATGGATTTTGTTTGGCGGGATAGCGGCGGCGATTTTCTTCGCGGTCTGATGCTGAAAGGGGCGCATACAAGGCCTAATGCCGGTCAGTTAAGCCTGACTGGCATTTTTTATCCAATCTCTGTTTGCTCCGTGCAGGAGGAATTGCCGTAAATACCCTGCATTTCTCTGCTACCGCAATGAACGGCAATTGGAGGGGCCGAAGGCGCGGCCCCTCCACCCGCGCCCTCGCTTAACACCGTCTGCCCTGCGGGAATTACTCGGCCCGTCCTGGGCCTCGCCCCTTCGGGGCCGCTGCAAGCAGCGTTCAAATCTGCTCCCGGCAGATTTGTCCTCGCTGCACCCGCGTTGTCGGGCGGGTCGGCTACGACAA